>Ga0315314_1000130_pt1 | contig 99814 bp, 103 predicted proteins | sample TDP9_MG_FD_203631 | JGI IMG/M metagenome (GOLD analysis project Ga0315314, IMG submission 203631) | Freshwater sediment microbial communities from Lake Towuti, South Sulawesi, Indonesia - TDP9 | ecosystem: Environmental > Aquatic > Freshwater > Lake > Sediment | place: Indonesia: South Sulawesi...
ACGTGGATAGAACGTTTAAACTTATAAACTTAACTGTGGGGTTAACTTAAGGCATGTTTAAACGCCACTTCTTTCCACATTAATAATAGAAGAGTGATGTTTTGAAAAGAACTGGCGTTGCAAGGCTTCCCCTTCACTATGGGAAGGCACCGAAATGGCTTGTTATCCGAATGACCAAACTTGCCAAGGAAATGGTTACCGTCATCGTAGACGAATACGGCCAAGACGAGTTCCTACGAAGAATCTCGGATCCCTTCTGGTTTCAGGCTTTGGGTTGCGTTCTAGGGTACGATTGGCATTCCTCTGGCGTGACTACGGTTTTGACGGGAGTTTTGAAGAATGCCATAAACCCGATGGAGCAAGGGTTGGCTTTGTGTGGTGGGAAGGGTAAAACTTCTTTGCAAGCGCCAATGGAAATCAGCCGTCTAGGAGAGAAATTTGGTTTTTCTACGGATAGAATTGATCGTTTGCGGTATGCGAGTCGCATGAGCGCCAAGGTTGACAACACAGCCATTCAAGCGGGTTATCCCCTCTATCATCACACCTTTTTTGTAACCGAACGTGGGAAATGGGCTGTGGTTCAGCAAGGAATGAATGTGGAAGACAGAACAGCGAGGAGATATCACTGGCTCTCGGAAAACGTTAAAAACTTCGTGGTTGAACCCCACGACGCCGTGGTTGGAGACGCGAAAAGGGAAGTTGCCTTAAACATGACCGCAAAAGAGAGTGAAGGTTGCCGAAAAACTTCCACAGACATTGTCAAGGAAGAGCCAAGAAAGGTGATGAAGATGCTCAAGTCTGTTCGCCCAACTTATCAAAAGTCTCTGCAAGAATGGATTCCAGAAACCTCATGGAAAGAGTATGCAATCAACGTTCTCTCGTTGCCCACCAACATCAACTGGAAAGCCGTGAAAAGAGCCTATGATGTTCAACCCAAAAACTACGAGGAACTTCTCGGAATTAGAGGAATAGGACCAGCCACAGTCCGAGCCCTCGCCCTAGTCTCCGAACTAATCTATGGGGAAAAACCAAGCTGGGAGGATCCTGTTAAGTACAGCTTTTGCGTGGGAGGAAAAGATGGAGTTCCCTTTCCAGTTAACAGAATCACCTACGACGAAACGATTGAAATTTTGGAAAACGCCGTAAAACAAGCCAAAGTGGGTGACAAAGAAAAAATTAACGCTGTCAAGAGACTCAGCAACTTTCTAAAGCAGTAAATTCTTCGTTTAGCTAGAGCTCAATTCAAAGTTTTCTTGAAACCATCACAAATATGCAATTAGACTCTTCTAGAGACTCAGAATCTGTATTTCTCTTTCATAACATTCATGAATTCGTTTGATTATAAACAGACAGCGAGAATAAATCGTTCATGCGTTGCTGGAATCATACAGGAAGAATTCCATGATCGAGCTGATACTTTACACAGCTTTTCTATTTGCTTTGGCAGCTATGATAGTTTTTATTCTTCGTCAAGCAGTGTCTTATTTCAAGTCAGTTAAAGCACTGTTCGCTATTACTTTTATGTCATATTGGGTAGTCATTTTCTTCAGTTTCATTGAAAACTATTTTGTTGAAACAGAGTCCATAGCCGATTCCACAACAAAGATCGCGATCTCTTCTGCATTAATCACTGCAATCTCTGCGGAGCACCTCGCATTAGTGCTTCATCAAAAAGAACGCCGTGGAGTTTCCAACACGTTGTATTTTGTGTCCGCTCTTTACAAAGGATACTTAATTCTTCTTCTGTTGTTAGCTTGGATTCTCAATCCTTGGCAAATTCAACAAATACAAAAACCGTGGGGAGATTTAGCCTATAACCCGGTGTATGAATCTTGGTACCTCGCCGCCATGGCAATTGCTGTAGTCGTATTCATAGGATACCCCTGCGTCTTTTTCCTAAGGGCTGGTCGCAGGTTTAAGCAAACGGAACTAGCCAGCGTCTTAAACTGGTTTGGAGTGGGCTGGATAGGCATAGCATTGACATTAATAGTTTTTCAAGGGTTGATGCAGGTCTTCGATATTGAGATAATTGAAGTCAGTCATTTGTTCCAAATTATTTTCTTGGGGATTATAGCTTATGCCTTCAGAAAGACAACTATCCTGGAAAACTTATTCGAAAGGCTATACACAACCACTTCTGCACCTCGTTCAACTGATTTGGTTAAGGATAGGCAAGTATTCTCGAAGGCGTTAGGGCTAACTCATGGGCAGGTGGTTGGAAAAAACATTCTCCTTGAATTTGACCCTACATCCAACTATGAGGGAGTCGTTGAAGACTTTGTTGATGAAGACTTGGCTAATGATGAGTCTGTTGCGGTGTTTACGAGTAAAGGTAGCGCCATCTATTCCGCTTTGAGCAATAGGGGCAACGTCAAATTTTTGATTTTAACTCAGCAGGTCTCAACTCCACAAGCAAATGCTTCAGAAAATAAGATTCTTCTGCCTGCGAACGATTCTTCTCTGTTGCTTGATGCGTTGAATAAGGTGTTGAAGGCATATCCCGAGAGGAACTCCAATGTAGTTTTTGATGACTTGTCTAGTTTAATTTTGATGATTGGTTTTGAGAAGGCTTATGGCTTCCTACGTTACGCCCTTGAGCTGTTGGCTCTAGAAAATGGGACATCTCTGTTTCTGTTCGACCCTAGAGCGCATGATATTAAAGTTGCCTCTGGAATTAGAAGCCTCTTTAGCGATCAGATAACCTATAGAAAAGAAGAATTGCGGGTTGTTAGGATGTCTGAACCCGTGTTGAAGACGTAACTGGGTTGTTCGACTTTTCTAGTTTCTTCTTAGACCTCTTCTGGGGGTGGCGGAATGAGACCCTTCTTCATCAGGAGGCTTGTTGATTCTCTGGCGTTTTTGATCATAGAAACTGCACGGTCCCATAGCTCTTGCCTGCTCAATTTCACTCTGGCGACACCTTCTTTAATAGATTGGAGGGCACAGGCTACTGCTTCTCGGGGAAAGACTTCCCATTCTTCCATTCTTGGAACTATGTCCCCTTCATGAATTCCTCTTTCCTCAGCGAATTTCGCTAGTTCCCTTCCAGCAGCTATGCACATGTCATCTGTGACGGTTTTTGCTTTTACGTCTAAAACCCCCCTGAAGATTGCTGGAAAGCCTAAGGAGTTGTTTATTTGATTTTCGAAGTCTGAGCGGCCTGTTGCCACAATTTTTGCTCCCGCCTCTTTTGCTTCCCAAGGCCATATTTCTGGGATGGGATTTGCACAGGCGAAGACTATGGAGTTTGTTGCCATCTTGGTTATCCATTCTTTTTTGATGGTGTCTGGACCTGGCGTGGAGGCGGCTATACATACGTCGGCGCCTTCCAAGGCTTCGGCTACGTCTCCGGTTTTGGCTTCGGTGTTGGTTTTTAGGCAGAAGTTCCATTTCCATGGGTTTTCTTCTTTTTCGGCCTCCACATCTTTTCTGTTTGGATGGAGAATTCCTTTGCTGTCTACCATTATGATGTTGCCTGGTTTTACTCCGGCTCTCATGAGGACTATGGCTGTTCTTGTGTTGGCTGAGCCTACGCCTATCATGGTTATTTTTGCTTCACCCATTTTTCTGTTTGTAAGTTTTAGGGCGTTTATGAGACCAGCCAATATGACTGTGGCTGTTCCCTGCTGGTCATCGTGCCAGACTGGAATTTTGAGTTGATCCCTCGCCTTATCTAGAACGTAGAAGCACTTTGGTTTCTCTATGTCTTCTAGGTTTATGCCTCCGAAAGTTGGCTCTAACCATCTACAGGCGGTCACGATGTCGTTAGGATTCTTAGTGGCTAGGCATATTGGGAAGGCGTCTACTCCGCCTAGATATTTGAACAGCAATGCTTTTCCTTCCATGACTGGCAAGCCTGCTTCTGGACCTATATCTCCTAAACCTAAGACTCTGGTTCCATCGCTTACAACAGCCACGTAGTTCCAGCGGTTTGTATGCTGAAAAACCAGTTCAGGTTTTTCTTTTATGGCTTTGCATGGGGCGGCTACGCCTGGAGTATACCATATTGCGAAGTCGTAGGGATCGCGTATAGGACATTTGGGCATAACCTGGACTTTACCTTCATAAAAGGGATGATAAGCCATGGCTAACTTAGCGGGTTTCTTGGCCTTTTCTAGAAGTTCTTCAACAGTTACCTTCTTAGTCATGCATTTCACTCTCTCAGAAGTATAAGAGGCGTTAAGCATTTTAAATATTAACCATCATCACCCTCCAAGGAATTATAGTCTGTCATAATCCACTAGAATCTCGATCTCCGCCGTTACGAAATAGACAAATATGGTTGAAATCCAAATTAAATGATCGAGTTGCGAAGACCTTGGAGTCACCCATCGTCATCGAAGCCACTGACCTAACTAAGAAGTATGGTGATCTCATTGCAGTGGACGCCATAAGCTTCAAGGTCTACAAGGGAGAATGTTTTGGCTTTCTAGGGCCAAACGGTGCTGGAAAAACCACTACCATCAAAATGATACATTGTGTATTGCCGATCACCTCGGGAGAACTCTACGTTTCAGGAATGAATGTGAAGGAAAAGGGGAGAGAAATAAAAAGCATCATTGGAGTAGCTCCCCAAGAAACAAATTTAGACCCAGACTTCACAACCATAAGAAACCTCCTAGTCTATTCCAGATACTTTGATATCCCAGAAGAAAAAGCCCTAAAAAAAGCCCAAGAACTCATAGAATTCTTACACTTAGAGGAGAAAAAGGACGTCATCATTGACAACCTTTCCAGCGGCATGAAGAGGAGACTAATTCTCGCCAGAGCCCTAATCAACGATCCTGAAATATTAATACTGGACGAACCAACCACGGGCCTCGATCCCCAAGCCCGCCACCTAATCTGGGACACAATTAGGGATCTGAAAAAGAGGGGGGTAACCATAATTCTAACAACCCATTACATGGAGGAAGCAGCCCAACTCTGCGACAGACTTATAATCATGGATTATGGAAAAATAATCGAAAAAGGAAAACCGTCAGACCTTGTGAAAAAACACATAGGAGACAAAGTTTTAGAAGTCCCTAATAACAAAGAAATTATAAATTACCTGAATACCACATGCCCCGACGCAAAATATGAAGTCGCCGGCGAAAAGATTTACGTTTCTTCCAGCCAGTGCGAAATAGCTTTCCCAGAAATTCTGGAAAAATTCTTCCCTCATGAAGCTTTGGTGCGGGACGCAAATTTAGAAGATGTTTTCCTAAAATTGACGGGGAGGAGGCTTAGAGACTGATGGAAAGCATCATCGCCTATTTCAAGGTTCCTAGATTAAGCTATCGTGTATGGAAGGTTTGGAAGAGAGACAAAGATGTTTTCATGAAAACCTTAAAAGTAAATTTTCTTCCTCCACTCCTTGAGCCAATTCTCTATTTAGCTGCTTTTGGAGTTGGCCTAGGAATCTTCGTTGGAAAAATTGACGGAATGCCCTACATACAATTTATGGCTCCAGCCCTTGTAGCCATATCAATGATGTACTCGTCCTTTTTTGAGTGCACCTACTCTTCCTTCGTCAGAATGTACTATCAAAAAACCTTTGACGCCATAATCGCTACGCCAGTTAGCCTCGACGAAGTCATCGCTGGCGAAATCTTATGGGGAGCCACAAGAAGTCTCATCAATTCCTCAATAGTTTTAGGTGTCATAGCAATTGCGCGTTTGACACCAAGCCCATTCTTTCTTTTAGTGCCTTTCTTTTCCTTCCTTGCGGGCTTAATGTTCGCTTCTATTGCCATGTGTTTCACAGCTATCGTTCCAGGCATAGATTCCTTTAATTATCCAGCCTTCCTCTTCATAACTCCGATGGTTTTGTTCTGTGGAACCTTTTTTCCAATAACTATTCTGCCCGCGACCCTTCAGTCCGTGGCACAGCTTTTTCTCCCCCTAACTCATGTCATAATTATTGCTAGGAGTCTAACCATCGGAGTCTTCCATTTCTCCATGCTCCTGAGCTTCATATGGATAATCGTAGTAACTCCCGTATTCTTTATTTTGTCAATAAATTTGATGAAAAAAAGACTACTAAAATAAGAAGTAGAGTTTCCGGGCATTCGCATCGAACTGTGGGCCGATCATTAGCTAGGAGCCTACGTCTATTGATTGTGCTGTAATGTCATTAGCATCTTCTGATGCCAGAAAAACAGCCAAGGCAGCAATTTTCTCCGGCGTAGTCATCCTTCCCTGAATCGTTGTTTCCCTAACGATTTCCTCAAACTCGTGCTTTCCCTCCTCCCCGCCAACACCAGTCTTCCACAAGTCCGTCCAAACGTAAACAGGACAGATGTCGTTTACGTTGATGCCGTATTCTCCTAAAACAACAGCCAAGTTTTCAGTGAAATTGATTACAGCTGCCTTGGAAGCACAGTAATGGAGAAGCAGAGGAGCGCCCTCCCAGAAGGGCTTGCCAGCCACCGAAGCTATGTTTATGATCCTCCCGCTTTTCTTCTCGATCATGTGAGGCACCACATATTTACAACATAAGTAAATTCCTTTCACGTTAATGTCGAAGGTGGCATCCCAATGCTCCTCCTCTATTAGCCATGGCAAACCAGCGTGAGCCACCACCTCCGGCGTCCCAGCAGTCCCAGCGTTGTTCACGAGAATGTCAATCTTTCCAAACTTTTCTATAGTCTTGTTGACCATGGCCTCAACATCGCTACTAATCCTAACGTCAGTTTTCACGACTAAGGCTTGCCTGCCCAAAGCTCTGATCTCTTTAGCAGTTTTCTCAGCTGACTCAGGCATTAACTCAGCAATAGCTACGTTCGCGCCTTCCTTGGCAAAAGCCAGCGCAATGGCTTTGCCTATTCCTCGGCCAGCACCGGTAACTATAGCAACCTTTCCTTCCAATTTACCCATAATATTCACCTACCACTCATCCATATTTACGGGACTTTTCATTTATTATTTATCTTTGGCATTCGCAACGATGGGCACCAAATAAATATATCTTTAAGGTAATCTATCTAAACACAACGTGGTGAAACCCTAATGAAAGAAGCGATTATCCTAGCTGGAGGAGAAGGATGGAGACTCAAACCCGCCACATGGGTTCCAAAACCCATTCTAAGAATAAATAAACAAACCCTAATAGATCACCAAATAAGCTGGCTCCAAAACTATGGCTTCGAAAAAATAGTCATAGCATCCGACAGAGCAGATCTCACAAAACAAACCGTCACATATTCCTTAGAAAAAAACACTCTGGGGACGGGTGGAGCAACTAAAAAAGCCTTCGACAAAGTCCAAGGAGATATAGCCTACGTCATGAACGCAGACGACATTGTCTTTTACGATCCCAACGAACTCTTTGACTACGCGGGCAAAGGAGCAGGAGTCCTCCTAGCTAAACCAACCCTACCCTTTGGCATAGTAACCCTCCAAGACGGAATAAACGTCATCAGGTTCCAGCAGAGGTCGACCCTAGACTTTTACGTTAGCGCCGGCCACCACGTGTTCAAAAGGGTAGTGGTTGAGAAATTCTTCCCAGACAAAGGTGACTTTGAACTCACCGCCATGCAAAGATTGGCAGACCAAAAAATGCTTCAAGGATACACCTACCACGGCATGTGGTTCACCCTCAACACCATGAAAGACCTCCTTCAAATAAGAGCGTTCTTCAAATCTTAACTAGCGCAACTTCTCTGAAGAATTCCACAAATACTGAAAGTAGTCCCTAGCAAACTTCACCAAACCCGTATGATTCGACCAAATAACTAGTGTAGGCTTATCTTCTCCAAGAAAAAGCAATGCTTCTTTGCCATCTGCAATAACACCGCCACCAAACATGCCATCCCGAACTCTAACCTCTCCAATCCTAGCCATCTTCTCAACATCCCAATCCCTCGTAACCATAACCTGAACATCAACTCCGCTATCCCGTAACTGACTCAGCCTCGAAATAACGGTATCCACAAAATCCTTCGCAAAGGTGGGCGCAGCAACCATCAACTCTTTCTTAGCACCACTTAACATTTCCTTTAACTTCGCCAAAATGCTAAATTCGCCACGCAAAATCCAAATGTCGGGCTTCTCCAGCAGCTCCCTTCGTTCATACAGAGGCTGAAGCTCCCCGAGAACAACACATCTCCAACCGCTAACCATGTCTTCTAGTCGTAGCCTAGCAGCCTCCAAAGCTTCAGAAGGAGCCTTTGGAAAATAACGACTTGGTCTACCTTTCTCAGCTTCAATCCAACCCTTTCTTTCAAGGGAGTTTAGGGTTTCGTAGACTTTAGAGTAAGGGACTCCTCCATGCTCGCTAACCTCGCTGGCAGTCATGACACCTTGTTCAAGCAAAATCAAATACGCTCTAGTCTCGTAGTCGGTTAATCCTATTTCACGCAAAACCTTCCTTGCTTCCTCGCTAACGGACGCAGACAACCTTTCTCACCTTATGAAACGTTTGGAAACCTTCTTATACATTATACAACTAGCCTAAAAATATTACACCTCTCAGTGGTGTCAAAATGCAGGTAATTAAGGAAACAAAAACCATATGCCCAGAATGCTTCAAAGTTCTAGACGCCACTATCCTCGAAAAAGACAACAAGGTTTACATAGAGAAGGAATGTCCAGAACACGGAAAGTTTCAGGACCTCTACTGGTCAGATTATGAGCAATATCAACGAGCCGAAAGGTTCAGATGCGAAGGCGATGGACTTCAAAACCCCCGCACCACAACGAAGTTGGATTGTCCTCTCGACTGCGGCATTTGCCCCCAACACAAGTCTCACACGGCCCTCGCCATCATCGATGTAACCAACCGATGCAACCTTAGATGTCCTGTCTGTTTTGCCAACGCCGCCACAGCGGGATACGTCTACGAACCTTCAAAAGAACAAATCATAGAGATGCTTGAAAACTTCAGACGTAACGATCCTGTGCCCCCACCAGCCCTACAGTTTTCAGGGGGAGAACCCACAATCCGGCAAGACCTCTTCGAACTCATAGGGGCGGCAAAAGAACTGGGATTTCATCATGTAGAAGTTAACACGAATGGTCTCCGCCTAGCCCAAAGCGTGGACTATTGTCGTGGTCTTCTGGAAGCTGGAATGAGCACCTTGTATTTACAGTTCGATGGCTTAACTTCTGACGTTTATAGGTTCACAAGGGGAACTGATCTCCTTGACATAAAAATGAAGGCTATTGAAAACTGTCGTGAAGCCGGGCTGGAAAGCATTGTTTTAGTGGTTACTTTGGTTAAGGGAGTCAATGATCACCAGCTTGGAGACATTATTCGATTTGCGATTCAAAACTTCGATTTGGTTCGATGCGTAAATGTTCAACCAGTATCTCTGTGCGGTAGACTGCCTGAACAGGAACGAGCCAAAATGCGTATAACAATTCCTGACTTTATGAGGCTTTGCGAGGAACAAACAGACGGAAAAATAAAGGTCTCAGACTTCTATCCAGTGCCTACTGTTGTTCCTATATCTCGAGCAGTCGGCGCCCTGCAAAACAAACGTTACGTAGAGTTTACTGCCCATCCTCACTGTGGCATGGCAACCTACGTCTTTGTTGAAGACGACGAGACGGTTCCAATCACTCGCTATGGCAACGTTGAGAAATTCATGAAAAGCATGGGAAAGGTTTACGAAGAAGCTATGAGGGGGCATGGGAGAAGAGCGAAAATGCGCTTGGTAGGATCGTTGCGTCACGTCAAGTTTAGTTTGTTGAGAAAGTATCTTTTGCCCATTTTGAGAACAGGCTCCTACGAATCCTTGGGCAAACTTCACAGAAAAATGCTGCTAATCTCTTCTATGCATTTTATGGACCCTTACAACTTCGACCTAGAAAGAGTTCAAAGATGCTGCATACACTACGCTGTGCCTGATGGCAGAATCATCCCCTTCTGCACCATGAACTCCATTCATAGACCAAACATAGAGAAACAACTAGGAGTCCCGCTGGAAGACTGGCGAAGGAGGCATAAGGTAGAAATAGGCGCAGTAGCCTAGACGGAGGAAAACCTATAAGGAACAATCCTTCTTCAAAACTTTGGAGAGAAAAACATGGGTGGAAAGAAGAAACTTAGCCTTAAGCAAATGGAAAAAACACAATCAAAAAAGGACCGAGCAGAAAAAGAAAGAAAAGAACGCAAATCTAGTGGACCATCCACCGAAAAGAAAAGTTTGGGAATAACTCTGCCCGACCTCAAGAGCGAAAAAGTTATTGGTGAACTGAAATCAATGAAAGTTCTCACACCTTATGCTGTAGCTTCACGTTTCGATCTGCGTTTGAGCCTAGCAAGGGATCTCCTTGAAGAGTTAGAGCGGCGGAGAATCGTAGAATACGTTTCTGGAAGCAAGAACCTAAAGATATACAAACCCTTAAACTGAAAAACCTCTTTTCGCTTTCTTAATTTTTATACCTCCATAGCTGATTAATGATTGGATAGAGAACAATGAAGTTTCCAAAGAGAGTTTACACGATTGAAGAGGTAAAGAAGGCTAGGGCGCTTATAGAAAAAGGCTATAGGCATCGTTTAAGAGTGGTTGGAAGCCCAGATTTCGAGGGCAAGGTTAAAGAAGCTTTAAAGATGATCAAGACAGCCAAACACTACGATTTCCTACGAACCTACATTAGAAAAATCCGTGAAATTGGCGGGTTAAGCCAGCTTCGCGAAGAAGAAGCAGCTATATGGGCAAACAAATATGCGGTTAGTGACCCTATTGAAGCTGCCGGTTTCATTATACAGAAGGCACAGCAAATGAAAGATTTCATTGAGGGAAGACTTTACTACGACAAGGGAGAAGCTGGAGCGATTAAGAAGCGTATCGAATTCTTAGAGACGTTAAGAGACAAAAGCAGAGATCAAACCGTGAAGAAAAAATGTGAAGAAAACTTGAAAAGATGGGCTGAACTTATGTTCCCATAGCCCTATCGTAATGGATTTAAATGTTAATAGGGAGGTTAGAAAGCATCCTAGTTTGTTTGTAAATCAATCAATGCGAGGACCAATTTTGAAGGTATATGACATAATCATAGTCGGTGCCGGCATAACAGGCATGTCCTCAGCTTACCATTTGCAAAAAAACAACCCTGACAAAAAGATTCTAGTTATCGATAGGGAACCGGGTGCAGGCCAAGGAAACACAGCAAAAGCCGCTGGAATGTTTAGGAATATCTTTTCTTCCAGAACCAGCCAAGTTCTATCGGATACTTCGATCAATTTTTACATCCACCTTCAAAAAGAAATGAACTACGACATTCGTTTGAAAGAAACAGGTTACCTCTGGTTATTAAGCAAACACCAATTCGATGAATACTCTGCAATTATAAAAAAGATGATGAAACGTGGAATAGAGATAAAAATACTCAAAAAAGACGAGTTAAAAAACATCCCAAAATTGAATCTAGAATTAGATCGAAAACGAGAAGAAACAAAACATCTAAGACTCGAAAACATACATAAAGGCTTGTTAGGGATAAAATGCGGCGAACTCGACCAAAGTGAGCTTGTGAACTTTTATAAAGAAGAGTTTGAAAAGCGAGGCGGCGAAATTCTTTTTAACACAAAAGTTCAGGGGTTGGTAATCACACCGAAAAACGAGTTTGGGGGTCCACCTTTTGTCTGGCAGAATTCAAAAGTTAACGGAGTTTCAACAAAAAACGGTGAAACCTATGGTGATAGAATAGTCATAGCGACTGGTGCTTATTCACATGAACTTTTGGACTCGATTGGTATAGATAGTCACAGTAAACCTAAAAAAAGGCAGTTATTTCAGTTACAAGGTTCTGACCTAGAAGAATTGCTATATGTAGAAGGTTTTAACGAGGAGGGGATCTTGCCTTTTACCATCCTACCCAAATCTGGAGTGTATGTTAAACCTGATGAAATAGGAAGAGGCTTTTGGGCTGGTTGTGCGGACGATTTGGGAAGACCCTTTAGCTTAGACGTAACCCCTGAAAAAAGCTTCTATGAATTTAACATTCGCCCAATTCTAACCGAGTATCTTCCCCAATTTGAAAGTGCCCGCGTCGCAAACAAACTGGCCGGTCTATATGCGTGTAACACGATAGATGGGAATCCCTACGTTTTTGAAAAGTATGGATTAATAGTAATCAGTGGATGTAGCGGTAGTGGAATTATGAAGGCTGATGCTACGGGAAGAATCGTAGATGCCCTTTACCGGAGGAAGGAAGAACCGGAACTATATGGTGGTGTGAAGTTTAGAGTTAGTGACCTAGGCGTAGAAAAAAGGAATGTCGAAAACGAGGAATTTGCGCTCTAGACATCCGTAATGCTGGAAATGAAGCTTGAAGGTTTTAAGAGGCACCTTGAGTTCAAGAATCCTCGACTTTCCGCTTCTTTCTTTCCAAATATTCCTTTATTCTTTCTTCCTTGATTTTTTCCAACATTTCCGTTCTTCGTTGTGCAGAGTCTTCGTAAGTCTCTTGGAGTAATTCCGAGAACTCAGAAGATTCATCCGCTGTTTTCAATTTGGAAAGAAGTAAGACGTAGCAAATTATTATGATGAAGATGGCAGTTGTTGCCAACAAAAAGTATATGGACGGAAACATGTCATTCCCTTTGTTAATTTCAAGATTAGCAGGATATAGACCTAACGAATTCAGTATATAGAGCGGTAATCTATGTAGTTTTCAAAGCTATGTCTTTGGAGATTGCGTGACCGTGGCATTTGTTCAGTTGAGTGATCTGTTCTTCCTCAAGCATACGTGTATTGTAGAGGCACAGTACACACAGGTTAAGAGCAACTTGTCTGCCTAGCGATGCTTCATATTTTAATAACTCCTTAGTCTTTGCATAGTCAAAGAAAGCATTCATTTCGCCAGCGCCACGTAGTCCTGTGAATCCAGCCTTTTGTTTCTCTTTAAGAAGCGCCAATGTATTAGCTATGATTGTTTTAGCTTGGGATTTACCTTTTTTCAGATACCATTCATGGGCTGACATGAGTGAGAATGCTCCGTTGCGGAGGTAGTCGCCGCTTATTCCGTATCTCTGGATTTCTCGAGCTTCTGAATTCAGTTTATGTTCTGATACGAGATAAACAACCGCTTCGCCCTTTGATAGTCCTGCTTCTAGGAACGAGAAAGTTATTTCGCGTTTGACATCCTCCGTATCGTAGTAGAGAAGGGTGTGGTCTCCAAACTTGAGATGTCGGACATACCTTGTTGGTTCGTATACGAGGTCTCGTCCACCTCTATCAATTATGAAGCGAATATCCCAAATCAACTCACCCGCCAACTGTCCTCTGTCTGTTAAACGGTATTTCTTCATTGAAGAATCATGTTCAATTAATCCTTTCAATGCTCTTATATGAAAACCAAGTTTGCCATGATTACCGATGGCAAGGCACTTAACTAGATCACGGAATGAGAGATCATCCTCTTGCAAGCATTCTATGATACGTCTTCTGATAGGATGCGCTAGCGCTCTATGAATCTCGTCATCCCAATCCTTCAAAAACTTCACTTTGCTCCATTAAAAGGCTAGTTGCACCCTTACTATTTATCGATTTAGTGAAGTGCAGTTCACCTATGAATCACAAGAAACAGTTGAACCGTTTTTACCTTTTTTCAACCACGATTTTTGTTCCGCTTTTCACTCGCCTAAACAATTCCAGATTCTTGGTTACTTGACCAACAATATTTACGGGGCTATAGGGTTGTGACTCACCGTAAAAAATGCAAAGGGCGTTCCCCATGGGCCAATAGGCTATAGCGCCCTTTTCAACTGTTGGTTCAGCCTTTTCCGTTCCCATTTTCACGTGCATTTCAAAGTAAACTTCTTCTTTCCAGAGGGCTGCTCGTCCTTCTATCGGAAGCCTTTTGGCGATGGCATCTACTGTTCTTGGGGCAAGATGGCGAATGAGCTCTCCTTCTGCTTGGCCTACTTCTTCGATGGTAAATTTTATGGGTATGCGGGACACGCTCATTTCAAACAACTTCCAACTCAAACACGCTGCTTCTTTGGAAAACGCTGTCTCAATATGTCTTCAAGGTTTGGCTTACTAATCTCCTGAAGCTCGTACTTAGCTCTTACTGCTGGTTTGTTGAGATGTAGTAGCTGTCTTAGGTCAATTGGAGTTCCTATCACTACTACGTCGCAGGGGGTTGCATTAATTGTTTCTTCGAGTTCTCCCATCTGCTCTTTACCGTAACCCATAGCTGGAAGAACTGTCCCCAAATGCGCGTATTCTTTAAAGGCGTCTTTTATCGAACCCACAGCGTAGGGGCGTGGATCCACTATTTCACTTGCTCCTAACCTTTCTGCCGCAATGATGCCGGCGCCGTATGCCATGTTGCCGTGGGTTAAGGTTGGTCCATCTTCCACTACTAAAACTCTTTTTCCCTTAACAAGCTTTGGATCGTCAACGGTTATTGGTGACGTCGCCTCTACAGTGATTGCATCTGGGTTTACTGTTTTTATGTTCCTTCGAACGGTTTCAATGTCCATGGGGTCCGCCGTATCCACTTTGTTGATAACCACGACGTCAGCCATTCTCAGGTTTGTTTCTCCGGGGTGATAGGTTAGTTCATGACCCGCCCTATGAGGATCAACCACCACAATGTGTAGATTGGATGAAAGGAAAGGCAGGTCGTTGTTGCCTCCATCCCACACGATAATTTCGGCTTCCTTTTCTGCTTCTCTCAGAATTCTTTCGTAATCAACTCCAGCGTAAACCACGATTCCATTATTAATATGAGGTTCGTATTCTTCTCGCTCCTCAATGGTACACTCATACTTATCTAAGTCTTCGTAGGAGGCAAATCTTTGCCACACTTGCTTACGCAAATCTCCATAGGGCATTGGATGCCGCACAACAACCACACTAAAGCCCATTTTCCTCAAAATTCCACAAACTCTTCTTGAGGTTTGGCTTTTTCCAGACCCTGTTCTTACAGCGCAGATCGAGACTACTGGAACCTTGGCTTTTAGCATGGTGGTTGATGGTCCCATGAGTCTGAAGTCGGCGCCGTTAGCCAAGACTATGGACGCTCTATGCATGACGTATTTGTGGGAAACGTCGCTGTAGGCGAAAACTACTTGGTCCACGTGATGTTTTCTAATGAGTTCGGGCAATTCTTCTTCGGGATAGATTGGTATGCCTTTTGGATAGTTGGGACCAGCCAATTCGGGTGGGTATTCCCGTTTCTCGATGCCGGGAATTTGTGTAGCAGTAAAGGCCACAACTTCGTATTCGTCGTTGCTCCTGAAGTAGACATTGAAGTTGTGGAAATCTCTTCCAGCAGCCCCCATTATGATAACTCTAGTCTTTCTCTTCAAAGCTTCTCGCCCTCTGGACAACCTAAGTTCTTGGAAGGAACCGCTTATTGTTTTCGGCGTCTAGCGATAGGGTATGTACTTATCTCCTAAGAGTTCCCTCGCAATTATTATTCTTTGTATGTTGAGGGTTCCTTCTGCGCCTATCATGTAGGACATTATGCCTCTCAATCCCATTTCCAGTGGACAATCTTTCGTATAGCCGTAGGCTCCCAACCACAGCATAACATGTTTGAAAACGTCGAAGGCGAAGGGTGGAATTTTTAGTTTGCAAGCTGAAATGTATCTGCTAACTGCTCTGGCCGAAAACTTTCCTTCCTTACTCTTGTCCATCATCCATGCTGTACGGTAAACAAGGGACCTTAAAGCTTCAAGTTCAGCCCAGTCGTCAGCCAACTCGAACTGTATCCCTTCAAACTTTCCTATTGGACGGCCGAAGGCTTCGCGCTCCTTAATATACTTCATTCCAATTTCTAGGGCTCTTTTCGTCGCCCCTAGGCATGTTGCCCCTATCAAAGTCCTGGCAGAGTCAAAACCTTCCATTGTTAGATAGAAGCCTTTTCCTTCTTCGCCTATTCTATGGTAGTCTGGCAGACGAACATTATCCATTACGAAACCTCCTGTTGAAATTCCCATTCTTCCCATGTCTTCAAGTCGTTTTGAAATTTCTACGCCGGGCGTGTTTATTGGCAGGAAGAAGGCTGTCATTCCCATATGATGTTTTTCAGGAATTGGCGGAGGCGAAGTCCTAACCAAGACAAAATATCCGCCTCCCCATTTTTTTGCTTCTTCTGTTCCACTCGTGTAGAGTTTTTCTCCGTTTAAAACCCATGTGTCACCTTCTTTCTTGGCTGTCGACTTAACATTCGCCACATCGCTTCCGCCACCAGCTTCGGTGGTGGCTATTCCTATGAAACCTTCTCCTTTGATGGCTTTCCTGATGAATCCTTCTCTAATTTGTTCTGAACAGTATCGGTCGATAACGAATCCCCATGAAGATTCGACGAGGAAGAAGACGGGTATGGCTATGCTCATGTCTGCATAACCTAACTCTTCAGCCGCAATGCAGGTTGTAACCCAGTCTGCGCCTGTTCCACCATGCTCTTCGGGTACAGTCATCAGAAGGAAGCCCAGATCAGCTAGTCCCTTAACAATCTCCTTTGGAATTTCATGTTTCTCCTCGATTTCTCTGATTTTCTCTAATGGAAGGTTCTTTTCACACCACTTGTGGAGACCCGCTCTTATGAGTTCTTGCTCCTCAGTAAAACTGAAATCAACCACACATTTCACCTTCAAGGAATAGGTTTTTTCTTTGCATTAAAACATATAAGGATTGTTAGACCGATTTACCATACTTTGTAAGACGAAAACAAATTAAGAACTTGGGAAATGACTAGAAAAGCTTATATTTTCAGGGCGTTTCTAACTGTTCCGCAACAAAAAGAAGGTGAGATTGAGATTGTCTTCAGAATTAGCTGGAACACCAGTCCTCATACTCCGTGAAGGAGCATCTCGATCGCGAGGAAGAGAAGCCCAACATGCTAACATCATGGCTGCTAGAATAGTCGCTGAGGCAGTGAAGAGCGCCCTCGGACCAAAGGGAATGGATAAAATGCTTGTAGACAGCTTCGGCGACGTAACCATAACCAGCGACGGACGCACAGTCCTAGACGAAATGGACATTCAACATCCCGCCGCAAAAATGATGGTAGAAGTGGCCAAAACACAGGACGCCGAAGTGGGCGACGGAACCACCAGCGCCGTAATCATTGCGGGAGAGCTGCTTGGAAAGGCGGAAGACCTAATAGAGAAAAATGTTCACCCAACTGTTATTATTGATGGATACCGAAAAGCTGCGGATAAGGCTCTTGAAACCCTTGAAAAAATCGCCATTTCAGTGAAGCCGACTGACAAAGCATTCTTAGAAAAAGTTGCCATGACATCCATGGCCAGCAAGCTCGTAGCTGAAAATAAAGAATACCTTGCAGAGATAGCTTCTTCGGGAATTCTTCAAGTCGCTGAAAAAGTTGAAGCCCAATTCAAAGTGGACATCGACGATGTTAAAGTAGAGAAAAAACCAGGCGAATCCCTAACCGATACCAAACTCATCAATGGCATTGTCCTCGACAAGGAAGTGACTCACCCGGGCATGCCAAAAAGGGTGGAAAAAGCCCAGATAGCTCTGTTAGATGCTGCCCTTGAGATAGAGAAAACCGAGTTTGACGCCAAAATTAATATAGAAAGCCCAGAGCAGATGGATGCCTTCCTAAAACAAGAAGAGAACATGATAAAAGAAATGGTTGAAAAACTCGTCGCTAAAGGCGCTAACGTTGTTATTTGCCAAAAAGGCATAGACGACTTAGCCCAACACTTCTTCGCTCGGAAGGACATCCTTGCTGTACGCAGAGTAAAACAGTCAGACATGGAGAAACTTTCAAAGGCAACCGGAGGAAAGGTCATCACAAACCTAGACGACATGACTAAAAAAGACTTAGGCTACGCTCAACTCGTAGAAGAGAGAAAAATAGGCAACGACAAAATGACTTTCGTGGAAGGATGCAAAGATCCACGGGCAGTAACAATTCTCATACGCGGCGGAACCGAAAGAATTGTTGACGAGGCTGAACGTTCGTTACACGATGCGCTTTGCGTTGCACGCGATGTTGTTGAAGAACCCAAGATTATGGCCGGAGGCGGCGCACCGGAAATGGAAATGGCGAAGGTGCTTAAGGAATATGCCGAAAAGCTTCCCGGAAGGGAACAGCTTGCAGTGATGTGCTTTGCAGAGGCCCTTGAATCTGTGCCCACAACTTTAGCTGAAAATGCTGGACTTGACCCTATCGATATCCTGTCTGAGCTTCGGGCTCGCCACCAGAAGGGAGAAGTTTGGGCTGGAGTTGAGGTCCACGAAGGCAAAGCAAAGAACATGAAAGAGGTTGGTGTCTTTGAACCCCTTGCAGTGAAAAAACAGATAATTAAATCAGCTACAGAAGCCGCTTCCATGATCTTGAAGATTGACGACATAATCGCGGCTGGTAAAATGAAGGCCCCACCAATGCCGCCGAAGGGTCCTCCTGGAGGACCTGGAATGGAGGCTGAAGGTGCTGGGGAGTTCTAGCAAACGAGCAACGAGAAGAAAAGTTTGATTGGTCCTCCTAAGCTCACCCGTTTTGAAAGAGCTCGGATAGTGGGGGCTAGGGCTCTACAGATAGCTATGGGCGCCCCCATCCTAGTGGAGGTCTCCGAAGCCCGCGCAAGCCCCATTGACATTGCCCTAAAAGAACTTGACATAGGGATACTCCCCATCACCATCCGTAGAACACTGCCAGACGGAACCTATCAAGACATCCCCATCAAGTGGCTTCTCCAAACCTAAAGCATGGCTTCAAAGTTGAAATTTTGCCCCAAATGCGGTTCCACCGAAATATACTGGGCAAGTGGGCTTCCTCAACTATGGTCTATTTGGGACTGCAAAGAGTGCGGTTATCGCGGGGCATTAGTGATCGAAGACAGTAAACTAGCAACAAAAATTAGGGAAAGATATTTGAAGGGCGATGAAAAGGAAAAGCGAAGAAAAGAGAGACCTAAGAGAGAAATCCCACTGAAAGAATAGTCACCGCTTTTCGAGCGCTTTCCTAGCTTCTTTCAAAGTTATCTCTATTCGTTTCCAGTGAGCCCCCTGCCAATATAATTGTCCACATCCTGGACACTCCCAAAACTCGTTGTAGTAGGTGGATGTTGTCTTGGGAACTTTGTCAATAACCAAGTCCTTAGAAACCGGCTTGATTTTTGTGTTGCATTTAGGGCAACGAGAAACAGTAACGTCTATTTCAAGCTTAAAGTTGAATCGCCCTGCCAATTCAGCAAGGTTTTCGGCTCCGGTTGTTGCTTCAACTAAGACGGCGTCTACGCCCTGCGTCATGGCTTGCTGATAAAGCTTGAAATCACGGGTAAGTATAATGCGTTTCTCAGATTTCGCTTTTTCGATGAGTTTCTTGTCATCGTCAGACTTGGAGTATTCGACGTCGTGACCAAGCATACGAAGCCAGCGAGTAAGTTTTCCAAGCATACCATCTGTTATAAATTTCAACTTTCCCACCGAATTATCTGGCCAGTTCCAGGCTTTGCGACCACAACGCCTTTATCCATAGCTAATTGCCCATTTACAAAGGTTTTTATCGGTTTGCCTTTAACTGTCCATCCGTCAAAGGGAGAATATTTGGCTTTTGAATAGAACTTTGATGAGTCAATTTTGTATTTTCTGTTTATGTCCACCACCACAATGTCAGCCCAGTTTCCTTCCTCTAAGCCTCCTCTGCTACTCAGATTAAATATCTTTGCTGGCTTTTCTGAGGTTAGTCTCACTACATCCGCCAGTGTCAGACGACCCTCGTTCACCCGAGTCAGCAAGAGGGGGAAGGTTGTTTCAAGTCCCGGTATGCCTGGCTTAGCATCCCAAACCGACTCGACTTCCTTCTCCTCAACCGTATGGGGAGCGTGATCAGAGGCTATGGTGTCGATGGAGCCTTGTTTGAGGGCGTTCCAGAGAGCCGTAACATTCTCTCTGGTTCTCAGGGGAGGATCAGCGAGCGCCAAGGTTCCGTAGCGTTTCAAATGCTCAATAGACAAAAGAAGATGATGCGGAGTGACTTCACAAGTTACATGGAGACCAGCTTTTTTCGCTTCTAATAGGGCGTTTAACCCAATCGCTGAGCTTACATGACAGAAATGAACTTGAACTCCAGACTTCTTTGCGAGTTGAGAGATGCGCTCTATTGCTTGTGCCTCTGCTTCAGGTGGATGAACTTTTAAATAGGCCTCCAGATCTTTGCGTCCAGCTTTTTCCATTTCTCTTCTCTTGTTTTCAAGGATTTTCTTGTCCTCAGCGTGTACCGCAACTGGAACTCTCATCTTCGCAACTTTGTTGAAGGCTTGCAGCAACAGTTCATCGTTGTCGATGTCTAGTCCCCCGATTTTTTTTGACATGTAGAGTTTGAAGGCTACTGCTCCCTCCCTAACTATCGAAGGCACTTCTTCTGGTTGGTGTGGAAAGGCTGAATAGAAGGCAACATTAACCACTGCTCGTTTTTCCGCTAGCTTCATGCGTTCTTTAAGGGAAATTGGGTCCATGGTTACGGGTTTGTTGTTAGGCATGTCGATGGTTAGGGTTACGCCGCCTGCTGCTGCCGCCGCTGTTCCGCTGAAGAAATCTTCTTTGTAGGTCAGTTGCTGGTTTCTAAGATGTACGTGGGGGTCGATTAGACCGGGAAGGGTTATGTGCCCTTCTAAATTCATTTTTGTCGAAGCTGGAGGCAGGTTTGTTTCCTTCGCTATCTTGAATATTCTTCCTTCATTTATGGCTAGTCCTGCTTCAACAATTCTTCCACGGATGTAGATTTTGGTATTATGGAGGACCATGTCAACTAGCAAAGATTCAGCCTCAAGTTTCTGATAGATTAAAGATTATTGAAGTCCGTATATAATATCATGCGATTAATTTAAAGAAGTCTCGTTCGGTTATTATCCCGACCAGTTTCTTGTTTTCCAACACGGGCAAAGCGCCGATGCCTCTCTCCCACATGAGTTGCGCAGCTTCACCTACGTCAACGTTACGGTCAACAGTTACAACATCCTTCACAGCAGTTTCAATAACTGGCGTTCGCAAAACCTCATCGATGGTTCCCGATTGTAGGAGTTGGAAAACTTTGCTAGAACCAAAAAAGCGGAGGATATCCATAACGGTAACTATGCCAACGAGTTTACCCTCCGAAACGATGGGCAGTCGCCTGAAACCGTTTTTGGTCATCCTTTTTTCAGCTTCTAAAATGGATGTTTTGGGCGTGGCTGTTACAACCTTTTTGGACATCAAGTCTGCGACTTTGGCTCCGCTTATGATTCCCCCGAAAATTGTGATTATGTCTCGTTCGGTTATGATGGCCCAGACGCGATTTTCTTCATCAACGACTGGTAAGCCACCAACCTTATTTTTTACCATTAAGTCTATTGCGTCACTAATTTTGGCATGAGTATAAACCGAAACCACTTCTTGAGTCATTATGTGCCTAACTGGCTCATTTATCGCCTTGAAAAAGTTGCCAGCGTGTTCCCGTTGGATTATCTGAAACTTTTCTCCTCCACCAAGATAGTTGATGATGTCGGAGGCTGTTACTATTCCTCGAAGTTTTTTGGTTCCGGGATCAACGATGGGTATTCTGCGGAATCCTTCCTTAACCATGATTTGTATTCCGTCATATACCGGCGTAGTGGGTGCCATAGTAATCACTGGACTTTTCGCTACGGTCATTATTTCTCCTTCCCGCCTCTTGGGAGGGTGAGCCTTCAAGTCTAAGGGTCCCTTTTCCCTTAAGCTGCGTCGAAAGGTTTCTCGCCTTCCACCGTGACCTAGAGCCAAATTGAAACCTCCATAACTTTAGAGAAATGCTTTAACGACATCCTCACGATCAACTATACCAATAATCCTATTCTTTTCGTCTACTATCGGCACACGCCCAATGTTTTTCTCAAGCATAAGTTCCGCGGCTTCCCTAATGGTGGCTGTAGGCTGGAGAGAAATAACAAGAGTTTTCATGACGGAGGATATTTTTGATGGAGCCTTAAACCTCCCTCTTTTTGCTTCAAAAACTGGAAAGATCACTCCACTGTCCAGCAGATCTTTCTGCGTCACTATACCAACAACTTTTTCCCCCTTTATTACAGGTAGCCCGGCGAATGATTGTCCCTGCATCAAACGCCATACGTTGTCAATTTCATCCTCTGGTGAACAGGTGACGAGGTTAGTTGACATAATTTCAGAAATGTCTCTTGAAAGTTTAGTGACATTCTTTTTCAAAAAGGCGGCAATGAAGTTTTCTAAGCCAAGCACTCCCACGTAGGTATGATCCTGAGATGATTTTATAACGGGGATATACCATTCATCCAAACGAATCATTTCCTGCCCAGCATGAAAAGCATCCATGTCGATAGTTGCGACAAACCTAGGCGTTGATATGATTCCTCTAACTCGAATGGGAGAAATGGATGATGTTATGGTCATAACATCGCCGCGAGAAATCATGCCCATGAGACGTTTATGACCATCCACAATGGGGATAACCCTTAGTTCTTGGCTGCGGAGGACAGCTCGAGCCTTGGTGGCAAGCTCGTCCTCATATAATACGGGATAGCTTTGATCCATTATATCCTGAACAAGCAAACAGTTAAACCTCAATATTCGCTCTCGAGCTCTATTCGACATTCCTCGCAGAGAAAGTTTCCCTCAACCTCGGTGAGGGTGTCGGACCATCTTCCGCACTGATCACAGTGTCCCGCCAAAGGAGTAGACTCTGAACCTTCTTCCAACGCAGTTCCTCTTTCTATACGCGCCTTCTCTTGGATGATTTCGAGGAGTTCAGGGGTTACAGCCAAAACATCTTTACTGGAAATTATCCCAACTAGCTTGCCTTTGTACATGACGCCTAATCTTCGCACATTGAGTCGACTCATTCGTCTAGCAGTTTCGCTTAGGGTTTCATCGGGGTCTACGGTGATGAGGGGTGATGACATCACTTCCTTGGCGGTTAGTTTGCTTGGCTGGATGTTTTTGGCTAGAACTCGTGTGACAAAATCGCTTTCTGTTATGATGCCAAGAGGTTTCTCGTCCTTGCTGGTTACGATGATGCAACCAACGTGATCTTCAGCCATGAGTTGAGCTGCTTTGTCAACGGTGGCATCTTCGTCAACGGTGATGACTGGACTAGTCATAACGTCTTTAACCAGCATTCGTGTCCTTAAGCCTATCTCAGCCATAGTCAACTAACCTCCAGTACGACAATGATTTGGAAGGTCTATTAAACTCTTGTTGATAATTGAGTAACACCCTTAATAAGTTTGTAGGAACATGGCACGAAAAGTGCTTTAAGGATAAACAAAGAAAAAGGTCTAAGGTGAGTGAGAATGGAAAAATTAATCATAACAGCTGCGCTTACAGGAGGAGAATTCGTTTCAAAACTGCAGACCGATTACGTGCCCTGCACCACAGACGAAATAGTTGAAGAAGTTGTTAAATGCCGGAAAGCTGGCGCTTCAATTGTTCACCTTCACGCCAAAGACCCAGAAACAGGTAGACCCCATCCACGTCCCAACTCTATGTTCCCAGAATACATTAAGAGAATAAGAAAAAGTGAGGCATCCGACATAATCATCAACGTAACGACAGGCGGAGGAAGACCCCTTCCTAAGGAGTTGGCAGAGCTGATGGGAATAGAGCAGCCAGTCACCATGGAAGAGTATGAAAGGACCATAGACAAAGTCATGGAAGAAAGGGCGACTTTTGGACAGGAAATGAGCTCGCTCAATATGGGGTCTATCAACATATGGGAAGACATGGGAATCCCCATAGTTAGAAACTACGTCTTCAGCAACCCAATACCAAGGATCGAATTGTGGGCTGAATACATGTACAAGAACAACGTAAAACCTGAGCTCGAAGTTTACGATACAGGTATGATCAACACGGCAAAAACCTTGGTTAAAGAAGGAAAATTGAGGGAACCTTTACACGTTCAATTCGTTCTGTTCGGAGGCATGTCCTGCATGTCGCCTACACCAAAGACATTGATTTATTGCGCCGAAAACATCCCAGAAACATGGACGTGGTCAATATGCGCTCCAGGGAGGCACGAGATGGAAATGGCAGCCCTAGCAATCATATTGGGTGGTCACGTCAGGGTCGGTATGGAAGACAACATATACCTAGAGAAGGGAGTGCTGGCTAAAAGTAACGCCGAACTCGTAGCCAAAGTAGTTCGAATAGCCAAGGAATTCGGAAGAGAAATAGCGACACCTAATGAAGCTAGGCAGATACTCGGATTAAAAACGAGAGCTAGAAGCACTTAAAAGAAGTCGTAACAAGAAATAGCAACATCTTTTTTTTTAAATATTATTGTTGTTTTAGTTTACCCTGCTTTCCCAAAGTTAACTCCTATGACGACTAGGTCAATTATGTTTATGATGCCATCACAATTGATGTCTCCCTCAGGAGGGTAGGTGAGTTCTTTAAATGAGGATCCGAAGGCTTTTGCGGTCATCACTACGTCAACTATGTTAACAATTCCATCACCATTAACATCGCCTCGAATAACGATCCTGAATGAGATTGGAACGGTGAGCATATCGTTGTATCCAGTGGCGAGATCAACGTATGCAGCGGTAATGTTAAAGGGTCCATAGGTGCCCTTAGACCAAGTTGATGTGTCCCAATAGAACCTTAAGACTGTTCTCTCGTAAGGGTCTAAAGTAACGTTTTGTGTTTCAAGGAGTGTGTCATTGTAATAGATGCTGACCTCTGCGTCTACCGTCATGTTGAAGGGATTGGTAACATCGCGGAAAAGAACTTGATTGAAACCTTCTCCAACACATTCCTTATAATCGATTCCTTTCGCTGCCAAGATTATGAGTTGAAAGCTTGGATACGGTAAAGATTCTGATTTGCTGAATGTTTTGGTTCCAGAAAAATCGCCGGATTCCACGAGGGTGAGGTCATGAGTTTCGTCTAGAAGATACCTTTCATATTTGAATACCTTCCATGGAAGGTTGTCTGTTGTGAGGTTATATCCATTGTATGTTTCATTGTAGTTGCTGATTAGTATCGCCACCCTCTTGTTGTCATTTGATTTCCCAGCCAAAGCTGCGTAGCCATAAGAAGCAGAGTAGGTGCAACTTAAACGGATTGGTGTTTCAAGCATGGTTTTGAAGGCTTTGAATGCGTAGGCTGGTTTCCTTAAGCCGCCAGTGCTGTTAAATAAGCCCTTTGACCAATGGGCGTCTCCTCTATAATAGTTTGCAATCACTATTAGACTATCTTGGATGCGAATTAGAGATGAACAAGTGTACACTGCTCGTTCAAAATCATACTTACTCAGAGAGCCATACTCAGACCACCACAAGTTCCATTCAGTGAGCAATTGGGGGCAGTTAAGACCTTGAGCATCCAAATAACCCTGTACTTTGGAAGCAACAACTGGCAAATCGTCTCCACTTGGATTTCCAAAAATCTTTGCAAGAGGAGTATAGTAGTGGTGCCAAGAAACGAAGTCGAGTGGAACTTTCCTCGCCGCACAATAATCTATGAAATTTTTAATGTCTTGGTAACGATTTAAGGCTGCTGCGGGTCCTCCCACTTTAAGATGGGGGTCATAGGCTTTGATCACTCTGGCAACGGTTTCATAAAGTTTGAAGTATTGTTGGAGTGTGCCAGTCCAAGATGTGGGATGGTCGGGTTCATTCCACACCTCCCAATACTTAATATCATAGTGGAAGCCATCATCCCACCCATCATTATAGTGCATTATGATGTGTTTGGCTACTTGAGCCCACTTACCGTGATCAGATTCGTTTATGAACGTGACGTTAGAGCCCCCCAAAGCCTCAGGCCAACTATACCCCAATCTGAAAATAACCTCGGCACCAATAGCCTTTATTTTTTCAATGATATGATCAGTTCTCGTAAAATTGTAATTACTAGCCAATTGTGGGTCAGCGCTGAAGTCTGGAAACATTTCATCAATATCGCCGGGACCATAAAAGTCATGGATTCTAACGCAATCCACGCCGAGTTCCCGGTACTCGTCAGATAAATCTATGTTTGGTCTAGGAGGGATAGGGAAAGAGGGTGCGGGTCCAGTGTTCACGCCTTGCATGGACCTTATTTCACTAATCGTATCGGAGCAATCGACATGTATATTCACGTAGCTTGGGTCTTCGACGCTGAATGCCCGGAAGTCAGCACAGTATATAGCGAAAGCGCACATTGTAATAGTAATCATTGTAAGAGTAATCATTACTAGTGCGATCTTTTTCTTGGTTAGTAAATAACCCATTTCTCTCTCAACATTAAAATATTGGTTTTCTTTCATTAATTGTTTTCGATGTTGGCGCACGCAAAGCTATAATATAGTATTGTAAGATTTTATAGATACAAATTGGAGTGGATGTGGAAAAATGAGAATTACGGTTCTTGGTGGATGTGGAGCTGTTGGAAGCATCGCGACAGCCATGCTCGCTACGAGCGATGTTTTCTCGGAAATTATAATCGGTGACATGAACGTGAAGGAGGCAGAAAAGCTTGCTTCAGAGCTAGGCGCAGAAAAAATTTCAGCCGTCAAAGTAGATGCTTCAAATTCAGATAGCATTAAGAAAGCTATCAAGGGTTCCTCCCTAGTGCTCAACTGCATTGGTCCTTTCTATAAATTTGGTCCTCCAGTGCTGAGGGCAACCATCGATTCAGGTATAAACTACGTTGACATCTGTGATGATTTTGACGCAACCGAGAAGCTTTTGGCTATGGATAAGGATGCCAAAAAAGCGGGAATTTCAGCTTTGATAGGTATGGGAAGTTCCCCTGGGATCGCAAATGTTCTTGTGAGGTTCTGTGCTGACACCCTCCTGGACGACGTTGAAGCGGTAGGCATCTATCATGCACACGGAGGCGAGGAGGTAGAGGGACCGGCAGTTGTCAAGCATAGGATACACTCTATGATGATTAGGATCCCCATGTTCCTTGATGGGAAGTTCACGACCGTTAGTTTATTCGAAGATAGTGGAAAGGCGCTTGAAGAAGAAGTTGATTTCCATGAAGTTGGAAGGTACAGAGTATATGCATATCCGCATCCTGAAACCATAACACTTCCAAAATACATCAAAGGAGTGAAGCAGGTTACAAACTTGGGGCTGGTGTTACCTCCAACCTATGCAGAACTGATTAAGGGAATTGTGAGACTAGGCATGACTAGTGAGGAACCAATAGAAGTGGAGGGAAAAAAGATCTCACCACTTGAATTCGCCGTTACCTACGCCCTTTCTCAAAGGAAGAGACTCATGAAAGAAGCTGGAATAACAGAACCCATGGGTTGTCTAAAAATAGTGGTGAAAGGAGGGAACAAAGGAGAAAGGAGCACATACGTATTTTCTATGGCATCTAGAGGTATGGGAATGGGAGAAGGCACTGGAATACCAGCGGCTTTAGGATCCATGCTCATGGGGCTGGGTAAGATAACTGAAAAGGGCGCTTTTCCGCCAGAAGCTGGAGTGAAACCCATGGACATGTTCAAAATAGCTCAGGACAAGGTAAAGATCGGTGATAAAGCTGGTTTTTCGCCGTTTGTCATTGTCGAACATATAGATAAAAAGGGAAACATTGAAAGGCTAAGTTTAGACTCATTGGTGAAATAGTCATAGCTACCTGCATTCACGCCATTCACGAAAATACAATCAGAATAGGAACAACGCTATGAAGACAAAATACATACTTACCCATGACGTAGGAACCAGCAGCGACAAAGCTGTACTGGTGAAACTGGACACGACCATTGTTGGATTCACATCCGCCGAGTATGGTTTACATTATCCTAAACGGGGATATGCAGAACAGTCTCCGTCAGATTGGTGGGATGCTGTTGTCAGTACCACCCGTAAATTGATGGAATCCACTGGAGCGAAACCTTCAGAAATAGCTGGACTGGTGTTTTCCACACAGATGGGAGGAACACTACCTGTAGATGATGAGGGCGAACCTCTGATGCCATGTATGACGTGGTTGGACACAAGGGCTTCGGAACAGGCGGAAAAAATTTGGAAAGGAATAATAAAAGTGTCAGGATACAATGTTTTCACAGCCCTTAAGTTTCTCCGAATCACGGGTGGTGCACCCGGACACACCGGAAAAAACATCATATGCAAAATACTGTGGTTAAAAGAAAACGAACCGGAAATATACTCAAAGGCCTTTAAGATTCTCGATTGCAAGGACTACCTCCTATTCAAATGCACCGGAAACTTCGTGACAAGCAGAGATCACGCAAACATAACGTGGCTGATGGATACCCGAAAAGGAAGACTCTGCTGGTCTGATTCACTTCTCAAAAAATATGGCATAAACAAGGGAAAATTGCCCGAAATCAAGAAACCCACGGAACTCGCTGGCAAACTTACAACCAAGGCAGCAGAGGAGTTAGGATTATCAGGGGGCTTGCCAGTGATCGTAGGAGCAGGAGACACACCATCTGCTGCCATCGGATCAGGCTCAGTTTTGGAGAACCAAGTTCACGCCTATGTGGGGACAAGCGACTGGTTGGCTTGCCATGTATCTGAGAGAAAGACAGATGCTACGCACTATATCGGTAGTATATGCAGCGCTAACCCTGCCATGTACTTATGTGTAGCGGAGCAGGAAACAGCAGGCGCCTGCTTAGAATGGGTGAAAGATCAAATATTCAGAGAGGAGAAAAAGGAAGTCTACGAGTTGTTCGACCGAATGGCAGCCGATGTTAAACCAGGGTCGATGGGCCTAATATTTACTCCTTGGTTGTTTGGTGAGAATGCTCCCTTAGACGACGCAACCGTTAGAGGTGGATTCCATAACCTAAGCTTAGAGCATTCACGAGAACATGTGGTAAGGGCTGTACTTGAGGGAGTTGCCTTCAACATGAAGTGGGCGCTGCATTATCTGGAGAAACTGACTAAGAGAGCAGATGCCATAAACTTGATCGGCGGAGGTGCAGTCTCAAACAGTTGGTGCCAGATATTCGCGGATGTTCTAAATAGACGTATAAAACAGGTGCATGACCCTAAGGAAGCGGGTGCCAAAGGCGCCGCAATAATAGCTATGGTTGCTCTTGGACACATAACACGGTTCGAGGATACCGAGAAACTTGTAAGAATTGATAAAGTGTTCGAGCCGAACCCAGAGAATGCTAAGCTCTACGAGGAAATTTTCAAGGAATTCCAAAACGTATACAAAAACAATAAGCAAATGTATCGTCGGCTAAATTCAGAAAAGCCTCTATAGCTAATGCTGAAAAAACATGTGTTTGGAAGGAAAAAGTATGAGCAAAAGTGTCATTCAGAACCTTCGGGAAAGACTTGTGAGGGTTGGCAGGGAGATATACGCTCATGGATTCGTGCCTGGAACCGTTGGAAATATTAGCGCCAGGATTCCTAACACAGACACTATTCTGATAAAGCCTAGTGGTGTCAGCATGGGCGCTTTGAAGCTTGACGACCTAGCCATAGTGGACCTTCAAGGAAAGCAGATTCAAGGAGAATTAAGCCTCTCGGTAGAAACCCCGATGCATACGGCAATCTATAAGACTCGTGACGACGTCCATGGAGTTGTACATTCACATGCTCCAACCGCCACAGCCTTTGGCGTCGCAGGAATCGAAATCATTCCCACCCTAATAGAGATGTTCCACTACATTCCTAAAGGGGTTCCCATAGTGCCTTTCGAGTTTCCAGGAACAGAGGAACTAGCAGAAGCTGTTCAGAAGAAAATCAAAGACTTCGACGCTGTAATTCTAGAAAATCATGGCATCGTAACAGTTGGACCCAGCATAGAGGACGCTTGCCACTTGAATATTATGGTTGAGGAATGCGCCAAAACTCAGTTTATAGCCACACTACTGGCGGGGCAAGACGCCATAACGATGGAAAAAATAAGGAAGAAATTTAAACTCTAGGCTCGCACTTGCCACACGCAATGCCTTTCTTGAGTGCTACAGCGATCAAGCTTCTTTTTTAAATCGTTCTCTAATTTGAATGAAATGCTCTTTTGGTTTAGACATCAGTTCTTTCCAGTTGTCTAGTGACTCCCGAGTATAAACCATATTTTTCTTGTAATGGATTTCGCATGGAAATTCTCTGCACTCAAAGCAACATTTTATACCTTTGTGAGTTACGCACAAGAATAATGGGCATGCTGGTTTGTACCACTGATTCCGCTTGAAGCATCCTTCACATTTCTCGTCACGATGCAACGGACATAGTTCACAATGAATCCCGCAAGCACCGAATGTAGGTTTCATGTGCATCCTCTTTCCCTAAATAAATGAGATGTTAACTAAGAATTTTATGCAAAAATCATAGTAGGTATGTCAAATAAAAAAAAGAGGAAGGTTAAGTGATTTCTGGCTCTGACTTACATTCCCGTTACTATGCGTATGGCTTCTTCGGCTGGCATTGCAGGGGATACCCTAAGCACCTTAAAGAAGCCTGGTTTTTCGTTCGTCCAGACGGCTGCACCCTTGAGAATAGACTCTACACTTTCTGCTTCTTCTATAGTGATGCCCCAAATGGGCACCTCAGTAGTGACGTAAAAACCAAGGATTTCGGTTCCTTCAGCGGGCCAAATGCCTTTCTCCATGAGTTTGGCTGCAAGCTCTACAATATCCTTAGGAGTGATGTTTTCGTTTAGCTCCCAGTAGCTCAAGAACAGCATAGAATGTTCCACCTTAATTTGTTTATATGCGCCTTTTGGTTTAGCAATTAGGCTATTTAGCAATTATGCGCGCATCACGGGATTATTTCGCAACTGTTGTATTTCATATATTCAAAATCTGAAAGCCTAATTTTTCCATTAATGATTAATCTTTCAATTCTTGGCAGAATGAGCCTCAGCGATTCAGCGAGGTTCTTGACAGTTTTGCAAACTAAAGCGTATGCTTCCTCGTTCCATCTTTTAGTTATGTTCGCGTATAGGCATCTTCCTCCGCATTCGTGTAGAATTTCACATTTGATGCATGGGTGTCCAACATAAACTTTCCTTAACTTTAGCGGATGGGCATTATGGATATGACATAGATAATAGTCTTTCATTCCATTCATGATGGGACACGGGATTATGTGGCCGTCGGTTTGTATACTATAGTTTATCCAGCCGGAACCGCACCTTAGCAAGCTTTTCTCACCCTTAAGAAGTGATTGTGTCACTCCCAAAAACGGATAAAGTCTTAAAACCTTGCCCTCCCTCTCCATGAAGTCAACCCAAAACTTTACAAGCTGTCTTATTCCAGGATTGTAGTTTTCTTCAACCCATTTCGCAAAGGGTCTTTTTGGGAAGTCGTTTTTCCAGAATCCGGCGTCGAGTTGCCAGTGAATTGATGGGAAAGAGTAGTCGGGATTGTTTAGAAGCCACATAATCTGTTTGTAGATGTCTGTTTCTTCCATTGTGGTCATTCTGGCAATTATTTCGCCTTCAAATCCGTTCCGTCTAATTAGCTTAACATTCTTAATTATTCTTTGGTAAACTCCTTTTCCTCTGTAATAGTTAGTTAATTCTTCATCGCCGTCTATGGAAACGAAAATTGAGCTTAACTTGTTCATGTATTCTGGTTCAAGTTTGTTTAGATGTAAACCGTTAGTTTGAATTACAAAGTGTTTTGCCCGAACTGCATCCATAATTTGCTTTATTTTCTCAATGCGGAGCATTGGTTCACCACCATAAAAAATTAGGACTGGTTCTGAGTCTTTCTCGCAGAACTTTATTAGGAGTTCTATGTCATAGCTGATTTCGCTGGGCAAGGAATAGTCTACTTCAAAGTTTCCAAAATCAGTTTCCATGTCTTCGCATGATTTTCCATAACAATACTTGCACTGTAGGTCGCATTTGGTGGTCAGCAGTACATGAAAGAACATCTAAAGCCACCACAAAGCATACTCATGCACTAACAAAATCAACGTTTTATTTTTCCTCTACCTAAGGGTATGAAACTCTGTATTTCTTCTATAGGAACCTCGAGAATTGTTTTCTTTAAGTTTTTAGGAGCCTTTTCGGCTAGTAACTGTCGTATCCGCTTAGCAAGCCCACTGCTCTTTTGCTCCCCTGGAGTAAGCTCCATGTAGACGCTTGTTTGGTTGGCGATGGCTTCCACTGGTCCCCCAACAATTACCGTCTCCCCTTCCTTCATTTTAACTCCGATGGCAATCAGCAAGGGAACGCCGCGAACGTAGTTTTTCGATCCGTGAATCATGAAGGCACCCTTTTTGAGGTACTGTCCCGAAGGAGGGCTTTTGTCCACCTGTTCCGGGGTGACCCAGTAAACATCAACTGCGCCTAGTGTTTCTCTCCAAGCCCGAGAGTAGGAAGCCGCAAGCTGCGCCGACTCCCTGATGGTTCGTTCCGGCGGAGTTTTTCCTCCAGTCTTGATTAAGACGAAGGGGGCGCCCAGAATGTCGGCGTGCAAAACAATGTCATGGGGTTCCATGTATTTCTTAACAAGAATTTCATTTGTTGCGGCATCTCTGCCTCCAATCACAAGAAATCCATCAGAGGAGTGGAACCACCTGAATTTCTCGTACCATTCCTTTCTTCTTCTTTTAACAAGGAGCTCGCGGGTTTTTTTCGCTCGCCCAATTTGCTGCTTCAGTTCTTCAATTTTGGCTTGGGTTTCTCGAAAGGCTTCTTCAGCGCCCTCCAGCTTCTTCTCAGCCTTCTTAGCCCTTTCATAATATTTAGTTGCGTTGGCTTGGATAGAACGGCGAAGGTTAAGAGGAAAAATTGAGTTTTCCACCGAAACGTTGAGAATGAGGTTTGGGGGTTCTAAGGAATGGAAATAAATGTCTGGAAGGCGTCCAGCTTTCTTTTCATCCTCAATATTTGGAATTATTTCTTCCCAAGGTTTCCCGTTTCTCTTCTCATCCATGATTTTTTGGAGAAGAAATTGTAGTTCGCCAAAGTGCTGGTAAATCAGGTTTCCGATGCCCTTATCTCTTTCAATTTGGCTCTTCAAATCCTCCAAAGCTTTTTGCTGCCTTTGAATAATTCTTTGTTGTCTCGCTATTTCTTGTTTAACTCCTTTGGCAGCTTCAACCACTCCCTCTTCCACAGTCATCTCAGTGTAGTAATCGTCAAGGGCTTCATTGAAGGTTTCATACCTTTTCTGATTGAAATGGACATATTTTTTTAGAGGCACAGAAGTTGCATCTATCCATTCACCCTTCTCATCGATTACAATGCAGGGTTCCAACTTTCCCGCGTTAATGATGGAGAGAAGCTGTTGGAGTTGATCGAAAATTCTGTCAAGTTCATGTTCCGTGAGAGAAATGCATGGAGTCTGTTTATCAACTTGTGCGCGAAGGAGGATTTCCTCAGCGTAGGGTCCGCCAATGCTCAAGAATCTTGTGAGAGCTCTCACTATGTCCAGTTGCCCCATCTCTCTTATTTCGTCAAAGTCTCGGCGGGTCTGTTTAAGGGGATTTCTTCCACTCGAAGGGGGATACTGGAAAACTTCGCCTCGCAGGACGTTTCGGTCCCGCATTCTTCGATAGACGAGGGCTTGCAAAATCCTATTTTCTGGATCAACCAGAATGATGTTTCCTTCGCCGAAAAGTTCTGTTACCAGCTGGAAATCGCCTTCTTTTCTGCTGACATCAATTATTACTATTCGTTCGAATTCATGTTGGCGAATCTCTTTGACCTTACCGTTTCCAAGATATTTTCGAAGTGCCATACAAAAAGCGGGAGGTTTCAGGGGTTTCTCAAGAACGTATGAGGTTAAATGAAGGCGTTTCCCAGCCTCTATAAGCAAATGTAGCTGAGGCTGATCTGGTCTACGAAGCTTCAAAAGCAGAGTAAGGGGACCAGTTTGGTAAATATTGTCAATGCGAGAACCTTTAACTAATTGATTAAACTCAGAAGTGAGGGCTGCAATATCGAAACTTGTCATTCTCTCCTTCAACGCTTTTCCCTCAAAGACATGAGGAAATGATTCCCCATAGTAAAGAAGATATCCCGCAATATCCTTTTTTCCTAAGGTTCCATGCGGGTGCCACCGATGATACTTGTTTTATCTAGGAAACAAATCGACTTGCTCAAAGCTGAAGCCACAAAGGATTTCCCTGTCGAAGCCTGCGCCCTTCTGTTTGGAAAGCTAGCGAAGGATAGAGCGATCGTTACCAAAGTTGTAATAGCACATAACATCCTTGAGTCAAGCACTCGGTTTGAGGTTGATCCCACGTTTGTCTTCTCAATTCTTGGGCAAGCTGAAAAGGAAGGATTGGACTTTGTCGGGCTTTTCCATTCTCATCCCGCACCAGCCACACCCTCCCCAATCGATCTGCGCTACATGAAACTGTGGGGTTCAACAATCTGGCTCATACTCTCCACCATTGACGGAAAGATTGCAGCATTTCAGAAAATAGATGATCAACCAAAAAGAATAGAAATAGCAGTTAAATAATGCACGCGCAAGTCTTTTCTTAAATTCAGGTTACGTCGATATTTCTAGTGGGAGCATCAATTTTAGGGATATACTGCTTTCTAGGCTTAGAATCTAAACCACCGATAAGCTCTATCGCTTCCTTCACCATTACTTCAGGGTCAGTTCCCTTAACGATTGATACTATAGACATGATTTATTCACAACCTCATTTTTGGAAAACTTAAATATATGCATATGCAATTATGTTGGATTTTAATTTTTAAGCCTTTGTCTGTTTTTATTTTTGTCATTTCTTCCTTGAATTCCTCTAGCACCATCTCCCCTACTTCTCATGGGAGGCCGATTTTGCAACAACTGTTATGCGCGCGCATAATTTTATAGGCTAAAAGTCCAAAATGGTTGACATCCGGAGGACGATATTATGGGTTATGAACAGATCCTATACGAAATCAAGGATGGCGTAGCCATCATCACGTTGAATCGACCTGAGGTGCTCAACGCTTGGACCCCCCAGATGGCGCGGGAGATAGGTGACGCCCTAGAGAAATCTAATAAGAGTGAGGAGGTTGGAGCCATCGTAGTGACAGGAGCTGGACGTGGCTTCTGTTCTGGAGCTGACATACACTTGTTTGACCAGATTACCAGGGACCTTCAGGAGACAGAGAATTTCATGACAGTATTACGCAAGCGCCGAGAGGAGTTCCTGAATATACCAAACATCATCAAGATGGCTTTGGAAAGTAAGCCCATTATCGGCGCCATCAATGGACCATCCGTAGGTGTAGGATTGACCATGACCTTACCCTGGGACATTCGCCTGGCCTCCGAGAACGCCCGCTTCAGCATGGCCTTCGTCAGACTGGGCCTCGTTCCGGAGGCAGGTAGTACCTTCTTTCTGTCCCGACTTGTAGGCTTCTCCAAAGCCTGTGAGTTGGTCTATTCAGCTCGCTTCTTTGACGCCAAGGAAGCTTTAGAGATAGGTTTGGTAAGTCGCGTGCTTCCCCCGGAAAAGCTGATGCCCACGGCTTTGGAGATAGCTAAGGACTTCGATGAGCGCCCGCCCATGGCTCTACGCCTAGCCAAGGAGCTTATGGTTAAGGGGGCCTTCCTCCACGGCTTAGAGGAAGCCACCACACTGGAGAACATGTACTTCCTCCTTTGCCAAGCTAGCCCTGAACATCGAGAGGCTGTGCTGGCTTTCCTGGAAAAACGGAAACCAGACTTCAAAAAGTTGAGGGCAACCTACAAGTAGGAACGATGGCTACTGATCAAAAATGAATAAAAGAAAAAATGTTTGAGGAGGTTTTGGTTTTGGCTGTTTTTATGGATGTTATGGTTGCAGCCTTTCGTCGAAGTCTAGAGCTATTCTCACTATGTCAACGATGTTTACCAGTCCGCGGGCTGGTCTTAAGTCCCCACGGGCGTCGTACTTGCGATCCGCAATAGGCTTATCATCTCCTGTACCGGGGATGCCGTCGTCTCCGGGACCTTCGTCTCTACTGTCGAAGGCCAACGCGGCTATTACGATGTCCACGATGTTGCATACTTCATCGCCGTTTACATCAGCAATCAAAACGTCCTCTCTCACTAGCCTTTGTTTAGCTTGGAATATGACATCTAGAGGCCCTAGGGACGTGCTAACATTAAGCGCGGACCATACGCAAGCGTAGGTTCCGTAGGCATTCCATTTCGGATCGCCATAGTTTACTTGCCATCCCGGATGATCCTCGCCTGCAAGGAACTCGCAGGGCTCTCCCTCAGTTGAGTTCCAGCGTCCATCAATTCTCCTGCCCGGAGTATCTACGATATCGTAAGCCGTTCCTGTAGTGAATACCTGAGGCCATGGTGACGTGAACAATAGTATCCATCTTGACGCAATCCAGCAGTCAACGCTCATCCGGCCGGGTAGCATAAATATTGAGGATCCAGCTGGGTCATTTGTGCCGGATCCGAAGCCGTCGTCAGCTGTGCCAGCTACGCCGTCGGGGCCAGAGGACGGCAGGGCGCCAGTGTCTGCTGCCTTTTCTCCGGCTTTCAGGGAAGGCTGTTTCCAGTACACGCCTGTACAATTGTTGAATGTGTAGCAGTCTACATCACCGGTGGCATTCAAAAATATCCACCCGTAGCCATCCTCTTCCAGCGTTAGAGTAAGTCTGTACCAAGTGATGGTTGTTTCATCGTACCAGACATGTTGTAATCCAACATAGGTTTCATGCAGAGCGGTGAGATTCACTATCATTCCATAGCCAGGAAGAGTCCAAGGATCGCTGAACGTTATGTCTAATTGTCCAACTAACGGCGCGAGGTAGGGCGGGCGAGTGTGATATGGGGTTGTCCAATCACCTAAAGTAACATTAGGGATACTCACGAGATCAGATATTGAACAGGTCATACCGCCCATTACCCAATAACGATGAGTTACCGAACTAGCTGATGCTGGTGGCATAGGCACAACTAGTGCAAAAGAGGAGAGCAAAAACATTGACAGACTGGCGGCAGCCACAGCTTTTTTCTTTTCCATTCCAGTCTTTACTCCCTTCTCTATTTTAACCTTACAAAACCCATTGTGGGTACGGTCCATAATAAATATAATGGAGAAATTTTCCAGAACCTAAAAGAAGTATTTCTAATTCTTGAGGCTTAAACAAGTCTCCCCTTTAGGGTTAACCAAGAAAATTTGGTACTCCTTTCATGGGTATTTATGTCCCATAATTTTATATTTCCAAGAAAAAACATAGATCAAATTTTATTATCTCCAGTGAAGGGTGTTGTACATGACAGTAGTTGGTAGGTCCTTGAGGAGCGGAGGGGTAGCAGCAATCCTCAGCCTGATAATTGCTACAACGATATTTGTAGCTTTTGGAGTGCCTATACAGGTAGGAGAGACTCCCCTGCGTCCTGTCTACCTTCTAATTGGAGCATCATTCAATGCATTTTGCTCTGCAACAATAGCCACTTACTCTACACTAAAGAGAGAAATAAAAAAGCAGAAGTGACTTCACAAACAGGAAGCGAAAATAACAAATACTAACATCACCCTACTGAAGCCCACAAACATCGTTTATGGGATTGAAGTGAAGCCTTTAAACATTATTTATTGGAGCAGAGTTGGTTTCGGCGTTATTGCAGCCGCAATATGTATTCTTTTAAGAATCGACCAACTTCCTAATCCCCTCATAAGTGGCATATCCATGGGAATGATCGTTTACATTCTCACTTATTATATTCTTAAATGGCTGTTCATGGCTAAGGTGGAAAAACCGTCCAAGGTGTTTACAATGGGGATAGGCGCCTACTTTGTCACATGGATTGTTGCGTGGAGCCTATTCTATACGCTGATATTTCGCTAGAAGTTCTAACTCTTGAAGTATCCCAAGACTTTTTTCATGCAGTTAAAGGAACTTCCTAATTTGCGAACGTCGAAGAAGAAAGTCATGTTGCAGAGCACAAGGTGTTTCATGCCAACCTTAGCAAATTTTTCTATTCTACTAATTATTTCGTCTGGAGTACCGTGTAGGTAGTGGTCCTCACACATTTTCCTGGGAATCTTTTCTAGGGCATTCAGCACAGTTTTTCGATCGTAGCGAGTGGGAATGTAATCGCGGAGTCCGTAGTAGTTTTCACCAAGAGGATGCTGGATTCCATAGTGTTCAAAAATCTCGTTTGGTAAAGTTAACATGTAGTTTTTTGCTAGGGGTGTTTCAAGCATCCTAAGACATTCATCATGATCTTCATCCAAAACCGTATAAGACCAGAGGGCAGGAGTTATCTCCTCTGGGTCTCGGCCCGCCCTTTTCGCAGATTCCCTTATGATTCTAAGACCTTCCTTGTAGAAGTCAATATCTGGAGTTGCGGGCAACCATCCGTCGCCGAGTCTGCCAGTTATTTCAAGCATTTTGGGTCTGTGGGCTCCAATCCATATTGGGGGATACTTTCCTTTCTTATAGGGCTCCAAACCAAGAACTGCGTCCTTTAGTTTCCAGAACTTTCCGTTGAAATCAACTTTTTTATCGTTTTCCCAGAGTAACCTAATTATCTTGATGGCTTCTTCCAGCCTGCTTACCGGCTTGTCCCATTCAATCCCGTAGGGTGTAATGTTTTCTCCTTCACCTGCTCCGATCCCGAGAATCACTCTTCCCTTAGATATGTGATCGAGGGTTAGAAATGCCTGAGCCAACATGGCTGGATGTCTTCTAAAGGATTCGGTGACGCTTGGTCCCAAGAGAATTCTGTTGGTGTTCCATGCGGCAACGGCAATGGTGCATAGGGTTTCAAAGAATACGTGGGGGTTTTCTTGGTACGCTGCTAACTCAACAATGTCTGGGGTCCATATGGATTCGGGCACCCACCCCATTAAATGGTCTAACCACCATGCAGAATCATATCCGGCATCCTCAATTTTCTTGATTGTGCTGATGCCCTTATCGAAAGGAGGAAGAAAGGCACTCATGGTTCCAATTTTCACGTTATCAATATCCATTTCTATCACTGGTCCAGTTCTTTCCTAGAGGCTTACTAAAATATATTTCTTGAAAGTTTTTCATGGGTTGCTTGGAGGTTCAGCTGGAGGTTCAGGCGGAAGTTCCGGATTCCCCCTCATTCTTATCGATACATTCATGTAATCAGCCCAAGCTGAGAAGAAACCGCGGTCGTAATCCGCGTGAATCTTGTTTCTGGATTGTTTCGAAAACTCTCGTCGATATTTTTTTAATTCATCTTCGTTGTTGAAGTCCAATTTTGGCAGAAAAGTATACTCATCGTTTGACTTCTGGGCTAAGAGTATGCCATTGAGGGCTTGAAAATATCCTCTATTCCATTCAGTCTCCTGCACCTTCAGTTTTATTCGCTCGAGTACTCGTTCTGCCTCGGCGAAGCGCCTTCCTATCACAAGCTGAAAGAATCGAGTTACAAAGACCCTTGAAATGGGCATTTTACCCTCGTCTCGGCTTGTCTTCTTCTGCTGCTTCTTCTATCCCGTTTTCAGTAATCTTAAAAATTCCTTCTCCTTCAGGCAGATAAGGACTTGAAACAAGACGTGCAATTCTTATGGGTCCGCGGGCAGACTTCCTAAGGAAGATGCGTGTGTGGCTGGTGTGGGCAACTATGTGACCGCCCACAGGATGTACGGCATCACCGAAAAATACGTCTGGCTTAGCCATAACCTGATTTGTTACAACCGCAACAGCGTTGAAGGCTCGAGCCAACCGAATCAACTTGTGAAGATGCTTGTTGAGTTTCTGCTGCCTCTCAGCCAGCATCTCCCTACCCAAATATTCGCTTCTAAAGTGAGACGTCAAGGAATCTACAATAATTAAGCGGATTCCGTTTTCTTTAATCACCTTATCCGCGTTCTCGACAAGAAACATTTGATGATCCGATGTGTATGCTTCGGCAAAAATAATTTTTTTAACCACCTCTTCTGGATCCAAGCCTAGATGCTTCGCCATTTGAACAATGCGCTCGGTTCTGAAGGTATTTTCGGTATCGATGTAAAGAGCCGCGCCATTCAATCCCCCTCGTTCAGGAGGTAATTGCACGTTTACGCACAGCTGATGGCATGTTTGACTTTTACCGCTTCCATATTCCCCGTAGAATTCTGTGATGGTTTGAGTTTCGAGGCCTCCCCCCATCAGTTCATCCAGCATCTTGCTTCCTGTTGTTAGGCGCAAGACGGATTGACGCATTTTTAGCAGTTCGTCTGCCCTGATGAAGGAGAGGCTCAAGCATGAACGTGCTTTACGGATGACTTCCAGCGCCTTTTTTTCACCTATACCCGCTGGTTCTAGTTCTCTTGCTGTTGCTGTGGCTAAAGACTCCACTGTGTGGAATCCTAGTTCCCGTAGTTTTTGGGATATGGCTGGACCTATGCCCGGGAGGTCTTCTAAGCATTCGTACTTCTTTTTTTCTAGGCCTGTCTCTTCACTCATTTTGAAGCCTCAATCCCAGATTTAGAAGTTTTAGAATAGCATATTTAAGTTAACCGAAGGAAGAGATAAAATATTCTGTGAGAGATAGACTGAAAGTAACCAAAGCATCTAAATCAAAACTTTAAGGTGATTAAATGTCAGGTAAGTTAATTCTTTCATACGATGTTGGTACCACATATTTAAAAGCAGGCTTAATGGACACGAAGTTTAACATTCTCGGAACAGAACTGGGGAACTATCCAGTTTACTTTCCTAAAAAGGGATATGCTGAGCAAGATCCTTTTGACTGGTGGAACACTGTGGTGAAAACTACAAACCAATTGATAGAAGAGAAAAATGTGGACGCATCTAAAATTGTTGCCATAGTGTTTGCGGGACAAACCCTTAGCACCGTTTTAATAAACAAAGATGGCGAACCTCTGATGAAGTCCATGATTTGGATGGATGCTAGGGCTGCTCCCCAAGCTAAGAAAACGATGGGAAGAGGATTAGTAAAGGTAAGTGGATACAATCTTTTTTCTCTGATACGGTTTTTGAGAATTACAGGAGGAGGCCCTGGACTCTCTGGTAAAGACGTTATACCAAGAATTTTCTGGGTTAAGGAAAATATGCCAGATATCTATAGAGAAACCCATAAAATTCTTGACAGTAATGGTTTCATGATTTACAAAGCAACTGATGAAAAAGTAATAAGCAGATTTGACGCCCATCTCACCTGGTTAATGGACACACGCCCAGGGAAATATGACTGGTCAAAAACAATTCTCAAAAGGTACAGGATAGACAGAGAAAAACTTCCAGAAATAAAATTGTCAATTGATGTTGCTGGAAAACTTACTAAAGAGGCAGCACATGAACTAAATCTTCTGGAAGGAATACCGGTTATTGTTGGTGCTGGAGACGTAGCCTGTGTTGCTGTGGGTTCGGGTGCGGTTAATGAAAAAGAATGCTTTCTCTATATCGGTACAAGTGATTTCATGGGTGCACATGTAAAGAAGCGAAAAATTGATGTTTCCCACTATATGGGAAGCATATGCAGCGCCATTCCCGACATGTATCTATACACTGGAGAACAAGAGACTGCGGGAACATGTTTAGACTGGGTGAAGAATGAAATATTCAAGAAGACAGCTGAAAAGCCTAGCGAGAAGATTTACGATTTATTGGACGAGGTTGCAGGTAAAATATCCCCTGGTTCTGAAGGTCTCATGTTTACACCATGGCTAAGCGGGGAGAGAACCCCCATGAATGACGATACTATAAGGGGTGGATTCCATAACCTAAGCCTCGAACACACTAGGGAGCATGCAGTTAGAGCTGTTATGGAAGGAGTGACCTTTAACATCCGCTGGGCATTCATGTCCATGGAGAAGAAAATAGGAAAGGCTGAATGGGTTAACTTTGTCGGAGGCGGAGCCATGAGAAAAACATGGGGTCAAATAACTGCAGATGTTCTTAACAGAGAAATAAGGCAAGTTGAAGATCCGAGGGAGGCTGGTGTAAGAGGAGCAGCCATGATAGCAACCGTTGCTTTAGGAATCCACAAAGACTTTCCTACAGCGGCTAAACAAGTAAAAATAACTGGAATTTTCAAGCCAAATCCAGAAAACGTTAAACTCTACAATAGGCTTTTCATTGAGTTCAAGAAGCTCTACAAAAACAACAAAAAAATCTGTAAGAATTTAAATCTAAAAATTTTTGAATAACCTCAACAGGGTTAGCTATTTAATTTGATTTCTAGGGCGTCATTGGGACAGTTTTCAACACAAAGGTTGCATAACGTGCAGAAGCTATCGTAAGAGGGAACTATCTCAAAGTCTTTCCATTTCAAACAGAAACTACTTTATCTTCGTCCTCGCCGTAAAAGGTATAAGAATTAATTCTAAATCTATGCGCTTTGTGGAGGAGAAATTTTTGGCGAGCGAAAGTGTTGTAGAGAACATTGCTTTCAAACTCTTGCAACTGGCAGTCGTAGAGTTGCCGCATGATGTGAAAGAGGCTCTCCAGCGAGCGTATCGTGAAGAGAAATCCGAGGCTGGAAAAACTCAGCTGAAAGCCATATTAGACAACGTGGAGTTGGCTGAGAAAGCGCGTACCCCCGTGTGTCAAGATACGGGCATCATCATTTTTTACGTGAGGGCAGGTGGCAAAGTAAAGGGCTTAGACAAAATTGAAAAGGCTCTCCGCAACGCCACAATAAGGGCTACTAAAGAGGTGCCCCTCCGCCCCAACGCCGTTGACCCCTTCACCCAAAAGAATACAGGAGACAACACTGGAAGGTTCATTCCATTCATACACTGGGAAATTGTGCCCGGAGACATCCTTGAAATCACGGTTATGCCCAAAGGAGGCGGATCTGAAAACGTTTGCGCTCTAGGTATGCTTAGCCCAGGTCAAGGCATAAAGGCACTCAAAAAGTTTGTTGCGGACACCGTGATTAACGCTGGCGCCCAGCCCTGTCCCCCAACCATCTTGGGTGTCGCAGCTGGTGGAGGAGCAGATATCGCTATGAAGTTGGCAAAGGCGGCTTTACTGAGACCTTTAGATCAGCCTAACCCCGATTCTGAATTGGCAAAGCTAGAAAAGGAACTGTATGAAGCTGCAAACTCCACTGGAATTGGACCAATGGGACTCGGAGGTAAAATTACGGTTTTGGGTGTAAAGGTTGATTACGCCCACAGACATCCTGCGTCCTATCCTGTGGCGGTGGCGGTTCAATGCTGGGCTGCAAGAAAGGCTTCAGCCCGCATCTACCCAAATGGAAAAATTGAATATTTAACCCACAAGGTGATGTGAAAATGGCAACATACAAACTTAAGACTCCGATTTCAGAGGAAGACGTACGAAAACTGAGAGTTAACGATGTCATTTACATTACAGGAACCATTGTCACAGCCCGGGATGCAGCACACAGAAGAGCCTTAGAAATCTATAAGGAAGGAAAAAAACTACCCATTAATCTTCAAGGACTAGCGGTTTTCCACTGCGGACCCATCGTAAAAAAGGACGACGAAAAATGGGTGGTGGTTGCTGCTGGTCCAACCACAAGTACACGCATGGACCTATTCGAAGATGAATTCATCAAAAATTTCAAGGTTCGGGTGGTGATAGGGAAGGGAGGCATGGGCAAGAAAACCACAGATGCCATGAAACAGTACGGCGCAGTTTACGGAGCCTTCACTGGAGGGGCAGCGGTTCTAGCGGCTAAGGCTATAAAGAATGTGAAAAGTGTGGAGTGGTATGACCTAGGAATGCCGGAGGCCATGTGGGTTTTAGAGGTTGAAGAGTTTGGACCATTAACCGTAGCCATCGACGCCCATGGAAACAACCTCTTTGAGGACGTTCAAAAGAAAGTGGAAGGGGAGAGGCTAAAGATTTATAAAAAGTTAGGGGTATGACAAAACTTCGGCGTCGGTCATAGAAAAACGATAGACCTAAGTCTCCCTGAAACTAGAATTGGCTTGCAAGAGTCGCGCGCAGACTAGAGTGGAAGCCTTTTCCCGAAGTTGACTCCTATGATGACTAGGTCGATGATGTTTATTATTCCATCTTGCCTTATGTCTGCCCTTGGATTCCATCTTGGATGTCCAGGATAGGAACCAAAGGCTAATGCTGCTATGACTACGTCATTTATGTTTACGATTCCATCACTGTTTATGTCACCTGAAATTGTAAATACACCTTTATCGACAATCACGTATGCGTATGAGAATGTAGTTACGTATTCTCCAGTCTTATTATACCAGTTGAACCCGAACTCACATAGAGCCCCCGCATCTCTATACCAATAATAATTCACACTCCAAGCATATTCGAACCCTAGATATGTCCATGTCTGTGTTAAGTTCAAATGATTAACCTCAACAGTTTCACCTAAGTATATTGCGAGCATAGTCTCATTAAGGGTAGCACCTTCAAAAAGACCAGGTGGAGGAGAAGTGTATATCAGGTCGCCTATTGAGACATTTGCTGCAATAAACGTACCTGTGCCATTACCCTGTCCCGTGTCTACATCAACTACGTAGGTGTCTGTCCATTCTGAGCCATTCTTGAAGTGAGTTAAGCCTTGAGATGTTATGTTTGTGCCAGATATGCTTTGAACCGAAATCCTTAACCATTCTGTATTGTTCACCTCTACCCAATATGACGGAGGCTCTGCGTTTGGGTCATTAGAGGTCCATGCCCAATTAGAAAGGTACTCAAACCAGCTACCTTCACTGACACCGACTATTCTTTCTGGGACTGCTATCCACCCATTTGGGTCTTGGAATGGATAATGATCTATATTATTCTCATCTATAATATATGGCTGTGAACCATCACTTGGATTGCCAACACAAACATGGTCACTCCAATAGTTTCCACCAGAAGGATAACCATCATCCCAAATATTTGCTGAGTTAGTACTGTTTACTTGTACTGTGTTATCGACGAAGTTGTTGTGATAAATCAAGTTGCCAGTAGAAGAATCCAAGTATATACCTAGACCGTTTAAAGTCACCGTGTTGCTGAATATTTCATTGCTTGCAGACTCTTGTAGAATTATGGCTTGCCATTTATTCGAAGTTATAGTATTGCTCTTGACAATGTTGTTGCTTGACCTGTCTAACCAGATTCCATGTCCGTAGTCCTCAAAAGGAAAAGACATGGCTATCACATTTTCGCCGACTATGTTACTGTTGCTAAGTGCCACAAAGATACCTGTGTATGCATTATTTTGTAAATTGTTGCCACTAATGATATTGTCACCGAAATACTCCAGTCGTATGCCTACAACATTATTTGTTAGTGAGTTTTCAGTAATGGTGACGTTGCTACAAGACCTTAGGTAGATGCCGTCCCAATAGTTTGAATTTATCACGTTACCGTTGATGGAATCGTTATCACAATGAACTAAGTAGAAGCCGTACCGATTGTTTGAAGCGTTCACGTTTATTAGAGTGGAATTGGTTGTATACACAAATAAAACACCTTGATGGTTATTTGTTAGATTTAGGTCTTTGACCGCAATGTTTGTTGAGTTCACAAGTCCCAAATATCCTGCGTCTGGGAACGTGGAAGAATTTACGACAATGTTCCTCTGATTAACTAAATAGTAAACAAGCTTTTCGTTTATGGTATTTGAAGTATCTATGTCATGGATAAAATGTAGGAGAGAAGCTCCCCTAACCCCGAAGTTGTATTTGTTGCCAGTCATATTATTATTTCTAAGAGTGTTGTTGCTTGTTTCATAAAGGTAAATCCCTTCGTAGTTGTCTCTTATGGTATTGTTTATGAGCATGTTGTGGTTAGAAAAGAAGATTCCTACGCCATGAGCTGTTAGTGCGCTATTCTGTATGGTAAACTGACTGACCATTACGTTACTGGCGGATATGGTGATGACTGTTCCAGTTCCATTACCATCTATAATCGTTGTGCTTCTATTTTCTCCAATAAGTGAGATTGACTTGTTCACAACTACATTTTCGTAGTATGTTCCATTTCTAACAAATATTGTATCTCCTTCATTTGCATGGTTAATAGCTTCTTGAATATTTGGATAATCATCTGGAACGATGATAGGATTTGAAACCTTGAAATAGTCAAAGTCAGCAAAGAATGGTCCATTATAACCATTGATAACCTGAAGACCAATCTCAAGCTCAGGTACTACAAGAGCACCTATCCATGCAAGCGTATTCCACGTTATCCCATCAGAACTATAATATAGTGTAAATAAGCCTGACTTTCTTTCTAGCTTTAGATAGGTGGGGTTCAAATCTGATGCAAGAGTCACATAGTTGAGGCCGTTGGAAGGAATACCAAATCCGATTTGATGCTCTGATTGCCTGTACAACCTTTGTAACACCAAGGAATAATCATAGTGGGGGTCATACTTCCTGACAATAATTCCTGCTCCTTCGCCACTTTCATTCATTGTTGCCATTACTTTAGTCTCGATAGTGAAGTCATTGGATACATCACCAGATACATTTTGCAGAATACATGGTGCGTTTATATTGACAGTTGTTATCCTTAGCCAACCAGGGTTAACTGATAAGTCGAAGGTGGCTCCCCTCGCTGGATCAACTGTCGTCCATCTGCTGTCAAGTGTTGTGGTGTTGAATTCATCACTGAATGGTATAAGCTCTGATCTAACTGGTTGAATGTTGAATGCCAATGTTAACATACCTATCAAAAGCAGTGTCAGCATTATTCCTGAAACTGCCTTTAACCTCACTTCTCTCCTTTCTCCTTTCAGCATACTATTAACATGTCAATAACAATAATAAAGTTTCAGAAAGATTCTTCTATTGAATCAGACTTTTTGAATGTGCGCGAGGTACATGCCAGAGGTGTGATAAGATGGAAATGTTAACTCATGACATAGTTATTGTTGGGGCTGGTATAGCCGGTTTAAGGGCTGCCATCGCTGCCGCAGAGTTTAGCAACAAAATCGATGTAGCTGTCCTTTCGAAAGTTTATCCCGTTCGCTCTCATTCTGTTTGTGCACAAGGCGGAACAGCCGCCACCCTAAAAGAGGGCGACTCATACGACCTCCACGCCCGGGACACGGTTATAGGGTCCGATTTTTTAGCAGACCAAGATATAGTAGAATTCTTTGTGGAACAGGCTCCCAGAGAGGTCATTACATTAGAGCATTGGGGATGCCCTTGGAGTAGGACTTCCGACGGAAAGATAAATCAGCGCCCCTTCGGCGGACATAGCTTCCCGAGAGCTTGTTTCGCAGCCGACATGACCGGGCTTCATGAAATGCACACACTATACGGAAGAGCCATAATGCAAGAAAACATAACCTTCTACAACGAGTGGTTCGCCACATCCATCATTATTGAAGACAACGTCTCTAAAGGCTTAACAGCCATAGAAATGAAGACCGGCAAAATGCACGCCTTACGGACGAAAGCCATTATAATAGCGACCGGAGGCTGCGAGCGCATATACGAGTTCACAACATTCTCCCACACAGCAACCGGCGACGGCATGACCATAGCCTATCGCGCAGGGGTGCCCCTAAAAGATATGGAGTTTATCCAATTTCATCCCACAGGCCTTGTCCCATCGGGAGTACTGATAACAGAGGGCGCCCGCGGCGAAGGAGGATATTTGATTAACGCTGAGGGCGAGCGTTTTATGAAACGCTACGCTCCCGAAAAAATGGAGTTGGCTCCGCGGGACATAGTCGCTAGAGCAGAGACAACAGAGATTCAGGAAGGACGCGGATTAGAGGGTCCATATGGTCCTTACATAGCCTTAGACCTCAGACATTTAGGCGAGGAGAAGATAAAGGAGAGGTTGCCCCTCATATGCGATGTTGCAATCAAGCTTGGCGGAGTAGATCCTGCTAAGGAAACCATACCTATCAAGCCAGCAGCCCACTACTCCATGGGAGGAATCCACACTAATCAGAGGACAGAAACGCCAGCCTCAGGACTTTACGCCGCCGGCGAATGCGCATGTTTGAGCATACATGGAGCAAACAGACTCGGCACAAACTCCACATCTGATTGCCTAGTTTTCGGCTCTGTTGCCGGCGAAGAAGCCGCCAAACACGCCTTATCAAACAATTTCCGAGAACTCCCCCACGACAAAATCTTAGCTGAGGAGAAAAGAGTCTTTGATGAGGTTTTGGGCAGTGAAGGAGACGAGAGAGTTCCAATTCTAAGAGATGAAATGAGGCGTGTTATGAACGAAAAAGTCTGGATATACAGAAAGGGCGATGAACTCCAGAATGCCTTGAAGGAAATAAGACAGCTCAAGGAGAGATTCAAAGATATAAGAGTTGAAGATGAATGTAGATCCTTTAACACCAGCCTCGTAGAAGCCTTGCAACTTGACTTCACCTTAGACTTAGCCGAGGTTACAATAATCAGTGCGCTGGCTAGGACAGAGTCCAGAGGAGCTCATTCCAGGCTTGACTACCCGAAACGTGACGATGAGAACTGGTTAAAACACACTCTAGCCTACTATACGAAAGATGGCCCGAGACTTGATTACATTCCAGTTACAATAACCAAGTGGCCTCCTTCCGTGAGGGCCTACTAGGATGGTTCGCTATGGGTTCTGAGAAAGTTGTTGAATTTAAGGTAAAGCGTTTCGATCCTGAACATAACAAGGGTTATCTATCTACATATTATAAGGTACCCATCCTTCCTGGGATGACCATACTTGATGCCCTTCTCTACATTAAAGACAAGGTTGATGGAACGCTTACCTTTAGACACTCATGTAGAATGGGACAATGTGGAAGTTGCGGAGTTCTAGTTAATGGAAAACCTATGTTGGCATGTTACACGCAAGTGCTTCAACTTGGAATGGATGTTTTGGAAATTGAGCCTCTTCCCAACCTGCCAGTTACAAAGGACTTAGTTGTTGATATTCATCCCTTTCTGGAGAAGTTTGTGAAAATTAAGCCAGTTTTGATGAGGGCTGAAGGGGAGCTTAGGAAGCCTACTGAATTTGTTCAATTGCCAAGCGACCTTAAGAAGTATTGGAATGAATCAATTTGCGTAAAGTGTTCTCTCTGCCATGCGTCTTGTCCAGCTGCAATAGACATGAAGTTCCTCGGACCTTCAGGCCTAACCACCAACTACAGGTTTATTGTGGATACGCGGGATAAGGGACTAAGCGAACGATTAAAAACTGCATCTGAAACTATATGGCTCTGCACTTCATGCAGCTCCTGCACATTGAGTTGTCCTAAAGAGATTGACTGCGCGAGTAGGTTAGATGACGAGCGTGGGTTCATAGTTGAAGAAGGCGCTGCCCTTGTGCCGAGAGCCGCTAAAGACGTGTTGACCAGCGCCTTCAAGTTTCACAATCCCATGGGCACGTCTACGGCTAAGAGAACAGAATGGAGTAAGGGGCTAGAAATCAAAGAGTTTCCAATAGTTAGAAAGACGGATGTCCTTTATTTTGTGTGTTGCTTGCCATCTTACGATGCGAGGAACCAGGAAATCGCCAAGTCTATAGCACAAATATTCAGGGGGATGAATGTCGACTTTGCAATTTTGGGCATTGAAGAATGGTGTTGTGGGGATCATATACTAAGACTTGGTGAAAAAGGTTTGTTTGAGATGCTTGCAGAACATAACGCTTCTCTATTCAAGAAATATGGTTTTAACAGAATTGTAACGATATCGCCCCATTGCTACCATACTTTTAAGAATGACAAGCCCTACAAGGACATAAAACTTAACGTTTGGCACTATACTCAATTCATTTCCGAAGCCATCAAGAAGAGAAGGCTTAAACTAGTCAAGGCAGTCAAGAAGAAAGTTACCTACCATGATCCCTGTTTCTTAGGCAAGCGAAGCGGCATCTACGATGAGCCGAGGGAAATATTGAGGTCTATACCTGCCCTAGAACTCGTTGAGATGGGAAGATCGAGAGAAAATAGCTTTTGCTGCGGTGGAGGGGCTGGAAGAATTTGGACAGAGGAGGCAACTCCTGAAAACCGACCTTGTGTGAACAGGGCTAAAGAAGCCCTTGAACTTGGAGCTGAGGTTATAGCCACAGCCTGTCCCTTCTGCGTAACAACTTTGGAAGATGCGGTAAAAGTTTTGGATGTAGAAGATAAAATTGTTGTGAGGGACATCTCAGAGCTTTTGAGGGAAGCACTCTAACGTAACCAGCATGCATTTGCCATAATCAACCAATTCACCCAACAAACACTATGGCAATTCCTAATACAATCAAAACAGACCCAACAAAAATTCTCGTTGTAACCTTTTCCTTCAGAAGAAAGGCGCCAACCAACATTGCGAAAAGTGGAGATACAGAGGAAATTGGAACAGCACGAGAAGCTTCAATTTGGGAAAGGCTTACAGCGAGTAGAAACCAACCTAAACCCAACGCCACTATTCCACCTAAAGCAAGAGCAAACCATGTTTTTCTTTTCAGTTTCGTGAAGCGAAATTGCCTGTCTATAAGGGGAGAAAGCGCTAGGAGTGTCAGAGCAGCGGCTGACACCCTAGCAGTGTTTACAGCGAAAGCGGAGTCTAGGGAAGCAGTTTGAGAAAGTTCTAGGGCATGGTCCATCAAGATTATGCTCACAGACCAAACTATTGCAGTGGCTAAAGCAATGGAAACACCCTTAAACAAGACCTTTTTCGTAATGCTGCTTGATTCAGTTTTTTCTTGGCTGACCAGCCATGTCCCTACGATTATGATTATTGTGCCTAGCAAAAGAAAGAATGTAACTTGTTCGCCTAGGAACAAAACTGCGAAGAACGTTGCGAACAAGGGATAGATGCAGCTAATGGGAACAGCCCTTGAAACTCCAATCAAAGCTAGACTCATCATGTACAGGGTGTCGCCTAAAAATAGACCAACAATCCCGCTGAAACTAGCTAGAAGCAGAGAATCTATTCCTATAGTGGTTAGATTCCACAGCCTTCCGGATACTCCTAAGCATGCAAAGAGGAAAATGGTTGTTGATACGCACCGTGAGATGTTAGCTGAAATTGGTTTAGCATCTGACAATGCCATCTTGTATAGGACGGGTGATAGAGTCCAGCAAAGGGCGGCGACTAAGGCTGCTAGTTCACCAATCACATTGTCAACCTCGCGTTGACTATTAGGTGAAAGACGTTAGTTATTATTAGTTCCATGCCAAAAACTTATCGCGGTAATTGTCAAGTTTACGGAACTCCTACTCCAACGTTGCCTCCAACAATAATTGCCAGAACAGCGGCGAGCACCTTAACTGAGGCAACCAGCCCAACGCCTAGGAAAAACGAAAGAATTACCACCCAAACTCTCTTCAATTCCATTCACTCCAAATCCTAATTTCTAAGCTTGAAATACGTTATGAATCTAGAATCCATATTCATCTTAAGTCACAAGCTTAGTTATGAGTTCTTTCACCACACTTGCAGGAGCATTTGTTTTAACGCCTCTGCTGTTAAAATGAGTTAGGGTAACCGGAAAGCCTCCTTTCCTTAGACCTTCCGCTACCTTAATCAAGGGTGGTGTAGGCAAGTTTAGCTTGTCACAAAATTTGTCAACCGCGTAATAAGTGACAGGAGCTTCAGCCTCCCCCTGGACAAGAGATAGCAACTTACGAATCCTTTTTTCCTGCCCTAATCCTCTCCCGTCAACCTCAGCTTTCATCGATGAACAAAAGTCTTTGTCTGATATTTTGCCAAGCCACAAGGGGCCAGCAACATTTAACTTAGACCCACATCTAATGCACTTTCCTTTCAAAGGAGAAACTATCCCTCTGGATGTCTCTCTGTGAAAACATGAAAAACAATGGAGAATGTATCCCATCATCCCAACACTCTTGTCAGCTAATCTTGCGCCATGATGGAGAACCGTATATACCCGAACATAATGATCCGTGCTGTGGCTGAACAAGACTTCAACTCCTATCTCGTGCTTAGCAGCCATCATGGTTAAGCAGCCAACTAAAAGGCGAACAGCAAGCTCGTGGCAATACTCGGTTCGCAATGGGTTTCCACCATACTTTCGAACACAGGCTTTAGGGTGAACACCACATAAAGGAGCCATATCCGTGGCTGTCAGAGCGAATAAGCCCTTGTCACGCAGAGCCCTAAGGGCAGCATCAATGTAGGGCACAGGAGAACCGAAGGGGTCAACGTCGATATAGTCAAATCTCTTCCGAGGCGCCCCATATCGACTCAAGAAAAGATTAGCATCTTCATTTACAACTAATACACGGCTTGCCAGCTTGTTGTATTCAACATTAAATTGAGCAAGCTTAGCTGCCTGCGGGTTAATATCATTCACAAAAACTTTTTGAACTCCATCAACTTCCATCGCAAACCTAACACCTCGAACGCCGCAGCCAGTTAAGGGCTCGCAAACAAAAATCTCCTTCCTCAACGCTCTTTGATACGCTTGTAACGCCAAAATCGCTAAGTCTCGGTTCAGTTCCATGGCTGGGTTATAAAATACTGGTGCCTTAGATGGTGCATATTCCCAAACTTTCTTAGCGTAAGCGGCAAGCTTGGGCACCACCACACCTACTTTCCCTTCCCTCACAATTTCTGTAGGAAAACTAAAGTTCAAGCTTCGCATCTCCCAGATTACTTGATCCGTTGAAGCTTTTATAATGAGACTAGGATATTAGAAGTATCTAAACAGAGGTTGTTGGGTAATGAACAGCGGCGAGACGAAAAGTCGATTACCCGATCTGGCAAACGAAATTCGCGAATGACTATAAACGAGGTGTCCACATTGAAACGACTCATATTCATAACCGGTCCACCAGGCGTCGGCAAAACAAGCGTTCTACTTCGAGCAGTGAACAGCCTAAAAGACAGAGGATACGAAATTGGCGGCATGATTAGCCGTGAAGTTCGTGAGGGAGGAATCCGCGTGGGCTTTGAAATCATGGATTTATCCACAGAACAGAGAGGATGGTTGGCTCACATGAATCAGCCAACGGGTCCCAAAATTAGTAAGTATCGGGTTAATTTAACTGATCTTGACGCCATAGGAGTGGGCTCCATTCTCGACGCCATTAGAAACTCAGACATAATAGCCGTAGACGAGATAGGACCCATGGAACTCTTTTCACAGGCTTTTAGAGATGCTGTTGTTCGGGCTGTAGAAGGCAACAAGCCCGTGCTGGGAACAATCCACTTTGGACTAAGAGAATCCTTCATTAACGACATCAAAACTAGGGAGGACGCGGAAATTTTTGAAGTAACCCACGAAAACAGAGAAACTCTCCATAATTTTATTATTGATAAGGTTGTCCAGTTTTTACAAAAGAAGTCTTGATACGTCTGTCAAGATTGGTGAAGGTTTTTAACATGAGAATAGCTGGAGTTGATGATGCTGGTCGGGGGTCGATTATTGGTCCCCTAGTCATCGCGGGCGTCTTGCTTGATGAGAAAGATTTACCCAAGCTTGTGGAGTTAGGTGTGAAGGATTCTAAACGCCTTTCACCTCGCAGACGAGAAGAACTCGCTGCAGAAATAAAGAAGTTGGCAATCAAGCATCATATTGCAATGCTGTCCCCAACTGAAATTGATAGGGTAGTTGAAACCGGGAAAAAGCTTCACAGGCTGAATCGTCTTGAGGCTCAGACAATGGCTAAGGTAATAACAATTCTTAGGCCTGATGTTGCCTACGTGGACGCCTCAGATGTGTTGGCTGACAGATTTAAACAGCACATTGTGGAAAACCTCACTTTTAAGGTTCAGATAATATCGGAACACAAGGCAGATGTAAATTATCCGATAGTTTCTGCAGCTTCCATCATAGCTAAAGTAGAACGCGACAGAACGATTTCTGAATTGCAGAAAAAATACGGGAACATGGGCTGTGGCTACCCAACTGACCCTAATACCCTCAAATTCTTAGAAAGATGGATTAGAAAGTTTGGAGGCTACCCGGATTTTGTACGTAAGTCTTGGAAACCGGCGAAAAGACTGAAAACAAGGGCGGAGACAGACCAAACAAAACTCGTTTAAAAACATTGCATTTAGTTTGGATTCAGATACTTCAATAAACATTTTATAGAAATGCTTGGCAAAGTGCCAAATGCGGCGTATATCAAACTTATTACAGAGGAAGGGGAAGACTGGAGGACTAACAGAAACTCACATAGACCAGATGTACGCCGCGTTTTTTAAATAGTAAGAAACAGCTGGGTGGAGTTTAGAGTTGTGCAATGAAGTCTTCTGGACCATACATTTTTGCTAAGTCTTCACTGTGGATCAAGGGGATGTTGTTGTTTGGAATCTTTTCTCCGTCGGTTATGAAGACTGGTTGGGCGTTGATAATTTTACTGATGCTTATGATTTCTTCTGTTCTTTGGTTGATGTTTCTTTCTTTTTTATCTGCGACTCCGCAGATCATTTTTAGTCCTTTTCCTGAACACTGGGCTATGATGTCGAAGGGTGCTCTCTTAATGTGGACTACTCTAAAGTTGAAATGGGTGAATTTTCTGCAAACTGTTTGCAGAAATTGACGACCGGTGAGTATGCGTTTGGCTGTGGCGAAAAAGCCGTTGGCTTGATTTGATTGGAAAACATCTATGAACTGGGCTAGTGGAACTCCTAGAATCCATTCTAGTTTGTAGGCTGCTGATACTGAGGCTTTAGTCATTCCTCTTTCATAACCATAGAGGGTTCTTCTGGATATCCCCATCATTTCTGCTACTTTTCCAATGGATAGTTCTAGTTTTTGTCTGTTTTCTCTGATGAGGTTTCCGTCGAGTTTGATGTAGTAGCCTCCGGGTCCTGCTTCTACGAGGGGATGCATGTCGTGGAGGACTATGTTTTCGAGGGTTTTGGGGTTGATGGCGTGGATGCCGTATCTGGAGTAGACGGTGTCGTCTTGTAGGGGTTTTCGGCGGGTTTTTTCGCCTATGATGATAGGTGTTGTCGAGAAGCATTGGGAGATTTTTTGGAGTTCTGAGGCATCTTTTGGGGAGGCGTTTCCGATGTTTGTGTAGACTTTTATTAGGGCGAGTTGTTTTTTTCTTTGGATTGCGAGGTCGAAGCAGCTTGGTCTTGAGAGGCATCTTTGGGATTGTTGGAAGTTGGCTTTTTCTAGGATAGATTCTGTGGTGTTGAGAATTTCCCCTCTTTTCATCATCTACCCTTCAGATGTATGAACCATTAGGAGGGTGTCTTATAAACATACAGTTGGCTTGTTTGTCTTTCTCTCTCTTTCCAGTATTACCCTTTAGATTTTGTTGGTTTGAATTGTTAATTAGTATGCGTGTCCTAACCTAACGATATGGTTTACTAATGCATTATGTTTATTTGTCTAGAACCCTTATAACTACACATACGCAAGGGGAACAGCGCATGGCTAAAAAACCCGACAAAAACGAAGCCCTAGAAGCCCTAGACTTCATAATAAACGTCCTCAAACAACACGAAAAAGACCTAGACAAACTCATCCACCAACTAGGCATCATAACAGAAAGCCTAGGAGAAACAGGCGAAATAACAGGCAAAATAGAAAACGTGGAAGAACGCCTCGGAACCCTCCAAACAGAAATCACAGACCTCATAAAATACATATCCTCACCAAAAGAAGCCCCACCATATATGCCCGGCCCGCCGGTAATCGTAAAATGCAAACAATGGCAAGACTTCAAAACCTTAGCCGTAGGCGCAGAAACAGTCTCCTACCAATTCAAAGAAACAGAAAAAGCCTTCCAAGCTGACGCCCTAAAGGAAGGTAAGGTCCTAACCTACACAGGCGAATACCCACAAAACGCTAACCTCCTAAAAATCTGGCTGTCGAAAGAACTAAGCGTAGCTGAAGAGAAAATTTTCGAAGGAGTCCTAGCCATAGGCTAGGTTGGGTCAACAAACTTTTTATAGCCCCAGTATATAGTATATTACGTCTTAAGACACCGCTTGGGGTGGAGGTTGAAAGGTAACACTCGCGGCAGCCTTAAATTTTTGCCCAAAACTCCTTTCTCTCTCGATGAGGCAGAAAACCGCGCGTGAAACCAACAAACCGTGAAACCCCAAGAACAATTACAAGTACAAGAATAAGAATGAGGCTATAAGGAACATGATGAACAAGTCAATCCAAACCAGCGCCAAATGCCTAGTCCTTAATCCATAAAAATGCCTCCAAAAACCATGCTTCTTCTTCACATAATCCAAACAGCCCTCATGCAACTGCAAAATAAAAGTTAAAGTGATCTTGTCGGGATCGTATGTTACTTCGCTTTCCTTAGGCTTAACACCAAGAATAGCTGACCTCATGTAACTCCAAACAATTGTTCGACCAAGAATGTAGACAAAGGAAATGATGAAGCTGCTAGCCACTAAACTCAAAATGGCAATAATCACAGATTCTTTGGGTAAGGTGGAGAAAACAAAGCTGGTCATAAATTCTAGGACGTGGGGAGTTAACTCGACAAAGGCTAGGAAGGTGATGGCTAGGGCTAGGAGGTAGATGCTGTGGGCTACACACTCCGAAGAATAGTATCTAAGCAAAGCCATGCGAGCATCCTGCTTATCCTTAACGCTTAGCCTCAGTTCCTCCATAGTTCATCATAACCCTCTACTCTAATCCTGTTTTTATGTACACTGTTGGGTACGGACACGATAAGAAAAGAGGGAGGAAGTTGCGTCGACAGTCCTTAACTGTAACTAGTCAAGAGTTTCGGTGGGACATAAAGGGTAATGGGGGGTTTGCTTCCAGAACTTGAAGCAGTTCCCTTTTTCTTTCTTCTCCTCCTATACAGCGCATATAGAAGGGTTGCTGTTAAGGCGGCTATGCCCAAGCCAATGGCAGCAAGCAAAGCCAAAGGCCATCCAACCTTCTCCTTCTCCACTGTTTTCGTAGCGCTTACCGATGCACTTGCACCGTCGTTATCAACGACTGTTAGGGTAACATTGTAGACGCCATCGTCCTCATAAGCGTGGTTCACCTTAACACCAACAGCGGTTGTTCCGTCACCAAAGTCCCAGAGATAACTGATAATAGAGCCGTCTGAGTCATAACTGCCAGACGCATCGAAGCCAATGACCTCCCCAATGAGCACTGTTGTTACATTTTCGCTGAATGATGCAACTGGAGGCCTATTTGAAACAATTTTGGTTGAAGTTGCGATGGCTGTTGACCCATTGTTATCTGTAACCGTTAAGGTAACAGTGTAGTCGCCGTCATCTGCGTATGCATGGTCTACAGTCACACCGTTAGCGTTGGTCCCATCACCGAAGTCCCAGAAATAACTCGCTATGTATCCATCTGGATCGTAACTGCTGGACGCATCGAAATGAATCTCTTCGCCTGTTAAAACTGTTTCCGCCGATTCGCTGAACGCGGCTACTGGCGAAAGGTTTGGAGGAGCCTTCACCGTGTAGTCATAAATTGATGTTTTGGCACTGTTCCCAACATTGTCGTAGGCTTCAATGTAGAATTTCACGTTGACACCAGCCCTCTGTCCAGGAATAGTGGCTGTCCACATTCCATCCGATGACACCATTCCTAGGAAGCGCCATTCATCATCCGTTCTATACCATAAGGTAACATTTTTAACGCCGCTGGCGCATCCGCAGTCGCTTACCCATACGCTAACGTCTACTTCTTCACCAGCGAAGGGTTCTTCAGGCTCCCAGATGGGAACACTAATCATGGGCGGAGTGTTGTCTACGATCACTGCAATGGTTTCTTCGTCAAAGTTTCCAGCTTGGTCGTAGGCGGTTAGCTGGATGAGGTAGACGCCGTCTGGATATTCGGGGGCTGTTGTGTTCCAATCGAAAACATGCGACCCAGTTGATGTCCATTCCATCACGAGAGTGTCTTTAATTCTTAGCTCTGCTCTGTCGAAGTTGTCGTCGTACACGTAAACCTTCACGCTGACTATGCCGGCTATATAGCTTCCGTCAGCGGGTTCGTCGATTCTGGCTAATGGCAGGTAAGTATCAGTTACTAGATAAAAGTGAACGTCAGATTCGGCCCAGTTCTCAGCGTTGTCAAAGGCACGTATTCTATAGTGAACTACTGTTTCTTGGGGAAACGCTGGAATAGTCCCGGTGTATAGACCGGCTTCGGCGGTCATTTCTGTGGGTTGCCATTCGCCATTCGTCCTGTAGAATAATGTAACGTTTTTGACTCCGCTAGCTTCTGGCGGTTCGGTTACGTTTGCGAAGACTGTAACGGTTTCGTTGTAGTTTGGTGACGCTGGAAGGTGCTCTATGCTGGAAATTACTGGAGAGTAGGAATCGATGACTATGTAAGAATAGGTTTCTGAGATCGCAAGGTTGTTAGCTTTGTCATAGGCATAGACTTTGTAGTTTACCGTGGTATCGTATGGTTGGGGTGGAATCTCAGCGACGTACAACCCATCACTTAAATTCATGGTCATGTTGTTCCAGTTGGCTGAGTTGACCTGATAACTGAGAATAACAGATTTAACTCCGCTTTCTTCGTCAGTGACTTGGGCTATAATTGTAACGGATTCATCGTAATTTGGAGTTTCAGGAAATCTTAGCACGCTTACAATTGTGGGAGGCTTTCGGTCTTTGCAGAGGATTTCGATGAGTTCAATGATATGTTCTATCATGTCGATAAGATTGGATTTCCATGGGTCATTAATCCATTTTTCAATCTTATCTCCAATATCATTCCTAAGCTTGTTTATGGCTCCTTCATAAGCCCCAGCCATAACCTGCCTGATTACTGCATTAATCTTGAGACGCAGAACTTTTGTTTGACACCATGCGTATTTTGGGTTTTTGAAGGCTTCTTCTGGTAGCTCGGAAATTTCTGAGGAAAGTTCTAGCAAAGATTGGATTATAGGCATGTGTTCTTCATTTTCATACTCCCGTTCTCTGTGACATGCTGCCACTGAAATTATCAAGATTGGCGCTGAAAATACTAAGGAAATGAGTAGGAGGGCAATGAGACGGAAAATTAATCGTTTCCTCATTTTTCTCTCTCTTTTTGAGGTCTTGTTTCTGTTGAATCGTATTTCCGCTATGTAATAGGTCATATTTGGTTTGTGCTCCGTCTATTAATTATTTAGTCGATATCTACTTCAGATTCTCTACATAAAGGTAGTATTCCTTGAAAAGAATATTCCCAACAAAGATGCAAAACATGTCTAGAAGAGACTTCTATCATAGACTCCGTTAAGGGTAATCCTCAAGATATAAATATTCATACATTGTTGAGCAGAGGATGGTGATACCAAACGGAAGATGCGTCGCGTTACTATACTTTGCTGAGGGATCCTGCGCGGCGTAAAATAATTGAAATTTTGGGTAGTCAAGGCAAGATTGGCTTCAAGGAATTGAGGCAAGAACTAGGGCTAGGTGTTGGCACCGTATATTACCACCTAGATATGCTTTCTGACTTTCTAACCCAAGACAAGCATAGGAAGTACATGTTGAACGACCGGGGACATTTACTGCATAGGTTGTTGACAGAGAAAACTTTGCCGCCTACGTTGGAGATTGGGGAGGCATTTAGTCACCGTTTTGGACGCTGGCTTTTCCTCTCTCCAGTTTTCACCAAAACTGTTCGACCTTTGAGATTGTTGCCCTTATCCATGCTAATATTAGTTTTTGGGGCGGTTGGATCAGCCTTAGCCAATGTTGACCCTATGCTGTTTTTCTATTTTCCTTTCTCCAACTATGAGTTTGAAACAATCGTTATGCTTTTTCTTTCTAACTGGATTGGGCTGTTTCTGTTGTCCAGCTTTCTCATTTACGTAATTTATAGACGGAGTGGCGGTAATCTTCAGTTGTTCACTTGCATTGGATTTGCTGCGTTTCCTTTAGCCTTGTTTCCCTACATCTACATGTTTATTTCCTATGATATCGCGAGGTATCTTCTCCTCGCCATCCAAATATGGAGTTTGCTTCTGATATCATCTGCTTTCTGCTTTGGGAAGGGCTTACGCTTGGACAGAGGCATAGTTGTAAGTTTAACCATTTTATATCTCAACGTTATGATGCTAGTAATTTTGGGACGCCTCACATGAAAGTTCAAGGTTTCTGCGCGCGCTCAGCGTCTGCTGTTTCAAGGCTATTGAGAGTTGCATAGCTTGCTTTGCTGGGGTTGGTCGAGGTCTATTATGGTTCTATGGTTCAAGCAGTTGATTACAAACAAATTTATATAAAAATAAGTTGAGAAGTTAAAAAATCGAAGAGGCAGTCTATTTTGGTCGATAATGCAGAAGAGGTTCAGGGGCATTTCAAGATGGCGGACGGCTTTGACCTATTCTACAGGCATTGGAGAGCCGTTGGAGAGATGAAGAAATCGGTTATATGCATCCATGGCATAGGAGGGCATTCTGAAGATTTCAGAGTTATGGGGCAAGATTTGGACGAAGATGGAATCGAAGTTTATGCATTGGACCTTAGAGGTTTCGCTAACTCAAAGGAAGAAGCCCTACCGAGAGGAGACACAAGCGACTTCAATAGACACCTTCAAGATGTGGACGAAGTAGTGAACTTTGTACTCAAGAGACACCCTAAGAACAAAGTCTATATGTTTGGCTACAGTCTGGGTGTACTGTACACTCTTTGGTATTCCGCAAATCATCCAGATTCTCTTGACGGAATAATACTTGCAGCGTCAGCAATAAAATATTTCAGCGCTAAGATGCCTCGAAAAGACCGAATTAAATTTCCCTTTATGCTCCTCTTTGCCCCTAAGAAGCTCTACGATTCATACAAGAATTGGCCCTCTGACTATAGAGAGAGCGAAGAGGGCAAAATCATACTTCAAGATCCATTGTACACAACAAGGCGCAGTTGGCGCTGGTTAGGTGGTGTAAAGAGAATGAGCGATAAAGCGTTGCAGAATGCGTCGCAGACAGAGAAACCTACTCTGATACTTGTGGGTGAAAAGGATGAGCTTTACATCCGCGATGGTGCCAAGCAACTTCTTGAGAGTTTGGCAACGAAAGATAAGTCAATTCAAACCTTCCCAGACGCAGACCATCTTTTTTATGATGCCTTCTTGCTTGGCAAGACAACTGCCAAGCATGACCCGGCAAAAAGGAAGCAAGTGACCTCTGTCGTTAAAGATTGGTTGAAAACTCACTAAGAAATTACTTCTTCTGCTGAAGAAGGCATTGTGGATAAGCGGGCTACCAAGCTCTACACAAAGTTAGCAACAATTGGCAAGTATTTCGCGCGCTATGATTCTTGCACTATACATTAATCTAACCGTGCACTTCCATCGTTAATAATCAAAGTAAAGCTTTTTTAAAATTGGTCCAAATATTTTCCTTATGGTTCAGATTTCTGTTGTGGGAGCAGGTAGCGTTGTTTTCACTGGAAGGCTCATGGTAGATTTGTGTTTAACCAGAAGTCTATCTGGTAGTACCGTTGTTCTGATGGATATTGACAAGAAACGCTTGAACATGATGTACAACCTAGCCAGTAAATATGCAAAAGAGATGAACACAGACTTAAACATCAAAAAAACAATGAATAGAGAAGAAACATTGAATGGCGCGGACTTCGTCATCAACACAGTTAAGGTTGGCGGCTATGAACCGATGGAAATTGAACGAAAGATCGCAGAGAAGCATGGCTACTACAGAGGTTTAGGTGATAGAGTCAGCGATTACTACGGTGGTATTGGAGCATACCATCAACTGAAATTCTTCTTAGACTTGGCCAAGGATGTAGAAGAAATCTGCCCAGACGCTTGGCTGATCCAAGCTGCAAATCCCGTGTTCGAAGGTACAACTTTGATGTCTAGAGAAACCAAAGCGAAGGTAGTTGGAGTATGCCATGGACATTTTAGTTACACAGATATTTTGAAGATTCTTGGATTAAGGCAAGAAGATGTTGAGGTTAGGATGGCAGGTTTTAACCATAACATTTGGCTAGTAAATTTCTTACATAATGGTGAAAACGCTTATCCAATTTTAGATCAGTGGATAGAGAAGGAAGCGGAAGAATACTGGAAAAGCAATGAATACTGGAATAGCTTGCCCTGGGTTGCCGAGCAGATGTCACCAGCTGCGGTAGACATGTATAGGATGTTCGGTCTCTTTCCAATAGGAGACACCTTGAGAAGTGCCTCACCCTGGTGGTATCATACAGATTTAAAGACGAAACAGAGATGGTACGGTCCTACTGGTGGGTTCGACTCAGAAATAGGCTGGACAATGTACTTGGATTTCCTTGAAGAGGTGCTTAATTTATTGCGTGTTTGGTCTAGTGACCCTTCCGTCGCCTTAACAGAAGTTTATCCTCCAACATTTAGTGGAGAACAACATATCCCTTTCATAGATGCAATCGCAAACGACAAAAAGGCGCAATTGCAGCTAAACATACCAAACAAGGGAGCGATTTCTGGCATACCAGACGATGTTGCCGTAGAAGTTCCAACCCTAGTTGATCGAAGAGGGGTGAGGGCTATTCATGTGGGCCAATTACCTAAACGTCTTATGTTACATGTTGTGTTGCCTAGGATGCTGAGGATGGAACAAGTTCTTCAAGCCTTCTTAGATGGCGATAAGAAAAGTCTACTTCTCATGATAGCGGAAGACCATAGGACAAGATCATTCGAAGATGCAAGGTTTCTCTTAGAGGAACAACTAGGGCAGCCTTGGAATTCCAAGGCGGCGAAGCATTATGAGTAGTGAACTCCAACGTAAAGAGTTCGAGTTTTCTAGAACTCTTCTAGGCGAAAGTTCGAGTTTTTTCGAAACGATTCCCTTAAAAAGGCGATTTCTAAGTTTATTTTGGTGAAAAAGCTTGAAAATGAAGAGAAACGCCTTTCTGGCTATGTTGCTGTCCGTTTCCTTGACGTTATCGATGCTTTCCTTCGTGGTTGTTCCAGCAGCCGCAAACGATGAATCGACGCCGATCACCATTTCATCCTATAGGCAGCGCTGGATTCGCCTAGACACGGGCCTCATAACAGTACTGTTCCCGGCAAACGGTAAGAAACCCATGTTTTTATGGTGGTATTCCAACGACACAAACAACATCTATGTGGTGAAGTTTAAGGGACTCATTGAATACATCGCCTTCGATGTACCTTACTATTTGCGTAGATACGAGGCAAATGGCTTAACAATTCAGGAACGCCTAGAAGCGAAGTATGCTATGTTTGGGCCTTACCAAACTCAGATACGAAATAGGATTATAGAATACATAGGTCGGCTTTTAGGTTTACATAGGCCTTTCCTGCCTTTCAGCGCATGCGAATGGAACCTCACAGGACCCGTCCTAGTGCCTAAAGGAAACAATGTATACTATGTGTCTTTCAATTTCACGTTAACCAAAGTGCCCTTTGAAAGATTCAAATTTGCCGAAAACAATGTGATAATTCGCTGCAGATTCTATAATGGCACGGTTGAAGAAAACGCTGGCACATACAACTACACTGTTGGCGCGGGCCAGATGAAGATGGACTTGGTTGTGAAAAACTGGACTTGGAACTTAGATCGGCTTAAACCCCTCTTTGACGTACTTGAAGAAGAATATGGGATATCTGTTCCTCGCAAAACTGGACTGGCTTTATGGATAAACCTAGCCTCTATCAAAATAGATGACCTTCCGTATGCGGAAGATGACATAGAAAATCCAGCTGATAATTCGATAGAAATAACTGCTAGGGCAAGGACCACCGCTTCCAACATGGTTTTCGGCGGCAGAAGACATGGAATCACCAGAAATGACACAGCTGAGGATATAGATGAAAAGCCCATAACCCTCCGATACCGCCTCAGAAGACAATTCAAGATGCACTTCGCAAAAGGAGACACAACCTTAGCCGGATTCTTCAGTTTCGTTTCAACCGCCAACCTAATTGACCCCGCAACAGGAGAGATGACGCAGGAAAACGTTACCGCCTCATACATTGCGGCTGGAGGACACATGCGACTATTCTTGGGCTATCCATACTTTGGCAACAAAACTTTGGAGCATGATCCGTTGATTGGCGCTGAATACGTTCCTCCCTTCATTTCGCCAGTTCTAGTGTTGATTCTTGTGGTTGCTGCTGGAGCCGTCGGCGTTGTCTTGGCAGTTGCAAAATGGAAGCGGAAGCCAATCAATTTAGTGGGAGCAAGCTAAAGCTCCCTTCCCCTCTTTTTGCCGATTTTTTCATCTGCGCAATACTGTGTCGTAAGATGACATATATCTGTTTTCGACTTGTATCTTTTAATATTTGCAAGCCAAAACAGATGATGGAGATAGCAGATGGATCCTAATGAAATCCGTTGGAAAGTCGTTAAGGCGCTTCTCGACGAATTTCCGTCCTTGAGAGAGAAAACTAGGGAATACCTGAAAAACTAAGCTTATTTTTTGGCTCGGAAATCCACGTTCAATTTCTAATCTGTTCCATTGTTTAATCATTAAATGTGCTGGATGGATGTTTCACAAAAGCCCGTTATGATTAATGCACATTAAATATAGAGTGTAGATTCATAAATGATTAATTAGCGAAAGTTTTCCTTTATCCTAATAGGTGTTACTATTGACTGAGATTCCAGACTTCCCAGAAGATGTCCCAGAAGAAGCCCCCGAAGAAGCCCCAGAAAAAGTTTCCGAAAAAGTTCCAGAAAAGATAGCTCAGAGAAAGGTTATCGTCTATAAGTCTCGCGTTGACCCCACCATAGTGAAGCTCACTGCAGAGAAAATGAAAAACAAATTGTTTGTTAAATTCGGTTTTTCTAAGCCAAGACCTGAAGAAATACGGGTTGCTTCAGTTGACAAATACTATGAACCCTACATTCTCGTCGACGCAAAGTACAGCATCGATTACTATAAGAAGAAAGTTTACACCCTTACCGTTGACAATGAAACCGAACAAATTAGAATTTTAGGACAAACATTCACACCCGAAACAGAAGTTAGTCCCACCGGGGAGACTCGGAAAGTAATCAAACTTGAAGCAGAACAATGTTTATCCTACGAAGAAAAAGCTTACATGATTCTTGACAAAACAGGGCGCGAAATTCCACCCGACGATGTGCCTTCTGCCCCTTCTGAAGATCATCCCCAAAAAATATTGAAGGAGTTTGGCAAAAAGGCGGGAAAGGTTAAGATTTCTCCTCAAAAGGAGATAGAGATGATTAGAGCTAGGATTGTCAAGAAACCTCCAGAGGCAGATAGAGTTGAGAATGAGCTTTTCCAAATCTTTGAGCATGCTGTGATTTATAGTCCAGTCTATGAAATTACGTTTCGAAACATGAAAACTGGTGAAGAAAAGGTTATAAGAATCGACGGTGTCACGGCTAAGCTACTTCAGTAGCTACCTGTAGCCCATAGGATTCTTTTTCAGCCAAAAAACTGGCGAGTTTCTTCGACTAGGATTCTTCTCCTCTTTACTTAACAGACTTGTAATTTCTTCATAGTTTTCCAGATATTTTGTGCCCTTTGGAGTTGTCTTGTAGATCGTTTTTTCTTCCTTTGTTGTTTTTTCAAGGAGCCCTATTTGGAGTAGGAAGGAGAGATACTCGTTTAGTTGGGCAAAGCTTAGGTTTGCTCTGTACATGATTTGGGTTTTTAGGGTTCCTTCTTTCGCTATAACCAATACTTCGGCTATTATGTATAGGCGGTCTCTGCGTTTGTGGGATGTTTCCACAGTTTCGTTTTCCAAGTGATAAACCTCGCTAAACTTGTTCTATAGGTTTCGTCTATATTCCAACTAAACGTGGACACCTAAAAGGCGTGTTTCCGACGGGAACATATTTCTATAAAAAGAATATTGTAGTCTTTTCTAGTGCTGCCTCACTATACATCTTTGTATGGTGCAATTTTTTACTTATTTGAACAACACAATGCTTATAAGGTAGATTCATGTTCCGACTATGAAAAGACAAACTTCCCGGAAGGTGATATTTTTGAGCATTGACAAAATGAAACGCCGTGCCTTTCATTTACGCCTGCTAATTGACAAAAGCAAAAACAAGAAAGTGAGAGAAGAGGCTGTTAAAGAGTATGTTAGCCTCATACAGCGAATGAGCCGGAACAACTAGGTTTACTGTGCGTAAAGGAACTTATTAGTAATCGTAACGAGAAACAGTGGCATCTTTTAAGATTAAGTTGCTTGTGATGTTTGGGATAGTGTAGTTGTCCATTGAATTTGGGTAGTATTGTAAGGTGCTTCCAGATTCTGGGTCTGGACCCACTTCCTTCATTGTTTCTGTCATTGCTTGTTCTATTGTTTGTTTTTCAATGGTTAGGTGTTTAAGAAACTTTACGGTTGCTTGGTCTGTGTGGCTGGCTGACACTGGTCCGTTCCACCCTATGTACGCTTTTGCTCCTTTTTTTATGAAGGCTTTAGCCATGTCGCTGAATTTGAGGGTGTCGCATCCCATTGCAATCACAATTGTTTCGCTGAATCTTCCGTTCATGCATGATTTAACAAAGGATGAAGGTATTCCAAAATATAATGGTGGGTTCCCCCCATAGTAGGAGACTCTCCACACCTGATCGTTTAATTGCTCCCAAACGTATGAGAAGGTGTTATAGGGCTCTGAAGTGAAGAAGGCACCCCTCTGGGTTGTGTGAACCCTAAAAATAATCAAACCATACCCATACGATGGAAGGTTTCTGTAAAACTCCACTGTAACATTTTCACCTGGATAATAGTCAACCGTGAATCCGGCTTGCGTTAGTAAGTTTGTAACGGTTTCTGCGAAGGTTTGGTTTGGCGCTGTGAGGCTCAGGTGGTCAACTATGGCGGCTTTAAACTGGAATGGTTGGTTTGTCGGCGAATGTCGTGCGAAGTAAATGAACGCTATGATAAGGATGATGACAGCCAAGACTATTCCATACAGCCATTTATTTTTGAATACTCCTTTCCTGCTCTTCTTTCTCCTCTTCATCTTTCTTTCCTTTCTCTTTCTTCCCTTGGAGAAATTCTGCGCCGTCTACGTCATCCATAATACATTCTTATGGTGGAACTTTAACTTTCTTCCAAAACAGGTAAACTCTGGTTTGTGAGGTTTGGTTTCCGCAATCTATTGTTACAGAAAAAGAAGGAGATTGTTGTTTTGGTTGTTAGCAGTCTTCTATCACCCGGCGGTTTTGAGCAGGTTGAAGTTAGCGATGCCGTAGTCTGCTCCGGTTACTTTGTTGTCGCCGTTGATATCAGCGTCTACGTTCCATCTATCCGGACTGACTCCAGCGGTATTAAGTGAAGTGGTACCTGCAGCCCACTCGATCAGCAATATGTCGGGCACCACGTCGATAGAGCGGTCGATGCCCATTCCCATATTGATGTATTCGGTTTCGTAGACGCTTCCAGGATAGTTTACATTGCCTAGTCTGTGGAAGGCTTCATTCAGATACTGTTCCACTTCGCTTTGGCTCATGTGATGCTGACTGGTTTGCCAAGGTGTTTCAGGAATGCCTGGGCGGAAAGCCACCAAGTCAATGTACTGCGAAAGCGGTGGATCTGGACCAGGACTGAGGAATACCCATGGTCCTGTGCCGTCTTGTGATAGGTCTTTAATGCCGTCTCCGATTCCGCCTGGGTAATAGTCGTGGATGTGTGGGTGGTATTCCCTAACGCTCATGGCTCCGTCGTCTTCTGTGCCATAGACGTTGTCTTTACCTGGTCCCGTGAATTGGTGGGTTGCCGGGTTGTAGCCCCAGTGAAGCGCTTGATCAGCAGCTTGCCATATTTGGGGGTTGAGGATTTCTATGAAGCCAGCCCAATGTAGTGCCCAGTAGCTACCGCTATTGAAGTAGACCCTGATGTTTCCTCCTTCCCCAGGGGTTAGGACAGTCACGCTGTAAATGTTCCTTGGGTTGCTGGTGTCTAGATAGGTTCCGCCGTTCATGACGGGATGTGCCCATGCAACGCCGGATCCACAATCTCTCATGAATTCCATGCTCCACTTGACATCCTCTGCTGTCAAGGTTTTTCCATTATGGAACTTTACGCCTGACTTCAGGGTGAAATCAACGTATACTTTACCTCCGTCCCATGTTCCGGTTGACCAGCTCGTAGCCAGCATGCCCCTTACTTCCGCTAGGTTGTAGGGGTTTCGAGTGATTAGGCTTTCATAGACTAATCCTAGGACTTTCCGATCCCACTTCCATCCGCCAGTGATCACGTTGAGGTCTTTGGGGCTACTCTTGAATCCCCAGTTGATTGTGTTTGTTCCTGTCTTCCTCATGTTGAAGAAGCTCCAATAGTTGTCTATGCTTTCTCCCTCCATGTTAACTGTGCCCTCCCAACCCGTTCTGTAAGCCTTTGCACTGGCCGTGCTCCATAGTGGTATTGAGGCAACGTATTTGTTTAAGAGAAAAGTAGCGTTGTGAAAGCCATTTAAGATTTCAGTCAATGTGGTTCCATACTCGACATCCTCTGCATAGTTGTCAAATAGTTCGTTGCAGAAGCCTGGGTAGTTTGGACTCCACCTCCATCCCAAAGCCCAGTGCATGCTTGAGTGGAACAGGTGGTACAGGTAGTCGGGGTCTGGGCTAAGCACCCATCCCCCCGTGTATAGGTGAGTGTTGTATAATATCTTCATTGAGATGTTTCTTGCTTCAAGGTCTTCTTTTAGTTTGAGACCAGCATCCCTTCTATTTGGGTCGTCCAGTCGAATGTAGAAGGTCAAATCACTTAGGTCTGAAGCAGACGTCTTAACATCGTCGCCTGTACCGTATGTGTTGTCAGGTCCCGCCACCTTTAGGGGGTCGTTTCTCGTGCCGTTACCGTCCCAGTCCTTGAAGCCAGCGGCATCCAGCAATTGCGCTGCCCGGGTAAGGTTTTGATCCATGATTAAACTTGGTATAAGTATATCTCCTTCGGGGCCATGATAGACGAAACTTGAGCTTGTTAGATTTGCTATGTCGAGGAAGCCAGCATGGGTCGGCATTGCTGCCCATGTAATCATTTTTTCTCCAAGACCCTCTAATATCGTTGAGACAATGTAGTCTTTGTCAGTCGTAAAGGCTATGGCTAGCCTCAGGCCCCAAGCCATTGCACACCATAAGCATTGTGGGTCATAGTAAACTTTCCATGATTCGGTTTCCGGATCGTAGTCCGAGCCATTACCAATGTAAGGCGGTGGCTCCATACCAACAGAAGTCTCTGGACGCTGACGCGTATGGAACTGGTTCCACGTGTAGGCTCCTCTAGTAAATGTCCCTGTGTAACCTTCTCTAACAGACATACCTTCGCATCCAGTTGGCCACTCTTGAATGTTGATACCATATTCAAACGCGTCAATTGCTTCATAAGGACCCAAGCTAATCTCGTTTGGAATCCTTCCCTCTGCAACCCATTGGTTAATCCAATAGGCGGTTAGGGGCCAGTCGGTGATGTCGATTTCACCGGCATCTAAAGCTGCAAACTCCTCGTCTGGGTTCGTATAGTTTATGATGTGTAAATAGTCCATCTTTGGCCCGTTTGTTGGCGACGAACGCACTCCAACTATAGCAAAAGACATTAACATTGTCGAAACAAGAACTAGAACCAAGAGCGTACCTTTCAATCTCTTCATTCCTCATTCTCCTCTGATTCTAAGATTAGAAGGGACAAATCTCATCACAGAGAAGTATCCTTAAGAATGTCGTCCATAAGAATTATTTAAGATTTGAGAAAGATTCTTCTAGAGAAGTCAAAACTAACAAAATAACGTTGAAAATCTTTATATAAAGTTAGCTTTTTAATGAATCTTGTGGGTCGTGGTAAATGTGTCCGACGAAAAAAAATTTCCGAAATTTGAGGGAGTCTTCCCTCAGCAAATCCCCCCGATTTTAGAGAAAAGCTACTACGTGGGTCGTGGTAGGAATGAAATACAAACCAAATAGAGACATCCCGAAGCTTGCCTTTGAATATCACACATTGAGTCCTTCCAAGCTTGCTGAGTTAGTTCTATCCCAACGGAACAAACAAGTGACTCCCGAAAGCGTAACCATGTGGTTCAAAAGGCATCCACAAATCTATGAAGACCTAAAAAGAGGAATCATCAAAGAGGAACTTCCAGAGCTAGAAGTGCAAGAGACCATATTTCAGAATGGAACCTTTGAGGAATTGCCATCAGTGGCAACATGGATAAAGGAAATGCAGAGAAGAAAAATAGTCAACTGGAAAATACAAGTAACCCGTCTAAAATGTTGTTGTCTAGGAAAGTTTCGGAACTGGAAAGTGGACCTAGTAGCAGAGGGAAAAATGGCTTTCAAACATCCAGACAGATACACGCTAGAGGATGCACTTCAAATAATTGACCTCTTGGAAGCAAAGGGAATAGATACACATAGCGTAAGGATGCCCCTCAGAAACTTCTTAATGAGTAAAGGAATCAACGTAGAAATGAAGATTAGCGGCGCAAAAGGAAGCGGATACGGAAAATTCTCAGACCTCTATGTTCCGAAAGACCCTCTTAACCAAATACTAGAGGATGTGAGAGCTTTGAACTTTGAGGCACATACCGTTGACCTTTTCATGTATAAAACTGGAACCCGCATAGAAGCAACACTCAACGCTTTGATAGAAAAGATAACGAAAGAAGGAGACTACAGAGAAATTACCATCTATGACAAAGCAAGAAGACGAATCTACCCAGAGGGAAAGCCATGGAAGAAATACATTCCCCCTGACCTCTGGGAAGCATTAAAAGTGTTGATAGGTGACAGAACAGAGGGAAAAATCTTCAATATAACAGAACAAGAAATGGCAAACATCAATAGAACTGCTTTCCAAAAAGTCATCCCAGACCTTAACAAGAAAATTCCCATGCCTAACCACTTTTGGAGACATATGTTCTTCCAACATATGTTAAGAGCAACAAACTGGAACTATGGAGCTGTTGCGCAACTAGGGGGTTCCACAGTAATGAGCCTAGAAGAAAGCTACGGGAAACCCCCCAGAGCAATAATCAGACAATGGGGAATAGACTACATTCCTCAAATCTAACCCCCTTTTATTTTCAAGCTTAAGAGGGGGAAAACCCCAACCAAAAAACAAGCTACTACGTGGGTCGTGGTAGGAATGTCCTTCAGTTAGAGCTTTCCCCCCGAAAACCTTACGCAAAACTTTTAAATAAAATTATCCATATGGATTTGTGTCGTGGGTCGTGGTAAAGTGAGTGTGATGGGTTTTAGACCATCAGAGACAGTAAGACAAGCAATTGAAACCCTAGTTAAAGAAAAGAAAGCCAAAAACGTTTCTGACGCAGTAAACCAACTCCTAGAGAAAACCCTTCAGTTAGAGCAAAAAAAACAGTTAGAGGAAGAATTTTTTCAATATCCCCCATTTCTCTACTGTCCAGAAACGGGTTGGTTAATAAAAGAAACCCTCTTAGACCCTAACACTGAGGGAAATTGTCAGAAATGCAGAGCCAAGAAATCATGTAGAGCTTGGAAAGGCTAACCATTCCCATGACAAAACCAAAAAGGAGTGTGAGAACACGGGATATGAAAAACAGACCGATATAAACATCCCTCTGTGTCCATTAGGACACGGAAACATGGAAAAAGTGAAGGAATGGAACCTCAAAGGAAAAGGAGGGGGTGGAATAACCGTAGAACTATGGAAATGCATAACTTGCGGTCAGACCTTAAGAAGAAAGAAAACTTGAAGCCAGAGTCATGCTATGGCGGGAAAAAATAGCGATGGCAGACTATCAAATCAAATGTTGTCTAACTTGTGGAAGCACATGGCGTATCGACAAATACACAGTCAACGCACACATTGACGCTGAACTCGTCATCTGTCCATTATGCTCAGAAAAGGATGAAAAATGACATGACAGCAGAGGAAGCCTACAAAAAGGCGAAAGGAAAATGCCAAAAGAAAAGTTAGAGACTAAGGAAAAGTTTGAGAGTCCTATCAGCCGCTATGTCCGTCAATTCTGTTCTGTCTGTCCTTACTGGACAAAAATATGCAATTTCGTCACTGAGGATGGTATTCAACATATGTACGTGTGTATTGCCTCAGCAAATCCGTTGATAGAATGTTTCTACGAGATGAAAAAAGATGAGACTAGGAAAGAGACCAAGAAGTGAATGGCAAATTCTCTATGACCTATTGAGAGTCTTAGAAAAGCGAAATGAGTTTCCAACACCACTCCGAATACTCTTTGAAAGGGCAAAGGTCAAAACATACCGACAGCAAAAACACCTTGAAACCCTAAGAATTCACAATCTCATTCTAGCAAGTGGAGACCTTCCCACTGACACCGCCGTAATAACACAGAAAGGATTGCTGTTCATAGCCAACTATGAAAACATGATGAGGCAACTGGGAATTGACCTCAAAACAAGTTAAGGTCCATATCACAGAGACAAGATGCGGCAAATGCAGAAACCTTCAGCTATACAGAGTTCTCAATGAATACTTCTGCAAGAGAAAGCATCCCATCAACGACTATGTTAGTCCAGAATTCGCTTTACTCTGTGAGGACTTTGAACCAACATGATATGTTCTTGTTGTGGATTCCCGACCAAAAGGGGGATCCTCCTTGGGATTGAAGTCCCTTGGGGAATGGTCAAGAAATTCTACTGTATTCGATGCTTTGAGAATCCTTGTCTCTTCTTTCTAGCCAAACAATACAAAGTTCAGATTCAAACCTTGCTTTAAGATGGTAAAAATGCCACGCCACTGTAAGAAGTGTGGGAGAGTTATTAGACAGAAATATGTTAAACTGTGCATCCACTGTCAACAAGAAGCAAAGAGAAAAAAGATTAAGAAAAGACGGATACGCCAAGCTATTAAAGACCCTCTCTATAGGTTAATTGAGTTGTTGGGTCGTGGTAGGAGGTGACATGGAAACATGAAGTATAGAGCAGAAGTGACAACAGACTCGGAAGACAGACTATCCATGCTTAAAGTTTTCAGAGGAAGAGACTCAGTTACCCTAGATTTCGAGTATGACTCTGACACGGGAATCCTAGAAAGCATTGACTTCAAAGGAAAAAGAGACTTATTCCCATCAATCAGTGAAGTCATAGACATGATAACCACAAAAATGTCCGTGAAAGTGGACCTCATAAGCAAAGTCAGAGGGTTAGAATGGTTTGATAGAACACCAACCCCGATTTGGAAAACTTACTCAGCAAACGCAGTGGACTCCCACGCTATAACAGAACGGTGGTCCTACACGGTTCCAGATGGAAAAAAAGCCATCCTAGAATTTGCCTATTTCTATGTTCGTAGGGCGGCTCCCCCGACTGTTTCAGGCTATATCATTCCACAGTTGCGTTTCACTCCTAACGATGGGTCAGAGAATGTCTTAGACCGCATGGTGTTCCGTAGTGCTACAGAATATGACATTAAGGAAAAAAATTTGGCAGTGGCTATCATTCTCTCAAAGGGAGACAAAGTTAGAGGTTTAACGATTGACACATCAACAGGTGGTCAAACAGACATTATTTTCAACGCCAAATTCACTGAGTTCGACGTTTAAAATTGATATATTGATACCAAACTGCATAGTTGTAAGTAAGGGTCTCTATGCCGAGAATACCAATTTGGCTGTCAAATGAAGAGTTCTCCGAGTTAACCAAATTCTGTGAGAAAGACGGTAGGAGTCCATACGCTATCATTAAGGAATCACTGCAACAGAGACTAGACAAGGTGAAGGAAAAAAATGAGTCAAAACCCAATAGTGGAACTGAAGGAAGAGGACCGCAAGCTCCTAAGGTCAGTTATTGATGCACTAACTCCGAAACCCGCATCTCCTAGCTCTATGTCTGAGGTGACGACTTCAGCTAAGGATGAACTTCAGACAAAAAAACACAACACCATAGAAGAAATGATAGACTGTCCCGACTGCTTTCCATCCCTAAGAGAAAAGGTCCTCACAAAGCATAGAGAACTCACAAAAAACTTGCCTTTAATATGTGAAGGATGTGGTAGTGGTGTCCAAAAAGAGTGGGAAGAATGTCCAATCTGCAAAGGAAAACACGCCAAATCAAGGTAGCTCTACGCCTACTGAGAAGGAAACCGGTTCTAGCGGTCCAATGCTACCTTTTAGTGTTGAAAATTTACCTCAAGACAAAATTAAGATGGCTGAGGAACTAGGAATTCCAGTGGGAGCTATTCTTAACTGGGCAAATTCCGTGGAATTGAGACTCCAAGAGATACAGAAGACTCTTCCCGAAACCGTTAAACAGAAAATGGCTGAAGCTATCAGTGAAGCTAGACAACAAAGTATGGCTCAGATGGGGCAAGGTCAGGGTCAAAATCCACAAGGTCAACAGGTCCCCTCATGGGTTTTTCAGTTGTTAGGGGGAGCAAGTGGAGAAGGGGGAATGAGTGAGACGGACCGATGGCTTAGAGATGTCGGAAGGGATACAATCGGATTGGGAAATGAACTCTACAAAGCTTTTATCAAGGAAATTGTGCCCGATGTCCTTGATAGATGGGAGAAAAGGAAACAAGAACTGGCTGGGAAGACTCAGTAATGGGAGAATTTGACTTTGAGAAGGGAGAGATTCTCACAAATCTCACGCTTCTGGAAGACCACGGAGACAAATTTCCATGTCCTTTCTGTATTGAAAAGCATCTCAGCAAGGTAATAGGGTATGCGGAGGAGGTTAGTTTGGGAGAAGACGATAAGGAGATGAAGGAACTTGCGGAATGGGCTAGAGAATGGCGAAGGAAAATTCAAGGAGCAAAAGAACATTCGCATGACAACCCTAGAACAAGAGGGTTTTTGCCTCATGGACTGACTGGACTGACTGAATGTGAGAAAGAGCATAGTGATATCCGTAGGAAGCTTGCGAAATGCATCAAAAAGGTTGAACTGAAATGTTGTGGTCGTCATACAAAGGACTATTCCGCTTGTGAATGTAACCCCGTTGCAGTTTGCAGAGCTTCAATTCCGTGTCCTTAAGAATTCTACAATATTTTTTAGGTCGCTGCAGCCTCTCTGTTAGACATCTTGATGCTTATTTTGATACCAACAGACATAGTATTCTTTTGGTCTCTGAAATGGGACGACGTAGATGCAAATATGGTAGAACCATAAGTGGACCTTGCAGGAAAAGGAAAAGGAGACGTTAACTTTTGGATAAATGCTTCCGTAATCCTCGAACTGGGGTTATGATGCGTAGAAAACCTCATGGAAGAGGATTTGAACGGTGCAGAAAGAGAGGTAGAAGACATGGATATACTAGGAAATCTTGACCCTGAAAAGCTTTTCAGAAAAGTTGAACAGAAAGCTCCAGTCCTAGGAAACCTTTACGGTTTCTTTGGTCCGTTAGCCGCTACTGCTGGTAGTCAAGGAAGAACAGAAAACGCCTTAGACGCTATCATCAGAGAACTTTTCGCACTGACTAACCCAAAAATGCCAACAATAGAAGGCATAATTTACTGGTGGAAAGACTGGGCAAGCGGAACAGCCAAAAACGGCATTGTTGCATGGCTGATAGGAGAAGTTCTAGGTAACTCAAGGATTTCAGACTTTGGCGTTAACACACTGAAAGGAACAGCGCTTGCCGCTTTAGTTGGAGAGATAGGGCAAGGCGGGGGTGCGCCCTACGGTCCTAACCCAGCCAACCCAGATTTCCCATTCTCAAATCCAAGAGGACCAACTCCTACGGGAGTTAACCCATATGATAGGTGATAGTGAATGCCAATAGGTTCAGACGTAGTAGGACCAACAGTACTGTCAGCCACTTCAGACGTTCAGTTAGGTGGAGCTTCATGGAAAGTTCCAGCAGGAGTAAAATCCATCCTTGCTGTCATTCCAGTAGTAAGCTCTCCGGGTGGACCCACAGCCGCACAGCCGATAGCCGCAAAGCTCACAGTTGAAAGCGATGATGTTAAGGTTGCTCCTTTCATTGTTCCAGCACAGATAATCGGGTCAAGCTTAGGTCTGTCGGGTGTTCAGCCTTCTGGGAAGAGCATGCAATATCCCATGAATTTATCCGTTAGCGGTGGCAACGAAATCAACTTCTATGGAACTGGACTTTTTGACCACACCATTGAACCGTATATGTCTGTAACAATCATCTACGCTGATTACGTAGTAACTCCACAATACCATGCGAAACTTGGAACCTTCACCAACACGGGAACTGCCGCCGCCGAGGCATCGGGAACCGCTTACAGCATAAGCGGCGCAAAAGCCATCAAGAAGGTCATAGGGTTAGTGGTTGGAACAACTGTAGCAACGACAAAGGGAATCATGGGCAAAATCAGAATGAAAAGTTCTGATTTTAAGGTTCCATGGGAACTGAAATTTCATGTAGAGCCTTGTCATGGTGTCATAGCTACTAATGCAACGACAGCCTCAGCACAAGAAGCTACTGCGGGGGTTGTTCTGTTGGATGTTGATATACCCGTTGCGTCTCCATGCAATATTCAAGACTACTTTACATTGGCTGTTGCATTAACGACAACTGGCAATTTCCTGACAGGTGTCATGTATGTGTAGGTTCAACGACAGCCTACCCAAATTCACCGTTTTAGGGGTGAATTTTTTTGTCTTCTGAAAGGTCTGAAATTCTGAATCTCAGAGATTTCATTTACAAGTTTCTGGGCAAGAAGCTCTATGAGTTGACTCTCAGAGGTGACTATGTTCCTCAAACTGGGGCTGATGTCATCAAGATGTTGGAGGTTCCGTTCTGTCATAGACTTGTGCGGGTGGAAGTCAAGCATACTGATGGGAGTGACGTGGATTCTACGGCGGCGTTTACATGGTCTTTGTCAAGACGGACAACAAAGAATCTGTATTCAAAGATTGTGGGGTATTCTGCCTCTGTTGTCACTGATTTTGTGGAAGCTTTCGGTGAAACCTATGAGTATCCTAACATGGAATACAAGTTAGTGACCAACACAACCAATGGACATAGAATCTATTTGAAAATGACTATTCAACTGTTGGATTGAGAACATGAGAGAAAGCCTCTTAGACGGACTAAAAGTTTTGAATGACCGTTTACTTTATCTTAGTCCTTTGTATTGGTTAACAACCTTCATCAACACCGCCACTAGCCACAATCTATACGTTCCCCATGGAACTGCTCCCACAACAAAAGACATAGTTCCAGTAGGGGAATGTTGGATGGTAGAGGGAATACATTGTTTAGGGAGCAATTCAACCTTTAACGGACCTGTAAACATAAATCACAACATTTGTTATCTCATGAATGTTAATAGTCGGTTCAGGCAAGGCGCACAAGCAACGGGTGAACCTAATGAAACAAACTCAGACGCTTTTGTCCATCGGTCTAGTCTAATTCAGGTTAGCACGTCGCCAAGTGCGCATTGGTTACATGACTTGGCTAGTAGTCTTTATCATCAAAATCCCGTGCTGACCATGCATGAGAGGGACAGTATTCTCTTTGAATTGACGGGGTTAACTGTTGGGAACGTGGAGATTCTACAAGTGGTAGGAAAGAAGTTTAAGGTGATTTGATTGAAGTTGGACCTTGACCCTAGTCTTCAGCGTGTCATAGCCACAGGGATCCTGCTTTTCCTTGAAGTATTGCTGGGAAATATTATCGTGCAACTTCAGACGGGAAACTATCCTAGCCCCATTCAAGCTTTAACAATTTTGTGTGTTTCGGCTCTTTCTATAGTTACCTACTTGTTAACTTTCTTGCGTAAGGAAGAGGAAAAGGAGACTGAAGACAGTGGGTGACAACCCAAGGATTTTGACGGAATGGTTATCTACTAATCCTCAGATGAATGAGGACGTTAAGAAAACTATAGTTAAGCAAACAACGGTCATAGCTAGACCCATTATGAGTTCCAACATTTTTGACCTTTCAACGGTTCCAGACAACATCATGTTTTGGTTGGTCTTACTTCAGTTGGGAAAGAGAAATCCCGCTAGTGTGGAAAGGCTTTTGAAGACTCTTTTTCAAGCTTGCGGAGACGCATTAGAAGCATATTGCAGAGCTGGAGCTGGCAACCGTATTACTGCATGGGGAAGTGGAGTATTGACAAGCATCTTTATGGAAAGGTTCGGACTGTTGACTCACGCACAGACTACGGGCTTTCATTTAGGGTTGAACATCATAGCGGGTGCGGAAATCACTGAAGAAATAGCGGCTGAAATAATGAGTATCTTCCCGTGGAATTTTGCGAACAAGGACCTAGATTTCCCAACAACCCTTGTTCTAGGAGACAAAAGCAGAACCTTCAAGGTTACGAGAGGAGTCAAGTAGTTTCTTCACTGTCTTCCTTTTCGTCTTCCATGATGTCCTTAACTGTGTCTTTAATTTCCTTCCCTACGGTCCTAACTGGTTTGAAGGCAAAAGCTACAAGCTTTCCGTAGAGTCCTTTCTTCTTTTTGTCTTTCATAGGAGAAAGGAATAGTTAGGGAGACTTTTAAGGGTTCTTGATATCAAAGAAAAAAGTGATAGTTTCGGACAAATTTTGTTCAAAAGTTGTCTGTTAACATCAATTTGATTTTGTTAACAAATTTTCTGCTCATCCATATGGAAAATCCATATCGTTAACAAAATTGACACCAACATCATATGCCAAAAAAAAGAACTGTTAACATTATGATAACTTGACAAAAGAAGCTCAAAAAAAGCCTGATTTGTTAACAAATTCTCCTCCCCCGCAAAGTGTTAGGTTAAATGTTAGCTTCTAACTAACAATTTCCATAGTTTTGTGTCTAAAAGCACTTTCTAGATGGAATTAAGCATAATCACGGTAAACATATCAAATGTAAACACTTAATGAAAGGATATCTAAGATTGATGTTTCTTCCAAAACAGGTAAACTTTTGTTTGGGTTAGGAAGACAAGAATACGAAGCATTTTAGCCAATTTTTCAAGACTCGCCGTATCCACAAGGGCTTCAAATTCTTTTGTGGTCAGAAATGCTTGGCGAACACCCATGATGCGTTTTCGATAGATGCTTCCCGAAATCTCTTTGAAATCCCTCTTAATCCCCTTTATGTCTTCAGTCGACATCCCCCACAGTTTTTCTAGATTTGTTCTTTCTGAGGTGAGGAAGATCGGATTGAAGTGTAAGGCTCTCAATTTCTCAACAGCCCTTAATATTTCCGGGTGAGGCTTGGTTTCCGCAATTTTCGTCATGCCAGCCTTCTCGAAAAACGGGTTGTACTTCGCCATAACCGCTAAGGTCTCAACGTAAGGCTTACCAGCTAAAGGAAGGGTTTCTGCCACAATTTTCACGCCCAACCCGATAGTGCGGTATTTGGGATGAACAACAACCCTGGAAATTCGGGTTAAGGTGCGGTTGATTTCCTGAATTGACAAGTTTCTTCCAAAGGCTTTGCGTCTCCCAGACACCGCAATGGGAGGAGAACCGTAAACGATTACGCCGGCGGTTTCTTCGCCCCTTTTCAAAACAAAAATCTTTTGGTGGGCAAAGAGGCGTGAATCTCTATAGTGAAAGCCAGCTAACTTTTCATAGTCCTCCTTCGTTCCTTCCTCCACGTGCATTTCCTTGACAAGACTGCATTCTCTGTTGATTTCGTTCGGAAAGTAACGAACCTCTATTTCTCTTCCGAACCGCTTGTGGATGTGAACCGACGGCTTCAGATCTTGAAAGAGGTCGGTGTGGGTGGTAGCTGCAAAAACAGCTTTCCCCTCCTCCCTCGCAATTTTCTGAAGGTTGAAGCCCACGATTTTGGCTGTGTCCCGGTCTAGCGTGGAGCAAAACTCGTCTGCAAACCAATACTGCCTATCGGCTTCAATCATCTTAGCTAGTTTATATCGATATTTCTGTCCGTCGCTGAGTTGATTGTAGCGCCGTATAAAAAGGAAGGCGTCGTTTAAACCAACCCTAGAAAGGAGGCTTAAACTCTCATCGAAGGTTTTTCCAACAGTGTCGATAAGAGGCTTCGTCTCTTCAACTTCAACATCGTTAATATTAATTGTTTCCGAGCCAAGGTCTTTTTCCAGCGTCCTCAACAAAACGCTTTTTCCGCTTCCACTGTCCCCGGTGATGTAGACTATGTCGTTGGGCGCAATCTTCAACTCCACGTTGTCGTAGATCACGTGTTCTTGAAAATCGTCTACGCCAAGGCCGAAGGCCTCAGCAACCTTAACCGTGCGGTCTGTGATGTCTGTTCTAGTTTTGTAGGCAATGTTAATCCTGAAAACGCCTGCCTTCCGATCATATTTTTTCGTTATTCTAGTGATCTTAAAGAGTTCGCGGATTCCCATGTTACCACGCTCTAACCAGCTTGGATGGCGCCTCTGCCTGTCTAGTTGAGAGGCAAGCTAGGGCTAGCGCCCAAAGCCTATCGTCATGGTTTCCCTCCGGATGGCTGAATTTCATGTGTCCATCCTTTGTGAGTCCAAATTTTTCGCAGTGAATTTCAGCAATCAATTGGCTGTCGTAGGGTAAAGCTAGCTTCCGGGTTTGCATCAGCTCCCTCATGTGGCTTAACACCTCCTCTTTTCTTTGGGTGGTCAAAATCACGCCCTTTGTGTTGGTGACGATGGCGCTCATGTCTTCTACAACGTATTCGCCGACGCCAATCTGGTCCACATAGATGGCTTCTACTGTTTGGTATCGGTCTGTTAGGGCTTTTATGTAGCCGATGACGCTGGCGTAAGGTGTGCCCAGTTTAAACCTGCACAGATGAACTAGGCGAATTTGTTCCTTGTCCAAAAGTTCTACAACCGCCACTGCGCTGTAATCCTGTTTCTTTCCAAGGTCCACTCCGATGCAGAATCTGCCGGAGAGATGATCCTCGAAATCGGCGTATTCTAGGGCGCCGTCAATACAGTGGGTGATGAGGTCTTGAGAAAAGTAACAGCTTTCATCTTCAACCCATTCCGCCTCCATCTCACGTTTCCAACGCCAAGGGTCTTCGGCAAATTGTTTGCGAATTTTCTCGAGAATACCCGCTTTTAATGGACCGTGGGGCTCAACTGCTTGTTGCCAAGTTACGTGATGTTTGGCGAAGTCTTCGTAGTCAGGGTGATAGAAGATTTTGTAGAAAATGCTATCCTGATTCCATGGCGTGCTACTGCAAACAAATTTGCCGTTTGTTGTGCCAAGAGTGAAAAGCACGGCGTCATATAGCTCTTCATCGTTAGCCACAAAATTGTATTCATCGATATACACGAGGTTTAATGAAGGACCCCGAATCGTATCCGGGTTGTTTGGGAAGGCTTCAATGGCAGAGCCGTTGGTGAAGCAGATAACTGTTTTCAATGGTTTAAAGCACATGCCGGGCGGTAGGTTTCGTACAAAATGGCTTATACGCCGAATGATTAGTTTGGCTTGTCTCCAGCTTGGACCCACAACTGCTATGTAGCTGTCAGGATGCGTAACCGCATACCAAAGCAGTAGGGCAGATACAATCCAGCTTTTTCCGCTTTGCCTGCACCAACGAGCAGCGATAAATTGATTTTCCAAAAACAATTTGATGAATTGTTTTTGATAGTTTGTGGGTTCAAATCCCACAACCTGTCTAAAAAATAGGATGGGATCGTTGCTTAGCTTCTGGGCTTTAGCGACTTCAGCCTCATCTACTAACTTCTCACTTTGCTGTAGGCTGAACCATCTGGGCAGTATCTGGTTTGGACGCATAGCCCTTGGCTTTTTCCGTAAGCTCAGCATATTTTTCCTCCATTTCGAGTAGTTTGGCTTCTACGGTTCGGTAATCGATGTAGTCAGCAAGTAATTCCTTGTATGTCTTAGCAAGTGTTGCCACAACATGTAGTCTTTGAATTTCAACTTTGTCAAGGTCTGGCTTAACAGCAGCCTTTAACGCTCCAGCCAAAATTTTCAATGCTTCCTCAACGCTCGGTAACTCTACGGGAAGGCTAATTTCATGAGTTGTTGAACGCTGTTTCTGTGATTGTTCAACAACACGCAGACCCAAACGCATCAGTTTCATACGTACGGCTTCAACCGACTTGTTCATGGCTTTGGCTACACTGTTCAAGTCGTGAGTCTGCTGCCACAACTCACGCAATTGGGCTATTTCTTGTTCCGTCCAAGGTTTGCCGGGCATTTCATCAACACTCAGGCTTTTTGTCCAAAGAATGTTCCAAGGAGGGTCCCAACAACCAAGGTGATGGTTGCAAAGATTTCGATGTTGAAGTTGCCTAGAAAGGCTATGTGGACTATTTCCAAAGCTACTAGCAGAACCAGCGCTATGATTGCAGCTAGCACCCCATACACTAGGGTTTGGCTGGGTGGAATTTCAACTCGCTTCACTTTCTTGCCTGATTTGACCAGAACCTTCTTTGTTAGGAGTTTATAGATGCGCCCTTTCATGTTTCTCCCACCTGCATTTAACTGTGGAAAAACAACCCGCCTTGGTTTTGATTTTCATGAGGTTTTTCTTAATGATCTCATGGAACTTTTCCTCTAGGTCTCGATGTCTTCGCACCTTGATTTTTTCAATCATGCCAACTGGAATGCAGTTGTAAACCAAGTCATAGGTTTCTTCTGTAATTTGGAAGATGTCTTTCAGCAGAATCAGGTGTTTCATGCGTTTTCCTTTAACTCCAACGAAGTGTCCGACGCTGGCTACTGGCGTGTCAAAATGGGGTTCGCCTCCTTCTCCGGTTCTGCCCATGGCTTCGCTGGCGTCAAGCCAATAAACTCGAATGAGGTCGCCAAACTGTAACCGAGAGATAGCTTGGGGCACATGCCCTTGGTCATTCATTAAGCTCGGACAACTCCTGCTTTTGTGCGGGCTAGGGCGCTGCTTTTGCTTTTCAGAGCATAGAGGTAATCTGCCAGTAGAGGCGCCTCCTTTCCAAGTTCCAAAGTGAGTTCCAAGGTTTGTTCCGCAGCGTTTACATGATATTCCACGCTTGTGATGCGAAAGTCTGAGTCTATGTTTTCGTTTGGCAAAGTAACGTGAATTTTGTCTCCTGGAAGGATTCTGTTTGTGCCGTAGTCGATAACATTGCTTCGGATGGTTAGGTATTCAGCTGGGTCTTTCAAATAAGCCAGCAAGGCTTTGGCTCTTAACATGCATTCGTTGTCGCTGTGGAGTTCTTCGTCCACTTCCACGAGTTCTCTAAGACCATAGTTGTTTTGGCTAGTCAAGTCTTCTTGGGTGGCTTCCCATCGGCATTGGTTGAAGAAGAGGTTGTCGATCCAGAAGCTGCCTGTTCCGGTTCCTGAAAAATGTACATCCCAAAGGATTTCATTGATTGTTTCCCAGTTGAAACCAGCATCCACAGTTTCCCATTCGTTTTCATGTTTTTTGCCTACGTTAAATTTCTGCAGATACCACTGATCAGCCTCGAGCTGAAATCGTTTAATTGCCCATTTTCCCGTGTTGTCTTGGAGAATTACGTTTGCTTCTCTGCTAAAGGCTGATTGCCGCCTAATCTGAAATTGTAATGTTGGATATTTGTTGCAGTTTGGTTGCCACCCAGATGGAATAACTAAACGAAGACGCCCATAATAGTCGGATTGGTTTGTTGTATGTTTTATACTGTAGGAACCCGCAGTTTTGGTTTCACCGTCAAGGGAGACGCTTCCGGTGCCTGTTCCACTCTGCCAATCATCCACCTGATCACCATTAATGTCTAAGGTTTCGGTCCAAGAGTCACCGTCGGTTGGATACTTTTTCTCTGCTGCCCCAAAAACTGTGATTTTATTTCTTATCCTCTGAATGTCCTTCCGATATTCGCTTGCCTCAATTAGCTCTGAAAGGCTGATGGGCGATGTTTTGCTGTTTTTTGGGAAAAAGGCGAATTTGGCGTCGTGTTCCACTCGAAAGTCATATCCGATTACGCCGGCTTTGTCGGCGCTTTCTGCAATGTACCGTAGAACGTCGAAAACTGGAGTGTTCTCATATTCCAGCTTTGTATATGTGGTATCCGTGTTTTCTACGAGTTCAGTTGAGTTGCGAACGTGGCTTAGTTCCACAAAATAGTCGATGAGGTCCTTAACTATTTCCTCACCCTTCTTATTCTCATAGGTTTTTGTAATCACCCGCCTGAAGAGGCGTTCACCCCAGCATCTGCCTCCAACTCGAATGTAGTTTTCAACAGGCGTAGATTCGCAAACGATTTCTTCGACCCGAACCGTAGCTATTAGGGGACAGTTGCTTCCTCTTCCAATGCTTATGCTTCCGTCAACGCCTACATTGATTGGGTAGGTTTCAGTGTATTTCTTGTCGAAATTCTGGAGAAGACAGGAGAAGCTCGAAACTTCATTGGTGCATCCCAGATGAACCCTCAAGTCTAGAACGTCGCCTTGTGGAGGCGTAACCGACCCAAAAACAAGGGCTACGACTGGCAAGGCTACGCTCATTCAACACCCCTTCTTCGCAGGGCTTCTTCTTCGCCGGCTCGTCTGATACTCCGCCCATAACCAGACGTCTCAGCCAGAGCAGCGTTATAGTTTTTCACAGAAGCCGTTGCCGCATTCATCTGAGACGCAAAATACCACATGGCAGCCGCAGCAGCAACAATCACAGCTAATCCTACTCCGGTTAGGGCTAAGAAAGTCGCGTAACTAATGTTCAGGGCGTTTTGGGCTGCGGTGGCTACCCAACAAGCAGCAGCATAAACTTTTTGGGCAATGGCTACTCCCCAGCTGCTTCGCATAAACATGCCCAAAGCCATGACCACTGAACCTATGCTGGAAAGCCATCTGGATTGTTCAGCGGTTAACAACCCAAACTGCCTGCCAAGATGAGCAACTGCGGTGCTGGTGGCTCCTAAACCAACAAAGGCGGCACCAACAGATTTTATCTGAGCCTCCATAGATTCCGCGTCGGTTTTGATGCGGTTAAACTCGCTCGAACAACGATTAACAGCCCTTATTGTGACAGTCATCTCGTGGAAACTCATGAGCCAGCCTCCCTTACTGCTTGGCTAATGACATGATCAATTCGGTTGACGAGAACTGGCATTCGAAACTCAAGGGCGTTGCTTAGAAAACGGCGAGCCCGAATGTACCTTGTCCCAAACTCCTGATAAACAGCGTAAGGAACAGCTGCACCCAACCGTATGGTCCAGTCCTGCACCTTAACATAGATGCTGTCCCGTAAACGACCAGTTCGAACAGGACAGCGAGCCCTAGCAACATTCTTCATGACTTCCCCTTCCAACCCCATAGCCTCCTGAACATGGCGTTTCAAACCATCATCTAACCGGCTCAGTTTCTGACGCAACTCTGGAAAACCCTCAACATTTATTTCCATTTCAACAGACATGGCGGGGCACAACTCCCTTCGTCTTTTTCATTTCCTCCTCGGTTTGGCGATCTATTTCTTTTAGAATCACGAGGAATTCCTCGACTTTTTTCGCGGGCTGACGTGCCAGCTGAGTTGGAGTCCACCCAAATTCTTTGCAAAGGCGGAACTCTGTGAGACTAGAATGAGCTTTGCCACGCCTCATCGCCCTAACGAGTTTTTTGCCTCTTCAAAGCTTACACTGCATAAGCTGTTCACAACTCGGCTGAAGAGTTCGCCGAGTTCGATGGGTATGCCGTTTTCTTCGCTGAGCAACTTCTCGAGGCTTATGGGCTTTTTCGCTGGCTGTTCCTTGAGGCTAGCCCAGATGGTTTCAGCTTGGATGGCTACGTAGTCGCTGTTCAAGATTTGACCGGTTACTGAATGATACTTAGTGTGTTTTTGGATTATGCGGTTGCGTTTAGCCCAACTGATTTCCTGAAACACGTATTTGCCAGCGTATTCCTCTCCGAATCGACCATCAATTTCAAGGGTTTCTGTTTTCAAAGCCATCGCCACCGACTAACTGATTGCCACAGTTTTTGCCACGAAGGAGGCTTTCACAGAAACTAGGTCTTCGATTCTTGTTGGCGCCGAGACGCTTTCCCACTTGCAGTTGCTGAAAACCGCCTTGTTTGTTCCTCCCAGCCCAAACTCTAAAGAAAATTCTGCGTCGTTGATGACGTCATCGAATTCGTCTTTAGTTTCGAAGTCAAGGGTTAGTTCTCCGCTGCAGTTTCTGTGGCGTTCTGGAAGGTATTTGAGTAGATGTCCGCTGTTTGTCCTTATGACTGGCACCCGTTTTAAGTTGTTCTCGATGACAAAGCGGAAGTCTGTAACCCGCTCCAGCGTCGTTGCACCCTTCTTGACATAGCTCTCGTAGTAAGGTACAGCTCCAGAATAGTCGGCGTAGGTGGCGCCACTGATCTTTGAGGTTCCAACAGCCACATCCTGACCAAACAGCTCAGCAGTTGCCTTCAACAAACCCTCCACGGAACATTCAACGCTTAGACTCTCGAATCTACAACCCTTATGCAGCAAATCAACGATACCACTTGATTTTTCGTAGATAACCTCCACGCTCAAGGATTTTAGGGTCTGAACATGCTGAAGAAAGTTGATGGGAGCTTCGCTGGGCACGTTGTAGGCAATCTTGAGTTCCACTTGCCTCAATCCTTTGCGGATGGTCTGCAGATCTCGGGATCCGGTGCCCCGAACCTTTATGAGGATGGGGTTTAGGGCTGGTTCCACATTTTCTGCGGTAGCTATTCCCAGCATAGACGGGTTTATGGGAGTCACTCCGTAGGTTGTTTCTTCCACGTAGTAGACTTTTGCTTCATGGGCTCCATATACTGGTGTAGTCATTTCTTTTCACCTCTTTTTACGTAATCATAACATTTTCAAACAACCATGTTTTGACCGTGAACTCTGTGCGCCAGAGAAACGGTTTAACGCGCACTTCATCCTCGTCTCGATAGGAAACTATGTCCACGTAGGTGATTCCTTCAACCGTTACAAGGCAGCGGGAATAGTCGCAGTAGATGGCGGCTGGAGAAACGCCGTCGCTTGGGTTGGTGGTTCTCGCAAGCAGATACACATAGCCATCAGCGTCGACGAAGTCGGTTAGGGAAGAAGTCAACATTACAATGATTTCTTCATCGCTTCCGCCCGTTCCAGTTTGGGGGTTTTGCCAAGCAGAAGCGTTAGAGTTCCAAACTTTCACCGTGACACCGTTTCCAGCAGGCGCTGTTCCGTAGCCCTCAAACTTCAGGACAATTTCCTTAACGGTTTTCTCGTCGGATTCAATCTTAACACGGAACAAGAGGAGAGAGTATTTGCCATTCTCAGACTGAGAATAGCTGAAACGTTGGTCGTCGCTGCGCCAAATCTTTTCATGATCTGCCGCCGACAACTCTGTCCAGTCTGGCGCATCCGGAGTTAGCTCAGAAGCAGATTTTGCGTAGTAGGCCTTGTGAGTTCCAGTGAGAGGTCCAACTCCAACATAATCATAGATGGTTTCGTTGGGTTTCGTTCTTTTCTCCCGAAGGACTCGGTTGACTTCCTGCCTAAGTTTATTTCGCATCTCCTTACCTGTGACGCCGGGCTTGTCAATTACCCAAATGTTGACGCGGGCGTATCCAACTCGTCTACGCATTGTTGCCGACAGCCCAATTTTTTGGTCTTCGCTGTGGTCGAGACCCACTGTCACCTGCCCATCGTAGTTTTTGAGGAGTTCTCGGTCGTACCATTCTGTGCTGACGTAGATTTTGGCTAGGGAGCCGTCGTCCTTCACAACTTGGAGGTTTTTATCCAGAAGGCGGACGAGGGTTGTGACAGGGTCTTCTATTTCGGTCATTAGCCAAGAAGCCTCCTGCACACGGCTCTTCGATACATGAGTTGCCCTTGAAAATCAAACTCCTCGACTGGTCCAACTTCATAGTCGACACCTTTTCGTCGGATTTTATCACGGTGACGGATGGGCGCAAAAACATGAACTGTGATGTAGTCGTTGACGATGTATCCTGGCTCCATGACAATTTCGTCTGGTCTGGCGAGGCTGACTAGGGCTTTGATGGTTACGCCTTCTCCGTAGGAGATTGATTCCTCGGCTTGCCTCACGGGATAGAGGGTTAGGTCTTCGCCATGGGACCTCAGGATTCTGGTGAAAGGCGTTATTGGTGGACTATAGTTTAGGAAGAGGAGGGAAAGCCAAGCAACCGTCACTGTAGCCTTCTTGTTTTCAACGGCGCTGTAGTCATCAAATTTGACGCCCCAGAACATGAAATCCTCTTGATGAGAGTTTGTTATGTTGAAGCTGAATTCTAGGGCTGACTTGTCGTGGCCAGTTCTAATCTGCCACAAAATCCCCGCTGTTACGGCGTCGTAGTATTCGCAGTCAACCTTTCTGGAAACCACATCAACGTAGCCCGACCAGCAGACGGCGGAGTTGTAGGCTGGGTAGTCTGCACTCGGACCAATCGTGTTGATGAACTCGTAGACTTTCTTAACCGTCAAACTCCAGCCCTCATGGTGGAAAAGGCCGTTTAGGGCGTAGCCGAAATCGTCGTCGTAGATGGTGTTTGATGTGCCTACTTTGAGCCATTCTCCGTCTCCGTTTGGGGGAGGAGCATAGCGACTGTAAAGTTCCTCGAAGCCGCTTCTATAGAAGTTAACAGCGTCGTCAATCATGGTTTGGTATTTTGTTTCGCTGGTGCGTTCATAGAGCATTTTCAAGGCTATTAAGCCGTATAGGTCGATGACATGCATTTCTGGGAGCCAAGCGCCTGCCAAGGTGACTGCCTGGGCAAAACCGCCATAGTACTTGTCGTGTTGCCCTAGCTGGCTTGGTTTTTGTTGCATGTTGTAGAGGAAAGTTCCTCCAGCCAGTTTAGCGGCGTCGAGGTAGGCTTGGGTGCCAGCTAAGTCGTAGGCTTTTAGGAGGGCTGGAACTGCTCGCATGGCATCTATGCTATAGTAGTAGCTGCTGCCGTCCTTGCTTTGGAATCCTCCATACGCCAGCTTTGTGTCGTCTGTGCATTGGATAGAAAGCAAATAGTTGGCTAGGGCTACGATCTTGTTGTAGATGTTCGTTTTTTCGCTTTCAAACTGCCCATCAAAGTATGCTTGGTATAGGAAGTCGATGGCGTGGGCGGCTGGAGCTGAACCCCTACCCCACTCTGTGTCGACGCCTGTTCCGGGGATGTAGTAGAAGTAGGGTGCGTAGTCCATGATGAAGTTGAAGTAGGCTTGAGGAACCGTTCCCATTTTCTAGATCCTCTTCAACGTTGATCCGCGCAGTTCTTTCAGCATGCGTTCAAGTTCGGCTTGGAGAACGTCTAGGGGCGGAGCCTTGCTGAGGACACTTACGTTTTGGTCTCCGACAGAGAAGCTTAAGCCCACGGCGGAGCCTCCTGTTAGGTAGCAGATGGCGTATATGGCTGAGAGAACAGTGATAAACTCCTTCTCAGCGTCTGTGCAGTTGCTATAGTCTATTTCTCGGTTGGTTTCCAACTCCAAGGCAACCTCAGCCCTCTTAATCATCTTCAAAACCTTCTCGTCTGGAACCTCCTCCGAAGAAACATTGATTACGTCCCGAACATCATCAGCTGAAACAGATGCCAAAGTCGCCGTCACCGCATTAGAAAAAGAAAATAAGCTTAATTTAAACTTATTTCACGAAAAAAAGCCACCAAAAACGATTATTTCAAAATCTCTACGTCTAAAAAAGATGATTCTTCTGAATATTTTATTTTGAAGCAGAAAATTTCCAATCTAATATGCTTTGATTATTTGATGGGGTGGAAAATTCCGACAACATTAAATCTCTAAGGGAGCACCCTTGTGATTATTGTGCCATTCTTATCATTCTGTAGTAATCATACACACCATACGTCAATAAACTTAACCCAAGAAACCAACTGATGTGATGCAATAGTTCATAGATTTCTGTTTCGCCGGTTATGGCACCAACTATACTCATTAATGAGCCGATCAGTAGGAATATACTAGATAAAAGAACTGGAGACCAGAAGGACCTTCTTATTTTCTTAACTCGAAACTCTATGATGGTGTTTAAGCTAAAAAAGACTAGAAGCAAGGAAATGAAGACACACGCGATGTCAGTTATCAGCTCTACTGGATGCATGCTAAACTCCTTTTGAACTGAGAGGGGATGATGATTAAAAAAGTTATTAATCATTCAGACTTAGATTTCGAGTAACACAAGGAAGCCTTCAGATTATTTCCATGTATTTTTCTCCGTTTTCCGTGATCTGGTAGATTCCTCGGCTAACCCTCTCAATATAGCCTTTTTTTAGTAGGTATCTTAGGCGGTTGTCGAATCTTGTGCGTGTTGCGGAAGGGTGACAAGTAGCCAAAACCTTCTTCTCCATATCTGTCCAATGGACCCTTCCCATCTTCAGCGTTTTGAGAATGATTTTGTCCATTTGGTCCTGTTCTTCTCGCCGTTTGCTCACGACAGCTTCACCTCAACAGGCTTTTGGCAGCTATAGTAGGGCGGTGTATGGTTATGGCAGACATACAGCGTTTCCAAAGTCCAATCAGAAGAAGTTACAGCTTGACCTTTCACCGCATAGCTTTCTTTCCCTCCATAAGTGTTGGGTGTGAGATCCGGAGTGAAAGGCGTCATTTCCGCCCCACAAAGCGGACAATGTTTATAACAATCACAAACAGCCAAATCAGCGGGTCTCTTACGCACCAGAAGCCTACCACATTTGGGACAAGAGCCCCATGCAAATCCAATCTTGGGAACACACAATTTTTATCCAGCCACCTGAACCGAAACTAAACCGTCGCCGTAACCGTAACCCGCCACCGCCGGAACCTCATAGGTTATGACCAATCTAGGAGCGTAGGTTGTTCCACTTTGACACCCCTCAATGGTACATTCGGCATCATCGTCTCCGTCTTCGCTCATGCTCACAGCATATTTGTCATCTCCATCCCTGCAATATTCAACGTCGCCACAGGCATCAATACCCAAATCTTCAGTGTATGTTCCAACCGCCCTCGGATTAGTTGTATTCAAATACAGAGCCCCACCTCCGTAGGCGCAACTAGCAAAACACGTCATTGGTGTATCGTCACAAGGATGTTTGTTTCCACTTGTTCCTCCGTAGCTCCAGATTTTCCAAACTCCTGCCGCACCTCCCGCCCCCGTCACCTTATACTTTAATTCCACTTTGGTTACGTTGGCGTCCGCTGGCAGACTTGAAAGGTTGAAAAACCACCAGCTTCTCCTTGAAACTGTTTGTCCTCCTGTTCCGCCGGGCTGTTTACCTACTTTGAGTTGATGGGTACACGCGGAATCTTTAGTGTAGTTGCTGTCAGTTTTTTCCACGAAGGCGCACTGGTTGCTTCCCTGCCCACATATGAGTTCGAGAGTAGGCATAGTTTTCACCGAACTAAATGATCCCACGTTATCCTAACAATCCACATTTCCACGAGTTCGCCAGTAGTGTAATTTTTAACAGACACTGGCTCCATAAGTTTTAGTTGTTCCGGGAAAATTCTACGCATCCAGTCATAAAATTTCCCCGCAACCCTGAATTCTCCAACTCCACCTTTCCCGAACTTGTTAGCCATTCCTACAACGAGTTCCTCAAAATATCTGTGGTCGTCATTTTCATAGTCCTTGTTATCTACTGTGCAGTAGGCCCAATGGAGAATTCTGCTGTATTCTGGATTGTCAGGAATTTCCTTGAAGCGAATGAAAATTACTGCGCGCACATTTTCCTTTTCATCTTCGGCGCAGAATAGATGGAACCCCTTTATTGGAGCTTCATCGGAGCCGAAATCAATTCCTTCCGTAACAACTTTCATGGCGTATTCAGGTGTCAGCTCCTTCAATACAGGATTCATGCATAGCCTTGGGAAACTCAGTTCCGGCTGGCTTTTAATGAAGTTAACGGCCTTTTTGAAGTCTTCATAGTTTTTTGCTTCATAGAATACCATTCTAAACCTCCTCTATCAGCACGGTTCCCTTCATGGTTCCTGTTCCGCTAAGATAACCATACAAAGCCTCGTCAACCGCGCCTTCAACATTTGCGCCTATAAGATTCATGCCTATGACGCCTTTAGCTTGAATCGCAAAGAGAAGGTCTCCGCCGGTGCCAAACCTCAAGGCTGTAACGATATCAGCGTTGGAAGACCATGCAAACCCCTTAACTCTAATCTTCTTCCCCGACGCAGGAGTATGAACAACACCCGTGCTTGTCAAGTCAATTTTTTTGGCGGTTGCTGTTTTAGAAATGTCCGAAACCTGAACTTTCCCAATTTCGTTTGTTCCTGACGGTAACGGAACGTCAAAGCCAGCGACATCAACTTTTCCAAGGTCTCTAGCTGCGCGATCACTAATATCCCTTGCATAGGGTTCGTTAATCCAGGCGTCGCCAGCCTCGTTGAGTATTTGGCATTGGACAAGACCGCTGGCTCCTCCACCTCCAGCTTGGTATTCCACTCCTTGGTGAACAAGCTGAACCATAAGCTCATGGGTGTTAGCCCTCTGTTTCAGCTGTTGCCCCTGCGACCCATAAACGCGACCTAAAAGACGGTCAGCGCGATCAATTACATCCTGAACTGCCGGATCAGCGGGATAATCAAGCTTCGTTAAGATTTCATCTAACTTATCGTGAATGGCTTTGTAGGATTCAGCGTAGTTGCCCCATTCAACCATTTTAGGGTCACCACAAAAAAGAGGAGAAGAAGTTGGATTATGGCAGCGCTAACCTAACTACCAGCCTGTTCCCCTCGCCACAGCCTTGCTTCTTAATACGCCAAGCCCGATGCGTTCTGAGGCTACGATGCCGTAGCGGTCTCCCTTCGGGTTCTCGAAAGGTTCTGTTAGGATGTCTCGTCTCAGAAGCATGACGGTGGCAACGTCTGTGTCGATGCAGTAAACGGTTCCGTCAGTCACTTTTGTGCTAACGACAATTTTCATGCCAAGATAGGTTTCGCCCAGTATTCCTCGGCGGATGTCAGCCATGCCTCCAAAATAGAAGCTGTGGATAAATTGGTCCTGTTTCCACAAGTCAGCGAGTTGGTTAGGATTGATAACCAAAACTTTAGCGTTGAAGTTTTCCGCCTTCACTCGGTTCCAGAAGCCAACTAGACCATCCCAGTTGAGGGTTCCAGCGCCGTTGTAGGCGCTTCCGCCGGCGAGGTCGCTGGCAGCTATGCCGTCGTAGAGGGCTAAGACCTTTTCTGTTTCCAGCTCTGCGATGGCTCTGCCCACCTCAGCTGTTTGTCTTTCCATGACACCCCATGATGCGTCTTCAAAGAATTTCTTGGAGTATTCGGCGCCAGCTTTGATTTCCATATCTGCTTTGATGTCCACGGTGTCATATTTTTCTTGGGTTATCCAAACCTCTGAGAGTTCGGGGGTTCTGTGGGCTTTGCCGAGCTTTGCCCTTGGGAATCTCACTAGGGTTTCGGTGGTGGGTAAGACCCAGATTATTTCTCTTCCGATTAGGGCTGGTTTGGCGGCTTCCACAACCACATCATGCATTTTTCCGAGGGCGTTGGCAGCGTCGCTGAGGATAGCTTCCCTCATAACAGCGTTTACCATGAGGTTTGACTTAGCCTTCTTAAGAAGGTCGGGCAGAATGGGCTGGTATTCAGGGTCCTTCATGATGGCTTCGAAAAGTTTGGGCATGTTTCATTTCTCCTTTAGGCTTTGTCAACGTAGATTAGTCCCGTGTCGCCGCTGGCAAAGGTCTGCAAAGCAATGCCAACTGCCCTGGCGATTCTGTCTGGAATGTCGCTGGCAGTGTAAGTTCCTGAACCATCAGCCAAAACGATCACCTTCGCGTTGGCGTCTGTCTGAACAGCCTTGCCCCGGTCAATGGCGCCTCCAGCCGTTACCTTCACCACGCCTCGAACGCAAACAGAGCAGAATTCTCCGGATGCAACGGTGTTTAAGGCAACGCCAATAGGGTATTGTGTGGTTGCTGAGCATTTGCTGACTTTCATGTTGGCGCTAAGGTAAACTAGGTCGCCTTTTGTTATGGCTGAAGCAGCCTCAAAGCTTAGCACTATTCCATCGCTTACCATTTCTCCAACTTCAGCGTCAGGCCAAAGATCGGTCATTTACGACTTCCTCCAGTTTTGATGCGGTTTCGGCAAGTTCATCCTTACCTACTCCCGGTCACTGTTTCCAGATGACTCTGACTCCAGCCTATGCTTCAGCTGGCGGACAAGCAATTGAGGCCCGTAACTCCAGGCGCGGACAATCCAGTCTTCAGGCAAAAGGTTCAGAATTTCCTTTTTATTGATTAAATCGGATGGGGATGGCTCAGACGAGCTGATGATTGCCTCGCCAAGAGGCTTTCTTCTTCCAAACTGCTGTGTCTGTTGAATGCCTACGGTGGCAGGGAGTTCGCTTGGAGCCCTCAAATATTGAGGATGATCATTCAGCCAGTTTCTCACCTTTTCGAGGGTCCAGCCTTTGGCTTTCATGAACAGAAGCGCCATAAGCTGAGGATTCTCTGGGTTTTCGCGGAGGCGTCCGTAAATGCCTTGGATTCCGTTTGTTTGGTCTATCCAAGCTGTGAAGAAATGTTCCTCTAGAAACGCTGTTGGATCATGGATTTGGTGGAAGATGAATTCTTGGGGCTCAGTTTGTTCTTTTGCTACCTTTGCTTCCTTTAGTTGTTTGATAATGGCTTCCCAAACTTCTACGACTTCTACAGTTGTGAGGGGGTCGCCGGGATCGAAATCCTTCAGGAGGGATAAGCCAGTGAAGTTGATGCCTCGTGGTGCCACGCCATCAACATTCTCTAAACTTTTCCATTCAAACTCGACGCTGCAGTGTTTTATGTCACCGTTAACAATCTGCCCCATTACAACTGGATCGTTCAGTTGGGCAACGTATTCTATGGCACCGTCCTCGTATTCGGCGCCTAAAACCTTCCCGCGAATCGGCTTGTAGTGATCGAGAATGAGGGGCTTCCCCTTAAGGGAATGAGCTGCCTTCTGTAGTTCCTTCTCCAAATACTCCCGAATTTCAGGCCATTCTTCAGGGTGAACTGTGCGCATGGGATGTAGAGCCTTGCCTCGAATTAGGTTGGAGATGCCTGGCATTTCTTTGATGGAGCCATCCCAGCTGAAGGATTCTTTTGCCTTTTCTTGGCGCTGCTTGAACCATTCCTTTGCCTTTTTTAAGTTCCAGCCTTTCTCTTTCTTGAAAAGATAGCTTATGACTTCAGTTGTTTTCTTGCCATTAGGCTTGCCAATAACCGCTTGAATTCCTTCTTCCTCGCTGAGGGTTATGGTTCTGAGACTGTCAGGCTCAAACTCCTCTTGATTCCTATGCCCTGAACGAATAAACTCCTCAGTTTCTTCCCACGGCAACTAACACACCAAAAAAATAAGGCAACACGATACTGTTAACTTAAGGGACATGAAGCTTTAGGTTGCGTTTTGGTTTCGCCTCTTCAACAACTCCTTTATGGTTATTGCAGTAATTTCCAAATTGTCATGCAATTTTGCTCTCGCAATTTCTTCCCAAGCTCCACTACCAAAACTGAAAGCCACTATATACCCTTTTGTTGCCTTTTTGCGTCTCATTGCAGTTTCAAAATTGTCAATGACATTTCTTCCGATGTCATCAGATTGCTTAACTTGAATAGGATACCCTTCTAAGCTAAACCCATCAATTCCCATATCAGAGGTTTTACGAGCTGAAACTCTACCAAATAACCTTTGAACTACCCAATTCTGAAACTCAAAAGGTGGAAGTTTTCTAAGCTCTTCTTCAGACAGAGGCATACCCATAACATTAGGTGACACATTTAGCTTTCGCATTCTACTTTCCATAAGGTTGCATGCTGTTGGTGAAACATCTATACCAATCCATCTTCGACCGAGTTTGTGTGCGACAACTATTGCTGTTCCACAGCCACAAAAAGGATCGAGAACAATATCCATTACATCAGAAGATGCCGAGATAATTCTATGTAATAGCTTTTCGGGTTTTTGTGTAGGATAACCTAACTTCTCTTTACCCAGAGGATAGCCTCCAACATCATCCCAAACGTCATTGGCTTTTGTTCCCTTTTCAATATCAATGTAGGTTTTCAATCCTACCTTACTCTTCTTTTCCCAATCAGCCAATTTTCTTCGTCCAGTTCTTGCACCTCTAGTATAATACCAACCTTTTTCATCACGCTTGAGACTTTTAAGTAGCTTTTCCGAATATGGTCTGTGCTGAGAGTGAAATTTTACGCGATTGGTTTTGCCATAAAAAAGAAGGGTTTCATGAGCTTTGGGAAATGTTGGTGCATTATCCGCTCTCCTACCTAAAACCCAAATTATCTCGCGAATAAAATTCTCACTACCAAATATCTCATCCATCATCACCTTAAGATAAGCCCCTGCATGCCAATCACAATGAAGATACATAGAACCAGATGGTTTCAAAACTCTATAGCATTGTTCAACCCTTTCTTTCATCCATAAAATATAATTGTTAATCCCCCCTTTCCATCTATCTTCAAAAGCCCTCTTTTCTGCTCCATCATGCCAAATAATCTCATACTGCTGATTTGAAAAGAAGGGTGGATCAGCATAGATCAAATCTACACAATCATTTGGAAATTTAGCTAAAACATCCTTACAATCACCACAATAAATTGTGTTAGTGCTGAAATAAGAGATGGACATTGATTGTCTCCATAATTATTAAAGATGGAAAGGTTTATATACTTTGTATATCTCTAATATAACTTAGGAGATATATAGATGATATGCAAATATTGCCAATCAACCCATGTCGTAAAGCACGGCAAAAAAGGAGACAAACAGAGGTACCTCTGCAAGGATTGTGGACACAAATTTTTCGAAGGTTCAGACTTCCCTAGAATGAGAACCGAATCACGAATAATCTCTGCAAGTGTTGACTTGTATTTTGAAGGCTTAAGCGTAAGAAAGGTTCAAGCTCAAATCGAGAAAATCTTTGGTGTTCATGTTAGCCAAGTGACCATATGGAAATGGATAATGAAGTATTCTGATCTAGTGTCAGAGTTTGTTGAAACTCTCGAACCAAGGGTCTTAGGCATTTACAAAGTTGATGAAACAGCAATAAAGTGTAAAGGTGTTCAGAAATGGTTCTGGGAGATTATCGACGATCAAACAAAGTTTCTCGTAGCCTCTCACTTGTCAGGTGACAGAACCATAGAAGATGTAGTAACTCTTTTTGAAAGAAGCGTGAAAGTAGCTAAAAAGAAACCTTTCGTTGTATATTGCGATGGATTGCCAGCATATCCAAAAGGATTCAATAAAGTCTTCTACACCATGAAAAAAGCTACACGACCAGAACTTGTCAGAAAGGTAGGTATCCGAGCGGTAAATAGCAACAACACCGTAGAGAGGCTACATGGAACACTAAAAGATCGGATAAAGCCAATGAGAGGATTGAAAGAAGAAGAAACCGTAAGAACTCTTCTGGAAGGTTGGGTTGTTCACTACAACTTTATTCGAAAACATCAATCTTTGAAGGGTAGAACGCCAGCACAAGCTTGCGGAATAGAAGGAAAAGACGATTGGCATGTTCTAGTGAAAGAGGCAACAAAGAACATGGCAGAAATGGAAATAGCCATAAAGAATGGGAATCAAAAAGAAGAACAAACAATAATGGTGATGGCAAAATGAAGAAAGTCTTAGTCAGTTTACCAGAAGAAATATTCAACCTTGTTAGAAATTTGAAAGGGAGATTTGGCGAAAGCGATTCTGAGATCGTTAGAACGATTGTGATAAGTTTCCTAAGCGAAAAAGGGTATCTCTCAAAGAGGGAAAAGTGATGAGTAAGAAGCCTAGGAAAGACTTGACAAAGGAATTAGCCCAAGAATTAGATGTTTTTGACGAAATGCTCTATACTCTAATCGAATTGCTTGAAAGCAAAGGAGTAATCAAGCAAAATGAATTTGAAGCCAAGTTAAAAGCGAGAATTGAGAGACGAACTGCAAAAAAGAGCTACAGAGACATTCAGTTTAGGAATGAAAATCCATAACCTAAAGCCAATTTAACAGCTCTTTTTCCAACTACCAATAAAATTACTTATATACTCTTAATACTCAGACTTTAAATCGCATGTTTGGGACTGGCATAACTGAAGCACTTCTAGGTGACCAATGCTTTGGTTTTTTGCCAGCCCCGAACAATGTACTTAAGCATGAGCCGAGGCGATTGAACTTTCCCAAGATGGTCTTGCTCACCACATAGACGCCATATGTGGTGTGATCTGCTTGGGTACCCTTGTCACACTCTCTAAGCTTGTTCGGAGCTGGCGACTATCAATTTTTTTAACTTATCTGTTGCTTTGTATGATTCTTTGAGTCTACCATTTCGCTTTGATTCTTTGTCAAGGAAACCTTCTAGATGCATCACGTCTAGAATTGCTTTCAATGATTGAGCAAATTGGAGGTTTTTAGGAATTAATGGGATCAATTGTTTCCTAGTAAATTCGCTTGTGTTCAGATTACGTGCAATAGTTCGAGCAACGACCGAAAGAGGGCTGTTCCGATCTGAAAGTTTACCTAGTTGGAATTTGTAAGGTCGCCCTGTTCCTCCAAAAATCATTGCATAGAGGTTTCCATTGGGTTGCCTAAAGTATTTGTATTGACCGAAATCTTTACCACGTCCACGTGTTTTTGATGATTCCATGCCAATTAGAACATCTTCTCCAACGGTTACTTGCAAACTTATTGTTCTCTCTTTTAATGGGGGAAAAATCTCGCATGTTGCATAACCATCTTGCCCAATTTCGACAATTTTTATTTGGCTTGTTTCCTTACTCGTTAGGGTAAAGAATCCATCTGTAACAACCGTGTCGTTCCCCACTCTAATTTGAAGGGGAAGCGGTAATTTTCGAATTACGGTTTCACTTGTTTTTTGCGTCATTTCCTATCGCACTTCTTAGGTGACCAAAACTCATTTAGTACCGTGAATTCCTTTTAAGCTTTACGATGTTTTGGCAATTTTCTGTACTAAGTAATGTTGAAAATCCATCGGTTGTTAGGTTAATTAGCTAGTTTATGACAAAGACATATGACAAACAAGTTAACAGTATCAAGATAAGAAATAGTACGGAAAAAACATAAATTTTAAATAGGCTACTGTTATCACTATTATAATGCGTATCCTAAGTCCAAAGGATATGCATTTGCGCAATAGCGCACTATTGTTTTAATGAATCATCTATTTTTATGTTTCGAAAGATTGATTTGATTGTTGCGACGATTGGTTTTGCCAAATCGTTAGCTAAAATCACTATGTCTTGTTTCTCATCTATCAAATGAGGACAATGAATTGCATCCCAAAACCTCACGCACCCTCCGCTTTCAAAAGCTCTTTCCATAGTTTTAGAGTATGTATCGGTCCACTCAAACGCGTCTTTCTCATTAGCTCGATTTGAGGGACTTTGCCAAGCAATAATAAAAATTGGATGCCTAATCCTCGGTCTGACATCAGCATCTATATCTTTGTTAGGAGCGATGTTGTTAAGAAACTCTTTCTTTGGTCCTAACCAATATGCGTCAACATGCGTACCATTAATTATGTCGGTAAAACACTGACGAACTGATCTACCCACTAGGGCACCAGTCAGTCTGTTCTGAATGTGTCTCAGAATCAAATCAGCTGAGGAGATGAAACAATTGCACTCGTTACCACTATTGTAAATGTACAGATTTTCTTTGTCACGAATAGTCTCCCATGCGGGAGTTACTTTGCCTTGAAAGTGGTCAAGGTGGCAATCGTACTCTTGACAATCTGGATGCAGTTGCAAGTATCGCCATGTACAGATATGTACGTAAGAGTTTTGTATAAGATTGATGAAACGGTCAGGTTCATACCAACGCGGATGAGTATTCCTAAAGGCAAAAATGCGTGGAGTAATGTCGCTTGGAAAGTAGCTATAGAAAATGTCAATATGACTAATATAGCGCGAGATTGCATGTAGAAAATCCTCTATAAATTCGGTACTCAAATCTAAGAGTTGCCCAACGAGGTGAGCTGCCTTGTAGATTCGCTTCTTTCTCTGATTCTTGTATTTGGCAAATAACTTATCGATTATGAGGTCATAGCTTTTTGCAAACTTCTTCTCATCTGGAATCGTAAGACCAGCACCCATAGGTGCCTTAAATGTGCCTACGGCACCATGCCTTTGAAAGAGGATATCATCAAATGCAACTACTGGCATAATTAGGCATCCAACAACATTTGAGACTTATAAGCTCAGTTTTCATATAAACTTTAAGCATTATTAATCTATGCCTACCAAAATGTTTTATTAACTTCATAGAGAACTTAATAATTGGTGGAAAAGGAATGAAATGTATATTCCTAGATTCTAATGGAAATTGTCATGCAGAAGAGCATACTGCAGAGCACTCATGGAAAGTAGATGAAGAAAGAAAGAAACTTTATTGCACACTAAGCACAAGTCCGTTTTTCCTAAAATGTCCTAGATTTACATCGAAAATGAGTGTTTTGACAAAGGAACGCCTATAATCCTAATTGCACTCCAAAAAACCAAGAGAGTTTACTTGCAGTACCTACGAAGTTGCTATCATGGGTAAGTTACAGCATCTTAATCTTGTCTCAAAATTTAGTTCATGTCCCTTAAGTTAACAGTATC
>Ga0315314_1000131_pt1 | contig 99613 bp, 114 predicted proteins | sample TDP9_MG_FD_203631 | JGI IMG/M metagenome (GOLD analysis project Ga0315314, IMG submission 203631) | Freshwater sediment microbial communities from Lake Towuti, South Sulawesi, Indonesia - TDP9 | ecosystem: Environmental > Aquatic > Freshwater > Lake > Sediment | place: Indonesia: South Sulawesi...
TATCGTTCGCTAGTTACGCACATACCAGATGTCACATGGACGACCGATCGTGAAGGCAACATCATCTTCATCAGTCCAAATATAGAAACCGTTTCTGGGTACACTCCAGAAGAATATTATAAGGGAGGCGATCGTTTTTGGTTTAGAAGAATTCACCCTGATGACATTGAAAATGTGAAAGAAGCGTATAAATCATTAATTGAAAAAGGGACACGGTTTGATATTGAGTACAGGATCAAGAGAAAGGATGGAGAGTGGATTTGGGGACACGATAGGGCGGTGACTACCTACGAAAAAGATGGTGTGCTGTATGCTGATGGCATATTCTCGGACATAACCGAACGCAAACAGATGGAAGAGGCTCTAAGAGAATCTGAAGAACGGTTTAGGAACTTGTTCGAAAGCATACAGGACCCTGTGGGCGTCTACGTCGGAAGAGAAGGGCGTCTCGTAGACCACAACAAAACATTCAATAAGCTGTCTGGATACACGGATGAAGAACTGAAAGACAAGGCGTTCTTGGATTTTGTCCACCCTGACGATCAAGCCTTGGTTCTAGAAAAATATAGAACAAGATACCCAGAAGAGGAACTTCCCCTCGTATACGAAATAAGAGCAGTGAACAAAAAGGGAGAAACCATTCCAATTGAAATCAGCGTGAGCACGTATAAAGTGAAAGGCAAAGTTGTCGGCATAGAGGTAATACACAGAGACATCACGGAAAGAAAGAAAGCAGAAGAGGAACTGATCCGCCTATCTAGCGCTGTAAAGATGTCTAACGATAGCATCGTAATCGGCGACCTTGATGCAAAAATCATAGATGTAAATGAAGCTACACTGAAAATGTACGGCACTGACAACAAAAGGGACCTGATTGGAAAAAACTCCTTTGATCTTATCGCTCCCGAAGAGCGAGAAAAAGCGTTAGCAGGTATGGAAGAAGTGATGGAAAAAGGGTACATCAAAGGTCGAGAGTATCATATTATCACCAAGGACGACAGTAGAATTCCTGTGGAGATGAGCGTAGCCATTATGAAAGATGCGGATGACAAACCAGTAGGATTTGTGGGCATAAGCAGGGATATCACCGAACGCAAACAGATGGAGGAAAAGCTAAGGCAATATTCAGAACGTTTAGAAGAGCTTGTTCAAAAAAGAACTAAAGAATTGTTAGAATCGGAGAAAAGGTATTCTGTTGTAGTAGAGGAAGCAAGCGACGGAGTTGTAATACTTCAAGATGAAAAACTAGTCTTCACAAACCAGAAAGCTCCAGAAATTGGTGGCTATTCAAGGGACGAAATAATAGGACTTCCTTACGAAAAGCTACTGGATGAAAAATATCACCAATATACAAAGGAATTATACATGGGGAGACTGCGAGGAGAAAAATTTCCAGCAACAGCTGAATTGGAAGTGATAGCCAAAACTGGCGAACGCGTTCCAGTTGAGATTAGCGGCACGCTTATACGGTATCAAGGTCGCCCTGCAATTCTTGTCATTGTGCGAGATATAAGAGAGAGAAAACAAATGGAAGAAGAGCGTTTAAAGCTAGAAAAACTAGCAACCATAGGCGAACTAGCAACAATGGTAGGACACGACCTCAGAAACCCCTTACAAGCCATAGAAAACGCAACATACTACCTCAACAATGAACTGCCACGCCTTCCCCCCTCTACACCAATCCCACAAAAAGCCATAGAAATGCTCCAAATCATCAACGACTCAGTCAACTACGCCGACAAAATAGTAAGAGACCTACATGATTTCTCAGCAACGAAAAAACCCATACTCAAGAAAACCAACATCAACACGATAGTTAAGGAGACTCTGTCACAAGTCGAAGCGCCAGAGAACGTGGAACTCATCACAGAACTGGGTCACCTCCCAGAAATAAAGGTGGACACCGATCAGATAAAACGGGTTTTTCTGAACCTAACCATAAACGGAATACAGGCAGTAGAGAAAGGAGGAACGCTGAAAGTCTCAACCAAAAAAACAAAAGAATTTGTTGAAGTAAAATTTGAAGATACAGGTGTAGGCATACCGAAAGAAAACATGAAAAAAATCTTCACTCCCTTCTTCACCACGAGGGCTAAAGGCATGGGCATGGGCCTACCAATCTGCAAGAAATTCGTCGAGATTCATGGAGGCAGCATAGAGGTGGAAAGCGAAGAAGAAAAAGGATCAACTTTCACGGTCAAATTGCCTATCCAACAGAGAATGGAGGTGAAAACCGGTGAAGAAGACGGATAAACCCAGCATCCTCATAGTGGAAGACGCCGCAAACATACGGGAAACCCTAAGCACCATACTCCAGCAAAAAGGATACAACACGGACACCGCAAAAAACGGACAAGAAGCCCTACAAAAGTCAAAAGCCAAATTCTTCAACCTAGCGCTGCTAGACATCAAGCTACCAGACATGGAAGGCACAAAACTACTCACAACAATGCACGAGAACCTGCCAAAAATGGTGAAAATCATGATCACCGGATATCCCTCCCTAGAAAACGCCGTCGAAGCCCTAAACCTAGGAGCAGACGCCTACGTCATAAAACCCGTTAAACCCGAGAAACTGTTGGTACTTATAGAAGAAAAGCTGGAGAAACAGCGAGAAGCTGAGAAGATGACAGAAGAGAAGGTGACAGAATGGATCAAAACACGAGCACGCAAGCTAGAAGAGGACCCATCTTTTAACAAAAAACCTTAGGGTTTACACGGCTTGTACTTGCCAGCACAAACTATTTTGTCACCACAATTAGGACAGAATTTCCATTCAACGTAAAAGTTTTCGCAAGCGGTATTGCAAAAAATATGACTTGTTTACGCTGAATAGGTTTCTGTTGATTTGTTGGTCAGTGAAGCTTAAAGTGTGATTCTGTCATTATTCTATTTAGAGAGACTCTTTAACGGGGGATAACCTGAATCATGGGTTATGAAGAAAAGTGGAAAGTTTTGGCGGACCTACTTACCGAACTTCGGAGAAAAGGTGAAAAAATTCCAACAGACGTCATGAACGATTTGCGCTCCGCCAAAACCATGATACAAATCTTGAAAGCCGACCCCACCCACATTGAAAACATTCCAAGAGTTGAAACCTATCTGGGAAACGTCGAATCCTACCTAATTTTTGCTGCACAAGAAAAATTTGGATCAGAAATTGTTGAAAGATGGATGAAGAAGCTTCAGGAGGCTAGGATAACAGTAAAAGTCGAGGGGAAGGCTGAGGCGCCTCCTAGATTTGTTCCGGGGCTCCCAAGGGATAAACGTTGGATGCGGGTTCAAATTTCAGAAGACACCTCTCAAGAAGACGTAGAAAGAATCGCTAAGGAAAACAAACTTTCATGCAAAATGCAAAAGAACGGATATATGCTCGTTTACGGCAACAGCGAAAGTATCAAGACTTTTGTCAAAAAAATGGCGGAGAAGGTTCGCGGCGCAAGGAAAAGATGAAAACCCTCGAAGCTTTTATCTACAAAATAGTTAAAAATTGTTTTCTATGCATATGTTATTTATAGAAGATATTTATAGAAAGATTGGTAAAATGTGGGGTTAACTCCTGCTATACAAAAACTGAGGACGGCTTAGACAAGATGCCGTACATCAAAAAAATCGAGTTGAAAGGATTCAAATCTTTTTGTCCAAAAACCGCTAGCATCCTGCTGGACAAAGGCTTCACGGTGATCACCGGACCAAACGGAAGCGGGAAAACAAACATCGCTGACGCTGTTTTGTTTGGCTTAGGCGAGTTGAGCGCTAGAAAACTTCGCGCCGAAAGTTTCGCTAAGCTGATATTTCATGGGTCTCCTGAAGCAGGTTTAGAAAAAGCGAAAGTAGCTAAGATTGTCCTTCAATTTGACAACAGCGACAGCCGCATACCCGTTGACACAAGTACTGTAACCGTTTCTCGCGAAGTTTACAGGGATGGTCAAAGCGTTTATAGGCTCAACGGAAGAAGGATTTCAAGATCCCGCATTGTTGACATATTATCCATGGCTGGAATCAGCCCAACCGGACACAACATTGTTTTGCAGGGAACCATTACACGCATGGCTGAAATCTCCTCCCACGAACGTAGAAAAATGATAGCCGACCTCGTTGGCATAGCCCAGTACGACGCTGAAAAAGCTGAAGCCGAAGAAAAACTTCGGGAAGCCGAGATATCCATCCGAACAGCCATGGGTCGAATAGACGAAGTGCAGAAAAGAGTCGACGACCTAGAGAGAGAACGCAACCAACTGCTTCGCTACACGTTCCTTCAAAACGAAATCAAGCGATTCGAAGCCATGAAAACCTTCCGTGAAATCTTAGAAATCAAAAGAAAAATCGAGGATGTCACATCGAAAATTGAGGAGATTCGGGGTAAAGTTGAAAAATCGAGGCAATTAAGGGAACAACTTAGATCTCAGCGTCGCGAAATCGAAACGGAATGGAGAAAACTTGGTTCAGAAATGGTTGAGGAAGGAGGAACACAACTCCTCGGTGTCCAAATCAAGATAGGCGACATCAAATCGAAGCTGACCGAACTGACAACAAAAATGAGCACAGGGACAACAAGCCTTGAAGGCCTCAAAAAAGTGAGAGAGAACAACCTCCAACAGCTAGAAGCCATCAAAAATGAAATTGCTGAAAACCGCAAGGAGATTCGACGATTAAAGCGGGAACGTGAACGTTTCTCTAAAGAAGTAGCGATCAAACAATCTCAATATGATGCTGTCTCCGACGAGGCTGCCCAGCTACGTGCTAATCTAGGCGAAAATAGCAAGAAAATTCGGGAAGTTGAGCAACAACTAGACAAGCTTACTCAAAGCCTCATCGATCTTCGAAGCGATTATGCCCGAAGCCAAACCACAATAAAGGTTCTTTCACGCCGACTAAAAGAACTCAAAACCCGCAGGGATAAATTTGAATCTACGCTTAATGATCTGAAAAAGTCCTTCTTGGACCTTAAGTCCGTGCAGAAGGAGCAGATTAACCAATCCAAAAGTCTTGAACGAACTTTGGAACGAAGGATTATCCAAAGGGAATCCGTGAAGAAAGAGATAGTGCAGGCGGGGAAAATTGCTGAATCCGCTCGAGAGGCTGTAGTGGAGTTCGCTACTCAACGAGAACTAGCTGAAAAGGTTGCGATTGAGGAAAAGGCGCTAAGAAACATTGAAGAGCTCGCGGAGCTCGGCGTTATTTCCGGTGTGCACGGGCGCCTAAGAGATTTGATTAAGATAGATAGGGGTTATGAGCAAGCTATAGAGGCGACCGCGGCTGGTTGGCTAGATGCCATGGTTGTTGAAAATTTTGACGCGGCGTTCACTTGCACCGAAACGCTGAAACGTTTAAAGTTGGGTAGAATCAAGATAATTCCCCTTGAGGAGCTTTCCGCCATTAAGTCCATCAATCCCCCAACCATGAGGGGAGTGAGCGGCCCTGCCTCCTCCTTTGTTAGGTGCACAAAATCCCACGAACCAGCTGTGACTTTCGTTTTTGGAGATACCTTGGTAACGACAGATGATAAAACGGCTCTAGCGGCTTCACGCAGTGGCAATCGAACGGTCACTGTTAGCGGCGACCTTTTCGAGGCTGGCGGGGGAATTGAAAGTGGTTATTATCGAGCTCCCATCGACTTCTCTTCCATCATTCCAAGTGAATCCGCCGTTAAGAGCCTAGATGAAGCCGTAAGGGCTCTTCAAGAGCACTTAACCAGAAGAGATAGTGACGTAGCTACTTTTGAAGAGGAAATCGACAAAACTAGAATTGAGATTACCAGATTAGCAGAAACCATCGCCACCCTTGAGGATGAAATTGGGAGGATACGAAGAAGCGCCAAGCACACTAGGCGGAATGTTAAACGCATCGAAGGGCACATCCAAGGAGTTAAAGAACGTCTCGAAGAGGAAAAGACGCAGATTGGACTCCAAAAGGCTCAGCGCAACTCTCTTCAAAAAGAAATAAAGAAACTGCGGGAAGAATTAGCAGATTTAAGGCGAAAAACAGACCCGTTTCAAATTCAGGAAATGGAGGTCCAGCGGGAAAGGCTTGGAGACGAAAACATCGAGTTAAGGCAGAGGCTTGGCGAAACAGAAACCGAGCTTTCAACCCTCGAATCCAAGTTTAAGAACGTCCTCAAAATAGGCGCCGACAACATCATGATTCAGCTCAGAAAGGTGAAGTGGCAGATTTCAACCGTGGAAAAGGAAGTTGAGGAAGCGCGCCAACAAAAAGAAACGCTTGAAAAAGAACTTTTGGAGCTTGAAAAAACCAAGGAGGAGCTGTCTCACTCTGTTCTAACCGCCAAAGAGGAGTCGAAAAAATTCTCGTCTCAGATTGACGAAATTGATAAAAAACTGCTTCGGCTGGACGCCGAGTATGAACGAAGCGACCAATTGTTCAACGAGCTTCAGCTAAGCCTCCAAACCCATCAGTTGCAGCTAGGTCAACACCACCACCGATTAAGGGAGCTCGGTTACGAAGAGCCCCTAGAAGTTCCGCCGGAACAGCTTGAGGTAGCCGAGTCATCGCTTAAACTTTTGCGCTTCGAGCTGGAGCGACTAGGAGCCGTTAATCAACTGGCTGTCTCTCACTACGTTGAGCAGGCTTCACGATATAAAGAGCTGTCTATACGCATGAATGAACTTGAACGGGAAAAACAAGCCATAATCTCCTTCATGGAAGAAATTGAAAGGAAAAAGCGCGAAGTTTTCATGGAAGCTTTCAACCAAATACAGGAAAATGTTAGGAACTATTTCTCGAAACTCACAGGCGGTGGAGATGTCGTCCTGAAACTGGAAAACCCTGAAGAACCCTTCGCCGGCGGATTAGACCTGATTGTACAATTTCCCGGAAAGCCTCCCATACTTGTGAGTGGAGCCAGCAGCGGGGAAAGATCCGTAGCCGCAGTTGCCTTCATTTTCGCTCTGCAAGATTTTATGCCCGCTGCCTTCTACCTATTCGACGAAATTGACGCGCATCTAGATGCCTTTCACGTAGGGAAACTGGGTGAACTCTTGGCTGAAGAATCGGTAAAATCTCAGTTTCTGGTCGTCACGTTGAAGCCTGAGATGGTTAGCAAAGCCGAGAAGATATACGGTGTATACGAGCGTAGCGGGGTCTCCCATGTGGTTTCAGCCACATTTAAGGGGGCAGCCTAGTGTCGTCGTCTGTTGAAAAACCCTTTTATTTTCAGCCTCCTTGGAACATACTCTTTGAGCTGCATAGACTGCAAAAGATAGTACCTTGGGATATTAACATCTCCTTTCTTCTAACATCTTTCTTGGAGGAAATGGAGAAGAGGGGAGAAATCGATTTCAGGGCCTCAGGCGTGGCACTGGATTCTTCCACCAGCATATACCTCATGAAGTCTAAGCTTCTGCTAAAACTGGAGGAACCTCCAGCCCCACCTAAAGCTCCACCGGACTTCCTTCCTCCACCGCTGCTTCTTCCCCTCCGTTACGAGTTGACTTCCACAACGATCCAACACCTGTTAAACGTACTGGACGAAGTGTTAAAGGGTGAACGCCTACCTCCTCTAGAACCGCGTTTAGAACCCCTACTGCCCCCGCCAGAAATTCTTCCGCCCCTCGACCTTTACCTGATGGAAATCGAAGAGCGAATGGAAAAATTGTATGGATTTCTCCGCCGACTTGCAACCGGAGGAAAGATTGTTGTGTTTTCCAAGGTTGTAGTGGGAGTAGAAAAGCTGGAGGCAGTGAAAACATTTATTGTTCTTCTTTTCCTCGCACAAAGAGGTAAGGTAAGCTTATGGCAAGAGGAAAACCTCGACGAACTATACATAACCGTTCTGGGGGTCCCGACCGTTGAGGGAAAGGGAACAGGAATCATCTGAACTGCCTAAAAAGGAAAAATTCAAGCACAATCTAGCTTTGCTAGAGGCAGCGCTCTACGTGGCTGGACGTCCCCTTGATTTAAAGACGTTAGGAAGTGTGATCAAGACTCGCTCCAAAAGGAAAGTTCAGAGACTTGCACAAGCTCTTATGGAGGAATATAAAAGCCGTGACGCTGCTCTTCAAATTCTTGAGCTTGAAGGCGAACGGTTTGTTTTGCAGCTGAAGGCGGAATACACGCCTAGGGTTAGAAGGCTGGCTACAAGGCCTCTTCTCTCCAGTGGTCCCTTAAAGACGTTGTCCTACATTGCCTATCGACAACCTGTGCCCCAGCCCCAAGTTATTGATGTTCGAGGGCGCCACGCATACAGCCACCTTAAACAACTGGAAGATTTAGATTTGATTACTCGGGAAAGAGCTGGACGAAAAAAAGTCATACGAACAACAGAATTCTTCGCTGACTACTTCGGTCTAAGCCGCGACATACGAACCATGAAGCGTCAACTCAAAAACATATTCGAGGATTTTGGGAAGCCCGAATTGGGCGAAGAAACGAGCTTGGAAAAATAGCCCTACTAAGATAAACTTATACTGAAAGAACTTAGCTACTTTTTCCTAAAGAGACTTAGTTTAGCCTTCTTTTCTGAATGTTGTTTTCATGATTTTTAGCCTTTTACAAATATGCATGAAATTGCTTAAGATTTTAACATTCTTAGAAGCATAATTTTTAATGGATTTGCGGGGAGAGAACTAACTCTACATGCATTTAACGGGGTCTTTGATTGATTGTTTAAGAGTTAAATTATTTCCAATATTTTAGATGCCGTAGAGGCTTAGTAGCCATGTATAGAATAACCATACAACAAATATATCCACAAAGAACATGAAAATACCGAACATCAAAAGACCTAATGCCATGTCTTCATCCTCATCTTTCACTGCAATATAGCCAATCAGTCCTCCAATTATGCTAAACAAGAGTGGAACAAGATACCACAAAGAGGATGGAGCTTCGTACAAAGGAGTTTCCTCGCTAACCACTTCTGATTCCTGTATGCTAGGTCTGGAAATGAGTTTTGGTGCCTCTCCTTGTAGTTTGTTTATTTCTTCTTCAAGCTTTTTGACTGCTCTCAAGTAGGTTTCTTCGGAGATTTCACCTTTAGAAAAGTGAAGTGTCAATGTATCAATCTTCTCTCTTAGCTCTATTATTTGTGGTTCTGTCTCATCTCTGGTTCCCTGTCTGTAAAGATACAAAATCGCTTCTTCTCTAGTCTTTCCTTTGTACATCAAATGATTAATGTCAGCATTCAAAGCAGCCTCTGGGCGAAGATAACTCAATCCTTTATAGCGCATCAAAAGTATTTCGTAAAGCCTTTCAATTTCGTAGGAAGGCATGCAACTCTACCTCTTATGACTCTATTATATCATTTCAATTGGTACTAAAGATTTAAGAAAGAAACTTCTATGTATAGGAAAGAGGAGTGCATAAGATGAAGCATAGAAGACTGTTTATTGGAAGCATGGTTTTGATTCCTATTGGAATCGCCTTAATTATTATTGGAAGGGTAGTTGCTCCCTTTGGCATTGTTGGACATACAGAATGGTTCTTCATTATCCCCTATACGGAATACGAGAAGACGTGGGTTTACTATCTAGCTTTAGGGCTTTCAACTGTGGGTTTAATAACAATAATTGGAGGAATATCGGGAATAGCCATAAGCCTAATCCTAGAAGCTATGGGAATGAGAGAAGAAAAACCAGTAACTGAAATGATTTATTGCTCCTACTGTGGAACAAGAAACGTAAAAGATGCAGTATACTGCAAAAAATGTGGAAAGAAAATCTCCTAATGTAGACAATGAACATGCCTTAGAGAAGAATCCTGACTGCATTAAACTACCTATGTTTCCTTATTCTCCATTTCTCTTAGTGTGAGGTATACGGATATCGTTGCAGAACAGAATGCAGTGAATGAAGCTCCAATTATAAGGAAAAAAGGTCTCATCGGAGTTTCTTCCACTTGTATAGGCACTCCCGAAACTACAAACACTAAAGTAGCAATTATCAGGCTGAGGATTGCTGCTATTACTCCACTCCTAAATGATCTAACAGCCACTCCCATGTGGACACCCTTCTATATTCTAATCAATTCCTTTATTTCTGCTATTACTTTTCCACATTTATCAATTTAGTAACTTCTAATGGTTCATACATAGGAACATAAGCCTTAACTTTAGGTTCTGGGGAAGGTTGCTCTAGGAAAATCTTGTTAACTGGAACTCTGTTCCAATGACCACAAACAGAACATTTCATTCTAATTAGAGTCATCAGTGTTACCCTACCTATGTTTCATCTTAGTATTCAGTTAATACCATAAAAAAGAGGAAATGTGGATAGAGATAGGCTATTTGTTAACTTTCATTTTTTCTTTTCAAGAACCCATTCGCATACCTTATCTCCTTTCGGAATCATCTTTGTGAGCCGCATTCTGTACTCTGGGTTAATCGCTTGTATTGTCCCATCAGTAATGTGTTGGAATACTAGACATACTTCAGGTTTGCAGTCTTGGAAGACACATGCTGTGTTGACGGCTACCACTTTGTCTGGACTTGCCTCGGTTACTTTACCTTCGACTTTAAGTATGCGTTCTTCGAAGATCCGCATGAGTGTTCCAATGGCAATAGCGTCTTTCCCCGTAATCCCTAACATTGGTGCCGCCACTTCAGCCGATCGTTTACTATGTTCAACTAGGTAGGGTCTGATAAACTTCAGGGCTTCTTCAGAGCCAAATTTGTCGGTTAATGCCTGCATGAATGTAGCAAGGAAGTCCTTAAGCGTAATTAACAGCTGCTGGTATGCTATTTCAAGAGGAATTTCAGGTACTTCTAACTTACTCACTTTCCCACCTCCTATCTAATTTTATCTGGTACCATTGAAAGAGTAACCTTTTCAAGCAATACCAATTTTTTACTTATCTGCCTTTGAGAAATTAAAACTTGTTACTTCTACACATGAAATCCTTCAAGTCTGATGTTTCTTCCAAATTCTATTAGTTCTTTTATTATGGTTAAGAAAGAAGTCTTTGAATGGATAAGAACTGGACAGAAGAACATTGAGTTTAGAAGAGGAAAAACTAAGAAAGGTGCTGTAATAGTCTTTCAATGTGGAAGGAATGTGAGTAAAGTTAGGAGATCGGTAACTCTCTCTAAAGAAATTCTGGAATGGATAGAGGAAAAAATTAGACAGAAAAACTGAATAACATTACCACATATGAGGTAATGTTCTTAACATATATCATCTTCATTATCAGGATCACTTATTAAAAGTAGGTAGAATCCTACAATAAACTTATATGTTAAGTTTTGGTAGTCTCATCGAGATCATACGAGGAGACGTAAGCTTGTCAGTATGGCACGACGACCAACACAAGAAGAAGGCTTCAGGTGGCGTAAAACGACGGTACCGAGGCAAGAGAAGATACGAAAGAGGTTCCTTCCCCACAGAGACAACGTTGGGTAAGCTCAAAAAGAAGGTTAGCCGAGGACGTGGAGGAAACAAAAAAGTTCGGTTGCTCAGCGTACAACACGCAAACATCTCCGACCCCTCCGGAAAAACCCAAAAAGTTGAAATCCTCCGCGTGGTAAGAAACCCAGCCAATGTAGATTACGACCGCCGAGGAGTAATCACTAAGGGAACAATAATTGAGACTCCACTGGGAACTGCCCGCGTAACATCCCGCCCCGGACAAAACGGCATCATAAACGCAGTTCTTGTCTCCAAAGAAACCGGCTAGTAGTCTATTTTAGCGCCGATTCTCTTGCATCAAGATTGCCCGCGGATTTCCAAAAGTTTTTTTGCAATCTGTTGTAGGGTTCTGGCTTTTGAACCCTTTTTGGGGATAGCGAGTAGTCCAGTTTTCTGCCACGGAATGCTCGGGTGGGCGGCGTCAGCAACTATTTCGGGTTGAAGACCCGCCTTTTCCACAGCTTTTCGAATCTCCTCTAGTTTAGGTGATGGTGTGGCGAGGTTTTTGGGAACCCTTCTTCCTTCAAGTCGGGTTTTGGTGGAGTCGAAGTAAATTGGCCATAACACAATCTTGTTTTGTTTCCGCATCTCTGCATCCTAAATCTTTGTAGGTTTTAAGCGCTTTATTACTTATGGTGGCGGAAAAGCTAAAGTTGACCGTTTAGCAGAATCTAGTTGCAGGTGGATGGTGATCTGGTAAAGATTGATAGCCTCAGCTACGGGTCCATCATAATTGACGGAAAAAACACAGGCATGACATCACCATCTTTCCAGACGGCCAGCTAAAAAGGAGAAAAGGTGGCATACTGATGTTTGACAGTCACACTTTCAAGAGAAAGGAGCTTGAGGAACTATATGAGCGGGGAGCAGAGGTGTTAGTCATTGGAACAGGCACAAGCGGGGTCGCGAAGTGGCTGAAGAGGCGAGAGAATTCGCGGAAGAGAGGAAAATAGAGCTTATTGAGCTTCTTTCTGTGGAAACCATTAAAAAATTTAATGAACTGGCAGTCCAAAATAGAAAGGTCGGGACAATTATTCACGTGACGTGCTAGATTATCGCACTTAGAAAACCAGTATGAGCACAAATTCTGCCACTTGTTGAAGCAAGATAAGCTAACTTTTTCATCAAAAATTACTAAATTTTTCAAATATACAGAAAAATTCTATGATAACTATCAATTTTGAAAGAAAAAGTTGAGAACTTCAGAAATTTTCAGAATTCACAATCAGAAAGGTTTAAATGTAACGGTTCGGTTGAACCCTAGGTTTTGTGAGGGGAAAGGAGATTTTGCAGAGAATCGGCCACGCCCTCCATGTAAGCTCCAGCAGAAACGTAATTCTCAAGACGGAAAACGTTCCCAGAATAGGCGACAAGGTAGTGGATGAAAACCTCAAATCCGTAGGAACAGTTTTCGACGTGTTTGGCCCCACCTGCTCCCCATACGTGGCTGTGAAACCCAACGTAAAAGACCCGCAGCGCTTCGTTAACAGCGTTCTTTACGCTGTCCCCTCTAAACCCGGAAGGAAAGAGAGGAAGAAAAAAAGATGAAGGAAGAAGAACTCACCCCGCAACCAACAAGGATTCGGCAGTGCCCGGAGTGTGGGAGCACCCGACTCATGAGGGATTACGAGTGTGCCGAGATTGTGTGTATGGACTGCGGATTCGTTGTCGCCGCCAAACTCACGGATCGAGGGCCAGAATGGCGCGCCTTTGACGACGAGCAACGTGCCAAGCGAGCCAGAGTGGGCGCCCCTCTCACGTTCACCATTCACGACAAGGGCCTTTCAACCATGATTGACTGGCACGACCGTGACATTTACGGCAAAAAGCTATCCCCTGGGCAGAAGGCTCAGATTTACAGGCTTCGGAAGTGGCAACGCCGCATTAGAGTTTCTGACGCCACTGAGAGAAACCTTGCTTTCGCCCTTTCTGAAATCTCCAAGATAGCGAACAGTCTCAACCTGCCCAAAAGCATCCTTGAAACAGCCTCTATCATCTACCGTAAAGCGGTTAAGGAGCGCCTCATCCGCGGAAGGTCCATTCAAGGCGTAACGGCAGCTGCCATATATGTAGCCTGCCGACAGTGCGGATTAGCTCGAACCCTAGAGGAGATCGCCCAAGCCTCAAACATCAATAAAAAGGAAGTTGGACGTAGCTATCGTTTTCTCGTAAAGGAGCTTGACTATTTCATTCCACCCCTAAAACCCAGCCAATACGTAGCCAAATTTTCCAACCAGCTAACCATGCAGGGAAAAGTTGAAGAGATCGCCCACAAAATCCTCACAGCCGCAAAGGAACTAAAACTCACATCAGGCAGAGGACCCACCGGCATAGCCGCAGCTGCCAGCTACATAGCGTCTGTCTTGACTGGAGAAAGAAAAACCCAGAGGGAAATAGCTGAAATTGCTCAAGTAACGGAAGTTACGATAAGGAACCGCTATAAAGAGTTGGTTGAGCGACTCCAGTTCGTCATCTCCATATAATCTTCCTCCTTTTATTTTTGGAGCTTTAGTCTCTTTCAAAATATAGATTTCAGAACAAGCCCAGGTCAACATGAGGTCCAGAAGTTGGTTGAGTGTCCGAAGTGTGGGATAGAGGTCGTTAATCCAGTCAAGACGTGGTCTATGGTTGGCAGACCAAGCAAGACTGGTGAGAGGTTTAAGCTTACAATAGGGCTTTACGAGTGCTCTAGATGCGAAAGAAAATTTCGAGTTGTTCTTGGGAAGGAGAAGATAACATTTAAAGGTATGATAGAAGAAATCAAGGGGATTGAGAAAGGACTTATGCAAACTTTGAGAAACTTACGGGAAAAAATTGAAAAGTTGGGAGGCGAGAAAGCCGATCTTTTGGCGGAGATAGAGAAACTTAGAAAGGCGGGAGAGGAGAAGGCTAGTGCTTTAGAGGAAGAGATAGCTATGCTAAGGGAGGAAGTAAAGTCGCTGAAAGAGTTGTTGGGTAGCCTCGAATAGTCATAGCGTCTATATTGAGAAGCCTATTTCTCTGTAACATTCCCTAGCAACTATGTATCTTTGAATTTCACCTGTCCCCTCTATGATATCGTTGATTCTAGCGTCACGGTAATAGCGTTCAAGGTCGGAATCAACGTAGCCAACGCCTCCATGAATTTGCATAGCTTCATCAGTAACCTCTTTAGCGATTTTCGCTGCGTATGCTTTCACCATGGAAGCATGCTTAGTAATTAATCTAAGTTGGTCGGGTTTATTTTCGATTAGCCAAGCAGCTTTATATGTAAGCAATCTTGCGGTTTCTATCTTTATTGCCATTTCAGCTATTTTCCATTGTGTAACCTGGAAGTTTGCAATGGGTTGGAAGAACTGTTCTCTCTGTGTAGAATATTTTAAGGAGCGTTCAAAGGCTCCCTGAGCGATGCCTACGGCCCCTGCTGCAATGGGTATTCGACTAAAGTCGAAGTATGACATGATTTGGTGAAAGCCCCTGCCTTCTTGACCTAGAAGATTGTTTAGCGGCACTCGAACATTGTCGAACGATAGCTCTGCTTGTGGGGCTCCTCTAAAGCCCATTTTCGGCTTAAGTGAGTTAGTGTCGAATCCTTTGGTTCCCTTTTCAACTATGATCATGCTTACTCCTCTATATGGTGGCGAAGCCTTGGGATCCGTCTGACAGCAAACCATAACGAATTCTGCTTCTTCGCCACATGTGATGTATGTTTTAGCTCCGTTGATTAGCCATTCATCTCCATCTTTCACTGCAGTTGTTTCTAAACCTGTGATTCCAGCATCAGTACCATGATTAGGCTCGGTAAGCGCCATTCCGCATACGATTTCGCCTTTGCATATTCGTGGAATGTATTTCTCTTTTTGTTCTTCGCTGCCGAATTTTGGAACTAACGCAGCAAAACCGACTCCGCTTAAGAGGTGGGCACAGGTTGAATCTACCCTGTTAAATTCTTCGGCGACCAAGCAATCTTCGATACAACCTAGTCCCTGTCCTCCATATCCTTCAGGAAGAGACGCGCCAATGAAGCCTAGCTTGGCGGCTTTCCTATACAAATCCCAAGGGAATTGATATTTTTCATCGTATTCTCTTCCCTTTTCTGACGTAAATTCCTTTTCTGCAAATTCACGGGCTGCCTTCTTTATGTCCATCTGTTCCTCGGTTAGTTCAAATTCCACTTTATCACCTCCTTTTTGTTTTTATCTTAAATTTAACTACCCGACGTTTTTTCCTCTAATATTTTATTCGTTAATACGGGAACAACCTTGAATAGATCTTCTACTACGCCATAGTCGGCGGCACGGAAGATCGGTGCTTTGGGATCTTTGTTTACCGCAATGATGAGATCAGAGTTTTTCATCCCAGATACATGCTGAAAGGCACCGCTGATGCCGACGGCTAGGTAAAGCTTCGGTTTCACCGTTTTCCCAGAAGTTCCAACCTGTCGATCTGATGGAAGCCAACCCTTGTCCACTATGGGTCGTGAACAAGAGACGACTCCTCCAAGGGCTTTTGCCAGTTTTTCAACAATCGGCATGTTTTCGGCGTCCTTGACTCCGCGCCCTACAGACACCAGAATGTCAGCTGCAGTTATGTCTACTTCTCCTGCAGGAGGTTCGAAATATTCAATGAATCTTTTGTAGGGTATGTCTTCCTTGAGCGGGGATGGTACTTCGATGGTCTCACCGCCTAGAGGCTCGACTTCTTGAACTTCAAAGGTTGCCGGACGGAGCGTCACAATGTAACTCTCAGAGGCGCGAAGCGACGCCTTAACGTTTACCTTGCCGCCGTACACTTGACGAACCACAACCAGTTTTTCCCCCTCAAAGTCTACGTCTATGCAGTCTGTAGCCAACGGCACGTTTAGCTCGGTGGCAAGGCTTGGAGCTAGATCAACGCCAAAGGCGGTGTGCCCAATTAAAGTAAGCGATGGTTTGCGTTCGGAAATTAAATGGGATAAAACCTTCTGATATGCTTCTGAGTTAAAGTTTTCTAACCTTGCGTCGTCGACGATCAAGATCCTTTTCGCTTGATCTGCAAGTTTTTTCGCAAATTCTTTAACATTGTAGCCTAGGAGAACCGCTGTTAAATCCAAGTTTTTCTTTTGGCTTAACTCTCTGCCCTTGGTTAGCATTTCAAAGGTTACGTCTCTGAGTTCGCCTCGTCTGTGCTCGGCTAAGACAAAAATTTCCTTCATCTAGATCAGCCCCCTCGCCTTGAGAGTTTCAACAATCTTCGCTGCGATTTCGTCGAGTCCGCCAGTTAAAATTTCGGCTTCTTTCTCTACTGGAGGTATAAACATCTTTTCCACGGTTATCCAAGATCCGGATTCTCCAACTTCCTCTTCTTTTAAGCCAAGATCCCCTAAACCGAGAACCTTCAGCTCCTTCTCTTTAGCCTTTCTGATGCCCATTATTGATACGTATCTAGGTTCGTTAATTCCTGTTTGGACAGCAAGTAGCGCTGGCAACTTCACCTCCACAACCTCTTGTAAGCCACCCTCGAGCTCGCGATTAACCCTCACAAATCCTTCCTTGGGTTCAACCTTTTTCACCATAGTGGCATGGGGAATTCCAAGCAGTTCAGCCAGCACAACACTGACTTGGGCGTAGCCATCGTCGCCAGCTTGGGTGCCTGCTAGGATTAGGTCGAAGGGTAAATCCTTAATGGCTTTGTGCAGAATTTTGGCGGTAACGTAAGCGTCGGATCCTTCGAATGCCTTGTCACTTAACCTTATTGCCTTGTCTGCTCCCCTAGCTAGACATTTCCTCAGGGTGGTATCTGCTTCTTCTGGACCCACTGTTATGGCGGTGACCGTGCCTCCGAGTTTTTCCTTTAATAATACAGCCTCTTCGAGGGCGTAGTCATCCCACTCGTTGATGTCGAACACGAGGTCTTCCGTGTTTACTCTTTTTCCGCTTTTGTCAATGGTTATTTCTGTCTCGGCTGTTTCCGGGACATGTTTAACGCAAACAAGTATGTCTATTTTTTTCCCCTCCCCTCCCTATCCATTTGTTATTTGAACTCACAGAGTTCAGAAAATTAGCACTGGCAATATTTAACTTTTAAATCATTTTCGTTGCTTCTTTGGGACATGCGTAGCCTAAGACGTTACAATTTGTTTTAAGGGCTTTTCGAAATTTCAGACCCTAAGGATGCTCCGCTAAGGGCGCGCGCGTACATGTTGCAAAAACATTGCGTACGCGCAGATAAGGAATATGACGCTGTTGTTGAAATATTCTTACTCAGAATCTGAATTCAGGATACTTACGATTCATATTTTGATTTCATAATCATTATAATGTGTTAGAGTTTGAACCAACTACTACAGCTGGGCATACTAGGATGCTGGAATTATTAGTAGTTGGTGCATGGGCATGTCTTGTCCCATACAGTGTATGGTTCGTCTTATCAGCCAAGAAACGGGAGCGCGAGCAGACAGAAGTTCAAGAGCGTTTCAGTGGGTTATACAGCTCCTCCAAAGATGCCATGGGGTTCGCTAGTCCGGAGGGAGTTTTGCTGGATGTTAATGATTCCTTTTGCAAGCTAACCGGTTATCCAAGAGAGGAATTATTGACCAGAAAATATCAGGATATAACACCAAAGGAATACCACGAAGGCGAAGCCAAAATAATAGAAGGGATGTTAAGAACAGGAAAACCTCAAGAGTACGAGAAAGAATACATAAGAAAAGACGGTTTCCGTGTTCCTGTTTCATTAACCACTTTTGTTGTAAAAGGAACTGATGGCAAGCCAATATGTGTTGCTGCTGTTATAAAAGATGTCACCGAACGCAAACAGATGGAAGAAGATAGAGATCAACTTTTCAAAGCTATTGAAATAACTAAAGAGGCCTTATCTATTACATCGCCAGATGCGGTTATGATATATACGAATAATGCTATGGATGAACTCTTTGGTTACAAAAAAGGGGAATTAATCGGGAAACATGCATCGATCTTAAATGCAGATCCGACACTAGAAGCGGCGACGAAACAGATGGTAGATGCTATAGAAGAGAATGGGTATTGGGAAGGGGAAATCCATAACAAAAGAAAAGACGGTACGGAATTCTTTGGTTACGCAATGATAAGTGCAGTTAAAGACGAAGATGGCAAAATATTACATTTTATTTCAACCCAACACGACATCACCGAACGCAAGACGATGGAAGATAAGCTTAGGGAATCTGAGGAACGATTTAGGAACTTGTATGAAAGCATTCAGGACCCCGTGGGCGTCTTCGTTGGAAGAGAAGGGCATCTCACAGACTACAACAAAGCATTCAAGAAGTTGTCCGGATACACTGATGAAGAACTGAAAGACAAAACGTTCCTGGATTTTCTCCACCCTGACGACCAAGCCATGGTTCTAGAAAGATACAGAACAAAATATCCAGAAGAGGAACTTCCCCTCGTATACGAAATAAGGGCAGTGAACAAAAAGGGAGAAATTATTCCACTTGAAATCAGCGTGAGCACGTATAAAAAGAAGGGCAGAGTCATCGGCATAGAGGTAATACACCGAGATATCACCGAACGCAAGCGTTTACAAGAAAAATTACTTAAATCTGAGAAACTGGCTGCCATAGGCCAGTTGGCTGCGGCTGTTGGCCATGAAATAAGAAATCCGCTCGGTGTGATCAATAACTCTAGCTACTTCCTCAACAGGAAACTCAAGGACATCGCCGACGAGAAAGTAATGAAACACTTGAAAATTATTGAGAGAAAGATTAACTCCGCAAACCTTATCGTCAGCGACCTTCTGGACTTTGCAAGGAAAAAAACACCCACTCTTAAGGAAACTGATTTGAATGACGTTGTTATGAGTGTGCTCTCCAGTATCCCCATATCTGAAAACATAAAGGCAACTACCAAACTCGGCGAAATACCCCCAATGCTGCTGGATCCGGAACAAATCCGAAGAGTGTTCATAAACATAATTCTAAATGCAGTTCAAGTCATGCCGGAAGGCGGAAAGCTGACAATCCAAACATCAAAATATGATAACTCGGTGAAAATAACATTCGAGGACACAGGAGTCGGCATCCCAGAAGAAAACCTGCCGAAACTCTTCACCCCTCTCTTTTCAACGAAAGCAAAGGGCGTAGGCTTAGGTCTAACCATCTGCAAGCAAATAGTCGAGGACCACGGTGGTAACATTACGGTAAAAAGCAAGGTCGGTAAAGGGTCAACCTTCACCGTCAAATTGCCGATCCGCGTGAAGGAGGAGGGTTAAAAGTGAGAAATAAAGCGAACGTCTTGATAGTTGATGACGACATCGAGATGACAGAAACCTTATCCGACATTTTGGAAGACTCAGGCTATGACGTTGAAAGTGCCAACGACGGGTTCAAAGCCATCGAAAGGGTCAAAGCTCGGACGTTTGACGTGATTCTAATAGACATCAAAATGCCAGGAATAAACGGGGTAGAGACCTACAAAGAGATCAAGAGCATTCGACCGGAAGCGGCAGTGATGATGATGACCGCCTACTCCGTTGAAGACCTCGTGGCCGAGGCGCTAAGGGAAGGAGCCTATGGCGTGATGTACAAGCCCATCGACATCGCGAAGGTGGCTGAATTCATAGAACGCATAAAAAAAAGCGCCTTGATCTTGATCGTTGACGACGACTTGTCGACATGTGAAACCCTGATGGACGTGCTTAAAGAGGAGGGATACCGCACAGCCAGAGCCAGCAGCAGTGAAGAAGCCATAAAAAAGGTTCAAGAGAGAACCTTCGACATAGTCTTCATCGACGTTAAGATGCCAGTCATGAACGGCCTCGAGATCTACCTAGCTCTAAAAAAGATCAGACCTGACATTAAGGTAATCATGATGACCGGTTACCGCCAAGAGGTGCAAGACTTAGTAGAAGAAGCTATCAAAAACAACGCTTACACGTGCATCTACAAGCCCTTCGATGTTGAGAAGGCGTTAAAGCTCCTAGAAGGAATATTAGCCAGAAAAACAAAGGCTGAAATCCATCAGACGGAGGTGAAATAAACATGCCGAAAAAAACAAGTCTTCTGATAGTCGACGACGACGAAGACATGCTCGAAACCCTAAGCGACATCCTTCAAGAAAAAGGGTACCGAACAGAAACCGCCAAAACCGGAGAAAAAGCTATCACAAAAGCAAAAGAACACTTCTTTGACATCGCGCTCATAGACGTAAGGCTCCCAGACGTAACAGGCATAGAACTGCTGCGAACCTTTAGAAAAAAACACCCTACTATGATGAACATAATAGTCACCGGGCATGCAACCCTACAAAGCGCAGTAGACGCCCTAAACCTAGGAGCTAACGCTTACATCATGAAACCCATAGACCCCGAAAGACTCGACCAAGTGATAAAGGAATGCCTTGCATACGGACGCGCATTACTGATTTGATTCTGATGCTGCTTGCAGTTGCTGTGGCGTCTCCGCTAAGGTTAAAGTGCTTCAGCAACTAGCTCCATAATGTCCTTTACCTGGATTTTATCCTCGTTACCCGTTGTTTTGATGGCGTCGTCGAACGTTAAAAGACAGAAGGGGCATGCCACTGCTACTATTTCCGCTCCAACTTCAAGGGCCTCCTTAACGCGTTTTTCAGCGAGGCGTTCACCTGGGGTGTCATGCCACATTCTTCCCCCTCCGCCCTCGCAGCAGACGCCCCGCCCCTTAGACCTTATTAGTTCCACAAATCTTACGCCTGGAAGACTTTCGATTATCTTTCTAGGTTCGTCAAAGATGTTGTTGTGTTTGCCTAAAAAGCAGGAGTCTTGGTATGTTACTACTTTTTCAATTTTCCTTGAGAACTTGAGTTTTCCATTATCAATCAAGTCTGCGAAATATTGCACGTAATGTTGGGCTTGGAGTTCTTTTCCATAATTATTCTTGAAGGCATTAAAGCCGTGCGGACAGTTGGTAATCATTCTGTTTACTCCGTATCGATTGAAGAGGCTTAGATTGTTGTTAACTAACTCCTCAAAGAGCCCTTTCTCTCCAAGCGAGTATACCTCATTTCCACAGCAGGTTTCCTTATTTCCCAGTATTGAAAAGTCGATTCCCAGCGCATTTAGATTCTTTACTAACGCTCTAGCTACTTCTTGTACACGGGAATCATAGGACGCGGCGCATCCAACAAAATAGAGTAGTTCTACCTTCTCGCCTTCTGTAACATACTTTACTTTCAAGTCCTGCGCCCAATCAGACCTCTTACTTCGGATTATGCCCCACGGGTTTCCGTACTTGTAAACTCCTTCTAAGGCTTCTCCCAGTGTGGATGGAACGCGTCCTTCCTCAATGAGAACTCCACGCAGACCAATGAGAACGTCCATGGGATTTACGTCTCTTGGACAACGAAATGAACAAGTGCGGCAGGTTGTGCAGTCCCAAATTTCAGTTTTTTCGCGGATATCTAATGGCGGATACATAGTTAGAGGCGAGATAGCATAGGCAACCTCGATCATGAGCCTCCTAGGGTTAAGTTTGGATTTGAAGGAGACTGGGCAAGAGCCCGTGCACTCGCCGCACTGCATACACATATTGAAATCCAGTTTCTTGATAGCGGCCAACTCTTCAACCGTCATTAAGATAGCACCCCGTCATCAAACCTGCCTTCTGAGCTCGCTGTTTTAGAGTCTTTATAAAAGGTGGTTCATGCTTAAAAATAAAACGGAATTAAGTCACTTAAGGTAAACTGTGAAATAATTAAGAGCAGCGTAGTTGTGTGCGAGGACGAATTGGGCGTGAAACAAAAAGAAACTAGAAGGGTCATGGCGGTCTTTTCGTCGGCGTCGTTTCTAAACGACTTCGGTTCGGATATGATTTATCCTGTCTGGCCGTTATTTGTAACCTCAGTCTTAGGAGTAAACATGGCTGTTCTTGGGTTAATAGACGGCTTAGGCGACGCCATCGTTTCCATATCCCAAGCGGGTTCCGGATATCTTTCTGACAGAGTAAGGAAAAGAAAGGTTTTCATTTGGACCGGTTATCTGTGCGGATCAGCATCTAGGGTGGGTTACGCTCTTTCAAACGCATGGCAACATCTAATCCCCTTCAGAATCTTGGACAGGTCTGGAAAGATAAGGGGTGCGCCAAGAGACGCCATCGTTGCTGATATCTCTACAAAGGAAAACAGAGGAAGGAATTTTGGTTTGTTGAGGGCGATGGATAATCTGGGTGCAGTTTGCGGCATCATCGCTTGTATTTTACTTTTCACTTATCTAGGATACAGAAATCTGTTTCTTCTCGCTTCTATTCCATCTTTAATCAGCATTGTTTTAGTTCTTGTCTTCATAAAAGATAGAAAAACCGAAAGAATCTACAAGGGAATTTCCTTGAAAGATATAACTCTCAACTTCAAGTTGTTTCTGTTGTTAAGCGCTATCTTCGCCCTAGGCTCTTTCAGTTACTCCTTCTTGTTAGTCTCTGCAAAAGAAATCGGTTTCGAAACGGCTTTCATTCCGGTTCTATATTTGATATTCACAGCCATAGCTTCATTGATGTCTTTGCCCTTCGGAAAACTTGCAGATGTTGCGGGTAGGAAATACGTGTTGATTCTATCCTATCTCTTTTGGGGCATTTTGTGTTTGGGCTTTATCTATATCAGATCGTATGTAGGAGTTTTACTGTTATTCGGTTTATATGGTCTTCACAAAGCGGCAATAGAGCCCGTTCAAAGGACATTCGTTTCCGAATTGTCGCCAACAGAATATAGAGCAAGCATGTTAGGAGCGTTTCAAATGATCGTTGGATTATGCGCACTACCAGCATCTGTTGTCGCTGGACTACTATGGGTCAATTTTGGGATGTCTGCACCGTTCTATTTTTCTCTGGGACTAACAAGTTTGACAGTCGTCTTGATATTATTTGTGAAGGACTAAGCGCCTTCATGCCTTTCCTTTCTTCTTTTTCTTCTTCTTCCCCGTCCCACACCCACATCTAGACATAACCGCACCTCACAACCTAGTTTTACAGTGGTGTCTCTATTCAGACTTCTACCTTTCTTGTTTTCTTTCAATTTGACACGGACATAGTTTCCATCGAAAAATAGTAGAAAAGATTGTTGGAGTTTCCGTATTCTTTGCCAAAATGAGAAAAACAATACATAGAAAAAAATTCTAGGCAAATTTATAAACAAGCCGAACCAATATTATCAGGCTGAGGAGTTGAAAATTGAAAAAGATTCTAGCTATTTTCTTGCTGACGATTTTCATCGTCTCCGCTTTGCCCTGCGTTTCTGCTGGATTCGCTGTAAATGGTCAGACATCAGCGAGTGTTGTGAAGGCCGAGCAACAGTGGCAATGGGGATGGTGGCGTAGGGATAGAACCGCTCCGATAGTAGAGATTTTGAGCCCGGTTGGTGGAGCAACCGTTAGTGAAACAATCATTATCAACGCCAGTGCTACGGACAATGTAGAGGTCAAAACGGTAGAATATAGAATTGACATAGGTACGTGGATCAAAATGTCATATGTTGGCGACTCGACCTATGAAGCCGAATGGGATACAAAAACCGTCTATGATGGCGGACACACGATAACGGTTAAGGCAACGGACACCTCCAACAACGTAGGGGACGACTCTATAACCGTAACCACTGACAACGGCATTACACCACCTCCGCCAACGGCCACCCATGAACTGTTCATTGAAATCGACTATATGGAGGGACACGCGCCAACGCAAGCTGTTCTAGACTACGTTGAATGGTACTACATGGGCAACAATCCAAGCGGTGATTTAATTAACGCGACGTTCTACGTTGACGATGTTGTGCCGCTGGATCCTAGCGTTTCAGACACAGATTTTTGGGCTATTGAGGCAGTCTACAACGATCTGGGCAATGATGCTTATGGCACAGGCGATGCTGTTTTCGGTACGGATGGAGTGTACTCTTCTAAATGGAAATGGGTTCTATACGGGACCACTGTTGAAGGTGCGCCTAACGTAGTAGGATACACATATGTAGTGATAGCTAGGGTCGGATGGACCTATGACCTATTGGCTGGAAACTACATATTCATAGCGGATAAGACAGCGGACACTTGGGCGGCTGCTAATGGAATACAACCATATGGGGCAGAGGCAGTAGTCCTAATGCATGAGATGGGACACAGCATAGGGATAGCCAAACTAGACTCAAGGGGAAGAGAAGTCTACGACCCAGACAAATACAGCGTCATGAGCTACCTATCGACCGCTAACGCAGGAAAATATTGGGCATGGTACTACAGCGCCGCCTACTGGGCCACAAGAAACATGGACTACTACAAGGTCGGCTGAATTTTCCCTTTTTCCCCTTTTTTATCATGATTTATGAAAACGACGCAACGAAACGTATTGCGAAGTACGTTATACACCTAGTAAAGTTGTAGTTCCGGAGAAGCTGTTAGTAGAACGAGTTAAACTAAGTTCTCTTTTGTTTATGATCGTCCCAAGGATCCATTCTCTGTATGGCATTGCTGTTAACTGGATTAGGTGAACTCGGCAGATAGGGTTCTTTGATATCGTGGCCACTAATTCCACGCATCATAAGTTTGGCTCTTGACATGGCGTTGCAGGCCTTGTAGTACATGATCAAAAGTTTGGACTCCGCCCTCTTCTTCGTTAACCCATGCTTCAACTGCAACTCCATTATTTCTATGTCCAGCTCGCGCCTTTTTATTGTTTCCAAAATCTTTTTAGGCTTTTTCAACAGCCACACCGTGTAAAAACGTATCGTATGTATTAATATATGAATTATTTCATTAGCAGCCATATTTCGAACTTCGATATGTTCCACTAACAACAGAAATTTTGGACATGTCAACCCACGGATTTTCCTCCCAAAAGCGAAATTTTCCAACCCTTTATTAAGCTCTCACATTAAATTTTAAGTAAAGGTATGATATAGGACCGGAAGAAGGGTTGGAAATGACGATAAAAACTGGTAAAGAGTACATAGAAAGTCTACGTAAAAGAAAACTCACAATATATCTTTTCGGAGAAAAAATAAAAAACCCCGTTGACCACCCGATTATCAAGCCGTCAATCAACTCCGTCGCTGCAACTTACGACGTCGCCAACGATCCGAGATGCGAGGATTTAGCAACAGCAACATCGCACTTAACAGGAGAAAAAATCAACCGATTTACCCACATACACCAAAACACTCAAGATCTAGTTAAAAAAGTGAAATTGCTAAGACTTTTAGGTCAAAAAACTGGCACCTGTTTCCAACGATGCGTAGGAATGGACGCCCTCAATACTCTCTCAAGCGTGACATACGAAATGGACCAAAAGCTGCAAACCCAATTTTACCGGAGGTTCACTGAATTCCTGAAGCACGTTCAAAATAATGATTTGGTTTGTTGCGGGGCAATGACAGACCCTAAGGGAAACAGAAGCCTAAGACCAAGCCAACAAGCGGATCCAGACCTATACCTAAGAATAGTTGAAGAAAAGAGCGACGGCATCATTGTTAGGGGTTCAAAAGTTCACCAAACAGGCGCCGTGAACTCTCATGAAGTGATTGTTATGCCAACCCGAACAATGCAGGAGGAAGAAAAAGATTATGCTGTTTCATTCGCAGTTCCAAGCGACGCTGAAGGAGTGGTATACATTTATGGCAGGCAGTCATGCGACACAAGGAAACTAGAAGGAGGAGAGATCGATCTAGGAAACATCCGATACGGTGGACAAGAGGCAACGATAATTTTCGACGATGTCTTTGTGCCTTGGGAAAGGGTTTTCATGGCAGGGGAATACGAGTTTTCATCGCCCCTAGTAGATAGATTCGGAGCCTACCACAGGCAAAGCTACGGTGGATGCAAAGTAGGCGTAGGCGATGTGCTCATCGGCGCCGCTGCTACCATCGCCGAGTATAATGGGGTTCAAAGGGCGTCGCACATAAGGGATAAAATCGTTGAAATGAACCATTTAAATGAAACTTTATACGCTTGCGGAATAGCATGTTCGGCTGAAGGATATAGGACTCCATCAGGAACATACCTAGTTAACATTCTGTTAGCGAACATTTGTAAACAGAACGTGACAAGGTTTCCCTACGAAATAGTTAGGCTGGCGGAAGAAATCGCTGGCGGTCTGATGGTAACCGCGCCTTCTGAAAAAGATTTCAGAAATTCTGTGGTTGGAAAGTATGTGAATAAATACTTGAAGGGTGTTGAAGAGATTCCAACGGAATTCCGACTCCGCATGTTCAGGCTCATAGAGAACATTTCAATGGGGCTCGGGGCTGTTGGATACCGAACCGAATCAATGCATGGTGCTGGTTCGCCTCAAGCTCAAAGAATTATGATTGAGAGAGAAGTAGACATTGATTTCAAGAAGAAACTTGCGGAGGTTCTTGCCGGAATCGAAAGGGAGGATTAAAATATTACCTGTAAAAGGTTCTTTTCAATTCTCTGAGCTGTTCAAAGAAGCCCTTGTCTTTGGCTTTTTCCAACATGAGTTCGGAACTTTCATTCAAAATCATTTCTGCCACCACCGATGCCCCAGAGTTGAGGTACGCTTCCAATCCTTCAGCGAAGACTTCCGGTTTACCCGATATATCTTCTCGTTTCAGTGAGTAATTTTCCTCCAAATATTTGTATATGGTGAGAGTAGCGGTATCTCCGAAAATCTGTTTCAGCACCTTGTCTACAACGTTGAAAAGTTTCTCATCAAATTTATTCTTCCTTTTCAAAAAGGCCCTTTCCTTCCATTTCAACAAAATCTTCGGTTCCATCAATCGACCAGCATGAAGAATATTTATTCCATGATTCAGAAAAAGGTTATGAATTCACGATGCAGATTAAAAGGCACTATTTTCTGAAATATTGGTAGCCCGGGATACGTGACTTATCTCGTCTAAATTTCTCAAATTTCAAAGATTGGAGAGAGTTCGAATCTCTTGCTCTGTGCCAACTTTTTAGCCAAGTTTTCAAATTCGCAGTTAGCGCGTTGTAAACAAAAAATGAACCCGGCTAGCTTTACATACGCGTTTAAACGCTCGTTTTATGAGACTGTTATTCCCTTAGCCCAGAAAACGTCTCTGCCGAGCTTGTGTTTTCTTGAAGGATGAATACGCTGCCAAGGACAACTAATTTTCAGAGACAACTTATATGCATTTGCGCTATTAATGCTCTTAAGCTAGAGGATTGCCCAAGATGTCGACTCACGTCGCGAAGACTCCTCCTCCAACCAGTCTGCCTTGCCAACGATATTGGACGAGCCTCCGCCCTGAATGTAAAAAATGTAAGGATAAAATGAAGTGCCCTATGTATCTCACACACTGGAAGAAACATCAAAAACTTATGAGAAGATGAAAATTATCGCAGAAAAGCTTTGTAAAATCCTGTCTACTTCAAGCTTCGAAAAAGGGAATCCAATATCGCCCCCTCATAAAGCAAAAAATCCCGAAGAGATGCTCTGTTCCGTTATGTCTCTCCAACTAAGTTTCGGATTTCAATACACCGCATAAATGTGTACACACTAACTATTTTTGATAACGCTCACTTTTCCGCTTCTGCCAACCTTTAACTGGCGTATACCTCTAAATACGATAACATTCGCATTTTCAACTTGAATGAAATCACCCGCAGAAATTTCATCTATTTGTTTGTTCCATAAAGGCAATTGGATGGTTCCAGTTTCGTCAGTGACGAGGACGTTTATCACATTAGCGTAGAAACCAAAACGGGTTGCGACCAACCTAGGCTGAGATACTTCAAGAACACGTGCCTTTATATTAACGCGTTTCATTCCAACCCTTAAATCTTTAATCTGATGGTGGTTTGATTTAGCCTCTTGAGCTGAGTTCCTTATGAACGACGACCTATAGGTGAACTCTTTGAGGGGATTGGTTTTTGCAAGAATGTGCTCAGGTATAGGGAATTGCGCAACCACTTTATGACTGTTGGTTATGAGAAAGATTGCGTAATCCCGTGTCTTTACACGGCATTCAATCGATAGTTCTCCACACGTAGCTTCTTCATGCTCAAAAGCATCAAGAAAACTACTAAAAAATTTGCCTGAATCGATTTCGTGTTTCACTGAAATTCTAGCGAGATACTCGAGAAGCCGAATGTCATCGTACGAGTGAAACTCACCAGGGGGTCGCCCTCGCGTAGTCCATGCTTTGTTTCGCATTTTACTTGTTTCCTACTTTCGTATCAGAGTGATTTCTATCGTTGAAACCATCCTTGCTCTACTCTCGCCTTCTCTTGGTGGCATTTCTTCGGTTCCTATGGTGATTTTGCCTATGCTTAGGTCTTTCATGAATCTGTGTCTGGTTATCTCGACGGCGTCGACGGCAGTAGTTATTGCTTGTCCTCTCGCCTTCAAAGTGACTTCTTTAGCGTTGGACCCGCTGAAACTTGTTATGATTCCCAACACGTAACTCATCGGGGGCTTTCTACCAACGTATATGACGTTTGGTTCCTTAGACAAACTATTCATTTTTAACTTCCTCTTGTCGGTGTTGGTAATGTAATATGTGGACCCCGCTTTTAAGCACTGCTACCATTCTCTAGTAAGTAAAATGCGCGCGCCTCAGGAACCGTGATAGTAATATGGTGATTCTAATATTCATAGTCTATAAAGTCGAAAGCACAGGAATCTGGTGCAAGGTGAACCTCGACGATGCCTTCTGGTTGCTCTAACAAACGTTTATAATAGTTACTTTACATACGTTGTTTTCGTGAATTGAGTCTAGAGCATATGACCCAAGAATCAAACGTTGACGATGCAGTTGTGCCGAAACTGTTGATTGATAGACCGTGTGATTTCACATTTCATGCGGCTTATCTAATTTATTCTCAGGCATGGGACAAGTCTACATCTCAAGAAATTAAGAGCAAGTTGAACAAAATTATGGCATCGCTTTCCAAAGATGAGATTGACTATGAAACTTTCTACGAAAAGATTAGTCAATACAGAGTAGAGTTTAATCCCGAACACTACTATGTTAGCACCAGAGCGAGGATAGAGACTCAAAGAAAGAGAGACTGGAGAAGAAAAGAGGCAAAAAGCAGAAGAAATGCGAGGCACAAAAGAAGATAATCCGGAGAATACGCTCTTACTGGTAAATTCGGTTTACTTCATCCGCCATCTTTTTTAAGTGTTTGACTAGAATTTTCCCCTCATTCTTAATTCGTGTTTGGAGATGGTGTACCTCATTGGACAGAGTTTGTCGGTTACTACGCCTTCATCAATTGAGTATACAACAGGGTGTATGCGGCATCCTAGTGGTCTATACTCATAGACTTGGCATTTCTTCTTTTCAAAAATAGGGTATTAAAAACGAGACGTTGTTTCCTCGTCTATAGGGCTCCATGGAGCTTGGTTCCCCACTTAATGCCCTACCACTCTTCTTCCTCTAGTTCCTCTTCTTCTTCCTCTTCTTCATCTTCGCTCATAGTGTTGTCCTCCAAAATTAGCGCTCTTAGGTTAAGTCTATAGCGCTCTTAATAAACGTGCTGATAGTCAAGCATGCTCCTTAAAAATAGTATATAACGAGGATGCGTCTCTTATTAGATTATAACTGTATGTTGCATGATAAGCTGGATGAGATCGCCCGGGGATCAGAGGGGTCTTACGGCACTCTCTGGGATGCGAGTGATCCACACGCGCCAAGATGGGAGGGATGATCAAGGGGAGTGTTTATTGTTGAAGCAGTGTCCTTACAACGTCTGGCGTCAACGACAAATCGAATGAGGAACGAAGTGGGTGCGAATTTGGGTGACTGGGGGAATGGACCACGACATTTATACTTTAAGGAAGGATGAGTGAATTGAGGTGATATTAATGGGCAAGAAGAAGGGTGAAAGGAAGGAGAAGAGGGTTATGGAGGCTGAAGGGAGACCGAAGCCTCTCAAGAAGAGGGAAAGGAAAGAGAAGAGAAAGAGGAAGAAGCTTACTAGACTAAAGAAGATTGGACCATAGATCATATTTTGTAGATTCTGCGTTCGTACATGACGATAGCAATTGTAAGATAAAGAATGTTAGCAATGATATCAGTCACATGTAGCTCCCATCATAAGTACACCGTGCGCGCGAGCTTGACTTTATGACTAAGCCCATATGTATTTATGCTATTACCGCTCTTAAAGTAGAGGGCTGCCTAAGATGTCGACTCACGTCGCGAAGACTCCTCCTCCAACCAGTCTGCCTTGCCAACGATATTGGACGAGCCTCCGCCCTGAATGTAAAAAATGTAAGGATAAAATGAAGTGCCCTATGTATCTCACACACTGGAAGAAACATCAAAAACTTATGAGAAGATGAAAATGACCGCAAAAAAGCTTTGTAAAAATCGTGTCTACTTCAAGGTTCGAAAAGGAAATCCATATTGCTCCCTCATAAAGCAAAAAGTCCCCGAAACCTATTCTTGTGGCACTTATGGTTCATACAAGGACTTTGAGGCCAGCTTTCTCGTATATCTTTCTGAGCCTTTTCTGTGAGAAATCGCTGCTGCAACCGTGTTCTTAGAACGTGCGTGCACAGATTTGAGGAGTAAAAATCTATGAGGCGCAAATTATTTAACGAACTTCTTAGGATGGCGTTTAAATTTTTTCTTACAACTCGCGGAGCAGAAGTAGTGTGTCTCTCCTTCAAAATTTATCTTGAATTTTGCTGTTCTTTCGTCAAGCACAGCGCCGCACACATGATCTCTCAATCAATAACCCCTGCGTTATTTGATGAAGGGTACAATATAAAATAGAATGGCTCAGTAATGCTTGGCAAATACGCGAATGGAACAATTCTCTAACATTTCAACTCTCACTGAACTTTTATCTGTTCAATTTTTCGGGTTAGAATCTTAACGATCAAGTCGTTGTTGATGTACACCATTGGTTTGTTGCAGACGGGACATTTGAAGAGAAGCTCAAATGCCTCTGCGAAGGGGAATCGCTTGCAGCCTGACGTTTGGCAGGTGTAGAACTCGTGGCTTTTCTCATATTGAAGCCGAGTTTCGAGTTTTTCTAGAACACGGCGCTTTTGGTTTAGGATAAAGCCTTCTAGTTGGTCGGGTTGGAGTCTCCAGTTGAAGATAAACCAGCCTGTTTCTTTATCGCGGGATTGCCTGATAGCCACGAGGGAGTGGTCATAGAGTCTGTAGAGCGTCTTACGAACAATGTTGAGGCGTATTTGGGTTTTATCTGCTATCTCATTATCTGTAATTTCGTGAACCTCTTTAAGGGCCTCAACTACTCTAACAGCGTCCTCTCCGAACAACGCAGCTACCTTCTTTAGCGTCTCGTCATCCACAAGGAACAGTTTTGAAACGCCTCCGTTTAGACAACGCACAGACGAGCTCCGCCCAAAGAGAACATCCGGAATACTACTTTGGAATTTTCTATTCTGTAGCCCTGCTTTCCATATATCACTCTAATAGATGTTGACTCTTCAAGCCTTTTTTCGAAGCTTTCTGCTCCATAACTTAGTAGCGCTCAAGGCGATTAACCCTTTCCATCCTAAGAAAGGGTAGGTAACCCGAGAGAGACTCTTTTGCGTTAGACTAATATACTTGGCAATGTACTTAGCTGTAGCAGTTGGGATCTTTGAGAGAAAGAGTCAGATCAGCGCTATGTGCGTTTTACTTTTTCTCTTGATTCTCCTGACAAATCCTTGGGGGTGAACCAGAACGAGTTACGGAAGTGGAAGAAGATATGGTACAAAACCGAGCTTCAGATCACGTGGTTTCAGCGCACAAGCACCTGTCGAAGTTGGAAAAGAATACGAAGCGGACATTGTGGAAATGAGCCACCGTGGTGACGCAGGCGTGGCAAAGATTCAAGGTTTCGTCATTTTCGTTTCAGGAGCCAAGCGGGGTGAACACGTGAAATTTAGAGTTACGATGGTTGGACGCAGATTTGCGAATGCCGAAAAAGTCTAGTCTTATTTTGACTACGATGCAAATCTTAACGGTTACTATTGTGTTCTCATGATTTGGAATGTGGGAAATTGGGTAAAAGAAAGGTCATCAGCGAAGAAGAGATAGAAAATATGGTGTTGCCAGTTGCAAATGATGTACTGGGCATAGCTGTTCGAATGCTGGGTTTTGACAGAATCTTGGTGAATTGTCAGGACGGCCACGAGCGCCTTTGCAGAATCCGAGGTAAGTTAAAAAGAAGGGTCTGGATCAGGCTGGGAGACATCGTTCTAGTCTCTCCATGGGACTTCCAGTCCGACAAGCGAGGCGACATCATATGGCGATACAAGAGAAATCAAGCCGAATGGCTAAGAAAGAATGGATACCTGAAGATTTAACGAGAAGTTAGCGTTCATTACGTATCAAGCTTTTCTCCTGTTGTTTTTGATGACGCATAAATGATCGGCGAAACAAGGAATGTTTCAGCAATAAAAATTACCTTAACCGTAGAAGCTCAAGCAAAAAGAAGAGGTAAAAGCAGCGCTGGAAATCAAGCGTATACAACTGAAGCAACCGAAGAATTAGTATAAAATACGGAACACTTAAAGTCTTATAAGTGCGCATTATCATCATAAATGTGAAAGGAGGAAGACGCCCTATGAGTTATGAGAGAAGACGTGGTTATGGTGGGGGCTTTAAGCCTTGCCCAGTTGAGATGGGAAAGGAATACGAAGTGGACATAACGGAGACGAGCCGCCAAGGGGAAGGCATAGCCAGAATCCAAGGTTTCGTAATATTCGTTGCCAACGCAAAGCCTAGAGACCATGTGAAAATAAGGATCACGAGGATAGGCCGTAGAGCCGCAAACGCTGAAATAGTCAAATAAAACTTTAATGTTTTTTCCACATCGCCCTGCCTAATTTTATTCCCCTAGAAAGCAGATAGTCTTCCGAAGTATTTTCCAATTTAATATTATTTTCTAGCCATCCGAAAAGAAACTCTCACCACTTTTCTACATGAGATCCGCAGTCACGCAGATATCTGCGTGCACCTGAAAGTTCATATCTAGAGCGTATCAAAAAATAGGGTTCTATTTGCACTTTCTTTCATTATTCATTTTTTTCAAGAGTTTGTCAAGGATTTTTCCTTTCGTTCTCAATTCTTGTTCTGAAATCGTCTGTCCCATTGGGCATAATTCATCAACTACGGCACCCTCATCTGCCATATACACAACGGGATAAATATAGCATCCCAAGGGTCTCTTCCTATAGACTCGGCATTTCTTATCAGCGGGGCTGTAGAAATAGCACCATCCGTCAACGTTTCTGAGCCGAGTCACACCATCATCCATAACTGCAAATTCTTCTAGGCGATAACCTGCTTCCTCTAATCTTTTGATGTCCTTGCTTGAAAGCTCCATCTCCGTTTTTTCACAGCATTTTCCACAATTTGAACAACGCATGAGAAGCAGACTTCCTTCACACCATAACAAAAGACAGCCGAGTTATAGTTATTTTGGTAGCCCAGGATAGTTGGAGAAGTGTCGTTTCGAAGTATCGAAATTCGAGATTTTGCTTTAATGCGCGTGTTATTAGAACGGTTAGCGCTTTCCCGCTGTTGAGGAGTTGTAGAGGTGATGTTTAGAAGGGAACCAAAAACCCCCTTGTTAATGAAATCTTTGGCTCCTCGACAGTCTCGGGACGCTCTAAACCAATTAGCATCAGATAAAATATGACATACGTCATACTTAAGCCTTATGCGCATGCCATCGTTGCGCGCGTTTTTTGTTAGGCCTCAAAAAGATTTATGACAGCGTTTAGCATATTTTATATTACAAATTTTGAAAAACCTTTAAAAGGAGTGAAAAATTTATGGCCGAAAAAAAGAAGAAGCTGGCGATAATAGTTCACAGCGGCACTTTGGACAGGATCTATTGCGCCTTTATACTTGGTTCCACCGCCACGGCTATGGACATGGAGGCTCACCTTTACTTCACTTTTTGGGGCCTCAACATGCTCGTAAAAGGAGGTCTAGAAAAAGCTGGACTACCTGCCACCTACAAACACATGGAAGAACAACTGAAAAAGAAGTTGGGAGAAATGAAGTATCCCACACCCTATGATTTGCTCAAGAGAATGAAGGCTTCAGGATTGTTGAAGATTTATGCCTGCAGTCCAACAATGGAGATGTTTGGCGTAAAGAGGGAAGACCTCATCCCTGAAGTAGACGAGATCGCAGGCGCCGCAGCCTTCCTCGACCTTGCCTCGGATGCAGACATAACCATCCTCGTTTAGCCTCTTCCTTAGCAATGTGAAGAGTTAACATTTTAGGTTAGCACGGAGGTTTGCAGTTGGGTGGTCAAATTAAAACTCATCGGGAACTAGACTGCCTGGGTCTCTACTGTCCTGAGCCAGTTTTTAGAACAAGACAGGAAATTGACAAATTAGCCGTTGGCCAAGTTTTAGAGGTAATTGCTGACGATCCAGCGGCTGAGGAAGACATAAAACGTTTAGTTAAGAGACTTGGGCATCAACTCCTTGAGCTGCGCAAAGAGAAAGATCGTTTTCATTTTTTTATTAAGAAAGTGAAGTAGGGAGGCGCCTAGAGATTGAGAAAAGTGTATATGGACCATGCGGCTGGGATGCCCGTAGATCCCAGAGTCTTCGAAGCGATGAAGCCGTATTTTATGGAGAACTATGGAAATCCTTCATCTTCCCATTCCTTTGGGGCAAGTGCCAGAAATGCCTTGATGGAGTCGAGAGAAAAAGTTGCTCGACTAATAGGAGCAGAGAAACCTGAAGAGATCATTTTTGCTTCAGGAGGCACAGAATCCAACAATCTAGCAATAAAGGGAGTTGCTTACCGGAACAAGGACAGGGGAAACCACATAATCACAACTACTATCGAACACATATCGGTGATAAACATCTGCAAACATCTTCAAAAACAGGGCTTCGAAATCACCTACATACCAGTGGACAAACAAGGCATGGTTAACCCACAAAGACTCAAAGATGAAATAAACGACAGAACGATCCTCATATCTATCATGTACGCAAATGGCGAGATCGGAACAATTCAACCAATAAAGGAAATAGGAAAGATAGCCCATGAGAACCAAATTTATTTTCATGTGGACGCTGTAGCCGCGGCAGGAAAGGTACCCATCAACGTTGAAGAGGAAAACGTAGACCTCTTGTCAATTTCTTCCAACGAAATGTATGGACCGAAGGGCATAGGAGCCCTCTACATCAAAAAAGGAACCAGAATTCAACCAGTTACACAGGGCGGAGGTCAAGAAGGGGGGCTACGTTCGGGCACAGAAAACATACCAGGCATAGTCGGCATGGGTAAGGCGGCTGAAATTGCCCAAGAAGAAATGGAAGCCGAAGGCAGACGCTTAAGCCAGCTACGGGATAAACTCATAAAAGGCGTTTTGGATACTATTGAACGTTCCTACCTGAATGGACACCAAACTAAAAGACTTCCCCACAACGCCAATCTCAGATTCAGTTATATAGAAGGAGAATCTCTCATTTTAGGTCTAGACATGCTCGGCATTCAAGTATCTTCGGGTTCCGCATGCACTTCAAAAACTTTAGAACCTTCCCACGTATTGCTCGCCATAGGCTTAGCTCACGAAGAGGCTCATGGTTCTTTAGTCTTCACCATGGGCAAGCAAAACTCAGAGGAAGACGTGGACTACGTGCTGGAAGTGTTGCCGGGCGTGGTTAAGAGGCTGAGGGCGATGTCTCCCTTGACCCCAAAAGAAATGTTGAGGTGACTGAATGTACAGCGAAAAAGTTATGGAACATTTCATGAATCCACAAAACGTAGGCGAAATTCCAGATGCAGACGGAGTTGGAACCGTGGGCAACCCCGTTTGCGGCGACCTCATGACTGTGTACATCAAAGTTAAAGACAACAGGTTGGCGGATGTTAAGTTCAAGACCTTTGGTTGCGGCGCAGCCATAGCCACAAGCAGCATGATCACTGAACTTGCAAAGGGAAAAACCATCGAAGAAGCTTTAAAGATCACTAAAGGCGATGTGGCGGACAGCCTAGGCGGTCTCCCCCCAATCAAAATGCACTGTTCCAATCTAGCCGCAGACGCCTTACATGCAGCCATAAAAGATTATCTGGAGAAAAAGGAGACCAAAAAATGAAAAACTTCGTGAAATGCGAAATCTGTAATGCGGAGATCCCTGCAGACAAATGTGTGTTTGCAACTCACAAAGAGACCATTAAAGGGAAAGAATACGTCTTCTGTTGCGTACGTTGTGCTGAGACCTTTAAAAGGAAGAAGAAATAGCAAGAAGACTTACTTAGTGTGTAGCCATGTGTGCGCGCATTAGGAGGAGGAAAATGCCCAGAGTACAAATCAACTTAGAATTGTGCGATGGCTGCGGAGTATGCGTCTCGGTGTGCCCATCATTTGTCTTAGAAGTCAGCAAGGGAAAAGTGAGGGCTGTTAATCCTGAAGCCTGTTTAGGAATCAGGGCAAAACAGCTTTGTTCAGAATGTTTTGAGACAGAAGAAGTATGCATAGGATGCGTTGCTTGCGTTAGAAGTTGTCCAACCGCTGCCATTGAAATAATTGAGACTTAGCTTTCTTGCGCGCCCGCGCAAAGGCTTTTCTGTAAACTATTTAGTCAGCGAGACTATGTTATAACACGATGGCTTTAGTAGAAAATGTGTTTTTGGTAGCCCGGGAGAGATTCGAACTCTCGTCAGCGGGTCCAGAGCCCGCCATGCTTGGCCACTACAGTCGGCGGGAAGAACGCTATCTTCCCTCCACCGGGCTTATTTGTCCGGGCTATTTAGAAAAACGTTTTACCCTCCTAATAAATTTCTCATTACAACTCCGTTGGAAAGGTGGACACAAAATACATGTTGCCGCATTGAAAATCTTAAATAGTTCTCAGCACATGTCTTTAATTGAGCAACATGGCAGAAATTTGTTCCAAATGCGGACTGCCCATGGACATATGTGTCTGCGAAGAAATAAGCAAAGAACAACAACGAATCCGAGTACGCTTGGAAACAAGAAAATGGGGAAAAGCCGTAACCATCATCGATGGAATCAACAACAAAGACGCCGACCTTGGACGACTTGCCCAAAAACTCAAAACCCACTGCGCCTGCGGAGGAACCGCAAAAAACAACGAAGTCCTGCTACAGGGCGATCATCGGGAGAAAGTGCGATCCTACCTCATTCGACTGGGCTATCCGGAAGAAAACGTTGAAGTTCAATGACCAAACGGAGCCGATGGACATGGGTATACTTAAAGACCTCCGCGAGGTATTTAGGGGACTGAAAAGAGAGAAACTGGGAAAGCGGGCTCCAAAATTTTGCCCCAAATGTGGTAGCCCGAGAATCAGGCTCTCTAGCAGTTTTGACGTCTATCCAAGAATGTACGGACTAACGCCCGGGAAATACATTTGCGGGAACTGCGGTTACGAGGGTCCAGTAGTAATGGAATTAGAAGAAGAGGAGACCCCCTAATCTGGCAGCGCCAGCCCCAGCTGTCTTTTCAAACTCTTGTACCGATTTCTAACCGTAACTTCGGTCACGCCAGCGGCTTCAGCGATATCCTTTTGCGTTTTCTTTTCGTTATTTTGTAAACAGGCGATGTAAAGGGCGGCTGCTGCTAGCCCCATGGGGTCTTTGCCTGCGGCGGCGCGTTTTCTCTTAGCTTCATGAAGAATTTTGATGGCGAGTCCTTGGGTTTGACCACTGATGCCTGTTCTTTCGGCAATTTTGGAGATGTACGTAAGAGGATCGGCGATGGGCATCTGAACCTTAAGTTCACGAAGCAGAAGCCTGTAGCATCGGGCAACGTCCTTCTTGTCGACATAGCTTGCTTCAGCTATCTCACGAAGGGTCCTAGGGGTTTCGGTGATTCGGCAAGCAGCATAGAGGGCTGCAGCGGCGATGGCGGCAATGGACCTCCCGCGCACCAAGCCCTTGTCAAGTGCCTTGCGGTAGATAACCGCGGCTTTTTCTTTGACGGGCCCTGGAATGTAGGCTTTGTCGGAGAGGCGGTCGAGCTCTGCCATGGCTTGGGCGAGGTTTCGATCTACAGAGGAGTGAACTCGGGATCGTATCTGCCATTTTCGTAGTCGCCACATTTGAAGCCTAGTGGAAAGAGGGAGTTTACGTCCAAAGGCATCGCGGTCTACGCGGCCTATGGCAGTGGATAATCCTTTGTCGTGGACGGAGTAGGATGTGGGAACTCCAACTCGGCTTCTGGATTCTTTCTCCTCTTGGGTGAAAGCCCGCCACTCGGGACCTTTGTCCATCGTTTGTTCGCTAAGAACGAGGCCACAGCCTCCGCAGATTGTCTCCCCGGTGTCGTAGTCGTGAACGAGGTTTGTGCTGCCGCATTCAGGGCACTTATCTTTGAATCGTTGCCGGGTTTCTTTTTCTTGCATGGTTTTTCCCCTAGTGGATTTGTGGCGAGAATTCCGTCACTTTCGTGGTTCTTCATCATGTTTAGAGTCAGAAACCGTCCATCTGGCCCGCCGGTATTTAAGCAAAGTGAATATTGTAATATATAAATCTTGCGATTTTATTTGCTGTACGCTGCATCAATCGAGAGAATACTGAAAGATATTCCTCATTTCATCTTCTTAGTCGAAAATCACACTATTTTAACCACGACAGATTCAAGTTTCGGAGCGTGTACCCTCATTAATTCAAATGGAAAGGTTTGAAATTTGTTCTAGCACGTATTGGCGAATTTCGCTGGGCTTCGGGAGTTTTGCAACTATTTTTCCCCTTTCTATCAGTGGTTTTAGCATTGGCTGGGTTTTTCCTCCGCATTCTGGGCAGTTTGGTTGGGGAGACTTGAAGGGTTGCACAGTGTCGACCAGGCAGTTCGGGCATCTCCAAACCTGCTTTTTTCTACCAAGCTTGCCCCGTTTGGCTACAAGTTTTCCCTCAAGCTCTATGATGTCCATGGCAAAATCGACGGTGGGGGCGTTGCTAACAGATGTTCCAACGCCGAAGCCCTCTGCGCCGGCTTCGCTTAGAACCCTAACAGATTCTTCGTTGAGGCCTCCCGAAACAAAGATTTTGACGTGCTGATAGCCCCTCACGTCCAGTTCCCATCGAACCTCTCGAACGAGTTCAGCAAAGTCTCCTTTCCTTGATCCAGGCGTGTCTAGCCGCACGCCGTAAAGGCGGTCTTTTAGGGCTTCGGCAGCCATTATTGACTCAATCTTTTCGTCAAAGTACGTGTCGACCAAGGCTACTCTTGGAACATCCGGCGGCATAACTTCATCGAAGGACTTCCACGCTTTCACCTGATCTCCAAAGACGATTATGAGCGCGTGGGGCATGGTTCCCATGGGTTCGGCTCCTATAGCTTTGGCCCCTGAGAGACTGGAAACACCGTCGAAACCACCGATGTAGGCGGCTCGGTCGAGCATTGGAGACAAGGCTGGGTGCATGCGGCGTATTCCAAAAGCCATGACATTTTTTTCGCCAGCAACCTTCTTTATCCTCGCGGCTCTTGTTGCCACTCCAGATGCTTGACAAATTAGGCCCAGCATGGGAGTTTCAAGGAGGCAAAATTCTCCGTAGGGGCCTTCAATGAACATGACTGGTTCTCTTACGCCCCTATGATCTGTGTGGTAGAAAACGCTTCCCTCGGGCATTGCGTAAACGTCAACGTTGCATCCTTCAAACAAGCGGGCTTCCTCCTCGATTCCGCATAGGATTCCCCAAGGCCATCCGCTTGGAAGTTTGCCAGGTGTGACTTCGGCTAAGGCTTGCAGTTTGTCTAGTTTTTTTGCTTCGATGATTTGTTTGGTTCTAGAGAAGTAGATGTCTGTGCTTTCGCCTTTCTTTATCTCTTCGTCGGTTGCACAATGGAAAAGTCGCATGTCATTTCACCTCTAAGCCAATTCTCCTTTCATGAGTTCATCTACGTTAGTGATTTTGCATCCATAAATTGTTTTCATGTATTCGATTCCAGATTTTTGAGCTTCCTCACTGATGGCTTCCACGCAGTCTTCTGGAACAATGATTCTGTATCCTCGGAAGAAGGCGTCAGCCGCCGTATTCTGGATGCACACGTTTGTGACCAGTCCTACGAGCACCAGCGTGTCAACCTTGAGCTCCCGGAGGAGAAGATCTAGGTAGGTTCCGAAAAAGGCGCTGTACCTTCGCTTTTGAATAACGTAGTCGCCATTCCTTGGTTTTAATTCTTCAATGACCTCTGCGCCTTTAGTGCCAACAACAGCGTGTTGTGGCCAAAGCTCAAATTCTTCATCAATGCCTGGCAGGTGAGTGTCGTTTGTGTAAATAACTGGTATCCCTTTCTTTCTGGCGAAGTTGAGTAGACGCTGAATGTGGGGGATGATTCTTGGGGCGCGTTCGCATTTTAAGGAGCCTGTGACAAAGTCATTTAACATGTCGATAACAATTATGGCTGTTTTCACGGGGTTTGCCTCCAAGCAATTTCATGATAGTAGTAAAACCAGTTACTTAAAAATTCGGTGTTTGTACTATTTTCAGTTTACACCTGTAATAGGAGCTGAATGTATCCGACCTCTATGACCGCGGCTACAAAGAAAAGCATGTAGATGATTGCGAGGTCTTTAATGGTCATTATTCTCTCCAAAGTTTTCTCTATGGTTTGGAATATTCCGTATCCCTCAATTATTCCGTTTGGCGCGCTTAGAAGAATGACTAAGGGCAAGTTTTCTATGAAGACTTGACCATGCACCAGCGTGCTTGTCCTAAAAATACTTATCAAAAGAATCATGGCCGTATATGCAAACGCGAATACACGGGGATGCTCAAGCACCACATACTCGTATTTCCTTTTAGGCATGAAATTTAAGACAACGCCCACGTAAAATGTCATGCCAACTAAAATAAGGGAAACTGCTAGCACGTTGTGGATAAAAACAAGCAAAACTGCTACTGGAGGGCTCGAAAAAGCATCTCTCAAATAATTGAAAAAGGACACGTTTTCAACGTATGCAAGTGCCAAGCACAACAGAAAAACTACACCAAGCACCACTGTTCTCTTTGCTTCATTCACTCCCCGGCCTCCGAGTCTCTTTAGGATAAAAGTTCCCACAGGTTAGAAGGCTAGCGATTCAAAAAGGAGTATGGTAACTCCTAGAATTAGTCCTATTATTAATAGGACGACCACAAATATGATCACCGCCAGTATAGCCACGGCGAGGGCTCCTAGCCAACCCGTTTCGTAATAGTGCCTGATCAAAAGCAACCACACAAGGAGGGCAAGAAATAAGCCGATTATGGGTGGAAAGAATAGGAGGCATATGTTGCCCACAATTGTTCCTAGAAGAGAGATTACGAAGGCGTCGCTGAACAATGCCCGCCGTTTACCAACCACTAAAATGCCCGCTACATAGAAGACGATGGTTAAAATGATTAGGTTCATTATAAAGAGAACTATAGCAAACAATAGCTCCGCTTCGCCAGATATCTGAAGCAAAACATTTCTCCCGACGAAATCAACAAAATCAGCGAGTGCAGGCATCATCACGCATCATCACCAATTATGCCATACCGTATTCGCGGATTTCTAATAAAAGCCTTTACATGTTTCAGGTTTACTCCATCGCTTCTCTTCTTATTTCAAAGATGACTGTTCCGCCAAGAGTGTAGGGAGACCCAGGATCAAGACATTGAACATAACCAACGTCTCCTTCCTCCTTCGCAAGGCCTAACTCTTTGAAGCTGACACCCTTACCCAAAGCGATGATCATAGATAACATAGAGCCCAGCGCATGAACGCATAGAGCATCTGTTTTCTCTGGAACTATCTTAGGCCCTTCAATAACGATTCTGTCTCCAACCTTGAAGACTGGACATTTACCTCGAATCTCCTTAACGGTTACAACGAGACGATGAACATCGCTCATATCGAGACTCCCTCTTGCATCGAAAAGACTATCAATAATTCATTCTATAAAAGATAAACCTTACACTTCTTATGACCACAAAAATCCTTAATCGCAAAACATTTTAAAAGCATAATAGTAACAAAATAGGACTTTGAGGAATAAGGGGATCATGAATTTATGAAGGGACGACGCCCAGTAATAATCGGCGTTGGCAGAACGAAATTCGGCGAACATTATGAGAGGGGACCAGAAAAACTGGTGGAAGAGGCTGGGCTAACGGCTTTAGGTTCAGCTGGCGTAGAGCGAAAAGAATTAGACGCCTGCTACTTTTCGGACTATTTCCTCCAAATCACAAACAAAATTGGAATCGAAGAGGGTTTCCTGTCCGAGCTTCTAGAACTGCATGTTCCCATGGAAAAGATGAGGTCCTTCAGCTCCGCCCTCCTCAACGCCTGCCATGCGGTTGAGTCAGGAAAATATGACATCGTCCTCGTGGGTGGAGTGGAAAAAATGACTGATCGCTGGGACAAAATCAGAGACGACTTGATGCTCCTAGAAGACCCATGGAGCTATTACGCTGGATGCACACCAGAGGCAAACCATGAACTTCTGTTCAGAGGATACATCAAGGAATACGGAATCACAGGAGAAGCCCTTGAAAAATTCAACATTGCCCTAGCCCAGATATCCGTCAAGAATCATCGTCACGCCATGGGAAACGAATACGCCCAATTTCAAAGGAACATAAACGTTGACACGGTCTTGAAGGAAAGACTCAGAGCACACAAGCCTTTGGGGCTATATGACTTCGCTCCCATTTCTGACGGAGCCACAGCCCTAATTCTAGCAAGTCCGGAAACGGCTAAGATGCACACGGATACGCCTATCCGTATCGTAGGCTCTTCTTCAGCCACAGACTACGTTACGTTTCCTTCACGCGAGGACAGAACCGGATTCGTAGCCAGCACCATAGCCATGAAAAGTGCACTTAAAATGGTCGATATTAAGGTAAGCGACATTCAAATAGCCGAGTTGTACGATCAATCAACGCTGCTGGAAATGATATCCCTAGAAGACTTGGGCTTCTCGAAAAGGGGAAAGGCTTGGCTTGACATCTGCAACAGCTGCCAAGAATATCAAGGGTTCTACGAAATCGATGGGAAAAAACTCTTCGTAAACACGAACGGAGGCCTCAAGGCAGACGGAAACCCGTTAGGAGCCACAGGCGGAGCCCAAATTTTTGAGGTTTTTAAGCAACTTGGAGGAGAGGCTGGCAGCAGACAAGTGAATGTGGATGGCGCTCCTCCCAAGTTCGGTTGTGTCCTAGAATTCGAGGGATTCGGAACCAAAGCATACGTTCACATTTTGGGGAGGGACTGACATGAGCAGCGAACCCATTGAAAGAAGGGTATCCTACATCGGGGACAGGCTTAGGGGTGGCAGATGCAAAATTTGTGGAAAAGAATACTTCAGAACCAAAGACTACTGTGGAAAATGCGGAAGAAAAAGCTTTGGAAAAATGGAGGACATCGACTTCTTTTACGAGAAAGGCAAGCTAGAAGTTTGCACCCTCGTTGCCGAGCCCACAAACAAATTTACAAAACTGGGACCCTACGTCTACGGCATTGTTTCATTTCACAACGGCAAGGTAAGAGTGCCGGGCAGACTAACTGACTCCATCTTAAAGAGCGAGGAAACAGACCTGTCTAGCTTCGAGGACAAGGAAGTCGTGCCAAGGTTTAGAAGAAGGTACGCTGTGGAACGAAACGACATAGTTCCAACGATTTCTCTAGCCTTCACCTTTGCCGACGAATACTATCCACACCAGAAATACGAAATAACCAAGCCCGAAAAAGAATATGACACGCCCGGAATCGTTGGATACGGGGTCTACGTTTCAAAATTCAGAATAAAAGAGGGGATGATTGAAAGGTCTATACCCTTCATAGACGAGGACGCCATCACAGCAGCGGTTGAAGCTGGAAAAATGGCCTTGATTCATTCTGGAGTAGACCACTCACTCGTTGGCAAAGTGTACGTAGGCTCAGAGTCCAACCCCTACGCTGTCAAACCCATAGCCTCAAAAGTAGCCCAAGTTCTAAAGCTTGGCGAGGAAGAAAAGACAGACGGCGTACAGGGTGTAGACGCCATAGACACAGAATTTGCATGCAAAGCAGCTACGAGCATGTTTAAGGACGCGGCGTCGCTAGTATATTACCCCGGTGCTCACACGCCCTACACCATGACGATAGGCGCAGACAATTCTCAAGCTGCACCAAGGGACGAGCTTGGGGGAGAATTAGACCTATTCGTTGGTTACGGCGGTTCAGCCTTCATCTTTGGTATGCAAGACGTCATAGCCGGGTTGGAAGGCTGGTACTCCTGTACATCAGACACGCCAGACTTTTGGAGAAGAGACCGTGAATCCTACCCGAGACATGGCGGCAGATTCACTGGTGAGCCCGCCTACTTCAAACACGTATTAAAGGCGTGTAGAAAGCTCATGGAACAGCTGAAAATTCAATCAAGCGACGTAAACTACTTCGTTTCCCACCAGCCAAACATAGGCTTTCCAGTCAAGGTTGCTCAGGAACTAGGTTTCAAGGAGGACCAGTACATGCCAGGCTTGCAAGTCGCAAAATTCGGTAACACCTATTCCGGCTCCTCACCCATTGGGCTAGCGGCTATTCTAGACCGCGCCAAGCCAAACGAAAGAATAATCATCGTCAGTTACGGGTCCGGAGCGGGAAGCGACGCGTATTCACTGGTGACAACAAACCAGATAGAGGAGAAAAGACGTCGACAAAAATTCACAATTCGGCATCAAATCGAAAACGAGCACATAGAATACGTGGACTACAGCACCTACAGAAGGCTTAAACACGGACTTTAGAACCACAAAATCGACTTTGATTTTTAAAGGCGTAAAATGCGGGATACCTGTATTTTCACTATGAATTTTGGTTTCATAACCTTTTTCCAAGCAAAAAGAAGCATTAAACTTGAAAAGGGCTTATCCGTTAAGTGTATAAAACAGATGCAAGGTGTGTTGAAGTGCCTGTAAAAAGGGGTATAGCCGTATGGATACTAGGTTTCTTAACCTTCCTGGCGGCTTTAAATTCCTTGGGTGCGGTAACCTATTGGATAAGTAGAGGTCGCGATTCTGTTGTTACACCCTACCTCATAGGTGAGTACACTGGCCAACTGCGAACAGAAACGTACTTTTGGATATCCCTAACCACAACATTCGTCTTCCTAGGTCTCACATGCATCGTTGCGTACCGGAGGCTACCACCCGATCCAGAAATAATCAAAATGTTCGTCAAAGTGGGGGGAAACCTGGCAGCCCTAAGGAAGATTCAGGAAGCCACAGCAAAGGAATTGTCCGAGAAAGTGGAAAACAACATAACAACCAGTGAACAACTCTTCAAAAAAGCTAACACAAATCTTGAGAACGCCAAAAAGGAAATGTTGGACATGCTGGGAAAACAGGAAAAAGCGATGCAAAAAGTTCGTCAGGACATGGTCTCTACAATTGAAACAAAGGTCAGCGAAACTAGAGAAGAAATCTTGGGCGTGCTTAAAAAGCATGGAACGGCAATACAACAAGTGGGGCGTTTAAGCAAACAAGGCGCCGCGGCCATAGAGAAGCAAAGGGCGGAGCTAGAAGACATGCGGACTAGACTAGAGAAAATAGAAGGTGGACTAGTGTCGCCGCAGCCAATGTTGAAAAGTCAAGACAACCCAGAACAAATAAGGGGAATCGGACCACGTTTGGGAGAAGAGTTGAAGTCTATAGGAATAACAAACGTAGGCGAACTCATCATGGTAGACCCAGCCATCATCGATGAAAAAACGCGAGCCTCACGAGAAATGGCAGAGCGCCTACAAGCAACAGCGCAACTGCTGATGATTCCAGGAGTGGATGAGAATGATGCCGAGCTACTCCTAGAAGCAGGAGTTACCTCTAGAAAGGAGCTTGCCGCCAAAGACTTGGTTTCACTCAGCAGGAAAATAGGAGAAATCACAAAAACCTTCATTGAAGAGGGAAAGATGTCTGAGGATCAAAAGCCAACGATTGAAGAAATTTCATCTTGGATAAGAATGGCTAAATCCTAGTTGAACAGTTCAGAGGAACAGTTAAATATACGCATCGAGAAAACTATACCAGTCGTTCTAAGATGATAAGAAGACTTGTCTTGGACGTCTTGAAGCCGCACAGTCCCAGTGTAGTCGAACTTTCTGAGACACTTAGTGAGCTAGAAGGCGTAGACGGCGTAAACATAATCATCTATGAAATAGATCAACAGGTGGAAAACGCAAAGGTTACAATCGCTGGAAATAGAATAGACTTTGAAAGCGTGAAGAAGAAACTAGAAGAAATGGGTGCTACCATTCATTCTGTCGATGAGGTTGCATCTGGTAAAATAATTGTTGAAGAAGTAAAGACGCCCCAGGATAGATTTGCCAGAATGTGAAAATGGGTTAAGGCCCCATGAAATTTCTTGAAAAGATTAGAAGTTATATAAGGATTAGTGGAGTCGCACCGATAGGTAGAAGATACTTCATAATGAACGCCTTCGACGGAGCCACGACCATTTTGGGCATTGTGACAGGCGCATATGTGGCCGAAATCACCAACGAATTTTGGGTGATATGGTCTGGTTTGGGTGCAGCCCTAGCCATGGGTTTGTCAGGTTTCACGGGAGCATACGTGAGTGAGGAAGCCGAGCGTACAAAGAAGCTTAACAGCTTGGAAAAATCGATGCTTAAGGACTTAAAAGAAAGCGTAGTAGGTAGGGCCAGCCGTTTTGCCCCTGTATGGACAGGAATCATAAATGGAGTGTCCCCGGCTGTTGCGGCTATATTGTGTTTGTTGCCCTTTTTCCTTTCCTCTTTTGGTGTCCTCTCAATTGATTTTGCAATTCAGCTATCCATCTTAATTGCCCTGTCGGTGATGTTCTTGTTAGGCGTTTTTCTTGGAAAAGTTTCAAGCCGGAACATGCTTTTTCATGGAGTAAAAATGTTGTCTATAGGCTTAGTTCTCACACTTATTCTTCTTGCGTTAAAGTTAGTCCAGTAACATCCTTGCTTTTGTAAGTGGCATCTAGCTAAATGAAAGGTTAATGCGATAAAACAGTTATTAGGAGGTTCCTTAAGATTATTCTAAAAATGCGAGAAAGCATATCTTAATCATGACGGAAAAATTACAGACTAGAATGGAGCGGGAGTTGTAAGAGGAAGGGAGACTAGCCAAAATTTGGTTGCCCGTGAAGTATTTGAGGTTCTGTATTCTCCAGTTAAGGCGTTCAAAAAAATCATAGAAAAACCTGACTTTAAAGGGGTCCTCCTGATTTTAGTGCTCGTTATGTTCTCTACGGTAGTTTCGCAATACGTTGTTGCCTCAAAATTTTTTGTCAGAGCTGAATCTCCTGATGACGATGACTGGACCGAATCAGTATCACTTTGGAACTCCAGCGATTCATTGCTACTAGACGACGCAGATTATAAAGTGGGCAACTACAGTGTCAAATCTTCCATTTCCAATGGCACAAGCATTTGGATGAAAATAACTGGTTTAGAACCGTTTGACTGTTCAGGAGACTCAGGTTACAAGGAACTATTTTTTTGGATCAAGTGGATACATCAAAATGGAACATTCCCAACCAATGCAACATTGCGACTATTTTCAGAAAGCGAAAACAAGTACTTTGAACTAGACCTAACCCCTTTTATATCCAACTCAAGCGATGAATGGAGCAATTCAACAGTTAATAATGCAACGCTCGAAGTTGGTCCCGAGAACCTAGACTGGAATCCAGTTAATTCTCCAGATTGGAAAAGCATAACTGGATTAGAATTTAGATTAGCGTGGCTGGCTCCAGCAAATCTAACAATGAAAATCGACGATTTGCATTTTCAAAAGTATGTCTCCTTCCTTGAGACAGGCGCATTTGGCGGAGTAATCATGTCCACTTTGATGTCCGTGGTCGTTACCTTCTCCATGAACTGGATCCTCTGGGCTGGCATTCTATTGTTAACCATCAAAGTTTTTAATGAAAAAGGAGGCCCATGGAAAACATTTTTCATCATCATCGGGCATGTTTTCATCGTCACCGTGGTATACGAGTTGGCGAGCGCAGCGCTGTTTTCAACACTTCCAACTTTGAATTTACCGGTGAAAATGTTGCCGGTGGCAACGGAGGAGGAAGCTAATGCTGTCAACGCTTTGATTGAAAAAAGGTGGTATCCCAACTGGGCTTACTGGGGTTACGGCTTATTAACGGGATTTTATCTTCCCTTCTTAAGTGATATATGGATAGTGGCTCTCTACGTAATCGCAATATATCTTCTATGTAAGATTACGTGGAGAAGGGCAACTGGCATCTCTCTAACCGCGTTTTTGTTAAGAACCGCCCTGCGACTCTTCATTAGAATTTGATAAAGTAAAAGCCCGAAAAAGCTCAGTTGAAGTGAAAAACGTTTTCGAAATTCAAATAGTTTAAATAAAGCGGGGGCGCGTGTCTTATATCCCATTGAGCTGGTGTTAGTGTGACAGCCCTACTCGAAGCAAAGGATGTTAAGAAAACCTACAGAATGGGTAGAGTTCTTGTTCCAGCGTTGCGGGGAGTAACGTTTAATGTTGAAGAAGGCAAGTTTGTGGCTGTCTTTGGTCCCTCTGGGAGCGGAAAGTCAACCCTTCTTCACGTGTTAGGCGGTTTGGATAGACCGGATGAAGGGGAAGTTTTCGTTGACGGAATTGGTTTTTCCACGTTAAATGATAATGCGTTAGCTGAAGTCCGCTTGCGCAAAATAGGCTTCGTTTTTCAATTTTTTAATCTGCTTCCTAGGCTTACGGCGCTGAGGAACGTTGAGTTGCCGTTGACGCTGGCGGATATGTCGGAGAAAGACTCTATTAAAAAGGCTGAGGAAATGCTAAAGCTTGTAGGACTCGGAGATAGAATGAGTCATAGACCCTCTGAAATGAGTGGCGGAGAGCAGCAAAGAGTCGCCATGGCTCGCGCCTTGATAAACGACCCGAAGATAGTTTTGGCTGACGAGCCCACTGGAAACCTAGACACGAAGACGGGAAGGGAAATCGTTCAACTCATGAAGCGTTTGAATGAGGAGAAGGGACAAAGCTTCGTTGTGGTTACTCATGATCCAGCCATAGCTGAAACTGCCAATCGCATCATCTACCTGAAAGACGGTTTGATTCAAAAAGTGAAGGAGGGGCGCAGGCAACCATGAGACTGAAGAGAATATTTTCTATGGCTTGGGGAAACATGAAACTGCGAAAACTGAGAACATTCCTAACAACTTTAGGCGTGGTTATCGGAATCACAGCTATCATCGCCCTAGCATCATTAGGCGAAGGATTCCGTGTATCCATAAGAGAACAATTGGAACAAGGCTTTGAACTCGACGTCTTAACAGTCATACCAGGGTCCTTTTTTGTTGGAGGAATTGAAAAGTTTACCGACACTGAAGTAGCGAAGGTAAGAGAAGTTTCTAACATTTCAGTTGCCACGCCAATTACACGCGCGCCCCGCAGTGTAGAATTATACAATGAAGATAAGAACGTGACGGCATTAGTCGCCGCAGGGGTCAACTTCACAGAGTTCGCCGAGGAAGTTTTTCCCGACAGATTCCGCCGTTTTGAAGAAGGCGGAATACCCGAGCAAATCAAAAACAACACTGTAATTCTAGGCTACAAAGTTAATCATCTTAATGAAACAGAATCTGCTTTTGCCCACCCCAACGATAATGTTACAATGACTCTAACGCTTAAAAATTATACTTTCAATGTTGCTGGAACATTGGAAAAAACAGGCACAGCGGGATTTACAAGCTGGGACTATTGGGTTTTTATACCTTTAGATACCGCCAGAAAAATTTATGGAAACCTCACTGATTTAATTTTTGTTAAGGTCCGTGATCCAGAGTTTTCTGAAAGCGTTGCGGAAGAAATTGAGAACCTTTTTTCTCCATACCGAATTACTGTGTTTGTACCTTTTTCCTTCATACAACAAGTTAATTCGATATTGAACATGGTTCAAATTTTCCTCATGTCCATAGCTTCCATTGCTTTGCTAGTGGCGGGAATCGGGATAATGAACATCATGACCGTTTCTGTGATGGAGAGAACTCGCGAAATAGGCATACTCAAAGCCGTTGGAGCAAAGAGTAGAACTGTACTAACCATGTTTCTAGCCGAAGCTGCCTTAATAGGTCTCGTGGGCAGCCTAATAGGAGTGCCAATAGGTTACGGGCTTTCCCACGTTTTGAGCTATGCCTTGTCAAGCTTTATTTCGCCGCAACAAAACAGCGTGTTCCAGGTGGAGCGCGCGACTATTGTTCCCATCTTTTCATGGCAATGGGCAATCATCGCCGTGGTTTTTGGAATAGCCATCTGCATCCTCTTTGGCTTGTATCCGGCGAGAAAAGCTGCAAAACTAGATCCCGTGGAAGCATTACGATACGAATAGCGCAAAAACACGTTCCCGCCCCAGAACCATTAACTAGTTTCCAGAGGAACCTCCGAAACTTCATTAGCAAAACTTATATCCAACATTAGTATTTCTTCATCATCGCTGGCTAACCAGAACGGAGCAGCAGTTCTGTTTTGGCGGCTGGTTCCGCGATAAGGACGAAATAGTAGATGCCGAGAAGGCTACCTGAAAAAACGAGACACGTAAGACCGAGAAGAGTACATAAGAGAGAAAGGAAATACGACTCTTTACCCCTCCAAAGAAGTCCAGTGGACGTGGGACAAGAAATTGACGTGATCATAGATGACATAGGCAGCAGAGGCGACGGAATAACAAGGATACAAGGTTTTTTAGTTTTTGTGCCCGAAGCAAAAGTTGGAGAACGCTTAAAAGTTAAGATCGTCAGCGTTGGAAGAAAATTCGCCATCGCGGAAAAAATTAAATGAAACGGGAGGAAGAATTCTGAAAATTAAGGATTTAAGAGACGGAATGAGAAGAGTGGATGTCGAAGCAAAAGTAATCCAAAAATCAGACACCCGCGAAGTTCTTTCAAGATACAGCGACAAGACATTTCGCGTGGCTGACGCCATAATCAAAGACGACACTGGCACAATAAAACTAACCCTATGGAATGAACAAATAGACCAAGTCAACGTCGAGGACACAGTGAAAATCGAAAACGGATACATCGGATCTTTCAGAGGAGAAATTCAACTAAACGTGGGAAGATACGGTAAACTAAGCGTCATGTAAAACACGTGAAGAATTTTCATGAAATTGTGGAGAGGTGAGAAATATGAGGTATGAAAGAAGAGGAGAAAGAAGAGGATTCGCCCGAAGATTCCCTCCAAAGCCTGTTGAAATGGGAAAAGAATACGACGTTGAAATTCAAGAGACCAGCCGCCGAGGCGAAGGCATAACAAGAATCCAAGGCCTCGTAACCTTTGTCCCAAACACCAAACCCGGCGACCACGTTAAAATAAAGATAACGAGGATCAGTCGACGGTTTGCCGAAGCAGAAGTAGTTGGGGAAGCAGGGGAAGCAGAGGAAGCAGCAGAAGGAGCAGAGGAAGAAGAGGGCGAAGTGGAGTAACACAAAGCTCTTAGGCTTCAAGCCTCGGTCTTGCCAACTCAGCCAATTTTTCTTGATAATTATTTCTCGCTTTGTTTCTCGATGTATTCGAAATCATGATACCCGTTAGTGTAGCAGAAACGAAGAGCGAGCGAAGGCGATTGCAGAATTCTTGAGCTATGCATCCAATACCAGATTTTAACCTCAAAAGGGTTCCTAGCCTTCAGTAAAAGTAGGGAAACATTTTCATTCATAAACAACATACACTAAGGTGCAACTGAGGGAAACATGGTGAAACGTGAAGATTTTCTTCGAGAACCCGTAGTACACATGAAACTTAATTCTAGTATGACCGTGAACGAACTCGTTCAGCAATTCGGCAACGCAGGCTGTTTCGGAGCTGGGAGATTATCAACTGCTTGTGACATTTTTGAACGAATGACCCGAGACGAGGAATGCACAATTTTCCTAGCCATCGCAGGGGCTGTTGTCCCCGCCGGGTTGCGCACCGTTATCGCCGACTTGACTAGGAAAAAACTGGTTGATGTGATTGTAAGCACAGGGGCGAACATGTTCCACGACCTTATTGAGGCGCTAGGAGGACACCATTACAAAGGACATTGGCACGTCGATGATTCCATTCTATACGGGTATCACATTTACAGGATTTACAATGCTTTCGTACCCGAAGAAGACTTTGTGAAAACAGACATGGCGATGACGGACATGTTTGACGAAATTGCCAAAAAAAGTAAGGGACAAGCTTTGTCCAGCCGTGAGTTCACCCGGGAGATCGGAAGCCGTCTCAAGGACTCTAAGTCGATTCTAAGGGCAGCTTACGAGGCTAATGTTCCAATCTTCCTTCCAGCAATCCGCGATTCGGAATTTGGAGTTGTTTATCGGTTTCACAGAAAAAGGCGCTTCCAAGAGGAACTTTTAAGGGTTGACGCGTTTAAAGAAGTGCTAGAAATCGTTGACATTGTAGAGAAATCTCCCCGCTTAGGCATGGTGGTCATTGGCGGTGGTGTGCCGCGCAACACCATCCAACATGCTGCAGTCACGGCCCATAAAGGTTTAGACTACGCGGTAGTTATCACTATGGATCGCCCTGAAACAGGAGGACTCTCAGGCTCCACCCTCGAAGAAACCGTGAGTTGGGGAAAGGTAAAGAAAAAGTCCGACAGGATTATGGTGATCGGTGACGCTTTAATAATATTCCCTACAATGGCTGCGGCGGTATTGGAAAGATTAGGAGATAAATTTGTGAGGAGAGGTTACGTAAAATGGTTAGAGCAAGAATGATAACGGGGGAAAAATCTGAATCTAAAAGGAGATTCTGTGGGAACTGTTTCCACCATAACGTGTACGAATATCCAGACCTCATTTTGTGCAACATGCGCTATGAGAGTGGTAAGGACTCCATTGTTTCAACCCTTGGGTTCTGTGAACACTGGAAGCCTGCTCCACAAGAGTGCTTTTGTGTTAAAGAAGCTTTAAAGAAACGTGACCAAAATTGTAACCCATAGAAAATTGTTCTAATCCGCCAATAAATCTGGCTAAGTTTTCTTTCTTGGACCTTTCTAACCGCTTTCTTTTAAGCTTCTTCTTAGAAGACTTTTGCTAAAGGTTAAGGTTAATATGAACGAGAGAATTATTAGAGTGAAGTAGCCCGGGAACCCGGCTTAGCCCGGTAGAGGAAGACTCCGCCGATTGTAGTGGACAAGCAAGGATGATTAGGCATCCCTTGAATGGCGGGCTTTGGACCCGTCGACGGGAGTTCGAATCTCCCCCGGGCTACCACTCAATTTTTGCCTTTTGTTGCTTTTTTGGGGTTATTTTGGTGAAAGGGTTTTGTTTAATCTTCCTTCCAATTTCCCATGTGGTTTCATTTCACCTCAACGTTTAAATTTCTCAAATGCCCTTACTTATTATGGAGGCGTAGCTGTTGGCGAAGGGTCAATCCAAGGCGTTGATCATGGCTTCGTTGGGTGATCATAAGCCCAGGAGCGCTCGGGAGGTCGTTGAGGCTTCGAGGCTGAGTGAGAAGGTTGTTTACAACGCTTTGTATAGGTGTTGGAAGGAAGGCTCGGTTTTGCGCACTAAGAAGCCGCTTTACGAGTATGAGAGGATTTTTAAGGGTCGGGGAGGAATGAGCGGCACCACTCGACCTTATCATATTTACGTACTTAGACCTAAAGGCAAAGATTCCTTGAGTATGGACGGACATGAATTCGTAAAATACGGCAAGAGGTTTTTGGATGCTAGGGGCGGCGGGTCAGAGAGCAAGGCTCAGATGATTCTGGATTATCTTAAGCAAAATGGGGACAGGGCTTGGTTTTCCAGGGAGGTGGCTGAGGCATTGAAGAATCGAGGGGTCAAGGTCAGGGACGTCATGTCTAATGTTCGGAGGTTTGAGAGGGCTGGGATGGTTTACGTTAGGGGATATAAGACGGATGATCGGCAGACTCCCTTCAGGAAGGGTTTTCTTTTATGCTGGCTTGACCCTAAAAAGCCTAGGGAAGAAGCCATAGAAGAGGCCGTTAAGAAAACGAACGCGGCCTTAGCTGGAAGGGTTAGCGCAAGTCCTCTCATGGAGAGGGTTCATCAGATACGAGACATGGTCATTGAACATTCTAAGCTTAGGAAGCTTGTGGGCTTCATCTACTTGCAGAACAAGATCGGCTGTTCTCTTTACGAGGCTGAGCATGCTGTGGGTAGGGCTCTGCAGCTTTACCCCGACCTCCAGGAGGTTAAGCTGTTCAACAACTTTAGGTACTATTACCACTCGTCTCTGGCTGAAGAGGACCTGAAAGCAGCCCTATCCATGAAGGAGAACTACATTCGAATGGCTAAGGGTAGAGCCAACCGCATAGGTCATAATTGGGAGGCTGTGGCTGAGTGGTTTATCGACCAGTTTACCACAGGAGCCAAGTTTTGGGCTCAAAACCATCGAGGCAATGGCATGGATCCCAGGCGAATTACGTTGCATCTGCTCAGGGGTGTGGGAGGAAGAAGGGGAAACGCCGAGGTGGACCGTGTCTGGGAAGTTACGCCTGGAATTTTTGCTAAGCCCATCACCTACGTGCTGTCTTGCAAGTGGGGTTTGGTGAGCAAGCGTGATGTGGACGACTTCCTCGACGTTCTCAGATGGAGTAAGGATTTCGGCGTTGACACGCAGGATGGAAGACAGGTGAAGCAGGGAGTTATCGGCGTATTTGCTGGAAGCGCCATCAACCCAAAAGAGAGCGTAAGATTGAAAGACGAGACCACAATAAGTCTGGCGTCTTATGTGGCTAGAATGGAAATTCAGCTGCTTAAAGCGGCTGACTTCAACGAGAAAATGCGTGAAAGAGGCTGTTCAAAAGACGTGACGGTTCAGAAGATCTGCAGAATAGCCAAGGACGAGGGCGATGTGCGCCAAATTCTTGAAGTCATCTGGAAGAACCCGCAGAAGGGCGGGGAAATCCTAGCCGAGGCTGTAGAGAAAAACAGGGATGTTTATGGCTTCGAAAAGATGTTGGAAGAAAAAGAGTCTGCTAAGCACGCAGACTAAACTATGCCTTGGGTAAACCTTATATTTTCTTATGCTTTTCTTAGTAGTAACCATGTATGGTGAGTTGTATGGGTAAGGAAGAGAAAGAGTCAGATTATGCTGTTTATAAAATTCCTAGGGAGCTAGATGCGGAAGTAACTAGGATTGTGGGGAAGCACGGTTACCGCAGCAAAACCGAGTTTGCCAAGGACGCTATTCGGCGCCTTCTTCTCGAGTACGGAGGATCTGAAGAAAGCAAGCGGTGATGACGAACTCTCTCACAGACTTGTAGCCCAGTTCAGGCCTAGCCTTTACTAGCTTCTCGACTTCTTTCTCTATTTCTTTGGGGATTCTGATTTCTTGTTCTTCCGTGGCTGATTTCTCCTATGCTTTCACTCCTAAGGCGATGTAGCTGGCGGTCATCTTTCCAAGCGATAGAATGTCGAAGCCTGTTGGAGTGATGTTTCTGTAGACTGTGGGCGTCATCAGTACGCCTTCAGGCATTCCTTCCATAGTCCAAAGGGTAGGGATAAGCGAGTTGAAGGCGTCTTCGACGCTTGCCCTCAGTTTGTCTGCTGAGGCGTTTATGTTTGCTTCAGTGGAAGCCCTTAGGGTTTCTAGTGAGGTGTTGGATGAGTCTCTGAAGCTGGCTAGGGATCGGTTTGCTGAGGTTATGGTTTCGTTGAAGTTTGCTTGTAGGCGTTCTCTAAAATCGGTGAAGGCGGTCTGCACCTTCTGTCTTGAGTCGAGCAGTCCCTTGTTTAAGCTGTCTTGGATATAACCCCTAGACGAGTTTAGGGCTGCTTGCGCCTTATCTCGGGCGTCGCCTAGTCCTACGTTAAGAGAGTCTTGGATATAGCCTCTATAGGCGTTGAGGGCTGCTTGAACCTTAGCTCTTGCATCAGCTAAGCCAGCGTTAACCCCTGACTGAATTTGGTCGCGATAAGCGTTAAGAGCTGCTTGTGTGTTGCCCGTCATCTTTCTCAAGCCATCGTTTATTCCGTCTCGCACCTTGTCGATTTGAGGCTGAATCATTACATCCCAGAGCCAATTGAGGAAGCTGCCTACAACCCAGCCTGGTCCGTCAGCAATTGCGTTTCTTGCCCAGTTGAACAATCCCCAATCCCCAAGTGCGGCTCTGAACTGGTCTCTGACGACGGGTCGTAGGTCTCCTCTGCCTATGCGAGAGATTTCTATGCTGGGAACGCTAACGGTGGGAATGTTGATTGTAGGTGCTTTCGGAATCTCGACGCCGGGAATGTTTATGGTTGGAGCCCTTGGGACCTCAATTGTCGGGATGCTTATTGCGGGCGAAGATGGCACTGCAACTGTGGGGACTGTTACTGTTGGAAACGAGACGCCCGGCACCTCAACTTTGGGAATGCTAATTTTGACGGCTGGGACTGCATAGCGTTTGGGGCTGAACCATCCTGTGCGCACTTCGGCGCTTATGAGGACGGCTGGAGCCTCTGCAAACGTGCGCTTAAACGAGACATGATACCACTTCTGCTCTTCAAGATAGACTCGCCCATACTCAAAGGGGAATTCTGGCATGCCTGGCGTTTGCGGGAGAATCTGTCTGATTATCCTCTCAATCTCTTCTGTTAAAGGCGCTTCAAGTGCTTTTGGAACAGCCATCCTACTTCCACCAACCTTTGGATTTTCCGTAAGAGTACGTGACCACACCTGCTTCGATTGCAAGGGGCACAGCAGCCGCAACCACAGCCAAGCTGAGGAGGCTTGACGTGATCTGCTCTTCTGCGGTGAGCTTCTCTCCGCGGAGGACCTTTGCTACGGCATTTCCAAAGTAGGAAAATACGTCCATTCAAATCGCCTAAGCTCTTTAATTACCATCCATGTATCCCTATATGTTACCTTATTTTTAAGTCTTTATCCACGACAGGCGCCTAGGAAAGCACAATCACGAGCAAAGCTTCAAAATGACATTGGCGAAACCAACCGTCAATGCGATGGCTCCGCCTATTATTAGAAGAATGCCCCACATGTAATGGTGTGGGCGTGAAAGGTCGCCAAAGTCTCTAACATCGTCGAAGAGAAGAGCAACACCAGAGACTATGCCAGCAGCACCGCCCACTAATAGTGGCCACTGCTGAGCCAGGGCTTCAAACAGCTTTTCGTCGTGATGCTTGTTTCTTGGTTGCATTTCAGCAACGCCGTTGGTTTCTTTGAGCCCGTTCTAGCTCCGCAATCAGTTTCGGCGCGTTATATCTCAAGAACTTCTGGATTGACTGCGCCGGGTCCATTTCGTTCAGTCCGTGGAGCAATCCGTCGACGATGATGAGGAATGGGTACTTGTGAAAGTGTGGATGCAGGAGATGATCGATTGTTCTGTTAACTGGTCCCTGCAGTTCTTTACGGACGGCTTTAATGATTTCGTCGATGTTGTCTCCCTGTTTTCTACGTGATTCTGGCATAGGGATCTCCTAGAAGCTCGAAGCCTTCCATGTTGTTCTTCACAGCCATGGCGTAAAAGTCACCGTTAGGCCACTGTTCCAAGTTGGCTTCGTAGAGGGTTTTCAGCTCGGCGCACTTAGTCAGATAGGCTTGGGAAGCCTCTTGGACGGTTTTGCCCTCAGCTAGAGCCACAGGAATTGTGAGAAAGGTGTTGGTCAGGTCTTCGAGGTAGTTTCTTTCAACTGCGGGCAAGGCGACGTACACGTCGACCTTCCATCCCATGTAGGCGCGGGCAGGCGCTCCCTTTCCGAGTTGTAGGCTGGTTCGGCAGGCAACAGCGTAACACAGCTTGTTTTGCAGCATTCCCGAGTTGAGGAGATCTACTAAAGGCCATAGGATGCCGCCCGCAGTAAGCGAGCCGAACCATTTGTCCAACGTGCCGTGCCCGGCGTAGACTATGAAGTCAGCAGGATTCAGCAACTGTTGAAGCGTGAACAAGAGTCTGTTTGCCTTCCAGAGGTCAAACCTGAAAACTTCAAAGCCCTTGTCCTCGAGCGTATTGGCTATGCGGTCTGCCACATAGGCTGAGGCTGAAGTGGCGATGTCATCTATAGGATAGAGAACTAGCACTTGGGTCACAACAGGATCCGCCTTAACTTGACCTCGACCGTTCCTGGAACCGTTGTGGGTGCTGTGTAGGGCTCGTAAAGGGGCGAACGCACTTTAAGCGTGTACGTTCCTGCTGGTACGTCGAATCGAGCCGACCCATTCTGATCGGTTGAAGTTTGAAAGCTGTCCAGCCAGACTGGCGTGTATCGGATTGGAGCCCCAGTTTCAGAGTCGGTGAGGCGTATGTTAAGGACTGCCATTGCCGTTTCCCTTTAAATTTTGTGAGGGCCACAGGTAGGGTTTTATGTCCTTTTCAACTTCGTTTTGCAGCCATCGTGCTCCCTTTGCTGTTTCTAGGATAGGAAGAACGTCTGGGCGATGCTTTTTGAGCCATTTAGCAGCGTATCCAACGTTGAGGTATTGCTGCGCAAGGGGCTTGGGGAATTTTGAGACTATTACGCGGCTGAACCCTAAGGCTGCTAGTGCCATGCGTACTGTTTGTTTGCGCAGGGCTTCTATTCGGTCTTTTTCTTCTTGGCTTAGTTCTGGAGGATAATCAGGAGCTTGATCCGCTTGGTGCTGGGCTGTCCACCGTACCGTTTCGACAATGTACCAGTCGTGGTCAACCATGATTTGGAGATGCGCAGCGTCAAAAGGTGCTATGAGCGCCACGACCATTCTTTCAAGCGTCTTTGCCAGTATTTTTGCGCTTGCCTTGCCGACGAGACTCACGGTTCTTTCAAGAGACAGCTAAGACGCCTCCTTTGCCTTCTCTTCTTCGGAGACAGAGGGTCGTTCTCGAGTGTACCGGGTCAAAGTCAAGTTGTGCAAGATTGGTTCTGGGGTTTGGGCTGTCGGATTGTTTGGCGGAGTCTCTGTCCTTTCTGTGGTTTGTGGGTTTGCAGAGGACATGCGGGCTTCTACTGTTCCTTCGAACCATTGCTTGAGGAAGTAGGTGAAGGGTTCCATGACTTTGTCGATGGCTTTGGAAACAACTCTTTCAGCAGCGCCTATCTTTGCTTCTTCCAGTCTGGTTTCTAGGTCTAAATCGTGCTGCTGTTGCCATTGCCTTTCAGCTTCTTGAAGCATCTTGTCCACTTCCCCTCTAGCAAGCCTAGTGTCCACAAGTTGATAGCCCATGCCTTCCACAAGCTTTTTGGCTTCTTCTACAGTCACGGGAGTTTCTGTCGTCACAACCTTGTAGCCCAGTGTTTCCAGGAGCTTTTTGGCTTCATCTTCCGCAGCCTTCACCTGCTTCAAAGAGCCCTCGATGCCATAACCTGCGATGGCAGCTTCGGGTGGAGCACCTTCTTGGGCTGGTGGTTTGATGCCTATAGCAACGGGCATGCCTCGCCCGAAGACTCTGTTGAACTCGCGCTGGTACCATTTTAGGGCGTCTAAGGCTTCCGAGGGAGTAATTGTTGGAGTCTTCTCCGCTTCTATTCCCTTGAGGGCCTCGTCGAGAGCCTTGGTTTCGGGCGGCTTAGGCTGCGCTGTTTCTCGGGCCGATTTGGTTTGAGTGTTCTCTGTTTCACTTGTCTGGCTTGTTTCCAACTTTGGGAAGAGTGGTTGAGGTTTGAAAGCCGCCATCTCGGGGTCGCTCCATATTTCCTCGTAGTATTTTTGGTACTTGTACCTGGTCAGCCCCGAATCCTGAATGGCTTTGTTGACGCTTTTTCCCTCTTTGACAAGGCTTCTGAAAAGCTCAATTTTCTCTTCGTCGCTCTCTCTTTCTGTCGTTCCGACACCGTTCTGGTCTTCCGTTCCGACGTCGTTCTGAGACATCTGTATCACCATATATGTAACCATAAGAGTATCCTAATTTAAGCTTTCTCACCTAGCGCTTCACTATCTAGCTGCCTCTTGCCCCTTCTACCCTTGCAAAACGCCGTGTCGCCGTACTGGTACATCGGTATGGCTCATTCGAACAACATCCTAACATGCTCTGAACATGCGCTGAAATAGCGCTTAAGTGCATAAGTAGTAAATCAGAACGGAGCGTTCTGATGTCCGTGCTGTCTCGAGCCGAAGCTTTGAACAGTCTCTAGTCGCTTGATTTTCTCCTCAGTTCCTTGAAGTCTATGACGTCTGGGCTCATTTCCACAAGCTTCTGCAGCTTCTCAGCCGTTTCGATCATCTTTGTCGTGGTACTGTAGGCTTGCACGACGTTCTCGCGCTTGGCGGCTTCCTTCAGCGCGGCGACGTCAACCTTCAGGCTTGTGAGCCCCCAGCCCACCCATTTCCAGTTAAACCTAGTCGGCTTCAGCGGCAACTTCTTAAGGTATTTTTGCATGCTTTTCTCGAGGATTATGCCCTTAGCCTCGTCCACGACTATAGCGCGGTTGTCTTGCAGCGGCATGTTCCAAGCGATGAGGTCGTCGAATCGGGCTCGGTACGCCGTCGGGTCGATGCCTTCTTCTCTGAGTTCCTTGCTGAACTCTTTCCATAACTCTTCATACTCGTGGTCGCGGAGAATCTTTAGGACAGGCTCTAGGCGTCTAGCCTCGTGCATTCGCAGTGTTTCAGTTTTCGCCAGCAGTCTTTCTTTGACATCTTCAAGCCATTCGATTATTGATGTTACGTGAGTGTAGACGGCTACGGAGTTGCGTTTTTCCGCCTGCCTCTCAGATGCTTTCAGCCATTCTTGAACTCTCTGAGAGATTGAGAATATCCATTTCCAGTCTAATGGTGCTGTTAACTTCACTTCTGGTATGGCCTCCTCAGCCTCCTTCACGGCTTTCTCGATTTCAGGTTCGGTTGGGGTTGGAACAGCAAGTTTTTCATACTCCTCCTTCAAGACGAGAACGGTCAGAACTGTTCCTCTTTTGTTGGTGATTTTCATGAGTTGATACTTCTCCAGTTCAGTGTAAGGATGCTCATGGACGATTGCGACTGTGTCGCATGTTTCTTCATCATGGACTGGAATAACCCATGTAGGCTCCTTAAACCCTGGCAACAGCTTCTTCTCTGGCTTGGCAGTCACATTGACATGCAAAAGCCTCACGTAGCCACGTATTTCTTCAGGCAACTCTTCAATAGGAAGCCCAGGCGGAAGCTTCAGTTTCCGTATTTCTTCGCGCAGTTTTTGTATTTCGTCTTCCCATTTTTCTCGTTCTCTGCTTACCCTTTCTTCTGCCGCCTCTTCTACGACGTCGAGCTCTTCGGCTAAGCTTTTGACTTCAGCTTTGTAACGCTCCCATTCTGACAGTGGAATAGCCCGGGTCATTAGCAATTCGTCTCTGGCCCGCAGCCAATAGTTTCCCTCTTTAAGCTCGTCCTCTTCAGGTGTGGGCGCCTCAGGGTTCTCTTTGAAGAATAGCTCCAGTGCCTTGTCTAGGATTTCTCGGCGAGTAGGCATGTACGCTGGTCCTGCTGATTCTGGAGCCTTAGGATGAGCCTCCGCCGATTTTTTGATTTCTTCAAGTCTTTTCTGAAGTTTTTCGCGTTGTTCAAGCCAATCGATTGTCTCTACTTTGTCGGCTTTGGGCTCGACTCTTCCAGCCCACAGATGGGATTGGACAAACTTGTCCCATTCCTCGTCTCCGTAGAATCTTCTTGTGCCATAGCGATATACCCTTTCGATCGAGCCGTGTTTTTCGATTAGTTCGTTTATAGCCTGAATGTTTCTTTCTAAACGGGCAATCCACTCTTCTGGGGTTTCCGTTTCAAGCTGTTCTTGGGCTTTCTGCCAGAAATTCCCTCTCTTCAGAAAGGCTTCCTCTTCAGGATCGTGGATCCACCATATATCCTGCGTTTTGTCATAGAGGTAGTGAGCCTTGTTGCGAATTTCGTCTTCGGAGGGAACTATCATTCAAGCACACCATACTCGAGAAGCTTGTATTCCATTGTGATGGGCTGTTTTTCTTGGTCCGTGAATAATGTTTGAGGGTTTGGCAAGCTATGCGTCCTGGCGACACCTTGTTTAATTATCTCTATGTATCGGTGTTTTTCGAAAATCTCGGCGTGCTGCGTGGGGATGACTGCTTCTTCATGAGCTCTGAAGGGTCCATACACTTTTCGGTCTGTGCCTATGAAGCGCACCATGTCCCTTAAGAAGCGGACTCTAGCGTAGCCTGTCGGTACAGCTGGCGGCTTACCACGTTCAAGCTCTTCGACAACTTCTTTAACCCACCATCTTCCACCCGGACCAAACTCCACGATCCCCTCCTTTTCTAAACCGACTAGAATGTCGTTGAGACCCTCGATGCTGTAGCCCTCTTCTTCCAGCTTCCTCTCAATCGTCTGTATGATAACCTCTTTTCTGAACTCTTTGCTCAGCTCTGTCAGCACGGACAAGACGTTGTCTTTTGTAAGAGGTTTCAAACGCTTGATTTCCTCGGCTTTCTCGACAGCTTCTTTTGGTTCCGTCGGCTTTATGGTCCAATAGCCTCGCATGTCCACTGCGTAGCCGCCAGGTCTCCTTGTCGGCCAGGGCTTAGACTCAACCAATCCTTTCGCCTTTAAACCGAGCAGCATGTTATGGAGCGGGTCAGTCAAGTACTCCCTAGCCAAGAAGCTCTCGAGCTCGGAGCAGCCGACTGCATCCGTATCCGCAGCCTCCAAGAAGTCTCTTATCGCGGTGAGCACAGTATCCTCGGTTAAAGGTTTCAAAACAGGCGGCCTTTCAGGTAGGAAGTAAAGCTTCTTCCATCCAGCCTCTCTGACGTTTAGCTTTCCTTCTTTGACTACTTCCCTAAGCATCTCTTCAACTTTCACAATTTCGTAGCCCTCTTTCGCCAAGCCTTCTTCGATCTCGCTTGCTGAAACGGCTGTTGGAGCCTTCTTCTCTACTTGGGATAGGATGTTCTCTTTGGTCAAGGTTTTGAGGAGACCAAGCTTTCCTAGGAAGCGAGCTGAATCGTCATAGTTTGGAGCCACATACGTCTTGAAATTGACTGTTCCAAAATCGTATTCTAAACCGACGGGCATGCGATAGGCTCTAGCGCCTAATACTTTAACCACCGGCCAAGGCTTTCTCAGGAATATTGTCGGGGGAAGAAACTGCTCAATCAAGTGGATTTTGTAGCCTGCACCAGCGTCTTGAAAAATCTCTAAGCCGAAAAGGTCTTTGAATGTCAGCCAAACCTCCTCGTTGAAGGCAGCAACCACAGCCTCGCGCCTAGTCAACAGCCATGCGAAGCCTACACCGTCGGCTCCTGCTTTTCTTGCTTGGGCTAGAAAGCGTTTGAGAGACCTGCCGTCAAAGGTTATTCTGTTGGGCAGGTCGATTTTGAACTCAGGGACGTCGAACTCGGTTTTTTCCTCTTCGAATTCGCCTATTTCGGTGTCGTCAAGCATTATTTTGTTGTCTTTTCTTCTGATTGCCGCTCTAGTTGCGCCCGTAGCCTTGAGGGCTCTTATGACTCCTTTTACTTTGCTTCGGTTGGTGATTAATCCGAAGGATTCCTTGTCTATGCGGTAGGCGTAGAAAGACTGCGGGGGCGCTGAAAGTGCGTAGGCTGTGACTCTGTTTGAGTCCATGTTTCTTGCAACAATGCCATTAACTGTGAATTTTACAATAGCCTCGTCTGTATTTGTGAAAAGCAAGTCGAAGAACTTTTCAAACTCGTCCATGTAATCCTCAATTATGAGGCTCAAATCAGCGTCTCCGCCTTCGCCAATCTAGCCCCTTCTCTAATCACTTCGTATTCCTGTTCATCAACGCCCGGATTCGAGCCTGAAGAGCTATGTTGGGTTGAGGATTCCATGTACCATTCTGATGGGCATTCTTCAAGCTTCTTGGTGATGAGCTCCATAGCTCGGCTTACAGCCGATTCAAGCTCCGACTCGCCTTTCTCCTTTGCCCTCGCAAGAACGAGATCTAAAGCCTTCAATGCCTCGTAAAGGTTGGAGCAACGAATCCTCTGCATTGCGATAGATTCTTCTTGAGGTTTTGTGGAGCCATTACTGTTCGGGTTTGAGTGACTCAAGGGCAGTTCTTGCTTGAAAATGGCCAGGGCGGGCGGATACCAGCCCTTCTCCTTCTGCAGCTCGTAGAACCTTTTTACAGCCTCTTCATAGTTGTCTGTTTCGAATACAACTGTGTTATCGTGTACCAGAATCCACTTGATGGGCGACCTTGTTTTCATCCCTTCAAGGAGCTTTTTAGCTTTCTGAATCTCTTCTTCGGTTACTCCATAGATTTCTTTGAGAATTTTTTCGCCTACTCCAGCTTTAAGGAGAGATGCGACCTCATCAATCGACTCTGATGCTCTTTTCTCTAAAAACCTAAGCAAACTGCGTATCTTGCCTAACTGAGCTCTCACTTCCGAAATCATGTTGGCAGCTAAGAACTTCTTTGCCTCGCCTACTACCTTTTCGATGTCAATCAGTAGTGACTGCAGTTGGCTGCCTGAAAACGTCCCATCAACTTTAGCTTCGCTTACAGGCTCTTCAAAATACTTTTCAAGACGGATTTCCCAGTCTGCCTTTCCCTCTTCAGCCATATCAATACGCCTCCTTAGACTCATGCATTTCTTTAAGGCGTTCAAACTCTCTCTGTCTGTCTTGTGTCAGCCTTTCAAAAGCGCGTTTGACGAGTCTGAACTCAACTTGGTCTTTGGGGTAGTAGGCTCTCATGAAGATGGGCATGCCGTTTGAGCCTTGGGCGAAGTCAACTGCAATGTTCTTCAAGGTTTTGGTTTCGCCTGTGAACTTCACCGGCTTGTTCCTTGTTGTCTTGTCTTCTACGACCCAGCTTGTGGAAGCGTCGTAAAGGACGGCGAACTCGCTTTCTTCGATTACTGTCCAGCCCCAACTCATGTTTTTGTCACCTTCACTTGCTAGTGTAAGGGAAAAGCTTTATAATAAGATTACCTCTATGGATACATGTATGGTGATATGAATGGCAGAAAGAGCCATATCCGCATCAGATGCGGCAGGCATAGGAAAGCAGACTCCACGAGTCTACGTGCCGAGAATCATCCATGTTGACTGGGCGACAATTCACGTGTTGATCGGCGTGGCAAGCCACGTAGCATGGAAAATCCTGGCCAAGAAATACAAAGTGATAAGGCTCAGGGGCAAGTTCTCGGAGCACAAGAGCGTCATATCCGACTTGATGAAGAAGTGGTGCTGGGAGCTCGTCGAAGGACGAATAGCCTAAGCAAGCCAGCTGAGGTGAACAGAGCATGGCTGCAAGACCCGGAGAGTTCACGCTAACAGGCTGGCTTGATCCCGTCTTCGACTACTTCGCCAAACAAGCCGACATACCCACCGCCGACTACGCTGCTGTGGCTGGAGCCGAAGGCATAGGCGCCTCCGTCGAATTCATCACTGACCTTTTTACAAAAGGGCTGTTGAACAAAGCCATCAACTTCCTCGTAGGCATAACTTCTGCAGGCTACGGAATTTGGGGCAAACCCACTCCACAGAGACTTAGACGGGAGCTCATCACCTTGGGACAGCATGCCTTAACAAGAGTAGTCGACATGAAGCCCAGCGACGCCCTTGAACTAAGACAGAGCATCGACACACTCGTCGAAGGTCTCAGGCTTGGAGACACAGGCAGAGTAGCCGAAGCCCTACTGCGTTCACCAGAAGAACTTCGCCAGATGCTCGCAGCCCTAGGCGCTCCAGTGCCGTCTACATCTCTTGAACTGCCGCCCACACCCCCCGCTCCTCCACTTGTTAGACCAACCCTTGAAGGCGCTCCTCCAGCAGCACCGTATCCCGCGCCTCCAGCTCCACCCCTTCCGCCAGCTGCGCCGCTTTTCCGCGCCACATCTGACAGTTACCAACCTCCCGCACCTTCTGTGGCTAAGAGACTGTTCAGAGAAACCTTGGGCTAAACAACAACACCAAGAACAAAGTGCGCTACGCTTGAAGATGCTTGCGATTAGTGCAGACACTTTCTCTTTGCCGCGGGCTTTGCACACGACGGTGCCAAAGTGTTACCAGTCAACCAAGTGTTAGTAGGCGACTGCCTTAATGTGATGAAAGGTTTTCCAGACGAAAGCATCGACATGGTTATGTTTTCGCCGCCCTACTACGGGCTTCGCAATTACGGTGAGGCTACAGAAACACTTTGGGGTGGTGAGGAGAACTGTACCCATGAATGGACTGAGGAGCGAATGACCCTTGCTCATGAAAACCGCAATTTTTCAAAGGGAACACAGGAAGAGGTTCACGGAAACAAACCGACAACCTACATAAAAAAGTATGATGACGGGAAGGCTGGCTTTTGTGTTAAATGTGGCGTGTGGAAGGGGCAGCTTGGCTTAGAACCTTCATGGCAGATGTACGTTGAGCACATACGTATGGTTTGCCGAGAAATCAATCGTATTTTAAAAGATGTTGGAAGCATGTATATTGTGCTTGGAGATACCTACGCTGGCTCTCATTGCGGGAGAGGCGATAAAACCCTCTTTCAGAACTACCGTAGAGTAAAAGTTGCAGGGAACTTGTATGAGAAGCCTAGCCCCCAATCAAAAGCGACTGACTATAAGCCTAAGTGTTTGATGGGGATCCCTTGGCGCATTGCTTTCAGTCTGATAGAAGACGATTGGATACTGCGCAACGATATTATCTGGCATAAGCCTAATGCTATGCCGTCAAGCGTGAAAGATCGTCTAACACAAACCTACGAGCACATCTTCCACTTTGTCCAGAGTCGCAAATACTACTACGATTTGGACGCGGTCCGCGAAGCGTCAAAATCATTACACCCCTCTGGGAACAAGGCGCGTAAGCCTTCCTTACAACCAAACGGCAAAAGTCATGTAGGTAGATGCATCCCTTGGATTCCTTTCCAAAATCCTAAACATTTTCTTTTAGACAAGAATCTCGGAAACGTAACCTCCGAGCGTGTCAAGGCAAACATTGAGCATTTCGCTCCGAAGGGAAGCGGCGGACATTACGCATGCGGAGGCTTAGACTCCAAAGAGGGTAAACATAATCATCCTTTAGGCAAGAATCCAGGCGACGTGTTTCAAACAACCAAGGAGCCGTATGTGGGAAATAACCCGCATAGAATGCGACTTAAAAAAGAACAATACCTTGCATTAGACTCTTCTAGACCGATGGACTTGTCTCATCTCAAGGGTAAGAATCCAGGCGACGTTGTTCTGATCAAGCATGACTTAGCTGTTAACCGCGTTGGAAACCTTAGCTACACAGACCCTCTCCACGTGAAGGCATACAACATTAAAGGAAAGAACCCGGGCGACTACTGGGACGTCTGCACTAAGCCCTTTAAAGGTGCTCATTTCGCCGTCTACCCTGAAGAAATATGCATCAAGCCTATTCTCTCAAGTTGTCCTCCTAACGGGATAGTTTTGGATCCCATGTGTGGAAGCGGAACTACGCTGTCTGTTGCCAAAAAGCTTGGTCGAGGATACATTGGAATAGAAATCAACCCTAACTATGTTGATATCACTACGCAACGTTTGCTCAGAATAAGCCCGCTGAATCCGTTCATTTCTTAGTCTCTCTGAACAAGGGTTTGCGCTTGCCTCTCTCGACAACGTAGCCCTCAGCTGTTTTTATCCACACAACAGTGTCGCCGTCTTTCAGGTCGAGTTCTCTGCGTACTTGGCTTGGCACCTGAGTTTTGCCTTTCTGAAAGATTTTCGAGGTTGCAACTATTTGCTCGGACAGAGCGCATCCCCGCGACGTACATCCTTGTATATGTCAGTACGGACAGACTAATATGTTTACCTGTATGGATACATACGTGGTGAATCAGGATGCCAGGACTAGGTAAAGGTTTGCCCGACATTCCCGAGTGGATGGCCCTCCAGCTTGCAGCGCTAGAAGAGTCGACGCTGACAAAAACAAAAGAGTGGAACCCTGTGGCGGACGGTGTCAGACCGCTCAGACCCGAGGACGTCGATCTGCCCGAAGGCACGTATGGCTTTGCTGTTCCTCCAGGCGCGTTCAACATTATCTCGACGTTCAGCATGCCTTCTGGGGTTGGTGTACAGTTCTGCGGCTGGTTCTGCGACGGCGATTTGGGCTACAGTAGCTATCTTCGTGTCATCATAAACGGAGTGAAAAGACAAGAGATCAGCGCCAGAGTGCCTTTTCAACAGCGCAGCAGATTTGTCCTAACTCTCGAACAGATTGCTTATGCACGAGAAAATGACAAGGTCACCTTGTTAGTCTTTAATGGTACCGCGGCTCCGGTTGAGCTCTGCATCTTTCCCATAGCCTTCGTTGCAGGCCCGAGAAAAACTCTGCTCATTGAGTAGGAAGCCCAACTCTCTCATTTTCGTCTAGTTCGTCTTCCACTTTCTTTAGCCTGGTATCTATTTCGTTGATTCTTCTTTGGAGTCCTCTTAACGTGGATTCTCCCGTGTAGGCGCTGATGTACTCTGTTAGAGCCTCTCTTATTATGGCGCTAAGATACTTCTCTCCTCTTCCAGAGGCTATTGTCCTTAGGATTTCAAGCGTCTTGCTGTCTACGCGGACGTTGACGAGGACGGTTGGCACTGTCTTACACTTCGTTTACATTTGTGATATAACTGTTTTATAAAGTTACCACCTATGTATCCATTGAGGTATCTATGATGCCTAAACTTGAGAAAGGTGAAATCCTTGTGCTCGACAAAATAGCGTATCGCATTGGACGCGTTGAAAGGCTAGTTTACGTTGAACCAGTCAGCTTAGGCGCAGGCGAAACTGACAAGCTCTCAGACGTGAAAAACTTAACGCCTGAGGATGCGGAGATCTATTATATTGAGGAACTGGATTGGAGCGGCCCAACCAGACACCAACTTCAATATCCCAGAGGCGTACCGAGACACACTCCTCACGGCATGGACGTGAAGATAAGGGAGTGGCAATGTCCTTACGCCCTAGAAGTTCATGTCAAGAAGGCAACTTTTCCAACTTTAGTTTCTGACAATGAGCTTTCGAACGTGGCTGTCACTCAAGACGTCTGGTTTTACGGCTGGATCTACAAGGATGTGGAGATAATCAAAGCCGACGAAGTTGAGTCAGCGAGAAGAGCTGGCATCAGAGTTTTGGAAGCGGAGGCTTAGGGAGAATGAGTGAAAGAGAAGGGCTTAAAGTTGCTAAGAGAATTTGGGTTGACCCTCACAAGCAGTTGAGGAATCGCAAACCAATTACTGGTTCTGTCGCAACAGCTGGAACAAAGAAAGCATTGTACACCGGAGCCTTCATAGCCTTAACAATTATTGTCAGCAACGATTCGCCCGGCGCAGTCTGGTTTGAAATCTACGACGGAGACGCCAAAGTCATTGGAAGAGGAACGCTAGCAGCCAACGAAGTGAGACCATTAACGAACATCTGGCTTCCTTTCGACAGCAGCGTAGAAGTCAACTCAAACGCCACAACGACAATCTTCACCTTCGGAGGCTTCACGCCCTAATTTTTTGGAGCACTACTAGATGGCTGACGAAGAGAGAGCCCCTGCTGTCCCTAAACCAACGCTTCTGGACCAGCTAGGCGCTTTGATCACGAGGCTCGACCCACTCATAGCCTATATTGCTGAGACTGACAGGAGAAGAGAAGCAGTAGACAAAGAAATTCTAGCTGTGCTGAAAAGCATCGAGGCAGTCTTAAAAGAGGCGCAACCGCCAATTATCGTGTCTGCTGAAAGAATTCCTGTTGTAAGAGCGGTAACTATTCCCTCAGAGCCGCTTGACGTCAGAATTAAGCCCACGCCCCTACCAGTAGCTCCTCCCAAACACAGGAACTACTTGAGCGAAGAAGAAACGGTTGTAAAGGACCAGCCTAAAGAAATCAAGGTTAGGGTTGACTTGGGCCGTGATGGCGAATACGGCTACATCGTCAGCGACAAGGGCACAATCAAGGTTCGCATAAACGGCGGCGAAGAAATCCCACTCTTCAAGGGACAAGCCATATACTTCCATGAACTGCACTTGCAAGTTTCTAGGCTTGACATTTCCACGGAGTCAACAGTTCCATTGGCTTATCGACTTCTGGTGGTTTAATTGGTTCATCAGCTTTCTCCTTCCGAAGCAATTCCTAAGCCTCTAGCAACTACGAAAGCGAAGGGTTCAGCGGTCACCACCGCAAATTATGCAACGATAGTTGAGATAGCCGTGACGAAGGATAAGACGTTCCATTTGGCTAAAGTTGTTGTTTCGTGCCCTGAAGACGTTATGTTCAAGCTTCTGTGGAATGGAGAAGACGTGAGCATAGAATACTATGTGATGGGCAAGCTGCCTTTTACCGACTGGTTTCCCTGGGGTTGGCAGCCAAGCGAAGGCGATGGTATCAAGAAGTTTGAGCTGCAAGCCAAGTATCCCTCGGGCGGAACAACTGGAACAGTCCACGCAGAGCTTTGCGGAGAGGAGGAATAATCAGTGTCGCGCAGAGTCGGCTTAAGGTACATGCAAAGCATTGCGGGAAAGAAGAGGATTCCGAAGTGGAAGGGATCCACAAAGTCCAGATATCGTGAGGGAAGCATAATGGAGCAGCCTAAAATGGCGTTTGCTCACGTTAACGCTGCCAGCAACGCTGAGCTGCTTCAAATGGCTTTTTCGCATTCAAATGCTGCTAGCCAAATCAGTGAGGCTCTCATGGCTTTTGTCCACGGCAACGTCGGAAGTATCTTGGCGCCTTACCCACCGTAGGAGGCGAAGGTTATGGTTGACAAGTGGTATGAAGATTTAACGCCTGAAGAGAAGGCTAAAACACTTCTTCTAGGCAACGACGTTTACGCTTTCTTCCACAGCGACCCAGAAACATGCATCGACACCCAGGGCTGCGCTTCTCCAGTAACCCTGAGACAAGGCTTCGAAATCGTAAACGACGAGGTAATCCCATTATGGTTCAAGGTCTTCGCAACAGTGACGAGTGGAGACCCTACTAAGTGGTCGGATTTAATCAAAGAGCTAGGTTCTGTGCCTGCGAACGGTGCAGTCCTCTTTTTCTGGACGCCTAAACGTGAAATCCCAGCAAGCCTAACGCATGAAGTCTTGACCCTGACCATAAGAGCATACAAAGATAGTGGTTATACACAGCTCTATGGCGAAGACACAATTGCATGGGAATTCTACTTCTTGGACCACTCGTGGCCTGACGCTGTAATCATCGATGAGGACGACTTTGAAGGGACCCTCGATGGATGGGGAGTTGTTGGCTATGAGAGGTTCGAGTACAAAACAGGCTACGCCTACAAAGGAGCCTACAGCCTCAACATAGCCGGCTATCGAACAAGCTACGGAGCATGGAAAAGCGGCATACTAGATGCAAGCGGACAGTGGGTTCCCTACAAAGGGCAATACATGCAAAAAGGCTTCGCAATCGGAGCATTCTCGCACGCTTTTGCAGTTGTGCACATAACTAGGTCGGGACAAAACGCAAACAACTGCGTCAGAGTCCACTATGACGATAAGGACTACATCATAAGGACAGGGATTCCAGTAGGACCTTTCCAGCCTTGGAGATGCTGCGCAAAGCTGTGGACAGATGCAACGAAGGCATTGAGGATAAGTGTAATCACTGGAGCAGACGGAAGCTACGGATGGGACGACGTTAGAATCGATGACATCATTATAGTTGCGTTTCCAGGATGCCCGCCTCCAGGTGAGCAGTTTACTAACGGAGATTTTGAGACTGGAGACTTGACTGGATGGATTGTTGAAGGAACGCATTCTGACGGAACTCCAACTTGGGAAGTTAGGGCAGATGCTGAATGTCAGCCTGATGGAGCGGGACTTCGAGCTTGGTTAGCAGCTAAGGGCACTGACCCGCCTGGTCCGATAGGTTGTCCGAGAATCACTGGAGCCTTAAGGCAGGAGTTCGCTTCACCCATCCCAGTAGAATGCTTCACAGACTCATCCGTCTTTAAAGTTCAAACGAAGTGGGGCACAGACCTCTGCAATCCAGTTCCTCCAGAAGTTTGGCAGCTTGAAGTCCTGTATACTGATGGCACTTCGACTGTTGTGGATTTGACTGGTGACCCTCAAGGCGTGTGGGTTTCTCATGAGCTAAAGCCTGTCTTGGTGGCTGGCAAGAAGGTCAAAGGAGTTAAGTTCACTGGAACTGTTGACGCGTGCGGAGGACCTGGCTGCGGGGTGACAGAAGTGATGGTTGATAATTGCACATGCACGACTTAACCATAGTGATTCCTGTCAAGGACCCACCAGATCTAGAACGTTTCATTAGAGAAAACTTGGAAGTTCTAAGTGCTTCAAAGAAGGTCGTGGTTGACAGTGGTAGAGGCGAACAGCTTGGAAGATTGCCGAACACTCTTTTGTTTGAGAGACAAGTGCCCATGTGGGAGGCAAGAAGAATAGGCTACGAGGAAGTTAGAACGCCTTTTACTTTAAACTTGGATGCAGATACGATTCTTCCGAATGGCTATGTTCTGGACAGCCTTGACGTTCTCCGAAAAAACTCGTGCGACGCCGTAGCCATAGATTATGACCCTCCGCAGGGGCATTATGCGTTTGGCACATCCATCTGGCGTACTGAACTGCTCAAGAAGCTTTACAATTATCCTCCTAAGGCAGTGGAGAAACTCATTAAGGTTGGAGAGCAAGAGTGGATAACTGCTTTCCAGAATGGTTTTTGCGAATGCACGTACATGTGGGCTAGGCTTATCAGAAGTGGAGGAAGGCTTGAGACTTTGGGATATAGGGCGACCCATTTGAAGAAGCCTTGTAGTCGCTTCTTATAAATTAGTTACCACTGATGTATACATGTACGGAAACAGATTTAAGCCTCTAACTGGAAAGGCTTGTTTAGGGTGAAAAGAGAACGATAAGCCTTGACCCGGTAACCGTAGCCTTCATCGGCGTCTTGCTCGGCGTCTGCGCAAGAACGGCTCTTCCGTACTTGAGGAAAGCGAGAGCTCAGCAGATTGAGTGGAGTCACAGATACACAGCCAGCGCTGTCGCCTCGTTCATTCTCTGTCTAATTGTCACAGCCTTGGTTTTTCCAATGTTCACGGTTCCGGAGGACTTTTTTCTACAGGTATTACTTTCTGCGTTTGCGTTTGGATTCGGCGTTGACAGCGCTGTCATCGAAAGTGCGGAATGGATTCTCCCGAAGAGGACAGAAGAATGAGCGTTAGACAGAGGATTGCTCTCAAGCCGTTGTCAGTTCTCCTTTCAATAGTTGCTCTAGCCGCGCTTGCTTCCGGCTTCTTCCAGTCTTCAGTTCGCATTGTTGGTCGTGGCACTGTTAAGGCTGTGGGCGTCGGAGTGTTCTGGGACAGCAACTGCACCAATCCAGTTTCGTTTATCGATTGGGGAATGGTTGAGCCAGGCTCGATGAACAATGTCACTGTTTATGTGAGGAATGAAGGAAACGTGGCTGCTGGTATTTCTCTGGCTAGCGAAAATTGGAATCCTTCAAATGCTTCCGACTACTTGGCCCTCAGTTGGAATTATGACGGTCAACAGCTCAATCCCTCAGAAGTCGTCCAAGTAACGTTGACTCTCACCATTTCTTCAAGTGTACAAGGAATAACGAGCTTTAGTTTCGACATAATCATCAGCGCCAGCGGCTAGAATCTTCCAAAATTCACTGTTGATCATCGATACTTCTGCTCAATACTGTTGAGCATTTATAAGAATGGTTGAGCAGAACGGTTTGCTCAATATTATTGAGCATTTATATACTTGATTGAGCAAGATTTTCTGGGTGACCGTATGTCTGCCATTAAAAACATTTTTGCGCCCAAGTCTTCTAGGGTTTTGCGTGTGTTTTTGGTTAACTTCAGTAGGAATTGGGATGAGAGGGAGATTGCGGTTGAGGCTGACGTGTCTAGTGGGTTGGCTCATTACGTTTGCAGAACGCTTATAGAGTTGGGGTTTGCCGCTCGGAACGAGCAAAATAGGCTTGTTTTGGTGGATCCATTGAGGCTTTTGAAGAGGTGGGCCGCTTATCACCAATATGATCGCATGAACAAGTTTGTGGATTATTTCACTTTTGAGAGGGAGATAGACAGTTTTGTAAATAGGTTTGCAGAGCTGGAGTCGGAGTATGCTGTTTCGGGATTGGTTGGGGCTTGGTTGGTGGCGCCTCATGTACGGCCAGTAGATGTGCACTTATATGTGGCAACTAGGAAGGTGGCTGAGGAGATTGCTAAGATGCTTGAGTTGAATCCTACGCCGCGGGGTGGAAACGTGAAGTTCGTGTTGCCTTATGATAAGGGGGTCTTCTATGGGATTCGTAAGGTGAGTGGTGTTAAGGTGGTCTCGGATGTTCAGCTTTATGTGGATCTTTACAATTTTCCCGCGAGAGGCGAAGAGGCGGCTTCTCATCTTTTGGAGCATATGCTCAGAGAGTGGCAAAAGAAGAGGGAGGTAGAACAGCATGTATGATCGGGATGCGACTGAGACCTCTAAAGGTGCTCTGGTTGAATTATGTAGGGTTCTTCGTCAGTATAGGCATGACATGATTCTTGTGGGCGGTTGGGCTCCATATTTTCTTGTGAAGGACTTTTTTGACCATTGCGGATCTGTTGACATCGACTTTGTGTTAAGGCCAAAGGTTGTCGAGCGTTATGAGAACATAAAGCAGATTCTAGAAAGAATAGGATACAAGCCTACTGAGAGCGTTTTCCGTTTCGAAAGAACAGTTGCTTCTTCCAAAACTGGCATTAGACATAGAATTGAGGTAGATTTTTTAACTGAGCCGGAAGGTGCTGAGAAGCTTCCTGAGGACTGGTTTGCTTCAGTTCAGAGGGATTTAAAAGCTTGTGTAATAGAGGGCTGCAGCATAGTTTTCAAGTATAATCATGAAGTTGGGTTTAGAGCCACTATGCCGGGCAACGGCGAAGCGTCAGTTAGATTTAATTGTGCAGACATTGTTGGCTCGCTTACTATGAAGGGTTTAGCCCTATACAGGATGAAAGACAAGGACTGCTATGACATTTATGCCGTAGGTGGGTTCTACGGAGGAGGACCAAAGCAAGCTTCAGATGCGTTTATGCATGTTATAGGAGAGAAGGAATCCGCGAAAGTCACGTTGGATGCTTTAAATGAAATCAGAGATGCTTTTGCTTCAGAAACATCTTATGGTCCAAGCGCCGTAGCCAGATTTGTTGGCTCAGAAGATGCAAAGATCGATTCGCACATGCGAATTAAGACATTTCTTCAAGGCTTGTCAGTTTGAATTATCACCATAGAACGTTTTTTCCGCAAACTCGCTCTCTATACATTTACATCTTCACCTGAGAGCTAATACCATTTTGGGCTTCACTTTTACTGAAGTCTCTCTCTGTTGTTCGGTTTTGATACGTAATTTTAATATTAAGAAGCGTCTGAAGAATTCTTAAGAGAATTGACGATTAGTACAGGTTATCGAACGTTGCTAATTGTGGCGGGGAGCGCACTATGTTTAAGCAAACCTCTGTCTTTAAAAGAGACGGCATTCATAAGCTTGATTTTGAGTATGTGCCTTCTCGTCTGCCGCATCGGGAAGAGTTCCTTGAGAAGCTTGTGAAGTTTTTCAGGGTAGCCATTGACCAGCCAGGCATGCTTAGCGAAAGGATTCTGATTACTGGCGAAAGCGGGACAGGCAAGACGGCTACGGCAAAGAAAGTTGGAGACGCTTTGGAGAGAATTGCGAGGAATCGTGGCATGGACTTGATTTATGCCCATATTAACTGTCGCACAACAAGTGGAAAATTCGGCTTGGTTCAGAACATTATTCGGCAGGCTGCGCCTACGCTTCCTTTGAGGGGATACGGTCCCATTGAGTTGCTGCATGCTTTGTGGGATTACTTGAATGAACACAACAAGTTTCTCATCCTCACCTTAGACGAAATTGACTATTACCTTAGGCGGACTGGTGAAGACATAGTTTATGAGTTAACGAGGCTGACAGACGCAATAACTAATGTTCCTCAGCGAATTAACTTCATGTTCATAGCCAGAGACCATTCATTTATGAAAGACATGAGTCAGGAAACTTTAAGCAGGTTTAGGCCGCAAGAGAGACTGGAGTTTCCACCATACTTGGAAGGTCAGCTTCTGGACATTTTGAAAGAGCGTGTAAAGGAAGCTTTCAGAGAAAACGCGGTTTCAGACGAAATCGTAACGTTCATCGCCAGAAACACAGCCAAATACGGCAATGGAGACGCAAGATACGCGCTGCTGCTTTTGTTGTCAGCTGGTTTTGCTGCGGACAGAGATGAGCAGTCAGCCATTTTGCCTGAGCATGTCAGAGAAGCTCAAGAGAAGACGGACCCAAAAATAAGGGATGAGGACGTGACGATGCTGTCAGACGAGGAAAGGTTGATGCTTCTAGCGCTTGCGCGTTGTCTCAAAAGGGAAAAAGAAGTTATTTTCCTTCCGTTAGAAGAGGTTGAATCTTCGTATCATGTTGTCTGCGAGGAATACGACGTGGAGCCTGTTGGAAGAGTCATGCTTCACGCTCTGGTCAAACAATTGAAGGCTGCTGGACTAATCACTCTAAATGAAAAGTTTGAACCAGGGCTTAACGGCGTCAAAGCAGAAGTCTTAGAGAAGTTTCTAGTTGACCTCCTGAAGAGGAAGGAATCTGATGCTTAAGCTAGACGAAGAAAAGAAAAGGTTTATCGATGCCATAGGAAACCCATCCAGACTAAAGATTTTGCTAGCTTTGTGGAAATCGGACAAGGAGCTAACGGTGTACAAGATATGTCAACGTACAGGACTTGGAAGAAGCTCTACAGCACGACACCTCCGCAATCTTGTCGAGACAGGACTCGTTTCAAGGACAGTTTTTGGAGAAATCCTGCTATACACGATTAACAAAGAGGATTTTAAAGCGAAAGCTATTATCGAATTCTTTGTTAAAACCAAGCTTTGAACAGTGCATGGATGTTAGCTTAACCACATGAAATTTGTTTTTTGCTCATTCCAGTTATCTACGTCTTCTATAAGACTTCACGGGAACAACCCTTCTTTTTCCGCCTTTCTTTCTTCTTTTGTGCGATTTAACTCTCTCGCTCATACATATACATGTAACGCTAAAATTAATTAGCTTTTCTACTAAGAATCTCCTCAATTTGCTAATATTTTAGCTATTAAAAGCTATTTTAGCTCTTTTTAGCTAATAGACAAAGGTTTTTAAATCTGTAGAACAATATATTCAGGATTATTGGAGAATAAGCTATGGCAAGACAAGGATGGAAAAAGTATTTGCCAAGAAAGGTGAAACTTGGCGTCTCTGGGCGCTTTTCTCCAATCTATGGGAGTGCGGAATGGAAGATATCGACGAAGCAAAGGAGACAACGGAGAAGACGACAATGAGTTGGCGAGAATATGAACGCCGTAAAGCTCGAGAACATCGAGGACAACATGTCGGCGGCCCTGAAAAAGAAGACTACCTTAGAGGCAATGTCAAGGGCGAAGTCAAACACATGAAAAGACAGATGACAAAACCCGAAGTAATAAGGGTGAGGCGAAAAGGCGTAAAGGAGATAGAAGCTTTAGGCGGCTATACGGAACCCGCAAAAAAATATGCACGAAGACATAAGATGAAACTCTTCCATAGAGGAAGGCGTGTCGTGTAAGATTACAGCAACAAAAAAGACGCTGAAGATTTGTTAGGGGTCTTTCTCAACGTTAATCGCACAAGCGCACTTTTTAACACTTTCACTTATCAGTCTCTCTGTTGTTCGCTTGGCGCATCCATTCTTTATATCATTTTGTTGCGATTTTCTGTTGATTGGGAGGAAGTGAATGGAATGGGAGAGCCTATTTCGTTGAAGGATGTTTCTGGAGTTGGTCCCGCTACAGCCTCGAAGCTTCGTCAAGTAGGAATTACAACGATTGAAGCCTTGGCTGTCACGCCTATTCGGGAGATTACGGACAAGACCGACCTAGGTTTCGAGAAGGCACTTAAAGTCATTCAGGAAGCGAGGAAGCTAGTTCATGTTGATTGGACGACGGCTAAGGAGTTATGGGAGAGACGGAAGGGCATGCTCCGGTGTTCAACTGGCTCTCAGAAGCTGGATACTCTCTTGGCTGGTGGGATAGAGACTCAAGCTATGACAGAGTTGATAGGTGAATATGGAGTTGGCAAAACGCAGATTTGTCTGAAGCTGTGTGTTATGGCGCAGCAGCCTAAAGAGCATGGCGGCTTAGAAGGGAATGCCCTCTTCATCGACACTGAGGGAACGTTCAGCCCAGAGAGAGTTTATCGCATAGCCGCTACCATGGAATTAGACCCACAGCAGGCGCTTAACAATGTTGTTATCGCCAGAGCCTACAATAGCGACCATCAATGCTTCCTAATCGATAACCTCTTCAAGATCTGTCCTGAGGAAAACGTCAAGTTAGTGGTGGTCGATTCCATGATTAGCCATTTCAGAGGGGAATATGTTGGGCGAGAGAACCTAGCTGAACGTCAACAAAAGCTCAATCAGTGCCTGCACAAGTTGCTTCGGTTAGCAGAAATCTACAACATAGCCATGGTTGTGACAAATCAGGTGCAGGCTAATCCAGCTCAAGGCTTCGGCGACCCCAATAGGCCTGCGGGAGGCCATGTACTAGCTCACGCATGCACCCACAGAGTTTACATAAGAAAAGCTAAAGGGGGCACGAGGCTGGCCACAGTTATTGACTCACCGTACATTCCAGAGTCAAAAGAATACTTCATGATTACGGAGAAAGGCATTGAAGACGCGCCAAGCTCAGATTAAAACAGGCAGAATCAAGCCGAAACTGTCCGTGGTGCTGGCCGTTCTTAACGGATTTTCAGTAGGGTTAGCCTATGGTTCGCTATATCAACAGGCGCCACAGCAGGACTAAGCTACTACAAAGAATCAAGGTAGAATGTGGCGGTGTAAAGGTGTAAGGTCAACAATCGGGCTCCAGTGAAGCTTGGGTTCTGAAATGCAGTATGCTACGTCATTAAACTCCGCCACGTTTCTAATGGTCGAATAACTCATCTTTTTAATTGGAGGTTTGACTTCTTTAATGGTTTCTTTAGAGCGAATAAATCTGAGACCTAGTCTTGAAAGGTCTGATACATCAATGAAGGTTCTCATGTAGGTAAGTCCTTCTGATGGATGGATTACATAAGTCTTGGCGGGGATGACCCCATAGAGTCTTAAGACATTAAATATAAACCGTCGAAGTTCACTTTGGATCGCCAACGTCTGGAAATAAGTTGGTGGGGTTTCGGCCTCATCTAGATACAAGATAACATCCAATACCCCGCAAAGAAATTCCTTTAATGCAGTTGAGTCGGATTCCCTTACACTTAAGGGGATGTTCCCTTCAGAAACGTTGAAACAAATAGAAGCGAGAACATCGCAATCAATCCGAACCTTTTTTCCTCCCGCAACATAGTAGATTTTTCCTCGAATAAATTGCTCTCGTAATGCTTCGGAACAGAGCTTTGCCAAAATGTACGCATGACCGGGGTTAAGCCCGTCGATTATAACCTTATGTTCATATTTCCTAGATTTGATCTGCGTACCCAAGAGGTACGCCATTTTTCCCTTTATCGTTATAGGACCAACGTCAGTCATAACATATGCGGCTTCTCTGCCTTCGAGGATAAGGCGTATTTCCTCTGGGATATTAAAAGTCTCAAGGAGTTCTCCTTTTGAAATGCTAGAGGCTTTCTTTACCCCCTCTATCGTAAAAGCCTCACAACCTTCTGACAACAATATTTCGTTTCTGTCAGTGGTTATTCTAAAGATTCTGGTTCGACCATATTTCCGAATACCATTCGGGATCATTGCCCAGTGTGGTCTCCCTTCCCCATCAATTCCCAAAATCAAGTCATCTTTTTTCAATTCCTTTATTTTTAATAGTCCTCTATGACTCCAAACGAAACTTTCGCCACCCACCAGAAAGCCCATTTCTGACAATTCTTCAGCAGATCCCCAGATATTATAAATAACGAACTTCGAATTATTAATATAATACTTCAAAGGTGACAACATGTACTTCAAAAATTGGCCTTTTCGCGTTATACCCGAGCGAACATCCGAGCTATGGGCCGACCGAAAGAAGTTGCTCGAGAATATGCTATCACTTCTGAAGGGATGTTCAGAAAAGAAGAGGTCATCCATATGCTGCATATGGGGATATGTGGGAGCGGGGAAATCTCATTCGCTGCTTCATTTTAAGTGGCTATTTGAAAAAGAGAGAAGAACAACTGTCATTTACTCTCCACTACCAAAGCAAATGAAAAGATATGCTCACCTTTATCAACATGGCTTCTTCAGTGCGATTAACTTTCTATCTTTTTCAGATGTTACAGCGGATATTTGGAAGAAGCTTAATCCGAAGGGAATCGATGCGAAAGGAGAAATGAAAGCCTTGGAGATTGTTAACAATGAAATCTCCAATAATTGGCTCGACATGGCGCAAGTAATAATGACTCTTGGAAGGACAATTGCGCTTACAGGCTCATATCGAGACCCTCTTTGCCTGCTCTCTCAAGCATGGCTATCCGGTGAGCGTTTGTCAAAAAGGGAACTCAGAGTTCTAGGCGTAACATCCAATCTAGTCGATGATTCCGATTTTGTTAGGGCAACAAGTTGCATATTGAGAACACTCACCTATAGGGGGAATCAATGCAACGGCTATGATACTGTATTTTGGATGCTCGATGACTGCCACTTCTTTGCCGCTATAAAACAAGCAAGTCAGAAGAATTTCGCAATTATTCAGCAGTGCCTTCGGGACGTATTTGATGCATGTCCTGACAACCTGTGTCTGATTCTATCTTTTGCCTCGAGAGATGTAACCAAGTTTAGGGAACTACTGATCGAAGACTTGTTAAATAGAGCAACGGCGCAAGTTGAGGTACCTCCGCTTACGTTGGAAGACAGCTTTGACTTTGTACTTGACTTGATAAACAGTGAGAAATTTAGAAAAGAAGAGACACAAGACCAGTATTATCCTTATACTAGGGATGCAATTAAATCGATTATCGATTACGTTTCACAAGAAACAGACCTTACCCCACGAGAAATAATGAAGCACTTAGACGAGATAACTGCAAGAGCTGAGAAGGAAATCTATCCTAAAAGAATAACGCCCGATTTTGTGAAGAGAGTGTTTCAAAGAGTTTCCTGATGGATTCATCTAACTCATATAAGCTTTCTCTGTTTATAACTTATCCAAATGAAGGTGGGGTCTTTGCGTCGACATCAGATATTAGCTAGGAACGGAGCCTACGAAATCTTGCAGATACTCTACAATTGTCCCGGTAAAGAAGCGCGGCTAGACGAAGTTATCCAAGTTATATCTCATGATATTGCGGAAGATGAAGCCATAGAGGTAGTGCAACAATTAAAAGACATATGGTTTTTAGAGCAACCTCCACATTCCGAATTTTTGAGGATCACAGAAGATGGCATAGAAGCATATCTCTTAACGAGAGTTATAAATGGGGATACACTTGACTCCGTGTTAACTCAACTTTCTAAACTTTTCTATTCGCGATTCTCCTTGATAATGGAGGACATAACTGGTTGTTTTATAGATACTCTAAGAAATTTCCCAGCTCTAAAGGAAATTTACATTTGTTCGCCTTGGATTCGTCTCCGAGACACGCATCTATCAGACTTAGAGACCATACTCAACAAGGATAAAAAAATTGTCATTCGAGTAATAACAAGAATACCAGACCTTGAATTCTCTACATTTCGTCAGCAGATTCTCAAGACTTTAAGTTGGCTCAAAGGTAAAGGGGCTGAAATAGTAGGCCACCCAGCATTACACACTAAGCTTTACATAGCTGTGGGAAAAACTGGGCAAACAGCAATATTTGGAAGCGAAAATCTCACAGGCGCTAAGAACATTGAACTTGGTATAAAGATTAATGATGAAACAATTGTTGCAAAGCTTTTATTATATTGGCTAGAAATATATGACCAGTGTAGCTTGATAGAGGAGGAGAAATTATTTGGCCGAAGAGAGTAAACGAGTATCCGTTAAAGAATGGTTTGGTTTAAAGCGTGACAACTTTGTACTGAAGCCGAAAGAGAATGTTGAGGATCGTAAGTTCTATGCCAGTAGGCCTAACTCCGTCAATATTCAAAGTCAGATCACCGGATTAGAAGTACGACTCGAATCAAAGCTTTCTCCAAAACGATTGTATTGGGGCCCATATGGCAGTGGAAAGACACATACGCTATACAAAGTCCTCGAAGCTCTAACAGCATTAGGGCTGGACATTCATGTTGCTTTCGTTGAATGCCCAGCGCTCAAGAAGACTTCAACTTTCACCGAACTATATAATCGGGCTATGAACGAAATTGGCATGGATTTTGTTATCAGCTTGTTAAAGGATGTTATGAATGCTACTGTGAAGCAGGTAGGGTTTGCAGAGGCTGAGATCGTTCAAAGAAAAATTATGGAGATCATGGATGATGAAGACCTAGGTCGCGCAACATACAGCTTTGTCACTGCTGGCCCTCAGTTTGATCCGATGGTGTTATGGAGATGGATTACAGCTTCGGACATTTCTAATGCAGAGAGAGATAAATTACGGGTAACAAGCGACTTGCGAGCTGCTGATCCCGAACGATTGACTAACATCCTCATTACACTTGGCCGTTTACTTCGCGAACATAAAAACAAGACGCTTGTATTAGTATTCGACGAGCTAGACAGAACAAAAGATATCGGTTCATTGGACGCGCAGGTGACTTTCTCGACAGCATTTACAAGACTCACAGACCCAGCTCAAGACTACGTCGCGGCATTCCTAGCAGCGTCTGCGAGTAGAATTCAGGAACTGCCAGAGATAATCTCAGCACCAGTTCAGAATAGACTAGGGAAAAGAGATATCGTAGTTATACCGAGCATGACAAGTGAGGATGTTGAACCTTTCATCAAAGACATCCTTGACTACCTTAGAGATTTGAATGCAGATGTCGATAAATTAGTCGAACAGGCGAAGGCTGAGACTGAAGAAGAGATAGAGAAAGAATTTTACCCATTTACAAAAGAGGCAATAGGTGAGATAAAGAGCGCGTGTGGGCAAATAATCACTCCACGAGACATAACAAGATTTATGTCCGATGCTGCGAGTTACGCAAAACTCAGAGGAAAGCACGTTATCACAAAGAAAGATGTTGCGAGTGTTTCGGGTACATAGAGGTCTGTCTGTGATACCTCGCAAGCCTATGCGTTTTGACTATGGTTACCATTTCCTTGACACTCTCAAGTTGACAAGTGTTGGCGAGGATTTCATAATAGCGGCTCTTAGTGAAGCTGCGGAAGTTGATGCATTGTATCTCGGCAAAATAGCAGAATTTAATGGCTTAATGGGCAAAAATCTACTCTTAGACTCGAAAGGTGCTCACGTAATCTACGTCATTGGCAAACGAAGGAGTGGCAAAAGCTACACTTTGGGGGTTATTGCAGAAGGGCTAGTAGACGATGACCTACATATGGGCGAAACTGGCAAGAAACAAGCTGTATTAATTTTTGATACATTGAATCTGTACTGGACTATGGAAAATACTCCTTCTGCAGATCGAGACGGCGAACAACTTAAAGAATTAGGAAAATGGGGTTTGAGCCCGAAGCCCTTTAAAAACTTAATGTGCTACTATCCGAGGGGTTTTAGGCAGTCATTCACGCCTGCCCACTACCAAGAGTTTGGTATTAGACCTAGTGATCTTGAAGGAACCGATTGGGCCAACCTTTTTGAGGTGGACCCAATAATCGACCCAATGGGGCAGCTTCTCTGTGAACTGTTTGAGAAAGTTGCAATTGAGGGTTATATCGGGTCTAGGGGCGTTAAGCTCAAACCCAACCCTAATTACGCTATTAGGGATCTGTTGGCATGCCTTGAGGATGACAAAGATGTTGAACGTTTTCCCTTAGGGGTTAGAGAAGCTGTTCGACGACGATTGAAAGCTGTAGAGCGTTTTTCTATTTTTAGTGAAACTGGAACTGACGTTCGTGACTTGTTCAAAGCAGAGAGAATAACCGTTCTCTTACTAAGAGATCTAGACCATCAAGTGCGAGGATTAGTCATCGGCTTGCTCGTTAAAAAAATAATGAAGCTACGTGGAATAACGAATGAATGTGAAAAAAGACTAGAAATGAATCCGAACGAGGAGGACGCAACCAAACTAAAAGATGCAATTGAAAAAGGGCTGCCCCGTGGTTGGATATTGATAGATGAGGCTCATAATTACATACCACAAACTGGGATAATCGGCTCAAAAGCATCTCTCAAAAAATATGTAAATGAAGGCCGCAACATTGGGCTCTCAATTGCAGTCACAACTCAACAACCTTCGGGCTTAGATGCTGCAATTAGACGGAACGCTGACATTCTTATAATTCACTCAATTACCATGAAGGGAGATTTAGAGGTCACAGAAGGAATGCTGAATACAGAAGTGCCCGACGTAGTGGACATAGCTCACGTGAGGTTTACATCTCGGGTCTTTGAACACATGGTTCGTGAGCTTCAGGTAGGCTATGCTATAATATCATGCCCTAATGCAAATAGGATATTTCTTAGCAAAATGCGTCCAAGGGTAACGGCCCACGGTGGTAGAGAATATTAAGCTACGATTTATTCCAGAGACACATGAGCTCGCATGTCATCCTCTCTATCTCACAGTCCTTGTTAAGAGTTGTACCAAGCCTCGCGAAGGATCGCTGAGAGAAAATGTCATTCGCCAAGTTTACAAAGAATTGCATGACACGATGCAGGCAGCTGTTAGTGAAAGAGCGGCTCGAGCGTTAGTCCAATTAGCAGTAGAATTAGAGCTTCTGGACAAAAAAGACTTACACTGGACCGCTAAAGGCCACGTAATAAATGAAGTCTCAGCTGACCCAGGAACGATAAACAATAGATTCAAACAGCTAAACTTGAAACTTGGAGAAACCGGAAAACCGTTTAGGCATGTTAGCCTACGGCTTCTGCCAAAGGAACAAATAGCTTATCTAAAGTATTTTCTAGACGCAGACGGTGCTTTTCTTATTCATTTTCTCAGAGAATTAGGCCCTAGTTTCTCTTTCGATAACAAGCGACAACGAGAGTTTCTTGAAAACGGTGGTATAGAAAAAATTTTCGAGAAGGTTGCTGATGAGTATCTCTCACACGTTTTCGACATTGAGCCGAGACACGAATTAAATCAGTTGTTAAAAAGGGTGAGAAAGGGTTACGACAAACATGTTCGATTGCATAAGTTCATTCCTCGAATGGAAATACTTGTAGACCTAGGCATCCTAGATAAGGTAGTCAACGAAAATGTATGCTATCAATCGGCATTAACCAAAAATCATTCTTCAACTGAGATATTTTTAGACCAATTTAATGACCCAAAAAAATTGGATGACATACTCTCTGTAGACGGTGATTTTTTCGAGCGGGCTGCCAAAATTTATCACCTTCAATACGCTAAAGCTGACCTAAATCGCGACTATCAGTTGCTCCAGAAGGAGATTGTCAAATCATATGAAAGCGTAAGAGACGAAACTTTCAGGCTAGCCCATTTGGACGCTATTATGGATTTAGTATGCATAACTTCGCTGACATCCTCTAGAAAATTATGTGAATGGAAGGACGTTAAAAAAATAGTTGAGAAAATGCACAAAGAGTCAGAAAAAGACATAAGATTTCATGTTAATGACTGGGGCGTCATAAGTTATGTTGCAATCTCGGAAAGTTACATTAAAGAAGTTGCTTAGCCATTCAGGAAAACTAGGCGAAATTTACTGACAACCTATCGGAACCATACCTCAAGGAGATACAGGGAAACGATAAACACTTTAGGCATCTCACACATTTTTCTTCGTCTATGATTCTCTTGCCCTCAACTTGCTTTATCGCTCCTTTTTCACACACACCTTGACATGCTCCACAACCGACGCAATTTAAGGCTCTTTCAAGTAATCGCAGTATGTCGTCTTGCTTATCTTCGTCCTTGAACTTTATGCGAACGCTCTTCCCGATTGCAGAGAGTTCTACCTCTTTTCCGTCAATTGTGGATATCGAACCTTTTTTCTTGACGGGCCCAAATATTTTAAAGAACTCCATAACATTCATCATAGTTGCACGGTCGTTTACTGAAAATACAAACTCTTGACTTGTGGAACATGGTCTAGTACTACAAACGGTTATCTTGTTTACTCTCGATTTTCTGATCCTCCAAGCGCCTGAACGAATCCAAGTTTTATCCAAATTGCGTTTTTTGGTGTAATCGTCCAAAATTGAGTGTAATCTACTTAATAACTCTGGATGAGAATCATCTAAAAGCGCAAAATCTCTTACAGTTTTTGCTGGACAGGCCCAGCATCCCAATCTAGTAAAGCCATATTCATAAGCTCGATTATACGGAATTTCCTTCCAGAAAATATATAACCAGCTATCAAGCGAGGTCCAGTCGAGGATAGGATTGGCAATCAATTCGTTTGGGGTCCATTTCATTTTTCCTAATCGTTCATAATTACTTCGATTGTTAGACTCAGCTGCTCTAACTCCCCGAACCATTATAACACCATCAGGATAACGCTCATGGAGTAATCTGTTCATTGGAGAGAACTTCTGAGTTTTGCAACACCACTTCATAAACCGACTAGGAGGCCCGAGAAGTTTACAGAGTTCGAAAAAATCGTGACTAGGTTTGACGCTAATAAGATTCAGATTCCACAACTCAGCAAGTTCTCGAGTGTACTCAACTGTTTCCGGAAGTTCAATCGTAGTGTTCAAAAAAACTACATCCAGATTCGGTATAAGCTCTCTTGCCAAAGACAGCGCAACAACACTGTCTTTACCTCCGCTAAATGCAACCGCAACAGGCAAGCTGGAATGATCAGCCATTACGCTGTCTAAAAACGCATAAGCCTCTTTTTCTTTCTCTTCAAGAATATGTGCATTAGCTTTTATCACGTCTCTAAATCGAGAGCCACGAAGTTTGAGGTTTTCATTTTTCATTGCTTTTGTTTTCTTTGCACGCCACTTGCCCTCTTTCTGAGAAAAGGATATCTGCAAGACTTTGAGACCATCGGCCAATATAAATCCATGCGAGTCTCGAAAACTTAGTTCATGTGGCAAGAACTTCTCATCCAACCCCTCTGTAAGCAGCAATTCTCTAATTCTCTTTTTTTCATGATGGAAAATTGGTTTGACCTCGCGAGATCTTATTGGGTTGCTTTCTGAACCACATATACCACATTCACGTGCGTCCAAGATCGGAACATTGCAGTTTTCACACCACCCAATGTCTGGCACATTTATTCCTCTTTTCTGAATTTTTCAACATACAACTTCAAGGCTTCGGCCACTTCTGTAGTCATGTTTCCTCTTAACTTTCCATGTTTGCGAATCACTATCTCCTTGAATTGCCGAAGAATATCCTTGTTGACCTCGACGCTGAGGCGTTCTTTAAGCTGGCCCATAAGAACCAATTTGTCGTTGTAGAGATTTATAACTTTCTACATCTTTGCTGCTATGCAGGTATGCCTGCTAACTGCCAGAGTTGCTTAGAAGATTACTATTGAATTTAATGGATATTTGAAGCTTATTCAAGAATAGTTAAAACTTGTTGATGAATTCACTAATCTCGTAAAACTCGATTTCTGCCCAGTTTAGATACCCTTTCTTGATGCTCTGTTCCTTTACTTTCAGCATGTGGTCTCTGACTTCAACTGTTGAAAACACTAAAATCTTAACGGGGGCCTTGCTCCGAAGTAATAATTTAGAAATATCGGTCATTATCTTTTGAATCTGTCCAGAACTTAGTGTTACACCTTTTTGCACTCTTTCTTCAGCGATGCCTAAAACTTCGATTGCAATTATTTCTCGTTCTTTTCCAAGTATTTGCTTAACTCCAACTATATCGATGCCGCGAGTCTCTCCTGGAGGATATTCTTTGAGGAATTTAAAATCTGAACACTTGGTAGATAGTAATTGATGGAGTTGATTCTTAAGATATTCATGGTACTCTAGTTTTGTTCTAAAATCTCTTACTTTTTTAGTGAAGGACATTTGAGTTGACTTCTTAGTATGTGAAAACTTCATGTGACATTACCACCTCGTTTGAATTTGCTTTGTATATTATTGTCTCGAGCTGAATGTAAAGTTATGAGTCAATTTATATATCGTGCTTATGCTTGTTTTTCAGTGTCTCCTCTTTTGTTGAGCCCCATGCCTCTCGTAGAAATGTTGTTAGTGCCCAGCTTTTACCCACTTTCTCTGCTACTTTCTGACCAAGTTCCGTCATTAGCTTCTTGTTCATGCGTTGGATCCTGCGAGTAACGTCCCACCTTTTTAAGCCGTACTCAGTAAGCTCTGAGGCAACAGCAGAGGGCAGTAAACCCCCAACACCCTTCTGCATCAAACACGTAATGATTTCAACGTCCACCTCATTTTCACATGCAACTTTCTGAATATAGCTGGGTTCAAAGCTCATCCACTCACGCAAACCAGCCATCAAAGTCCGCGTTCTAACGTCAACTTGCTCAATTTTACGTTCCAGATGCTTAATCAACTCTATAATATACTTTAAACGACCAACCTTCTCAGCCCTAGTCCTACGTCTTCCAGAACCCTTCTGTGCAATCTTTCCAGAGTTTTCATGCACACTCTGCACGATTACTTCCTCGCCAACATGAGCGCAACGCACATTTCGTGTCTCAAACCACCTAGTGGAGCGACGCACAAAACGGGTGCTTGTAGCGGATAGATTTCGGCTCCTTTCAACCAACAAAGGCGAAATATCAGCTCCTCCGAAGACCCTTTAGCGCGAGCCTTCATTCCGTGCATCACCAAACTTCCCAGAAGCACAGAAACTGCAACCCCGAGCCATGCGCTTCACCTATCCTCCTATCACGCTTCGTTTCAGTCGATCCACAATCTCGTCAATGGCTCCGTCAGGTGCGTTAGGACGAATCTTTCGAATGTTCTCCGCAACCCAGTACGGAAAGCGGTTCCTGAACGCCTTCCTTCCCTTCTTGCTGGCTTCCCACAACAAGCCCTTAGCTTCCAACGTCTTCATGTACGTCGCATTCGTGCTCTGAGTATAACCACTCTGAATTTCCTCAGGCAGAAAAGTCACCTCAGGATCCATACGCAGACAACCCTTCAAAACAGCGCTTCCCGCTTGCCCACGCCTCTTCAAATCCTGCAGAAAAGCCTCAGCATCCCTAATCCAGCTCTTAATGTTCGCATCCTCGAGCGTCTGTTGAAAAAGCTCCTTGCGCAACTCGTCTTCTCGCCTATAGGTTTCAAGCTCAGCCTTGTATCGGTCAAGCTCTTCCTGCAAAGCCTTAACATCCTTCGGAATCAACTCCAAATCCAAATGACCGGCCGTCTCCACAATCAAATCAGCCCAGTCACCCCACAACTGCCGAATCTTCTCAAACTTCTCCTCGAATTCCCCAGCTATCTTCTGAGTCTCCGTCAACCGTCCTTGAAGGTCGCCTACTTGGTTCTCTAAAGCCTGAATCTTGCCCAGCAGCCTCGGCTTCTCTTCAGCCGTCAAGACCTGAGATTCTAGTTCCTTGACTCGTGCTTTCAAACGCTCAGTTTCTAAACTCAAGGATTCCTTGCCAGTCGAAGCCTCAGAAAGCTGCGACTCTAAAGACTGAACCTTATTCAAAAGCTGCTTTCTCTCACTCTCCAAAGCCTCAACTCGCTTTAGGACGTCTTCAGGAACAGTAGAAGGCGCCACCAGAGGAGCCTTAACAATCTTGGACAAGTCGGCTATGGCATGCTCCAGCTCAGGCGTCTCCACAGCCTTCGCAATAGGCGTCTTACCGCCATGAGTGCAAACTCGCTCTTTACTACGTACCTTAATGTGCTCTGCCATCAGACCTCTCACGAACGCTGTTCCCTTAGGCAGTTTCTGAATCTCATCAATCTCTTCCTTCGTGAAGCCACTCTCTCGCAACCAAGATAGATCAGCAGGGTCCACAAGCTTGAAAATGAACCTCGTAGGACACTGGCTCAGTACAGCCTTCGCAACCTCAGCCGCACGCCTAGCAATACACACATAGCCTAAACCACGGTGACGACCTCGAGCCGCAACCTCCCAAGCCCAATAAATCACCTTATCCTGCAACTTCTTGATGCCAGGCAACCTAACCCTGCCAATCTCAGGAATCAAAACATGCGCCTCTTCCATGAACACTACTAGAGGACGATTGTATTCTGCCTCAGCCTCATACAAGGCCTCAAGAAAATTCCCCAGCACAGCATACTGATCCGCCATAGTAGCGTTCCTTGAATCGAGAACAACAGAGTACCCTTTCCCTGCAATGCGTCTAGCCAAGGTTGCAGCAGTTTCAGACGTCACTATCAAGTCAGCCTTGTAGCCTTTAGGGCGTCCCACAGGCTTGCCAACAGCAGCAACAATCACTGGATAACGCTCTTTAAGCGTCCAATACTCGCCCTCAGGATCAATAACCACAAAAGGCTGCTTAACTTCGCAAAGCTGCTCACACATCTTGCCCGCTTCGTAGCTCTTGCCAATCCAGCGAATTCCAATGATGGCCAAGGGCTGACTAATCATATGATCGTGTACGTTAAGCTCAAGGTCTCCGTTGCCTTCAATGACAGCTGGCGAAATAACAGCGTCGCTCATTTTAACCTCACCTTCAAAGCCTTAGACCTCAAACAAATGGCGAAGTCCACAACCACACAGCTCTGCGACTCTTTGATCCACCACGCACACACTTCGCGGATGCATGTAGCTCGACGTATAGGGCACAGTGGCGGCGGCTTTTCTTCACTGCTCACAGCAAAACCTCCTCTCGTTTAGTCTCAACACTCGTCCACTCCTTCAAATGCGAACTGTAAAGCTCATCACCCTGCTCTACCACTTCGAAGCGTCCCAGAACCTCAGCCAACTTCCTGGCGATAAGGTGATGACAAAGTGGAACCTTTCCGTCGATGACGCTGAAATAGAAATCATCACAAGAACAATAGCCAACCACATGGTAAATGAGATATTCCCGGTCTCTGCCAACCACAACCCACACTACTCGCCCACTGGGTCTAAACACGTACTTCTTCACCCTTCCGTCCTTCAAAGTCTCCCAAGCCCTGTTGAACCGATAACCATGAAGCCTCCAAAGCTCCACAGGGTCAGAGTCGATGCGAATTCTGCTCAAAGCTTCAACAACAACTCTATAGTCCACTTTCACCCTCTCCCCCTTTGGGCTTGAGACTAATTTCACACCAAACCCAGTTGACCACATACTCCGCCCCGCAGACCATACAAGCCCACTCGGAAAACTTTCGCTGCTCAGCACCATGCTCCTCAACAAACCTCTGCAGATCCTCAGGAAGGGGCACAACAATCTCCACGGGCTTAGCCAAAATCTCCGCTTTACTCTCTGGATGATCCTTTATAGCGTGAACCAATGCCTCCGTCTTCTTGAAGCTCAGCTTATCCCTGGCCACTTTTGAGACGACGGCAGGCTGGTCTTCCTTCGAAAGCTCCGCAATCTCTCGGGCATGAGCCGTTTCTATAACACGTGTTATAAGAGCCTCACGAGTCTCAGGAGCAAGCCTCTCCACAAGCGCCAAGCGATAGCTAACCCACGCCTGGGTCTTCTTAAACCTCTCCGCAACATCAGTCTGAGTATAACCAAACCGTTCCATCATCTTCTTAATGTGCAAGCCCTCTTCAAGCTCTTCCAAACGCTTACCATGCATCTGATTCACCCGCATAGCCAACAAACAAGCCTCTTCGTCACTTAGTCTTCTAACCTCAGCTCTGACCACTCCAATACCAAGCTTCCTCAAAGCCCGAATCCTATGCTCTCCGTCAATCACCTGGTAGACATTCGGCTTCTTCGGATGCACTCTAACAATGATGGGCTTAAGCTGTCCTTCCCGCTCAATGCTCTCTGCCAATTCCTCAACGTAGTTTTCACTAAACGTCTTTCTAGGAGAGAAAACATCCGTCTCCAACTGCTCCAGCTCAAGATTCACTGTCAAGACTTCGCTCATTTCTTCACCGGCTTTCTTGTGATGAACTGCTTCTCCTTTCCAGAGAAGCGATACTCGTAGGCTCCTAGCTCCAGCTTGCCCTCGCTCTTCTCCATAGCCTTCGCCAATTCTTCAGCGCCCTTGGTGTTAGCGAATATCCAGCCAGCCTCGCCTTCCTTCGCAGGTTCCTTCGTCTTGTAAGTGGTCCAAGGCAGCCCGTCAAGCTCAGCCAAGTCAATCTTTGGAATCTCCGCCTCAGGCTTCCCCTCAACTGAAAGCCACTGGTCCAAAATGCCCTCAAGACCCATCCTAACCGAATGAGCATCTTCGCCTTCAGCAGGCAAAGCTTCGAGCTGATAGTACACCTTACTCCACTCACCATCAGGACCATCAACGGGCACAGACTTGCCCTTCCCAACCACAATCCGCTCAATCTTCAACCCTCATTCACCTCCCAGAATTTTTCACACCCGACCTCAACTCTTCGATAAGCCTGCTCATCTGCTCCGTAACAGCTTGAAGAGACTCAACCAACTGCAAATGCTCATGCATAGCCTCAGCAAACTTCTCCTGAATCTGAACAAGCCGCTTAACATTCCCAGGCATCAGCAAATACTCCTTAGCAGCCTCAGAAGAAAGCCAATCAATCTCTCCGTAAGTCTCTGACTCGTCAATCTTCGCCACATCATCACTAATCTGCCAATACCGAGAAACCAAAGCCGCAACAGGATCGTACACGCCCAAGTGAATCTTACGGGCTAGTCGACCATCGCCTAACCGCACACCATACTTCAACCGCAAATGGGCAGCAACACGATCAGCCTCATCCTTCGCCAACAACAAAAGCTCACTAGGATCCCGCCCCACAACAACATCACAATAAACCAAAACATGCCTAGTAGTCTGCTCAACAGTCAACCCCAACTCAGAACCAATCAAAGCACTCCAATTCACCTTCTCCACACGACGCCAATCAATCGGATCACATGATCCCTCCAAAATCGGGTACTTGAACACACAATTGTGAAGCCTAAACACAAAACCAGGCACCAAACCCTCACATCCAGTGAGAAACTTTTTACATCCCTCAGTCGTTTCGTAGAAAGCTGGCCACCTAGGTCCAACACGCTTCACTAAACCCGCCCTCTCCAACTTCTTCAGATAGTAATGCACATGCTGACGGCTCATTCCAAGGAGCCTAGCCACCTTCGTGGGATAGTTTTCGTCAATCCGCTTTAGAATCGGAAGGAGCCGGGTGCGAACACTACAGTTGTAAAATTTTACTTTTGACAATGTTTTTACACCAAGCCTTCAAGTCCAACCTTGACGCCCCTAAAATTCTTGATTCAGCCTTTCAGACGCCTTCAACTGAGCCCGTTTAAGGTCGATCTCCATGACCCTTTCATGGAGGCATCTGAGACCCTGCGTAAAGGCGTCCCGTGTGCTGTGAACAATGCCTCTCTCCTTAAGTTGAAGGTAGATTTCAGCCATTTCTCCGGTGATGGGAAACTTGACCCAAATCCTCGGAGGCTTACCTGAACGCAGCTCCACCTTAGGCGACATGGCCTTCACCTTCTCCCTGTTGAGCAGTCAACATCAGCCTCAGACCCTTCAAAATGACTAGAACGCTCCTTATCGCCGTTTTCAAGTCACACTGCCGAGGATAGACAACCGCAGCCTTGGCGTTTGGAACAAGCAACCAGTCGTAGCCTAGGATTTCTATGACTTCTTTGGGTATGTACGCTGTCCTCTGCTGATTAACGCGGATAACAAACTCCACCATCAAACCAAGCCTCACTAGACACTCGCCATAAAACCACAAGAATTTTCTGCCCCTCGCAATGGACACTATCCATTACGGAGGCTTCCAATGGACACTGTCCATTAGAGCCCTCTGCAATGGACAGTATCCGAAAACGGACATATCCAAAACTGTCCAGAAGAGAGGGTCTCCCCCTTAACCGCTGGACGCATCCAGCCTTTTAGTCGTCATCTGACAGCTAAAGATGAGAGCATGATGACAAGATGGCGAGGATCGCAGTCTTTAAAGGCCGGGATGCGAGGCTTAACAAGGCTGTTTTCTGGATCCTCGCCCAGCAAGGCACACTGACAATCTATGACTTATGGCGAAAGCTGAGAACCCAGAGAGACTTCGCATACATACCCTACAACACAGTGAACCGAAGAGTCAGAGCTCTGGAAGAACATGGCTACATTGAAACAAGCGGAGAAAGAAAAACAAAGACAGGATTTGCAGTCAAACTATACCAACTAACAGCTAGAGCTTACCTAGCCATGTTACTAAGGAGGATAGACATAGACGAATTTGTCGAGAAAGCAACAGACTTCAAGATACTGAGCGCGCTGGCTACATTTATCTAAACCGATGTTTGAGCCTATGCTGGATTACCAAAACAACTATAATAACTCGGCTGTCTTTTGTTATGGCGCGTTAGGGGGGTCTTCTTCTCGTGCGTTGTTCAAATTGTGGAAAATGTTGCGAAAAAACAGAGATGGAGCTTTCAAGCAGGGATGTCGAAAGATTAGAGGAAATGGGTCATCGCAGAGAAGAATTTGCAGTTATAGAAGATGGTGTGACTCGGCTCAGAAACGTTGACGGATGCTGCTATTTCTACAGTCTCACTGAGAAGAGATGCCGAATCTATAGGAAGAGACCCTTGGGATGCTATCTTTATCCGGTTGTGTATCTGCTAAATGAGGGCGCCATCGTTGATGAATTATGCCCAATGGGACAGACGATTTCAGAACAAGAATTGAGAACGAAAGGAAGAATCCTTGACAAACTCTTGAAAAAGATCGATAATGAAAGAGCGTGCGATATGCTAAATTACTAATGCAAGTTGACACAAATACGAATCAAGGCAAACCAAAAGAACCAATCAAAAAATGAGTGAGGTGTGAATAATGGAACAAACGAAAAAAGAATCTTTGTTGGAGCGTTATTGGAGACTTAGAGGAGAGGCGGACGAATTGTATCAGAGACGAATGAGAGAAATCAAAATCAGCGAGGAGATGAGAAAGTCTGTACAAAGAGAACTTGATGCCTTGGAAGATGCTATAGAGAGAGCCGACCTTGCTGAGGTTTTGCGTCACAAATTAACATTAGAAGTCCTATTGGGATAGCGCGCGCGAGAGGAACCGTGTCTTAAAACGTTAGTGTTGCAGACACAGAAGACACGTAGATTTGATTTCAACCGATTATTTCTACTAGACTCCCCAGTGCTTGGCCCGGCACCCCTTTTCTGAAACGAGCCCTGACGAGGCCGTTCTTTCCATGCAACGCCACGATTTTTCCTATGGCTTTATGTTTTCTGATGGGCCATGCGACCTTTCGACCTATGAGTCGCGCTGCCCCGCCAACTGATTCAATGTCGGGAAAACGGAGGATGTATTCTTTGGGCTTCTGGGTTTTCGGTCCCCTCCGACAACTCACGATGACGCCTTCACTAGTTTTAGACACAGCATTCACTTCGCATTTAGGTGATAAGTTATAGTTAGGTGCAGAAAACTCGTATATACCTTTTCAAAGCTGCGCACCAAACCCCTTCAAAAACCAGCTATTTTTGCGAGTAGTGCATAAGCCCAGATCACTGTTACCCCAATAATTCCATACTTTCTCGTAGTTTTCTGTATGTTAATGACATTTTTTGTCGAAGGGTTCTTTAACAAATCCGCATAACGCATGATAATGGGTATGGAAAGGGGGAAGAGTATAGAAAACAAGAATAGATGTCTGTAGGGGAGTAAACCATAAGCTGAATAGACGAATGGTGAGAACCCCGCTATCAAAAACATGAATCCAGAGATAAATGCAATAGGCTTCAGGGTTGTTTTTGAAATCTAGCAAAAGAGAGCTCAATAGGCTAGAAGGTGAATTTGATGCCAACTATCTTTCGTAGCCTTTGCGCAACCTCCAATTGCCAATAAAAACAAAAAAAGAAGGGAGATGGGCGAAATCCCGTCAGCTAAAAAGTATAAATTATAGCCTAAGCAACGGTCTTTCCCGGGCTACCATTACATGTGTAAGAGAATACTGCCCCAATTTTTTGGGTATGAGATCGTCAAAGAGGTTTTGAAAGTGACGATATCCGACTGCCTCTTCCAAGAAGATTGAGTTCGTTAAGGCTTATTAACGAACGTTAGTAGCAGTTTAGAAGCCTAACTAAAACATGAAAAGTTCTGCGCGCGCTAATTTAATCTAGTGCGCTAAAACTCTTTTTTGTCGATTGCCCTATTAATTGCATAAACCCATTTGCATGCATGCACGTTATCCAGCATGATAGGGCTCAAACTAGCTCTTGTTGTATGTGTTTCATTCGAAGCCAAACTATGACTTTGATGCATCCTGAAGATACGTGTCGTAGAATGATAGAACCCTCCGCTTGTATTCCTCCGGAAACCGCGCGTATGCTTCAGTGTGCGCTGCATCTATGTCCTTCCAGATCTGTTTAGGCTCGCCCGCCAGATCATAAAGACGTTCGAAGCTGGATGATGGGAAAAACTGATCTCTGGCCTCAACTATGAGGAAAAAGGCTGAAGGGGAGATCCTGCTCACGTATTGATTGGAACTGATCTCGTCTACTGACTTAATATCTCGAACCCAAATCCTGCTCATCAACAAAAAGAGGTTGTAGAAAGGAAAAGCTGGGAGATGGGATGCCGCCTGGAACCATCTGCCTCCCTCTTTAAGGTTGGGAATAGGGGCATCAGCCACGACCGCTCGAAAGATGCCGGTTTTCCCTCCGGCGGCCATGATCGATATCCATCCTCCGGCACAGTGTCCAAGCAAGCCGATTTTGTTCATGTCGAGACTTTCCGACTTGATATACTGAACGATTGCGTAGACATCTTCAGCCGATCTAGTGAGGAGACCTCTGCCGCTCTCACCTGTTAAGCGACGATCGTAAAGGATGACGTTATACCCCCCTTCATGTAGGAAACGGGCAAGGGGAAGCATGCTAACGCTCAATTCACCACCAGGTGTGACCTCCTTGAGACCCTTGGTTCTCCTCACGCCTCCGTATACCACGATGATTGTGGCTTTGCTGGATCCGGGAATAAACCACCCTTTAATATTGACTCCGTCAGACGTGACGACTGAAAAGTTTCTGTAACTCAAGCCATAGTTTTCTGGAGTTTCCGTGTCCTTGGCTCTTGGAAACCCCACACAAAGAAAGATGTATGAAAGGACGAGGGGCATGACCAAAAAAAGAACTGCAAGAACGAAGACTACGTAAATAATCCACAACATGACGAGGCTCCACTCTTTCTACTTCTTGAAAAGCAATCAATTCTTTTCATATTTATCGATTGCGGGCGTTTAGCTTCCTATTGAGTGAAATTTTGCTCTTTTTCTTGACCAGCGCCTTTATTTCTGGAGCAAATATCTTGAGTCTGTAGGCGAAAAACGTGGCTTAGAGTGGAGGCAATTTCTTGTATTTTGAGAGAGAGGGGATTAAATTTTAATTTGAATTGTTTGGGCTTATTTTTAGAAGTTTGGATTTGGTAGTCTTTAAAATGTTGTTGGAATCTTCCATCAAAACTTTATAAGTCATTTAGAAATCGTTTTCAAAAGATAATCAAATAATAAATATGGTTTTCAATTAGATTTCTCTACAATTTTATCCGAATAATTTCAAAAATTAAACTGAAGTTTAAGAGGTCTAAAAGTCGCCCTATGTAGTAATGTCATCCTCTCATAAACGGATAAGTCAATAAGTCCATAAACATTTAAACCCACAAGATTTTAAAACAGTAAAGCCTTAAATTATTTAGGGCATCACAATATAATTGGGGGAATGTATTATGTCATTAGAGAAGAATAAGGCAATTGTCCGCCGTTTTATCGAAGAATTCAATAAGCGAAACCTAGCCATATTAGACGAGTTAACAGCACCCGATTATGTTGACCATACCAGAAAAGTTCGAGGTAGGGAAACTGACTTCAACCACGGCAAACAAGCCTTGGCTAAGTTACTAAAGGATTATCCCGATTTGCATACGACTATCGAGGACATTATCGCTGAAGGGGACAAGGTTTGGTATCTTGAGAAAGATACTGGGACAGACTCTTCTGGCAAGAAGATGGATGCAACATCCCTTATCATCCTTAGAATAGTCAATGGCAAGTTTGTAGAAAGTTGGGGTCCTTTAATTTTACAAAAAACTCCTTAGACAATTCAGTAGTCTGAGGAGTTAAGCAATTGCTTAAACTTCCCAATTGTTTCAAATTGTTAAACTAAAAATGCAAAACATTGCTGTAGAGCCAAGTAAATTTTAATCCAACCATGCGCGCTAGCGTGTTCCTAAATTCCCTTCTTGATGAAATAAGGCCGAATCATGCGTCTCATAATGCTTCCTGCAGGTCTTGTCACTTTCGCCGCCCATAGTCCAAACAACTCTAGAAGCATTAAGAACTTCGCAAGCGAATTTAGGAACAGACATGCGCACTCAAAATTATATATAATAGATAAACGGGTAGTGAGTAATTAGCGGGTGATTTGTCATGTCAGCAAAAGATCTTAAGGCGCTCACGCGTCGTTTTATTGAGGAATGGAACAAGGGGAAGACGGCCGCCATGGCAGTAATAGACGAGATGTACGCCACTAACTTCGTCTCTCACGGTGACAAGGATATACGCGGCATCAAGAACGTGAAACAATCAGCCAGCGAGGAATTCAGCGCGTTTCCAGACCAGCATTTTACCATTGATGACATGGTCGCCGAAGGAGACAAGGTAGCAATGCGCATTACAATGACTGGCACACACAAAGGTGAATATATGGGTGCCCCTCCTACCAATAAGAAGATAACGATACGGGCGATCACCATCGAACGCTTTGCTGGCGGCAAGATCGTGGAAGAATGGGGAATGTATGATACTTTAAGCTTGATGCAGCAACTCGGCGTTGTACCCACGCCGAAGAAGGGAAAATAACCTCCACCGACCGTATTCTGGTTTCAGCTTCCCTCCTCTTTTTATGTTCAGTCAATTTCTTACCTCATCATTTGCGCTGAACAATGCGTGTTCGAATAGCCCGCGCATTAAACACTTCGATTCGCATATCAGCAGAGAACGTTGAAGAATTGATCAGGAATTCGTTGGTAAGACTCATGCTTTCTATTTGGACTTCCATGCGTACCAGACAATCAACGCTGCAGCCGCAAACCACACAATGGCAATCAGAGTCACAGAAACAGAATAGGCAGAATGCGCAACCGGAAAGCCAATTAGACTAGTGGGCGGAAGAACTGCAAAGACTGTGCCCAAGATCATGTTTGCCCAGCGGTTTATCGAATCCTTCAGGGTTAGGGACAGAAAAGCCATCACCAATGGAAACAAGAATATGAGGTCGTCAGAGTTAATGAGAAGTCCAGGAAGGAATTTCGCGTGCATCCCTTCCTTTAAGAGAGATTAACAGAAACTCGAAGTTGAGGCAACATCCGTTCAGCTAGGGAATCTTAAAGGCAATGCAGCCATATTCTACCAGTCGACTGCCAGAGCTTACCTAGCCATGTTACTAAAGAGGATAGACATAGACGAATTTGTCGAGAAAGCAACAGACTTCAAGATACCGAGCGCGCTGGCTACATCTATC
>Ga0315314_1000132_pt1 | contig 98192 bp, 88 predicted proteins | sample TDP9_MG_FD_203631 | JGI IMG/M metagenome (GOLD analysis project Ga0315314, IMG submission 203631) | Freshwater sediment microbial communities from Lake Towuti, South Sulawesi, Indonesia - TDP9 | ecosystem: Environmental > Aquatic > Freshwater > Lake > Sediment | place: Indonesia: South Sulawesi...
GTATCCAGTTCATGTCAGCGACATTCAACGTTGGGACTGGGCCGAGCAGCGTAACAGTGTGCTGGAATCAGCCGTTGATGCTTATAAACGTAATAAAGCTTTACCAATATCATGAGGTAGTACCAAAAACTTGTAATTGGTAAATGGCAATTTGTAATTGGTTAAATCCGCCTTTGACGGACCAATTACCAGTTTCCAATTACCAATTACTAAATACTGTGGAGAATATGTATGCTTGGTGTCATACATAAAATAAAAGCATGGTTCGTCAAGAGTCTTGAATTGGTTGTTATATTGGTTGTCGGTTTTCTGGTAATTGATGTGGTCTGGGGGGTTTTCACAAGATATGTGCTGCAAAACGCCAGCTCCTGGACCGAAGAGCTATCAAGAATGCTTTTAATATGGGTAGCGTTATTAGGCGCCAGCATTGGCTTTATTAAAAATAGTCATCTGGGTGTTGATTATTTTGTCGGCAAGCTCAGCCAAAGAGGCAAAACAATCGCAAAGTTCGTGGCTTATTTGCTCATCGCTGCTTTTGCAGCTATTGTGCTTGTTTATGGTGGTTATCGGCTTGTTTCTTTAACACTTATGACCTCTCAGCCTTCCCCAGCTCTGAATATTCAATGGGGACATGTTTATTTAGCTTTGCCTATAAGCGGCTTTTTCATCGTTATTTTTTCTATTGAGATGATGATTGAACAAATCTGCATACTTTTGAAAAATAAATCGATCGCTTAAAGGAATTATTCAATATGGATATGCCGGTGATTATTCTGACAGCCAGTTTTATTATCCTTCTTTTGATAAATGTGCCCATCGCAGTGAGTATCGGCATTTCAACTTTTTTGACTATTTTGTATGTAATGGGCTCTGTTGATGGCGCCGCCAAGATTATTGCTCAAAAAATGGCCACTGGCATTGATGAATTTGCGCTTCTTGCGATACCATTTTTTATCTTAGCAGGCTCGTTCATGGGAAAGGGCGGTATCGCCCGAAGGCTCATTGATTTTGCCGGTGCTTTAGTCGGTCGCTTTACAGGCGGACTTGCGTATGTCAACGTTTTAACTTGCATGCTCTTTGGTGCTATTTCCGGCTCTGCGGTTGCCGCTGTCTCGGCTATAGGCGGCTTTATGATTCCGGAGATGAACAAGAAGGGCTATCACAGAGATTTTAATGTGGCTGTATCGATCACTGCTGCCACGACCGGCCTTTTGATTCCTCCAAGCAATATAATGATTGTCTATGCGCTGGTGACAAGCGGCGTGTCTATCGTGGCGATGTTTATGGCAGGTATCCTGCCGGGAATAGTGGTGGGTTTGTTTTTGATGTTGGCCAGCGGCATTATCAGTAAGAAGAGAAATTACGGTGCCGGCGAAAAAGCCGCTCTAATACAAGTTCTATGGGCATTTATCCGAGCTATCCCGAGCTTATTGCTGATTATTATTGTTTTAGGCGGCATCTTATTAGGGATTTTTACCGCGACCGAGGCGGCGGCCATCGCAGTTGTATATTCATTTATCCTGGCGGTTTTAATCTATAGAGAGGTCAAAATTAAAGAGATACCACAGATGCTGCTTGGCTGCGCAATTACCACGGCTGTTGTGATGCTTTTGATTGGCGCTTCGTCAGCAATGTCATGGATAATGGCTCGCGAGAATATCCCTCAAAATGTCAGTGCCGCATTGCTATCTATCTCCAACAATAAAATCGGTATCCTTCTGATTATCAATATTCTGCTGTTATTCGTCGGCTGTTTTATGGATATGACCCCAGCGGTTCTTATCTTTACTCCAATTTTTCTACCCGTGGTATTACGGCTTGGGATAGACAAGGTTCATTTCGGGATAATTATGATTACTAATCTTTGTATCGGCCTATGTACGCCGCCGGTTGGAGCGTGTTTGTTTGTGGGCTGCGGCATCGGCCAAACTACTATAGTAAATGTAATAAGACCACTTCTTCCATTTTTCGTGGCTATGATAGCTGCGTTAATGCTGATAACGTATATCCCGCAGATTTCACTGTTTATTCCTGAATTGTTAAAGCTTCTCTAACAGATGCGTAATGCAGTAAAAAATGATGCGCAGGCAACACCGCGGCAACCTATCGCCCCGCAAGAGTTTGACTTCGAGGCGTACGCAGACTATGAATCGTCGCTGCTTCTGCGATGCCGAGCATTCTGGGCGGGCCGGCAGGGCGTTTTGGTGTACCGCCGGATGCGAGTGGCTGAAGTTTTCTCGTATGGCTGTAAGGACATGAAAAAGTCGCTGCAATGGCAATTAGGTGCACTTGCCAAGAGCATGAAGTTCAAAACTGATGTCCCTAACTTTCTGGAACCGTGGTATGGTATTGGTACTGTAGCTGGTGCCTTTGGAGGTGACTATACCTGGAAAGAAAATCAGGCGCCGGCTGTACGGCCGAGGTTCAAGTCGGTAAGTGACGCGCTTGCATACTCAACCATATCGGTTGCTCAGAGCCCCATCGGTCAACGCACGCTTGATATGATTGATTACTTCATTGAGAAAACCGACGGTTGGCTGCCAATGTCGCTTACCGATACGCAATCGCCTTTAGATATTGCAGGCAACATTGTGGATATGAATGGTTTTTTTTTGGATATGGTCGACAGGCCAGACGAGGTCAAGAGACTGCTCAATAGGCTGGTTGATCTGCTGGTAGATTTTACGCGTGTACAAATTAGCTACATAGGCCAGGCTCTGGTCTGGCCGGGGCATGGCTTTGCATCGTGTCGGTGCTTTGAAGGGCTTGGTATGAGCGATGATAATGCGCTATTGATATCACAGTCCGCCTACGGCGGATTTGGTGCTCCGGCTACAAGCGCGGCAGGTGTGCCGTTTGGAGGTTCTGCGTTCCACTGTTGCAGCAACTGGTCGAATAAGATTGAGCAGGTTATGCAAATCCGTGGGCTAAAGATGGTGGATGGAGCGTTTTCAACTGCGGCCGATCCATCACCCAATCCGCCGAAGCCTTTTGCAGCATTTGCCAACACCGGCATTGTGGTAAATGCCCGTATTGTAGGCGGCCTGCAAACCATTGTGGACGTCGTACGGCGGCTATGGAAGCCGGGAATGAAACTGATCGTAGTTACCTACTGCCAGACGCCGCGAGAACAAGCAGAGGCCTACGACCGCATCCACGAAATCTGTGTATAGGGCTGCCAATTACCCCCGCTTTTGCGGGGGCAGGCATGTCCCTGCAGAAGCAGGGATAAGAAAGGAAAAACTATGTGCGGGAAAAGATGCTTAATTTCGGTGGGCTTTGTGTGGTTGCTCTTAGCTGGTTCAGTTTTCGGCAATTACAAGATTTACGATGTGCGCGACTATGGCGCCGAAGGTGACGGCAAAATATTGTGCACCAAAGCCATTCAAAAGGCAATCGACCAATGCGCCGATGACGGGGGCGGGACGGTCTATTTGCCGCCTGGGACATATCTATCAGGCACAATATTTTTGAAAAGCCACGTGACATTAAGACTTGATTCGGGCAGTATACTGCTGGGTAGCAAGGACCCCAATGATTATCCTGCGACTTCTTCTGGTGGCGGCACGGACAAGCTGGTATCCGGCAGTCTCATCGCCGGGCAAGGCCTTAACCACATCGCTATTGTCGGAAGAGGCACTATTGACGGGCAGGGCTCGGCGTTTCGCTGGAAGGATGGAGGCCGGCCTAAATGTATCCATCTGGCAGGTTGCAGCGATATTCTCATCGAAGGCGTTAGGATGCAAAGTGCCGGAAGCTGGATGCAGCATTACCGTGGCTGTGACCGCCTTACCATCCGTGACATTGCCGTGTTTAACCATGTTACTTACAACAACGATGGTCTGAATATCGATAGCTGTAAAGATGTTTGCATATATGGGTGTATGGTGGATTCGGACGACGATGCCATTGTTCTTAAGAGCTTGTCGCTTAGGCCTTGTGAGAATGTGACAATAAGCAATTGTGTAATAAGCAGTCATTGCAACTCAATTAAGATGGGCACCGAATCCGGCGGAGGTTTTCAGAATATCACGATTAGCAATTGCACGATTTTGTCTCCTCGGTATTCGCAAAGTATCTATGGCAGGCAGAGAGGGCTTGCTGGGATTGCGCTTGAGATTGTCGATGGAGGAATATTGGAAGGTGTTGCGATTTCTAATATCACAATAAAGGGGGTGACGGTTCCTATTTTTATGCGGCTGGGCGATCGCGCCCGGCAGTATGAGAAAGACAAGTCCAAGCCGGCGGTGGGGACTTTTAGAAATGTGATTGTCAGCAATATCCTGGCGACCGATTGCTCTAATGTCGGCTGCTCTATAACGGGTCTGCCGGGGCATTTTGTTGAGAATGTGTCTGTCAGCAATATCAATCTGGGTTTTGAGGGAGGCAGGACCGTAGAAGATGCCGTCAGGCAAGTACCTGAGAAACCGCAGGACTATCCGGAGAGCACTATGTTTGGCGTGCTGCCAGCTTATGGATTCTATTGCCGGCACGTAAAAGGCTTAAAGCTTAATAATGTGCAGTTGCAGTTGGCAAGTAGCGACCAACGTCACGCGATTGTGTTTGAAGACGTCCAGGACGCGTTAATCGATGGTCTAAATGCTGCGTTCTATCCCGGTGCAAGCTCGACTATTCGGCTGACCGATGTGAAAGGCGTTCTTATCCGCGGGGGCAGACCAAAGGAAGGGACCGACGTATTTCTGACGTTGCAAGGTGCGCAAAGTGACAGGGTGTTGCTCATGGGCAACGACCTCAGCGGTGTCAACAAAGTTGCCCAGATAAGCCCGGATGTGCCGAAAGGCGCACTATCTGAACTGGCAAATCACATCGATTAGAGATATTGGATGGAGAATTTGTTTATGATTCTTGAAAAGTTCTCATTCGGAATTGGTGACAGGTTCGGCCGGCAGGGACAGGCACAATTAGCTGCCTTGATGAAGGCAAAACAGCAGGGCCTTGAAATTACGCCTGTCTGGAATAAGTCTTACCGGGAGCACACTATTATAGGCACAAAGCCAGCGGATACCCGCGAAGAAGCCGACCAGGCCGTAGCGGCCTGTGGCTGGGACGGGCCTTATTTTGTGGACGCCGACCATATCGGGCTTATGAATGTCGACCAGTTCATCAAATCAAGCGATTTTTTTACGCTCGATGTCGCTGATTTTATTGGTCGGCCTGCAGACGAAAGTGACGTGGAGTCCTTCGTCAAGAAGCATAAGAAATATCGAGAATTTGAAATTTCAAATATCAAATTTGAAATTACCGTGGAACGGATAAGGACGATAGCAGATAGGTTTCTGTTGGCGGTTAAGCAAGCGGGCAAAATCTATCGCCATATCGCGCAAGCCAAAGCCTCCGATAACTTCATTACTGAGGTTTCGATGGATGAAACTGAAAAGCCGCAGACGCAGCTCGATTTGTTTTTTATACTTGCTGCTATCGCTGATGAAAGAATTCCTGCTGCGACAATTGCTCCTAAATTTACCGGCCAATTCAATAAGGGCGTTGATTACGTCGGCGATGTCACTTCGTTCGCCAGAGAATTTGAGCAGGACTTGATGGTCGTCGTTTTTGCAGCCAAAGAGTTCGATTTGCCGAGGAACTTAAAGCTGAGTATTCACTCCGGCAGCGACAAATTCTCCATTTATGGGTCGATAAATAAAGCTTTAAAGAAATTCGATGCAGGGTTGCATCTTAAAACCGCAGGTACAACCTGGCTGGAAGAGCTTACAGGATTGGCAATGGCAGGCGGAGATGGCTTGTCAATCGCCAAAGAAATTTATGCAAAGGCGGTTTTGCGAATCGAGGAGCTTTGTCAGCCTTATGCAACAGTGATTGATATTGACCGAGCCAAGCTGCCGGCACCTACGGATGCCGATAAGTGGGATGGACGCAAGTTTGCTTCGGCGCTGCGCCACGACCAATCGTGCTCTGATTACAATCCCAGCTTTCGCCAACTTCTGCACATTGCTTACAAAATCGCCGCGGAAATGGGCGAGCGCTACTTAGAGGCGCTGGCCAAATATGAGGCCGTAATTGCCCCGAACGTGATAGAAAATATCTACGAACGGCATATAAGACCTATCTTTATAATCCCAACAAAGTAGGGGGATCGCGCATAATCGTCCGATAAAACGGCTTTCTTGAGATTGGAAGGGAGTTGGGGATTATGAAATTATTAGGCTTTAGAGGCGTATTGTTTTTTGACTTTGAATTGGCTGGCAATATTTGCTGCAGACCTGCCGTGCTAAAGCTATGTTCTTTATTTGCCGATACTTACAAAAGACAAAAAGAATTTAGAATGTAGAATTAGGAATTGAGAATTAAATCTTCTTCATTCTAAATTCTCAATTCTAAATTCAAATAGCGCAACCGACGGAGACGGAGTCTGTTAATTTACTATTGACTATTTATTATTGACTATTTTTCTTTAACTTCTCAAAATTCTAATTTAGTGCTCCATCACGCCTTAAATGATGGGTGTCATTCTGAGCAAAGCGAAGAATCTCGTCTGCGATAGCCAGATGCTTCGCCCTCAGCTCAGCATGACAACTCATCAAACCATGTGTGACAGAGCAATAGGTCTTGTATGAAAGCATTGGTTACGGGTGGTGCAGGTTTTATTGGCTCTCATCTGGCGGAACAACTGCTGGAGGATGGTAACAGGGTAGTTGTTATCGACGATCTGAGCACCGGTAGCTTAAAAAATATTGAGACTTTCAAGAATAAGCCGCAGTTTAGCTTTGTGCGGGGCGATATTCGTGATGCTAAACTGATGGAAAGCCTGGCAGAACGGTGCGATGTTATCTTTCATTTAGCTGCAGCCGTGGGCGTTAAACTTATCGCCGACAACCCCGTGCACACCATAGAAACCAATATCGTCGGCACCGAAGTAGTGCTGGAGGCGGCCCACAAATTCGGCAGGAAAACCCTAATTGCTTCCAGCAGCGAGGTTTACGGCAAAAGCGAAGCGGTTCCCTTCCGCGAAGACGATGATATTATACTTGGCAGCACCAGTTTATCCCGCTGGTCATACGCTTGCAGCAAAGCAGTAGACGAATTTCTGGGTCTGGCTTTTTATCAGCAGTACGACCTTAAAGTTATTATCGGACGTTTCTTTAACACCGTTGGGCCAAAGCAAACGGGTCGGTATGGGATGGTGGTGCCTCGATTTGTTCAATGGGCGTTAAGGGATGAGCCGGTCTTGATATATGGAACGGGTAAGCAGAAGCGATGCTTTTGCTACGTGACTGACCTGGTCGAAGCGATTATAAAGCTGATGAATTGTGAGCAAGCGACAGGAAAGGTATATAATATTGGCTCGAACGAAGAGATTACTATCGAGGGCCTGGCAGATAAAATTATCGAAATGACCGGCAGCAAAAGCAAAAAGAAATATGTTGCCTACGAGGTTGCTTACGGAAGACCTATTGAGGATATGATGCAGCGGGCGCCCAGCTTGGAGCGAATCAAAAAGGCTATCGGCTGGGAGCCAAAAACGCCTCTGACAGAAACGCTTCGGATGATTATTGAACATGGTAATTGGTAACTGGTAAATGGTAACTTGTAATTACCAATTACCAATTACCAATCATCATATATGAGAGAGGAACATTATGAAAAAGGCATTGATTACCGGCATTACAGGACAAGATGGCTCATATCTTGCAGAACTTTTGCTTGCAAAAGGATATGAAGTCTGGGGCATCATTCGGCGAAGCTCGTCATTTCACACCGGCAGGATCGACCATTTGTATAAAGACCCGCATCAGCAACCACGACTTAAATTAGTTTATGGAGATATGACCGATGGCGGCAATCTGTCAGCAATTATGAATGAGATTAAACCAGATGAGGTTTATAATTTAGGTGCGCAAAGCCATGTTCGGGTTAGTTTCGATATGCCGATTTATACAGTGGATACCGATGCGCTGGGGACACTTCGGCTGTTAGAGGCGATTCGCAACAATGAAAGGGCGATAAAATTTTATCAGGCCTCCAGCAGCGAGATGTACGGCAAGACAGTGGAAATACCGCAAACCGAAAAAACGCCATTTTATCCGCGAAGTCCCTATGGTTGCGCGAAGGTGTACAGCTTTTGGCAAACGGTAAACTATCGAGAAGCTTACAGCTTGTTTGCGTGCAACGGCATTTTATTTAACCATGAATCGCCCAGACGCGGCGAGACGTTTGTGACCAGAAAAATCACACGAGCAGCAACGCGAATCAAACTCGGCTTGCAGGATAAGCTCTATTTAGGCAATCTGGACGCAAAACGAGACTGGGGTTTCGCCGGTGACTACGTCGAAGCAATGTGGCTGATGCTTCAGCAAGATAGTCCCGATGATTATGTCGTGGCTACGGGCGAAAGCCATTCGGTTAGAGAATTTGTCCAGGAGGTTTTCAGCTATCTTGATTTGGATTGGCAAAAATATGTTGAAATTGACGCCCGGTACTTTCGGCCGACCGAGGTTGAACATCTGCAGGGTGATGCCAGCAAAGCAAAAAAGGTCCTCAAGTGGGAGCCAAAGGTGACATTCAAAGAGTTGGCAAAGATGATGACCGGTGCCGATATGAAAATCGCTGAGCATGAAAAAATTATCGAAGAACATGGAAAGTAAAAAGATAATCAATGAGTGAATTTTTCAAAAATAGACGAGTTGTTGTTACAGGTGGAGCTGGTTTTCTCGGCGGATATGTCACTGAAGGACTGCGAAAACGCAATTGTAAGTATATAGGCGTGCCGAAAATCGAAGACTATGATTTAGTGAGCTTGGATAATATTGTTCGGATGTACGAAGATATGAAGCCGGATATTGTCATTCACCTGGCTGCGGTTGTCGGCGGTATTGGTGCCAATCGTGAGCATCCGGGCGAGTTCTTTTATAAGAATTTGATGATGGGCGTTCAGCTCATAGAGCAGGCGAGAATCCGAAACATCGAAAAATTTGTAGCGATTGGTACTATCTGTGCATATCCGAAGTTCACGCCGGTGCCGTTTAAGGAAGAAGACCTTTGGAACGGATACCCGGAAGAAACCAACGCCCCATACGGCCTGGCCAAGAAAATGCTGCTGGTTCAATCGCAAGCCTACCGGGCCGAGTATGGTTTTAATTCGATATTTTTGCTGCCGGTCAATCTCTATGGCCCCGGTGACAATTTTAACCCTGCTACCAGTCACGTAATACCGGCGCTGATAAAGAAATGCTTTGATGCGATTGACAGTGGCGCTGACCACATCGTCTGCTGGGGGACAGGCAATCCGTCGCGTGAGTTTATTTACGTTGCTGATGCTGCGGAGGGAATATTGTTGGCGACAGAATACTACAATGGCTCTGAGCCAGTCAATATTGGAGCCGGTTTTGAGATAACCATAAAAGAGCTTGGTGAAAAAATTGTCAAGCTGACGGGTTTTGCCGGGGAGATTCGCTGGGATAGCTCTAAGCCGGATGGCCAGCCCAGACGCCGGCTGGACGTCTCAAAAGCTAAAAAATACTTCGGCTTTGAGGCCAAAACCTCTTTCGATGAAGGGCTTAAGGCCACCGTAGATTGGTACAAAGCAAACCGCAAGCGCCTCAACATTTAGCCCCACGTTTCACGTGGGGTATTTGATTGTGACAGGTACAAAGAAAAAATTGGTTTTGTGGTACACGGGGATATTCTGTAGCGCGGCCTTAGTTTATATAATCAGTTGTGCTCCGGGGGCCTTGTGGCAGGATAGCGGCCTTGTCCAGTACCGCATCTGGCACAATGATATAGAAGGGTTCCTGGGCCTGGCTATTTCCCATCCGCTATTGTATATATTGGCTATCGGCGTAAAGTATTTGCCGCTGAGCGAATTTATCTGGCGGGTTAATTTAGTCTCGGCAATCGCAGGAGCGGTAGCCGTAGCGAACTTGTTTCTATTTACCAGGCTGTGGCTGGGCAAAAGTTTTCCAGCAGTTGTGGCTGCTGTCACGTTAGCTGTCTCTCACACATTCTGGCTTCATGCCAGCATTATCGAAACATACACTTTGTGGACGGCAATATTTACTGCTGAATTGATAATGCTGCTGCAGTATGTCAAGACTAACCGCGTGGGCTATTTGTACTGGCTTAGTTTACTCAACGGTCTTGCGATTGCTGTTCATAATCTCGCTTTGATACCGCTTCTATGTTATGCTGTTTTTTTTGTTGGTCTGTTAGCTAAAAAAAATATCCGCTTCAAAAGTTTAGCCGTTATTATTCTGTTATGGATTGTCGGTGCGCTGCCTTATGAGTATTTGATAATCAAAAACATAATACAAACCGGCGGTGTCACCGGCACTTTAGCTTCCGCACTTTTCGGGGTGCGCTGGCAGCGGGCGGTTCTTAATACCTCTTTGTCGGTAAAAATTGTAAAAGAAAACTTTTTGTTTATTTTGCTTAATTTTCCTACGTCTAATATTCTGCTATTTTTTGCAGGCTGCTGGGGCTTGTTTAAGATTTCACCAAGCCGAGGTTTTAGAAATGTTTTGATCTGCTTACTTATATTGTTTTTTATCTTCGCTTTTCGATACACCGTGCCGGATAGGTATGCTTTTTTCATACCATTTTATTGCGTGGTTTCAGCCTTTATAGGCCTGGGAGCATATTTTTTGCAGGGACAAATAAATCATAAAGAACTGTCACCCCGACCGAAGTGGAGGGGTTTGTTAAACTTGTCCCGAGCGCAGCCGAGGGAGCAGATTCCTCGACTCCGCTTTGCTTCGCTCGGAATGACAACTTTGCAAATAAACTGTTACAGAATATTACTTTTGATTTTCTGTTTGCTGCCTGTCGGTATATACGCGGCTGCGCCAATGTTGGCTGAGAAGATGCAGCTTAATCTCGGCACAAGAAGCGATATCTCTTACCGCAACGATTATAAATATTTCCTGCAGCCGTGGAAGACCGGATATAAAGGTGCCGAACGCTTTGCTAATGAGGCATTGGATGCTGTGGAAAATAATGCCATTATTTTTGCCGACAGCACTACCGTAGCTCCTCTTCTATTTGTCCAAGAGGTCAGGGGCAAGCAAGCGGATGTAAAAATTGTTTCCGGAACTATCAACAGCAAAAATGCACCGAGCTTTAACGAGCGTACAATCGAGCAATTGCTGAATGACAGGTCCGTATATGTTGTTTCACGACAGGCAGGGTACTGTCCGGCATTTGTGCTTGATAATTATGACTTAGTAAAAGCTGGTGTTTTATGGCGGGTAGTTAAGATTAGCCATCGCCGTACCGGCGACGGCTAAACAAAACAAGTATGAACGAACAACCTATCACAACGTCTAAGAGACTGATTTACAACACGTTTTTCAACGTAGCGACACTGATAAGCAGCGCAGTTATTGATTTCTTCTTAATCCGTTTTTTTCTTGGGGCACTCGGCGAGGTGCAGTACGGCGTATGGCTATTGATTGCAGGAACGCTTTTTCGCTATGCAGCCCTGCTGAGTATGGGGCTGAATAGCTCTATAAATAGATATATCCCGGTTTTCTTGGCAAAAAACGATGAGGCTGGGATTAAACGCGTGATAAGCACGTCATTTTATTTCTTCTGGCTCCTTGGTGCCGTATTGGCAGCGTCCAGCGTAGTGATATATTGGAATGTCGGTTCGTGGTTTGCTATTGAGCCGCAGCTCACAAGCTGTGCCGCGACACTGGTGCTGGTGGTGGGATTTTCTTTTGCCGTTGCTATGCCTTTTCAGCCGGCTACCGCGATTTTAAGCGGACTGCAGCGCTTCGATGTCATCAACATGGTTATGCTGGTTACTTTGATACTGCGAGCACTGCTGCTGATTGTATTATTATCGCGGGGGTGGGGCTTATTGATGATGGGGCTTGTATTTGGAGCAAGTGAAATTCTGTTGCGGATTTTACACGCTGTCTTTGTCAGGAAATTTCTTACCGCGGCATCTTTATCTTTTGCAAACCTGGATTTGCGGCTTTTGCGCCAGATGCTGGCTTATGGCATAAACACCTTCATGTATTCAGCAGGTGCGATTATCATCTATAAGGCGAGCAGCATTATAATTGGTATTTTTCTGGATACTGCACAGGTAAGCCGGTTTGAGATCGCTGCAGCGGGAGTTTTGTTATTGACGCAATTTCTGCAGGCCGCGACCGCGGCGATAAAGCCGGCTGTCAGCGACCTCGACGCCAGGAACGACCATCTGCGGGTCAAAGAAATATCCTTCCTTTCTCAAAAATATAGTCTGCTTGTGATAATCCCCGGCGGATGTTTTTTAGTGGCGATGGGCAGAGAGTTTCTATGGATATGGGTAGGTGGGAAATTTGCGGACCCTGCTGTGGTAAATACTATGGGCGTCATATTGGCGGTCCTGGCGGTGGGGCACTGTTTGCAATTAGCACAGCACAGCAACTTCCTTGTGCTGGTCGGCAGGGGACAGCATAAAATCTTCGGCATTCTCATAGCTTTAACGGCGCTGGTTTGCGTTTCGGCTTCTGTTATCTCGGTGAAGGTGCTCAATTGGGGATTGATAGGCATAGCCTGGTCCAATCTGCTGCCGATGGCGTTTGTATCCGGCTTGATTTTGCCAATATATTTTCACCGGAAGATGCGAATTTCTGCGATGGAAAGCCTTCGCCATGTTTGGCGACCGGCCCTGCTGGGTTCATTACCAGCAGTTGTGATGCTCACCGTGTGGAAATATCTGGCGCCACCTGATTCCTGGCCTGAAATCATCAGCGTAGTAGTGGCCGCAATGATTCTGACTCTTTTAAGCAGTTGGTTCCTGAGTTTTAATCAAACTGAGCGGAAACGATTTGTCGATGTTGTCCTATAGAGACTCTCATAAATACGCAAGCAAAGGCGCTGAGTACGAGGCATACTATGAAACGCAGCCCTGGCAAAGATTTCTCTGGTCGCGCGAGCGCGAAATTATCCTGCGGATTTTAGAGAAATATTTTGCCGGTAGGGACATCCATCTGCTGGATTTTGCCTGCGGGACAGGACGCATAACAAGTCTTCTGGAAGATCGCGTAAAAACATCAACCGCTATTGACGTATCCAGCTCTATGTTAGCCATCGCCCGAGAAAAACTCAAGCGGACCGAGATAATTGAGGCAGATATAACCATAAACAATGTTTTGAAGGGCAGAAGATTTAATCTGATAACGGCGCTGCGGTTTTTCGTTAATGCGGAACCGGCTTTGCGTTCGGCGGCGATGAAGGCTCTTAGTAAGCTGCTCTCTGAAGATGGCTATTTCGTATTTAACAATCACCAAAGTTATGGCTCGCCCTGGATTAAACTACTATATATGCGCCATCAGCAGAAAAATTCTCACGGTATTTTCAACGTTATGACCATAGACGAGATGAAAAAACTCGTTGAAGGGGTAGGGATGGAGATAGTGGAGCTTTATCCGGTCGGTTTTTTCCATCCGCCCAAAGTTGCCGTTCCACAAATGTTAACTGCCATAATTGAGAATATATGCTGCAAATTCAAGTTTCTAGCCCAGTTTTCCGAAAGTCCTATAGCGGTGTGCAGAAAACTAAAAACTCAAAGCTAAAAACTCAAAATTATGGAACTCCACAGTTTTACATTTTTCGTTTTGCCTTTTACACTTTAATGATGGAATTTATTGGTGACATTGCAAGGAAAAAGGGCAGTAGTTCCTTATTGGCTATAGAGGCGACCAAGACCAAATTAGCAGGCGAAATTGGCAAAGATAGCGGCTTGTTCTATGTCCCTGCGGTGTTGAATTTTGACCAGGATAAAGGTCTGCTGGATTTTGAGCGGCTGAGCAGCCTGGTCACACTGCTGCAATTGGCGATTGATAAAGATGCTCGATTGCTTGAGTTCTCAGAGAAAGCCGGCCAAGCTCTGCAGGTTATCCATAAACAATTGATTCTGCCTGGCCGAATCAAATATGCACTTCCGCCGGAATGGATGGATTGGCCGGACAAAAATGTTTTTATTCACGGCGATTTTGCCAGCATAAACGTATGTCTTCACGAGCCCTCGGGCCGGTTAGTCATATTAGACTGGTCGGCAGCACCGATTATAGGAAGAACTCCTACTTTTGGCAGCCGGTATTTTGATATTCTTTGGTTTATAAGCTGTGTATTTCGTGGTGCGCCAAGGGTGAGATTTTTGAGCTGGGACGCCGAGGGGATAGCCGATGCGTTTTTGAAAGGCTACGCCGAGCGTCATTCGCAAGATATTTTCGACAGGCTGAGGGAATATTTGCCGAGTATATATCAGTTGCAGAGAAAAAAGGTTTGGTATCTTGCGCGACAAAAATCAGCATTGAAGGCTGCGGCTTATCTTTGCCCGCAGGTGTTTATGTATGCTCGTTTACATAAGTTCTTCCGCTGCTATCGGAAGTGAAATTGGGAGCTCGGTATGTATGCCGGATACGATAATGCAGTAAGCCAAGAAGATTTGTGGTATGGCGAGCCTTCACGCACTTCTGATATTCAACTGCCGCCTGCGATGAATATCCTGCTGCTGGCGATCTGGGCCGTGATTTGCCTGATTGGCTTTGCGGTAATCTTTTTAGGGGAAAATACTGTAGCTGGTATCGTAATCATAGCGGTGCCCACGTTCATCGGCATGGTTATTAAGCCGACTTTCGCGCTGGCCGTTTTGATGTTGGTGTTGCCCACAGGAGCGGGTATCGGTGCCAGAGAAGATTTCAGTCTCGACCGCGGTGTGGGGATAGCAGTTGCGATCAGCTTTGCGTTGAATTTGCTGATAACTCGTCCCCGGCTGCGTATCGGCAGCAAGGCATTATGGGTGGTTGGATTGTACACCATCTGGGTGTTTTTGGTTTCGTTGGCAGCACCTTATCTCGGCCCAGAGTTAAAGCGTGCATTCACCCAGGTTCAGCTTCTGATACTGGTTTTTATCGTATATTGGATACTGCAAACAAACGACGCAAAAACTTTTCGCTGGGCATTAAGAGCATACGTACTTGGGACGCTGGGCACTATCACATTAGCATTTGCAACCGGTGCGGCAATAAGGGCCGTCGAAGAGACTCCTGAAGCAAGATATGCAGCTACACTCGGTGAGGCGATTGATGCGAATATGTTAGCGGGTCTGACCAGCTTGGCCTTTTTGGCAGCTATTTACTTGTTCGCCCGTGACAGAAAGATTCTGTGGCGAATCGTATATCTCGTTGCCATTTTGGCCCTACCTATAATGTTACTTAAAATAGGCTCTCGTGGTGCTTTGGTGGCGCTGGCATTTACAATGTTATCGCCGATACTATTTATAAGACAGGTATTAAGAAAACCTGGGTTAGCAGTAATTGTATTAGTGGCTATTCTGCTTGCTTGCGTCTCTGCAGGGCTGGTGGTAAAAACAAGGGGGCTGGAATCCGGCGTTGCAGAGCGATTGACAGACATAAATCGTGCCAAAGATGCTGTCAGCTACAGGATGATGCCCATTAAGCAGGCCGTTAGATGTGCGGTGAGAAAGCCTACCGGGACAAGCTATTTTGGCTGGTTTGAAAATAGTGGACTTCTAATCCTGCCGCACAATGACTTTTTTTTAGCACTTGGCCTTTATGGCATACCTGCCGCTGGTTTGTTCGTGCTTTTCGTAATTATGATGATGCTCACCGTCAAGCGTACCCCGCTGGGATGGGAAAAACTATACGCCAGAGCGGTTTTAACGTTTTTATTAGTGATGGGACTGAATGTGGGACAGCTATATCAGAAACATTTTTGGGTATTTTTGGCATTTGTAATGGCCGGTGAACGGATAGCTGAATTCTTCGCTCCGCCAATTGATGATTTAGTGGCCCAGACCGAATATGAAGAAGATTTATTGCTGCCGTGAAACGTGGTTGTGAACCCCGCTAGTTTTCTGCGGGGCTAAATATTGTTGTATTTAGCCCCCCAATCCTTCGACTCTGCTCAGGACAAGTTTATTGGGGGGTTGGATTTTCCGATGCACGTAGTGATGGTGACAGATTTCCCAACTGACCCTCACAAAATCGACGGAGGAGTAGCTGGTGCTGCAAAATACCTGGCCTGCGAACTTACAAAGCATCCGAACGTCAAGTTAACAATAGTTGTTCCAAAAGGCGCTGTTGGCCAAACCGTTTGCCAGCGGTGGGGGAACTTTAATATCTATCGAATCGCCAAAAAAGGGCTGTGGCGACATCTACCCGGAACCTTCTATGACATTTTTGCGGGCAGACGTCAGATAAAATCTTTTTTGAGACAAATAAATCCTGACATTGTGCATTTTCAGAACGCGACCTTTCTGGCAGCGAATTGCCAGCATCCACACGTTCTTACCATACACGGAATTGTAGAGAAAGATGCGATGTGGGACAGACGCTGGGGACCTCTTTGCTGGCCTCGCTGGCTGCTTTTGAAATTGACGGAGGAGTATGGACGTCGCCGTGTCCCTTATGTTATTCTGATAAGCGAATATGCCAAAAAGATTTTGCCCCAGAAAAATAAGATTCGCAAGACCTTTTCTGTTGATAATCCGATTGCAGATTCATACTTCGATGTCGACCGGCAAGCAGAGCCCGGCAGGATATTTTGCTGCAGCAGGATTAGGCCCTTGAAAAATATCCTGGGTATGATAAAGGCGTTTGCTGTTATTGCTCAACGATTCGGTAATGCGCAACTTCGCATTGCAGGAACCGCTGAGCCTTCATACCTTAGAAAATGCCAGCAGCAGATAAAAGCAACAAGGCTGCAAGATAGTGTGCACTTGCTCGGCAATCTCAGTGTCAAAGACATACAATTGGAGTTATCGAAGGCCCATTGTTTAGCCGTACCCTCCTTCCAGGAAAACGCACCGCTATCTATTGCAGAGGCGATGGCTGTAGGCGTCCCTGTGGTTGGGGCAAGGGTGGGCGGCATACCGGAGATGGTCGAAGACGGCAAAACCGGGCTTCTGGTCGACCCTTATAAAATAGAAGATATTGCCGATGCAATTTGCAGGATTCTTTCAGATAAGAGCCTGGCACGCTCGATGAGCCAGCGTGCTAAACAGATTGCAAAAAGCCGATTTATGGCATCGGTCGTTTGCAGGCAAACGTTGCAAGCATACAACGAGATTTTAGACACTGACTAACACAGATTTTTGCACGGACTGACGCGGACAGAAAACTGACATGGGCCTCAAGCACATAATCGGAGGCATATTAACTTATGTGCCGAAAGTTGGTAAACTTATGGCTGGTCATACTGGCGGGACCAACTCGGCTCGTTATTGTTATTCGGTCTGGCTAAGACACCTTATTTTAGCGCAGCAGGTCGGCCTTTGCACCTGGCCAAAGGTAATTGCCGAGTTCGGCCCGGGAGATTCGCTGGGCATCGGCCTGGCAGCACTTGTTTGCGGAGCCGAAAAATACTACGCACTGGACGTCGTGGAATATGCCAACACCGAAGTAAACCTTGACATCCTCGAAGAGGTGGTCGCGCTTTTTGCAAAAAAAGAGTCTATACCGGGTGAGCAGGAATTTCCTTTAGTCAGACCATTGCTGTCATCATACGAGTTTCCGCAACAAATTCTGACGGACGACCGGCGAAGGCTTTGCCTCACCGCTGAAAGGATTCAGTCTATAAGAAAGGCACTTATCAACATGGACGTCTCTCGTCCCTCGTCTCTTGTCCCTCGGGCGACGATGGACGGAATCCAGATCCACTATGTTGTCCCCTGGTACGATAGTGACATTATAAAGCAGGAATCTGTTGATATGATATTCTCTCAAGCGGCGCTCGAACATGTCGATAACCTGGCCCAAGCCTATGTGACATTTTACCGCTGGCTTAAGACAGATGGCTTTATGAGCCATCAAATCGATTTTGGATGTCACGGCCTGGCAAAAAAGTGGAATGGTCATTGGGCTTACTCGGATTTGGTGTGGAAATTAGTCAAAGGCAAAAGGGCGTATCTATTGAATAGAGAGCCTTATTCCACGCACAAGCGCCTGCTAGAGAGTTCCGGCTTTGAAATTGTCTGCGAGGTCAAAACTTTGGACCATTCAGGACTTGCTAAAGAACAGCTTAGTTCGAGATTCCGCCGGATGTCGCAAGAAGATATGACCACAAGAACCGTGCATATCTTGGTAAGAAAACCCCCCAATAAATTTGGGGGCTAAATATTTTTTGTATTTAGCCCCGCAGTTTACTGTGGGGTTTTGTCGTTGTTCGATTATGAAGATTGCGTATGTTGTTTCGGGCATGAAATTGCCTTTCGTCATCAACGAAATGCAGGCCCACCAGCAAGCTGGCTGGCAGGTCCTGCCACTGGCCAGTTGCAGGCTCGAAAAATTCGAGAATTGGTCCGAAGTTATGATTAAATGGTGCAAGCGGGCGATTTATCGTCCCAATATTTTTGTGCAAGCTCGAGCGACTCTGCAAGAGTTATTTACACATCCGATTCGTCTGTTGCAAGTCTGTTTTTGGCTGGCAACCTTGCTTATTCATAGTCCCATTGAATTTGCAAAGGCTATTTATGAATTAACAGCAGCCTGTCATTTTGCCCATCACTGCAGAAGGTTCCGCGTCGAGCATATCCACGTGCATTTTGCCAGCCGGTCTTTGAGCCTGGGTCTTATGTTAGGGATGCTGATGGATTTGCCGGTATCCTGCACAGTGCACGCCTTCGACATATTTACCAGAAGCGCAAACAGCCTGAAGCCACGATTGGCCAGGTGCAAATTTATAGCTGCTATCTCGCAATTCAACATCGAATATTTAAGAAGCACCTGCGGCAAATCCATTGCAGATTTATGTCAGGTTGTACACTGCGGGATAGATGTTGGAAAATTCAACGCAGGACGAAAGACGCAAGACGCAGAACGCAAGACGCTGCTGTGTGTGGCAAGGCTTGAGCGCAAAAAAGGCCTGGATGTAGCAATAGCAGCGTGTGCCAAGTTGAAAGAAAGCAACGTAGAATTTTTGTTCCAGATTATCGGCGATGGCCCTGAAAGAAAGCGTCTTGAAAAACAAATCCGCCGACTGGGATTGGAGGATTGTGTTGTATTGCTCGGCCCGAAGGCGAACGACCAGCTCGTTCAATTTTATAGCAAAGCATCTATATTCTTTATGCCTTGCGTGAAAGCACAAAATGGCGATATGGATGGGATTCCGGTAGCGATGATGGAAGCGATGGCTTGTGAGGTGCCGGTGGTATCAACGGGGATTTCTGGCATCCCCGAACTTGTGCACCATAACATCGATGGCCTTCTTGTGGATATGAGAAAAGAACCCCACGTGAAACGTGGGGCTAAATATTTAGCCCCGCAATTTATTGCGGGGTTTGATAATTTCGTCGGCGCAATGGCCGATACCATCGAGAATCTGCTTTCCAATCCCGATAAAATTCGGCAATGTGGTCGTGCTGCCAGGCAGCAGGTCGAGCAAAACTTCAACATTACAAAAACCGCAGAGCAATTACGGCAATTAATCCAGGAACAACACTATGAAAAATGGAGAAAAACCCCCAGTGAAACTGGGGGCTAAATATTTAGCCCCGCGTTTTACGCGGGGTTTTCATTTTCTGATTCTGATGTGCTTTGTCTGCAATTTATATGCAGGTACATATTGGATTGCACCTAAAGGAAATCCTATCGCCAAGGGCACAGAAGACGACCCCTTTTCCTCCGTTCAGGATGCTCTCAAACAGGTTGGCGGCGGTAATACTTTCATATTTGAGCCCGGCAACTATGTGGGCCTTCAGATAACACTTTCTGCCCAATACTCTGGCTCACCGCAAAAGCCGACCGTTCTTAAATCTCAATATAAGTACAAAGCGGTTCTGCACGGCTCGCCATTCCATAACATTTATATTAAAAAAGGTTGCAGGTGGGTAATAATAGACGGCTTTGAAGGTAGCGGAGCCAGGTACACAGGCATCAAATCAGATGCAGATTTTACGGTGATAAGAAACTGCCATATTCATAATAACGCCCTTCAGGGCATAGAAGCTCACGATGTTAACGGGACGATTATAGAAAACAATATTGTTGAATACAACGGCGAGAATCTGCAGTTTAGTCATGGAATATATGCGGATGGTAACAATTTGACTATTCGCAATAATATTGTCAGGTTCAACTCCGGCTGGGGACTGCATCTGTATCCTAACATAGCTAACAGTCGAATCGAAAACAATCTTATCTACGGAAACGACAGATGGGGCATCGGCCTGTACTCAAAGCCAGGTGTCGGCTCCAACAGAATCATCAACAACACCATTGTCCAAAATGGTAGCGGCATTGCAGTGAAAAACGGCCAAAACGAGATAATTGCGAACAATATTATCGTAAATAATACCAGCTGGACGTTCGAGAAAACTGAGCCCATTGAGATTCTTGACGGTCGTTATCCACACAAGAGTAAGCTTATTATTGAATATAATCTTTTTCTTCCGCCATATAGAGGGGCTGATCCACACGGAATATCTGCGGACCCATTATTTCTGGATGCCAAAAAGGGCGTATTTTATTTGAACAAGGGCAGTCCCGCCATTGGAAAAGGCTCGAAACAGTACGCCCCGGAAAGGGATTTTTTCAATCGTAAGTGGCCCGTGGATAAAGTCCCTGATTTGGGGTGCTTTCCTTATGAGCCACGCCTGCTGTCGTCGGAGGCCCGGAAAGACTGGTATTACCAGTGGCCGTTTCTTTTCAAAGGCCATTCTGAAACGATGCCGGATTTGTGGCAGTTGCCCCAAAAGTAACCAAGATATGCACATTTTTTATTTACACCAGTATTTCGCTACGCGGAAAGGCACGACAGGGACACGTTCCTATGAATTCAGCAGATACCTCGTAGGCAAAGGTCACCGTGTCGCCATGATAACCTCGGGACTGGCCAACGATGAATTTGGCGTGCCAAAGGGACAAAAATATGTGGAGCTGGAAGTAGAAGGTATTCGTGTGGTTCCTATTGCTGCCGCTTACAATGACCCGCAGGTCGGTACTAATATGAGCAACTGGCGACGTATGCTCAAGTTTTATCAATTTGCCAGGTTAGCTGCTTATGTGGGCAAGAAACTCGGCAAACCTGATGTTGTATTTGCTACGCATACGCCATTGACTATTGGGCTGGCAGGCATTGCATTGGCACGTCACTTCGAGGTTCCCTTTGTCTTCGAGGTTCGTGACCTTTGGCCCGAGGCGCTGGTCAACCTCGGAGGATTGAAAAATCCGCTGGTGATATGGCATCTGCGACGAATGGCAAAAAAGATATATAACCAGGCAAAGCATATTGTCGCGCTGTCGCCCGGTATAAAAGAAGGGATTATCCGCGCAGGCGTGGAGGCTTCGCAGGTAACCGTAATTCCAAACGGCTGCGACTTAGACCTTTTCCGGCCAGACCTGGACGGCTCAGCTTGGCGAAATCGGCTTCAGCTCGGCGACCGATTCACAGTAATTTACTTTGGGGCCATGGGGCTGGCCAACGGGCTGGAGTATGTTATTGAGGCCGCCAGAATTTTAGCGCAGCGCCGCAAAGACCATGTCGTGCTGGTGCTGGTCGGAGATGGAGGGAAAAGACCTGAACTTGAAAAGATGGCACGTGAATATAAACTGACAAACGTGATTTTTAATGCACCAGTTCCTAAGGTAGAGCTTGCTCAGCTTGTTGCCGGTTGTGATGTGTGCTTGACCATCTTTCGAGCAGCCAAGGAAAGTAGTTGGTCTCCGAATAAGATGTTTGATGCTTTGGCAGCCGGTAAGCCGGTCCTGATAAATGTCCCAGGCTGGCTGGGAGAAACAATCGAGAACAACAAATGCGGCAGATGCCTTGATCCGTACCATCCGGATGCTCTGGTCGACGCGTTGGAGGAATTGGCAGCCAATCCACAGCTTTGCCGGCAGATGGGCAAAAATGCCCGTGCGCTAGCTGAACGGGATTTTGACCGAACCAAATTAGCTTGCAGACTTGAGAAGGTTTTGCTTCAGGCTGTAGAAGAACCCCCAAATAAATTTGGGGGCTAAATACAAAAGATATTTAGCCCCGCAGTTTACTGCGGGGTTTGAAAATGAAAATTTGTATGATTGACGAGTCTTTTCCTTTTGTCAGCGTTATTATGCCGATTCGCAACGAAGCCGTTTACATCGAGCGGGCGATAAGAAGCATCCTGCATCAAGACTATCCCGTCCAGAAGATGGAAATCCTGGTCGTGGATGGGATGAGTGACGATGGCACAAGACAGATTGTAGAAAAGTTGTCTCAAAAAGACCACCGCATAAAGATGCTGGATAATCCTCGCCGAATCGTTCCAACTGCACTCAATATCGGATTGGCCGCAGCGCAGGGAGATTTATTTATTCGAGTTGACGGCCACGCAGAGATTGCGCGTGATTTTGTAAGGGAATCAATCAAGTGTCTGTGTGAGCATCCGGAGGCGTGGATAGTTGGCGGTTACATTGAAACAGTAGCAAATAACTATATCGGGCATGTGATTGCATCGGCTATGAGATCGCCAATCGGCGTGGGCAATTCACGATTCCGGTTAGGCAATTACGAAGGCTGGGTCGATACGCTGGCCTTCGGCACACATCATAAATGGGTAGTAGATAAAATCGGCTACTTCGATGAAGAGTTGGTGCGGAATCAGGACGATGAATTTAACCTGAGAATAATTTTAGCTGGCGGCAAAATTTGGATGTCAAAATCCATAAAAAGCAAATATTTTTCGCGTGGGTCACTGCGTAAACTCTGGAGGCAGTATTTTCAATACGGCTTCTGGCGAATAAGGACGTTACAGAAGCACAAAAGGCCCGCAACGTTGCGGCAGTTAGTGCCATTGTTATTTGTGCTGTCACTACTTTTGTGGGGATTAGCCGGCTTATTGTGGAGGCCGTTTTGGATTTTATTAGAGATCGAGGCAGCTATATATGTAATTGGATTGTTCGCAGGCGCCGCTGTTTTGGGGCGGAAATCCGGCTGGCAATATGCACCACTGGCGCCGGTAGTGTTTGCTATTTTGCATTTTGGCTACGGATTGGGGTCGTTGTGGGGAGTCATCAGGTTCCTGGTTCTCAAAGGACGTAATGTGAAAAAGCCGCAAGATGTGCAAATTTCCAGATAAGCTTATAGAGCAATATGAACAGCAGTTCGCTAAGTTGCTCGGTGCCACCCGTGCCTTTGCGTTTTGGAAAGGCAGAGTCGCGCTTTACGCGATATTGAAGGCGATGGGTATAAAAGCTGATGACGAAATTATTGTGCCGGGATACACCTGCGTGATGAATGTAAATCCGATAAAATATCTTGGGGCTAAACCGGTCTATGTGGATATTGAACCGGTCACATTTAACATCGATGTCAATTTACTCCGAGAGAAAATCACCGCAGAAACAAAAGCCATTATAGCCCAGCATACATACGGCTATCCCTGCGATATGGACGCAATTATGGATATTGCCGGCGAAAAGGGCGTCCCTGTCATTGAAGATTGCTGTTTGTCACTTGGTTCTAAATATAAAAACAAGAAGGTGGGCACTTTTGGCAAAGCTGCGTATTTTTCGTTTCAATGGAATAAGCCTTATACAACAGGATTAGGGGGAATGGCGATAACAAGTGACGTGGAGCTGGCTGGGGAAATTGAATCGCTAAGGGCTAATGAAATGTGCCGGCCTTCAAACAAAGAAGTCATTATGCTTTGGACGCAATTGGTTATATATAGGTTGTTTGTTTATCCCAGGACAACCGCATTTGCACAGGCACTCTTTAGATATCTTGCGAAAGAAGGAGCAGTCCTCGGCTCATCGAGTAAACTAGAGTTTAAGCCGGTGATGGCGTGCGATTTCTTCAAAGGTATTAGTTGTGTACAGGCTCACTGCGGCTTAAGACAACTTAAAAAGATCGAAAAGAATATCGCTCATCGTAGAAAAATGGCGCAGTTGTATGACGAGCTTCTCAAGGTGCAGGGCTGGTCGGCTCGGCAATATGATGCATCAGCCATACAGCCGGTTATGGTGCGGTATCCGCTGCGTATTGCCGAGAAAGATAAAGCCCTTGCCGAGGCAGCAAAGGCAGGTATTGAGCTTGGAAGCTGGTTTGAATGTCCGCTGCACCCCATTGAGACACCGTTGGCAGCATACGATTATGAAATCGGGATGTGTCCAGAAGCAGAAAAGGTCAGCAAGGAAGTTGTGAATCTGCCTTTACATCTGCGGGCTAACGAAAAAACAGCAAAAAGAACTGTCGAGTTTATAACTAAATTTACCCAAGTGGAGTAAAAAAATTGACAATCACCACGTTGCATGTAATACTTTGGGGAGCCGAAAATAAGTTGATTCAAGGTTAACCTATGAAATACAATGCTGTAGTTCACCGAAAATTTGCCCTTCTTGATAAATATTTAATCCAATTGCAAAACCAACTCAAAGATGTAAATATCGAAGCCTTTAAGAGCGACTGGGCACTGCAGCGAATGACCGAGCGTGTTTTGCAAGTTATGACAGAAGTTGTTATCGATATCGCAGAACGTATTATTGCATGCAGAGATGCCGGCCCTGTGGCAACTGCGGCAGAAGCAATAGAAAAGCTGGTCGAATTGGAAGTGATAAAATCTGCAGAACTTTATACGGATATGGTACGGTTCCGCAATCTATTAATACATCGATATGAAGAAATAGATCCGGCAATAGTTTTTAATATAGCCAAGAACAAACTTGATGCCTTTAGACAATTTCGGAATGAGATAGATCGAGCATGAGATTCGATGTAAATAAATTGGCAGCCTTGCTCAAAGATAAGTGTCCCGACATACGTTTTGCATTGCTGCACGGTTCAGCAAAAGATGCGCAAGTAAAACCTGGCCGTGACATTGATCTGGCTTTGTTTATTGAGGGTAAACCAACACTGAAGTTATATGAAATGGTTTATGAGTGCGCTGAGGCAGTAGCACCCAGTGTGCAGTGTGACATCGGGATATTAAACAACGCTGAGCCAGTGTATCGCTTTGAGGCACTTACAGGCAGGCTGCTATTTTTTAGAGACCAAGAGCAATACTTCCAATTCTTTTCCCTGACCTGTCGCGAATATGAATGCCAGGTCGTCGATTACCAGCGGCAGCAACGCTACCGTCTAATGAATATCTGAATCTGCACAACACAATCAAAAGTTGATATTTCCCCATTCGCAAAATAGTGTGAAAAAATTCTGCAAACGCATTGTTGATATTTTAATTGCATTACCGGCTGTAATAATTTTGCTGCCGGTTTTTGCCGTTATATTCATAACCGTCAAGCTTACAAGCAAGGGACCGGCAATATTCAAGCAAGAACGAGCAGGTAAAAACGGCCAGCCATTTATCTTTTATAAATTCCGAACGATGAAGCTCGACGCTGACCCGTTTGGGCCGAGTCCTAAATCCAGCGATGATCCGAGATTGACAAGGATAGGGAGATTGCTGCGGGAATATTCGCTGGATGAGCTTCCGCAATTATTTAACGTATTGAAAGGAGATATGAGCATCGTTGGGCCTCGGCCTCTCTATGTCTGTCAAGCTGCTGAATGGAACCAGCGGCAAAAAAAACGACTGCTTGTAAAGCCGGGCCTAACAGGTCTTGCTCAAATCTCAGGAAGGGGGCAACTTACCCGCGAAGAAAAATTGGAACTTGACGTTAAATACGTAGAAACAGCTAATCTCTGGCTGGATATAAAGATAATCTTAGTGACTATCGGCCAGGTTTTTCGGCAAAAAAGCGTCTATGAAAAAAGATATTCGCAAACCGAATATACGCGGGGACAGGGCAAACAATAGCAAAGCTTACCAAAATGGCGGCCAGAATTAGTGCGATTACATTGCTGATTTCAATATGCTGTGGGCGAGGCTTTGCGCTAGAACCCGACGAGATTTGGATAATAGCAAATGGCGACAACGCAGCGTCTGTACGAATCGCTCGATACTATTGCCAAAAGCGGCAGGTGCCGACCAAAAATATTCTTACCGTGTCTTTAGGAACGCAGCTCACGGATACAATCAGTAGAAATGATTATGATAAATGGCTTGCAGAGCCGATTCGCGAGAAATTGTTCAGCCTTGAGGTTGCCAGCAAAATCAAATGCCTGCTGACTACTTACGGTGTGCCATACAAAGTAGGACCGCGAGGCCCATTAAAAGACTTGGAAGATAGATTAAGACAATTACAGGAATTAGCCAAGCAAGAGAAAAACGCGATTGAGCAGTTACAGCAGAACAGCTTAGTTGGCTCCGCAGAATACAATCAAAGAACACATAGGCTGGCTCAGTTACAACTCGAAATCGATCGTATCAGCGGCAAAGAAACAGGAGCATCGGTAGATAGCGAATTATCAATGGTATTGTTTGGTGCGTATGACCTATATCGATGGCAGCCAAATATGCTAAGAAATAGTGCGTCAGCCTGGGATTTTAGAACGCTCATGGTTTGTCGGCTTGATGGGCCAGATGATAAAATAGTCAAAGGTCTGGTCGATAAGGCTATTGCAGCAGAAAAGATGGGATTAAATGGCATCGCTTACATCGATTCGCGAGGTCTTGTACAAAGGGACTTGCCCGGCTACGTTGACCAATCTCTGCGGGACTTGGCGATGCTTACCAGACTGCGAACAGAAATGCCTGTTAAAGAAGAGCCGACAGAAAAACTTTTTGCACCAGGAGCATGTCCCCAGACAGCTATCTATTGCGGCTGGTACAGCTTGAAAAATTATGTTGACGCCTTTGATTTCGTTGATGGCGCGATCGGCTATCACATCTCCAGCTTCGAGGCGGCAGACCTTCGCGACCCCAACAGCAGCCAGTGGTGTCCAGCTATGCTGAAAGACGGCATAACCGCAACGCTTGGGGCGGTGGCTGAGCCATATCTTCATTCATTCCCAGAGCCTAAAGCATTTTTCCTGGAGCTATTCAACGGCAGCCCTCTTGTCGAGGCGTACTACTATACAAATCCATTTAATTCCTGGCAGTTAATTCTGATAGGCGACCCACTGTATAAACCGTTCAAGACAATTCAAAAATAAAAAAGTAAATATCAAAGCTTGTCCTGAGCAAAGCCGAAGGATTGCGGAGTCCCTTAGGGATGACTTCCTTAATCTTGCATCCTTCGGCTTGGGTTCCCGCAGGGCGGGGTCCCTCGCTCAGAGCTTGCCCTGAGCTTGTCGAAGGGACAGGTTTTGATTTTTGATATTTGATTTTTATAGAGACGAAACATGAAAATTGTGGCTACGACGGCTGCGATTCCTACAGCAGAGACGATTACATCCGTTATGGCGAAACTTCTGCCGAGAATCAATGAGCCTAATTTCACAGCCAAAAGAAGCCCTGCGGGCAGGATTGCCGCTACTATCAGCCATCTCCGCCGAAGCGTCGCTCGTCGCTCGTCGCACGTGTCACGAGTCACGAGCGACGGGTCACGGGTCACGCGTCGAGTATCGAGCATCGAGCATCGAGAATCGAGATATCGAATCCACAGCAGGGTAAATAACGCGTAGGCAAATAGATGAAATGCTGTGTTTGTCCCGGGCAATAAATCTGCCAGATTTGCTCGCGCAATATTTGTTAAACCAAAGATAGTAACACCTGTCACGATAAGACAAGCAGGCCAGAAAGTAAAAATTGAAAGCACAATTAAGCCTGTTAAAGTACCTTCCAAATCCGCGACAAAATCCATAGCATCACAACTGCGTCCTCGCACACAGCTCTGAAGCAGCTCATCGCATAAACCGTATAACACGACCACAAGAAGTATCCACCAGGTAGTGGTTTTGCGCCAGTCTATTTTCTTGTTCGGATTGATGGCAGAGGCCAGCAGAAAGAAAAGAATCAAGTAGGCTAAAAAGTGAAGGCCTTTATCTGACACCTCAGCCTGGCGAACCAATTGTGGAATGGGTATATGCGCAAGGATAAATAGAGCCGCCCAATAAAATACTAACGAGATTATGATTAGCTTGTGTTGACGCGATAAAGCCATCGAAATGCCTTCAATGTCATATCATATTTTCGCAAGTCAAATGCAGAAGCCAGTCGTTGCCCCCGCTTTTGTCTTCGACAAGAAGACGCGGGGGCGCAGAGAGGTTCTTGCCGTCATTTGTAAGTCCTGCGTCACGTTTGTCGGCAGTATTTTGCGCATTTATCCATGTCACTTTGTACGGGCCGCCTTTGACATCAACATTTACCGTACCGCCATCCGGCAGATAGACCAGATACTGTCTGCCCTCTTCAGCCAGGCAGAATCCGTTATCTACAATTTGCTTCTTTGGACTCATTCGATAAAAAGGTATGGTCTGGAAGAAGTCCCAGACCCTCTTAACGATGTCGTGATTGGCTTGCCTGACTTGCGCCAGGTCCATAGTTCCGCTAAAGCCTGAGGACGAATCGCCGTTCATATCGCCAAAATTGATGGTTACCGCCGAGGCTAACATAACATAGGCCTTTTTCCTGATTTCATCAGTGGAGAGTAAGCTGTGATACTTGTTGCCTGGCCAGAGGCACTCCTGGGCATATACCGGTTTAGTGCCGGTATGATTTCTCAGCAAGAAAGTGCTTATGCTATTGAGATTCTTGTCTTTGGCCCCTTGCAGCGTCACATAAGAAAGCCATTCTTGATTCCTATGAGGGTCATCTCCGGTTGGATTATGAATCGAGATTAGATGTCCAAAGACATCCAGTTCTTTGATCTTTTGGCCGAGACGATTGATGTCCGCGGCACCCATCGCGTTTTGGAATTTATCTGGTTTTATTCTTGGCTCGGGGCTGGCTACATTAAAAAGGATATTCCAGTAAGGGCCAACGCGTGCAAGAGTATATTTTATGTATTGCTCCTGCTGTTGGTGGTCTGTCGGCCAGCCTGCGGATTGGCCGAAAAAGCCGGCAAAAGGATAGACCATCATTTTGCGCCGGGCCAACTCATCGAGAATAGCTTCCATCTTCTGATATTGCTCGGCGTCGAGGGGCCATAATCTGGGTGTGTCCCATCCTACACCCCGTCCCTTATCGTTGCGATTGAGATAGTGACTGGCAACCGAAAGCATATTATAGCCTTGCTTCTGTGCCCAATCCGAAAAGGCCTGGCGTTTTGAGGCTGGCCAATTCGAGGCAAAAAAGCGGTCCCCCACATGGAAGCTGCGAATAAGGATGTGCCCGCCACCCTTATAGCCGAACCATATCGGATTAGCCTGGTCTTTCGATATCATTCCTGAGATGTCAGACGGTACGCAATAAAAAGTTCCACTTATATTGGGACCTCCGTCAGAAAAAGTGGCAGAATACTTCCACGCGCCAATCTGGCCGGGCATAAACCGGATTTTCCAGGTCTGGCCACCATCGTAGAATCCCCAAAAATCAATAGAATTTCCATCAGGCTTTGTATAGGTCACATTTAGCGTGACGTCCATGTAAGGATTTAAATACCGCTTAGTATTGTTGATCGAGGCTTCAAACCGGCCCCACAATTCTGTTTTGATTAAGGAATCCTCAGACATCAAGTTAGAGGCTGCAAAACACGCTGTATGGTGTAAGAGAAATACGCCAGCAAACAGAACTAAAAAAAATTTCCTTTTCACGGGAACCTGTCGTCTAAATAAATATCTTCATTTACGGAGTAAAATATACAAAGTTACACGCTGGGAATAAAGTTTAATATGGGAAATTTTGAGATTAAGGGTATAATAATAGTGGTCTGTCATATATAGTTTGAGGACTTGTCATTGCGAGGTCTGTGAAACAGACCGTGGCAATCCGACGTAGTCGTTGCGAGGGATTTTATCTCGAAGCAATCCCCGATCCAGTCGGGGATCGCCACGTTTGCCTTCGGCAAACTCGCGATGCTTCGCGGATTGCTTCGCTTCGCTCGCAATGACACCTATCATTTGAACTGTGACAGACCAGTAGGCTATCATTTTGAAAACTATTAGGAGGACTGAATAAAATGAAACGTCCGAGCGTGCAAAAATTCGAAATTCGATCCTCGATACCAGATACTCAATACTCGACGGGAATCGAGCATCGAGCATCGAGCATCGAGACCTTTGTAAAATTAGGAGCAGCTGCAATAATTTTAGCTGGCTTGGTGGCGGTTTGTCCGGGACAACGCAGGTCCCGCCTTGTGCCTCTTCGAATAGTTCAACTTCCCGAACCGAAGTTGACCAGCTCGACCAGTTTCGAGCAGGCGTTGATAAAGCGGCGCATTGAGCCGCAGTTTACAGGCCAGCCGCTCAAATTTGAGCAGATTGGCCAGTTGGCTTGGGCCGGCTACGGTATAACCGAATCCGCCACTGGCAGACCTCCGGCGGGCCAGATACGACCGTTGCAGGAGGAATTGTATCCAATAAATCTATATTTTGCCACGCCGGAGGGGATTTATGCTTACAGTCCAAACGAACACAGTATGAGACAGGTTTCGGACCAAGATGTGCGCGGTGCCCTGGCAAAAGCATCTATAAATCCCGAAGCAGTGGCTACAGCCGGCGGCTGTTTTATTATTACAGGTTCTGTGAAAAATTCTACCAGCCGGGCCAGCAGCAAAGTCCGAGGCCTTATGCTGCTACAGGCAGGACAAATCGCTCAAAATATCCAGCTACAGACGGTGACTTTAGATCTGGCCTTTATGCCGGTCGGCGATTTCGACACCCAAAGTGTCAGCAGAATCTGTAATATACCGAGAAATCTGGAGCCGCTTTATATAATTTGCATTGGCTATCCTGCCGTATCCGCCACTGGCGGACCTACCGTAACAAGCCAGACGCAAGGCGGTACGGGACAACCTGCGCAAAATAGAGCAGGACCCAAAACGGCTGCCTTAATTGTCGGCGGAGAAAATTTTCACGATAGGGAGCTTTTTGAAACCATGCGCGTTCTTGGCTCGGCGGGCGTTGCGACCGTTATAGCCAGTAGCAGGACAGGTGTTATCAGAGGTATGCAGGGAGGTGTAGCTGAAGCGAGGATATTGGTGAACCAATTAGGGGTCGATGACTACGATGCGATAGTTTTTATCGGCGGCTTGGGAGCAAGGGAATATTTCGACAACCCGGTCGCCTTAGAGATTGCCCGCGCCGCAGCAGCGAAAGGCAAGGTTCTTGCCGCGATTTCCATTGCGCCGACTATTTTAGCCAATGCAGGAGTGCTACGAGGAGTGCGAGCCACCAGTTTTGGTTCCGAACAGGCCGTCCTCCAGCAAGCCGGCGCCACATATACCGGTGCTCCGGTAGAACGGCACGGGCTGGTAATAACAGCCGCCAGTCCAATAGCCGTAGCACAGTTCGCCGGTGCTATTACCGAGGCCCTGGCCGGAAGATAGGTAACTGGTAATAGGTAACTGGTGATTGGTAATTAGTAACCATTTAACCAGTAACCATTTAACCAATTACCATATTCTGGTAACGATTTGTGATGGGTAATCGTCGGTCTTTGCCGAAGGCCTTTGGCGTAATTTTTATCCCCGGCGGGCACAGCCTCCTTTTATATTCATTTCGATCGACCATCCGAATAACGTTATGGACCACGTCTTTCGGTAAGCCCGATTCAATGAGCTGCTGCGCCGATTTGTCCTCTTCGACATAGCCTTTGAGGATTTTGTCCAGTAAATCGTAATCGGGCAGCGAGTCGGTGTCTTTCTGGTCGGGCCGTAGCTCGGCACTGGGTGGCCGAGTCATTACGTCAGCAGGTATAATCTGGCGCCCAGCTATCTTATTTATATGCTCTGCTAATTGATAAATCATCGTCTTGGGGACATCTTTTATCACGGCAAAGCCGCCGGCTGTATCGCCGTAAAGGGTGGCGTAGCCGACAGAGGTTTCGCTTTTATTGCCGGTCGTCAATACCAGCGAGCCAAACTGATTGCTCAGTGACATCAGGATAGTGCCGCGGATTCTGGCCTGCAGGTTTTCATAAGCAATGCCCTTATTGTCCCAGCCGGGAGCCGTCTTTAACGACTTGTGAAATTGGCTGAGTATCGGCTCAATGGGAATGGTTAAAAGCTCCACGCCCAGATTTTTAGCTACGAGCTTTGCATCTTTTATCGTCTCAGGGCTGTTGAACCTAGATGGCATTGTAAGACAGACGACATTCTCTGCACCGAGGGCAGCCACGGCGATAGCAGCGGTGACCGAAGAATCTACGCCCCCGCTAACACCAAGCATAATTTTCTTAAAGCCGTTCTTTAAGGCATAATCTCTTGTGCCGAGTACCAGTGCTTGATAGGCTTCATCGAGAAGATTGGCTGGCTGCTGGCCGGCAGGTTGTATCGGCTTGACCTGCACAGCTCCATCAATGGTCGGGATAACATCTGCAATCAGTAAGTCTTCGTCGAAGGCCTTGGCACAGGTTTTTATCTTGCCCGTCGAATCGGCGAACATACTTCGGCCATCAAAAACCAATTCATCCTGACCACCCACGAGGTTGCAATACGCAACGGCGCAATTAAATTCTTTGGCACACTGGCTGACTACTTCTTCTCTTTTATTCATCTTGCCCAGGTAGAAAGGCGAGGCTGATATATTCAGAACCATCTGGATTTGGCCGGCATCTTTGAGAAAATCGCTGAGCCATTCGATATTCCAGATGTCAAAGCAAATAGTAAGTGCGATATTCAGACCTTTTATATTGATTACAATCGGCTCGGTGCCGGGCTGGAAATACCTTGGCTCATCGAATACGCTGAAGTTTGGCAGTACGCCCTTTCGATAGATTTTGGCTATTCGGCCGTTTTGCAACACGGCTGCCGAATTGTAAGTGTTGCCTCGATAGCTTCCCGCGAAGCCGACCACCATCGTCTTGTCAGGGCAATCGGTGGCGAGTTTCTCGACCGCCAGGCGGTTTTCCTCTAAGAAGTGTTTCTTGAACAATAAATCTTCCGGCGGGTAGCCGCAGATAGCCAGCTCCGGAAAGGCTAACAAATCCACATTGGCCCGAAGTGCCTGGGCGTAAATATTTCGCATCTTGTCGGCATTGCCGGCTAAGTCGCCCACCGTAGCGTCAAATTGTCCCAATCCTACACGCACAAAATACTCCTTAGAACAGAAATCGGAATACAGCAGACAGGAGTCAGAATACAGAAGTCAAAATTCTGTATTCGGTATTCTGTATTCTTTATTCTTTTTTATGTCAAGACTTTTTTATCGTTTGTAGGCTGCATGTCATAACTGCTCGCCGGAACCCAAAGGAAAATCACCCCAAGCGCAGGTCTTGGGGCTAATCACCGTAGGTAATTGGCTTTGATTGGGTTTGTTTTTGCTAAGTTCTTGTTTGATTTTTTTCTCATAATTTCTTGTTATAATTAAGCTTACGTCCATTTAACTTTTTCATAAATTGGCTTTGTTTTGCAAAATAGTCGTCAAAATTATCGTTGTTTTTTCCTGATTTTCTTTTATTCTGATTACCTACATCCTGTTATCTCGGTTACCTGATTTACCTATTCTGTTTTCTGTCTCCTGTATTCTATTTAATTAGTTCCATACATATTATACCCAAAAATGGCAAAAAAACAAGCAAAATTTTTTCTCGTATGCCTTGAGCGCTAGCCTGCGCTGAGCACTGTCGAAGTGTCGAAGGGATGCTCGATTCTCAATGTAGCACAAGCTTCCAGCTTGTGGAATTAAATTACAACCAGGCTTGTCCCGAGCGCAGTCGAGGGGATGGTTGTGCTACGTTACTTTTTGTTTTGATATATCAATACGTAAAGCGCGTACGCGCTTTACGTATAAACTTTTCTTTGTTGTTGGTTGTTAAGGCCAAGCAAAAGGTGGATTTTTTGGTAGGATGGGCTGGCCCGCTCCGGCGGATGCCTACGCCGAGCCGAGTGCCCACCAAATTCTAAATGGTCCAGCCTTAGCAGCCGCTATGGCGGAGTAGGCACTACAGAGAATGGACCTTTGCAGCCGAAGCGTTTGTTTTGTCGGTGTAGGCGTTTCGCAGAGTAGCATTAGCTGTCTATTTTCATTGATGATTTTCTGCTCGGCTTCTATTTATGCGATGATTTGATTTTGTTAATGGATTACAAAAACTACACGAATTGGGTCACAAGAGTATATAAGTATATGCGTATATACTTATAGACTGCTTAAAGGATCAAAAATTTTAGAGAAACGTAGGATGAGATGAAATCACACCGACCCAGTTAAAATTTGCTCAACATAGAGGATGAAAAAATGGATGATTCCGAATTTCAGCAAACGCCTCTTCCAGCGATAGATCGCTGAATACTTCCCACCACTTACCAGTGTGGCGCATGTAGGCGAGATTGAAACACCCATTAGCCATGTATGCAAGGCGAGTGAATCTAACTTCGAAAAATGGCGACAGTGCATTTGGACCAGGACAGGCATACTTAGCGCAAAAGTAAAGACAATTCTTATGCCACTTCGTGTAGATATCGACAATGTAGTTAAATCTTTCATCCTTAGGCGGCGGCTTAATGTATCGTGGCTTAAATATGGTCTCGATGATTTCGTTGGCTTTAGCCGTGACCTGCTCCTTAACAGTCTCCGTCACGTGCGAAGCAGGCCGAGGGCAGTAAATCCATTGTCGTGGTGTCTTTGCCATATTCACATTCTCCATTTATTACGAAAGTCACAGTCTTCTGTACACTATCCCAGTTCATTCGCGGCTGTCCATATTATTACAATCTGTTCGTCATAAGTGATCAGCAACTATAACAGCACCTGATGGTAGGCCTGAAGCATTCATTACGGATTCGACCTTGTCACATGAGACACCTGCGATGGTAGAATATGTGTGAGCTAATCCATACACAGTTTGCAATGTGATCATGTTCATGCCCTTGTTTTTTGCATTGTTAAGTCGTATGATCAGACTGGCCAGTTCATACAGATCATTCTCGTATAGAAACTGAATGCCTTTTAGCGAACTCACATGTATCCTGACCTCGTACATAATAGCCCTTTAAGCACTCTAACTTTTATTTATATGATTTCCACATAAAAATCAATTACTAACGACATTCACCGTTTTCTGTGTACCATCCCAGGCAAAATAGGTGCTATCGCTATTATTCCCATCCCTACAAGGATTTAGTAGCAAGACTATATAAGTATATGCGTATATACTTATATAGTGATTCAAGCATAGGAATTTAAGGTGGTGGAAATGATTATGCGGGTGTTGAAATGGACAGAGCAGCAATAGGATAGGCTTTAGCCCCTGCGATATATGCTCGATTCTTTGATAGGGTGGGCACTACCAATAATTTTTTTTATTTATGTCACCGTTTTCTGTGCGTTTTCCATAGACATTGATAGGTAGCTGTCCATGTTATTCCAATTCCAGAGTATATAAGTATATGCGTATATACTTATATAGTTTAGTAGGAAACGGGGTTTTAGAGGGAGTGGGTATTCAGTCTTTGTGGTCTTTGTAGGGTTGGCTCCGCCCACCATTTTTTTATTATGAATTTCACCGTTTTCTGTGCACTGTCCCCAGCCATTCGTGTCTGTCCATAGTTTCTCGTCCGTAGTTTCTCTAGTTTCTACTAGTTTCTAAAATCTTCACTAACACGAGTACTCTATATCACCTCATGAATCTCGAAGTTCGCTACGATGAAGTCCCTGAGTTCATCGAGCTTTGATCTGATTTGATGCAAATTCTTTTTAGCTTTTTTAATCGAGGCATTATTTGGGAGCTTTAATCTTTCAGCATGCTCGATGTGTAAAAAAGGTGAAAAGTTAAAGAACGATCTTCTCTTAGTCTCAAACCGTTCGAGGAGAACGGTAACTATCCCCTTCTTCATGTGAATAAGTACATCCAATGGACGGAGTTGATTTGCGCGAATGGAGAGAATTGTGCGAACTTCACGACGGTGAAGAAGAGAATTGATACGCTTGATAATTACCTCTTGTTCCTTGAGCATTTCGGAAAGCATAGCACGTTTGATGCGATGTCCAAATTTATTATGTTTGCGTAATAACTTAAGAATCCTATCCCCATTCTCTACAAGCATCTCGAGGTCGCGATAAAGAGAACTGAACAACTTAGCTATCTTCTCCCTGTTAGATTTTGTTATGCGAAGAGAGGAAAGAATTTTCAGGGCCAGTTCACTAAGACTTAAAGCTTCTGGTAGCATGAGACATTCCCCCTTTCTATGAGGAAAACTTGTATTATCATAGAATTTACCGTTTTCTATGAAATGTCCCCAAGTCATTAACTCGTAATATGGAGTGGCCTACTTCTTAAAGTAGCATCACTGGATGTCCCTATTATTCTAAGTACACCGCAAAAAAAGGTCATTCACACTATTTATCCCAAAGTTCCAGTGGTATGCCCTCCTCGAAGTACACCGCAAAAAAAGGTCATTCACACTTACATGCCTCTATCGTCCGATCGCAGGTAGCCTCGAAGTACACCGCAAAAAAAGGTCATTCACACTAACACAAAAGCGATGGACTTATGAGCTGATCCTCGAAGTACACCGCAAAAAAAGGTCATTCACACTATAGACTTTAGCCCAACATTTGCTGGAACCCTCGAAGTACACCGCAAAAAAAGGTCATTCACACTGATTGGCGCTCTTTTATAGAAGCGAATTTACCTCGAAGTACACCGCAAAAAAAGGTCATTCACACTTGCTCCTCTCATAACTCCTTTGAGATGATTCCTTTACACAGATTCGACCCTGAAAAAACTTGCGTGTATTAGTGAGCGAAAACACAACGGGAAACGAATTTCCTCTAATATGCGCCTTCTCAACTTTCAGGCCGTTCGAGTCGGCCTATCGCCGCCGGTTGCGCAATTGCCCGTAGGCTATCGCAACCTTTATCGGCGGCAACACATTTTCTTATTTCAAAGAACGACCTTTAACTCCAATGTATGGTGGTAAGAAAAATCAATCTTTCGGTAACTCTTTATATTCTATACTCTGTTTTTTGCATTGCAAGCGAATTTTTTCTTCAATGTCCGCAGTTGCAATATTTTTTGCAGCGTTATAATCAGAATTTAAGGGTTTACATCCCTTGGGGCATTCAAACATTGCAGATTTGCCTGTTTTCTTATGGGATTGCCTGTATTCAAAAGTGAAATCATCATAAATAAACCCGCATTGGCTGCATCGACGGGATGTCTTACAGGGATTTACTTCCTTTACTTCTATTCCCGCTTCTTTAGCTTTATATTTGATGAACTGCTGTAATTGATTGTATCTCCAGTTTTGACCAATGAAAGTTCCGCTCAATTCTTCTGCGAGTCCTTTGAGATTTTCTATTTGAATCACTCCAGCCCCATGATTTTTCGCAAATTCGATTACGCAGTGTGAAAGCTGATGATTAAGTGTCTTATAAGCATTGTCAATTTTGCCCTCGAGTTTCTCTATAGGCAGAAGGATACGTTTTCTTCCGTGTCCTGACCGTGCAGTCGGACTGGATAAATCCTTTGCGCCAGCTCTCTGAATTGAGCGTCTCCTTGCAATTGTCTGTCTTTGTAGAGTCTTGATACTGTCCCCTAAAGGATTCATTTTCTTGTATCCGATTCTTGCAGCGCCGTTGTTTATTGCTGCGTATAACGGCACAGACCAGCCTAAATCAACACCTACGATTATATCGGCATGAAGCTTTGTCGCATCCGCCTTGGGAAAATCATAGCTAACTGAAAGATACCATTTTACCCTTTTTTCCTTTATCTCAAAAAAACGATGACGGTAGCCTGTAAAAGAATTACTCTTATTTGAAACAAGTCGTTCAAGTACTGCTTTTTGTCCATCACTAATTTTTGCAGTTGATAACAAGACACGGGGATAAGGCTTTTGGCACATTCTCAAATTGACTTCATATTCGCCTGATTCAGTTTTCTCAATCATACTGGGTCTGTGGTCGCTACAATTTATCGGTATCGCTAAATCTCTCTTAAAAACCGGTAGAGAAACCTTGCCTCTTATTATATCTCTCCATTTTGACTGACTTCTTACCGCATTTAATTTTGTTTTTTCAAATGCACCGTATATATAGCCTGAAACTGCTCCATTTCGTGAATATCGCGAAAGCTCGTTCTCTTTTACACCTTCTTTGATAAGTGTCTTTCGTAAAATTTTATCAAGGGTACTAACTTTATGCATTCCCTCAGAATCTGTCTGGCCCATTCTGTATTTTTTATGAAAATTAAGATATGCTTCACTGACTGCTATATTTGCAAGCCTAAACAATCGATAGCGAACATCACGCAGTATTTTGCCGAAGTCGTTCCAGGACATATTTACAGGCTTGACAATTTGAAATGTTGCCACTTTTGTTAGTCTTTTTTCTTTGTCAGGCATTTTATCTCTTTAATATTGCAGGTCACAGAAGCAACGGGTGCGGCGGCCGAGTGCAGCCGGTTTAATTTTCGCCTGCCCTGCCTGTCCTGAGCGAAGTCGAAGGGCGTAGCCTAAAGCGAAGCATGGGTCGCTTATGTCTCATCGCTCGTGGTTCGTCGCTCGTCGTTCGTATCTCGTATTTGGAATTTAAAATCGAGAATCCAGCATCAAGCATCCATTTATATGTCTTCTGGCAACAATTGCCTACAGTGCACTACCGCTAAAACATCTATTTGGTCCGGTTTTATCCGATAAATAATTCGATACGGCTTCTCTATTATTTCGCGTACATCAACCGCTTCATACTCCGGCACCTTACGTCCTGACATTGGAAAGCTTGCTATCTGCTCTGACCGTCTTGTTATTCGATCTACCACACGTTTAGCATATATAGGTGAATCGCGCGATATATATTCGTAAATATCCAGAAGATGTGCTATTGCATTATCCGTCCAGTGCACTCTCATGTTTGTAGCCCAAACTTGGCACGAACTTCCTTGACATCTATTGTTCGGTCAGCCTTGCTATCCTCGATGCCGGCTTCAATGGTCTGGCGAACATATATTTCGTACATTAAGTCATCCCACGTTGCGTTCTCTGGCAGCTTCTCCAACAGACGGTATGCTTCCTTTTTGATGTTGTTATTTTGCATTGTTCAAACCTCACTATTGCTTAATGTTTCTGCGACAGCTTAACAATTGTTTATACTGTAATCTTATCGTTTTGTCAAATTATGCGCTCAAGGAAAGTTTGTGCGCCTTTCTCTCAACTGTTCGGATTAAATCTTGAATTGCGTCAACTTCCTTTTCATCAAAATAGGCCTCTCCACATTGCCGGCATACCCAGGCAGGAACATTGTCAAATGTTACGTGGCAATTGTTTCTGTCAATATGCAGTGGAGCCATTCCCTTTTTCATGATTGCCTGACAGTGAATACATTTCATTTTTTTCATAGTTAATTGTAATCAGGACGATATTCTCATGGTAGCGCAGTCCGGCCCGCAAAGTTGCTCAATCCCGCCGGTGTTGTTTATATTATGATCGCGATTATTGAAAAAAGCAAGAAGAAAACCCTGCCAACAAGTGGCAGGGCTAATCGTCGAGTATATTCTGTCTCCTGTCTTCTGTCTTCTTTTTTGTATTTCGTTTGGATTCCGCAAAAAATTCTGACCGTCAGCGTCCTTCTACGTATAAGTGATACTACGAAAGATAAATGTCGGCGACGGCTAAATATAAAAACCATTGAAATAACATTTGGGCCAAGAGTATTTTGATGGTAAAATTAGTCCTGTCGAATCCATAAAATGATTATTGATAATTGATTATTGCGGATTGGGGGAGATGTTAAAATAATCAATAGAAAATAATCAATAATCAATCTTGCTGAGGTTGATATGGTCAGGAATATTTTGCTTTCTTTTATCCCAATATTTGTGGCTGTGGATGCTGTTGGTCTGCTTCCTATTTTTGTCTCATTGACCGAGGAAATTGTGCCACGTGAAAAAACGAAGATTATTATTCAGTCTATGCTCACTGCCTTATGCTTGGCGGTTGGTTTCATATTTTTGGGCCAGGCTGTGTTCAAGGTTTTAGGCATTACCATTGGAGATTTTATGATCGCCGGCGGGGCGATACTTTTTTCACTGGCCATAACTGATATGATTAATCCCGCCAAGAAACGACACATACCGAGCCGGGAGCTGGGAGTGGTTCCTCTGGGAACGCCGTTGATTGTAGGCCCGGCTGTTTTGACCACATCGCTGGTCATAATCTCACAATATGGGTTGTTTGCTACGCTAATATCGGTGTTGGTTAATATTCTGCTGGCTGGTATAATTTTTAGTTTGTCTTCAGTTCTAATAAAGGTGCTCGGCGAAGCCGGCTCCAAGGCTCTTTCGAAAATAACCAGTCTGCTATTAGCAGCAATAGCGGTAATGATGGTAAGGAAAGGGCTGATTCAGTTTCTCAAATAGCAAATCGCGAATCGCAAACCACCAAGCGATAAGCGACAGGCGATATGCGACAGGCATGGCGTTTCAGAAATTGTGCGGTTATTGTAGCTCACCCGGATGACGAAACACTGTGGGCTGGAGGCACTATACTGATGTACCCTGAAAGCAGATGGACGGTAGTCACACTCTGCAGGGGTAGCGACCCGGACCGAATGCCGAGGTTTTTTCGAGCCTTGTCCGCCGTAGGCGGATTAAATGCAACCGGGATAATGGGCGACCTTGACGATGGGCCGCAGCAGTTGCCGCTGGATGAGCGTAAAACGCAAGATACGATAATTGAACTGCTTACCCCGCCCAGCCCCGCACCAATTGAACCTAAACCAAGAACCAGACTCAAAGTAAGGGTTGGTCTCAAACAACAGGACAATTGGTGCGGGGGGCGGGGATTCGACCTTATTATTACACACGGACTGCAGGGTGAATATACGCGGCATCTGCGGCATGAAGAGACGGCCAAATCCGTCTTGACATTGTGGGAAAGCGGCAGATTGTCCGCCGCCACACTATGGATGTTCGCTTACCAAGACGGCGGAGGTAAGTATCTTCCCAGACCGGTTGATGCTCCGGATATGCTGATAAAGCTGCCGGAGGAAATCTGGCAGAAAAAATATGACATTATCACTAAGATATACGGTTTTAGCGCAGATAGTTTTGAGGCTAAAACAACTCCGCGCCAAGAGGCTTTTAAGTGTTTAATCCGGTGCAAAGTGCCTAAAGTGAGCTAAAGTGCCTAAAATTAAAAAAATGAATAATGAATATCGAACAAGGAATTTCGAACTTCGAAATTTACTATTCGACATTCGATATTCTAAATTCAATTCTATCCGACACTTTAGGCACTCCAAACTTTAGTCACTTGGAGTTTGAAAAATGAAAGTGCTGGTTCTTTATGATTATCCTCCGCCTCCCGGCGGTTTAGCAACTCAGGGGGACCTTCTTTACAAAGGTCTAAAACAGATGGGTGTCGAGGCCCATGCGGTGAATTTCGAGTCAGCCCAGGAAAAAGAGTGGTATTATCGATGGTTTGAGCCGGACGTCGTGGTGGGGGTTGGCTACTGGGGCCATACGCCCCATCTGGTGCTTCACCCTCAGCGATATGGCGTTCAGCCTGTGCCCTGGCTGGTGGCAGACGGCTACCTGGCCAACTATGCCGAAATACTTGAGGCTTTGCCTTTAATCCTGGTCACATCAAATTGGGTCAAAAGGGTTTATATGCGAGACGGCCTTAGCGGCGAGAACATAGAGGTTCTGCCGGTCGGTGTGGACACAGATTCCTTCATACCGCGTGACAAAAATGACCCTAAAATCAAAACGGTGCGTGAGGCGTTAGGGGTAGCGCCAGACCAGATAATGATACTTACGGTTGGAGGAGATGCTGCCTCCAAAGGGGCACAGGAGGTAATGCAGGCGCTGGCCATTAACGACACGAAAGCTCCTGACTGGAAATATGTATGCAAGGTTTGGCCTCAACCCAGAACGGAGCAGCAGAACCTTGCGGATTTACAACTGGCAACACACTTAGGCATAGAAAAAAATGTTGTATATACCACCAGCAGAATATCCCGTAACTTTATGCCATATCTATTGGCAGCGTGCGATATCTATGCAGCTCCTTCCAGGCTGGAAGGTTTTGGAATGACTCAGATTGAAGCTAATGCCTGCGAAAAACCGGTGATAGGCATAAAAGCAATGGGCATGCTGGATACTTTGGTTCACGGCAAAACCGCTTTTTTAGCCTCTGTCGCCCAAGAGATCCGGATGAAGGAGACCGTCGTTGGCAGCGAGTCTGGATATGAGCCAGGCCATAAGGTTGTTTTCAAAAGCCCTCGCATAGTTGATTATCGCGCTAGTGTCCATGACATCGCAAATTACCTTATGGATTTGATGCAGAACGCTAACCTTCGAGAACAAATGGGCAAAGAAGGAAGAAAACGAGTGGTAGAAAATTATGACTATCGTGTTATAGCCAAGAGATTCATGCAGATCATCTCAGAGAAGTTAGGAATTAGTGAATTAGCGAATTAGTCAATTAGTGAATTAGTTACTAATTAACTAATCAACTAATCAACTAATTAACTAATCAACTCAAATGAAAGAGCGCGAAAAGAATTTGATTGAAAAAGCTAAGGATGCTGCGGTCGAGGTCTTGCTGCATAATTGCCATGGGCCTTATCGGGGACTGCCCCGAACAGCCGGCTGGGGTTATCCTGAACCTTACACACGCGACCTTATGATTTCTTCGCTGGGAATCTTGATTACGGCAAATACCAAACTAATAGGCTCTTTGAGAAAGGCTCTTGTTACTTTGGCAAAAAATCAGAGCCGGCTTGGGCATATCCCTTCCTTAGTTCACGACCCTACCGACCGTGGCTCCAGCGATTGCACTCCCTTGTTTCTTATGGCCGTGGGGATATTCCGCCAAGTAACAGGTGAGCATAATTTCCTTGACGATGCAGTTAACAAAGCGATGGTCTGGATAGAATACCAGAGTCCCTCTGACGGCGTTATGGTAGACCAGCTTCCTACCAGCGATTGGCGAGATGAGCAGTGGGTTCTTGGCCACGGTCTTTTTGTAAATACAATAGTTTATATTTATTTACGTCTTTTTGGTCAGCACGAGCGGGCGACTAAGCTTCGCGAAATGATGGGCCGATTTACCATAAAAGGTGACCGGCAAAACCGACATGTGCACGAAGGGCTGGTGCTGCGGCGCAAACCATATTATGCACTCTGGTCATACAAGGTTTACAGAAGTGAGCGGTTTGATCTATTGGGCAATAGCCTGGCCATCCTTTCAGGTATTGCAGCCTCCTCCAGGGCCAAAGCCCTTATTGCGTGGATAGAAACAGAGTGCCAGACACTGCGAAAAAACGAGGAATTAGCTGGCCAATTGCCGCCTAATCTGTTTCCTTATATAAGGCCGGGCGACCCGGATTGGATGCCTCGATACGAAAAGTATAACCAACCTGGTCAGTACCATAACGGCGGGATTTGGCCTTTTGTATGCGGTTTCTACGTGGCGGCATTGGTGGCAGCCGGAAGGCAGCGGCTCGCAGAGAAGAAACTGCTCGCCCTAACAGAGCTGGTTCGTCCGGCACGACTCAGGCATGCCCCCGCGAACGCGGGGGTGGAATTCGGATTCAACGAATGGCACAGGGCCCAGGACGGGAAGCCTTGCGGTGAAGACTGGCAGAGCTGGTCCGCTGCGATGTATTTGTATGCTGCCTCTTGCGTCGAGCAGAAAAAGACTCCATTTTTTGATGAGGTTAGACAACAATTTTAATCGCAAACTTGCCGTGCGAAGGCGCCCGCCTTCGCTCTGATGAGTGATTTGCCTATGGATAACACATGGTTTTTTAGCTCAAGTTTCTATGTTTGGTTTGTTCTGCCTTTTCTAATCTTTATTGCCAGGATTGCGGATGTCAGTATAGGTACGGTGCGTCTGATATTTGTATCAAGAGGGTTCAAGTATCTGGCTCCTGTGGTGGGTTTTTTTGAGGTCCTGATCTGGCTACTGGCTATCGGCCAGATTATGAAGAACCTTACCAATCCCGCTTGCTATATTGGTTATGCCGGCGGGTTCGCCATGGGTAATTATGTAGGGATGTTGATATCTGAGAAACTATCTTTAGGGGTCGTGCTGATACGGGTAATTACCGCAAAGGATGCGATTCCATTGGTGGAGCATCTGAAATCTAAAAACTACGGAGTTACCAGCGTGGACGGGCATGGCACTTCCGGGCAAGTGCAGGTCGTTTTTACCATCGTACCTCGGCGTGAAATTCCCAGCGTTGTTGATTCAATCAAAAAATTTAATCCGCAGGCATTTTACTCAATAGAGGAAGTGGGATTTGTGGAAAGGGGGGTATTCCCATCAAGGAAAAGATGGCCCAATTACGGCTTGTCGAAACTTTTTCGACCGTTCCGAAAAGGAAAGTAATTGTGGTTGGGATAAAATGCTATTAAGGTCGCTAAGTCTTTGTGTAAAGGCAAGCCTAATCACCGCCCGTGATTCTTATTACAGCTAAAACAGCTAAAAGACCGAGCAGGAGCAATGCGGCTCTCAATATCCGCATCAGTTGCGTTCGGGGTTCTACAAGCCGCCATATCAGGGTCCAAAGCCCTGCGATAAGCCCTATGCGTAAAAGAAAGGATATCACGTTTCTGGTCATAACCAGATTATACTCCATTTTAACAAGCAAGGTCAAGCAAAAATGCCCTATTTTAACAAATTTAATCCCAAAATTACCGCTCTGCAATACAAAAGATATATGGCATTTCCTGCATCCCTTTGGTAGTTCAAACAGGCAAGAAGCTTTTAGCTGCTCACAATTCTTAGCCTGATAGACAAAAAATTATACAAACCAGATAAAATCGCCCACAGAGGTCTCAGAGGTCTTCCGCCCCCTTGGCGTGGCCGATTACCGCCATTTTCAATACTGATATGGCGGTTTTTGCTGGCATTTTTTGTCGCAACCTTCGATGGATAGAATGTCCTTGGTCGATAATAAGTCCAATAATTTGTGAGCATTGACTTAAAGAAATTCAAACAGATAAGCCGAGTAGAATATATAACGTTCGTAGTTTACTGATTTTTTAATGTTTAGTTTAGGAGAGTTAAGATGCATTTTCTGGAAGAAACAAAAAAGTGGCTGGGTGAGATTACCGAAATCTTTTTATTGTTGATCGCCCTTGCGGTTGCGGTGGAGATCCTTTTTGGTCCAGAAACAGTTCCCTTTTTTGGGGGAGTTGTTTACAATCTTACCCAACTGCTTGATAGTCTGGGCGAAAACGGCCTTGTTGGTTTGATCGCTTTGGGTATTATTGCCTGGCTGTTTTATAGAAAGAAAGCTGTTGCAATGGGTCGCTGATTAAGCGCTTGTATTTTGCGCCCCTGTCCAAAGCCCTTTGCAACCCAGATACGAAATGGCGGCATCAGTTGCCCGAGTGTTTAGAAACTCACGGCGATTGAAGCATCTTTCTGAAAATATGCCTCAGGCCAGAGTTTCAGAAGGTAGCGTAAAACGGTTGCGGTTGCGCAGCTCGTCACGGTTGCGATTACCGTAAGACGATAGACGATACGAGTCCGCCATAGGCGGAATAAACGCAAGACAAAACCAAATCAATTCTCCCGAGCCGTTGAGCTTAGTGCTCTGTTGCCGGTCATTTGAGGAGTTGTCATTGCGAGGCCTACGTAGTAGGCGGTGGCAATCTCACTTCCCAAAGACGGAGACTGCTTTGCTTCGCTCGCAATGATGTCCATCATTCGGCCTGCGACAGAGCACTATTTCTATCAAGAAAGCAGTTTTCTTGACGCAAACTTAAACAATCTGAGGGTGAAGCCGCAATAGTTATCACTTCGCTATGGCCTTGCAAAATTTCTCTCCTGTCGCTATCATAATGTAATGGCAGCGGAATCCCGTAAACATAAAGACGGACAGGCTCCCAAGGCAGTTAATAAAAAGGCCTATCGAAATTTCGAGCTTGTCGAGAGATTCGAGGCAGGCCTTTCGCTTCTGGGCAGTGAGGTAAAATCGCTGCGGGCTGGCCAGGCTGACCTCGATGGCTCATACGCGAGGATAACAGATGCCCAGTGCTGGCTCGTTGGTGCCAAGATAGCCCCGTACCAACAGGCTGCCGCAGACTCCCATGAGCCGACAAGAAAGAGAAAGCTACTGCTGCACAAGGCTGAAATCCGCAGGATGAAAACGAAGCTCGAACAACGAGGCTTTACCTTGGTGCCTCTGCGGATTTATTTTAACGACAGAGGGCTGGCAAAAATAGAACTGGCTCTGGCCAGAGGCAAAAAACAATACGACAAACGGAAAGCAATCGCCGAACGCGAGCAAAAACGGGATATCGACAGAAATATGAAAAAGTATCGCAGATAACAAGCGAATATAAAAAATATATAATCGCGAAAAAGAAGTGAGCTAAAGTGCCTAAAGTGAGCTAAAATGTCTAAAGTGACACGTAGTGTCATTGCGAGGAGTCCTTCGGCTGCGCTCAGGATAAACTCCGCGACGTGGCAATCCTATAGTTTCGGTTTGAGATTGCTTCGCTCGCAATGACAACAATTTTAGGCACTTTAGGCACTTAAAACTTTAGACACTGTGTTTAGAGGACTTGCACTTATGGCTGAAGAAGAAAAAAAACAAGAAAAGAAGATTATAATCGACGAGGATTGGAAGCAGCAGGCTCAAAAAGAGAAGGAAATATTAGCTGCCCAGGAAGAGACTGAGACAAAAAAAGCTCAGGATGAACGCAGGGCCCGTGGGCCTCTGCCAAAAGGCAATTTTGCTGCGCTGGTAAGTATGCTTACTACGCAGGCATTATTTGCTTTAGGCCTGTTGCAAGTAAAGGGGCAGGAAGAGAGAGAACCAGACCTTGAGCTGGCAAAATATAATATCGATATGCTCGAGACCCTCCAGGAGAAAACCAAAGGCAATTTGACTAAAGAGGAAAAAACGGTTCTTACAAATACACTAAACGAGCTTCGTATGGGCTACGTTAAGCTCGCAGGATAAACCGGATTGGCTAACATATTAGATAAAATCATTGCTGACAAAAGGACCGAGCTAAACTATCGCAAATCTCAGATCAGCCTTGATCAACTTAAAGAACAAGTTCGCTCGATACGCAAGTGTCGTAACTTCTACCGGGCTGTTACCAAGCCAAACCCGCGTGGCATAAACGTTATCGCGGAGGTTAAAAAGGCCTCACCGTCAGCTGGGATTATCCGCGGGGACTTTGACCCGGTGGCAATTGCGCAAACCTATCAAGACTGTGGTGCCGATGCAATTAGCGTTCTTACCGACGAGAAATACTTTCAGGGCCGGCTTGAATACATAGAACAAATAAAACAAGCGGTGGATTTGCCGATCTTGCGAAAGGATTTTATCATCGATATCTGGCAGGTGTATGAGTCCCGCGCCGCCGGTGCCGATGCGATACTGTTAATAGCCGAAGCCCTGAAACCCGGAGAACTAATGGACTTAATGATAGAGGCTTGTGAATTAACCTTAACGCTCCTTCTGGAAGTTCACCAGGCTGATACTCTATTGGCTGTACGCAGCCTGATTGGTTTTCCCAAAAAAGGATACAGCGTTCTGGGGATTAATAATCGCGATCTGGCCACTATGGAGGTGGATTTGAATACGACCAGCCGATTAGCCAACCTTGTCGATAATAAAAACGAGCTGGTGGCCGAAAGCGGAGTAAAAACGCGGGCCGACGTTGAAAAACTAAAGTCCGTTGGTGTAAGAGCGGTTCTGGTTGGCCAGACACTGTGTGAAAGCTCTAACATACAGGAGAAATTTGCCGAGCTGTTCGGCAATTAGCGTATGCTTTACTGATTCATATAGAATAGATAGGCGAACAGGTATGAACATAATCTTATATGTGCTTTTGGGTCTTGTGACCGGCGTTTTTGGCGGAATGTTTGGTCTTGGCGGTGGTATCATAATAATACCCGCTCTGGTCTTTTTATTTGGGTTCTCGCAGCATCAGGCTCAGGGGACAACTCTGGCGCTTATGGTGCCGCCGATCGGCCTATTGGCTGCCTGGACATACTACAAAGCAGGATTTGTGGATATAAAAATCGCAGCTTTTGTATGTCTTGGTTTTTTCTTGGGAGGATTACTCGGCGCAAAACTCGTCGTGGGCTTGTCTGATCCTTTCTTACGCAGGCTTTTCGGTATAGTCTTACTGATGATTGCGGTAAAAATGATTCTGACAAAATGAAATCTGAGGTTTGTGGTATTGTTTAGCCGTCACCGGTACGGTGACGGACAATAGAAATCTGAGCCGTGACCGCCTGCCTCGGCTTAGATTTCGGCGACGATTTGCTTTTGTTGACGGATTGTAGAGATTACGAGGGTGGATTCGGCAAGGACATTCGGCTGAGCTCAGTCGAAGCCCTCACCACAAGTTTGGTCGCAAGAGTATATAAGTATATGCGTATATACTTATAGAGTTCAATAAGAAATTTAGTCTGCCCTGCTCGCCCTGTGTAGTCCCTATTATCCGGGACAAAGTGGGCAGCGTAGCCGAATGGGTAAGGGAGCAATAAATAATAAAAGGAAATCAGATTATCAGGAGATCAGGGTGAGGGTTATCAGGTAAACAGGATACCAGAAAGTGCTGGCCAACTATATTTTTCTGATAACCTGATAGCCTGATTCCCACCACCTGATAAACTGATAACCAGATATTCCGAATAAAAATGGGTGACGTGTGGCAGCGTCAAGCGTAGCGGCTCGACTGAGCTCGCCGAAGTCTTGGCGATGGCCATCTTGCCGTTGTCGTGTCGACAACGGCTAAACATTTAATCCGCCGAAGGCGGCGGATTGGATTTTTGCCCACTCGTCCTTGAGTGTGACGGTGCGGTTAAATACAAGCCTGCCAGGCGAACTTTCAGGGTCAACGCAGAAATATCCAAGCCGTTCAAATTGGAATCGCTGCAACGGCTTTGCACTTTGTAGCGATGGCTCAACCTTGCAGTTTATGAGCACCTCCAGAGAATTTGGATTTAAATTGGCAGTAAAGTCCTTGCCTTCTTCTACTTCCTCCGGATTTTCTTTCGTGAAAAGATGGTCATATAGCCGGACTTCGGCATTAATTGCATGTCGGGCGCTTACCCAGTGCAGCGTTGATTTAACCTTGCGCCCATCCGGAGCATCACCGCCGCGCGTGGCCTGGTCATAAGTGCAGTGCAGCTCTACTATATCGCCGTTAGAATTTTTAACCACCTCTTTGCAGGTGATGAAATAGGCGTATCGCAGCCGAACCTCTCTGCCCGGCGCCAGGCGGTAGAACTTCTTCGGCGGATTCTCCATAAAATCATCACGCTCTATATAAAGCTCTCGTGAGAAGGGAACTTTCCGCGTGCCGGCTCTTGCATCTTCGGGATTATTTATAGCATCCATTTCCTCAACCTTGTCCTCAGGATAATTGTCGATGATGACCTTTAGCGGTCTAAGAACAGCCATAACGCGTTGTGAGCTTTTATTTAGCTCATCACGAATGCAGTGCTCCAGCAGCGAAATGTCAACGGTGCTATTGTATTTGTTAACGCCGATGACCGTGCAGAAGTTTCTAATAGATTCAGGCGAACAGCCTCTGCGGCGCAGGCCGCAGATGGTCGGCATTCGCGGGTCGTCCCAGCCTTTTACATAACCTTGCTGCACTAATTGCAAAAGCTTTCGCTTGCTCATTACTGTGTACGATAGATTTAGCCGAGCAAACTCAATTTGCTGCGGATGATAAGCGCCAACCGCATCGAGGAACCAATCATATAAAGGCCGATGATTTTCAAACTCAAGCGTGCAGATTGAATGGGTTATTTTTTCAATTGAGTCTTCAAAGCCGTGTGCCCAGTCGTAGGTCGGATAAATGCACCATTTATCGCCGGTACGGTGATGTGTTGCGTGCAGGATTCGGTACATAACAGGGTCGCGCATATTCAGGTTTGGATGTGACATATCAATTTTAGCGCGCAGTGTACGGGAGCCATCGGAGAATTCGCCGGCTTTCATTCGCTCAAATAGGTCAAGATTTTCTTCGATGCTGCGGTTGCGATAGGGACTGTCTTTCCCCGGCTTATTCAATGTGCCGCGGTATTCTGTGACTTCGTCGGCGGTGAGGTCACAGACATAAGCCTTACCAGCTTTTATAAGCTGCACTGCATACTTGTACATCTGCTCGAAATAATCCGATGCGAAGTATAATCTGTCGTCCCAGTCCCAGCCGAGCCAGCGGACATCTTCGATGATGGAATCGACGTACTCCTGCTCTTCTTTTTCAGGGTTGGTGTCATCGAATCGCAGGTTACAGGTGCCGCCGAATTCCTCTGCGATGCCGAAGTTCAGACAGATGCTTTTGGCGTGGCCGATGTGCAGATAGCCGTTCGGCTCTGGCGGGAACCGCGTCGCAACCCGCCCGCCCCACTTGCCGCTTTTACAATCGGCAGCGACAATCTGCCGAATAAAATCCAGCTTACTTAACGGTTCATTAAATCTATTGTCCACGCCCATTACGCAAAAACCAGGTTACTACTCTTGCCAATTGTGGTATTTTATTTTGCACGATGTCCCACAAGATATCATTGTCTATTCCAAAATAGTCATGGGCAAGTATGTCTCTCATTCCTGAGATTTTCCGCCATTCTATATCCGGCATTTGAGCTCTCAGGTTTTCAGAAATATGCTTGGCAGCTTCACCTATAATTTCAAGATTTCGAACAACAGCATCATAAGTCTTTTCATCCTGCAGCAGATCAGGTAAACTTAGCCCCTTAGCGAACCTCAAGACCTTATCGCAGCTATCAGCAATATCTTGTAAATACATGACTTCGTCACGTGACATCTATGATCTCTCCTTCGATCGCTCGTCGAATTTGCGGACGAAGAGCTTTGTCGGTTACAAGGTCAACTTTTATTCCCAGGAGGTCTTCCAGATAGAATTTTAGGTCCATAAACAAATCAAAGGTTGCTTTTTGCTCGAATGCTACAAGCACATCCAAATCGCTTTGGGCGGTTCCCTCACCGCGGGCAAATGACCCAAAGATGGAAAGTTTCTCGACTGAAAAACGTCGTTGGATTTCTGCCATACTTTCTTCAAGACGCCTTAGAATCATTTGTTTATTCATAAAAGTATTCCTGTCGAGAACGAATTAGTTAAACATATCACGTTCCCCGCGACTACAATTTAGCATATTGCAGTTGTGCTGTCCAGTTTGCCATTGTTAAGACAGCGGTTAGCTCTTGACAATAGTCCTAATATAACTTACCTTTGTTTTCACGTATTTTCTGAAATTAGCGAGGTTTATAATGGTCGTAACGCGGTTCGCACCGTCACCGACAGGCTATCTTCATATAGGTGGGGCACGGACTGCGCTATTTAGCTGGCTGTGGGCAAGGCATACCGGCGGCAAATTTATCCTGCGAATTGAAGATACAGACCTCAAACGCAATACGCCCACCGCGACACAGCAGCTTATAACCGACCTGCGCTGGCTGAGCATCGACTGGGACGAAGGCCCTGAGGTCGGTGGGCCAAATGGGCCATATCTGCAATCGCAGCGCAAACAGCAAGGCATATATGACAAGTACATAAAGCAACTGCTTGACGAAGGAAAGGCGTACTATTGCTTCGATACCCCGCAAGAGCTGGAAGCTATGCGAGAACAGGCTGAAAGCCAAAAGGGAAACCTTGTTTACCCTCGGCCTGAAAGATTTCCTGATGAAGGTGATGTTAAAAAAGCAAAAGCACAGGGTAAATCCATAACAGTTCGATTCGCTTTGCCGCAGGACGAGACAATCGTAGTTCAGGACATAGTACGTGGAGAGGTCAGATTTGCCGCAGGAGAAATAGGTGATTTTATCATACAAAAGAGTGATGGATTTCCCACATACAATTTTGCCTGTGTGGTTGATGATTATCTGATGAAGGTGACGCACGTGATTCGCGGGCAGGAGCATCTGATGAACACACCCGCCCAGCAGGCCTTATGGAAAGCTCTGGGATTTGGAAAGTTGCCGGAGTATGCGCACATGTCGGTTACTGTAAGCCAGGGTGGCGGAAAACTATCCAAGCGCGAGCGTCCAAAGGCACTTCGACAGGCCATAACAGCCAGAGATGATATTGACTCGGGAAAGCTGGCTGAAGTAGGAGGTTTGACACTGGAGGAGCTTGCCTCTTTTATCGAAGGCAAGACTACACCTGATATGCCCAGCATCGATGCGATGGCAAAACACCTCGGCGTGGACCTGCCGGAAATCAATATCGTGGATTTCTTTAAGAGCGGCTACCTTCCGCAGACTATGGTGAATTTCCTGGCGCTTTTGGGCTGGAATCCCGGAGACAAACGAGAAATTATGGCAGTTGATGAATTAATCAGAAGTTTCGATATTTCGCGCCTGACAAAGGCCAATAGCCTGTTTGACCGCGGTAAACTTCTGGCCTTCAATACCGGGCACATCCGGATGGCAGGCGACAAAATTCTTCAGCATCTTAAGGCCTACTTAAAAGCCATCGAATCGCCGGTTATATCCGCAGGTGATGAGCAGCTTTTAAGAATCATAAAACTTTGTGAAGGGGCGCGGACGCTGGCAGATATTGAGCGCAAAAGTAGATTTCTATTTTTAGACAATGACAAGATAGAGTATGATGAAAAAGCAGTCCAGAAGGTTCTGCTGAAAAATGACGGTTTGGCAATTCTTAAAATTGTTCGTGACAAACTTATCGTGACGGAACAATTCTCAGAAAAAGAGATTGAAAATATGCTACGCAGCTTAGCTTTGGAAAAACAGGTCGGCCTGGGCAAAGTTGCACAGCCATTGCGTGTCGCTCTTTGCGGCAGCACAATTAGCATCTCGATTTTTGAAGCCGTTGAAATGCTGGGTAAAGAGAGAACATTAAAACGGATAGAAAATGCGCTTAACAAATTTTAAGGATAGTGAGCAAAATAAACTAAAAGTAGGTTAGCGAAATTATTATGGCAGAATTTGCCGATATTCCCGAGAAATCTATAGATGTTGAATCAATCCTTGCTGATATGGCCAATTGCAAACCATCAAAGATTGGTTCACTAAATCCAATAATATGTTGGTTAAGCAATATAGTAAGAGCTATAAGGTACCGAAATAAAAAACATATCCCTGTTTCTGAATTTATACGAGGTTTAGAGTGTAAATGGAAACGCCCAGTTGATACTGCTTCTGCATTTTGGTTTAGGCATCATCAACTTGCCGTGGATATTTTATATCAGATCTTAAGCGGAAAAGGAAAGGCAGGAAATCCAAAAACCGAGAACGCTGTTACTACTCATCTTCTTTTAGAGACATTTCTTTATACGCCGAAATTAGAAAAGAACGTATTTGAATGTGATGATTTTCAATATAAGATATTGGATTCATTTTCAAAATACTATCCAGATGCTGGTTTCATTATAATGGCCGCATTTGTCGAATTTTGGGATATGAAAAAGAAATGATGTTAAAGATCTATATGCTAATATTGATAATCAGTTCAATCAATACAGATATAGAAGACCTCTTAGATAATGCTTAAGGCTAGGCCTTAAATTGAATGGGTAATTATATGCTCTTTCTGGAAGACTCTGGAGGCCATAGGATGGAGTTCAGTACATCGATTGAGGCCCAAGACTATATTGAGGAAAGACATGCTGAAGAAGGTAGCTTTGATTGGATTTCTCAAATCACCGATGATATGGGGAACAATTATGGGTGTACTTGGAAGGTAAAAATCGAGGAAATATGAGCTTGCTGGTAACTGGCTCGATTGCGATTGATACGATTAAAACGCCGTATGGTGTTAGTGAGGACTGCATCGGCGGGTCGGCTGTGTATTTTTGCATGGCGGCCAGTTTCTTTTGCCCCGTGCGATTAATCGGTGCTGTTGGCTGCGACTGTCCGTTTGATTTTAAGAAAATGTTTGCCGGCAGAAATGTTGACCTTGCGGGTCTGGAAGTAAGACCACATAGCAAGACCTTCCGCTGGAGCGGTTCTTATCCAGATAATATGGACGATAGGAGAACGGATTACCTGGAATTAAATGTGCTTGCGGAAGAGCCGCCGAGCGTGCCCGACCGTTTTAAGGATAGCGAATATGTTTTTCTTGCAAACACGGCACCAAATCTTCAGTGCAAATTGCTGGAGCAAATCCCAAAGCCGGTTTTTGTGGCTGCTGATACAATGGGTTGCTGGATAAGTGACCGCCTTGAGGATTTAAAGCGGCTGCTTAGAAAAATCGATTGCTTGATAATCAACGCCGATGAGGCCAAGCTGCTGGCCACGGAATTCAATTTAATCAGAGCCGCTGGGAAGATTTTAGATATGGGGCCGAGTGTCGTCATTATAAAAAAAGGCGAGTCGGGTGCGGTAATGTGCGATGCCGAAGGGCAAAAGTTTGTTCTGCCAGCCTATCCTGTGACCGAAGTTAAAGACCCTACCGGCGCCGGCGATAGCTTCGCAGGCGGATTGATGGGCTACATCGCACAAACCGGCAAAGCAGATTTCGCCACATTAAAAACAGCCGTTGCGTACGGTACGGTTGTTGCCTCTTTTGCAATTGCAGATTTCTCAATCAACGGCCTGACAAAAATAACAAGACACGATATAAATAATCGCCTAGCGGAACTTCGCAAACTGGTCAAATTTTAAACCACGGATTACACAGCCTTTTACGGGTTTTTAAAATATTTAATCCATCTTTTCATGGGGATTATGTAAAATTTTCATAAAATAATCGGCAATTGACCCTATCCGGTAGGATTGTTAGAATAAATCATATTTTGGTAATTTTGAGATGCTGAATATTCAAAAACAAATTGAATATTGGATTAGAAGCGCCGAAGAAGATTTTGAAGTCGGCAGCAATCTCATTAAGGCCGGCAAGATTCGGCACGGCATGTTTTTTATCCACCTTGCGATGGAGAAAATACTCAAGGCATGCGTCTGTAAAAATCAGAAAAAAACGCCGCCGAAAATTCACAACCTGATTAACCTCTACGAGTTGGCGGGTCTTGAAAAAAATGCTGAAAGACAAGATACACTCGGAGCCCTAAACAGGTTTTGCCTCGAAGGCAGGTATCCCGAACAATGGCCCACGATACTAGATAAAAAAGAGGCTGGGCGTTACCTTAAAATGGCGGAGCAGTTGACAGAATGGCTGAAGAAGCAATTATAAAGTCGGTTCGCAAATATCTCAATTATCTAAAAGAAAATGGCTTTAACATAAGTTTCGGGATATTGTACGGCTCTCAAGCGACCGGAAAAGCCACCGAATTTAGCGACATTGATTTGATAGTAGTATCGCCTGATTTTGACAATGAAATTGAGTGCAAAACGCTTGACAAGCTCTGGCAGCTTGCGGGACGAACCGATTACAGAATCGAGCCGATACCCTGCGGCCTCGAGCGATGGGAAAAAGACGACTACACCCCCATCATCGACATCGCACGTAACGAAGGAACGATTATAACGTTAAACTAACCACGGTTTAGATAATAAGCCTATTGTTGAAGGACTTTTTTTATTTTCTCTTGGAGCACTTGGACTTTGTCCAATACTTCTTTGCGTAACGCCTTGTGTGTTGCAGAAATTTGATTCTTCCCTACTTGATCTATCTTCGATGGGTCCCCCTGAATAACAAGGAAATTTTCCATAGCATGTATTTTGTAGGATAAAGAATTATATAGTTCTCTAATTTCTGCGAATTTTTCTTCCGAGAATTGTGCAAATTCTACTTGATTTACAAAGGGAAGTATTACATGAGTGGGACACCAATTCTCTTGAGTCTGTTTTAAACTTTTTTCCAATTCTTTGAGATAATCAGAAATAGCCTGTATTTTTTTAATATCTTCACGTGCAAAAGCTTTTTTATCTCGCCTGTCTTTCCGCCATTCCTGAAAGAATGCAAGTAAAACTCCAATGAATCCAGCAATCAAGCCGCCAACTATTGCTGCAAAAACGTTTGTACTCCAAAAAACATTGTTTATAGAATTGGGATCTTGTGATGCCATACTCTATTTCTTCTATAATATATCTTCAATAAATAATTTCATTTCAGTTTTAAGATTTGTAAAAGAACTACCCATAGACGACTTCGCCGTTTTGGGCGAAGTCCGTAAGAATCGACTCCCGGCTTTGCCATTCATCAGGGGTAAAGGCCATCACCTCTATCGGCTCAAAAAGAGCGTAAATGGCATCTGAAAGTATGTCGATTCTTTCCCAATAACTTTTATTTTGAAAATCCCGAGAAATAACTACTAAATCTATATCGCTGTCTTCCCGACATTGTCCCGTGGCGTAAGAGCCGAAAAGTATGAGTTTATCCGCCTTTATTCCCCTCGACTCAATAGCGTTCCTGAAAGCTGATATTATCTCGTAAACTCTCCTTTTATCCATTCGAGGACCTCGATGTTCATTAGATAAATGAATATAATGTTGTTAGTTATCTGTCAATAAATAAATACCTATACGAGAATTACAGATTATAATGATTGGGCAGAGTCTGTTGGTTTTTTTCGTGAAATCGGTATAATCAGAGATTAAGATAAGACAAGTTTGCTAAGTATTCAAACGACAAAAGCGTTTTGAATCTTGTTAATTTGAATTTGTTTATGTTTTTAGGATTTAGTATTTCGGATTTATAAGATATGCGTGTTTTTATAGCCATAGATATTGATGAGGAGATCAGAAAGGGCTTAGGCGATCTGCAACGTGAGCTGCAGAGCAAAGCTAACATTAAAAAAGGCGATGTTAAGTGGGTGGAGCCCGAGAATATTCACTTAACTTTGAAATTCTTAGGCGAGATTAAAGATGAGCAGGCCGTTGACGTCTGCAATATAGTGAAAGACGTTGCCGGCAGGCATCGCAGTTTCGAGCTGGAGGTAGGGACGGTCGGCTCTTTCGGCGGCAGAAGCGCCAGAGTCTTATGGGTCGGCATAGGCAAAGGTATAGATAGCCTGCTGCAGCTTCAAAAGGACCTTGAGCAGCAGCTCGCTTCGTCTGGCTGGCCGCCAGAACAGAGAGAATTTGCCGGCCATCTGACGCTCTGCAGGGTAAAAAACTCACAAGCAGGTGTCAAACTGGCAGCAATGACCGAAGATTACAAAGATTTTAGGCTCGGGACTATCCTGGCCGATTCGGTCTGTGTTTACCAGAGCCAGTTGGTACCGAGCGGCCCTATTTATACTGTGTTAGGCAATTACAAATTAAAACAGATTGGAGAAAAGTAAAATGGTGAAAACAAAAAAAGCTGAAACTGTTGAGGAAGTGACCGGTAGAGAAGCGGCCCTACAGCGGGTGATTGCGCAGATCGAGAAGCAATACGGCCAAGGTGCTATTATGCAAATGGACGAGCACCGCTACGCTAAAATCGAGGGCATACCCACCGGCTCATTATCGCTGGACATCGCTTTAGGCGGCGTGGGCATTCCCTGCGGTAGAGTCGCCGAACTGTTTGGGCCGGAGGCCTCCGGCAAAACCACCCTGGCACTTCACGTCATTGCAAACGCCCAGCGGGCAGGCGGCGTAGCCGCATTTATCGATGCCGAACACGCTCTGGACCCAACATGGGCAAAAAGATTGGGCGTCGATGTCAGTAGCTTGCTGATCAGCCAGCCGGATAACGGTGAACAGGCGCTGGATATTGCAGAGATGCTTATCAGGTCTAATTCGGTCGATATAATAGTGATTGATTCAGTTGCGGCGCTTACACCCAGAGCGGAGATTGAAGGCGAGATGGGTGACACTCAGGTGGCGCTGCAGGCAAGATTAATGAGCCAGGCGATGAGAAAGCTCACCGCTATCATCAGTAAGAGCAAAACCGCCTTAGTATTTATAAATCAAATCCGTATGAAAATCGGTTTTATGGTTGGTAATCCGGAGACCACCCCTGGTGGAAAGGCACTGAAGTTCTACAGCTCCGTCCGGATAGACCTTCGGCGAGTCACAACCTTAAAGGATAATACCGGTGCCATCGGTACGAGAATTAGAGCCAGAGTAGTAAAGAACAAAATCGCGCCGCCCTTCCGCGAGGGTGAGTTCGATATTATGTTCGATAGCGGAATCAGCTACGAAGGCGATGTGCTTGACTTGAGTGCTGCCTGTAAAGTAGTAGAAAAAAGCGGGGCCTGGCTCAACTACGGTGACATCCGGCTCGGCCAGGGTAGAGAAAACGCCAAAAAATTTCTGGCGGACAACAAGGAATTATGCGCAGAAATAAAAAGCAAAATTCTTGCTGCAAAAGGCATTAGTGCCTAAAGTGAGCTAAAGTGCCTAAAGTAAACTAAATTATAATTCATAATTTTAGGCACTTTAGGCATTTTAGGCACTCCAAACTTCTGATCAAAGAGATTAACGAAATAAAAAATGTTAAGCGCGACAGAAATTCGAAGCGGCTTTATAGATTTTTTTAAGGACAAGGGCCACGAATTTATCCCCAGCTCACCCATAGTGCCTGCTGGCGACTCTGCCTCCGGCGGATTGCTCTTCGCCAATGCTGGAATGAATCAATTCAAGGATATCTTTCTGGGATTGGTGTCATCGGAATACCGCCGGGCGGTCAACAGCCAGAAGTGCCTGCGGGTAAGCGGCAAACACAACGACCTTGAAGAGGTGGGCAAAGACACCTACCACCATACCTTCTTTGAAATGTTAGGCAATTGGTCGTTCGATGATTACTTCAAGGCTGAAGCAATCGAATGGGCCTGGCAGCTTCTTACAGAGATTTGGGGCATTGAGCCGGGCCGCTTGTGGGCGACCGTTTTTGCCGGCGACCAGGCTGATGGACTGCCCAAAGATGACGAGGCGGCCAAGCTATGGACTAAAGTGACACCAATATCTGCTGAGAAGGTCTTGGCTTTCGGCAGAAAAGATAACTTCTGGGAGATGGGCGATACAGGTCCATGCGGACCTTGCAGCGAAATACATATCGACCTGGGGGTAGATTCGTGTGATAAAAAAAATATGTCGGGCCATAAATGTGCCGTCAACGGCGGCTGCAGCCGATTTATAGAATTATGGAATCTGGTATTCATTCAATATAATCGCACCGAGGACAGCCAGTTAGTGTCCCTTGGTGCCAAATATGTGGACACCGGTGCTGGCCTGGAAAGAGTCGCATCGGTACTACAGAAAAAAAGGAGCAACTACGATACCGATTTGTTTATGCCTATAATCCGCCGCATCAGTGACATAACTGGCCACAAATATACATCAAAGCTCGGCAACAAAACCGACAACGCCTTTAGAGTCATAGCCGACCATATCCGCGCGCTTGTCTTTGCGATAACCGATGGAGCGATGCCTTCAAATGAAGGACGTGGATATGTAATTCGCAGGATACTTCGTCGCGCTTCGCGTTTCGGTAGAGAGCTTGGGATGCACGAGCCGTTTATGTATAAGCTCGTGCCGGTTGTTGTCGATTGTTTAGGTGATGCGTTTAGCGAGATAAAGCAAAGAACTGAGTACGTATCCACGGTTATCGAATCAGAGGAGGCCAGCTTTGGCAGAACACTGGATAGAGGCATTGAAATATTCGTCGCCGCCGCCCAGCGGGCTACAGAAACCAGTGATAGAACTATTAGCGGCGAAGATGCCTTCCAGCTTTATGACACATACGGCTTTCCACTTGATTTGACACAGCTTATGGCCGAAGAACGAGGCCTTAAAGTTGACACCGCCAAATTTGAAGACTTAATGGAAGAACAAAGGCAGCGCGCAAGGGCAGCACAAAAAAGTGATTCTTTGATGGTCAGTTTAGCCGACACTGAGCTGCCGGAAACTGAAGATATACATAAATATCGTAAAGAAAGTTGTGACGCAACGGTAATCGGCTGGGTCGAGGCCGAAGGTTTCAAAAATCAGGGTCAAATCGAAGCTGGTGCCGAGGTAGGAGTTGTTCTTGATAAGACCTGTTTCTACGCCGAGGCGGGCGGCCAGGTCGGTGATTGCGGCATTATAGAGTCCCGGAACGCCCAATTTATTGTTGAAAATACGACCAGAATAGCTGACTGCGTAATTCATCAAGGAAAAGTTACCAAAGGTTCATTTAGGGTCGCTGATGTGGTAAAAGCAATAGTAAGCAAAGACAGAGACTCTACAAAGAAGAATCATACCGCTACTCATCTATTGCAGTGGGCACTGCAAGAAGTCTTAGGCAAATCAGTAGCACAGCAGGGAAGCTACGTTGGCCCGGACTATTTGAGATTTGATTTTACCTACCCCAAGGCTCCCAAGGCTGAGCGGCTAAAAGAAGCTGAAAAGGCCGTGCGGGGGAAAATCGCTGCGGATTTGCCGGTAACATGGGTTGTAATGCCTAAAGAAAAGGCACAAAAACTTGGTGCGATGGCACTATTCGGGGAAAAGTACGGAAGCGAGGTGCGGGTAGTGGCTATCGGAGGACAGAAGACAGAAGACAGAGGACAGAGGACAGAAAATCTGACATCTGACTTCCGTCATCTGACTTCTGCTTTCAGTAGAGAATTCTGCGGCGGCACTCATGTAGATAGAACCGGTTCTATCGGCGGCTTTAAGATAATCAAAGAAGAAAGCGTCTCGGCTGGCGTCCGTAGAATTACTGCACTAACCGGCCGGGGCCTCGCTGACTATCTTGAACGCCGAAGTGACATTGTTGACCAGCTTAGCCAAATATTAAAGGTACCTATCGAGGACATAACGAGCAGAGTTGAGCAGCTAATAAAGGAAAATAAAAGGCTGTCAAAAGAACTACGGTCCGGTGGAACAGCAGGCGGCTCCGACACATGGCTCCAAGCAAAACAGCTTCTGGAAAATTGCGAAAAAATCGGTGAGTCTCATATAATCATTGGTCAGCTATCTATGACTTCCATCGAGCGGGCACGAGAAGTCATCGACATGCTGAAAAAAAAGTCCAAATCTGCCGCCATCATTTTGGGTTTTGTTGATGGAGATAAGGTGACATTATTAGCGGGTATGACCGATGATTTAATAAAGAAGGGGCTGAAAGCCAGCGACATTGTCAAGGCCATTGCCCCGATAGTTGATGGCGGCGGCGGTGGACGACCACAAATGGCCCAAGCTGGCGGAAAAAAACCGGAAAATATCAGTGATGCTCTTGCCAAAGCCGCAGAAATAATATGCAGAACACTTCGTGGGGCTGATAACCGTTGAGAGGACAAGACACTATGATAAAGTTTCTTTGTCCAAATTGCTCTGTGAAGCTTACTGCCCCAGAGGATCGGGCTGGCAAACTAAGCAAGTGTCCCCGATGCAAGAGCAGAATAACCATTCCACAGCAATTCTTAACTAAACCGTCTGACGCTCAAGAGAAAGTTGAAATTTCAACGACTAATTCAACAAAGCCACTTGATGAGATGATGTTTGATCTGCCTGGCAAACAGAATCGGTCAGATGACGAATCAGAACTGCGCCAGCGAGAGAGGCAGCAGCTTGAGTCCCTGGGTTTCAAGACAGTCCCGCAGTACACAGGCGAGCGCAAATTTCCGTGGCCGATTGACGTATTGTTGTATCCGTGCAGTGAGCCTGGCCTTACGAGTTTAGCAATCATAATTGGGATTCCGTTTGTGTTGAGTCTCATACAACGATTTGTGGGTCTCCTTTCGGCTGTTTTGGCATTGCCACTCTTTTTGGTCAATATCCTGATTGGTCTTTATGCCGGATGGTATTTTGCCGAGTGTGTGTGGGATAGCGCAAAGGGTGGTACTCGTGCTCCTGAGGTTTTTGGTGCATCAGTTGACCTGAGTTATATGTGGTCTCGCGTTCTTTATTTGTCGGCTGTCTATATAATTTTCATCTTGCCTTTTATCCTTTATCGTATGTACACCAGCAGAATGGACGTAATTTTCTGGGTGCTTGCTTCCTGGGCTGTCGTCTTTTTCCCGATGGGCCTTTTAACGATGGTGATGTTTGACTCAAGCGATGCGCTCAATCCTCTTTTTCTGCTTATCTCTATCTTCCGTGTGTTTTTTCAATATGTCGGCCTTTTGATTCTTTTGGGAATGTTGTCGAGCCTGATTTGGCTTGTACAGGTTGTATTCAGAGGCCAGGCTCAGACGATCTGGCTTGAAGTTGTCGGTGTTATGACGTCTGGTTACGGGGCATTCGTTATGGCACATGTATTAGGCCGATTCTACTGGCGCTACAAAGAAAAACTCAACTGGGGGGATATAAAAACCCCCACGTAAAACGTGAAGATAGAAAATTGAATAACGAATGTCGAACAAGGAATTTCGAAATTCAAAGTTCATAATTGGTTATTCGATATTCAATTGATAATTCACGAGCCGTTCTTCTGCCGGATTCTTATGCTTTTTGCGTGGGCGTCGAGGCCTTCGGCTTCGGCTAAGCGAATAATATCCTCAGCACTTGCCGCCAACTTTTTTTTGTCATATTCAATAATGCTTGTTGTTTTAATAAAATCATTAGCACTTAGAGCACTGAAAAATTTCGCTGTCATTCCTGTCGGCAACGTGTGACTTGGCCCAGCCCAATAATCGCCAACAGCGACAGGAGAGTAATCGCCTATGAATATTGCTCCGGCGTTTACTATCTTGTTGGCTATTTCTTTGCTGTCGCTGCCGCAATGAATCTCCAAGTGTTCAGGTGCAAAATAATTGGCTTGCTGGATGATGATGTCCATACTTGGAAATATGACAATGGCGCCGAATTTCAGCAGGCATCTTATTGTCGCCTCTTTCCTGTCCAGTTCATTTATCTGCTTTTTCAGTTCTTCAAGTACTCTGCGTCCAAGATCCTGCGAGTCTGTGAACAACACTGCGCTTCCAGGGTCATGTTCAGCCTGGCTGAGCATATCGGCAGCAACCCACGCAGGATTAGCCTTGTCATTTGCAATAATTAGAACCTCGCTTGGTCCTGCTATCGAGTCTATATCAACAATACCGAAAACTTTTCGTTTGGCCATTTGGACCCATGCGTTACCTGGTCCTACAATCTTTTGCACGGGTCTAATGCTCGCCGTTCCAAACGCAAGCGCTGCAACCGCCTGCGCCCCACCAATGCGATATATCTCCTCGATGCCGAGTTCCTTGCATACCGACAAAATCACAGGATGGATGCTTCCTTTGTACCTTGGCGGCGAAACAATCACGATTTCCTTCACACCCGCCACCTGCGCAGGAACAACCGTCATTATTACGGTGGAAGGCAGAGGCGCCGAAGCCCCAGGCACACAAACGCCGACTCTTTGTATGGGCGTGTATTTGATGCCCGCGTGTTTGATTCTGCCGGTGAATATCTCAGTCTGATAGTTTCTCACATTTTCAATCGCCCGACAAATCGAAGCCAAAAGATTCTGATCAATCTCTCTGTGAGCTTTCTCTATCTCTGGTTTTTGGATACGAAAGTCTTGAGTTGTGATGGGTACTCCGTCTATTTCCAACGAGTATTGCTGAATGGCTGACTCTTTGCCTATCTTGACCCTTCGAAGAATTTCGCATAACTTATGGTCATCTTCGCTGCCGTCTTCGAAATAAGTGGCTGACCTAACTGCAGCATGAATTTCTCTTATTCTTTCGTGCCACTCTGGGCCCGACGTGGCTTGAACGAAAATTTTGTCGAGTTCGTGGGACACAATCGGTCCTTTCGAGAACTCCAATAATAACCCCGCAATAAATTGCGGGGCTAAATAATATTTATTTACCTGCCGAAATTGTCGTGGCTGTAAACTCGTATTGCCTGCTGCAGCAGCAGAAAACATTGGCCTTTATATTCGGTTACAATCCCTGCTATTTTGAATCGGACTGGGTCCGGCTCAGCAGCCTGTATCTGCTGGGCTAATTCCAAAACCTGACAAGGCAATAGCCTAAGCCCGCCGGAGGCGGGCTGGATGTTCCTTCCGAGAGCATCAAAGACAAACTGGCTTCTGGATACTGGCTTCTGGATACTGGCTTCTGGATACTGGATAAAACCTGTCCTATTAGCCAAAACATAATTCTGCTTGATTGGCCCGCCAAAGGCGGGCTGGCCAATCCGCCGGCGAGGAACAGTTCGCCGACCTTCGAGTTTCTCCAGTATCTCCTTCGGTATGGCCAGTTCTGAATTCTGAATTCTGAATTCTGAATTCTGAATTTGTTCGCCCAGAGGCAAAAAATACTCTGGGAATATAAAATTTCTGTCTTTATATTTTGTGACCCTGGCCCAGAGTCTGTAATTAGCCTCGGCACCCGTGGCCGAGGTAGCCCCCGCCACAGGCATGCTCTGAGCCCGGTCGAAGGGTGCGGGGGCTAAAGAACGGTTGTTGACGTCAGCGACCATTTTTTCCAGAGTGGATGAGGGCAAAAGTTTTAAGCGTGTGCCTGCTTTGAGAACGTCCTTATCGTGTTTCACCGCCGAGTTAAATTCAAAAAACCATCCTTGGGACCCCGCTTCGCGGGAACCCTTATTGGCATCAAAACTTACAAGTTTGCCTTCAACGCCCCTCAAGATATATCCATCTGGCAGCGCCGCCTTCGGCGGAATTTCGAATTTTTCTGCTGCTGCCCATCCTGCTGACCCCTGCTTTCGCAGGGGCAAGCTTGCCCCCGTGAAAACGGGGGTCACAGCAAGACTAACAAAAAATGACAAAGTGAAAGCAAAAAATGCAAATCTATTATTCATATTAGTGGTTGCGAGACTCAATCTCGCCCAGCGCTGGGCGGGATCAATCATCAATAATCAATTTTATAGCTTGCTCAGGTGTATCTACCAGATTTATGAGCCGGCTGCTATCTGGGTCGTCTATTGCAATTAAATCTACCAATGGCTTCCAAAAGCCGCCCACCAGTATAATCGGCTTACGCGCTTGGAGAAAGCCTTTGTTCTTAAATTCCCAGACCTTTGCCAGCTCCAGCAGTGTTCCTGTTCCGCCGGGCAAAACAATGTATGCCTGGCCCAGCTTTATCAACGTATCGAGCCGTTCGTCGAGAGAAGCGGTAACAATAGTGTGACTAACATATTTATTTGCTGTGCTGCTTTCAAAAGCGGAGCAGGTAACGCCGATAATTTTGCCGCCCGCCTCGGCTGCTCCTTTAGCTGCCGCTTCCATTGTCCCGCCGTATCCGCCGTTGGCGATGACAAAACCAGTCTGAGCTAATAACTTGCCGGTCTGGTAGGCCAGCATGTAAGCCGATTCGCCACGCCTGGCCTTGCCGGTGCCAAAAACAGTTACTGTTTTTTCACTCATTTACTTTCTTATGGGTTAAATTTAAAAGGCCAGCTGATAGTAAGATTTCTCTGTCTCTATCGGAAAGATTCAGTTTTCCAACAAATTCGAATGACCTGGTCTTATCGACAATCTTAACTTTGTCGCTGTTCTTTATTGCTTCCAGCAGATTGTCGATTGACAGTTCGTCATCAGGCTTGATTTTTTCATAATCACTTATCTTTGCGAATTCTATTGGCACAATGCAGAAGTTTATCAAATTGGCCTGGTGAATTCGCTCAATACTTTTAGCCAAAACCATCCGCACGCCCAGATACATCGGACAAAGTGCCGCGTGCTCTCTTGAAGAGCCTTGGCCATAGCTTTCACCCGCAACAATAAAGCCTACGACTCCTTTTTGCTTTAGCTCAAGGGCACGTTGGGCAAATGTGGGTTTACCTTTTTCGTTGAAACAGTTAAAGACATACTTTGCATATTCAAGCACATTCGAGCGAAGTTTTAATAGCTCTCCAGCCGGTATAATATGGTCGGTTGTAATCTTATCGCCGCACTTAATCAGGACCTTTCCGCGCAATTGCTGCGGCAGCGGCGGCGGCGCTTGCGGCACAATAATCGTAGGTGCACACAGAACTTTTACCTTCGCCGCCTTTTGGCGACTTGCAGGCGGCTCAATCATATTATCGTTTATGATAAACTCGTCCGGCAGGTCTATTTTTGGGTATTCTATCCCAAATAATTTTGGCAAATCGCGTGGGTCGGTGATTCGGCCGGTCAGAACTGAAGCGACCGCCGTCTCGGGACTGACCAGATAGACCTGGTCGCCCGCTGTGCCGCTTCTGCCAGGAAAATTCCGGTTAAATGTACGCAGACTAACTACTTCATCCGCTGGTGAAAAGCCAAGGCCAATACATGGCCCACAGCCGGATTCAAGAATCCTGGCACCGGCTGAAATCATATCTGCAAGTGTTCCATTTTCCGCCAGCATATTCAAGACTTCTCTGCTGCCCGGAGCGATTGCAAATTCGACCAGGTTGTTTATCCGCCTGCCTTTGAGCACCTTTGCCACCATCATTAAGTCGGCGTAGCTTCCGTTTGTGCAGCTACCTATTACCACCTGGCCTGTTTGAAGGCCGGCAATCTCCCTAACAGTCTTGACGTTATCCGGCGAAGATGGACAGGCTGCCATCGGCTCGAGCTTCGATAGATTTATTTCGATGACACGGTCGTACTGGGCATCAGCATCGGCTGCCAACGGCTGATAATCTTTTTCTCGCCTCTGAGCAGCGAGGAATCTTTTGGTTTGTTCATTACTGGGAAAAATACTGGTTGTTACGCCCAATTCCGCTCCCATATTGGTTATGGTTGCCCGTTGCGGAACAGACAGCGTCGCAGCACCGTGCCCGAAATATTCGACCGCCCAGCTTACATTGCCCTTTGTAGTCAGGATGCCGAGCAGGTTGAGAATCACGTCTTTAGCGGCCACCCAATCATTTAGTTTCCCTGTGAGTTTAACTCCGAGGACTTTCGGACAGGTAAGATAGAATGGCCCGCCTGCCATAGCCACTGCTACGTCCAGGCCACCAGCCCCGATTCCAAGCATGCCGATTCCGCCAGCCGTGGGGGAATGCGAATCGCTGCCCAAGAGAGTCGACCCAGGTTTGCCAAATCGCTCTAAATGGACCTGGTGGCAGATGCCATTGCCCGCTCGTGAATGATAAACTCCGCACTTTGCCGCTATGGTCTGCAGATACAAATGGTCGTTCTGATTTTCCGGCCCAAACCCAGCTATATTGTGGTCAATATAGCTGACCGACGAATCGGTCTTAACTCTGCCCGCCCCCATCGATTCGTACAGCAAAAATGCTGTTGTTCCGGTGGCATCCTGGGTTAGCGTCTGGTCAATCCTAATACCAATCTGCTGACCAGCGGCGAGTTTGCCATCGACCAGGTGCTTGGCAAGTATTTTATATACAAGCGTTTGCCCCAATTTTATTTCCTTAAAAATCAAAAACCAATAGTAACATAAAAACCCCGCTAAGACAAATCTGATTTGGTAAGACTTACTCGAAGAAATTCCCAATAAAAAAAGCGGCCCTATGCTTAATAACATAAGGCCGCCTCTCGAAACGCATGCAAAATTATCTTATTCTTGGTGGTGGACCTGGGGGTGCTCCGGGTTTGCCATCATGTATCAGCAGAGAATCTTTCCTATGGCCGGGCTGACTGGTAAAAGCTACAGGTGGCTCACCTAACTCTGGACGTCCCAAACCGGTCGGAGGCTGAAATGTATAAATATTGTCATCCTCAATGCCGCACCAAGCACGTTTTTCAAAATCTACGTGGCTATCCATAAACAATACATTTTGTCCATCTTCCTGGTGAGTAATGGCGTTTCCATATTTGGCCTGCTCCGTTGTGCCATTCCAAGGAGGTATGTTGGGTTTGAAGTTCGCCCACGTTTTAGCCGCTGCGGCAGGCGATTCAATCCACGGATTTCGGTCGGCTGCTACCGCCATGCCAGGCTCACTCGATGTAGTCAAAGCATACAGGCCATAGGGGTGATGATAGGAGTAGCTGCAATGCTTTCTCGGCTCAGGGCCAAAATCCCAGGCATTGATAAGCTCCTCAATGGCAAGGTTCCGAGTGGGATAATCCGAGAGTTTAAATTCTGTGGTTCCGGAATCTCCCTTGCAGACAAACGACTTGGGCGTAACCTCGGCGTACTTCACCAGAAGATAGAAGCTGGAGGTAATGGTGGCTTTGCCGCTGCTGCCATCCGCCGATAGGCTGTAAGCCCCAAATCGGTCAATGGCATCCCATACAACCGGACCACCCCAGGCGGTGTTTCTGCCGCCGGCACGAGGAAGCTCATCCTGATAATCGTTGGCGTAGATAAGCATGGCCTTGCCGATGCCGGAAAGATTTGTGCCGCAGGTCAGCCGAAAGGCAATCTGCCTGACCCTGGCCAGGGCGGGCATCAAGATGCCCATCAACATCGCTATGATCGCGATAACGACCAATAGCTCGACCAATGTAAAACCTTTCCTTTCCATTTTTCTTTCCTTTCTATTTTTTCGAGACTCGCAAGCTTGGCCGTTTCTAAGCACACCTGGTCATATTCTCAATATATGAATGCCATTAACTTGTAGGGCCCCAAAACAACTCGCAAAATGGAAGCCCTTGTTGCATAACAACGTAAAAACCGAAGAACTTTTTCTCGCGAATCTCCTTGTTTTTCAATTTTTGCCTAAAAACGGCCAGTCCGAATTCGCCACGTGAGATAACCGGTCGAAGGCTTTTTACCAACCCTGGCGCATTATCTCACTGGGTTGATAAGATTCGCGCAATAAATTTTGTCAAAGTTTGAGGCTGCTGGCCAAGCACTATGGACAGACTAACAGCAGCTTTTTCAGGCAGGTTTAGTTGATGAAATGCGTTAAGTGAAAATATGATAACAAATCGGGTATAATTAACTTGCTAAACCTACCTATCTTCAATACCAACGCAAATTCTCTCTATTTATAGAGTACGCATAGGTCCAATTTTTGTTCAGGTAGGTTTTAAAAATAAATTTTTCCTAAAGTAGAGCTGGAAACCAGAGCAAATTTTTATTATAATGATTCTTGGTTGAACAACAATAAATAATCAATTAAAAGAGTGGGTCGGGCGGTCGCCCTCGCACCTACTTTGGTTAAATGGTAATTGGTTAAATAGTAACTGGTTAAATGGTTGCTAATTACCACTCACCAATTACCAATTACAAGGTGTGGGGGAGGAAAGTCCGAGCAGGATAGGGCAACGGTGATGGCTAACGGCCACCGCCCCGCACCTATTTTGAAGAATCGACTTTCGAGGTCGTCGTGGGCTTCTTTAGCGAAACGAACCCCTCAAACACCAACGATGCTGGTTTTTCAAAATAGGTGCGGGGTAGGGAAAGTGCCACAGAAACTACACAGCCCCCGCTCTTGCTTTCGCAAGAAAGCGCGGGGGCAATGGTGAAATGGTGCGGTAAGAGCGCACCGCAGCGCCGGTGACGACGCTGGCAGGGTAAACCCCACCGCCTGCAAGACCAAGCAAGCTGGTTAACCCGGCCCGGGTATCAATCCAGCGGGTAGGTTGCTTGAGCCTGTCGGTAACGGCAGGCCCAGATAAATGGCCGCCGCCCCGCACCTATTTTGACGATCGGTATAAGAAGCTTTGTATATGCTTCGTTAGAAATCGATGTATACAAACTGGAATGTGCGTTGATTGTCAAAATAGGTGCGGGGCACAGAACTCGGCTTATAGACCCACTCTTTTGAATTGATTAATGATTATTTCTAATATCTATTACAACAGTCAATCCTGAGCATCAAATTTATGAACAAACAAACCTAATCTGATTTTAACCGTAACGATATTATTCTCGATTGTCATGCCAATTCTGCCTTCGTCGAAACTAATGTGATTGAACTGGACACCACTTTTGTCACTTAGCCTGTTTGCCAGCACGGGCGATTTGTCCAATTCAAGCAAAACCGCCGCCAATACCTGATTCATAAGCATACCAGCGACAACAAGCGTTTGATTGTCTTGGCTGAGCTGTTCGACATCCTTACTGAGGTTCTCTGCAATATGCATAAGGGCGGCGATTTGTCTTGCCTGTTCCGTTACGTAGGGTTTACCGAGCACATCTATTTGCAATACCATTTGGCTATCAAAAATTAGACCCGGCTTAGGCAGAATCTGAAGATGCCCAAGGCTGGTCGGCTTAAGCAAGGCCCTTTCATCCACTAAATAAAAATACTTTCGCTGTGCGGTCGTATTAGCTTCATCGAAGCTAACCATAGTAAACCAGGTCTTGTAACCATCTTTGCTCTGTCCGACTGAAGCAGTGGCAGTGTCGCTTTGACTAAGCAGATGCTTTCCTGTAAAGCTGGGTCCCAACTCATCATATCCCGGCGCTCGAATTATACGCAGCGCATCAACACTGCTGGTCTTTAACCTTATCCGGTGGTAGCTGACGGAGAGCTTCTCATAGGAAAGCTCTTCCGGCTGAACGTACCGCCAAACAGAACAACCATATAAATCAAAAGACAGAAGACAGAATACAGAAGACAGAATACAGAAGGCATAATTTTTATTACTGTCTCCCATTATTGAGCTCCTTTACTTTCTGTTATTATGGTTGCGTCTTTCGTTTATCGGTTGCGCTACTCGTGTTAGGTTATCTGGATAGCAGGTCACCAGGTAGTGGGTATCAGGTTATCAGAGTATCAGGCTAACTTTCTCTTTTCCTGATGGCCTGATTCCTGATATTCTACATCCTGGTCTCCTGATGACCTGGTTTCCTTAACAATCTTCGCAACCGCAACCGTTTAACTCAATCTAATCCGTAAACATTCTTTTCCGGCTACGGCTCGGCGCTCCGCCGAGACGAGTTATACCTCTTTAACATCGATCCATTTCATCATTTTGCGTAAGTTTCTGCCGATCTTTTCGAGCTGGCTGTTGTAGTCTTTTTCGTATAGTTTTTTGAAGTTTTTCAGCCCGGACTGGTATTCGTTTACCCACTCTTTGGCGAACTGGCCGGATGTAACCTCCGACAGGATCTTTTTCATTTCAGCTTTGGTTTGCTCATTGATAATCCTCGGCCCGCGAGTTAAGTCGCCGTACTCGGCGGTGTTGGATATGCTATATCTCATATAGCTAAGTCCGCCCTGATACATAAGATCGACTATCAATTTGACCTCATGCAGACATTCGAAGTAGGCGATTTCCGGCTGATAGCCCGCCTCCACCAGCGTTTCAAAGCCGGCTTTAATAAGCGCCGTAAGACCGCCGCACAGGACGCACTGTTCGCCGAACAGGTCCGTCTCGGTCTCTTCTTTGAATGTTGTTTCAATAATACCTGCTCGGGCGCCGCCGATGCCGTTTGCCCAGGCAAGGGCAATATTTTTGGCGTTACCGGTTGCATCTTGCCCAATAGCTATCAAGTTTGCCACGCCGCCGCCTCGCTCAAACTCGCTGCGAACCAGATGTCCCGGCCCTTTCGGAGCGATCATCACCACGTTAACATCTTTCGGCGGCACAATGTACTTAAAATGGATATTGAAGCCGTGACAAAAACCGAGCGTCTGACCTGCCACCAGATTGGGCGCGATTTCTTCTTTATAAACTTTTGCCTGGACTTCATCCGGCACAGTCATGATAATCAGCGTTGCACCTTTCATAGCAGTTTTTATATCGGTCGGCTTAAAACCGTGTTTAACTGCCAGTTTAAAGTTATCCGTTCCCTTAAGTTCAGCAACAGCAACGGTTATTCCTCTATCACGCAGGTTCAAGCTGTGCGCATGACCCTGGCTGCCGTAGCCAATAACCGCTACTTTTTTACCCTTTAACGCATCTATCGGCGTATCCTTTTCGTAATAAATTTTCGCTGCCATAGTTTTAACTCTCCTTATTTTCTAATAACTGTGCTGTCTGCAATAACACAATCGCATGTTACGCGCATATTATATGTGCAAGCGGCTGTTATGCAAGGAATTTAAGGAGTGGAAAAACCCTGCGATAAATCGCGGGGCTAAATATTTAGCCCCCCAATCCTTCGACCTGGCTCAGGACAGGTTTATTGGGGGGTTCTTTTTCTTTTGACGCACAAACTTATTCCGATTCGGTCTTTGCCTGTCGCGGCATGGCGATGGTTCCGGTTCTGGCCACGCTTTTTATGCCATAAGGCCTGCACACTTCGATGAAGGCCTCAATCTTAGACTCGGGTCCACTTACCTCAACCATTAACGACTTTGGGCTGATATCTACGACTTTACCCCTGAATATTTCTATCATCGAGAAAATCTCAGGCCTTTTGTCCGGTGGAGCAGAAATCGTTATCAGCATCAAATCGCGGGCCACGACCGGCTGACCAGCAAAATCCTGAACCTTAACCACAGGGATAATCTTGGCTAATTGCTTTCGAACCTGCTCCAACACCCTGTCATCACCGATAACAACAATAGTCATTCGGCTCAAGTCTGGGTCTTCGGTTCTGCCGACAACCAGCGAGTCAATATTGAATCCACGAGCGGCAAACATCCCCGCAACGTGGGCCAAGACGCCTGGTTTATTCTCAACCAATGCATTTATTATATGCTTCATTTTTCACATCACTTTCCGTTAGCCCCGTCCAATGGACGGGGTACCCCCGCCGAGAGGCGGGGGCTAATTAAATCAGCCTTTCTAATATATCGAGCCCGTCCATTTCATTTAGACTTTTGCCCGCCGGCACCATCGGCCAAACATTTTCTTCTCGCTCGATCCTAAAGTCAACAACGCAGGGTTTCTTTTCCGCTAACATCTGCTTAATCGCTTTGGGGACATCGGATTTTTTATCGACTGTAATACCAACTGCACCCATTGCCCGCGCCACAGTGGCGTAATCAGGATTGGACAGCGAGCTATTAGAATAGCGTTTATTGTAAAAAAGCTCCTGCCACTGCCGAACCATTCCCATGAACCCGTTGTTCATAATACAAACCTTTATGGGCAAATTGTACTGAACAGCCGTGGCCAGCTCGGCCATCGTCATATTAAAGCTGTGGTCACCATCAATATCAATGACGGTGGCATCCGGTTTAGCTACCTGAGCACCTATAGCAGCAGGCAGACCATAACCCATGGTGCCAAGCCCCCCGGAGCTTATAAGCTGTCGCGGCTTGATGAAGCGGTAGAATTGAGCAGTCCACATCTGGTTCTGCCCCACGCCTGTTGTTACAATCGCCTCGCTTTTAGTCTGACGACAAAGCTCTTCAATAACATACTGAGGCTTAACCGTTGTCGCCTGTCGGTCGTAACTAAACGGATATTTCTTCTTCCACTTGGCAATCTTATCAAACCACTGTTTTCTCTCACGAAATTCTACTTCCTTTACCAGTTCAGCCAATATAATTTTTGCATCGCCAACAACAGGGATATCGACGTGCACATTTTTCGATATACTGGATGGATCAATATCTATATGGACCACCTTTGCGTGTGGAGCAAAGGTTTTTAGCTTGCCTGTAACTCTATCATCAAAACGAGCCCCTACCGCGATCAGCAAATCACATTCCTGCACTGCATAATTCGCATAAGCAGAGCCGTGCATTCCGAGCATATCCAGCGATTCAGGATTTCGTTGGTCGAAACTTCCCAGCCCTAAGAGTGTCGTTGTTACCGGCAGATGTGCTTTTTCTGCCAACGCCCTTAATTCTTCACTTGCGTTTGCGATAATAACCCCGCCGCCGACATAAAGCACCGGCTGTTCAGATTTGTTTATTGCTGTCGCAGCCAGCGATATCTGTCTGGCGTTGCCCTTAGTTCTCACCTTATAGCCGGGCAGATTCATTTCGACCGGCCCACCGTTACTACACTTGGCTACCTCAATATCAACCGGTATATCAATCAGTACCGGCCCAGGCCGGCCAGTCGAAGCAATATAAAATGCTTCCCGAATGGTGCGGGCCAGGTCTTCAACCTTCTTGACGATACAGTTATATTTTGTGATCGGACGGGTGATGCCGGTAGTATCAGCCTCTTGAAACGCGTCGTTGCCGATAAGTTCTGTGCGAACCTGCCCAGTAAGAGCAACAACCGGCACAGAATCCATCATCGCCGTAGCAAGACCGGTAACCAAATTGCATGCACCGGGCCCGCTGGTGGCGACCACCACGCCGACCTTTCCGCTGGCACGGGCATAGGCATCAGCCATGTGGCAGCCGCCCTGCTCATGCCGGGGGTTTATGAACCTAATCGGCGCATCGTATAGCCTGTCAAACAAAGGCAGTACTACACCGCCGGTATAGCCGAACATAGTATTGACACCCTGTTCGATAAGCGTATCGACTATTATCTGTGCGCCTGTTTTAAGGGAGACTTGCCTGACGGCAGTCAAGGATTCGTCGGCTGGGGAAACCTGTGTGCCTGATTTAGACTTCATTTTTTATCCCTTTCCTGATAAACCTTAATCGTTATTCCGGCGGAACACCCGTTTCTGTCTTCGAAAAAAGACACGGGTGAACCCAAATTACAGCTTGCTGGGCTGCTTCGAAGATTCAACCGTTCTTACCCAAAAACGGTCAAATCGCTCGAAGATTTGAGCCCTACTATAATCCCGTAACCCCCGCACCTACTTTAAAATTTCGAGCGCAGATGTTGTAGAATTACCACTCTGGTTGACAAAGTCACTTTTACATCCTGAGGACCAAAACTCTAAAGTAGGTGCGGGGTCTCAGGACCGTATCTGCATGTTTTCACACAAATACACAAAAATTATACGTAACGAAATACCACCTGTCAACTAAAAATTATTTGGCCTCTAAATAAATGGCTGCTATAATAAGCTGGTAGAATAGGTTTTAGGAGATTTCTTATGTGCGATAAATGTGGTTGTGGCGAAGCTGACACGGGAAAAACCTTCCACGAAAAAGTCGAAGAGGTAATTGAGTCGGTTCGGCCGGCTCTGCAAGGCCATGGTGGCGATATCGAACTGGTCGGAACCGATGACGATAATACCGTTACAGTTCGCTTGCAGGGGGCCTGTCAGGGCTGCCCCGGCGCCGCGATGACTATGAGAATGGGCATCGAAAGAATCCTGAAGGAAAGAGTGCCAGAGGTAAAAAAAGTCATCGCGGTGTAAAGAAATTAAAACCCCCGGTAAAACCGGGGGCTAAATATTTTTTTGTTTATAACTTCACCGAAGGCGGAAAATATTAACATATCCTCTATTTGTGCCGACCTGCGTGATAAATTGATAACCCTCAGTACTTTCTGGCTTCTGCAGATGTGCTATATTTTCATGCAGCCTGAAACTCCGGTAACCAGTATGGTCATCTCTTAACCCTTCTCTGGTGGCCCATACAACGTAAGTGATGTCATCCTTATGACAGGCCTTAACAAATTCCGAAGGGCTGTCGGCTTTTGGCAATCGAACAATATGCTCGGCATACTTGGGAGCGAATATCTTTACTACCTCCGCCATATAGACGCCCATCTTCTGGCCGGGCTTGGCATTGGCGATGAACCAATCCGCCAAAAGCTTGAATTCCTTATCTTGCTGCCCATCACCAAGAAGCCCAACGAGCATAAAATGATTGGACACAATAATCAGACATAATAGCGCCAGTATAGAAAACTCACGCAAGAAGTATCTACGGCTATAAATATAAACTCGTACTGCAAAAATAAGTCCTACTAAAACAATTGCTACATAAGGCACAGAAGTTGAGCGGGGGCTGATGGGAGATGTTTTTGGCAAATAAGGAAAGAGCCGGAAAAACCAAATAATTGATATTATTGCCGCCAAGGCCTGCAATATAAGTACCAGGCCTTTAGGTGCCCGGCCATTTTTGTCTATAAGCTTCCAGCCGCTTTGCAGGCCAAACAAACACAGCAATAGCGCTATCCAGAAGATATTTGTATGGAACCTTTGGAGCGGATATGGATATACAGCGTGAAGCAAAAAATATGGTACAAAGAAAATAAGCAACGTCAATATTTCCCATCGGCGTTTGCATAACCCGTAGATTGCACCAAAGAAAAAGCTGACTAATGCAAGAGTCTTACTAAGCATCGCTATAAAATCGTTGCCGGCTTCTGAATAAAGTATAAATAAAGGACGAAATGCAACAGTCCACAGCAGCCTTATATGTAGTAATAAACCGGTCCTGGACTCAACCGGCTGTGCGAATGCCTTTGCATACTCTTTCGAAAATAGCACACTTAAATAATGGCTTTTATCTGCATCCCAGGTCAAAATTGTGCCTAACATCCAAAGTGCCAGCGGAATAGTTGCCAGGGCCGAATACAACAAGGCTCGAATTCGCTCCTGTCTGCTTTTGCGATATATCATATCCATAACAAAAGCAGCTAAAATTAGTGCTGCTCCTTCATATCGCACCATCGTGGTCATCGAGGCAAAAACATAACACCAGTTAGAGCGCTTGAAGATCAAATAGAATGTCAGCAGCGAAAAAAATAGTAGCGTCGTTTCCATAATAGGATCGGTCAGCATATATATCACCCAGTGGTTCAGTATAGCGATGATGGCAAACCAAATTGCAGATTTGCCCACAATGTGCTTGCCGACCAGATAAAACAAAACCAGATTAAGTGGATGCAAAATAGCATTAAGTAGCCAGCCGGCCGTAAGGTCCGGATGCTGTCCGCCAACCACGTGGGAAAGCAAAGCCTGAAGTATGCCAACCATCGGCGCCTGCTTGAAACGCGCTGGAAGCCTAAAAGATAAAAGATCATGCCCCACTCTCACAATGTCCGGAAAATCCGAGATAGGAACGACCTTATGCCCGAAATATAGAACCGACTGATATATGCCGAAAGCAAGAAAAGCCCCTATCAAAAAAAACTCGAAATATTTTTCACACCTTACCAATTCTTCAGGAAAATAACCCCCAGTGAAACTGGGGGCTAAATATTTAGCCCCACGTTTTACGTGGGGTCTCATGCGCAATTTCTTGGGCATACGTTTTCTCATTGCTTTTGAAGTTCTATCGTCTGGAACATCCCCAACAAATTATTTAATGGAAACAATAAATATTCTACAGTCTTAACGGCTAAATAAGTAAATGATGGAACTAATTGCCGTAATGTCAAGCCGCCGCTGAGCAGATACCGCAGTGGCGTATGATTGCGCATACTCACGATTCGCAGTGACGGGAATTCTTTTTCAAATATCTCGCGGTCGCGGGAAAAAATTATCCACGGCAGTGCGCCATTTCCATGTGAGAGCGGCCCAATTTCAGCCAGCTCCCATTTTGCCTGCGGGTCAAAAAGCTCGCGGTGGAAGTTCTGGTAGATGAACCTTGACCACAAGGTGTTTGCCGGCTCAATCATAACGATTCTGCCGCCCGCTTTTAGGCACCGTAAGGCTTCTGTGAAAAACGCTCTTGGATCAGTAATATGATGAAGGACATCAAACATGAAAAAAGCGTCCACGCTTGCTTGGTCAAACGGCATATCGAAGACCGAAAAAACTTTATCAACGTTTGGCAGCTCGAGGATGTCGGATGTAATCACACTGGGCATTATCTCTTTAATAAAGCCTCCGCCACTGCCAAGCTCAACAAGTAATTTCTTTTCGCAATCCGGTATCGTTTTTTCAAACTGTTTATAAAAGTCGATATATACTTTTCTTAAAAATGGCTTTTTCCGTATAATTTTAGCATGTAACAAGGTGGCAGCCGGGTCATCAAGGTCTTTGATGTTTTGGGTTTCCGGGTGTTTTAGCCACTCAAAGATACTCATAATTTATTCTACTGGCAATTTGGTAATTGGTGATTGGTAATTGGTAATTACCAGTTTCCAGTTACCAATTTCCAGTTACCAATCAATAGTTCTTGACGAAATGTCCTATTTCATAAACCGGCCCAAAGAATGATGGAACACTCTGCATCTGAATAACCCTCACTATATCTAAAACACTATTAGCAGCATTATACACATCCTTTTCTGTGGAAAAATGATGCTTACGGATGTCAAAACCCAACAGCCAAAACATCGATACCATAAAGCGACGTTCGATGGGCACGCCATATATCGCCTGGCCTCCAGGTTTTAGAACTCGACGAATCTCCCGAAAAGCCCGGACCTGCTCGGTGGGCTTTAGATGCTCAAGAATACTAATCAATAGAACCGTATCGAAAAAATCTTCAGCATACGGCATACATAATACACTGCCGTTCTGCAAATGGGTCTCAATCTGCCTTGCTCTGAAGACGGCTGCAACATCGCAGACTTTGGCATTTAGGTCCAGCCCATAAATTTCTTTATAATTTTCACAGAGATTTAGAAACGTGACGCCAGCCCCAAAACCTACCTCCAAAACGCGTTGGCCACCGCTGCACTCCGCCAGGCACAGTTCTACCCGTCGGCGAAACATCCTGCCTATGATGGGCCAGAAATAGAACCGAAGCGGGTCATTTCGATCCACACCTGCATATTCTCGGTAAGGTAAAAGTTTCAATTTGGGCAAATGACCTGTCATCGGAATACGCGTGAAAAAGTCTAAATATTTAGCCCCCGAATTTATTCGGGGGTTTTCCAAGCCACTTGATTTTCTTAAATGCTATCCAGCTCATCTTCAGCAGCAGCCAGCCATGTTTGAAACGGCTGATATTTGTTCGACCGTATGTTCGTGCATGATATGTAACCGGCACCTCAACTACCTTAAGGTTCAGCTTTACCGCCCCAAAGATAAGGTCGAAATCTCCAAAGGGGTCGAAATCGCCAAAATAAGAACGGTTGGCCTCTATCTTTTCGTAGTCTTTTTTGCGAATCATTTTGGTGCCGCAAAGGGTGTCTCTGAATCTTTGTCCTAATAGCCAGCTAAATAGGACACCAAAAAACTTATTTCCAATAAGATTTAAGAATCGCATAGCCTGTTTTTCCATCGGATAGATAAGTCTGGAGCCGTTGATGAACTCGCCTTTGCCGTCACGCAGTGCTCTGAAGAATTTGGCCAGGTCCTCAGGCGGAGCCGTCAGGTCAGCGTCCTGGATAGCCAGCACATCTGCTTTGGCTGCAGCAAAGCCTTTTCTTACCGCATCACCTTTACCCAAGCAGGCTTGCTGACGGATCAAACGAATATTGCGCTGCGGATGTTTTTTTATTTGAGATTCTATTTCATCAGGTGTGCCATCGGTGCTATTGCCGTCAACGAAGATTATTTCTGTTTCCCGGCCCATTTGGGGGATCCTTTTTACGGCATCTTCAATATTACCACGCTCATTTCGGCACGGAATAATAACTGAAACAGACAAATCCTCGTCACGCATAGCAGCAGGAGCCGGGCGCGCAATCACAAGATAGACTAAATTAAAGAAACGAAATCCTGGCAGCAGAGAAAGAAAATAGTTGCAAAAAGTAGTCAGCGGTGGGATGCGCTTGGGCAGCAGCAGATAAGAGGCGGTTCGAATGACATCAAAGTCAGCTAATCGCAGTAGATTTGCAATGTCTTCGGGCGGAAGCCAGTTCATGTATGAGGAAGGACGACGAATCCCCAGCAGCGAGCCTAAGCGCAAGATGCCTTCCCAAAGATAATTGTAGTAGGTTATCACAATCCGCGTGCTATCGACAGTTGCCGGACGAATCCGCTCCAAGACCTGCTGAATGTCGTGCCATTTACCTAACGAATTGCAGATAAGAACATAATCAAATTTTTCACTAATATTGATCTCATGCGGGTCCATAAAATAAAAGTTCAAATGCGGGAAACGCGATTTGGCCAATTCGATAGCCTCCGGATCATCATCAACTCCGACGCCGTAGGCCGGCTCAACTGCAGCTAAAAGGTCGCCGCATTCACAGCCAACGTGCAAAACCCTGCTATTTGGCCGAACAACGAATCGGTAAATTCGGTCAAGCCAATTATAATAGTATGAATTGCGCTTCCGCCAGTGAGGCAGGCGTTCCGCATTTGGGGAAAATTTCGATTTTTTGGCATTATTAATCATATTGGAACCCCGCAGTAAACTGCGGGGCTAAATATTTAGCCCCCCAATTTATTGGGGGGTTTGATTCTCAAACATTTACGTATACTTTCGGCATTGGGATTATCAATTACGCCTTTATCGGTAATTATGGCGGTAATATCCTTTGCCTCTGTAACATCAAAAGCCCAATTTTCTACACTAATGCCTTCAGGAACGATTGGTGTGCCGGCAATTATTGTCACCTCGGAGGCTTGCCTTTGTTCAATTGGTATTTCAGCTCCGCTTTTTATGCTCAAATCGAACGTGCTGGATGGTGCCGCAATATAAAATGGTATGCGATGCTGCCGTGCAAGAATGCTCAAGCTATAAGTGCCAATTTTATTTGCCGTGTCACCATTTGCCGCGATTCGGTCGGTACCCGTTATAACCATATCTATTTTGCCCTGTTTCATCAGCCATCCTGCCATATTGTCACATATGACCGTGACATCGATGTTTGCCTGCTTCAATTCCCAGGCTGTCAAGCGAGCGCCCTGTAGCAACGGCCTGGTCTCATCTGAATAAACCTTGAACTTCTTGCCCTTTTTATGCGCTTCAAACATCACCGACAGGGCTGTCCCCTGACCTGCGGTTGCAAGTGCACCGGCGTTGCAATGCGTCAAGATGCCAGAACCTTGCTTGATAAACCTTTCGCCGTTCTGGCCAATCCGCCGGCACATATCCACATCTTCCTGATAAATAGAATTCGCCTCTTTCAAGACAACTTTGCGCAGCCGCTGCAGAGTTGCGTTGGGCCTGGTAGCAATAAATTTCTCCGCACGCAGGCGAACCCTATTTAGCGCCCAGAACAAATTCACGGCGGTAGGACGCGATGAAGCTAACAACCGGCCTGTCTTGGCCAATACGTCAAGAGCCTGCTCTAATCTGCTATCTGCAGGAAGTTTTTGCATAGCTAAAACCGGTCCGTAAGCTGCTGCAACCCCTATAGCTGGAGCGCCGCGAACGGCAAGTGTTTTTATTGCATCGTAGAGCTGTTGGACGTCCCGGCACTGCAATTTGACAAACTCGGCAGGCAAACGCCGCTGGTCAATAAGCTCTAAAAAGCCGTCAACACCACCAATCCATTTGACCGCCTGAACAATCATAACTCGTCCCTCGTGACTCGTGACCCGTGACTCGTGACCCGTGACTCGTGAAAGAAAATACGAGCGACGGGACACGAGCGACGAGTCACGTATATATTTTTCCTTCTCTATAATCCTGCCATGCTGGCTCAAACGCCTTCCTATCAGTTGGTATCGGTCTTGGTTTGACATTCCGGCACTGGAATAAATCGGGCGAACTTTCGTTATATGCAACCTGCAATATAGAATCTTTTAAAGATTCATTCTCAGGTTTGAATTTTAGAGTCTTGCCGGTCATTTGATTGATAATGTCATGATGTATTTGAACCCCATCTTCTACAAGGACAAGATGTGAGCCACGCGAGCCGCTGCCTTGGGCCAATAAATCCACAATTGCTTTAAGATACGCGACACTGGCTAAGGCCAGATGCTCTGCCCGGATTGCGGTTATAATCTCTTTTGTGTGCTCCAATTTGAGGCCGTGTTGTTGTATATCTTTGTAAAGTTTAACCGCCTCCTTTAGAGCTTTGCGGGCATTGTTTAGCTCTCTTATATGTCCTGCTGAAGCTGTCATACGAGTCTGAATATTTTCTATTGTTTGTTCTGGCACTAAACCGGACGAAGTTTTGTACTGCTGGATTTTTTCAACAAGCTGGCTTAGCTGCTGGTCGATCTCAGCCTGCTTGTCTGAATAATTGGGCAAATCACAGCCATAAACATTAACAATGTATTCAGCTGCGCGCAGGCCGCCGGTCTGGCCGGCGTTAAGGGCGGAGCCGCCAGGCCGCTTGACACCGTGTGTCCCGGCCATCTCGCCGATTACAAAAGTGCCGGGCATATTGGATTGCCACCATCTATCTACGGCAAAGCCGCCGTTATTGTGCTGGGCACAGACCGCGATTTCAAGCGGCTCTTTATATAAATCAATGCCTTTTTCTTTGTAAATCTCGATAGCTGGCGTGTTCATGTGGAAAAGCCTCTCGATTGGCGTTTTCTGAAACGCACCTGCTTTTTTCAGATACTGGTAAGCCTCCGGCTCAAGGTCTTCGATGCTAAAATTCTTCATTGACGCACTGCCTATTGGATTGTGCAAAAAGTCCATAAAGACATGTCGGCCTTTTTGGTTCTCATTGAACACTAAAATATCAATCAATGATGACTGCCCCGCCTGCGGCGGGGAATTTCGAACTTTTGGTAAGCGCTGTGGGTCGAAAGGCCATTGATAGCCTTTAAGAAAGATATTCGTTGCCATTTTGCTCATCGATGGGAAAAAACTGGTGAGAAATTCATGCTCATCTTTGCCTTCGGCGTTGGTGCTGAAAATCCGCGGAATGGCCTGCATATATGTGCCCGATACGTTCCATCGAAACTTTATGCTGGCCAGCCCAAACTGTGATTCAGTCAGATTTTCAGCAATTAGACCTGCTTTAAATGTCAGGCCGTGGATGCCAACCTGGCCCTTCGGGTACACGCTGGTTTTATAGAGTTCGCCAGGCCCACCAGTAGCCAGAACAATATTTGCTCCCAGAAAAACATTAATTTTTAGTTTTGAGTTTTGAGTTTTGAGTTTATCTATTGTTACAATTCCTGCAATTCTTTTAGACTCGCCAGAGCCAATTGTGATCAGGTGTGCAACTTCCTGATTGTCGTAGATTGGCACACCGTAACGCTCAAGCTGTTTTTGCAGACACTCGCTCATAAACTTGCTGGTCTTGGGACCGGCAGACGTGGCTCTTTCGGCAGGGTCATGGTCGGTCTTATAGCCAATGAAGCTTCCTATAGAATTAGTTGGAAACGGGACACCAACGGCCACCAGATGGTAAAATTCACGAATTGAGCCTATCGCTTCGGCAAGCGCCAAATCGCCGTGGCAACAGCCCGCAGCGGTCAAACTTTTTGCAAACTCCTGGGCACTATCTGCTATGTCTGGACTGGTGCCTATCTTGTAATACGTCTGCTTATCAGAGCCGCTCATTCGTGATGCGCCTAAACTGATCCCTCCGGTTACTACCGCAATCCTTTCTTGCGGATTTTTCACAGCTTTGTGACGCATAAATTCATAAAGGTGCACTGCGCAGTTCATCCCAGCCGCACCTGAGCCAACAATTACTGTGTTGTAGCGATGAAAAGTAATAGTATGACCGTCGCCATGCCAGCGACGGCTAAACTTTGTCTGCACCATCCCAAATCTCGCAATATCTTTCATCTGAGGACTTTATGCGATATTAAAATTCCTGCCAGTAACCTGGCTTATCTGTTCCACCTTCGCTTTGGCAAAATCGATGCTGGGGTATTTTTTTGCCCGCTGCTTATCTATCAACTGTTTAATCTTTTTTAGCTCATCCGCCAAAAGATTGTAATCCTGCTCGTCTATTATTTTCTTCATTGTATTTTTTTCTATCATGCTAAAAGAGCCACCCAAAACCAAGACGCCTGCATCAATGTAATCGGGAATATTACCGGCGTTCGTTCCGCCTGTGGGTACCAGAGATATGGTCTTATGAATAGCTGGCTCAATTGCCTTAATAAAGTCTGGGCCGCCAAGCTCCTTAGCTGGGAACACCTTACAAAGATTGGCTCCATAAGAGAACTGCTCAATAATTTCCGTGACTGTGCCGCATCCTGGTATCATGGCAAGCTTACCAGCAAATTTTCTATAGCTTTCATATCTAAAATTACCCGGCGAGACAAGGAATCTTGCCCCGGCAGAAGCCGCCTGCGAAAGCGAAGGCAGCGGATCATCTGGATTAGCCTTGTTGTAAACGCCAAGCATTTCCGGTGAGTCAATTAAACTTGCGGCTCCAGCAACGAAGTTCGGAAGCTCTCGGCATAATTTTTCAAGTTTTTCCAGAGGTTTTTTTATCCGACAGGTTACCTCCATATTGTTCACGCCGGCCTTTATAAGAGCCTCGGCAGTTTTAACAACATCGAGCTTATCCTCATTAAAGACAAGAATAAGGCCATCTCGCAATAAAGTTGTAATTACACTTTTTATATCCATAATTAACTTCTCCCAAGTGCCTAAAGTGAGCTAAAGTGCCTAAAGTGAGAATGGATAATTTTAGGCACTTTAGGCACTCCCAACTTTAGCTCACTTTCAAAGTCTTCTTAAATGAAAGCCGCCATCGACATTGATGACCTGGCCGGTGCAAAAATCGAGTCTGCCATCGGCGACGGCACCAACGGCTTTGGCGACATCTTCCGGCTGACCCCAGCGTTTTATTGGTGTTAGTCCCTCTGCAATGAGCTTATCATATTTTTCTTTGACGGCACTGGTCATATCGGTTTCTATAATGCCGGGGGAGATCTCAAACACACCAATATCATACTCAGCCAATCTATCCGCATACAGCTTTGTCATCATACTAACGCCGGCTTTGCTGATACAATATTCGCCTCGCGAGGTCGAGCTGGTGTAGGCGGAGATTGAGCTTATATTTACGATGCGAAATATCCGCGTCCGCCCTTCGGCGGATTTTTTCTGCTCGGTCATCCAGTTGGCGACTTTTTGAGTCAGAAAATATGGGCCTTTAAGATTTATTCCCAGGACTCTATCGAAACTTTCCTCGGTTGCCTCAAGAATATCCGCTCTTTTCAAAGGTGCAACCCCGGCATTATTGACCAATAAATCGCATCTGTTGAACCTTCTTTTAGTCAGGGCAACGATCTGGTTTCTCACCTCAGCGCAACTTATGTCCCCTTGTACAAATTCGCACTGAGAACCTCGGTCCTCAACCTCTTTTTTCGTTTGCGGCGGCGATTGCTGAACACGGTTAAGAACCAAATCATACCCTAACGATGCCAGCTCCAGCGCAATAGCCCTTCCAATACCGCGGCTTGCTCCGGTAACAATCGCTACTGGTCGTTTTGCCATTTTCAAAATCCTCTTTTGAACCCCGCAATAAATTGCGGGGCTAAATATTTAGCCCCCAAATTTATTTGGGGGTTTTCCACCTTTCAAAAATTCATCTATTTCCTTTGCTGCTTTCATTCCGTCGGCGACTGCTGCCACTACCGTAGATGGTCCTCTTACTAAATCGCCGCCGGCAAAAACTCCTGGCCGAGATGTCTCCAATGAATCTTCCTTTGTTTTAATAAGCCCGTCTTTTAATTCCACCCCCAGGAGAATTTCCTTAATATCTTGCGGCGATTCCTGCCCTATGGCCTCTACCACAACGTCCATCTCAAGCTCATAAGCGCTCGAGACTATGGGGTAAGGTTTGCGTCTTCCTGTCTCATCCGGCTCGCCTAATTTAGTTGGGCAAACTTTAATTCCTGTCAGCTTTCCATTGTCAGAAATGAATTCGAGCACGTCAGTTAAAATCAAAAAATGTACTCCAGCACTCACCGCCCGATCACGCTCGCTACGGCTGGCTGGCATTTCTGCAAATGAGCGCCGATATACGACGTAAACATCTTTTGCGCTGGCCTGTTTAGCAGCGACCGCCACATCCATAGCAGTATTGCCGCCGCCGATCACCGCCACGCACTTGCCGGTAAGATCTAATCTGCCGGGTTCTCTGGCCGCTGAAAGAAATTCCATCGCATTCCATAAACCATCCGGCCACAGGCTGGAAATTTCGTCCGCCCTGGCGGATCGAATTTCGAATTTAGCTTCGGGCAGGCCCATGCCAATAAAGGCGGCGTCAAACCCCTCTGCCATAATCGTATCCAAGTTAAAATCGGCAGTTAATTCTTTGCCCAAACGCTTTAATAACCTGTCCCCGGGCACATCTTTGAATACAGCAGCAATTTCATTCTTCAGCGAGTCACTGAATCTATCCGGCGGGATTACCGATTCTATCATCCCGCCAAATTCGGCACTTTTATCAAAGACTGTCACGGTGTGACCTGCTTCAAGTAGTTTGGCTGCACAGGATAATCCTGCCGGCCCAGCACCAATAATAGCTATGCTCTTGCCGGTTGACCGTCGTGGTATCCGCAGTCTTGACCAGCCCTTTTTATTGGCCTGTTCGGCTAAAAATCTCTGAATATCGGCAATCGGCAAAGGCCCATCACCAATAAATCCTTGCAAGCAGTTGCCCTGGCATTGCTGCTCGACAGGACACAGCCAGGCACAAACTTCAGGAAACACATTCGCTTGTCTTAGGGCCTGGTAGGCGGCCTGGTCTTGACCATCCAGAAATAGGCTGATGAATTTTGGTATGTCAATACCAGCAGGACAGGCCAATTGGCAGGTGGGCTCCTGACATTTTCGACAGGCCTGTGCAAGCCTGACAAGATTATCTCTATCGCTCATCCGTCCATGTCTAAATATAGGCCCATATACCTTGTTGTCCCGCACCACGCAGCCTGTCCTTCCACCGTCACGCATTATTTGAGTGCAGCCGCTACAGGCCACACAAACTTTATCGGGAAACATTTTTCCGTAAGTTAAAATATCTTTGGCAAAATCCGGATAGGCAAATGCCATCCGCCCCGCACCGACCAACGTAGTTAAGCCGGCTGTTTTACTTGCCGCCGCCACGTTGGCAAAAAGGGTTCTTAGCCAGCTATAGCCCGTTGCGACAATTGCAATATCTGGAAACTTTTTTTGAATCTCGGCAGTCAAGTTAATGAGTCTGGCCACACCGACAAGCGGATGCTCCGGCTCCTGGTATCCGCCGACTATCGGCTCATTGAAGGGCCTACCTATGTGCGGGTTGTAATATGGATTTGCAGCAGTGATGTTAATCAGCTTAACGCCGCGCTGCTGCAAGAGGGCAATTAACTTTTTTGGCTCAGTCAAATCCGGCTTGGTATAATCGTTTTTATCGACACCCCAGCCGTATGGATACGGTATGGCATCATAAACACCAAGGCGAGTAACTACCGGCTTATCATCGCCAAGCTCTTTATGAATCTTATCGATAACTTCCAGCAGAAATCTGGTTCTGTTTTCGAAAGAGCCGCCATATTTACCAATTCTATTGTGACAGGCCAAAAGTTCGTTGATTAGATAGCCGTGACAGGATTTTACATCGACCGCGTCAAAACCAACCTCCAACGCTATCCTGGCTGCCACCAGGTATGAATCGGCAAGCTTATCTAAGTATTCATCGGGCAGGATAGGCCAATCGTCCGGTATTTTGCTTTTCGCATCTGCCCTGGGCACTTGCTGTGGGACCAAAGCATCTCGGTAAGGGTCGCGTTGGGCGATCATCGGATACGCAACCGCCTCAGGCTTACTGTACCGACCTGAATGAGTCAACTGCAATACGATTACCGGCTTATAGCCTGGGCCCATACTATCGACTGCCGTTTGACGTATCATTTTGACCAAGGCAGCAAAACTATCATAACTATTTTCGTTGAGCCACAACTGTCTCGGATTGGCTCTTCCTTCGGGAACGACTGCTGTGGCCTCGAACCAGATAAGCCCGGCGCCGCCGGCGGCAAATCTCTCGTACCGTCGCAAAGTTAATTTACTTGGCCGACCCGCAGCATCACCATCGCAGCCTTCCATCGGATGTATTGCCAGCGAATTGGGTATCGTCAAACCTCCCACCCGCACAGGTTCAGCTAAAATAGAAACATCCTCTATAGCTTCAACAGAGACATCAAGCTGTCTGCTTAAACGCTTCATATCCTCAATCGAGCTTAATTGGAACTCCCACATTTTTTCTCCTAAAAATTTAGAATTTGCTTTGTAGAAAAGACCAGATGTCATTTCGACCGAAGCCCCGCCCAGCGCTGGGCGGGGCGAAGTGGAGAAATCTACTAATAGCAGATTTCACTTCGTGGCTCTCCGCTTCGCTTCGTGTCTCGACTCGCCTTCCATTCTCCGTAGCAGGGCTACCGCGAAGGATGAATCGGTTCGCTCGAAATGACAATATACATTGTTTTCTACAGAGCATTTAGAATTCTCAATTCTCAATTCTACATTCTAACTTTGTAGATAGGTATTTGCCTGTGAAACTATTTTTGTTTTTGATAATTTCTTCGGGCGAACCCTGTGCAACGACCCTGCCGCCGGCATCCCCACCTTCTGGGCCGAGGTCTATTATATAATCAGCCATCTTGATAACATCCAGATTATGTTCGATTACCACCACGGTGTTGCCGTAATCTACCAGCCGGCAAAGCACCGCCAGCAGGTTATCAATATCCGCGAAGTGCAGCCCTGTGGTCGGCTCATCAAGTACATAGAAGGTGTGCCCGGTGGCAGCCTTTCCCAGCTCTGCAGAAAGTTTTACCCGCTGGGCCTCTCCGCCGGATAAAGTCGTTGAAGACTGACCCAACTGAATATAGCCCAGACCGACATCATTGAGCGTCGCCAGCAGCCGCACAATCGTTGGAAAATTGGCAAAGAAATCAAGAGCATCAGCAATCCTCATATCGAGCACGTCGGTGATATTTTTACCCTTGTAGGTAACCTGCAACGTCTCAGGATTATATTTACGGCCTTTGCACGACTGACAGGTCACATAAACATCAGGCAAAAAATGCATCTCAATCTTCATTGTCCCCTGCCCTTTGCAGTGTTCGCATCGGCCTCCTTTAACATTGAAGGAAAACCTTCCGGGTTTATAACCGCGAATCTTGGCTTCTCGCGTCAATGAAAACAATTTTCTTATCTCGTCAAACACGCCAGTATATGTCGCTGGATTGCTCCGCGGCGTCTTTCCAATGGGCGATTGGTCTATCTCTATAACCTTATCTATTTGCGAAGTGCCCAGAATAGTCTGATGTTTACCAGGTTTTTCACGTGACCCGTAGAGCCTTCGCCGCAGCGCTCGCAGCAGAATCTGGCTAACCAGCGTGCTCTTGCCAGAGCCAGAAACACCTGTCACGCAGATAAACATGCCCAGCGGAAATTTCACGTCGATATTTTTGAGATTATTCTCAGCGGCAGCCTTTACTTCGACGCACTTTCCCAAACTATAGGCCCGTCTTCGGGAAGGCAGAGCAATACTGCGTTTGCCGGCCAGATATTGCCCGGTTAACGACTCGGCGCAGGCAACTATGGTCGCCAGGTCGCCCTGCACGACCACTTCTCCGCCGTGAGCGCCGGCGGCTGGGCCAATATCGACAATATGGTCTGCGCTTTTGATAATATCCTCATCGTGCTCTACCACGATAACGGTATTGCCGAGCTGGCTTAGCCGCTTCAATATCCCCAACAATCGATTGTTGTCGCGCTTGTGCAGCCCTATGGTCGGCTCGTCAAGCACGTAACAGACCCCGACCAGGCCGCTTCCAACCTGCGTGGCAAGTCGGATCCGCTGAGCCTCACCGCCGGCAAGCGTGCTGCTCATCCGGTCGAGGGTTAAATACTCAAGTCCAACATCGACCATAAATTTTAGCCGGGCCTTTATTTCCTTTAACACCTGTGCGGCAATCACAGCCTTTTCTTTGTCCAATCTCAATTTATTGAAAAACTCCTGCGCATTTTCGATAGAGAGCTTGGTTAATTGATGAATATTTTTGCCACCTACGGTTACCGCCACCGCTTCTGGCCGAAGCCGAGCACCTTCGCAGCTTCGGCAGGGCTGCTCCGAAAGATAGCTGTGCAGCCTGGTCTTAACGTACTCACTGGTGGTATTTTCCCATCGCCGGGTGAGATTCGGGATGACTCCTTCAAACCACAGCCCATATTTTCGCTCGTCAGCGGAGTTTGTGCCGTACATCAGGATTCTTTTTGCTTCAGCCGGTATTCGCTCAAACGGCATCGATTTACTTATGCCGAATCTAGCACAGAACCGCTTTATCAGCCGGTTATAGAAGATATTCATACGCTTGCCGCCCTTGCGCCAGGCCTCGATAGCGCCATGTTCCAGCGAGATACTCTTATCCGGAACAATCAGGTCAGGGTCAAACTCCAGAATCCTGCCCAGGCCATCGCAGCTTTTGCAGGCGCCATAAGGGCTGTTAAAGCTAAACAGCCTCGGCGATAGCTCTTCGAGACTCGCCTCTGGATGCTCAGGACAAGCAAATTTCTCGCTGTAGATAAATTCCTGCCAGTTCGTCGCTCGTCGCCCGTCTCTCGTCGCTGAACCCCACGTAAAACGTGGGGCTAAATCCCCGTCTTTTCGTCCCTCATCTGTCGTCCCTCGTCCATCGTCTTTATACACCTGCGGCCCCTGTAACAGAACTAAAATCACTCCATCAGCCAATTTCAGAGCTGTCTCTACCGAATCAGCTAATCGAACGCGAACCCCATCGTTAATTACCAATCTATCGACCACCGCTGCGACATCATGCTTTTTATTCTTATCTAAAAGCGGGACATTGCGCACATCATAGATAAAGTCATCAACGCGAACTCGGACAAAACCTTCGCGTTGTATGCCGGCAAAAATTTCCTTGTGCTCGCCTTTTTTGCCGCGAACCAGCGGCGCGCAGACCTGGATTTTCGTACCCTCCGGGTGGGCAAGAATAGAATCTACTATCTGCGATGAGTGCTGGCTGGTAATCTCTCTGCCGCACACCCAGCAGTGCGGCTGACCCACGCGGGCAAAAAGAAGCCTGAAATAGTCATAAATCTCGGTGGTAGTAGCTACTGTCGAGCGGGGATTGCCGCTGGCACTTCGCTGCTCGATGGCGATGGTGGGTGGCAGACCAGAAATATCCGCCACCGCCGGCTTTTGCATCTGTTCGAGGAACTGCCGGGCATAGGCGCTGAGCGACTCGACATATTTTCGCCGCCCTTCAGCGTAGATGGTATCGAAGGCAAGCGAGCTTTTGCCGGAGCCGGAAATGCCGGTAATTACGACCAGCTTATCACGCGGAATGCTCAGGCTGATATTTTTGAGATTGTGCTCTGCCGCACCTGTAATCTTAATCGTCTTTTCGGCTCGTTGAGCCATATCTTTTTAATGGTTGTATAGTAATAACTTTGTGAAAAACCGGAAACACCCAAACTGATAATTGTAACAAACAACCGCAAGAAGATAAAACATTTTAAAACAGATTGAAATTCCTTTCTAATAAACATAGGAAGGCGATATTATCGGCATAAACAAAGCGCATTCATGTTATACTAATTTAATACTAGAATATTTAAAATTAGTATTTGACTGAAACCAAAGAAGGTTTATACTAAATTTTAATAAATTAGTATATAATTAGTATTTCTATAAGTTATTGTTACAAAAGGCGATAAGGCAATGAAAATTCCTAAAAAACCGCCTAACCTTGATGTTATCTGGAAAAAATTTTGGGATAATCCAGAACGACTTAAAAAATTCCTCATTGAGATATCTAGACTCCAGCCTGAAGAGAAATACCCTCATTGGGATAAACTGCGTTATTACTCACCTCCGGAAGGACTGTCCCATGAAGAATGGTGGTTAGCGATAAAAATGCAACGCCGAAGATTATTTAAGCAACTACCACTGCGAGATAAGAATTACAATCCCTTTAATTATTTTATTGCAGATCCCATACCAGAAATGCTTCACAAAATCGATCAAGGAGCTGGCGGATTCATCCAAATGCCAGACCAGATCACGAATCCGGGCACAAAGGACCAATACTATGTGAGTTCACTCATCGAGGAAGCAATCACCTCAAGTCAACTCGAAGGAGCAGCTACTACGCGCAAAGTAGCCAAAGAGATGATCCGCACGGGTCGGTCCCCTCGTGACCGAAGCGAGCAAATGATCCTCAACAACTTCAAGACTATGCAACAGATCGGAAAACTCAAAGGTGAGCCTTTATCCAAGGAGCTTGTATTCGAGATCCACAGAATGATTACGAACAGGACGTTGAAAGATCCATCCGAAACCGGTCGATTCCGCATGCCCGATGAACGTATAGTTGTTGCTGATATGTATAACGAGATATACAACGATCCACCCCCAGCCAGTCAACTTGAGAATAGGATGACCTCTATGGGTGAGTTCGCCAATGGTAAAATACCGGCTGGATTTATTCACCCTGTAATTCGGTCCGTCGTTCTGCACTTCTGGCTTGCATATGACCACCCATTTGTCGACGGAAATGGCAGGGCGGCAAGAGCTTTATTCTATTGGTCAATGCTTCGCCACGGTTTTTGGCTGTTCGAGTTCATTTCCATATCGCAGATTATTCTTAAGGCACCTATCAAATACGCTCGTGCTTTCTTGTACACAGAAACTGATGACAACGATGTAACCTACTTTATTCTCCACCAGCTTGAAGTAATCAGCCGGGCAATAGACCAACTCCATCAGTACATCAGACGCCGGACCGAGAAGCTCCAAGCGGTTGAACGTGAATTGCGGGGCCTTGCCACGCTGAACCATCGACAACGCGACCTAATCAGTCACGCTCTCCGGCATCCTCACTACAGATACACAATCAGGTCGCACCAAATAAGCCATAATGTAGTCTATCAGACAGGTCGACTTGATCTATTGGACCTGGAAAATCGTGGTCTTCTCACCAGTCAGAAGATAAGGAGAACGTGGTACTTTACACCAGCAAGTGACCTTGAAGAAAAACTGGCCAAATTGGATTAGGTTTGGCATGGAAGTGAAAAAGCTGCATGGCTGGAACTTATCTTACTCTCAGGCGATAGCTCTGCAGAAACAGCTTGCCCAGCAGGTGCAACAGATTGAGTTAAAAACTCAGCCTAAGACCATAGCCGGACTGGATTGCGCTTTAAGTTCGGATGAAGGAAAAATTATCGCTGCCGTAGTTATTCTAAGGATGCCAAATGTAACAAGAGGCCTTTGGGAGCCAATAGAGCAAACAGACTTTGAGGTTATCGAAACAGCAACCGCAACGCAAAAACTTACATTTCCCTACATTCCGGGTCTTCTTTCTTTTCGCGAATCTCCGGTTTGCATAGCAGCCGTTGAAAAGCTCAAAAAAGAGCCGGACGCGTTTATGATTGACGGCCAGGGCATCGCCCATCCCCGCCGATTCGGCATAGCAACGCACCTGGGCCTATTTTTCGATAAGCCGACTATCGGCTGTGCAAAAAGCAGACTCCTTGGCAGCTTCGAAGAGCCGTCACCCGAAAAAGGCGCATACAGTCCGCTGAAAGATGGAGACGATGTTATCGGTGCGGTAGTTAGAACACGCGCTAGTGTCGAGCCGGTTTTTGTTTCGGTGGGCAACAAGTGTCTGCTAAAAGATGCGATAGAAATCACCCTGGCCTGGACAACAAAATACCGCCTGCCGGAACCAACCCGCCTAGCCCACCAGGTAGTCAGCAAAATAAAGATTGAAGCATAAGATTAGAAAAAGCACGAAATACGAAATTCGAAGCACGAAAAAAGTACAGTGCCTAAAGTGAGCTAAAGTGTCTAAAGTGAGCTAAAGTTACAATTTCAATTTTAGGCACTTTAGGCACTTCAAACTTTAGCTCACTTATTTTGTTTCGGATTTCGATATTCGAATTTCGGATTTACGAGATATACAATTAGTTCCACTTGTGTTTTTTGACACAGGCCAAAATCTTCTCGGCACATTCCAGAGCAGCCAAACCCTCTTGGGCACTGACCTCAGGTATAAACGACCTATCTTTAACGGCCCGCAAAAAAGCCTCCTGCTCAAGACGTAACGGCTCTTTATCATCTACCTCAAGCTGCTCGATGTGCAACAAATCCGGCCAGTTCACCGTCGTCAGGTCAAAATCTCCTGCCGCCTGATGCTGCTTTATCCACTCCAGAACATTGGTATTTGGGTCAGCCTTAATAACAGTCCCGGTCTTTTTAATGAAATCGGCGCTTAAATACGCCTGCCGGCTGAATACCCTCAGCTTTCTTTCGGTTTTAAGAGCTAATCTGGAGGCGGTAATGTTAGCGATGCAGCCGTTGGCAAAGACAATCCTGGCATTACAGATATCCTCGGCCTGGTCAACGACACTAACGCCCACCGCGTCAACTTTCTTAATCGCGCTTGCCGCCAAAGACAAAATAATATCTATATCGTGGATCATCACGTCCAGCACCACCCCGATATCGGTGGAGCGAAAGGTATAGGGACTGACTCGGCTGGCTTCAATAAACTTTGGCTCGATGTTTAGCCTTTTGATCGCCTGAGCAACCGGATTGCAGCGTTCGGAATGACCCACCGCTACAACGGTATTATTCTTTTTGGCAAGTGCTACAATCGATCTACCTTCTTTAACGTTAGCCGCCAAAGGCTTTTCAATCAGCACTGGAATCTTATTTTGGATAAAGACCTTCGCCAGCTTCAGATGTTCGACTGTCGGAGCGGCTATTGTTACCGCATCAACCTTATCCAGGATATCCTGGCAAAAAGTGGCGGCCAAACAGTTATATTCGTTGGCCAGACGCTGTGCCTTCTCGGCATCTATATCAACGACGGCAACAAGCTGGCTTTGAGGCAGCTGGTTGTAGACCTTCGCATGTATGGTCCCCATTTTGCCTGCGCCTACAACAGCGGTACGCATCCGGCCTCCGGCCGGAATTTCGAATTTCGAATTTCGAATTTCGAATTTCATGAACTTAGTGTCTGAATTTTTCGAGGTATCTGCCAAACTGCTGCTGGCTGCTTTTGATTATCGTCTCTGTCATAGCTCGAACATTCTCATCGAGCCGGTCCTCCGCAGCCAAAGCCTTTGCATTCTCCAGCAGTGTGCCTCCCTGGCGATAGAGTTTTTTGTAGGCCTCGAATATTTTCCGCTGTTGCTCCTCGGTAAATCCAGCTCGAATCAGGCCTCTTTTATTAACGCCCCGAACCCTCGGCGGATAATGCCCGCTTACCATGAGAAACGGCGGAACATCCTTATTAATCCCTGCAAGTCCTGCGGCGTAACACCACTTGCCGACAGTAACAAACTGATGCAGCAGTACCATGCCGCTAAGCCAAACGCCGGTCTCAATCTTGCAATGCCCGCTTATCTGCACGAAGTTACTCATAACAATCTTATCTTCAAGTATGCAGTCATGCCCGATGTGCGCACCAATCATAAGCAGATTATCATTGCCCACTTTAGTCGATTTGTCCCGGTAAACGCTCGGATGAATTGTCACCTGCTCCCGAAAGGTATTTCCATTACCTATCGCTAATCCTCCAATTGGTTCATCTGGCCTCAGACCCAGTATCTGAGGCCTGCCACCAATCACACAATTGGCAAAGAAATGATTGCCGCATCCTATCTTGACTTTTTTGCCAATCACCACATTGGCATCAAGTATTGTATCAGCACCGATTGATACTCCACTTTCAATAACACAATTAGGTCCCACTGTGACGCTGTCAGCTAACCGAACATCCTTATGAATTACCGCACTGGGATGCACCTGAGTCATTCTTACATACCTTGCATTACTCACATGGATCAAAAACTCGAATATCGAAATCCGAAACAAAATAAGTGAGCTAAAGTTTGAAGTGCCTAAAGTGCCTAAAATTGAAATTGCAACTTTAGCTCACTTTAGACACTTTAGCTCACTTTAGGCACTGTACTTTTTTCGTGCTTCGGATTTCGAGTTTTTACACTTTCTCATCATCGATCAACATAAATCTAATCTGGGCTTCAGCAACTACCGTCTCGCCCACCATCGCCTTGCACTGACATTGCGCGGTCCTTTTTCCCAGCTTGATAGTCTGGGCGGTAAGGATAAGCTGATCGCCAGGGACAACAGATTTACGTAATTTTACGGCATCCATGCTTAATAGCACCGCTAATTTGCCGGTATGTTCCAGCCTTTGCGCAAATAGCAACCCCGAGACCTGCGCCATCGATTCCACGATAAGAACGCCGGGCATAATAGGCGTACCAGGAAAATGACCCTGAAAAAACTGCTCATTGAAGGTTACATTCTTTATCCCTTTTATCCAGGTATCACCTTCAACTTCGATAATTCTATCCACCAGCAAAAATGGGTATCTATGGGGCAGAATCCTCTGAATCCTGCGTATATCCAAGACCGCATCTGTACCGAACTTTCGGATGCGCTCTTGCTGCTCGGCGGCTTCATATAATTTCCTTACCAGTTGCTGATTCAGCGAATGCCCACTCTTATAAGCTATGATTCTGCCTTTAACCTGCCGGCCGACTAACGCAAGGTCACCGATCAAATCAACTATCTTATGCCTGGCACACTCGTCAGGAAATCTGTAGCTATTCTTAATAGGCCCATCTGAATTGATAACCAGAAGGTCACGAGGGCTAACATGTGTTCCCACGCCGCGGGCCTGAAACTGCTTGGCCTCAGCCTCCAGCAAAAAGGTTCGGGCAGGTGCCAAATTCTTCTCGAAATTCTCCGGCGTGAGCCGACAGCTGAAAATCTGCCTGCCAATGCCGGTGTGTCCGCCGTAATCAAGATCGTAGGTGATATTCAATCCATCATCCGCATACGGCAGGGCGTAAACGCAAGCATCGCCGGCAGTAATTGTAATCGGCTCACTGATAACAAATTCTTTGCGATACTGGTTTTGCTCAACCACTCCTATACGCTTGAGAACCTTGAAATACTCGGCACAACTGCAATCTGGGGCCGGCAATTCCGAGCCTTCGACCTCTACAACCACATTGTCAATCTCCATCGCGCTCAGCGCAGCCAAGCAATGCTCGACGGTTTCTATGCTGACAGAGCCTTTCTTTATGGTCGTACGACGACTTCGCTCGGCCAGATTCGGCGCCACTGCTGGGATCCGCACCGCCTCCGGCACATCAGTTCGCACAAAAACCACCCCTGTATTCGCAGCGGCGGGACGAAAAATAACCTTCGCCTCTTCGCCTGCAAATAGACCACGACCTGTAATCCTGCCTTCAGCTTTTACGGTTTTTTGCAGCTTCAAGTTTTTCTACTCTCTTAGTTAGTTGCCTGATCTGCTCAGCCAGTTTTGGCAAACGCTTGGTCAAACCAATTATCCGTAATGCCTCTTTTCTTTCAACAGCCGGCATGCCGAGTAATTGCTGCCTGGCTGGTACGCTATTAAGAACACCAGATCGAGCGCCAATCATTGTACCATCACCTATTTCTATATTATCTGCCAGGCCAGCCTGTCCACCCAGCACCACGCCATCACCCAGCTTGCAACTGCCGGAAATGCCAACTAAGCCAGCTATCAGACAGCATTTGCCAATTACTACATTATGAGCAATCTGCACCAGATTATCTATCTTTGTGCCTGCGCCAATTATGGTATTTCCGAACTTAGCTCTGTCAATGCAGCAATTGGCTCCTATCTCGACAAAGTCTTCGATCACCACACCGCCGTTGTGCGGAATAAGTCTATGAGCACCATCGATAAACGAATACCCAAAACCTACCGAGCCAATAGTGCTGTTTGCCTGGATGATAACATTGTTGCCTAAACAACAATTATGATAAATAACGACATTGCTGTCCAGACGACAATTTTTGCCGATTTTTGAGTTCTGTCCTATTTTGCATCCGCTGCCGATTACGCTATTTAGCCCGATTTCCGTTCCATCGTCAATTACTACGCCGGCACCGATGGCGACACCCTTATCTATCTTGACCTGCTGACCAATCCTGGCGGTAGGGTCAATCCCTTCCGCTGGAGCCTTCAATTTGGGGGCAAAAACCTTCAGCGTTTCTATCAGAGCTGCGTCAACATTCTTAACAATTAGCTGCGGCTTGGACAGATTCTTAAGAGGTCTGGCAACAATAACCGCCCCCGCCCGTGAGTTTTTAAGGGCAGCTAAATGCCGGTCATCGGTAATAAAAGTAACATCACTCTCGCAGGCCGCCTCTACCGCTCCCACGGCGGTGATCTGGCTGTCGATTTCATCGGGACCGCTAACTAACTCAGCGCCAAGGCGCGTAGCCAATTGTGCAACTGTCAAGCCCATCGCAAATTGATTCTCGATGCTTGATGCTCGATCCTCGATACTCGTCGAGTATCAAGTATCCAGTATCGAGCATCCATCTTTTATTTTCCTTCGTCCAGTCGAGCTATTACATCACCAGTAATATCCAGACAACCAGCACCATACAGCACCTTATGGGTATTAAGGGTCATCACCAGTTCATCGGCGCTGGCCAGAGGAAATTCAGGCTCATCGTATTCAAGCACCAAAGAAAGGCCCTTTTGCTCAGCCAGAGTCTTGGTTATCTGCAAGATTTGTTTATAAAGCTGTTCGGTACGTTGTTGTTCGTTTAGTACTCTGTGCTGCTTATGATATTCCTGCTGAGCCTCGAGGTTTGCCCGTTTTTCCAGAATCTGCTTGTACTGCTTCAGATGGTCAGGGCTTCCTGGCTTTAGAGTTTTTAGTCCTGCTTCATCTGCCTCCAGCTCTTTGGTAAGTTTTTCCAATTCCGCCAGCGCTCTATTATACTCATCCATAGCTTGCTGTCTATAGCTGATATTGCTCTTGCATTGGCGAAAGGCCTTCCTGATGCTGACTAGTCCAACCGAAGGATTCGCCCCACCCAGCGCTGGGCGGGGCTGAGCCCGGCTATACTGGTGCCCAAAAGATATAAGAATCATTCCTATCAAGCAACCACAGATGATAGCATAACTTTTATTCATAACTATCCCTTTCCTTACTCCTTGAATCTTGAATATCGAACAAGGAATCCTTCGACTGCGCTCAGAGCCTGCCCTGAGCTTGTCGAAGGGACAAGTTTCGAAATTCGAAGTTGGATATTCGTTATTCAATTATCTTTTCAAAACAGGTAGAACCACATGATATTGGCATACAATAACGCTAATTTTCAAGGCCAAAAGGGCTTTTTGCCGATGAATTATCAGTCCGATAACTCATTTTGGCAAGGAGATTGCCCATGGCCCAAAACTGTT
>Ga0315314_1000133_pt1 | contig 97787 bp, 90 predicted proteins | sample TDP9_MG_FD_203631 | JGI IMG/M metagenome (GOLD analysis project Ga0315314, IMG submission 203631) | Freshwater sediment microbial communities from Lake Towuti, South Sulawesi, Indonesia - TDP9 | ecosystem: Environmental > Aquatic > Freshwater > Lake > Sediment | place: Indonesia: South Sulawesi...
ACGAAACAGGAAGCGTTGGAGGCTTTTGAGGAACTCTACCTAAAGCCTAAGGGGATGTCTTTTAATATCAGCGATTGGCAAATACTACAAGGAAACACCTAGTCCACTTATTTATGCTACAGTACACCAAGGTGCTACGTTAGAAACACTGTTGCTTTGTGGGACTCGTTACGTATTTTTTCTTGTTGTGTTTGGTTGCATTCTTTTGGGCTGGGTTTTGTTTTGCTCATCTGATGTTTAATGTAGTTAAGGACATTTTTATGTAATTTGTTACATCATGTCCAAACGACAGTAACCCCCTAACGATATAAAGTTTATCACAATACCGATAGCCAAAAAATGGTCAACCAATTAGAAAAGAAGCACTTTACAAAAATATAGCTCCATCCGCCCAAAAAATGCAAAGCGGATTTATTTTTTAGTTACTTCGAATACACATATGTTTTTTAGAATACTCCTAGCCATTGCTCCTCTCCGTTCTCTGCGTAGTGAACCGCGGAGACTAGTCTGTTCTCTTCTGTCTGCTCATCTACATAAATGCTTTTCACAATTATCCTATATGTTGTGCCGCACTTGGTACACTTAATTTTGTAGGTCTTAATGTTTAGAATGTTTTTTCCCTCTTTTTCTGTTACGTCCTGTTTATCTAGGAGTTCTAGTTCATCTTCGTTTTCGTTTCCACATTTCATGCATTCTCTGAGTTTGAATGCTTCCATGCCTCGGTTTCCTACAGGAATATACGCTTTGTCTGGAAGGTCTTTAACGCCCATATTATTCACTCTTTGTTCACTTATTAAGTGTCTTTTTGAGACATCTCCCTTCTAATACTTATAAATATCGACCTGTCTTCCATCTTTTTCTTTATAGCTTAATTTTTAATATTGATGGTAATTTTTGAGAAAGATTAAAATCGGGATAGTATTTAATTAGTTTAAAGAGGTTTATGGAGCGGTTTGTATGCAGGCGGTAATATTGGCTGGAGGAGCTGGAACTCGGTTAAGGCCTCTGACGGTGAATACACCTAAGCCTCTGGTTCCCGTCGGCGATATTCCCATTATGGAACACATGATAAGGCTTCTGAGGAGACATGGTATAAAGGATATAATTATATGTTTGGGCTATTTGAGTGAGAAGATTGAACAGTATTTTGGTGAAGGTTCAAGGTACGGGGTTAAGTTAACTTATTCCTATGAGAAGACTCCCCTGGGACCTGCGGGAGCGGTTAGGCATGCTCGGGAACTCATTTCAGGTAGGTTTATCGTTGCCAGTACGGATCTTCTAACTGATATTAATTTATCTAATTTTGTGGCTGAGCATCAGAGAAGAGGGCCTATAGCTTCGATAGCGTTAACTAGATCCGTTAGCCCTACCGCGTTTGGCATTGTTTTTTTGAATGATGACGGTTACATCACGCGTTTCCTTGAGAAACCAACTTGGGGTGAGGTTTTCAGCGATATAATAAATGCTGGTATTTATGTTTTGGAGCCGGAGATTTTGGACCTGATACCTGAGGGTGGAGAATACGATTTCAGTAAGGATCTTTTTCCCAAAATGGCTTCCGAGAATAAAGAATTGTTTGGATATACTATTGATAGTTATTGGCTGGATATCGGAACCCCTCAAAAATATCTGGAAGCAAACTACGATATTCTTAAGGGCTCGGTGAAGGTGGAACTTCCCCATAAGAAGGTTAAGGATGGATTGTGGATAGGGGAAGGGGCCAAGGTCGACGATGATTGTGAGATTTATCCACCTGCAATAATCGGTGACTCCTGCCGTATAAGTAGGGGAGCGGTTATTGATCGTTTCAGCGTGATCGGTCCTGGTTGTTACGTGGGCGAGGGCGCCCGGATAAGTCGTTCAGTTGTTTGGAGTAATACTTCTATACATAAATCTGCCTTGCTTCGTTCCTGTGTTATAGGTGCGAGGTGTGAGGTGGGTGAAAAGAGCACCGTACTTGATGGTGCAATTATTGGTGACGATTGTATTTTGGGCCCGGAGAGTCTGGTGCAAGAAAACATTCTTATCTGGCCTGATAAGGTGGTTCAGAAGAATGCTATTGTGAATATGAATATAAAATGGGGAGTAACTTGGAAGAAGAGTCTTTTTGGCGATTACGGCATCACTGGTGTTGCCAACTTGGAAATTACGCCTGAATTCGCTACAAAACTTGGGGCAGCGTTCGGTACATACTTAGGGGAAGGTTCAAAGGTGATAGTTGGCAGAGACACTTACCTTGTATCCCGAATGATCAAGAGAGCATTGGTGGCTGGGCTTCAGTCAACGGGAGTGAATGTTTATAATGTTAGAGTGTTGCCCACACCCTTAATAGAGGAGGCTGTTAGAACCTATAATGCTGAGGGTGGGGTATCATTAACCGTTCCCCGCGAAAACGAGAACCTAATCAACATTAGAATGTTTGACTCCGAAGGAATAGATTTGAATGAGAGTGAGGAAAAAAAGGTGGAGGACATTTTCTTTAAAGAAGCCTTAAAGAGGAGCCAGCCGGTAGGTGTAGGTGATATACTTTATCCCACGCGTTTTGTGGAATCTTACCTTGAAAATTCTCTGAACTATTTAGACACAAAGTTGCTATCCTCCTCCAAAAAGCGTATCATAATAGATTGTGCCGACGGAAGCAGTTCAATTGTTGCGCCTGTGTTTCTCCGAGAACTGGGACTTGAAGTTGTCACGCTTAACGCTTATCTTGGGGATTCTGTTCCTAAAAGAGCCATACCTTCAGCTCCTGACTCCCTCTTTACCCTCAGTAAGACGGTGAAAGCACTAGACGCAGATTTGGGTGCCACATTTGATAGTGATGCGGATAGAGTGTTATTTATTGACGAGAAGGGTGAGGTGGTGAGTGGAGATACCTCGGTGGCTCTTTTAGCCCAAGCGGCCTTAACCGAGTATGGGAAAGAGAATAAAATAGCGGTACCGGTCAGCACCAGCCAAATTGTGGACATAATAGTTTCTGAATTTAATGGAAAGATAATTCGAACCAAACTGGGGTTAAGACCACTAGCGGAGGCCGTGATACGACACAAGGCAGTATTCGGAGGGGAAGAAACCGGAGGCTTCATCTTTCCAAAGGTACACCCCTTCCGTGACGGCGTTGTAAGCATAGCTAAGCTTCTTGAATTTCTAGCGAGAACAAAACAAACCCTCTCCGAGAAAACAAAAGAAATTCCAAGGTTCTACACTTTTAGAGAATCCATACCAACTCCTCTACAACATAGAGGGTTAATTATGCGAAGGCTTCTTGAAAACGCGGAAGGAGAAACGTTTGATACAATTGATGGAATAAAAATATACCTAGATAAGGGATGGGTTCTGATCCGCCCCTCATCAGACGCACCCGTGTTTGAAATATTCGTAGAGTCGCAAACCGAGCTAAAAGCCTTGGAATTTATAAAAACCTACAAGAAAGAAATACAAGAAATCCTTTCAGAAATTGAAAAGGGCTAATAAAAAGCAAGAGCAAAACAAGAAAGAAGAGAAAAGAAAAATTTGAGAGCGCAGAGCAATTTTTTTCTGGACTAAGATTTAATTTTTACATATAACGAAAAATTTTATATAAACTGAGTGGAGCAGCTTTTTTTCAAGATTTTAGATAAATCTTATTTTTGGCTCTTCTTGGGTTTTATTTGTGTTGCTAACGATTCTAGAACTATTGTGGATAGAATTTCGAAATAAGCTCCCGGGGGTTCGATTGAACCTTTGACTCCTCTTCCTGTATAACTCTGCTCCTTGGCTTTCTCTCTTCCCACAATCTTAATAGTCTCATCCGCCATTTTAGCCAGTGAAGAGTTTTCCCAAGATGTTATAGCAACAATGGTTCCTTTAGATTCCTTAGTTGCCCTTGCCACGGTTAAAACCTCGCTTGTTTCACCACTACCCGAAATGGCGATAAGCAGATCTCCCTCTACTATTGGTGGAACTAGATCCGTCATCTCGATGCTTATAAAGTAAATCTTGTAACCTTTCTGAACTAAACGCATTGCAAACATCATGCCCGCAAAAGAAGACCTTCCCTTACCTGTAACAAAGATTCTATTCGCTTTTTTGATATACTCTTCAAGTTTTTTGAAATCGTCGAAGTTAATCAACTTCAGGTTTTCTTGCAACTTTTCGAAAGTGCTGTTTATCGTGTCTATAAGACCCTCATTCTTTTCCATTCTTGTAACCTCCTTACAACCATGGGCTTCTAACACCTTTCTTTTTATATAATATAAGAATTATTTAATTTCCTTCTAACATACTCTATTAAACCTTTTTATTTTTCTGCTTTATTGCACAATTGTTTATTTTTCCTTTTGGCATGATTCTCCCTCCGCCCAGCCTCGATTTTTCCGAGGGCGGTTTAGCAGAGCTGGTTGTACAACTCAACCCTTAAACCTACTTCTCGCTGGGCGGATTGAATAGCTCGCGCCGCCGCGTAGTCCCCGAATAGGGCTTCGAAGGGGTCTATCGCCGTCTCCACAGCCCACCTTCTTCCGAAGCCCACCCTCTCAGCCCAGGTCTTATAGCCGTGCCGCTTTATAATCAAATAGACTTATTTTGTTCGCTTTCAAAAATTTTTGCGGATTAAATATAAATATAAAACTTCAGAATGTTGGAAAGTATCTCTGAACACTACTTAAGCAACAATCACGCTAAACCCTAAAATGTCGGCATAAGTGTGAGAGATATAACTAATTGTACAACAAAGCACTTAAATTGGAGGTACGAAATATGAATAATGTTGAGCGTGCGGTCTCTGTTTTCAAAGAAGGCTTCAGCTGTTCTCAGGCAATGCTTTCAACATACGGCACACAGTTTGGTCTGGATCGTGAAACCGCCTTAAGGGTTTCTGGGGCTTTTGGAGGCGGAATGGGCCGTATGGGGGAAACATGCGGAGCTGTTACTGGTGCGTTTATGGTTATTGGGCTTAAGTATGGGCAGACGAGAGTGGGGGATGAGGAATCAAAAGAGAAGGCTTACCGCCTAGTTAAGGAATTTGTTGACAAATTCAAGTCTCAGAACGGATCAATAGTCTGCAGAGAACTGCTCGGCTGCGATATAAGCACCCCCGAGGGAAGGAGGCTGGCAAAGGAGAAAAAACTGTTTACCAACCTATGTCCAAAATTCGTCCAAGATGCAGCCGAGATAATCGAACAAATACTGTAACATCAAACGTCGCATAAAAGAGGACACTAAACACGAAAAACGCGTCTAAAATGAGAAGATTATGGAACAATCTTTTTTCCAATCCTCTTTCCCTTAAAAGAGGAATCCCGAAATCATAATAATTGAAAATCCGAATGCTCACAATATTTTATACCTTTATTAAGAATTTAAATTCTTAAAATAGATAATCGGGTATTGGGTAAGCTTCCTCGTGGCAGTGACGCCAATAAAAAACCCGCTTCATTAAAAAAAAGAAGGAGGCGAAATCCGCTATTAATAAAACCGAAAATTTCAACGGATTCTGTGGAAAATATGCTGGAGTTTACGTTTTTTCCTTTTTCACCTGCTTTTTGGAGGTTCTTTTCTTTTCATTAGTTTATCGAGAAGCCCGAGGACTCCCAGAGCAAAGAACGCTAATCCTATAAATGTTAAAACTGTATCTGCTAAGGATCGGAGCCATATTAATTCAACACTCACCATAATGCCCAGTATAATATAAGACGTAAGGCCTAGTGCGAATCCTAGAGACTTGCCACTCCTGCCTTTCCAAGCTAAAACGTAGAAGAGAACAGCTGTCGGAATTACAATCACAGAAAGGTAGAGGGATACTATGTTTAATGAGGTGTCTGGAAGTATTATTGCCAGTGGGTCAAATAGTAGGTTCAGTATTATTATACTTTGTTGGCCTGGCGGGAGGAAATTTGGAAACATGGCCTTTAGAGCTATGTACCAAGGATTCCCTATGAACTGCTTTGTAAAGAAGAGTGAGAAGATCTGGGTTAAATTCACTGCTTGAGTATGGTTTGACATCAGAATAGTGTAATGGAAGAATGCTATTGCCGCAACGAATAGTGGGAGGGCGTAGAGCTGCTTAACTCCTAACATTGCTAATCCGATTACAGCTAAAATTGTTACGCTAACTAAAAACATGTATACTATTGCTATAACTAAATCGAAATTTATGACATCTGTAACAATTACGAAGCAACCGATGGTAAAAAACGGAACCACGGCGAAGAATGCGACAAAGAGCAAGGTGATGTTTTGCCGCGCTTTAAAATAGTGTCTTATAAGGTAAGCCGCGCAGACTGCGAATATGACGGAAAGTGCTAGATAGGTTAACGGTTCGTAAAGTCCAGTGTTCATAGTAGATAGTGACAATTCTACCACACTTTCTCCTCTTTTTTTACCATTTCATCAAGTATGGATTTTTTATCCTTTCCCTTCATGAATTTTTCAAGATTATAGAACTCTGACAGGGCGTTGAGCCGACCCCTGAGGTTTATTGCGGCAAGCCTAGCTTGGTGGGGCTCTCCCATAATAACTATGACTCCGGTTTTCTCCGTGACCTTCATCAGGAATGAAGCGCTGTTGTTAATGCTGTCCCCCATGTGCATTCCGGATAGGGGGAAATTCTCGTAGTAGTTAAGAAACTCCTTTGGAACGCTTCCCTTTTCACCCCAAACCTTGTAGTTTACGTCGACTATGGCTACAGCTATAGGCTTCCAGCTACCGACGTTCAGCTCAACTAGCTCAATCAGCTTGCCTATGCTAATTTCTTCGCTCAAAGTGTAAACCCCACACCTGTCGTCAATATAAATAAGGCGTTTATATTTTATATATATTTTTTCTAGCAATAAATTCTATGAGCAGTTGAAAAACGAGTAACTGCTTCGCATCCTTAAACATGCGTAGTCTATCCATAAAATGACCAATATCCACTTAAGATAATATAAGTCTATATACTTCGTATCTTTTACGTAGGCGAAAGGTGCTAGAATTGAAGAAGGTTTTTGTAACTAGGCAAATAGCTGAAGAAGCCCTTGAAATTCTTAGGAAAAACGCCCACGTCGAGGTTCACTCGGGAGACCTCCCTTCTCAAAGGGATGAGCTTATGGAGCAGATTAAAAATGCTCATGGCCTCGTGACTATGCTCACCGACCGAATAGACGCTGAAATAATTAGTCGCGGAGAAAAACTCGTAGTTATATCCAATGTTGCAGTTGGCTATGATAACATAGATGTGGAGGCTGCAACAAGAAGAGGAGTCTACGTAACAAACACCCCAGGAGTGCTAGATGATGCCACAGCGGATTTGGCGTTCGCATTACTTCTGGCTATAGCTAGAAGAATCCCCGAAGCAGACTCCTTCATAAGATTAGGATTGTGGAAGGGTTGGGAACCTAACCTACTCCTCGGATCGGATCTAAGAGACAAAACACTGGGAATTATCGGTTTGGGAAGAATCGGGTCAGAAGTTGCGAAGAGGGGTAAGTGTTTCAAAATGAACGTAGTCTATTACCAACCCCAAAGGGATCCGGAAAAAGAAACCAGTATAGGAGTAAGATACGCTTCCCTAGAAGAACTTCTTTCAATATCCGACTACGTCTCACTCCACGTACCCCTAACAAGTGAAACCAGAGGCATGATGGGCAGAAAAGAAATAAACAAAATGAAAAAGACCGCTTACCTCATCAACACCTCACGCGGACCCATAGTGAACGAGGAAGCCCTCTATGAAGCCCTTAAAGAAGAGAGGATCAAGGGAGCAGCGCTTGACGTATTCGCAAAAGAACCTATTGACCTTAAGAATCCCTTACTGAAAATAAAAAATGTGGTTATTACTCCCCACATCGGAAGCGCAACCGTCGAGACCAGAACAAGAATGGCTGTATTAGCAGCCGAAAACACAACAAAGGCTCTAAAGAACGAAATTCCTCCCAGCCTTGTTAATCCCCAAGTTTTAGAATACAGAAGAAATCCGAGTAAAATGTAAAGTGCTATAAAATTTTAAATGGTACATCTATGCCGAATCACTATTTTTTATATAAATAAATGGCAAAGTTTTTTACAAGTTACACACTCTTCTTAAAGGAAAGAATTAACTATATCATATTTCTAACCAAAAAAAAGAGTTAAGCGTACAAACGAGTAGGTTTAAAGGTGGTGTGAATTGCCCAAAGAGGGTCACATAACATTTGAGGAGCTAAATGTGAATTTTGGCTACAGCACTTTTGAAGGAAGCCTATTTCTGTACTCCGAGGAAGAAAACAAGTTTAGGCAAGAATTCAGAAAATTTGTAAAGAATGAGGTTGAACCATTAGCCGACAGAATAGACCGAGAGGAGAATTTTGACCTGATCCACAGTATACTGAAAAAAATGGGTAAAAAGGGATACCTAAGCTTGGCTTTCCCAGAGGAAATCGGAGGCGGCGGAAAAGGACTGGTTTACCGAACAATAATAGGAGAAGAATTAACAGCCATAAGCTACGCAACCGCCGTGACCTATGGAGCCAGCTGTGCGCTCTACGCTATGCCGATAATACACTATGGAACACAGGAACAGTATGAGAAGTTCCTAAAGCCAATAATGAATGGAGAAAAAATCGGCGCAATAGCCATGACCGAACCCGGAGCGGGATGCGATGTTGTGGGAGGAATGCGGTGCAGCGCCAAAAGAAGCGAGGACGGATACGTTATCAATGGAGAGAAAAGGTTCATAACCAACGGGTCAAAAGCAAGCCATCTTTTACTATACGTGATAACCAATCCCAGCGTTAAGGCTAACGAGGGAATAAGTGCATTCATATTCCCCACAGACACCGAGGGATATGAAGTAGTAAAGGACTATGAACTTTTGGGAAGGCGGGGGTCGAAAAACTCGCATCTGGCCTTCCATGATTGCTGGGTTCCTGAACACTGCCTCCTAGGCGAGGAAAACAAGGGCTTCAATATTCTAATGAGCGGCCTAGACGGCGAGAGGGTTTTCGCAACCAGCCAATATATGGGAATAGCAAGATCCGCGTTCGAAGTAGCCCTAAAGTACTCCGCTCAGAGGATGCAGTTCAAAAGGGCTATAAGAGAATTCGAAGGAGTCAGCTTTAAACTGGCTGAAATGTATGCCAACATAGAGGCTGCGAGACTATTAGACCTCAGAGCCGCAAGGATGATCGATGCAGACCGCAAAGCCACAAAGGAAGCAGCCATCGCCAAATTCTTCACAGCAGACATGGCAGTAAAAACCTGTACAGAAGCGTTGCAAATACTAGGCGGTATAGGCTACACAAAGGAGTACCCCCTGGAAAGATACTTCAGGGACGTGAAAATTGGACAAATAAGCGCCGGAAGCTCCGAAATCATGAGATTCCTCACCCAGAGAGAACTATTCAGAGAAATTGGCGAATAAACTGAAAAAAACAAACCAATCTTCTCTCACAATTTTTTTTCTCTTTTTTAGAAACTTGTTTTTTGTTCACACCATGTATTGGTAAGCTCTGTAGACGGCGAATTCCCGATTCTTGAGTATTTCAGCTTTGGTCATTTTTCCAGAGGCCACTACCTGTATCTCCTTGAGAATTCTTTCTCCTGATTGCTGCAGGGTTTCTTTGCCCTCTAGCACTGGGCTGACATCGATATCGAGATTGTCACCCATTTTCTCGAAGGTGCGATGGTTACCGGTTATTTTGATTACGGGAGCTATTGGACTTCCTACTGGTGTACCAAGGCCGGTGGTGAACGTTATTATCTGTGATCCCGCTGCTGCGAGACCCGTTATCGATTCAACATCCAATCCCGGCTCATCCATTAGGTATAATCCTTTTCCTGGAGGTTTTTCCTCATATTCTAATAATCCCTGTATGGGCGAGTGCCCCGCTTTGCAGATATTTCCCAGTGATTTTTCTTCTATGGTTGTTATTCCGCCTGCTATGTTCCCCGGGGTTGGTTGTGTGCCCCTGATGTCAATACCCAAGGAAAGGACTTTGGATATGTATTTGTCTACGGTGGCGTAGATCTTTTTTACAGTCTCCTCGTTTATCGCTCTTTTTGCCAGTAGGTGTTCGGCTCCTATCCACTCTGTGGATTCGGGAAGTATAACCGTTCCACCCGCCCTGACAATCATGTCTGCGGCTACTCCGACTGCCGGGTTTGCCACCAGTCCCGAAGTTGCATCGGATCCTCCGCACTCCAAGCCCAGAATCAGTTCACTCAGGTCACACTTTTCTCTCTCAAACTCGGAGGCTTCTTCAGATAAGCCTAGCAGTATTTCCATTCCTCTCTTGGTCGCCTTAAGTGTTCCACCCTCATCTTGAATGTTTATGTACTGCACTGGTTTCTTGGATTTAGCGATTTCGTCGGCAACGAGTTTGGCTGGCACATTCTCGCACCCTAATCCCACAACCAGCGCGGCTGCAACGTTGGGATTCCGTCCAAAACCCACCAATGCTGAAAACACCCGCATAAAATCTGCACCCAAATGTCCACACCCCAACGGATGCGTAATATGAACTACGCCTTCAACATTGTTGGCTACGTTTACCGCAACTTGGTTAGCACAAACTACAGTTGAAATAGTTAAGAGGTGGTTTCTTGTTCCCACGGTTCCATCGTCTCTTCTAAAACCTTGGAAACTCATTTCCTTTCCCTCCTTTCCTGCACTAATTCTTTAGAGTAGACACTTTCAACGTTTTGAACATGGACATGTTCCCCTTCTTCTATTGGTTGGGTGGCTAACCCTATGACTTCACCATATTTGATTACTTTGTCTCCTTTCGATATTTTGGATACTGCAAACTTATGGCCGAAAGGAATTCTCTGTTTCACCTTAATATTCCTCGTTTTCCCTTCTACGGTTACGGGGACACTTGTTCCCGGTTCGACATCTTCAATAACGGTTGCCACATTATCGTTGGGACCCATAACGAGGGCTTTACTAACCATACAAAACTAACTCTCCCACAAACTAAATTTTATTTTTGAAATATATTCAAACTATAGACTATTAGTGATTAACTTCCTTAATTATTATTTCCTTTCCATGTATTTTTTGTATCGGTAGAGAGTTGCGATAGCCTTCGCTGCGTTTTGAACAGAATTGATTAACGGTATTCCCGACTGGTCGAAGACTTCCCTAGCCATCCTAACTACGTCATCATCCCCAAAACTTGAAAGTATGATTGATTTTTCACGATGCTTGTCCATTATTTCTCTGTAAACCTTGTAAAAGGGAACCAAGTCAAAACCCATAGCATTAGGCTTAACCAACATCCCAGGCGGTGAGGATATTACAAGCAAGCATCCCACGTTTTTGTCCTCAAGAACCCATTCCAGTATCTGATGTCCAACCTGCAACATGGCTGGTCCGATGTCCACAGGATTTTTAATAGAGGTCCAGTAGGGTGCAACTTTTTTCATCTTCTCTACTGTTTGGGGTTCAAACTTGGCTAGTTTCATGCCTCGTTTTTCGAGTTCGTCGCAGGTCAAAGCTGCTAGTGAACCTGAATTCGTTATGATTGCAACTCCCTCCGCTTCTGGAAGGGGCTGGGTTGCGAGAACTTTTGCGAAGTCCAGAAGTTCTTCGACACTGTCAACTCTTATTGCCCCAGTCTGTTTGAGAACCGCGTCAAATATTCTATCATCACCAGCGAGGCTTCCCGTGTGGCTCTTTACCGCACTGGCACCTGCTTCGGTTCTTCCACTCTTGAGAACCAGAACCGGTTTTTTGCTGGTTACGCGTTTGAAGGTTTCAATAAATTCTCCTCCTCTGCCCTTTTTGATTCCCTCCAAGTACAGACAAATGACCTTTGTTTTTTCGTCTGTTTCCAAATAGTTTAACACATCTATTTCGTCAACATCACACTTGTTTCCTAGTGTTATAACCTTGCTTAATCCAAACTTATTGGCGGCAGCCCAGTCTACTATCACTGATCCGAATATTCCCGACTGAGCGATAAAGGCCACGTTTCCCTCCGTTAGGCTATCTACAATGACCTCTGCGGTGGTAAACCTGTTTGACAGATTGGTTACACCCATGCAATTAGGACCAATAATGCGCATTCCATTCTTTTTGGCTATTTCTACTATTTCCTCCTGCCTCCGTGCACCAACCTCGTCCACTTCGGCGAAGCCTGCGGAAAGAACAATCACGTGTTTTATTCCCTTCTCAGCACATTCTTTCATCGCATTCGGTGCGGCCTCACTTGGGACAAGAAAAATCGCTAAATCCACACTGTTGGGTATATCATTTACAGATTTGTACGCCTTTACACCCATTATTTTATCAGCTTGAATGTGAACCGGGTAAACTCTTATATCGGTACGAGAAAGAATACTCTTTGTCACAAAGTATCCGAATCGAAGTTTTTCGCTGGCGCCTATTATAGCCACAGATTTCGGACTAAAGAACGCCTCCAGGTTCATGCCGGCCTCCAAAGGCCTCACCTTTACCAAATTTTCTTTTTTTGAGAACAAATTCGTCCTAGAATTTAACCTTTTGCTCATCATATTTTTATTCCATAACTTGTTTAGGATAAATGTGGGACTCTGCGAACCATGATTCGAAAATATTTAAGATAAGCTAAACTTAATATAATAGGTAAAATACAATTGGACGGGGTTGATACAATAGAGGCTATGTTTTATAAAAAATTGGATGATAATAAGGTGCAGTGTTACCTTTGTCGGCACGAGTGTGTTATAGCGGATGGAAAGACCGGGATTTGCGCAGTAAGGGAAAACAGGGAAGGCACATTGTACTCGCTGGTGTACGGAAAGGTGGTTTCCATAAATATAGATCCGGTCGAGAAGAAGCCGCTCTACCATTTCCTTCCTGGAACTGATACTTACTCTTTTGCGACACCTGGATGCAACTTTAGGTGTGAACACTGTCAAAATTATGAGATTTCTCAGATGCCCAGAGATAGGCATGCTATAATGGGAGAGACCCTTACTCCAAGGGAGATTGTGAGCGACGCCGTGGCATTGCGGTGCAAGAGTATTTCATATACTTATACCGAACCAACAATATTCTTCGAATACGCCTACGAGGTAGCCAAACTTGCGAAAAAAGAGGGTCTTAAAAACATCTTTGTCACAAATGGTTACATTAACGAGGAGCCTCTGAGAACCATCGCCCCGTACTTGGACGCCGCAAACATTGACCTAAAGGGCTTCACCGAGGAGTTCTACCGCAAAACATGTGGGGCTAGATTGGAGCCTGTGCTAGAGTCGATTAAGCTGCATAAGGAGTTGGGAATCTGGATAGAGATAGCGACTCTCATAATTCCTGACTTGAACGACTCGGAGGAGGAGCTGAGGCAAGTAGCGCGGTTTATTAAAAGTGTGGGGGAAGAGATACCCTGGCATGTAACCGCGTTCTATCCCGCTTATAAAATGAGAAAACCACCAACACCACCAGAAACCCTGCGAAAGGCGCGAGAGATTGGATTGAAAGAAGGTTTAAGATACGTCTACGAAGGCAATGTGCCCGGTGAGAAAGGCGGAAACACTTACTGTTACAAGTGTGGGGAAATGTTGATTCGCAGATACGGATTCAGTATTCTGGAGAACAAAATTAAAAATTCAAAGTGCCCCAAATGTGGAACTAAAATCGATGGTATCGGGTTCGAATGATAATTTTCTTTCTATTTTAAATGAATGATGGTTTTTATTGATAGTGCTGATGCTTCTGAATCTGAGCGTTTAGGTGGATGAGAAGTCAGCTTTGCATTGGGTATTATTTGCTTATGGCTTCTATTCTTTTGCGTGTTTCTTCGATCTTTTCTTTTAGACCTGCTTTGGTGTAGTAGCCAATCGCTCCCTCGAGCAGTTCCTTTGCTTTCTTGGGTTCATTATCGTGAAGGTGTTGTTGGGCGAGTTCCACGTAGTAGTCGCCTTTTTTTGCGAGGAATTTTATTAGTTGATCACTTGCTTTTTCCGACAAGTTTTCACACTCTAATTCAAATTCTTATAAGCTATGTTGTTTTCAGTTCTAATTACCTTTTTGGTTTTTCTTTATTTAATATTTTAAAAATATTTTTGAACTTTTTTAATAAACAATTAGTTCACCGAAATTGGAAATTTCTAATTCCCTGTTAATTAATGGCATCATATTTTGGGGGGCGGGTTTTCCAGAAATTTTTTATATTTAATCTCTTCAAGAATTCCATAAAGAAGAGAGCTCTCTAAACCATAACGGGGCCGCATCTATGGGTGAAGAAAATTTTGTCAAGAGGATTTTTCCAATCTGTCCCTGTCTACTTAAGGACAAGGAAGAATATTTCTGTCTGGGGAGGGATGAACTTCACCCCTTATCCCTTTTTATACCTATCAATTTTGAAACCGATTTGCCTATAAAAGAAGAAGCTGTGTGCCTTGATGTTGTCTACGCCGACAGTTCTGGGCGTATCTGTTGCGGCTCAACGGGTTTACCGATTAAGGTGAAAGGAAAACTAGTTTTTGAAGAAATGTTTAGTGAATTATACAAATTAGCGACTAGTCTCTTTAATCCCGAGGATATCTGTAGGGAGTGTATATACAACCTTCTCAGCTTTGACAAAATTAATAGAAAACTAGTCTTCCTATTCTTCACATCGGGCGCCCCCCACTGCGAAGAATTTGAAAAGGATTTAAAGGAGACGGTTGACGACCTGCAAGTTTGCGAAGAAGATTCCATTGTAAGAATGAAATTCACTGGTAAAATAAGAGAAACTTTCAAGAACCGAATCAAAAAACTGCCTACCGTATACATCATAGATGAGAAAAGAAAAATTGGTGAAATTGTGGGAGTCACTGGCAGAAAAGAGCTGGAAAAAATTCTGAGAAAAATATTGGGTTTAAAATTAACCTAATTACTTTACTTTCCTTCTCGAATAACTTCTTTCAGATAATCTAGAAATCTCTTGAACTCCTCTTCGGCCTCTAAACCGTATAAGCCTAATATCTTTTGATAAGCAACGTATTTTCCCTTTTTTTCTTCGAACAACTTTTTCCAAGTATAGGCTCTCACCCATGATCTGATGGATGTTGAATTGGAGGTCAAATTTTCAAGCCCGGGAATTGCAAATTTCAAGTCAACATTATCATTTTCTTTTTCAATAATTTTCAAGGAAACTTCCTCTCCGAAACACTCGGCAATTGACTCAATTTTGTCTCCAAAAAATATCTTACTGATTGTCCCCAATTCCATTACAGGTACTCTGTCCTCCATAGCAAATTGTGGAAGGTCTTTTTCGATATTATTGAGGTCTAGTTTCATCCCCTCGTATTCATTTACCCTATCATTCCTATTTTTGTACTTCTTCCAGACGCTCGGCGCGAGTACCGCTAATTCTACGCTCATCATCTGTACCTGCCAAAATAGGTTAAATTTAGCTACGTACTCCTCCAAAATCCTCTTCGCAGCACTTTCGATATCGAGTTGCTCCTCACTTTTCTTTAGAGCCTCTCTGAGTTTATCAACCATAGTCTTTGAGGGGATTTTCTTTCCAAAAGACTGTTTCACAAAGTCGTTTACCAGTCTTTTAACTGCTGGAATTTCATCGTAATCCCAGAAGGCTAGGTCTAAATAAGTTTCCATCAAATCGTTAGAGCTCTTGAAGAATGGGTCAAAGGAAAACTCCTGACAAATCTCCTCCAGTATTACTTTCTCTTCTTGAAAAAGAGGGTGTGGGGTTTCAAGAATTTTTTCAAATTTTTTATGATTCTTGGCAACCTTTTCCAATTTTTGTGCAAGTTCGCGGAATACCTCTAGCTGATTCCCTAATTCCTTCAACCGGTCTTCGATTTCTGGTCTTTCATCTATTATGAACTCAATAATTGTCTCCATTGTTTCTTTTTCACTCTTGACTATATCACAAATACTTTGGTAAGCATCCTCGACACCCATACCCCGTATTACACTAACTGGTGGGATTAGTCTAAAATTAGCGATGGTTTCACTAAAATTGTAAGTTGCCTTTTTTTGCTCTTCACCAATAACCTTGTTCCAGATCCAGTCCCTTCTCTGCTCAAGGTACTTTTTTAATTTGCTTATGGAATCAAAAGAATTTTTTTCAATATCAAACTTCTTTTCAAGTTTTTCCAGCCTGCTTAGGGTTTTCTTCGATTCCTTGGGATCTTGAGACTTTTTGATAGAACCTAAGTTGCTGATTAATTCATTGTAAATTCTTGTGACTTCATTTCCCAGCGCCTTGGAACTCATCACGGTAATACTTTGCATTTCTCTTACCAGGGCTTCAATTAGGTTAAAGGCGGCCCAAGTTGAATTTATTTCTCCGATAATTTTCTGATAGTTTTTATACAGTTCGACTGCAGGTACTGGTATTCTCAAACTTCATCACCCAAAATAATTCCCTCTAACCCCTCACTCCCGGATAGCATTTTTCTTATCGCTTCTTGTAAGATTGACCTCGCTTCAATGGCTTTTTCTACGTTGCTATTCAATGCGATTTCCTTTTCGCTTACTCTTTTAATTTCGTTGCTAACATTTTCGAGAATCTTTTCATTCTCGTATCCCGTGTCTTTCAGGATTACTTTAAAGGCGTTGTCTAGTTTATCCAAAATCTTTGCCTCTTTTAGAAGATATCCTAACGTAGGATAAATTGCGTTCATCTCTTTACCCACAAACCCTTTGACTAACTCCTTTAGAAAACTTAAATACACAGCAGCAGCAGGGTCTTTTAGCTCCGGTTCAAGATGTTTTAAAGCTAATATTATAGCTGAGGCTGCATCACCTTTTAGGCACATCACAGCTCTCTCGTTAATAAAATCCGCAATCCTCGTTCTGAATTGTTCTAAAGGCTCTGTAAATAATGAAAACACCAGGTTCGTCCCATAAAGTCTTTCCTGAAGAGTCTTGTAAAGCTTATTAATCCAATCATCCATCTTTTTTCTCATAGTTTCGGTTTTCTGTCTACTAAACACATCTTTTGTAAACTTTTCTAAATTGAAAACTTCACCCTTTATTTTTTCAAAGAGCTCAATTAAAACATCCTGCTCAACCGCTGGGATAACCTCATTTATAACCTCAAACATCTCATCTCTTAAAACCGTTTTCTTTTTAGGATCGTAGGTTAGAGTCGTGAGCGGAAACCCTTCATAAATTTTGTCCAGCATACTCACAGCAAGAAAGTCCAGTATCTCTTCCTTTCTCTGGGAAATTTCATCAAAAGACATCGACCCGAATTTAGCGCCCACACTGTAAAGAAGCTCCGATCCGTACCTCATTCTAACCAAGAAGTCTTTCCTTTTTGTACCCCACTCCCTAAGCTTTTCTTTTAATGCATTATCGCACAGGTTAAAATAGTTTTTTTGATCACCAAGAAGAAGTAGACATGAGGGATTAATCCGGAATAGGCTCTCAGCCGTCGTAAAGGAGACGTGCTTAATCCAAGAATCAAAAGTCTTATCGACACCACTTTTAAGCGGCCCCAATATCCTCTGAATGCTCCATTCAGCTTCTCCTAACTTGATATTCTGAGTCTCGTACACACTTTCCAAATATTCAGAGATCATTTCGGAACAAACACGTTTACTCTCAACGAATCCTTTCTTATCCACAGAAATAGCCCTTAGAATTGTACCATGTTCCCTAACTGCCATGATACAAGCCTCAGAAAAAACTTTCCAAGAATCGCCCAAATCAGCGGAAGATTTTACTATCTGATTAACCTCCCCACGCTTAAAAGCGGAGACGCCGGTTCTTAACAGTGCATCTAAGGTTGCCTCCCCTCCACTTTCCCCCAATTTCGCAATACAAGCGTTCAAGTGTCTAAAAATACTCGGCATTAGAAAATCCTTAAGAAACACAAAGAATTCTCTTTTACCCTTATTTTTCTGCTCTAGAGTATCAATGTCTAGAGAATAAGAATAACCAGGGGTCAGCGCCGCTCCAATGTACAACTCTCGAGTCTTCCCTGCAATCTCAAACTCTTTAACACACCAGCCAATTCCCCCAGTAGAATTAATTCCGCCGAAAAACACGTCCTTGGCGGTACCGGAATGCTCTCTAATAGACTGCTCAAGTGCAAAAACCAAGCCCGTTGACATATCAACATCATTAACCTTCCCGCCGCCAGCAGTGTAGATAGACATACCTGTTTTGCCGTCACCAACAAGAATTTCAAGCATAGCAAAAGCGTTCTCACTAGTAGTTTTTACTTCAGCCGAATTCTCAACATATTCGCTTTTCAAAAGTAAACACCTACAAAATTCTCAATCGCTTTCAAGTAAAAGAAGTATAACAGAATCATAAAAACTTATTGTTTTAACAAACGTTGCCCCCAACGACACTCTCAAAAAACATTAACTTTCAACAAAAATTGCTTATTATAATCAATATATACAAACCAAAAAACGGCTAACTTAAGAATCCAAAATTTTTGAAAAATAATTAAAACTTCCATTCTAGACTTTTTAGATGGTGCTGTATATACCTTTAAGATTCTCATTCCCTCATTTATTTACCAATATTCTAACTCCTCTAACTCCAAATATTCTAGTAGATCCTCTTCTTTTAGTAATTCTTCTGAATCACCCTTAACTCCTTCAACTCTTCTTGTTTTCTTTCGCATCTTCTTTTTTGTATTAGGCAAAATAAAACCTCCGGAGCTAAAGCTCTTGTAAATTAATTATTTATATTTTCTCTTGAGTTTTCTGCTCTTTTCCAGCTCCAGAGCAACTTCTTTAAGTCCCAGTCTTTTCAGAGTTTCTTTGGTTGGTATTCCTTTATCGCTCCATCCCCGCAGCCTGTAATAAGTGTCTAGAAGCCGGTCGTATTCTTCCCTTTGAAGCAGCCTTCCTCTCAACGGACCGCTGGGTATTGGATCGCAGAAAACTCTTTCGGGAGGATAATCGTCCGCTCTTGAAATCCCTCTAACCACGTTGATAGCTCGTGTGAGGTTGTAGATAGCTTCAGAACGTTCAAGTAATTCCTTCAGGGTGGTTTTGATACCGGTTATCGAGGTGTAAAAATCTGCGTATATATTCTCATCTATGGATAGCTCTATCCACTCCAGTCTGCAGACCCCCAAACAGTCGAACAGGGGTCTTACGTGCTGGTGATAAATCACCAACTTTGCCCTATCTTCCGCCGTCCACTTATCCCGCATCTCCAAATCCTTGGAAATCACCCATGCCCTAGAGTGGTGCGCTCCCACATCACATGTAGCATAGGCGAGCGCCATTCCCGGTGAAGCTCTGGTATCATACGCACTTTGTTCAAGTCCCTTAGTCTGCATAGCAAAGGGTTTCATTTCTTTCCACTTTTCCGTTACCGCCTTTACCCCTTCAGCAACTATGCCTCCTATTCCCTCCCTTTTAGCAATCATTTCGAGCATTTTTAGCACCGCTTCGCCGTTTCCGAATTTTAGTTCTATTCCCCCAGTTTCGTCTTTGGTTATGATTCCCTTCTCGTATGCTTCCATCAGTAAGCCTATCAAATTTCCAGACGATATTGTGTCGATTCCCAAGTCGTCGCAGAGATTATTGGCTTTGATTATCGTTTTTAGGTCTCTGATTCCGCAGGCTGAGCCCAGCATTGCGGCGGTCTCATATTCTGGTCCCTCAACCACCACCTTCGTATCCCCCTCCCTTATTACGCAGTAGTTTCCACAGGTCATAGGACAAGCGAAACACGCTCTACTCGTAGTTTTCACTTCTTCCATTTTATCTCCGCCTATTTCCTCAGCTTGTTCGAATACGGTTTCCTGAAAGTTCTTTGTAGGTAGGACGCCTCTCTCATTAGCCCAATCGATAACTTGCAGCGTTCCCTGCCTCTGCCAAATATCTAGGATCTCGTTCTCGGAAATTAATCTGTACGACTCGTAGGCTATATCCATAAACCTGTCCACATCCGCGATTGGTATATCCTTGAATCCCCTAACCACAATGGCCTTCACTTTTTTGGAGCCCATAATCGCTCCCATTCCAGTTCGCCCAGCGTTTCTCCCATAATCCGAAGTCATACAGGCAAACTTAACCAGATTTTCTCCCGCCGGGCCAATGGCAAGAACATGTATATTGTTATCCCCTATATCCTTCTTTAGCTGTTCTTCGGTAACAAGAGCACCCGCTCCCCAGTATTCTTTCGCTTCTCTGAGCTCCACATCGCCGTCATCAATCATAATGTATACGGGTTTTTTGGAAACCCCCCTTAATGCAATAGCATCGTAACCAGCCTGTTTGAGTTCCGCGCCAAAAGCACCCCCCACATTGCTATCCGCATAGATTCCCGTAGCCGGCGAAATAGAAACTATAGACATTTTTCCCGCAGAAGGAACCAGGAGACCAGTAAGAGGACCAGAACCGAAAAAGACTAGATTATCTGGGCCCAAAGGGTCAACGTTAACACCAACCTCTTCCCAAACTTTTCTAGCACCCCAACCTCTACCACCCACATACTTAACCGCCCAGCTCTTCTCCGGTTTCTCCTCAGAAATTTTATTCTTGGACAAATCTATCCTCAAAGTACTGCCCATATACCCGCCTTTCAATCCAAAGCCTCCCCTTCATAATCTTCGGACTGCCGGTCGCCACTTTTTCTCCTTATTTTCTCCTTGGGAACAAATACTATTGCTTCTTTGGGACACCATGAAACACACTGTGGCTCTCCCTTGCTGCACAGGTCGCATTTTAACGGGTATGGAATGTCTGGGTGTATGAAAAGGGCTCCAAAGGGACACGACTCAACACACGCTCTGCATCCAGTGCATTTTTCCTCGTCGAGTTTTACTATTCCACCCTCAATCGTAATAGCTCCCTCAGGACAAGCCTCCATACAGGCTGGATTTTCGCACTGTCTACAAACAACTGGTTTGTTGATTCCTGGTTCCGGGAAAAGTGTTTGCACCCTTATTCTTGATTTCTTTGGGTTGTTAACCTTAAAGTGATGCAAAGCGCATATTAATTCGCAAATTTTACAATCCGCACATTTTTTTTCTATTATTTTTAATCTCATTTGGAGGCTTTTTCGATTCAATTAGAAAGTCATCTCTTTAATTTTCATCTGTTTAAATTATGGGTGGCGGCTCTGAAAAGTTTTTTTTCAAAATTGGGGGGTTTGCACAGCATAAGTTGCATTTTAGGGGTATGAGATGCTCGGATGTGTGAAGAGTGCCCTAAATGGTTGAAAAAACCGGGTTAGCATCGAGTCACTTAAGGGAGGGACCTTTTTTGAATGCTTATAATAGGAGTACATCAATAATCATCGCCGAGAATATTATGACTAAGTAAGGACTCGAAAACTTGTAAACAATCCATGCATTCCTTTTAGTTGGTTTTAAGAAAAGCCAAAGATTTAGTAGTAACATTGCGCCTCCAAGAACGCTTGCAGTTGCTAAGTAGATGAGCTTGAACGTGTCCAGGTAGAAGGGCAGTATTGAAAATGCCACCAGTAGAACTGATGTGGAAACGATGATTCTGAGCGCCTTTTTCTCTTCAACAACAACTGGTAGCATCGGAACATTTGCTTTCTCATAATCTTCTTTGCATCGAACTGCCAAGCTCCAGAAGTGATTTGGTATCCATAGCATAACCAGAGCCACCATAACAATCATAGTCCAGCTTATGCTGTTCGTGACAAAAACCCAGCCGAAGGCTGCGGGCAGGCCGCCGCTGATTCCGCCTAAAATTATGTTTATGGGGGTTCTCCTCTTCGAAATCAAGCTGTAAATGATTACATTGTCAAAAACTCCAAGCGCCATAAAAATGAAAGACAATAGGTTTCGGATCAGAGGTAACAGAAGAGACAGCGTAATCAAAATCAGACCAAAAATTAACGCCTTCTGCGGCGGGTTGATTCTTCCCGAAGGCAATGGTCTGTTGCGCGTTCTCGTCATAATGGCGTCGATGTCACGGTCTAAATAACACGTTACCGCATTGCATCCCGCGCAACCTGCAGTGATAGCAATAAGGGCTAAGAGCCACATTTCAATGGTTAAGTGGATCGTATTCAAACGCGAAGCAACTATCATAGCCGCAAACGATGTGAAAACAAGGGCGAGAACAGTCCTTGGTTTTGTGACTTCAATATAACTTCGGATGTTTGTCATTGCAAATTCATCTCAAATTTAACTGGCGATTTAATGGTGCCAAGGCGTCAAGTAAGAAAAGGGACGGGAATTGAATGATTAAGCTTTGGTAGATTTTTTGGCGAGCGAGGTCATAGAGCAGAGTTAAGAACAAAATTCCTCCAACCAGTATTGCAAGCCAACTGACTGACGCCAGGAACCATTGACTTACTATTGCTCTTACTTGATTCAAAGCAGCATCAGTTGGTGCCGATGGAGCGACAGCTGCCCACTTATAACTCAGATTCCAGAATGCCAAGCCAAAGATGCCTATCACTAGCAGTGCTTTAGATGAGTTGTCTTTAAAAATAGTCAACCCTAGTTGTGGCTCCTTCGGTGAATGTCACTTACTCGCACGTCCTCCCATTAAATCAGCATTTAGCAGGTTCTCTTCAAATTCCATAGTTTCTGATATATAAAACTTCCTAAAACTAGTTTTTCTTCAAAAGACGCATAGTAAAAAGATTTCTAATTTTTTGGAGTTATTATACTAGTAGTTAAGGGGCTGTTTTCTACTCTTGTGGTTCTTTTATTTTCTTTAGGATTTTGTCTTTGGTTTTCTGATCCTTCAGAATTATTTTTCCTTCGGTAGAGATGTATACCTTTGGTGTTTCGGCTTCAATCAGTGGTCCGACTCTTCTGAAATCTATCGCCTGTCTTGCTTTTAACCCCTCAATTGCGCTGAAGATGTTATCTCCCTCTAGAGTGATTTTCCGTATTCCCTTTACCCCACTTAATTGTGGGTCGCCTGCGAACGCTGCCCTTTCTACTGTTTCATTTTTCATAATTTCTTGCAGAATGTAAGGGGGAATAGTAATAGGAGAAAATTTTGCGGATAGTGCTTTTTGTAGGATTTTTTTAAATTCTTCAACTTTTTTCTTTGAATCTCCGCCTATTAGCAGCGTCTGTTTTTCCGAGTTTAGGATACATCTTACGTGGGATACGGGATTTATCACTCTATAATCAAAATCCAATTGTTCCACTAAGAGCGGCTCCTCCTCATAAGAATATACTATATAATACTCCTTACCCTTAGAAATTTCAAAAACCTTGAAAGATGATTTCGACTCATTTTTTTTCAACATTTGATTGAGAACATTCTCAAAACCATTGACATTTATATCTGCAATAGTTTTAGAATAATTGAAAACATGCCACATGTTAACTTTAAAAACCGTGTTCATATCATAAAGAAGCAAGAGGTCGAAAAACTTTGGGAGAATCAATTCTTTTCCATCTAAGACGCCTATAATCTCCTCTTTCTCTAACTCTCCAACCAGTCCGAATCCCCAACCCATTACTAGTTTCTGGACTGCCTTTGTGCTTATGGGCGCAAAAAGAATTTCTAAAACATCCTTGCTCAACTTAACTTTCCTTACTTCCGAGAAGCTCAAAGAGTTCACCGAATTTAGGATTGATTATTCCAGAATCAACTATTCTTAGTATTTCTTACTGTCCTTTTTTATATTTTTAGGAGCTTAACTCTTGTCGTCAAGTTATCCTTAGTAAAGGCTAGGATTTGGATGCTTAAATTTATAACTTACAAAAATTTAAGAATTCAGACGCTTCTATTCTTGGGTAAAGATAGATATTGATGGTTGATTTTATGATAATAGACGCGCATACCCATCCTTATTTTAATAGAACCGCAACTAATGGACTTGGGTATAGAGGAAACCTGGAAGGGGTACTGGCTTACACCGCCTTAAAATATATGAGAAACAAACTTGGTATTAAAAGACTCGGAAACTATCTACTGGAACGAATGTTCAAGAATGGAATTAACAGTGCCGTGGTATCCGCATTTTTTCCTTATGTAACAATAGTTGTGAAGAGCCTTATAGACCTGTTCCCAAAACACTTTATAGGATTTTGCTGCGTGGATCCCCATAATCCAAAAGCGGATCAAATCTTGGAAAACTGTATAAAATACGGCTTTAAGGGCTTAAAGCTACACGCAGTGCACCAAAACTTCTGGCCCAATGAAGCGATGCACATCTGGGAGAAGGCTGAAAAACTCAAGATTCCGGTTCTCGTGCACTCTGGGAAAATATGGAAGGGAGACACAGATAATTCCAATCCTTTATACTACCGAGAAATTATCGATCGTTTTCCGGCATTGAAACTGGTAGTTGCGCATCTCGGGGGAACCTTTGAGAAAGAAGCATTACAGTTAGCAAAGGAATATGATAATGTTTGCTTAGACACATCCGGCGGACCTGCAAACAAGATTATGATTGCAATAAAAACCCTGGGCAGTGAACGTATTATCTTTGGGAGTGATATGCCCTTCATTCCTTTTGGAAACCCCGTTGACGAACTCAACAGAATTCGTAATTTAGAAATAAGTGATGAGGATAAGCAACTCATCCTAAGTCAAAACATTCTCAGATTACTCAATCCCTAATAATTGCCAATCTATCAGCTCTTATACCGTCAAGAGTACTCCGTCGGATTCACTATGAAAAATTTTCAAAAAGGAACCAATTTGATTATCTACTTCAGTTTATTATATTTATAGAAAGCACTGTGCAAATCGTTTAGTATAGAGTATCTAAACTCTATGGAAGTTTTTCCAATAACCGAATCCTCTGTAGTCCGCATAGCCTCAGCAAACTTCTGCCTGTCTCCCTTTTCAAAGGATTCAAGTAGCTTTTCACTTACCTTAAAAATCGGATTCTTCAAGAGTTCGGCATATTGATCACTTTTCCTCTTAAGAAATTCTATAGCTTTCCGAGGCGGCTCTCGCAGGTTTATCATTATTGATTGTACAACCATATCAAAAACGTATTCTGAGGCTCCCTTATAATCGCCAACCTTAAGGCGCGAGCTAACTGCATCCGCAGCACTTCTCGCAGCATCCTGCAAGTCTTCCCCACTATTCGCTACCATAGCCTCAAAAGATTTCATATCCTTACTTTCAGGTGGACTAAGATATCTCTCAGACAAACAAATACCTCCTAAAAACACTAAACAACTGAATTCGAAATAGCAAATCACCTTTTTTAACATTATCGGAAGTTGGCTTGGACGAAATTAGTTTCACTCTTTCTCAAAGGACTTGTTCGCCGCCGGGGGCTTAAACAACGCCACTTAAAAGACTTGGCATATTCTCCATATAAGCTCTACCCCCTAATTTTATTTTTATGTTCTCTACTCTACAATGCACGATGAACACGCCAAACATCAAGCCTAAAGGAAAAAGAAACAACAGCAACTCCCACAGAAAGAGACCCCCCCAGTACGTTTAAAAGAATGATTTATCCCAATTAGGCTTAAAAAGGATTTGACGGCTAAGAGTTATAGAAGGCATTCCCGGAAGCTTTCGCGGACGGGATAGAGGGTGTAGGCTTCACCCAGCTAGAACGGAACATTCCAAAGTTCTAGCAAAGGGAACTTAAGAAAGACGCACAACTTTTGTCCCAAAGCCTCGGAAGTTTCATTCGTTAACGGAAGGAATAAACTCCTACAGATTTATACTTCAAGAAGCATTCTTTCAAGATTTAGGAGGGCCATCGGTCGAAAGCCCGTGGAGAGGCAGATCCCACTTAGGTCTGCAAGAGCGATCTATCATGGCATCAACTTTCGGTTAGGGGGTCTACGCGAAAAATCGATTTTCCCTTCCACCTAATGATTCTGACGCAGGCGGCTCCACCGTATCTCCTCATCAAAATTGATAATTTCTTTGAACAAACAAAAACCGTTTTTCCTTTACTCAACTTTTCAAGCGCGTCTAAGATATCTCCATCATAATTAACTATCTCATCATCTCGTGGATGTCGCAATTGCTTTTTTCGCTCACCAAGATTTCCCATGTCCATAATAGCGCCTTCTTCTCACTGATTATCCCCGACAATAGGTTCCGATTAAATATCTCAATTTTGAAATTAAGTTTTATATAATATTCCCCCTTCTCTAATTTAAATTTATTTTTACACCATTGTTTCAAGAACTTTCAGCAATATACTCTGATGATTTTTGGGCGCTTCATAATGTCACCATGAGTAAAATGCAGAGTTTCATTGGTTTAATAAAAACTAATTCACATGAAAAAGTAAATTGGCAAAAAAGTAAAACAAGTTATGCAGAATAAAAAGTTCTTAATTAAAAGTTTAATATCTATCTTTTTTTGGTATTTACTGATAAATTATTGTTACATTTTTAGCCGTTAAAAAAATTAATTGCTGGTCGCATTGATTTATCTCATTTTGACTACGGACTTAATTTTTTGATAATGTTCTGGGTTTCTTCCAATATTTCTTGGGGTGAGAGTTGTTCTAATCTCTCCTCCAATTTATTATATTCTTCAACTGCTTTTTCAAAAATGGGATTAGGATTGTGAATCTCATGTATCATATTTTTTCTCATCTCTATTCCCACAAAAACATTTTCTTTTATCTCATCATCGGTTATTCCAAGATTTTTTTGTTCCCTCACCAACTCGTCAAGAAAATGAAAGACTCCAGATCTTACCAGTATAAGAAGACGTTTCTTATGGTCTTCAGGCTTTTCTTGGGAGCCCTCAACCACCTCTTTTTTTTTCAACTTTTTTATCTTCTGCGAAAATTCTAAAGGTGGTTCGTAATCATCCCTGCTCATCAAAACCAAATCTCCAACAGTGTAATAACCTATTGCTTGATTTGCACATTGGCTTTTATTTACCTTTCGGAAAGGAATTTAGAGGCGGCTCAAAATGAATTGTTCCGGGTTTGAAAGAAGGTATAAAAAAGTTATCTTTCGGCGGCACATCCTACAAACCTAATAAGACCCAATAAATCCGAATCGCCGAAAAATCGAGAAAAATTGTTTAAAATAAAAAAGTAGAAGGATCAGTCGTATCTGAAAGCTATTTTTGTTGAGTCATACTTTTTCTTGTCCATCTGTGCTTCAAAAGCCTCTTTCCATTCATCTAGATTATAGGTTCTTGTGAGTAAAGGCTTATTGTTCACTTTTCCCTTTTCCGTAAGCTTCAGTGCAGCCTCGAATGAGGTTCTCATAATCTGAGGCTCAACCGCATAGTACCAGGTGCCATACATTTTGAGTTCTTTCGCGCTAAACATAACAAAACCAATTTTAGCTTCCTCCATCAAACCTACGAATATAATGTCTCCGCCCCGCCTCGTCACAGCAATAGCATCTCGGAGAGTTTGCTCGCTTCCCACGGCTTCATAACACTGATCCACACCTTCACTGACTTCCATAGCAATCTCCAAAACCGGAATCTGGCCTCTTTCCAAGCAATATACCTTATCCGCACCCAGCTGCTCAGCTAGTTTGGCTTGAAAATTATACTTGCTTATAACAAAGATTTTCTCTGCCCCCATCGCCTTAGAAACCTGAATAAGCTGCAACCCAATGACGCCAGCGCCGATTATGGCTATGCTTTTTCCTGAAGGATTACCCACAAAACAGGAATGAACCGCCACCGCTAAGGGCTCTATTAATACAGCCTTCTCATCCGTAACGTTATCGGGAACCTTGTAAACCTTCGACTTGTGAGCCAAGAAACACTCCGCGAATCCTCCACCATTCACCTGACTAGCTCCCACACCGCTGCCCGCCTGAGCGATATTCAAGCAGAGATTGTAGCGTCCCAATTGGCACATCCTGCAGGGCTTCACACCCAACTCGACACACCCACCCAGTCCCTCGCAAACCACTCTGTCCCCAACCTCAAAGCCTACAACGCCGTCGCCGAGCTCATCGATAACCCCGACCGCCTCATGACCAAAAACGGTTGGTTTAACGAGAAAATCAGCCAGGAGGGGCATTCTCCCATTGATAACTCCAATATCCGAGCCGCATATACCACACAATTTAGTTTTGACCGAAACCCAGTCCTTTTTAGGTACTGGCTTTTTAACATCTCCTAAATGAAATCCCTCAGGGAAGGGTCTACCATCCCAAAGAAGCGCCTTCAACGATTCCACCTCAATTAATATTCAAAAAAACTCGATTAAGACAATTGTAAGTAACAATTAGAAAAATCACTAATATTTAAACCTTCAACACCCAAACTTTTTGGAACCTTTTTCCACTCAAAAACTACCCATAAAAATGCTGAAATTTGAGCCCCATCTTGGTTAGGAAAAACTATACACTGCTTCCCCTGTAAGATATTTTAGTGCAGCCACTCCAACCACAATTGAAACAAGCCCAATTCCCAACATCAGAGGAGCCAAAAAACTTCCAATACCAAAAATGAGCAAAGAATAAACACTAAGTAACCCGATTGAAAAAACATCCAAAAAATACAAAACGTCAAACCCCCCAACAACGAGAATAACACCCAAACCCACAAGGACAACAGAACCCCCAAGGGTCAAATAGTACGCCCATCTCCTAACACCCCACAATCCCAAACCAACAATAAATCCAAAAACACTAAAAGAAACGAACACAAGAGACAACCAGTACAACTGAGGAACACCCTGAAAAGGCACAAACACATTAAAAGAAGGCGAAAAAGTCCTAAAAAGCCGGTAACCCCGAACCAAAAACACAGCTGAAACAAAAATTATGGAAACCGACAATATTCGAACACCCAACGGCTTCTGAACCATAAAACCACCACACAACACACAAACAAAATATCATAATCAACTCATATAGACTTGTCGCAAAACCAAGCTATAAAATATTAAACTAAACCAGAAAACCCAAAAAACACACCTTCAGCACCCTCAAAAATAAATAAAACTTCTTTTCCTTTTTGTTGAGAGGGGTGAAATGGACTGTTTACGGCGTGTTTATATTATTGCAGCGTGTATGTTATTGTTGTGAAAAGAGCGATGAAGGAGCAGTATACTGTGAGGGATGTTGCGCTTCGCATGGCGGATTTTTTGGAAAACCCTCGAATAATAAGCGATGAACCGGGTATCCTCTTAGCCGAGTTTATTGTCGCCTGCCAGACACTGGGAGTTATCGGCGACCCGTCGGCGGTTCCAACACTCATAAAGCAGCTGAAGGAATGCGGAGGAAAAACAGGCTTGTCCGCCCGTTACTTTATGAAAGCCGCAGCCGACGCCCTCATAGGAATCGGGGAACAAGCGGTAAAACCGCTCACGGAACTCCTGAAAAGTGAACATCCTAAGACGCGGAAGTTCGCCGCCTACGCCTTAGGCAAAATCGGGGACAGGGAAGCGTTCCCAGCACTAGAGGAGATTTTTAACGACCCCAAAGAATCAGAACTGGTACGCGAAGTTGCCGGCAGAGCGCTCCTGCAGTTGAACCCCGAAAAAGCGGCGGAAACAGTGCAGGCCGACAACCTGACACCGACAGAAGACCCGATAGAGCAACCAAAAATAAAAGATGATATAAAACTCATTAACCAGTATTACGGTTCCCTAGATGAACTAGGACCCCCATCAGAATACAAGCAGTCAACAAGCCTGTACAACTACGTTGAAGAAGTGGTTTACGACTACTTATACGAGAGACTCGAGTGGGAGGGATGCTTAAATTCAGAGAGGTTCGACGAACTCGTCAAAAAGCTAGACTTACCGCGGGAAATAATCGATGAAGTAGAGAAAATCGGCATCCACTTCCTGCTATGCCTGTGCGGAGAACACCTCCAACGAGGATACGTAGACAAACTGTCAAAAAGAGTGTGGGAACTCAATGACGACGAAGGATACCACTACAAAACAGAGGACGTAATATGCACCTACTGCGAAAAGTGCAAAAGATACGCAGCACTAGAAAGAATCACAGACGACGCCCACCCAGACCAGACTGAATTCTTCTGGTTCTACCTCCCCAGACTCCCCAAGCAAACCGAACTAATCAACGAAAAAGAACTGGAGGATAAACCTCCAACATGGGAAAAAGGAATCGATGATTGAGAACACGGATTCTAACCCCAGTTAGAGTGCATGAACAAAAACCAAAAACAGCAAAAGAACCGAACACGAGAGACAACCAGTACAACTGGGAAACACCCTGAAAAGGCACAAACACATTAAAAGAGAGCGAAAAAGTCCTAAAAAGCCGGTAACCCCGAACCAAAAACACAGCTGAAACAAAAATTATGGAAACCGACAATATTCGAACACCCAACGGCTTCTGAACCATAAAAACACCAAACAACACACAAACAAAATATCATAACCATCTTACATAGACTTGAAAAACGGAAAATGGTTCGGTGGATAAATTCTCCAGAAAAATTGGAAACAATTAACTGTCGCTATCTGTTTCTGTAAATCACGTAGCCAAACTCTTGCCTCATTCTCATTCTTTTTTTCCTTTTTTTCTTTTTTTAACTTTGTAATAGTCTTCTGAACTTATCACCGAATATCCTTCATTCATCTTCTGTAGAATCTTTATACTACCTTTTCTTTTCGTAGGACTACAAGCTCCTGCAGTACAAACGTAAACTAATATTTTATTCACGTTTTTTGTTCGGGGCTCAAGATATTCCAGAGATGCGATACTACACAACTCACAATCTAAACATGATTTTGGCACATTTTCCTTCTTTCTACTCATATTCTTTACCCCACTTGCCAGTTCTATCGGTTTATCATACCAATAATATATAATCATCCTCTGAGTAAAATGTCTTACGGGCTAAAATATGCTACAGTAGTATAGTTTAGCTAGGTAAGAGCATAATAGAAGCAAAAAATAAAGGTCAAATTAGAGGAGATTATTAAAAAATCTGTCATCCTCCTTTCCCTCAAACAATTTCTTTCTGAGAAGTATGATATCTTTCCGAGTATCCAAAATGGCACTTATCATAAAATGGCTTACCTCAGCCCCTCTGAACTTATAAGGGTCAGAGCTGGAATTAACCACGCCTGTTGTGTATAAAAACCCTAATATGGTAAGCCCCCAATTTTAATTAATGTGAATAAGATGAAACTAAGTTACGTCCGTGACTTGGAGCAAGAGGGCGCCGAGTTTTGGTTTAAAAGGGTTAGATGGGAACCAAGTGAAGCGGCGAAAAAGATTGCTCAGGAAAATGATCCCGAAAAAACAGGTTATGTTGCAGACATAGGTGGAGGTCACGGACGCGAAGCCTTATGGCTTGCTGAACAAGGCTTTCTTTCGATTTTAGTCGAACCGAATAAGTACTCTTTAAGATACGCGAAAAAGAGAGCGAAGAATAAAAGGCTAAATGTACACCTGATAAATGCTGCACTACCATACCTACCTATGCGTTCCGAAATTATAGATGTGGTTGATTTCTACTGGACTCTGCACCAAATCCCAGACGAACACAAGCTTGAGTCGTTAAAAGAAATTTACAGAATATTGAAACCCCAAGGAACCTTATATTCAACCAGCTTCGGATACTGGGAAGGTCACACGATGCCGAGTAGTATACATCCAATTGCGAAAAAGCAGACCTTTCTAAATCTCCATGTCTCCGCCGGTTTCAAACCTCGCGGCAAAATCGAAAAGAGAACTGACAGTACCGAATCCTACGAGAAGTTTTGGTATGGAATATTTCAAAAAAATCTGTAATTCTGTTTATTATCAGTTAGTTCAATTCGCTTAACACGCGCTATGCTTTCTTGAAACAAAACAAAAAAACAAAACAAGAGAAAAAAAAGAAAAAGAAGAATAAACTATATCAACAAACCACACGGTTAAGGTGTTTTCCCATTTTGGGATAAAGTTTTATATAACTGTCGGCAAAAGAGATGAGTAGTTTATCCTCTGCCAAGGGGATTTTCAAAACTGGGAGGCGATTTATGCACTTTTAAAGGAGGATTTAAATGACTTCAGAGAAAGAGGAGGACACGAGATCTTCAAAGAAGAAAAGTAGAAAATATGCAAGCCATAAAGTTGCTCCAAAGAAGGCTGATTCTAGAACGGCATCAGATAGACCCAAAGTAGCCCCTGAACCTGTAGAGGTTGAAGGTGTAAAGGGAAGATTATTGGGTAAAGTTGCCTTAGTAACGGGAGGTTCTTCTGGAATTGGACAGGGAATTGCTCTGCGCTTTGCAAAAGAAGGTGCAAAGGTTTGCTTCACCTATAATACTAACCTTGAAGGCGCAAAGAAGGTAGCAAAGGAAATTGAAATTTTTGGTGAAGTCTTATACACTCAGTGTGACTTGAAGGATGAGGAGCGGGTTAACAAGGTTGTTGAGGAAACCGAAGCAAATCTCGGAAGCATTAATATTCTCGTGAACAATGCTGGCACATACGATTATGGAAAAGTCGGTATTCGTGCAAGCGACGCAGGCTCATCTATTATCAGTCTAGTTCCAGACATGACATTGGAGCAGTGGCGAAATATGTTTAGAGTCAACGTTGAAGGTACATTCAACTTTTCGAGAGCCGTCATCAAATCTATGCAGAAAGGCGACAGAATAATTAACATGTCTTCAACAGCGGCGTTCTCGGGCCAAGTCATAAGCAGCCACTACAGTGCGGCAAAGGCGGCAATAAACGGATTCACAAGAACACTTGCGCTAGAGGTGGCTCACAGAGGGATCACCGTGAACGCGATTGCCCCGGGAATCATATACACCCCTATGATAATGTCCTACACTAAAGAATTTACACCGGAGCTCTACAAGGAGATACCTGTTGGAAGGTACGGCAAACCAGAAGACATAGCCGGAATTGCAGCCTACCTAGCATCACCAGAAGCAAGCTACATAACGGGACAGGTAATCGTCGTGGACGGAGGACTCACCCTCTTCAACCCAATAAGTCGAGTCCCAATCAAACTTATGGGACTGTAAAACACAAGTGCAAACACCGGAACAGCAAACAGAAAAACCAAAAACAAAAACGATATAAATGAAAAAAACAGCAACACCAGACCAGATTAGAAAAAGAAGAAGAAACCTATATTTACAGGCGCGGAGAAATAATTAAATAACAAAAATACAATCAAAGAAAATAAGCAAAAGATAAAAGTAACCAAACACAGAATTTAATTATAGCAGTAGACTAAGCAGGAACGGAGGAAAGCAATTAATTGAAATCGCTCGGATTCGTATTCAAAATCGTCGTCGTAGGAGACGGAGCCGTGGGCAAAACCAGCCTCATAAAACAGTGGACAGAAGGAACATTCAGAACAGATTACATCCTCACAATCGGAAGCAACTTCGCTGTTAAGAGTTTGAATATTGAGGATAAACCGATTAAGTTGCAGATTTGGGATTTGGCTGGTCAGCCGCATTTTAGTGATGTTCGTGTTCTGTTTTATAAGGGTGCTATGGGTACGATGTATGTTTTTGATGTGAGTCGTACGGAGAGCTATGAAAATGTTGTAAAGTGGTATGATGAATTGAGGAATATTTGTGGTGATATTCCGAGGGTCCTGCTTGCGAATAAGGTGGATCTTAATGATCAGCGTAAGGTTACCACTGAAAAGGGTGATGCATTGGCTGAGAGGTTGGGTGGTGTTCCCTATTTTGAGACTAGTGCTAAGACTGGTCAGCAGGTTCATGAGTGTTTTCAAAAGATTGCCCAAATGGTGTATGATTGGGCTAAGAAGAAACAGTCTTTATAGTGTTCGTTTACTGGGAAATAAATTTGATTTGAAACTATTTTTCGGACCTTAGCTGGTGTTTTGGATTATTCCTGCTCCGCTCTAGTTTTTGACTTTTTTTATGTTTTTATTCGGATTTGTTTTTTTCTGGTTGTTATTACATTGATGCGGAGTAGAATAATTGCTATTGCTCCATAATTATGGTCTTCTTTTAGGGTTTGGAAACCTTTACTGATGTTTAGTTATTGGTATGGTGTTTTTTGATGAATTTTTCTGGTCGGTTTTAAAGTGGAAAGGAATCTTTTAAAAATGGTATTATGTATTGTTTGAAGAAGGTTTTCGATTGTTTTGTTGGTGGTGGCTGAGCCCTTGGAGAATTTGGTGATGATAAAGGCTGAGAAGCCTCTCTGGCCTGCTTCCTCTAACGTTCTTGTTATTCGTGACTATGATGGATTAATAATGATTGAGACAGGGTGTGGAGGTGAAGGGTTCACCAAGAAGTTGGTCAGCGAGATGAGGTCGCGGGGGCTGCCTCCCGAGAGGGTGCACACTGTGGTTTTGTCTCATGCGCATCCGGATCATATGGGGGGCATTAACACTTTTCTTGAAATAAGTCAACCATTGGTAATCATGTCTGAAATAGATGCTCCTTCAGCGCGTAATCCTGAACTCCTAACCGATTCTTTTGACATCTTGCTAGGCGATAAATACTTTCCAGAAATGGGTTTTAAAGAATCCGGGATTAGCCTCTTAAGCTTCTTCAAAAAGGTTTCAAAATGTCCCATGGCCAGTGCTGAGCCAGATAAAACTGTAAAAGAGGGTGACAAGCTCCAGCTGGGGGACTACCTGTTTGAGGTTCTGCATACTCCGGGGCACTCACCCGGACACATCTCTCTTGTCGATCGAGAAGAAAAAATATGCTACGCAGGAGACATGGTCGGTAAAGTTGTTGCCTGGTATTCGCCGAGTTCGGGAGGGGTTCTGGGTTACCTTTCCAGCTTGGACAAAATCGAAGGATTCGAACTGGAAAAAATATACCCTTCTCACGGTGAAATAATTACTGACAAAGGAAAGGCAGTAAATCAAATTAGGGGGAAGCTCTTGGAAAGAGAAAAGTACATTCTAAACGAGATAGAAAATGGTCAAAAACAGTTCAGAGAATTGGTTGAAAAACTTTTTCCTAGCCCTAATCAGCAATTTTTCCCCGGAGTTCAAGTATTGGAAAGCCACCTTATTAAACTGGAAAAGGAAAAAAAGATCACGCGCCAAAACAGCCTTATTCGCAAAAAAGGGTAGCCTCCAAATTCTGAAAAGAAAACATTCTCTTCTCTCTAAACTGTAATCACTTTAAGAATTAAACTTCTGGGAAGATTTAGATTTGTTTTAGTAGAAAATGACGCTGCCGTCCCGGTGTACTTCGTAATAGAGCTTTGTTGTATCGATTAAGAGGGGGCTTTTTACCACTTGAATGTAGTTTTTTAATCTCTCTTCTGTTTCTTCCACTTTAAAGTTAATCACAGTGTCTACTAAATGGGTTACTATGGCTAGAAACTGGGGGGTGTGCGCCTCCATGTTTACTATATAGAAGGCTATATCTCCGTACTTTTTGTGTAACCTTATAACGCGTCCAAAAAATTTTGCAAGCTCATTTTCAGATATGCCGATGGCCAAACCGGTTAGGCTATCAAACACCCAAAAGACCCATGTATCCTTAGACACTCCTTCCCTAACTGTCCTCATAACCGAATATAATTTGTCGGTATTAAACGATTCATCCAGAGTATGAATTTTATCCTCAAACAAGTGTTTTTCGTCCTCAAACACATTGGAAAAACCGTTAATAATCTTCACATTATCAAGACTAGAATTAGCTATATAGTTTTTAACTTCCTCTTCTTTAAACTGTAATTCCAATGCAAAATTGATGTACTCCTCCACAGGCCTATCGTAATCAATTAAGACCGCTAAGAATTTTTCACCCTTAAAGTCTAGTAGGTTCCAGTTTGAGAACTCAGTGAATCTAGAAGCAGTCTGGCGGGAAATAAGAACCACCGAATTCTTTAAAAAACCACCCCCTAAACGTTCATCCAATTTTGGTATAACTGTTTTAATCATTGAAAGTTTATCCATAGAATCTACCCCTCTAGCCGAAGTTCAAACCATAATTTGCGGTATCTTGTCTCTAAATATTCTGGCTTCTTCTATTTAGATCCAACCTCAATCTTACCTGGTCACCAAAACTTAACATATCTTCACATGGAGACACGGTAGGTTGGTTCTCAAGCTCTCCACAAAGGAGTAAAGCCCCCGGATACCAGGAATTTCCGAGTAGCCTCCGCTGCCGAGGGCAGCCTCATCGTGCACCAAGCCTTGATCCTGGTGCAGGGCGGTAAGCCCGCTTCCCACGCTTAGCCTGCGTCTCAGACTTCCAACGCCCTCATTTGACGCGACACCGTGTGGGATCTCATCCAACAAAGAAGATGAGCTTAAAGTTTTGAAACCCTCATAATCCAAGACCTTGAGCGCGAAAGCGGCCGCGGCGCACTTGTGCACATCCAGCCCAACCTTTGGGGAGAGTTTCTCGCCGAGTTTTGTGGTGTAGGCCTCGGAGCGTTCCACAGCACCGCACTTAGCCTCCAGGATGAAGCCGAGTTTGCGGTGGGGGATACGCTTCACCTTCCGGTTTGCCCGGTTGTGTTTGGAGCGGAAACGATGCGTGAAAAGCCTGCCGTAAACAACCCTCGCACAGTAATGCTCGGCGATGTTTCTCACCTTGCTCGCGGTTTTGTGCAGGAGGTTGTTCGTCTTGCTGGTTGAGGCGTACTGCACCTCGTGGCAGTTTATCCTCCCCACCGCCAGAACACGGTTATTTTCAGCCACAGCGAAGTCTACGTGGCCAGCGTTCACATCCAGCGTCATAACCCGCTCCGGTTTAGGTTTTGGGGACTGCTCTACCGCCTCCTCTTTCCCTGCTGGTGGCAGCTCGACGGTTATCCGTACATCGTATCCCTGGTCTTCGTCCCTCCGCTTGAGCGTAATTGTGTACGGGGACTTTCCGTTGAGAAGCAGGTGCTGGTACCGTTTAAGATACTTCTCGGGAATGAAAATTTCGGGGTAGATATAGCGTTCACTTGGCTGGTCTGTGGTGGGGGTGTTTATGCGGAGTGTGAATTTGTTTTCCTCTTTGGTGATTCGGGTGTTGAGGTTTCCTTTCTTGGTTTTGTCGCCTCGGGATATGATTAGTGAGTTTCGGCGTTTCTTGTACTCTTCAGCCGTGATTTTGCCCTGCTCTCTTAGTCGCTGGAGTTTGAGTCCGCCGAAGGTTACGTGTGGTGGGAGACTCTCTATGGAGTGGTGGGCGTCTTTGGCGTAGCGGGAGTTAAGCCCGGTCTGCTCTTGGAGCAGGCGTTCAATCTCTGCCTTTGGGACGCCGTGCTGCTTGAGGGTGTATGCTCTGCGTCTGGCGTTTCCGAATTGGCGGAAGAGGTCCTCGAGCTGTGCTTGGTCTTTCGGGTTTATTTTCGTGATGGCGGCGGGTATAGTTAGTTTGGGCACGGTTTTTCTCCCCTTGTTGTCTCGACGGTTTTTTGTGTTCTGTTTCTTTTTAGTGTTACTTCGTGTATTTGAAGCTTCCTTTTGTTTCGTTGGTTGTGTAATTTGTGTTAAGTTTTGTTAAGATGTATGGAGTTATCGGCAACTGTTGCGTACCTCCTTTGCGGCTTCTTATAAATAAATCTTAATAGACTAATATTTTTTTCTTCGGCTTTTGGATAACTTAAGATTGTTAAATAATTAGTGATGGTGTTAAACAAGTGGCTCTGAAAATAAGATTTCTAGTTTCCTTTTTCACAAAATTATTTCAAGAATTATGTCATGGGAAATATTTCGATTTATTTAGTAGTAAATGATATCACCTTTAGTGTTTACATCATAATAGAGTCTTTTGGTGTCAATTGGGAAAGGACTTTTCACGACCTGTATATAATTTCTTAATTTCTCTTCGGTCTCCACTATCTTGAAGTTGATTATAACATCTACCAGCTGGGATATCATGGCAAGAAGCTTGGTGTGAGCATCCATATTTAAAAGATAGAAAGCCAGATCACCGTACTGTTTGTGTAAGCGCGAAGCGCGTCTAAAAAACTTAGCAATCTCTGGCTCTGATACACCAATAGCCAAATCGGTTAGGCTAAGAAACACCCAAACAACCCACGCATTTTCAGGCAAACTCTCTCTAGCAGTCCTCATAACCGAAAATAATTTGTCGGTATTAAAAGGTTCATCCAGAGTATACACTTTATCATCAAACAAGTATTTTTCATTTCCAACCTCACTAGAGAAACAGTTAATGACCCTCACCCTGTCAATACTAATAAAAACTCTATCGTTCTTAACTTCTCCTTTAAATTCTAAAATTCCCGATGTGTAGTAAAGATCCTCCACAGGCATCGTATAATCCACCAAGATCACAAAGAACTCTTTCCCACTACTAACCGGCAATTTCCAGTTTACGAAATCGGTTTGTCTAAAACCGGTTTGATGGGCGATTAGAACTACCGAATTGCTTAAAATGCCTCCTCCCAAACTGTCATCCAATTTTGGTATACCGGTGCTAAGAACCTCGTATCTACCCCTTAATCCTCTACTTAACTGGAAATCGAATGATTTATTTGTAAAACGATTCGATTCCGACTTTTGCTTATCTTCTTCTTCAATAATGGCCGTCCAGCCTCCCCTATTTTCTTTTTCTATATGCTTATGTAATTTTTCACGTTTGTATTAATATACTTTTCTTTTCTTGGTAGCATCGTAAATTGTGTGTGGTTGATTTAATCAATATTTTTGAAACACCTTAAATTTCTTTTGGTTTTCAAATTGGCAGTTTCCTCAGCGTCGCCTATTGTGAGTGGTGTGGTTTTGTAACTTTTACTCACCTTTTACGCCTGGAAATGGGATTTTTCCACGCCTAAATTCCGATTTAAGGATTAGATTGAAGCAGTTTCCACGCAATCTGAACCCGCCCACGATAGGTAACGCCTAGTTAATTGTGCCTCAAATTTACAGATAATAGTGACTGGCTGATTAGATTGATGCTTCGCAGATCTTTCTACTTAGGCCTAACCCTAAATGGGGATTGAGTGTTCGGGAGCGGTTTAACAAGTACAAGCATTCAATATCTAAAAGCCTCTAAAAATAGGCTTTGGATGTTACGTGTTCCCTGTTTTGGAACGATTTATTTTTCTTACCTTTTTGGTAAGTAACTTTATTGTAAATAAACTTTTAAATAAGATAACCTCTTATTTAGAGTGGGGTTGCAATATGCGCCCGAGAATTAGAAAAATGAGAATTATCACAAAAAGCGGAAGAATCATACTAGAAGAGGATTTAAGTTCCAAAACCGAGGATACCCAAGATATAGACACGGTTATAGATCTGGTAAGGCTAGTCTCAAACGAGTCCCGTTACAGGATAATGCGTTTAATAGCTGAAAAACAAGCCATTAGCTTTACCGAGCTGCACCAATTAGCCGGTTACAGCCAAAAAACCATAGCCCAAGCACTAGACGACTTGCTCCGCATCAGAGCGATATCAAAAGAATACGAGGGGTACATGCTCTCAATAATCGGTAAACTATTGCTAAGCAAACTCATGGAAATAGCAAGCATAATAAAAAAAGTCAAAGAATTACAAGACCTAGAACTAGATTTCGAGTTTTAAAAAAAACCTTACGTTTAAAAAAGAGTTTAACTTCACTCTTTTAAAAGATATATCCTACCAAATGAAGATCTGAATCATAGTATTTTTTCTATTATCAGCTTCCCCAAAAAACTATTTTTAATAAAAAATAGATTTCCCTTCTTCCTTAGCTTCATAGTAAAGTTTTTTGGTATCAATTGGGAAAAATCCCTTAATAACCTGCACGTAATTCTTCAATCTGTCTTCCTTTTCCTCTACCTTAAAATCGATTGCAACACCTACCATCTGGTTCATTATAGCCAAAAAACTTTTACTATGCGCCCCCATATTCAAAAGATAGAAGGCCAGATCATTGTAGCTCTTGTGAAGACGAAACACCCTTCTACAAAACTTTGCCAATTCCTCCTCGGAAACAACGATGCTCAGATCCGTTAAACTATCAAAAAACCATACAACCCACTTATTTTTACTTAGTCCCTCCCTAACTATTCTCATAGTAGAGTACAGTTTATCTGTGTCAAAAGGATGAGAAATCTGATAAACACTACCACCATAAACCCTTTTTGTTGTATCGCCTTCCTGCGTAAAGCCATCAATCAAGCTGAAAAACTCTTCCTCACGAACTTTAGTGTTTTCACTATCAAATGCTGATTTAACATTCGAACGTTCAATTAATTCTTCCACAGGAGCGGAGAAGTTCACTAGTATAATATGAGAGTTTTCTATCTGCTTCGTGAAGTGCCATGAAGCAAACACATGAAACGCTGCGCCCGTTTGATAAGAGATCAAAACAACTGCATTAGATGGTATTCCTCCACCCAAACGTTCATCTAATTCAGGTATTTCCGTTTTAAGCACCCTAAACCTTTGCACTAGTGCCAACTCCAATGGGTCTTCGAAATTTCTGCTCACTTAAACATTCCCAATGTTAGGAAGGTTATATTTGTTTTACCCATTATTTGTTTTACTCCTTCCCCCTCCTTACCTTTTTGGTAAGTAACTTCCTTATACGGTAAGTTTATATACCCCTAACTCAATCGAATATATTGACACACAAAGTATTCCTTCAAAATTATATGATTTAAAAAAGGTGAAAGAAAATGGAACCGAGAAGAAAAAGGTTTTGGGACCTATTCGGATTCGATGAAATGTTCGGATTCGAAGAAATATTCCAAAGAATGCAAGAGTACGTTCAGAAAGCAGCGGAATCTGGAGAACTCAGCGAGAACTCTTTTACCATTCCATTCGAGGGACCAGACTTCAAAGGCATCATAAGATACGAATACTCTAACTCTAATATGCCTCTGAATGAGCAAGACATAGAAATAAGATCACCACTTCCCGAGGAACCGGAACCCGTACCAACAAGAAAACCCAGGAGAATAAGACCAGAAAAACCACTGGACATCCCCGTTCAGAATACAAGCCAAGACACACTAGTGGACCTAATAGAAAAACCCGACGAGCTACTGGTCGTAGCAGAGGTTCCAGCGGCAAATAGAGACGATATCAAACTCAACCTCACAGATAGAAACCTAGAGATAAGAGTTGACTCTCCAGCCATGTTCTACAAAGTTATCCAACTACCCTGCGAAGTGGACTGCGATAGCGCCAAAGCCGACTTCAGGAACAGAATACTCGAAATCAAAATAAGGAAAAAATAAAACCAGCCCAATTAATCCGATACGAGTTATTCGGGATAAAGGAGGGCATAAACAAATATATGTCCGAATCAAGCACGGCGGTTCCAATAAAATTTGCGAAGAATAAACCCAATTATTTGCAATATGTTGAATTTATTGGAACCGCTCATTTTAGCAAAACGAGCATTATGGAAGTTATGGAGAGAGTGCAGGAACTCAGACCAGACGCCGTAACACTGGAACTGTGTCCTCCCCGCTACTACCACCTGCAGCGCGTATGCTTGAATTGCCCAAGAAGAGGAAACTGTGACCGCAAGTGTGAGTTCATAATCTCAACAGATTATCTCGCCAATAAGGATACGGACATCTGGCTCATAGATATGGAAGAACCTGAAATCCAAGCTAGAATAGGACGCACCGCCACTTACAGAGAGGTTAGAGACTGGCTCAGAGCCTCCAGATACGTTATGTCAAACCAGGAAGAGGGATTACAACTCTGGGAGGCAGGCCGTAAAGAGGAAGCCATGCATATTTTCGACACTAATACCGAAATAATGAGAAGGACTTTCCCAAGCCTCTGGAAAGTTCTTATTGAACAGAGGAACGCTTTAATGGCCGCAAGACTATACTACATCATAAAGAATTATCTGGATAAGGGCCTGAAAGATTTCAAAATCCTTGTGGTAACTGGAGCCGCGCATGTTCCGGGTTTGAAAGAACTGCTCCGAAACCCTGAATTGGCTTTTGAAACTATGAGACGATACGGAATAAAACCCACACCTCCCTTCCGAATTAAAAGGGTAAGAGTAGACTAACACTTTTTTATTATTCTTAGTAATTTCTATCATTTTTGCAGTCAATCTTCTTTCCTTTATCCTATTTTTGGAAACTTCTTTTTACTATTTTGGGTAGATGATTTCTTTAAAGATAACATGTATTTTCTGTTTTTTTCTCTTATTTATTAAGACAAAACTTTTATTATGAGCACTCCTCCTAAAATACTACGGTAGGAGAGGAGCCCGATGAGTTTTTGGTTCAACTGGGGACCAGTAGCACTCACCTATGCAACACTGGAACTAGAAATGGACAAGATTCCCGAAATCAACGCGCCAGACAACGTAAAGGTTAGAAAATATAACCCCGAAAGTGACGCAGGGACTCTAGCCATGCTACACAACGAAACCATGAAAGACTTCCGCGACTTTGCACTCTTAACCGAAGACTTCTTAAAAAAGGTCTCAACAAACTGTTCATTCATAGCAGAACTCGATGAAACTCCTGTGGGAATGGGACTGTGCGCCGTGGCAGACACCAAAAAAGGGCGTCTCGGATACATCGCGGAATTCGGAGTAATAAAAAGGTATCGACAGAGAGGTGTGGGCTCAACTCTCCTAAAAAACATATTCGCCTGCTTCAAAGAAAACAACGTGGAAAGAATTACCTGCGAGGTCTTAGACGAGAACGAACTAACCCTGTTCATTTTGAAAGATAAACTCGGATTCAAAGAGATTGAAAGAACAACCATGATCTCATCCGGAGTACCTCCCAGACTATACGATCAAGGATAAAGAGGAAACCGTTATGAACTCTTCTTCAGGGGGAAGTGAGTCAGCTCAGGAACGAACGGGCGAAGTATACTACTACATGTCACACGACCTCAAAAAACTACCACTCAACCTCGTAAGCAAAAATGTTAAAGTAAGACACCTAAAAAAAGAAGAAACACCCGAATACGTAAACCTGGTAAACGAAGCCCTAAGCCGCTCCCCAGACCCCTTCGTACCAATGACATTAGAATTCGCCGAGAAATGGCCTCTAGAACAAACACTGATAGCAGAGTACAACGGCAAAATGGTCGCCTTCCTAATGTTCGAATCACGAGGAAAAACCGGGCTACCAGTACAGCTCGGGGTCGCCCCCAAGTACCGCAGACTAGGCATAGGAACCACCCTACTACTAACACTGCTGGAAAACTTCAAGAAAAACGGAATAAAAGAAGTCCAGATGAAAGTATACAAAAACAACACCCCCGCACGAAACCTCTACAAAAAACTAAACTTCAAAATCTACGGACTCGTCATAGAACACTAGCCAAAACATTCAATTTTTTTTAAAAAAAATTAACTATTTTGCAAACTTTTTACAATAATTTTTATATATTCGAAAAAAGAAATAAATATAACATATGCTTTATGTAATTTTAGATACAATTTGCATATTTAAATTGCGGAGGTCGCAACGTGACTTTGGAAAAGAAGGAAATTAAAGAATCATTAAATAAGAAGAAAGAAAAAAAAGTAATCGGTGGGGTCACAGTAAAGGAAGCCGAACAGGGGGCAACCTTAGTCAAGTCCAAAATAGCTCCCGAAACTGTGGAGGTCGCGTATATAAAGGGAAGACTGTTGGGTAAAGTTGCTCTGGTGACTGGGGGCAGTATAGGAATAGGAAACGGGATTGCTCGACGTTTTGCTCATGAAGGAGCGAGAGTCTGTTTTACATATAATACCAATAAGGACGAGGCGAAAAAAACGGTTAACGAGATTGAGGAGTTCGGCGGAGAGGCGATGTGTACACAATGCGACTTGAGAGATAGCGAACGAATTTTCAAGGTCGTGGAAGAAACCGAGGCAAGTTATGGAAGCGTAGATATCCTTGTGAACAACGCAGGGATATTTGAGCCGGGTTTAGTTGTTGACTTACCATTAGAAAAATGGCGGGACATGTTCAAAGTTCATGTTGAAGGCACATTCTTATGCTGCAAAGCCGTCCTCAAAAACATGAAGCCGGGTGGAAGAATTATAAACCTGGTGTCAATGTCGGGAGTAGCTGGTGATCCTACTAATTCAAGTTATAGTTCAGCAAAGGCAGCAGTAATTGCATTCACTCAAGCACTAGCGGGAGAAGTGGGATACAGAGGTATTACGGTAAATGCAATTGCACCTGGCATTACAAACGTAGGTATGGGGAAGTTAGTGCTTACAGTTATGCCAGAGCTGTATAAAAGTGTTCCAGTTAAGAGGATTGGAGAGGCAAAGGATATAGCCGCAGTTGCAGCCTTCCTAGCATCACCAGAAGCAAGTTACATAACAGGGCAGACAATTATTGTAGATGGTGGGTGGAGTCTAATTAGGACTGGCGTTGATGCATTTTACAAATTGTTCGGACTCTAAAAGTTTATTAGCCGTAAAAAATCTTAAAAATACAAAAAGTCAATCATTAGCCTCCACCTTATTTTTACCCTAAGATTAACATTCCCTCGTTTTCTAAATAAAAACATAAAAAAATTTGTAGTGAAAAAATTAATGCGTTAAAAAATTTTGATTGTGTTTCATTTTGGTACAGTGGATTATTCTTAGTCAGTATATTAGTTACACTCGTCCTTGAATTCGTGCAAGCTATCGTGGAGTCCACCATTGCCACCATGGGGAACACAACATCTGAATTATATATTGGGCCGTATAAGACCCATTTTGCTCCGGAGTGCATCATTGCTGTTATCGCAGCTGCTACGCATACTTTTTTGGCGTTCTTCCCAGTTCGGTTACCCTTTTTCCACTTAAGAACCGCGTTCAATGATCCTCCGCCGATGGGCAATCCGAATTCTTTTTTTACCAGTTTAACCGCTTTAACGGCTATGCCGATGCTTGGAATATCTAGTACCGCGGTGTCAACTAGGAGGTTTTGGATTCCAGCATCCTCAGCGTATTGCAGGAAACCTTTTGTTTTCATCGCTCTTTAGGAGTTCAATTCTTCCCTAGGGTTTTACATTTCGGGGATTGTAGCCGAGTGGAACCCCTGATTTCACACCAATGTTTTTGAACTCCGCAATCTCTCGGTCAGAAACATGGAAGGTGATAGAATTATAAACAACACTGTCTGGCAATCCCACCTCCCAGCGTATTTTAATCCCGCCATTTTTACATCAGTTGCTCTGTCTCATGGTCTTTATAGCCTAAACTCTCCTACAACTCAGCTAAGGGCGTCGGCTCCATAGGAGGATTGAAAGCTGTTCTAAGGATGTTGGGCTCCTGCTGCAGGTGCGTTGCCTTGAAGATACTAGGGTCCTTCATTGACCTTGTGATGAGGCTATCCCAGAGGGTCAGGACCGTGAACCAGATCCTGTAGTTCACCCTATCAGGTATGAAGAGGCTCAAAAACTTAGGCCAGACGGAGATAAACTACAATTTGCTAAAGTTCTGTTGGAATCTAATCAATAATGTGGAATTGGTTTTATTTTTTTTTAAAAAATGTACACAATTTTTTTAGAATTATATATTATTATAACGCAATTATAAAAAATAGTAAAATATATAAAAACTTAATACAATATTATTAATGTCTGATTAGAATCCGAAAGAGAAAGCTAAGCCATTATTAAAAACATAGCTAAAATTAGACACATATTTTTAAGCCACTTTAAGGCTTATGCCTTTTAAAAAATTATGCGAGGTGTATAAGGTAATGTCTGAAAAAATGGATCCCCTTATTGACGCTCTCATTGTCAGTACAGTTGTGAGCTCTCTGGATAAGATGGGACTGAACCCCATGTTAGTAGTCCGCCAAGCCACCCCAGTAGTAGCCCTAGTAGTAGGGCCTGTAATAAAACAGGCTATAGGTCAAAATCTTCCTACAACCTTAGAAGAGTTGTGTAAGATAGGCGAAGAAATGCTTAAACCATCACAAACAGCAGACCCCGATAGAACTACGCTCTCTTATTCTAACGGTGTCATCACTATGAATACTGTTGATTGCGCATATCTAACTATGGCTGGCTTGGGAAAAAGCTTAGGATACCCCGCCTGCCCTCTATGTATGCAAGGCGTTATGCTGTCGACCTACATTAAAGCAGTAAATTTAGCCGAAGTAGAAAATTTCCAAATGGAAAATAAGGGAGACGCCTGTGTCATCAAAGTAAAATTGATAGAAAAATAAAATTGGTGCGAGGTATGTAAAGTAATGCGTGAAATAAATCCTTTTTATGGCGCAATTTTCTTCGGTACAATATTGAGCACTTTGGATAAGATGGGACTAAACCCGCCGTTAATATCCCGCCAAGCTTCCGGGGTGTTATCCCAACTGTTTGACGGCCCAGCCAAACAGGTTTTAGGTGCAAAGCGTCCATCAACTGTGGAAGAGCTTATGACTCAAATCGAAAAGTTGAAAACCAGCAGAACATCAGAAAAGTCCGAACATTCTTTCTCTAACGGCGTTATAACCATGAAGTTTGTTGACTGCATGTACCTACCCCTAAACGGCTATGGAAAGAGCATAGGATACAAAGCCTGCCCAATGTGTGCCCAAGCCCTTTTGCTATCCGCTTCACTTAAAGCCCTAAACCTGGGTGGGGTTAAAGATATTCAATTAGAAAACAGTGAAAACACCTGCGTCCTCAAACTAAAATTGGCGGAAAAATAAACCACACAACATCCCTTTAGGCGAGAGGCTTTTTATCCCCTCTCCACAATTACGATGTGGGTGTGCATTTTATTCTTTAAGTAATGTTTTTTAACTAAGGAAAAGAAATGATAAGGATTAATAGGTTAATTGTACCCCAAAAATTCTCCAATTTTTCCTCTTTTTACTCAATTTTATTTTTTAAAAACAGTAATAAATATCGTCTGGGTATGTTTTTTATTGGAGGTGAAATAGAGGTGTATCGTGTTATAGTTACTGTTAAGGAGGTTAAGGGTCACTGTGGTATTCACAAGGTGGGAGACCGCTTCGTGGTGGATGAGGGTCAAATCCTCTCTCTTGACACTGCAAAAAGCCTCTGCGTCCTTGCACTAGCTAGCTTGATTCCTCTCTTTCCCGCTCTATCTAAGGATTTGCCCAAGGATGACTGGATGAGTGCAGAAACTCAGTATCTACAGTGTAACGATCCGGGTCCCAAGTATGGCGGCGGTGGCACAGTTATATTCGAAATCAAGAGGGAAAAAGTGATCTAATTAGTAAAACCGTTTTCGTCTTCAGAAGACCTTTCTCTCCCATTCCTTCACATTACTATTCTATTTTTTTAGGTTATGGTTTTTAGTGTCTCTGTGAGTAGTTTTATGGTGTTTTCTATGTCTTTTAGATCCACTATCTCTACTGGTGAGTGGGTGTATCTTAAGGGTACACATAGGGGGCAGGTGGCAACTCCTTCGCGGGAGAGTTGTACTGCGGCTCCGTTTGTGGAACCCATAGCCACCGCTACCTGATAGGGTATGTTCAGTTTTTCAGCTGTTTCTATTAACATTTCTCTGGGCTGCCTATCCGAAACGAATTTTACATCCACCGCTCGGATCACGGGTCCCTTTCCTATCTCTATTGTTGTGGTGTAGGGTTTTACGCCCGGGAAATCCGCTGCGCCGGTGGTGTCTACTGGGAACGCTATTTCGGGTTTCAGGCTGTAAGCGGAGACGGTGGCTCCTCGGAGTCCCCTCTCCTCCTCTACGCTGAAGGAGTAGAGTATGTCTGCTTCCAGTTCTTGGTCGTTTAGTTTCTTTATGCACTCTATTGCCACGAGGCATCCTATTCTATCGTCGAAAGCCTTACCGCAGATGCGTGTCCCCAGTAATTTATCTAGACCGCGTTGGAGGGTTATTGGGTCAATTACTCTGACTCCTGCCTCAACCGCCTCTTCCTTGTTGGATGCTCCGATGTCGATGAATAAATTCTGAGCCGGAATCACCTTGTCCCGCTCCTTACCGGTAGTGAAGTGCGGCGGTACAATGCCTATGCTGCCATTAATGTCTCCCTCTTTGGTGTGAATGACTACTCTCTGAGCTGGGAGAACCCTATCGTCCAGTCCTCCCAAAACTTCGAACCTTATGAAACCCTTATCGTCAATGGCTTTAACGACGAGTCCCACCTCGTCCATGTGAGCATCGATAAGAACTCTTGCAGCTCCCTTCCCTGAAACCTTGGCTAAAACATTCCCCAATCGGTCAATCCTAACCTCATCAACATAGTCCTCAATTTTGGAAACTATGAATTGAGATATCTCAGACTCAAAACCAGAGACTCCTGGAGTTGATATTAATTCTTTAATTAGCGGAATTAGCTCACTCATCTACCATTCATCTCTCAAAGTAACTTCCCTTCATAAATCACAGCTTACATTTATAAGTTGTTTTCCACCATACTCGTGATTAAGCCATGATAAATTCCTGTAATTTACGGTTTATAAACTAATTTACTGTTCTAGTTGGGTATGCCTCAAGAAAAAGAGTTTTATCGGTATCGTGCGAATTATTTGTAGTGATTATTATGGGAAATGGAAGGAGTACTGGAGCGGGCGTAGTGTTATGTCTAAGCATTATGGGGTTTGTAGTATGCCTTTTCATCTTCTGGCCGCTTGCATTTGCAATACTCTTTGTGGGATTAGCCGTTTTTTGCGCACTACAATCAGGTCGGAGAGTGCTACCATCACGACTTCCCCAAGAAAGAAGGCCGATGAGGTATCAACCTACAACCCCGCCGCAAAGGAAACCTAGGCGGGAGCCTCCACAGTGGTCCAGACCTTATCCATCACCCCCAAGTGAGCCTTCGTCGCGATCTGGAGTAAGAATACCTGTAGAAGACACTGAAACTGAAAAAATCAACCGATGGGTAACAGAAGAAGAAGCAGAAGAAGAACTAGAAGAAGAACCAGAAGTTTCAACATCAATCCGGGCACCCCTATTGCGAGAAGAACCCCGATTTAGAACAGCTGAACGGGAGACAGCGCTAGGCGAATTGGAAGAAGAATTGGAGGCGACTAGAGCGAAATATAAGCAGATGACTACTAAGGTTGAAAAAGCGGAAAAAACCGGAAAAGAAACTTCACCCGTAGAACAAATTACCATACCTGACGAGAAAGCGGAGCGCATAAAAGATTTGGAAAGCGAAGAAGAAGCAACCCGGGTCATACTGGAAGAATTAAAAGGCAGATGGATGAGCGGAAAAATAGACCTCGACATGTACCAAAGGCTCAAAGAAAAATACGAAAAGAAAATCAAAGACATTCAAAAACAAAAGAAGCGAACCTAAAAAGTAAAACATCCCAACTTTAAAACTCTTAAAAACTTAACCCCCCCACTTAGCCGTATACATTAAAACATCCAAACACTATCAAGCTGATTGACTCTTCGTCTTTTTTTCGGTTACTCTTAATATTGTGAAAAGGATTATAAATGCGATTTTAATAGTGGGTAAACGGTTACTAGCTATTTTAAGAAGGATGCGAGAAAAATGGGTAAACTGGCAAGAGGAATAGCTGTTGTTGGAGCGGGAATGTCAAAATTTGGGGCATTCCCAGATAAAACCGGCAGAGAACTGATGGTAGAAGCATACATAGATGCGAGGAACTCCGTGGACAACGGGATAGACAACAAAGACGTCGAAGCGATGTTTCTAGGAAACTTCTCAAGCGACATCTTCGAGGGACAAGGGCACAACGGACCCCTTATGGCAGATTGGGTAGGCTTGACCCCTAAACCTGTGACCAGAACCGAGGGAGCGTGTGCTAGCAGTGGGGTTGCATTAAGAGCCGGCATAATGGCCGTTGCATCCGGATTACATGATGTCGTTTGTGTTTCTGGCATGGAGAAAATGACCGACCTACCCACAGCTAGGGTGACAGATGCCTTGGCAGCGGCGAGCGATGTTTCATACGAGTTACCCGTGGGAGCAACCTTCCCAGGACTATACGCAACCATAGCCACCGCACACATGAAAAAATACGGAACCACCATAAAACAACTCAGAATGATCGGCATCAAAAACCACAATAATGGAAAACTCAACTCCAAAGCTCAGTTCCCCGTCACCATAAGGGAACTCATGGAAAAAAGAATCGCGAAACTAAAAGAAAAAGGAGAAGCTGTTCCCTCCTGGAAAGACGAGTTAGACTTTTTAGAAGACCCCCAATCAAACCCTGTGGTAGCTTGGCCGCTAAGGCTCTACGACTGCTCACCCATCACAGACGGCGCCGCTGTAATTTTTCTAGCCGCCGAGGAAGTAGCGAAGAAATACACTGACACCCCCCTACATATCATCGGCACCGGTCAAGGAAGTGTTCAACCAGCCCTACACGACAGAGCCGACATCACAACTATACTAGCAGCCAGAGAAGCCTCAAAGGAAGCGTACAAGATGGCCGGAGTGAAACCAGAAGACATACAGGTAGCCGAAGTGCACGACTGTTTTACAATAGCGGAAATAATAGCAACTGAAGATCTGGGATTCTTTAAACCCGGCGAAGGGGGAAAAGCAGCAGAAGAAGGAATAACGACACGTGACGGAGAAAAACCAATCAACACATCAGGTGGGCTCAAATCAAAGGGACACCCGGTCGGAGCTAGTGGAGCAGCCCAAGTTGTCGAGATTTGGAAACAGCTGCGCGGTGAAGCGGGACCGAGACAAGTGCCTGGGGTGGAGCTCGGACTTACCCACAATGTGGGCGGCACTGGTGGCACCTGTGCAGTTCACATTTACAGGAGGTAGTAGAAAAAATGTTGACACCGGAAGCCTCGGTCAAATCATTTTATGATTTCCTGAAACAGAAAAAAATTATGGGCACCAAATGCAAGGACTGCGGTAAAGTATATCTGCCTCCAAGACCCTTATGTCCAAAGTGCATGAACTCTAACCTAGAGTGGTTGGAGCTTGATGGCAAAGGAAAACTAGCAGCATTCACCATAGTGGCAGTGGCTCCCACGCACATGATAAACGCAGGGTATTCAAGGGATAATCCGTATGTATTTGGCGTCGTTAAACTTGATTCCGGTCCCAGTATAAGTGCACAAATCCTTAAAGTCGACTCCAAAAAACCGGAAGGCATCGCAATAGGTTCCCGGATGACTGTCGAATTCGTTACGAGGGGCGATAAGGTACTTCTAGGCTTTAAACTCGCATGAACCATACTTTTAAACGCCCTTTTTTTTAATTTTAATAGATTAAACAGTATTACCTTGTGCTGGACGAGGCTTTAATAAGTGTAAAAAGAGGGGGCTCAGTAAAATTTATAATAGAAATATGCTCCAAATTTTGTTTGTACTCAAAAATTTTTGCGCAATAAATATATAATATAGAGCTCCAAAATTTCTGGAAGGTATCTTTGAACACTATACATGCAACCATCACTAATGCTGGTTAGAGGTGTTATAAATGGATTTCGGACTAAGCGAAGAACAGGAAATGATAAGGCAGACTGTAAGGGAATTCGCAGAAAAAGAATTAGCACCTAGAGTCGACGAGGGTGAAGAGAAGGGTGAGTTCCCATGGGAAGTCATACACAAGGCAGCTGACCTCGGCTTCTTGGGAGCAACAATCCCACAAGAATACGAGGGTTCAGGAGTAGATAGTATTAGCGCAGCAATTCTCATAGAGGAAATCTGCAGAACATGGGCTGGTATATCAACAATTGTTCACGTTCACAACTCGGTGTGCTGCTGGCCACTGAATCACTTCGGCACAAAGGAACAGAAAGAGAAGTATCTTCCACGACTCGCCAGAGGCGAGATAATAGGAGCGTTCACACTAACAGAAGCCGAGGCGGGATCCGATGCGTCAAACGTAAAAACCAAAGCGGCGCTCGACGGTGATGAATGGGTTATAAATGGATCTAAACAATGGATATCAAACGGTACAGTAGCTGGAGTTTTCTTAATTTTCGCAGTAACCGATGGCGAGGTTAGTGATCCCAAAAGAAAACCAATCAGCATTCTAATCGTTGATAGAGGCGCTCCAGGCCTTAAAATAGGTAAACCCGAGAGAAAGCTGGGGCAGCACGCCGGCGTAACTGCCAAATCTCTCACTTTCGAAGACTGCCGCATTCCGAAGGAGAATGTGCTAGGAAAGGTAGGCGAAGGGTACAAGATGGGCATGGTCATACTCGACCAAGCAAGGATCGGAGTTGCAGCCCAAGGTGTTGGTTTGGCGCAAGGTGCTTTTGACGAGGCTCTGAAATACTCACAGCAAAGGGTTCAGTTCGGCCAACCCATAGCCAAGTTCCAAGCGGTACAGTGGATGCTGGCCGATATGGCTACAGAAATAGAGGCAGCTCGCCTGTTGGTCTATAAGGCGGCTTATCTCAAGGATAAGGGTGCTAGAATTTCGGTGGAGGCCGCGATGGCAAAATTAGCGGGAGGAGAAATTTCCATGAAAGCCGCAAACTTAGCCCTTCAGATTCACGGAGGATACGGATACACAAAGGACTACCCCATTGAAAGAATTTTCAGGGATAGCAAAATTATTGGAATATACGAGGGAACCAACGAGATACAGAAACTAAGAATTGCCAGCGAATTGCTGAAGAAATAAAATAATATAAAATGAAAAACACGATGCCTTGGTCAGCTGTTCTAAAATCTACGTGTTTAGGTAATATTACACCATACGTGTAGATGGATAATTGTCAGTAAGTCTATGCCAGTGTAAGTCGAAACCCAAGAAGCAATATTAGACAAAGAAATTTAGGAGAAAAGCTGGTTGATTTTTAATATAAACCTCCCCTACTCTTCTAATTTTATATGATATAAATTCAACGCGAAATATGGAATTTAAGTTTCTTGAAGTCTTTTTCGCAATTCTTTGACCAATTCTGGAACTATTTTGAACAGGTCTCCGACAACCCCATATTTTGCTATTTTTAGGATGGGTGCCTCTGGATCCTTGTTTATTGCTACGATTACGTCTGAGGTTTGCATACCTACCTGGTGTTGAATCATACCCGAAATTCCCACCGCGATATAGAGCTTCGGAGCAACCGTCTTACCAGTCTGACCCACTTGATGCATGTGAGGAAGCCAACTCTCATCTACAACTGGCCTAGAGCAGCCTAGAGCGGCGTGGAGTGTCTTAGCCAACTCCTCTACAATAGGTATGTTGTCTGGTGACTGGATTCCGCGTCCACATGAAACGATGATATCTGCTTCTTCCAGATTTACATCTCCGGAGACTTCCTTAACTATATCCAAAATTTTGGCTCTAATCATTTTGGGTGTGATGTTGGCTTCGACCTTAACAACTTTTCCCTTCCGCGATGGGTTAGGCTTTGCTTTTTTCATTACATTGGGTCGTACGGTGGCCATCTGTGGTCGAGTGTGGCTTGAAAGAATCGAAGCCATGATGTTCCCGCCGAAAGCCGGTCTAGTCTGCAGAAGAAGATTGCCCTCGGTGATATCTAGCCCTGTGCAGTCTGCTGTGAGGCCAACCCTCAGCCTCGCGGCGATTCTGGGCGCTAAATCACGTCCATTAAGGGTGGCTCCGTATAACACAATGGAAGGCTTGTATTTGGAAATGACTGCTGTCAGCATCGCAGTGTAGGCGTCACTATTGTACCTTTCGAGAAACTCGTGTTCAACTAGGTAAACCTTGTCCGCGCCCTGAGCAATAATGGTATCTGTTAGATGTGATACCTCTTTTCCAATGAGAACAGCTGCGAGTTCTTCCCCTAACTTGTCCGCTAGTTTTCTCCCCTCGCTTAGAAGTTCAAATGCTGCACTCTTCAGTTTTCCATCGCTCTGTTCAGCGTAAACCCATACTCCCTTGTACTCTGATAGGTCTATTTCTCCTCGCTTAGGTCTCTCAATAACAATAGCTTGGACGGGGCAAATCTTTTCACACGCACCGCAGAGGGTACAGGCCTCGGATATCTGCGCCTTTTCGTTAACGATCTCAATGGCTCCGAAGGGGCATTGAGAGACGCAGGTTTTACATCCCGTGCACTCATCTATTATAACTCGAATCATTTCCGGTTCACCTTCCCCTGAGGCTTTTTATGATTGGTTCCTCAAGCAGTAATTGCACTAGTTTTTTTGCGGAAGCCGCAGGTTCTTCTTCTCTAATGATTACTCCGCCCTCTCTCTGCTTGGGGGTGAATATTCTCACTACTTCTGTGAATGAGCCTTTCAAACCGTATGACTGAGGGTCTCCCCCTATGTCTGCGAGGGTGAATTCTTTAATCTCCTTCTTCTTGGCGAGCATTATTTCCCTGAGGGCTGGAATTCGGGGTTCGTTTAAACCTTTGATAGCGGTTAAGAGGGCTGGTAACCGGCATTCAATGACTTCGTAGCCTTCTTCAGTCTCTCTGTGTACTGTTACTCGTTTCCTTTCTTCGTCGATCTCTACCTTCTTGACGTAGGTGATGGGAGTTATTCCGAGATTCTCAGCTAGTTCGGGGCCTACTTGAGCGGTATCGCCGTCGATTGCCCGTGTTCCACATAGTATTAGGTCGTATTCCATTTTTTGGATGGCTTGTGCTAGGGTGTGGGAGGTAGCCCAGGTGTCTGAGCCTGCGAAAGCTCTATCCGTAAGCAAAATACCTTTATCCGCGCCCATTGCTAGACATCTCATCAGAGCTTGTCTTGCCTGTGGAGGCCCCATTGTTATAACCGTAACTTCTCCTCCCTGTTTCTCTTTTATCCTCACCGCTTCTTCCACTGCTATTTCGTCAAAAGGATTGACAATGGATGGGACTCCCTCACGGATAAGTGTGTTAGTTTTGGGGTCTATCTTAACCTCAGCGACTTCGGGAACCTGCTTAATACAAACTATAATCTTCATTATTAACAACCTTCTTTAATCCGCATCTTGGCTTCAGCTTTAAAGTGGGGGTTAGAATTTTCTTGTTTTTATTTTGTGATTAATTTTCTAAACTTAAATTTTTTGGAGGCATTAACAAAATAACCTAATGACTGGACCTATAGCGAATCCAAGTTATTCTTATCAGAATCACGCCGTTATTTCTATTAACTTTTTTTGTATTGAATTGCCCTTAGCGGTAACACTTTATAAGTATGGATTTAAAAGCAAAGATTATCCAAACACACTACAGTAAAGATTAAATTCACAAAGTTTTCATAAAATATTCTTAGCTGAATATCCAAAATGAAAAATACTTAAAAATGAATCTAAAGCAGCACAACTTTTTCAGGAGGAATAAAAATAACGAAGCGTAATGATAAATTTCTAATCAAAGAACTAGGAATAGATGATTTAAAAACCACAAAGAAAAAAATCATTGAAGCTGTGACCGAACTAGTTAACAGTTATGAAACGCTATGGGATCTCCTAATGGGCTGCGTAAGAACTCCTGAATGTGCAATGAACCACGAACTGGAAATAGCGGATGTCATCGAAAAAACAATAGGCACAGACAGCGACACCTTCTTTAGCTTATCAGAAGAATACCAAGAAGAAGAACTGGGTTACGAAGAAGAGGAGGAAGAGGAGGGAGAAGAGGAAGAGGACGAAGACGAGGAAGAAGAACATGAAGAGTAACCGAATAAAGAAGACGCGGAATGGGACTTCCCTTATTTTTCCTTTTTTTATAAAAACTAAATGTACTCAAGAGGTTATCTTTTCATCATCTTAATTGTGGAAACTAGGTATTGATCGGTTTTGTGATGTATTCGCAATATTCGTCTCCTTTGGCTATACACTTCACTTCTTCCGTTATGCACTTCTTTCCAGTGACTATTTCGTAGAGTCCAGTTATTACTCCACTAATCCAGAATCCGGTTGGTTTTTTTAAGTTGGTATACCTGTCGCAGAAGGTAGAGTTTAAATGCTTTACGCGGAGAGTATTATTTTTCTCATCGAGTTCCCCGATAAACTTACCATATCCCCTTAATGTATTAAATCTGGCATATGTTGGTACAGCTTCACTTAGGCTTGAGGGCTTGAAATGTCTCATAAGCGCTTCAACTAGTGATTTACTTATTTCTTTTCCTTGAGAATAAATCATTTTACCCGCTTTTTCATAGCCATATTTTTCAATTATAGATTTGATGATTTGGGTCTCGTGGTTTGCTTCGTTAATTATAATCCTTGTTCCTAATAGCTCTACGACACCTTTTTCGGGCATCTTTAGGTGCTGTTTCAGTCTGTTAAACTCCTCCATTATCTCTGTACTCAGGGCAATTCCTTTTTTTTCCAGTTCATATGGGATGAGGTCATCTATGTAATCTAATGTAGGTGATTTGGAGACTCTTAGAAATCTTTTATACCTTTCATTAGTTTCAGAGACTTTAAACTCGATAACATAGTCAAAAATATGCTTCAATGTGCTTATACTTTTCTCATCTAGTATATCCTTATTAAAAACGAAAATTGATGTACCACACTCGCTGAGTAGCATCTTACTCTTATATATCAAATTGATAATTTTGTCGATATCTTGTCCTTTTGATAGCATAATGTTGCTCATAAAACATACATTAAAGTAACTAGACTTGTACTCTTTCATGGATTGGATAACATTATAAAGATAGGTGTTGAGATGTATGAGGTCTCTCGGCTCATCGATAACGAACTCTTCTTCGGATTGAAGTTTTCCATAAAGGTTCGTAAATCCATCAACTAGGAAAAACTTTTTTCCCTTCTCAAGTTCTTCAATTTTAAAATTAAAATGCCTTAACCATTCTCTGATTCGCGCGGTCGGTAAATCAAGATCCAGAACTAATCCACTGTCTCCCTGCTTCAATCTGAAGTCCATAATCTGTAGGGGCAAAATTTCCCCCATGGAGCCGGTTTCGGTTAACAATAAGATTTGGGCATTCCTCTCAAAACCGCCCCCGATTAGAAAATCAAAGGCTGGAATACCTGTACTTAATAACTCCATTGGTTTTCACCCCTAAAAAAATATGTGAGAAAACCATAAGGTATGTTTCCTCTGCTGAAATTTTTTTAAATTTTTGAAGGTTTCACTACATATTCGCAATGATCATCACCCTTTGCTATACATTTTACCTCTTCACACTCGTAATTGTCTCCAGTGTAGATTTCAAAAGCCCCTGCAAAAATCCCTGCTGTTAAAAAGCCAGCAGCCTTACCTAGCCCCTTAAAATATGAGCAAAACGGGGAATTAATTATTTTAAATTTGTAACCGTTTGTCTTTTCATCAAATTTGACTTCGAATTCACCATGTCCGCGGAGCTCGGTAAGTTTGGCAAATGATTCTACCGCCTTTTTAGTGTCGGCTATTTTGAACTGTTTCCTAAAATCTTCAATCAAAGGGGGGCCCTTTTTTCCTTGCTGGTACATGAATTCACTTGCCTCTTCGTATCCGAATTCTTCTATAATCATTTCAAAAATCGACGGGTAGAATTTTGGATCCTGTATTGTTACTCTTGTTTCTAAAATCTCAAGGATTCCCTCATCTAGCATCTTCATTTGTTGTTTTATGTAATCAAACTCCTCAACGGTCCTAGTGCTCAGAGCAAATCCTCCGGGTCTTATCTCGTAGGGAACGAAATCATCTTGATAGTTGGGTGATGGAGATTTGATCACTCTTAAATACTTCTGAAATTTTCTGTCTCTCTCAGATATTCTAAGGTCTAAAACATAGTCGAATGCGTGTTCTAATGTCCGTAGACTCTTTTCATCAAGCATACCTTTATCGAAAACAAAGACACACAAGCCAAACTGGCTGAGCATCACTCTAGCTTTAAAAATAAAATTAATAACCTTGTCAAGACCCTGTTTCCTAAACAGGAAAAAGTTGCTAGAAAATACCAAGCTAAAAACGTTTGGTTTATTTTTCTCAATTATTTGTTCAAGTTCAACCATATAAGCACTAAAGTGCACAATATCTCTGGGCTTATCTATCACGTATTTCTCATCAGAAGAACTCTCCCCGTACATTCTAGTAAAACCATCTACCATAAAAAATCGCGCACTCTTCTCAAACTTATCGATGTCAAATTTTTTGAATCTAAACCATTCTCTGATTCTTCGAGGAGGTATATCCAAGTCTATAATAAATCCAGCATCACCCAAGGATAATCTGTTGGTAAACAAATTCAGGGCAACTATCTCACCCATACCGCCCGCTTCAGTTAAAAAGAGAACCGAAGAATTTCTAACAAAACCCCCACCAAGTAAAACATCTAGCTCCGAATTCCCTGAACTAATAAATTCCATGTAAACCCCTTTCTTTGGTAAAGCTAAGTTTATAGTATAAATACTATTAAAAAAATGTAACTGAACATTCTAGGTAGTCTCTTTTTCTAAGAGTAGGGCAACATGTGCTCTCGGTGATAGTGATATTTAAATTACTCTAAAATATACTCTGCATCGGAAGGTAAAATTATAAGTTAAGCGGGGATTTTGATGGTTCCAGTGAGGTAGGCGTACTTTCCATGTGCTTGCAACACTATGTCAATATGGTTTGAAAGGTCTACTGCTGTTACGCAATGGCCGTGGTTAAAAGTTTTTTAGAATGGAACAGCAAAAATGTAATAGGAACAGAAAAATTGTTAAAACTAAATTCATTTGACACTTAAAGCACTTTTTTGGATTCTTTCTTAATTTTGTCTAACTTTTGTACCACTTCTTCTGTTAGAGAGTATGAGTATTCCTCCGTGGGAAATAGCTCTTTTTCCACTTCCTCCTTGTAATATGTGACCGCGTTTTTAATGGCTTCTCTCACATTTCCGAATCTCTTCACAAACTTGGGTTTAAAGTCTTGATTAATTCCCACAGCGTCGTGGAACACTAATACCTGTCCGTCACAGTGAATACCCGCGCCGATTCCTATCGTGGCCGCCTCTACGGAGTCCGTTATTAGCTCAGCAACCTGCCAGGGTATCCCCTCCAACACTATCGAGAACACTCCCGCCTCATCCAGAGCCCTAGCATCATCCAATAATGATTTTATCGCCTTCTCAGTTCTCGCTTGAACCTTGTGACCTCCAAAAATGTGAATAGACTGAGGAGTCAGTCCAATGTGCCCCATCACCGGAACGCCAAGGTTAAGAATCGCCTTCACGACATCAATAATTCTTTTCCCGCCTTCCGGTTTAACAGCCTCAGCACCGCCCTCCTGAACGAAACGCATAGCATTCCTTGCAGCGTTCTCGGGAGTTATACAGGAGCCAAAAGGCATATCACCAATCAGTAACGCGTACTCGATTCCCCTGCGTACAGCGGCGGTGTGTCTAACCATGTCATCCATGGTTACGGAGAGCGTGTCTCTGTATCCCAAAACATTGTTCCCCAACGAGTCACCCACAAGAACAATGTCTACCCCCACCTCATCCAAAATCTGAGCTGTAGGAGTATCATAGGCTGTTAGCATAACAATTTTCTTGTGTTCTTCCTTCATTTTCTTAATATCAAGTACCGTTATTTTCTTCCGTTCCATTCTAAATCATCAACCAAGATTCCTTTAAGGATAGGATGAGACAAAATCGCCTTAAAAAAGATACTGTACAACAACAATTGCGTATGTGTTTGGTTCAAATAAAAAGGCTGTTTTAATGCTTACCTTTATTCAAAGGGGATGGTTTTCGTCGTACAAGTTTTTAAAAATAAAGAAGCGCGTAATTGCGTATTTTAAGAAAACTTAATTTTTTGAAAACTATACAAAAAGTTTTCTTCAAGACGTTAGCTCTTTTTTATGGTTTTCTTAGTTCTTGGAGGAGACTCATTCACATTTTTTCCGGGTTCATAGTTTAGGGCCGATTTTGAGAGTTCTCCTAGTCTATGGAATATTAGGCTTGGTCCGGGTTCCAGAAAGTTGCATACGGAATCGCAATTACCACAGTTCACACAGCACTCGCCCATGTGCCCCATACGCAGTAAGAAGTAAAAAACCGGGTCTATTTCTTTCCTCTTCTTAATTACACTACAATCTACACAGATACAAATTGGACAGGCTTTGATACACATTCCACATTTTCTGCAGTTTTCAAGTAACTTCTTGAAATAAGAATACCTATCTTTCTCCGAATTTTTATCAAAGATTTTAAATTGTTCCGTCTTGTACTTTTCTGCCTTATCTCTTAACTGTTCCATTTCTCTATTCCGATGTTTCAATATTTCCTCATTTGCTCTATCTAGATTTAGTTTTGCTGAAGCGAGCTCAAGAAGTTTTAGACCCTTTTCTGAGTTTATGTGTATTAGTGTTCTTGTTTTATCGTTTTCCTCTATAACTAGGAAAGAAATATCCGAAATGGTGGGTTCACGTTCTGCGCATCTTTTACAACTTCCTTCTAAATCCAGCGTTTCCCCCAAAGTATAACTCCTGTTTTCTCCTTCAACAATAGTGCTGTATGTATTACCCTTTATTCTTTCATAAGCTACTTTGCTGGTATCCAATTGCTCTTCATCTAGGGTCTTCTTAACCTTTTTTGGTGAAATTTTTCCGTAGCATTCCTCCCCCAAAACTACTAGCTCATCTAAGTTTATCTGTCTCCTTTTTGCTAGCTCCACTAGGGCTCTAACGTCGCATGGCTTTGCGACTATAGCTATCTTTCCAGCCCCTTTTAAATTCTGTTGTAGGTATTTGGGTATGTTATTAGCACCCGAAACATGGTATACACTAAATTGAGAAAGAGGTAGGGAGTCTATCTGATCCGGCTGCTCTATGATTACTGGACTGAGATCGTATCTAGTCTTTTTCTCTTGAAAGGATAATACCTTATCTACATACTTATTTTCTAGAGCAGTTTTAAGGATTGTTTGGATAGCTCCTCCGCCATAACTTTCGGATAGCTTACTATCCTTACTACTTGCTAGTACAAAGTCACCTGTCCTCACACTAAATGCTTCCATTAACTTTTTTTAACTGAAGTTAAACATAATTTTAGCTTCCTCTCGCCAATGGAGGATAATCTCCTCATAGTTTAAAGTTTAACTAATGAGGATTACTCTACTTAATTTTTTGCTTCTTTCATGGGGGGGTGGGTTGCAGTTCCAGAATTTTTTTCCATTACCTCCTTGATTGTATTCGAGAATGGCACACCTTCTGCTAGGGTGCAGTGGCAGGTCTGCAGGTATTTCTCACATTCTTTTTGGTTTTTTTAACTTTTCCATGACTTCTTCCCAAATTTCGGTGTGTTCTCCAGAAAAACAGAACTTGTTTCTTTCTATTTCTATAACATCTTTTGCCGGGCAACTGTTTATGCATGCTCCACAAAGAATACATTTTTCTTTATCAATTTCAATTTTGAATGGTTTCTCCCAGTTTTTTCTTTTCGGGATATTTAAAGCCCTAACCGGACATATCTGCACACAGGTAGAACATCCTCCGGGACATTTTTCATAGTGTATGCTAATTTCTCCCTCGAAAAATTTGTATGCTTTCTGCCCTGTTGGCTCGCAATTAACTTCAGTTTTTTCAATTTTTGGGAGAGCTCCCTTCTCCTGAAGTATCAGTTTATGCTCATTGTCTATGGTCAGTTCGATACATCCGAAGGGGCACAGTATTTCACAGACCCCACAGAAGGAACACTTTTCCTGATCTATCACTACTGTGGGAACATTTGTTAAACCCTTTAGTGACGCTCCAACTGGTCCACGTTCGATGGCTTCCGTCGGGCAAGCAGATAAACATATTCCACAACCAACGCACTTGCTCCGGTCAAGTTTCAGTTTAAGGCGTTTTGTCAACATTTTCAATTCAATTACTATTTTATCTCGGTCGATGTTTTTTGAAAAAGCGGGAATCGCCAAGCTAAACACCCTAATCACGTTTCTAGGACTGTGCATACATAAAATCATAACACCTTTAAAACTATCGAATTTTTTTTAAAAAACTTGAGATAAATTTTTTATGTTCAAACTCTAATCGTAAAATGGTGAATTAGTAACCAAAATAATACAAATTATCATGAGGTGAATTCTCACTTAACCATAAAATTTTGGGGATGCGAAGAGATTAATGAACGTATTTCTTGAATGAGGTGTTTAGATGGGTTATGATTCACACTCCTCGAAACTAGGAAATCCAACTAACAAAACCAAGTTAATAAAAGAAGAAGGTACGGACTTCAGTACTATTCCCCAGCAACTGGAGTACGTATTCGGTCAGTCTTTAGGGAAAATTTTGGAAGAGCAGGCAACCAAAATCAAGCTCGTAGAAATTAAAGTGAAGGCTCCTATGCGTAAACACTTTATGGGTGAAGAGGTTAATGGAGTGTGGGTGCCTCAATTTCCTTTAAAGATGTACAAACGCGCTGAGCTGGTTTTTCAACTGAATAATTTAAACGAAGCCTATGAACTCATAAAAGCTATTAGAGAAGAGAATAAAAGAATAACAGAGGAGCAAAAATCGCTCGAACCTTACGACACTTTTGAGGGCGTATACGCGATAACAGCAATCGCAGTACTATTCGATGATCCTTATAAAACCTTTCTGTATCTCAATTTAAATCCTAAGAAGAAAGTTTACTTTATAACTTATCTATGCGAAAAATTTCCATCCGAAGGAGTTCCGCCCTTTCAAATAGAAATGGAAAAAAGATTGAAAAAAGGGGGTTACTCTAAAATCGATGATCGCGACGAAATTTGCAAGAGAGTAAAAATGTATTTACCTGATGAAACTTTCATCTATTTCCGGTAGCATCAAAAATAATCATTCACACAAACCCCCAATCCTGAATTGGGATACTGTAAAGAGAGATACGAAACCCAAGCTATGGTTATAAGAGACAAAGACAAACACGATTACATAAATCGAATGATTCGTTATAATTCAATTATAAAGAACACTTGGAGTGGGCTTTTAAATTTTAAATTATTTTTTTCTTAGGCTCTACTGTATACCTCTTTCCGCGACTTTTTCTAGATTATATTTAAATTCTCAATTTAGATATTATAAGATATATTTCGGGAAGGTGAAGTTTCCTGTCTTCTGGTAGGACTGAAAACGATTATTTAAAGTTAATTAAGCCTGATAAGTGGACGTTGCGTGAAAGAGCCACTAGACTTTTTACGTATCCTTTTAATCCCCCGTCTGCTAGGGCTTTGGCCTTGACCGGATTGTTATTAAGCCTAACGATGGGTATGCTTTCCTATGTTCCCCGGGGGGATTTAACTGAAACAATAATCAACGGAATTGAAGTTGGTGTTTTAGTATTCGCCTTCCCGATGCTCACCTCTTCCCTTTTACTGTATACGATAGGAAAAATTAAGAGCCCCGTCTTTTCATTAGCTAGATCACTGGCCTTTTCTTTGATTTTTGTTGCCTTATGGGAATTTTTCTTTTTCATGGGCTCATTTGTTTCCGCGATTTTGGGCCGCCCCCAAATTCTCATGATAGTAACCCTCTTTGGGGCAGCATTCGTTTATGCACTTTGCCTGGTAATCTTGATCACCATTTCCACCTTCGGAAATCCACTCAGCGTACTACTCTCAAGCGTCCTCCCCCTTCTCGGTGTTACCTTCTACGCCCTAATTATGGGCAACCTAAAAACTATTTACCTAGTCCCTTGGCTGCTGGATTTCGTTATCGCAGCAGCTATTCTTTCAGTACCAAATTTTATTGCATTTCACATAGTCGAAAAGCCCATTAAAAAGAAACTGGGAGTTAGTGGTTACGAATTAATTCGTGGTTTTTTCCTGGAGTGGATTCTCAAAAATCCGCAGAAAATAGAAAGCGTCACCGACAAATTTGGAGAAAAAGCAGACCTACCTGCGCTACTGGTTGCCTTCAGGTCCAAAAAGGATCAAAAGTTGAAGGGAGTAATCTTCTCCTCCTTCATACATTATGGTCCCTTCAAGGAAACCGGCTCATCGGCTCTCCCGCGTCTCCTCTCAGAAAAAATCGAAGAACCAAATGATACTATACTTTCCGTAACTCACGGAGCGTGCACTCACGGACAGAACCTTTGCAGCGCGAGAGAAACTCGCGAAGTAATTAAGCAAAGTATTAGAAAATTGAAGGAAATCAAATTTGATAATGCGGCAACACCGTTTGTACGGGTTCAAGAGAAGGAATTTAAAGTACTCTCCGCAGCCTTGGGAGATACAGTAATTATGATTTCAACCAGAGCCCCGGAGATAACCGATGACATCTATTTTAAGGTGGGGGTTTCTGCCCTCCAGAGCGCACGTAGGGAGTTGAAAAAGAATAACAGTGAAATTAGAAAAGCATTTCTCATAGACTCCCATAACTGCATCCTCGATTATGAAGCTCTGATTGAACCGAACACCCCCGCAGCCGAGCATCTTTTAAAAGCCGTAGAGAAATCAATCCAAAAACTACCTTCAACAATTAACACACAAAAAATAAGATACGGGGTATCAAGAACACGATTTTCAGACACTTATCGCGATTACGGATTGGGAGAACTAGGAATAACGGTTAACATCATTGAAACTTCCTGGTCGGATGGCAAGAAACTCGCCGTCCCCAAAAGACACGAGGGTAAGCATTGGAAACAGAGAACAGCCCTCGTCATCATTGACGCAAACAACATGATCATAGGGCTCAGGGATAAAATAATTAATCGTCTCTTGGAAGAAAAACTCGTCGACGAAGCTGAAGTTCTCACAACAGATACCCACACAGTGAATGCGTCTTCTCTCCAACAACCTGACTACTATCCCATAGGCAGAATAATAAGCCATGACGATTTAATCGAAGAAATAATAAAAAACACGAAAAGAGCCCTTGAAGACCTAGAAGAGGTAGAAATCGGAACAAAAATTTTCAAAATTAAACGTCTGAAAATTTGGACTGACAAAAAACTAGACATGTTCTTTGAAGGAATCAATGAAACGGTAAGCACCCTTAAAAAAATTACACTACCGTTTTTTGTGAGCGGAGTTTCCCTAGCCCTACTATGGCTAATACTCTCAGTTTAAAAAACTCTAGTTACTATATGTGATAAACTTGTCAAACAATGGAAAAAGTGAATTCGAAAGGGATTATAGAAAAGCTTGGAAACTGGCGGTAGAAGCAATCCGTTTAGAGCAGCAAGAACAATTCGAAGAAGCCAGTAAGAATTACATTATGTCAGCTGAAATACTCTACAAATTACTGGAAAAACCTCTGAAACCGGAATTAAGTAACCGAATCAGAAATAAATGTTTTGAATACAAAGAAAGAGCAGAACTGTTGAAAAGCATTTCCGAAAAACGAAGAAGAGAAAGAAACGCTAAAAAAACCAAGACAACATCTACGGTTCTACACGGACCAGAAATAGGATTAAAGGCAATTGAAATCCTTAGGGACGCAAAGAGTGAAATAATGATTATGAGCTACCTGCTATTTGAAGTAAAAACCATAAGAGCGGAAAACAAAATCCACCCAATCAATCTCCTTGGCACCCTTATCCAGAAATCGAAAAACGGTGTAAGTATTAGAATAATCACTTCTCCTCCAGATGTCCAGCTCCTAGGAAAGAATATGTGGAAACAGAGTAATTCTATAAAAAGGCTTTTGACCGAATCTAATGTACAAATTAAGCTCTGCAACTTTGCCCATTCTAAATTCATAGTGGCAGATGGTACACTGGTATTCAGAGGTAGTGCTAACTTGACGCATAGTGGGCTTTCGGGTAAAGGCGATATAGCTGAGATAACCAATGATGAATACATTGTTAACTATTATACCACACTTTTCAATGAACGTTGGAGAAATGTGCATAAAAGTTGCCGGGATTGCAACGAAAAAGTCTGCATTAAGGAATACTCAATTTTCGAGCAATAAAAATTAAACAAATAAATAGTGTTTGCTAACATCTAGTTGAGTTAAAACGTCAAATACTTCGAGATGTGGAGGAAGCCACCCAACCGCCCACAAACTCAGACAGTTGGTTGTCCACTTAGAATATTTTTTGCTATAGAGAATGTTTCCCTGACCTCTTCAGCGGTGGCTACACCAATCGCTGCTGAATCTATACCCCCACAGGAAAATACATACTCTAGAGCCTCTCTGGGTTTGAGGCGTCCGGCGGCTAAAGGCTTCATAGCTATAAACGACTTGTCACTTCTCAGAACCATATCAAAAACTTTTTCTTTTTTTCCCATGAGGAATCCGGCGGCGTTAAAGGGGAGTAAAACAACCTGAAAATCAAGTTTGCTTCCCAATAATTCAGGTAGGGTGCGATCCGGTTTATGGGTAGCCACGCCAGGAATAAATCCCAGATCTCTAATTCTCCCAAACCAAGATTCCAACATCTTAAAGTTTAACCTGTCTGTTTCTTCGCCGTGAAGTAAAACAACTTTTGTGGGCAAACTGCTCAGACAATCCACTCCTTCTTCCGGTCTATCAAAAGGCAGACTTCCCACAATTACTAGTTCCACCCCCGTCTCAACCTGCGCCCGTCTAACCGCCTCAGCAACTTCATGGTAGGCAACAAGCTGAATCCCCCTCACTCCGACATTAATGGCCTCAATTACTAAATCTGTGATATTGCGGGGATTCTCAAAAAACCGCTTATAATACGGGTATGCTCGGACGCCAAACTGGCCAGCTCCCAGGAAAGGTGATGTTCCAAGAAGTATTCTGGGAATCTTTTCGCCTTCAACTTCAAAAGTCGGGAAAATCCCCTCAGTTTTCACTTCAATGCCTCTAAGAGTTTCAGGTGTACTTCTTGATTTCCTCGCTCATGTATTCCGAAACCAGTCTACGTATCTCCGGCTTGAAGACATTGGGTACGATTTTCAGCCTGTCAACCAGCCTATCCACTATGGCATCAGTGGCTTCGACCTCATTGAATATTTCAACGCCGAGAACTGTTCTTACCATCAACTCTTCAACCGTTTGACGCACGACCGATATTATAACGGAGTTTATGACTCCCTCTGGATCAATATAATAAGGGAAATGGCGATAATCGTTTATTCTTATAAATCCCAGTTTTTCTGCTAGGTTCTCAGAGTACCACTCAAGCGAAGCGGGTTTGATTCCGATTTGCTCCGCAAACTCCTGTTTTGAGGTGTGATTAGCAAAAGAAAAGGGGTTTCTACTTACCAGATATACAGCTGCAGCAAACATGGCGTCTTCTTCTTTTGGTAATTTGGCAACTTTAAGATACCTGTTAATCAAAGCAATGGCTCCAAAAGCCAAAGCGTCTCGGAAATCATTTTTAACATAAAACTTGTAAGCCTCTTTTATGAGTCTTATTTGTTCTGCTCCCTGAGCTGCGAGAAACTTACCCTCCTGTGCATCCCGGTAAACCATAAGTGCACCCACTTTTTCTTAGTTTTATATATTTATTTAGGAAGCCAGACATAAATCTTTCGAAAATCTTTTCAAAAATATAGTAATTATGATAATAAAAGATGTAAATATTATGTTTGAAACACAAATTAATGAATTTTTACAATTAAAGACTTCAAGAACCTATGATTAGATGACTTGAAAATTCTTAGCTAATAAATTTTGAGCAGAAAAAATTGTGTTTTCACCGAAAGTCCTACTTATCTCTATCTAGATAGCTTGTTATCCTTGCTGATGGATTTTTTCTAAGGTCCAGCGTACAGTGTTTTTAAATTCATCAACCCTCTTTTGATCACCGTAATTCCTTATCACTATCTCTTGCAGAATATCCTCAGGCGCTTTGACTTTAAACTTTATGACCTTTTTTTCGTCGAGCTTCTTCTCCTTAACTAGCTCCTCGTCAGCTTTCACCATTCCCGACAAAATCTTTCCAACGAGAAACGATGTGAAGGCGGGAGATTTGACGCTAAACTCAAAATCTGGATTCGGCTTGACTGAAATCGTATCCCTAGATATGAACATCTCACCTAGCAATACACCGTCCTTGGAAACAATCTGAAAAACTTCTTCCTCGCCCTCCTTTTTCTCCGTTTCCTCCACAACTTCGGCTGCTGTCTTGAAGCTCTCCTGCGCCAAGAGTTCATCAACAATGCTCAGAAACCTCTTAAAACGCTCAAGCTCATCCTTTCTTCTCTCAATCTTTTCCTCAAGATAGGCTTTCAGGTCAGCAAGAGTTTCAACATCCATTTCACATAACCTCTACCAATGTCCTAAGGATTATAAGAAATGCTTCACTCCTAATAAATCATACTAATAATTCAAGTAATTACTTATTTATGTTTCCAATAAGAAATAAAAGTTTGTGTTCATGATGAGAATGTTAAGTTGAAAATCTAATAATTATCCCGCAGCTCATAGGATAAAAATGTTAATTATAAGGTAGTCCACTAAAAATACAGATAAGTTTGGAATGTGCAAAGATAGAAGGATTTTTGGAGGAAGATGGTTGAAACAGGTGTACGCAATTTTCATGTGTCCTAAATGCGGCAAGTATACTTTCTCGCCAGCCGGGCAGAAAACGAGGCTATGCGGCAACTGCGGCAGTATAATCAAAGTGGACCCCACGAAGTCCCAGATTGTTAATGATCCAAGAGAAGCCTCGATGCTGGTGCGAAAGTATAACGCGGGAAAAGACGCCAAAAGCTTCCTCCAAGCTGTAGAAGCATCACAAAAAGAATTGGAAAAACTGCTCCCCAAAGAATCAGTAAAAATCGATGAGCTACTCGAAGAAGAAGAAACGATTTCCAGCTCAAGAATACAGAGACTCACCCTCCTCCTAAGAGAAAACTGCATCAAGGAACCAATAAGCTTCGACCAAATCGAAGAACTATGCACCAAATACAAATTAGACTTCGAATGGGTAAAAGAAAGACTAACCCAGCTCGGTAAAGAAGGAAACATAATATTCCCAACCCCTTGGACAGTAAAATACATCGGCACCGCAGACTCCGGATACACAGCCATATCCAAAACCACCAAACCTCAAATGCAGATAAAAGGAGCCAGCAAAGCCCTCACAAAAATACTAACCCAATCAAAAGAACCACTAACAGAAAAAGAAATAATACAAAAAATGGAAATCGTGGGATACAACGCAGAAGAAACCCAAGAAACCCTAAAAAAACTCCACAAGTCCGGCGAAATAATAGAACCCCGACCAGGATACTACCACACCGTATAAAACCAAAACTAGATTATCTTTCTTTATCCTAAAAATTGAAAAGAGGAAAATGAAAACAAGCCTAAATGTAAATACAAACTCGGACAAATAAAAAAAGGAAGGGAAGGTTATGCTTCCGTGGTGTAGAAAACAATTGCCCATAGTAGGAAAGCTACAAACATCAACACGAAACCAATACCTCCCAAGATAATTGAGGCGACGCCTCCAATTATGCTCAGAATCCCCGCAGCAACCGCTGTTCCCGAATACGGCGTCCATTCCCGTAAGACAATGCTGGCAGAACCCATAATAATAAAGCTGACAGCGAGTATAATAAAGCCGAACAAATTCCACAACATATAACTTTGATTCATAACAAGTGTGAAACCGCTAGGCTGTGTAGTCAAGCCTACGAGTATTAGTATTGCAGAGCCTACTCCTCCTATTATACCGAATATGAGTCCTACTACTCCCATCGCGCCTCCGCCAACTGTAGACATACCGTAAAAACCTACACCCGTTAGAATACAGGAAACCGCTAGAAGTGCTACGAAAATAATAGTTAGGAAAATTTGAAGCGTGGAAGGCCCTATGTAGAAAAGGGGGAAAGGGGGTATAAAAATGACTCGTGTACCAATGAAGAAAAGGATTGTCCATATGATTCCTACCACTGAGGCTATGGTGCCTATTATTCCTCCAGCCGTTCCAGTTAACAATGCTCCTCTGCTCATTCTAAAACCTCCTATAGAAATTTTCAGTGAATTATATTTAAAATCTTGCCTTTAGAATCCTAATAAATATTCGCTTTCGGGCATTTATATGACTTATAATTGGTTTGTAGACTATTCACTTATCATTTCTCGTTACCCGACTCCGAATTTCCCACATTCTTTATTGTTTGATTACTTCAATTTAGAAAATTTAGGTGGCGGACTTTCCTCAAAAATTTTCCTTCTTTTCTGGAAAAGCTCTATTCAAGTTTTGGATTAAGAAAAATGTTATTCTAGTATCTTGGGCTTCTTCCTCATTGGTTTAAAGTAATTTCCAACCTTTTCCGCTAATCTTACATGGGTGATGAGCGTTGACTCCTTTGCTCTGGTGGAGAACAGTAGGTGGGGATAGTCATCGCTTATAGAGATTCTCAGTATAAACTCACAACCTAGAAAAATTTTTGCCAAAAACAGTATCAATACTATATGAGGGCATAATTACTAATAAAGAATTCTTAAAAACTTGTTTTACAAAAATCAATACATTAATCAAGAATGGAATATAGCTCATAAAAAATGAATACAGGGTTGAAAGTAAAATGCCAACTCAGGCAAATAAAAAAAGGAAGGAAGGTTATGCTTCCGTGGTGTAGAAAACTATTGCCCATAGTAGGAAAGCTACAAAGATCAGTATTAAACCAATCCAGGCAAAGAAGATCATGTAGATGATGAAGGTGCTGCCGCCAATTATGCTCAGAACCCCCGCGGCAACTGCTGTTCCTGAATGCGGCGTACATTCACGTACGGCAATGCTGGCAGAACCCATTATTATAAAGCTGATACCAAGTATGATAAAGCCAATCCAATTCCAGAGAATAGACCAAGAATAATAAGAATCAGCGATGATAGTACCGCTCGGATATGTAATCAAGCCTATGAGTATCAGTATTGCAGCGATTATTCCTCCTATTATACCGAATATGAGTCCTACTACACCCATTCCGCCTCCGCCCACTGTATACATACCGTAAAAACCTACACCGGTCAGAATACAGGAAACAATTAGAAGTGCCACGAAAAGAATAGTACTGAAAATTAGAAGCGGAGAAAGTGTGAAAAAGAAGAAATGGAATTCTACGGCAGCAACCATGCTACTGATTGACCATATGATTCCTACTACTGAGGCTATGGTGCCTATTATTCCTCCGGCCATCCCTGTCAATAATGCTCCTCTACCCATTCTGAAATCTCCTATAGAAATTTTCAGTCATATTATGTTCTTAATCTTACCTTAAAAATCCTATATAAATGTTGCTTTGAGAATTCTTATACGTTTATAATTGGGTAGTTTCGTTTTTTAAAAGTGTTATGATTGGAAAAGGTGATAAAATTTTCTGCTCTGGAAGGTTTTACGTTTCTTTTCTGGAAAAGCTCTGATAAGTGTGGAATTATGAAAATTTTTATTTCAGTATATTGGGTTTCCTCTTCATTGGTTTAAAGTAATTTTCAATTTTTTCCGCTAATCTTACATGGGTGATGAGCGTTGACTCCTTTGCTCTGCTTGAGAATAGTAGGTGGGGGATAGTCATCGCTTGTAGAGATTCTCAGTATAAACCCACAACTCGAAAAAATTTTTGCCAAAAACAGTAACAAAACTATCTGAGGAAATAATTACTGATAAAGAATTCTTAAAAACTTGTTCTACAAAAATCAATACATTAATCAAAAATAGAGTATAACTCATAAAAAATTAAAACAGGCATTGAAAGTAAAATGCAAACTCAGGCAAATAAAAAAAGGAAGGAAGTTTATGCTTCCGTGGTGTGGAAAACAATTGCCCAAAGTAGAAAAGCTACAAACAGCAACGGAAAACCTAATAAACCTATTAACAAGACCCCCCCGATTATGCTCAGAATCCCCGCAGCTAACGCGGCTCCTGGACGTGTCGTGACTTCACGTAACGTAATGCTGGCGGCGCCAATGATGATAAAGCTGATAATAAGTATAATTACACCAATCAAAAACAAAATAGGATTATTCGTAAACAAGTCTATGAGTTCCAATACTAGAAAAGACGCTCCTCCTATTATACCGAATATGAGAGCTACAATGCCCATTGAGCTTCCGCCAATTGCATACAAACCGTAAAAACCTACACCTGTTAGAACGCAGGAAACAAGCAGAAGTGCCAGGAAAAGAATAGTAAATGCAATTACAAGCGTTGAAGGTCCTGTATAAACAGGAACAAAAAGTATCCAAGTGTACCTTTGTGCTATGTAGAGGTAAACGATATACCATATGAATCCTAGCGCTGAGGTTATTGTGCCTATTATTCCTCCAGCTGTCCCTGTTAATAATGCTCCTCTACTCATTCTAAAACCTTCTATAGAAATTTTCAGTCATATTATTTAGTTATAACCTTGAAAGTCCTATATAAAGGTTGTTTTAAAGAATTCTTATACGGTACATAAGGGGGTAATCTAAGTTAAGTGTCATAATTGGAAAGGCTGATAAAATTTTCTGCGTCTGAAAAGGGTGATGCAGAATCGTTTGTTTTCATTCTTCTTGGATAAGCGTTTTTAGGGCTCCTGCAATTTCAAGCAATCTTACGACTCCAATGCATCTACACCACATATAACCCTCAAAAAGGCTTTGACATTCTGTTCCGCTGAAAGAGGCCGTAAAAACTTCTCTCCCAACACCCATTGACCGAACCAATCTCCATCGCCTCTGAAAAGTTTTACGCTTTTTTCTGGAAAAGTTTTGATAAGTGTGGAATTATGAAAATTTTTGGTTGTGTCTGCTAATCGGTTAACTTTTTGGGATTAATTGGGTCCACTCCTATGTTATTTGTTATCCAGAAAATTAAGGAGGTGGAGCCCAATAATATCCCTGAATAACCAGATACAGGTTACCGGCGATTTAAGTCTTATCCCCCTATCCCGAAGCCTGGACGAAGCCAACCTGAACAAAGAAGTCCTCAGAGCAGTGCTGGAGAAGGCTCAAGACCAGCTAATCGATGAGCTGTGCGGCAGGAAGTACGCCCGAAACCAAGAGGACAAGAAGTTCCAAAGAGCAGGAACCGCCGAGAGAACACTGGTGACCAGGCACGGCATAATAAGGTTCAAGCTGGTCAAGGTGAAGTCGCTGGAGAACGGAACCATACTGAGACCCTTCCTTCTCTACCTGGGATTAGAGCCCAGAAAGAGGATCGTCGACGACCTGGACTTCGAATGCGCCGAGACCGCAATCCTACTCACCTACCGGGACTCCCAAACAGTCATAAGGAACCTCACCAAAGCCACTGTTCCCAAGAGCAGAATACACTCCTACGTCCAAGAGGTAGGAGCCTTCGTAGATCAGGAACGCAGAAAAACGGAAAAACCGAAAACCGACCTGCTCTACGCAGACGGCACCAAGGCCCACGGGCTAAACCAGAAAAAGAACGAAATCAACGTCATAATCGGAAAAGACGCAAAAACAGGCGAGAAAAGCCTCCTGGGACTCACCGTGAACCGGGAATGGAGGGAAACCGCAAAACAGGTCAAAACCCAAGCCGAGATCCTGGTAGCGGATGCGGACAAACCCCTGAGAATCGCCCTCCTGGGCAAAGCCCTGAACTACCAGCTCTGCGTAAACCACTCGGTTAAAGAGGTGAGCATGCACCTGTGGAAAGCCGGCCTACCCAAGAATGAGCGGAGAGAAATCCTCGGGAGGCTGAGGGCGATACTGCACACCTGCAGAAACTCGGCGCTTAAGCACCTGGAGGACGGGGACACCGAAAGGTTGCAGTGGAGGATTAATAAGACGCTCGCCGACCTTAAGGAGCTGGCAAAGGAACTGGTTGAAGACGGTCTTATGGGCACGGCGAAGTTCTTGAGAAACTCTGCGAACTACCTGGTAACCTTCGCCAGACTGGCTGCGGCGGGGATAAAGGCACCGTACACGAACAACCTCATCGAGAGGCTGATGGGGGAGATAGCAAAGAGGGTTAAGAACAAGTGGATGCACTGGAGCACCCAAGGGCTGGAAAACCTGCTAAACATACTCCTCGTAAGATACTGCAACGAGCAGCTTTTCAGCGAGATCAAAGAAAAATACTTAAACCAAGGAAACAAACCACTCATACAGATAACGATAACATAGGAGAAAAAGTTAACCAATAAAAAGACGGCACCAAATTTTTATTTCAGTATCTTGGGTTTCCTCTTCATTGGTTTAAAGTAATTTCCTACCCTTTCCGCCAATCTTACATGGGTGATGAGCGTTGACTCCTTTGCTCTGGTGGAGAACAGTAAGTGGGGAGGTTTATCGGTGATAGAGATTCTCACAAAATCGTCGCCCAGTTTATTAATCATTTTTATAAATTCATTGTCTCGGAATAGTCCCTCAACCCTATCAGGTTCAGAAGCCTTCACTATGCATTTTTTACCCATTTTCGGGGCGTCAACTTTCTTTAACTCCTTAAGAACCCCTTCATCCTCCTTCGTGATTTCCTTACTAGCAGTGTTAATGATTTCAAGATGAAGCCTGGGCTTAGTTAAGAGGTTCGCTGTTGTGAGGAGCATATCATAATGAGGTCTGAACCTTGAGATTAGGTGGTGGATGAAATTCTCTCTGTTAAGTAGGAAAAGAACCACTTCCCAGTTTTTGAGCGGAACATTCCCCTTTGTTTCACAGTACAGTCTAAAACCGCTGGACCTGTAGATTTGCTGTTTACTCTTCTCACACTTTGGGCCAAGCTCTGTTTTCAGGATAGCCCCAAATTTTTTTATCAGTAGCTTATTGTACCTCGTGCCCCAGACGTAGACTCCCAAAAAAACCGCCATGATACCCACGATAACAAACATTGCAATCGTTCCGAAGAGTTCAACCGGATTAGTGAATTCAGACACAAAAGCCACCTCTCAAACATCTTAAATCAAACCCCTTTAAAACTCTTACTAAAAAAGAAAACAAAACTGTACTAATAAAAGCTGGATTAAAAGTCTCCACAACTAGAGGATGAAAACTTATCAACATAGACCCAAACATCAACGATAAGTTTACAACAATTTTAGGTGAGATTTGTAAAAAAAATCATGAATGAGCATGGTAGACCTACAATAATAGCTGTTACCAAAAGCATCTACCCTGAAGTTAAATCAAAAATTAAAAGTATACTTCAAAACATGAATCTACCCGTCTACCAATCGATCTATGATGCAGCAAAACCTTCTCAAAACTATACCAATACAAGTTGAGCAGAGAAGGGAGTCTATAAAGTAGTGGAAGCATACAAAAGGACTAATAAAGATGAAGATATAAGCGTAAGATTATTGAAATGTTTGAATATAAACATATAATAGACTTAACTTTGGTATTTCATAATTGTTGATATTAATTTGAGCGAGAGACTTGAAAATGGTTGCAAAACGGAATCAATACAGCTTCTTCAATGAGGAGGCGTGTATCCGCTGCGGTGAATGTTTTTCCCGATGCCCAGTTATGAAGCTTCCCATAGAAGAAGCTAAGGGAGAAATACAGAGATTAATTGATGGTGAAGAGACCACACACGTTTTGAAAGAATGCGAATCCTGTTTCGCCTGCAACTACTTCTGTCCAAAAAACTGTTATCCAACCGAACTGATTTTGCAAAGATGGTACGAGGAGTACAAGGAAAAGGGGCTACCCGAGAGAGCTAGATGGTATATAGCCCACGAGAAACCTAATTTCAGAACTTATACCATCGAGAGGCTACCTGACGATGAGAAGAAAACCGTGGAATCCTGGTCCAACTTTAAGAAAAGCGAAACCATACTCTACCCAGGCTGCAACGTACTCACCATTCCTTCCCTTACATATACCAGTCTTTTGGACGAATTCCTCATCATGGGTTCCTTAGATGTGTGTTGCGGGGAAACATATTATCGAACAGGAATGTTTGACCGAGCCAAGCAATCCGGAAAGAGGCTTGAAAAATGGTTCAAAAGTATAGGAGCAAAAAAAGTAGTTACGATGTGCACCGCGTGTTATAACATAACCACGAACATCCTACCTAAAAGATTCGGCGTCAAATTCAACTTCGAAATAATACCTTTCTACAAAATCCTCCTTGAAAACCTCGAAAACGGAACAATCAAAGTAAAAAAGAAACTCAACAAGACAGTAACCATCCAAGACCCCTGCCACGCCAAAGCACTCGGAGAAGAGTACCTCGATATGCCCCGAAGGATACTCGAAACAATTGGAGCAAAAGTGGTTGAGATGGAATGCACCAGAGAATGCTCACTCTGTTGCGGCATAAGCGGAGGATTCAGTTTCACAAGAAGCTACAACCCTTGGAATCTAACAAAGGCAACCATAAGGAGACTGAGGCAAGCCCCAAAAACTCACGCCGATATTCTCGGCGTCTACTGCGCGGGTTGTCTACAGATGCTCTCAGTGGGCAAAAAGGTTTGGCCAACCAGAATACCCATCTATAGCATATCGGAACTCGTCCAGATGACCATAGGCGAAAAACCAGCACACAGATGCTCGCAGAGAGCAAGCACAATATTCAAAGGAGTAATCCTACACCAGTTCCCAAAAACATTATCTTGGAAACGATTCTGGTTAGACGAAATAAAACCTGATTTCTGAAACAAGCTTCATGAGTGAGCTGAGAAACTCTCCAAATCTTGAATATTTTCCCTGCTTGGATTCTATGTCAACAAGCCAAAAAGAAACAATGCCACTTAATTCCTTCTCAAATATAAATAAATAACAAAAAGTTTAATAGAATAAACGTAAAAAATATTGGAAGTGTGATATTATGAAACCAATTCTGAACATTGTAGGTGTAATAGGCGGAGCTACAGGGGTCGTTGCTACACTTTTAGGAATCTACTGGATATACCTATACAACACTTTTAAACCTCTATTCGTATTTTTCGACCCCCGATACACTCAGTTCCCAATTGTAACACTAGCCTTCACAGCCCTTGCATCGGCAACTCTTATCCTAATGGGGGTAAGCTATATGAACTTAAAGCGCATTCCAGGAATCACTGGCGCGATCTTGGGTATTTTGGGAGGATGTATAAACATCGGCGTGTGGCTCTCAAATATAAATATAATTCAAATCCCAGTGCTACTCATCCTTGTAAGCAACATACTTTACACAACAATCTACCTCATATTATACATACCACTAGCTATACTCGCCGCTATGGGAATAATTCTAGTGATAAAAAATAAAGCAACCATATCTGAATTTGCCATAGTGGGAGGAGCGCTGCTCTCAATATCAGCAGCCTTAACAGTCTTCTGGATTTACGGGCTACTCATACTACTTGGTGGATTCCCAATAGTAGCATACAGCCTCTATGAAGTAGAACCAATTCTAAAACAGAAACGAATTAGCAAGCAAAGGAAAACTTAACATACCTGATAAGACGCTGAGGAATTCTTATATTAACCCGCGGTTAAAAAGTAATGGCAACGCCCTCTTTAAAATTCTAATATCGTATAAAATGTAGTCTTATCAATAGATTATAAACAAAATCTCCTTCTTTTATTTGATAAAAAGACAAATTTTAAATGAAGTAATCAGTCTTTGAATTTTCCCGTCAGCCAATTTACCCTCTTTTTACAGTGTGGGCATGAGTCCATTCCCGGCTCGACGTTAACTGTGTTTCCACAGGCTGGGCACACCATTTCAACCTTTTCGCCTATAACAAATCCTGGCGGGGGTTTTTTGAATTCTTCCTCCTTTTTTCTTTTTTTAGCCTCTTCCTTTTCCTTCTTTTTGGCCATCTTTTCTAGCTGCGTAGCTGATTTCTCTTTACTCACTTCTTCTTTGTAGGTGGCTTTGGATCTGAATCCTGGTTCTTGTGGATTTAATACATCCCATAATTTATGGGCTATTGATTTCTCCTTAACTCTTCCTCTGGTTGTTTCCTTTCCCATCACGATATCAAAAGCAGGAGTGGTTTCATCTTCATCTGCTTGGGCTCTTTCTACTACTGTTAGGGGTATGGGCTTTAGTTCCATTTGTTTGTAGTTTTTGATTAGTCTTATCAGTCTGCTCATGTCGTCGGTGTCCATACCCTTCATGGCGATGTGATCGGATTTGAATGATGACCATTTACTCTCCTTTGGGTACTTTATTTCCAAGTGTTTTTCTACTAGTCCTCCTATCGATATGTCCGTTATGTTTTCGTAGAAGATGCTGAATCCTCCGAATATCTCCTCCTCCGGGGAGGTTCTCATTATCTCAGCTAAGGTTCCCTTATCTCCGTAAAATATGACGCGCATATTTGTCAAATATAGGTCGCCTTTATTGGTTTGGAGGTTGAAATCTTCGGATTCTCCGACACTTACACCATGTACGACGTGTAACAGTTTTTCACCTTTGAGCAGAAATGGGGGAGTCTTTCCATGAATTTTTATCATTTCTCTTTTACCCCTTTAGTAATTATTTAAATTGAACATTTTATCTGCATTAATAATTAGCATACCCCCATATAAAAATACAGTTTACGGCACGGTTAACTCTACCTCGACCCATTCGCTGGCTCTGCCCTGATCCCTTTTAATCACTCTAAGACTTGGTGGGCTATCACGTGTCTCAATAACTAAAGAAAAAGCATTTATAATAAAGTCTCGGGTTTCCTTATCAAGTATTTCTGATTCAAACATTGATATTAATAGCAGACTACGGAGATTTATGGTATCCATCCTTTCTTCCCATTCCAGTATTTTCTTTGGGACCAAAGCTTCTTCCTTAATATACTTTAGAATCGAGTCTCTTATAATTAGGAGTCCTTCGTAGCCCTCCTTCTGCGATTTTTCTAACATTTCTTTTAACATATTCACCAGCTGATACTCTTCCCTAATTTTTTCATAAAAATTGACAATGTCATCAACTATGCATGATGTCACACCAATATTCTTAATCATTTTTCTAATGGTATTGAGTCGTGTCCCCTTACTAATAGTATAATAGTACGATTTAATATTTCTCTTATTTGCCGTAAAAATTATGTTCAGGGCTAGATAGGTCATGGTTCTCGGCTCACCAATGACTGCAACATGGTCTGCAAACTGAAACCCCCCACACAAAAACAGATCTAAATCGGTTACACCAGTTGAAATCTTGTTGGGAAGTGATCTTGCAACATCTGCGAGCTTATCACAGGCTGTAATCATCAAATCTTCGGTTATTGGCTCACACCATATTCCCTTACAAATGGGCACAGAATAATCTAAGGCGCATCTTGTGAGCTTACCCTCTTCCGCAATTAAGTAGCGGCAAGGCTTATCATAGGAGAAGCCTAAACAACTGACTAGTATCTCCGCAATGGACTTTAGCAACAATAGATTTCTCCTCAATATTTTGTACTATTTTAAGCGACGAAAAGCTTTTTCATACGTTTAAGACGCAGAAAATATGTAAGTTTTTTGAGATTTCGCTCAATGTCTATACTCATCCTTGCTCCTTTTTCTATTCTCTCTCAATAATCCCCACCGTTTCCTTATTAGTAACGGCTTTAGGTAATTTCTCGATTCTAATCTTAGAATCATTTTTACTTTAACTGTCAATAAGGAAATCTCTCTCCCTTTAAAAAAGTTACCCCCCCTACTATTTTGCTCAACATTTATTTGTTAAGTATATTTTTTGTTGAAAAATTTACAAAAAATATATTTTTTTGAGAATATTTTTTAGAAATTATAAGAAAATAAAATCAAAATTTTATTTCCTCCATAAAAACAAATTTTTTTAGATTCCTCCTTTAATAACAAAAATTGATAGTGCTGAGCGGGCGGTCTATTATTGGTGGTTGAAACGGGAAGTGTAATGCGTTAGCCGGGGGGCTTATTTCTATTCTGGTGGAGGGAAGCCTAGTTCTGCCATGTGGTCGAATCCGGTTTTAAAATTCATCATTAGCTTTCTTACTTCTTCTTCGATTTCACCAGCCTTTATAATCGGATCAAAGCTTTCACTATGGTTTCTTATTTCAATCAAACAATCTGATACCGCGTCGATTTCTCTCATTATCATTAGTCTGACTTCGTCGCACAGGCGCATCATTCCATCCACAATGACTAAGACTTCTTCCTGTTTTATGGTGCCTTTTAGATCTTCTAAGGCTAGTGAAAGTTTGTCGCACTTGTGTATCCTCTCTGCCAAAAACTCGCTCCTAAAATTCTCACACCATTCCCTAAATTCTTTCACACTCATCTTCCGAGCTTCGTAAGGCGAAAGGTAGGCGGTTTGAGGACCGAACTCATTAATCTCGTAACTCTTCAATTCTTGAAAAGCTTCAACAACGAATCTCCACATATCCATAGCTACAGACACCAAATCCCTCCTAACCCTTTAACTAATGGAACTATCTTGAGGTTTCAATTTCAATTATTCTATCAAAAAGCTCATCTCTTTCTTCTGCGGGTAAAAACTCTAAAAGCCTGATACCCAAGGGGTCGATTTCCTCCCTTATTACTCTGATTTGTTCTTTTGTCGGAGGTTCTGTCGTAGGTACATCCTTTGGGATAATTAGTTCAAAGCCAGTTTTTCCTTGAATTTCCTCCCGGGTTACCCCCGGATGCAAAGAAATAACTTTCATGCGCTTGGTTTTATCGTCAAAACCCAGCACAGCGAGATCTGTGATTATGTGGTAGGGTCCTTTGCCTGGGAATCCCATTTCTTCTCTTGTGGTTTTTCCATCGAGGAATCCGACCCCGCTGACGAAATCAATCTTGGGGACGAAGCATCTTCTGTCATGGCGGGGAACATAGAGTAGAATTTTCTTGTATGTGATTGAAACCTCTGGTATTCCGGCGGCTCCTGGAAGGCGAACCTTTGGGGAGTGCCATTCACCTATGCAGGTATTGTTGAAGTTTCCGTACATGTCTATTTGGGCGGGTCTGAAGTACTCTATGTTTACTCTTCCTGATGGTAAATGTTCCATGGTGACCTCGCCGCTGTGCTGAAAACGTATAGCCCAAGTATTAACATACTTCTCAAAATATAGTAGCGAAACGGGATGCGTCTCGAGAACATAAGTGTTACCCATATGAAACATTGGTGTACAGTTTGGGGCGTGAGTTTTTTTAGCCAACAGATAAGCGTTGGTCACAAGGGGAGTCGCTATACCCTGAGCCAAAACATCGTGGTCCTTAATCTCTCTCGCCATACAAACAACAACCATCTCATCCGCCGTAAAATCCTCCGAATACATTTTAATCACTCCTAAAGAAGAATCTTGGAAAGTGTTGAAGCCCCCACTTGGTCAAGATACTCTTCATGAGTTTTTGTTTGATAAACGTATGTGTTGAGATACTCGGAAAAACCGTTATCACTATTTGAAACTTCTAAATATTTTCTGATATGCTTGGCATCATAGGTGTAAAAAGGAAAACACGAGGTTGGATGGGCTCCGAAAGGCGCACGAACCACAGCATCCACCATAAAGTGAGGGATGTTCGCTCTGCTTGGAGTTCGTATGATTTCCTCTGTTTCTACTATTTTCTCGGCGGAAATAATCACTTTTCCGCTGGCTTTGGCTAAGTCCTCATCCAACCAAACCGCACCATCGATGTGAGCATTTCCCATTCTGTCTGCCATAGATACGTGAATAATTGAAATATCCGGCTTAATGGGTGGAAGGGCAACAAGCTTCTCACCGGAAAGCGGACAGGTATACTCTTTAAGGTCTTTTCTCACCTTCATCACATCGGTGCATCTAATTCCCCTGGTTGGTAAGTGAGGAACCTGAAGCAAAGTCGCCTTTAAACCCAAAACTATTGTAACCTCTGTTTCCTCAATTATCTCAAGAGCCCCATTCTCGGCAGCCCTACGATAATTAGGAGCCAAACCAAACATTTCAAAACCCACATAGCAACTTCTAATCCGCGATGCACAATGTGAGCCTATTAGCATATCTGAGGGCAGCCCAGCTATAAAACTCAAAATTCCTAAATCCTTAATTCCCCGTCGAATAATTTCTCGACTCAGAGTCATCGGACGCCGATAAAGACTCATACCACCGATACCGAGAAGATCACCATTTTTAATTAAACCCACAGCTTCACTCAGTGATACCAGTTTATCGGCCAATTTTTATCCTCCTAACAAGAAGACAAACATAATGAAAAACATCAGAATCCATGTCTTAAAAGTTTTTTCAACATGAAACAAATGCCAGGCAGTCTGTCTCAAAACTTAATATCTGAATTATGTTCCTATTAGTTACTTAATCCCAAATCCTCTATTATTTTCGCTACTTTTTTTACTTTCTTAAGGGTTTTTTCGATTTCTGATTCCTGGACTCCCGAAACGGCGAGAATCAATGAGCGTAAGGGGACGGCTATAATATAACCCTCTTTTCCATGCAGTATAAAGTCCTCTACCTCACCCTTCTTGAAGCAGCCGGAAATACACTTGCAGTTTTCGAGTAATATAAACGCATTCTCATCGATTTCCTCCCCCTCCTTTCTTAATTTGCTGAGAATTATATCACCGGATTCGTTAAGGAGAAAGGCGTCAAAATTAGAGGATTTAAAATTTTTATGCATAACCTCTTCCAATCGCTTAACTTTGTTAGCATCCAAATAAAGCCACTCCAACGAAGAAATGAAAGCACTATTTATAATAAATTCTCCAATAAAAATTATTAATCATTTTCGGTTTTTTCTGTGAATAAGGAATCCTTTATCCTCTGAGGTTTATTGGAAACAGTGGAAACACTGGAAGCGATACATACAGAGGTTCTTATATTTTTAAAAGAACTATGACCATAATAGGTAGCCGAAATGATCTCATCAGCAGAAGAACCGTTTAACCAAACAATAGTCTCAACGGAATACGAACAACAATTAATAAAACCACATGAGATCATACTCCAAAACATAAAAGAAAACGGCTTATACCGCATAAAATACTCCTTCAACGGCAGACTATCCGAACCAAGAAACGTGGGAAAAGTCCTAAACACCTTTGAGAAGGACTTCAAACTCATTAGAGAAGGCATTAGGGGCGAACCCGTACAAGGCGGGCTCAGCTTCTCAATCCTCATATACGACCGTGAAACAATGCAGAAGCTTTACCTTTTTCTAATTTCTCAAAGAGCAAGAGTAAAAGTAGAACGTATAAATCTCAACGAGAGACAATTTGAGAAAATACAAGAAAATATACTCCGTGAGATATCTAATTAAACAGATTACCCTCCTTTTTAAAATATGAAGTATCCCTCTTTTTCAAACAATTTTGTAGTAATCTTATATATGAGGAAACGATATAGGTGTGGGAAGTCAAGAGAATACTCCACGCTAAGTTAAGGAGGGTGTACCTTGAAATACAGAGTAATAATCATGGGTGCCGCGGGAAGAGATTTTCACAATTTTAATGTTTACTTTAGACAGAATAAGCAATACGAAGTTGTAGCTTTTACCGCAGCACAAATCCCCCACATAGAGGGCCGTCTATATCCCCCAGAACTTGCAGGTCCATTATATCCTAAAGGTATCAAAATTTATTCCGAGGAGGAACTACCAGAACTCATCAAAAAGTATGACGTAGACCAAGTGATTCTAGCATACACTGACCTCTCTCACTTAACCGTTATGAACAAAGCCTCACTCGTTCTAGCGTGCGGAGCCGATTTCCGACTTATGGGACCCAAAGCCACCATGCTAGAATCCCGCCTCCCAGTAATATCCATATGCGCTGTAAGGACTGGTTCAGGAAAAAGTCAAACCACCCGCAAGGTTTGCGATATCCTACGCAAAAAAGGTCTGAGAGTAGTAGTTGTCAGACACCCCATGCCTTACGGTGACCTTAAAAACCAAGTATGCGAAAGATTCGCAACCTACGAAGACCTAGACCGCTACAACACCACAATAGAGGAAAGAGAAGAATATGAGCCACATATTGACCGAGGAAACATAGTCTATGCCGGAGTAGACTATGAAAAAATACTAAGAGAAGCCGAAAAAGAAGCCGACGTAATAGTATGGGACGGAGGCAACAACGACTTCCCCTTCTACAAATCCGACCTACAAATAGTATTAGTTGACCCCCACAGACCTAGGCACGAAGTATCATATTACCCCGGAGAAACAAACGCTAGAATGGCCAACGTAGTCATCATCAACAAGATTGACAGCGCAAAACCCGACCACGTGGAACAAACACTAAGAAACATCAAAGGACTTAATCCCAAATCCACAATAATTAAAGCCGCGTCCCCCATCACTGCGGAGAACCCAGAACTAATCCGAGACAAGAGAGTTCTTGTAGTAGAGGATGGACCCACCCTAACACACGGCGGAATGAGCTACGGGGCAGGAATAGTAGCTGCGAGAAAATACGCCGCAAAAGAAATAGTGGATCCCAGACCCTACGCGGTGGGATCCATAAAAAAGGTATTTGAAGCGTATCCCCATATCGGCTGCCTCCTACCAGCAATGGGATACAGCCCGGAACAAGTAAACGAACTAAAAGAAACAATTGAAGCAGTAGACTGCGACAGCGTCATCATAGGAACCCCCATAGACCTCAGAAGACTCCTAAAAATCAGCAAACCAACCGTCAGAATAAAATACGAACTCCAAGAAATAGGAAAACCAGACCTAGAAGAAATACTGAAAAACTTCCCACCCAAGAGAAAATAACAAGAGAAACAAAAAGAAATAAAAAAGAAAAAGGTTTAAGGTGTACTGTTTTTTAGATTGCCTTAGTGTATCAATGATTGTTTTCTCATATCCTTCCCGCATTTCTTACATTGCCAATTCTTAGCATCCCTAGACTTGATGTCTACGGTGTTAAGGGTATAGCATTTAGCACAAACATGTTGAGTCAAAACCGCGGCGGTGCCATCACCATCAATTTGTTTTTTAATTGGATATAGTGGATCTCTAATCTTCGGTGGAATATACTTATCTTCCCGATAATAATACTTGCCAGTCTTTGGATTAATCGTAGGAACACCCAGAGGATACCTCCAGAAACTCCAAGGAAGCCTAGCACACACGTTTGCGGCAACCCGTCTAACACCAGGAGCAATATCCACCAAGTAATCGTCCACGTACTCCGACCTTGTCTTAACTGCATACTCGGTCTCTGTACGAGTGACGGACTTTGAAATTCTTTCACTCACTTGCTTGAAAAGCTCACGAGTCCTATCACGTGCTTTCTTAATCCAGTCTCTACCCATACTAAAGGCAGCTTTGAAGGGATCCTCAACTTTGAGACCCTCCAACTCATTAGGATGTAGCAGAATAAAGTCAGGCGTATGGAAGTTGGTGTTAAAGTCAACGATAATCTTATGATCCTTACCATCATCAGGCACTCTGTAAAATAGTTCTCTCCAATGATAGTCTGAAACAATCCATTCCGCTAAACCAGTTTCTGCGTTGACCCAAATTTCGACGCGTTCAAAGTCTTCGTGGTACAGTGATTTTGAGGCTACTGTGAATTCTCCTGGCCAAACATATGTGAAGCGTAATACCCAGTAGTATTTGCCTTCTACCCATACTGGGGCATCATCATGGTGCGCGTATGGGAATAGTGATCCTTCGCTTGCATAGAGGTATAGCGTGAATCTTTCGAATCCGAGAACTTGTATTCCTGCTAATCCTAGTATGAAGACTGCCACTAACAAGAAAGCGATTCCGTAGAGGCAGGCGGTGAACGCTATGTTGAAGGGTACCGCGCTTATCAATGTAAACTGGTCTAATAGTGAGGGCCCTAAAATTATAAATGGGTTTCCCACGGTAACTCCGATCCACAGTAGGCCAAGAGCTATAAGTGGATTTGACGCGTAAAGTGCCACCCATGGTTGCATTGTTTCTCCTAGAACCACCATTCTAAAGAATGGAGAGTTGAGAATATTGATGCTGAGAAAGTCGGCTAGTCGCAGCATAATGTACTCTGAAAAAATGAAGGCTGCGCTTGTGAAGATACCTATAGCTATAACCACTGGGGCGCCTTCAGGTGACTCCATCAGTATATGTCGGGACTTTACGGCCCAGTAAATTGAGAATCCGACGATAAATACGTAGAGTACCATTGCGGCTGCAACTAGTATACGTACTTCACCTGTGGTGAATAATCTCCATATGGGGTCTTGCATTGATAGATACTGAAGATAACCTCCAATGTTAATAAAGAAGTAAACGGTTGTTATTGCGATTAATACTCCTATTAGTGGAATAATTGCTTTCACTACGTTGACTTGGTACGCTAGTTCAAAGGGATTCCAGGCGGGTTTATACTTGCGCGCTAGGTAATCTGGGTCGTATAGTGGGCCGATTTCTTCTCCTGTTTTTCTCACTCGAACCATACATTTGTCCTCTTCTTTTGAAATGATTTCCAGTTCGGGTTCCGGCATTCTAGTTTTCCCACCTCTGTCCACGCGATCCATGTGTTCATACGTTATGTACTCTGGTTCTATTCCAAAAAGTCCTCGAAGCCCGGCCACTACTCCCTTCTTTTTCTTAATAAATTCAGCCACGGCATTTTTTCCGAAGAGGAAGTAGTTTGACCAGAGGTCTCGAAACATGTATGCGAGATTATGAGGTGTTTTCAACTCTGGTGTAGGTTCCGTGTATGAGCTGACTCTGCCCATAGAAGCCCAGAAACCGCCCCAAAGAGCCGAGATTACGATAAATACTGCCGCCATAGCCGTGTAAGCTACGTTAAGATCTGCTTGGAGGACTCCACCTGACAAGGAGAATCTTATGATTCCTTGAGTCGTTATATCAAACGGGAGCCAGATAAGACCACGTAAAAGCTGTGGCGCACCTGTTCTAAGGATTCCCCAGAATGCGGCGAGACTTATTGTACCTCCTATAAGTGCTCCGCTCCAGAAACGCTTGCTGAAAAAGCCTGAGAGAGCAACAAAGACGAAAGCATAAATGAAACAGAGCATAAGAACCTCGTTGTAGTATATGGTATAAGGCCCAAATTTTAGCTGAGACTGCGAGATGAAATATACGTTGACCAAGGCGCCGATGGCGAAGGGAGCTAATAAGGAGAATAACCAGGCAAATACGACCTTTATTTTTCTGAAAGAGTATAGGAAATTCTTCCACATTATATGGTACACTTGGAATTGCGCGAAAAAGCCTCCAATAAGGCCCATAACTCCCATTGTAACCACTATGCCAAACGTCCAGCCCCTAAAAGGTATGAAGCTAAGAGTGTACATCTGAATTACGTCTTGGAAGTGCCTCCCCAAAGCGAAGAAGCCGGAAGTAAAAGCAGTATCAAGTATACCGTCTGGTAACCCGTTACCAGCAGAAGCTACTAGGAACAGTAGAAGCGGAGCTGCACCCTGAACATTCTCCTGAACAACAGCCGTGAAAGGTTGCAGATATATCCATATTATGTCTATATAGGGGGGTGGTAAAGGAATTGATAGAGGAACTGGAGGATACAAGAATACCCACAGAGGTGTGAAGGTCTTAAGGGAATAAAAAACTCCCTGATAAAGGATAAATCCTTCCCTTGTCTGGTAGTCTAACCACGCAGCAAACGGTCCGTAAAACAGGTTATCGAAGAACATTAGCCAATAGTCATACCATGCAAAGACACCTATAAGTATAGCGAGGATAACCAGAATAGTTCTTCTGTGTGTGAAAATCTTTCTTAGTTTATCGCTCAGAGTCATTCATTCTCCTCCAAAATATATAAGTGGGATATATTATTATTCACAGAGGTAATAAACATTTTTACCCACAAGAGCCTAAAAATTTTTTTAAAATGAGAGGAAGGGACGCTAGCAATATTCCTAAGATATATAAACGGATGAAGGCTTAAACTAATCGCCAATTAGTGGAGCCGAAAGGGGATACTAGTAAAAATAGGAATTCAACTAGGAAAATCAAAAAACTACTGCACCCCCCATGATACTTTCATTATAAGAATAAGAAGAAGCGTAAGATGCGTAAGATTAAACTAGTGAAATCCAGTCCCCAGCCGAGCAGACGAGAAAATACAATTAGCAGAGGTATGCCCGCGAATAGGCTCACAAAAGTGATAGGGACTCCAATTTTTAGAAAATTACGCCAAGAGACATGGTATCCCTCTCTCTCTAAACTGGTTATTGCAATCAGATTTGGGGTGCCCCCTATGGGGGTTAGGCTGGCTCCTATGTTCGCTCCGTACAATAGCGACCATATCACAAGATTTTGATTTATTAGAGCAGATGCCGATAGACTGGGTATTACATAAAGCAGGGCTGTTGCTACAGAAATGTTGTAGAGTGCTCCTGATGATAAGCCACAGAATAAAGTTACCAGAGAAACGGTTCCCGGCACATTACAGAATGTTAGAGTCCCAAGGCTGTTTCCTAGGTTTCCCAACACATTGGTGCTGTCCACGCCGCCCACGATTATAAATATCCCTATAAAGAAGAATACGAGGCTCCAGTTAACCTCTCTTAGGGTTCTCTCTGGATTTTCTCCGCTTACAAAGAGAAATGCGAAAGCAGATACTAGAGCTACCACGTAAAAAGGTATGCCCACGAACCCCGCTACAACGAATCCTACTACAGTTGCTGCGACCAGTACGCCCAGTCGCCAGAATATCTTTGGATTTCTCACTAGTGTTCGTTCATCGAAGGAGAGCAGTCTGGATCTCATCTCTAGGTATTCCATTTTTTCCTTCGGGATTTGGAATGCATCCTTGTAATGGCGGAATATGAAGAACAGAGCTATCCCCATACAGGACAAAGCAATGGGCAATCCTAACACGATGAAGGTAGGATAGGAGAGCCAGCGTGCTGGATCCAAATTATAGTAGCCGGAAACTAGAACATTCACGAAGCCACTTATAACTGTGGACGAACTTCCAGCATTGGCCACGAACATTGTGCCTAATATGTAGGGCACCGGATTAAGGTCCAATACTCTGGCTATCTGAAAGACTAAGACACTTACTATGATAAAGGTGGGGTTATTACCTAAAAGCATAGTTAGAATAAATGTTAACGCCCATATGTATAGGAAGAGTTTCTTGATGTCTCCGCCGCTAAATTTGATGACTTTAACTATAATGTATTCAAATAGTCCGGAACGGCTGGCTACACTTGTAATAATAACTATGGAAATAATAATGAGTATGGTTGACCAGCTAATAAATTCCTTGTACACATCAGTGAAAGAGAACAACAGCGGCTGCCACACTGGCGTGAGGAAAGGTAATCCTATTTCCATCTGGTAGGACAAAGAGGCAAAATACGTAAAATAGGGAACCCAGGAATAAGCATAAGAGAAATACCCCCCCGCAGCCAGCGTGGCCACAGCCCCTCCCAGAGCTGCCACCGTTCTGTGAAGACGCTCAGTTGCTATCAGCCCAAACGTGACAATAAGAATAGCAGAGAAAACTATCTGGGCTGGTGGGAGTTGCGACTGCAGGAAATATGTAGCCCAATCAGGAATCAATGAACCAGCCAAGTTTTCTAAACCAAACAATTTTCCACCATCTCTCGAACGAAGGAGGTCTTAACTCTAAAGGCGAGAATAAAAATTTTTAGCTGGGTTTTCTTTCGTGTTGAAATATATCTTAATGGACCGCCTTTTAAATATTTTTTGATTCTTGATTTTATTGGTTCTCAAGTATGCGGAATGAGTCTTATCTTGGCACGTTTTCTTACAAGTACAAGTAGAGGGAAAAGATGCGTAAGATTAGACTGGTGAGATCCACTCCCCAGCCGAGCAGATGGGAAATTCCAATTAGCAGAAGCATCCCGACAAAGAGGCTAGTAAGAGCGATAGGCACTCCGAGTCTCATAAACTCCCGCCAAGAAAGCTGAAATTTCTCTTTCTCTAAAGAGGTGATTGCAACCAGACTCGGGACTCCCCCTATGGGAGTTAGGCTTTCTCCCACGTTGGCTCCGTATATCAGTGCCCATATTACAAGGTTTTGATTTATTAGAGCGGATGCCGACAGGCTGGGTGTCACATAGAGTAGGGCTGTTGCCACAGAAATATTATCGAGCACTCCGGATAGTCCTCCACAGAATGAAGTTACCAGAATGGCTGTTGCTGGAGTGTTGGCAAACGTCAGGTTTCCGAGACCGCTTCCCATGACTTCAAGGATTTTGGTGCTGTCTAAGCCTCCCACGATTATAAATATCCCTATAAAGAAGAATACGAGGCTCCAGTCCACCTCTCTTAGAGTTTTCTCCGGGTCGGCTCCGCTTACAAAGACAAAGGCGAAAGCGGAGATCAGGGCTACCACGTAAAAGGGTACGCCCACGAATCCCGCTATAACGAATCCTGCTACGGTTGCTGCGAGCAGTACGGCTAGGCGTCGAAATATCTTTGGGTTTCTTATCAGGATTTTCTCATCGAAGGAGAGTAATCCCGCTCTCATCTCTAGGTATTCCGTTTTTTCCTTCGGTATTTGGAATGCGTCCTTGTAATGGCGGAATATGAAGAACAGGGCTATCCCTGTACAGAGCAAAGAGAAAGGCAAACCCAATACGATGAAGGTAGGATAGGAGAGCCAGCGTGCTGGATCCAAACTATAATGGTTGGAAACAAGAATATTCACAAAGCTAGCCATAATTGAGGATGTACTCGCCGAGTTAATCACGAAAACGGTACCGAGCAAGTAGGGAACCGGGTTGAGGTCCAACACCTTGGCTATCAGGAGAATCAGAGCAGTTATCATAATGATTGTGGGGTCGCTGTTTAAAAGCATGGTTAGAATAAATGCTAAAATCCATATGAGGATGAAGAGCCTTTTGATGTTTCCCCCGCTGAATTTGACGACCTTAATTATAATGTATTCAAACAGCCCCGACCGACTAGCCACTGAGGTTATAATAACTACGGAAATAATGATGAGCAAGGTTGACCAGTCAATAAATTCCTTGTACACATCGGTATAAGAGAACAACAGCGGCTGCCACACCGCTATGGGGAACGGTAATCCTATTTGCATCTGGTAGAACAAAGAGGAAAAATACGTAAAATAGGGAACCCAGGAATAAGCATAAGAGAAATACCCTCCCGCAACCAGCGTGGCCACAGCCCCTCCCAGAGCGGCCACCGTTCTATGAAGACGTTTAGTTGCAATCAGTACGAAAGTGACAATAGTAATGGCAATGAAGACTATCTGGGCTGGTGGGAGTTGCGACTGCAGGAAATATGTAGCCCACTCAGGAATCAATGAACCAGATAAACTTTCCAGACCAAACATTTTCTCAAACCTTCACAGGAAAACAAAGGCCATTACTCCAAAGAAGGAAGAATGAGAGGTCTAACTGGTTTCCTCCAATGATTCTGAATATAATACTGAAATAACTGATTCTTTTTTAAACATTGGGGTGGATATAACTCAATCTTAATATGCTACTAAATACGCAAGCGATTGAATCCCCATAATCAAGGAGCAGAGGGGCTTATCCCTATATCATTTCAGGGATTATAAAGGCTGACTGCATAATCGGTATGTTTTTGTAATTCGTTTCTTTAGAAGGGCGATTTTAGTCCAATTTACAAATATATTTATTCTCTAATCCTTTATTTTTAGAGAATGAACTTTTATATCTCAAAAAGCTTAACAATATAAGCTTGAAATTCAACAAAAATTAAAGAAAATTATTTGGTGAGGTTACATGGAAGAGTATCTGATTTTACTTATGTTTTTACTCATTTTGCTGAATTTCTGGTACACTTGGGATCTTGGAATTATTTGGGCTATTCAGGGAAGCTTCTGGACTCCTTTGGGATTCTTAGGGGGAACCCCTATTCTCAACACCTTCTGGTTTGCAGTGACTGCTCTCGGAGAAGAAATTCTCTGGTTTGTGCTGATTGCTGCACTCTTCTGGCTTGGCTACAAGAGGGAGGGCGTTTTCCTCGCATTAGTGCTTGTGTCCAGCGTGTTCATCAACTACACACTGAAATATATTATAGGTAGGCCCAGACCCAGTTTCTACGAAGTGCGAAAACTTGAATTCTCAAACACTCCCTCATTTCCGAGTGGTCACGCCCAAACAATATCCACTGCTACCTTCACGGCAGCTTGGCTCGCAAAGAAAGATGCCCCCCTTCTCTCGAAGCGAGGAATCTCCCTATTCATACTCGCAGCAGCAATATCAGTCCTAGTAGCCATAAGCAGAATCTACCTCGGAGTACACTGGCCCACAGATGTAATTGCAGGTCTCTTCATCGGACTGCTAGTCTTCGGAGCGTATGCCCTAATAGCTAATAGAGCTTGGAATGCTATCAACGCAAAAATCAAGAGCCCCTGGATATACGTAGCAATTGTATTAGCTATCTTCATCGCAATACCTGTAGCAATACCATTCCAGTGGGAAGTAAACTGGTACATCAACATCCTTGCAACCAGCTACATAATGGGAACACTTCCATTCACAATACTCACAGTCTACCCCTTCGAGTGGGGAATGAGCTGGTACCTATCTGGCGTCATCGCAGGCTTTCTCTCAGGAGCAGCCCTTGAGCACAAATATGTACAGCTTACAGTACCACCCTCACGGAAACACGCCGCCATCAGACTTGTTATTGGTGTAGCGGTAGCTCTGGCAGCATATTTCCTCTTAGCTGAAATTCCCTGGGGACCACTACAATTCCCGTTCTACGCTCTACTAGGATTATGGGTAACCCTAATAGCACCAGCTTTCTTCAAAAAAATTGAACCGAAGAAACCGAAGAAGTGATAAACTCCCCTCCCTTTTTTTCCTTTTTAATTTCAAAGATTCTCTTCTCTAGCAGAAAAAGTTTTAATCAATACTCAACATCTTCCAATCCAACCTTTCGGTTTAAATTGAAAAAATGGTTAAAAAACCTTTTCAGTGGGAGAACTATGAATGATAAAATCGCTAAGATAATAGAGCTTCTGAACAAGGAGTACGGTGAAAAAAAGTGGAAAAAGAGACACGAACCTCTTGATCAGCTAATTCAAACCATTCTATCTCAGAACACCTCCGACAGGAACAGCTACGCCGCCTTCTCCAGCCTGAAAAGAAAGTACCCCTCCTGGGAAAGCCTTATGGAAGCATCAGAAGACGAAATAGCAGAAACCATTAGGGTAGGAGGGCTAGAAAACATCAAAGCCAAGAGAATAAAGGGCGCTCTCACCGCAATCAAGGAAAAAAAACAAAACCTAGACCTATCCTACCTAAAAGAACTTCCCCAAGAAGAGGCATTATCCTTCCTAACAACACTCAAAGGAGTGGGACCAAAAACCGCTGCAGTAGTTCTTCTCTTCTCATTCGGCAAACCAGTTCTCCCAGTGGACACCCACATCCACCGAGTATCCAAAAGACTCAGCTTAATCGGAAACGCCGACCGTTTGAAAGCGCACAAAATACTCCAGCAGATGATTCCCGAAGACCAAGTTCACTCATTTCACATAAACATGATAGAACACGGAAGAAGAATCTGTAAACCCAAGCCCAAATGTCCCGAGTGTGTTCTAAATAATGTCTGTGACTCGGCTCCTTACTTCTATCCAGAATTAAAAAAACCTCAAGACAAAAATAGCAAGCTATCCCTCATAACAATTTAAAAAAAGTGAACCATTTCTCTCCGAAAAGTAAAGATTCCTGCTTTCAACCAAAGTTGACTGGGCAGCTCTTTAGGCTAACAGGCAGAGGCATCAATCCGGAATTAGTTCCGAGCCGACCAAGCGTAACAGGAGATTTCATATTTAATAAATATGAGTTCATCGACTTTATAACACCCTAAAAGGAGGGGAGTTTCCATGATAAAGTTTAAAAGTCCTTTCGATAGTAGAGTAGTATTAAAAGTCAAAATATGGACATTGATAAAAAAAATGTTTACAAATGTAAAATAAAAGACATAATTTATTTGATATAAAAGTGATAAACCGATACAAATATAAATAGAAAATGCAACTTCTCTTGATAATCTAATATAGTTAGAAGGGAAAAATTCGATACGCAAAGGTTCAAGGTGTAATAAAAAATGCAAATGCATGAGGTACACATCTGTGACACAACTCTTAGAGACGGCAGACAGATGCCCGATGTATACTTTACACTCTACGAGTGTGTGGAAATAGCCAAAAAACTGGACGAAATAGGAATAGACCAAATAGAAGTCTTCTGTCCCGGATACGTGCTAAAAGACTACTTCCTAATACGAGAACTAAATAAACTAGATTTATCAGACAAGTTACTAGTCTGGCACAGAGGCTTAAAGGTCGACCTAGAGAAATCCATCAACTCCAAACTGGATTTTGGTGCCGTAGCCCTTTCGGTTGCCACGGAAAAGCATCATCGTGAAACGAAACTGCAGATGACAAAGGAACAAATAATAGAAAATATGTGCGAAGCTGTATCCTTTGCAAAGGAACACGGACTCTACGTATCCGTAAACGCTGAAAAGAGCGTGGGCACGGAGCCTGAATACCTAGCACAATTTGCCAACTCTGTTATCGAGGTAGGAGCAGACAGAATAAGATACTGCGATACCCTGGGGGAACTAGTACCTCACGAAACATACAACATTATCTCAAAACTCACAAAGAAAATAAAGGTAGACATTGAATTCCATGGACACGACGACATGGGTATGGGGGTAGGAAACTCTCTTGAAGCCTACAGAGCAGGTGCAAAATGGCTGGACACCAGTGTTTGCAGACTGGGTGAACGAGGCGGCTTCACCTCTCTGGAACAACTCGTTTACAACCTCTATAAACACTTCAACGTACAAAAGTACAATGTGAGTAAACTCGCGGAACTAGCTGCCTTCGTAGAGAATGTATCGGGGATAACTCCGCCTCCGAACACGCCTATCACTGGGCTAAACATTTGGCGGCATGAGTCTGGGATTCATGCTCACGGAGTGCTCAAAGATGTTAATCTGTATGAGAAAGTGAGAGCTGCAGAGGTGGGAATAAAAGAAGGTGCCATGAAAGATAAAATAGTTATAGGCGAAACGACTGGGCGAGAAAGCATAATCTACGTACTCAAAGAATCTGGTATAGACATCGAAAAAACCAATCCTATTGTCAACAAAATCCTAAGCAAGATCCAGGAACAGTACCTATTTGGAAGAAAGACAAGCGTCAACCACGAAGAATTGGTCGAACTATACCAAATCTTTTCCAGGAAAAACAAAATCAAACCAATAAACACTGTCGCAGAATTCTAAAAAGCTGCTCCTAAGCCTCATTTTTTTAAATTTTTACCTTTTATCGTTAAATTTTAATCTTTTTAGATTATGTTTGCTAATTTTTCTCGAAACAATTTAAATTCCTCCTAACCTTAAATAATTCTTAAGGAGGAAAAAAAGGGTGCACCGTACAGGGGTCACAGAGCTTTCTCTTCACGGCGGGAAGGCACCAAGATGGCTATTCAGCCGCATGGTAAAACTTGCAGACGCTATTATCGCTATAATTGTTGACGAATACGGAACAAAGGAATTAATTCAGAGACTATCAGACCCCTACTTTTTCCAAGCCCTATCCTGCGTACTAGGATTCGACTGGCATAGCTCCGGAACCACAACAGTAACCTGCTCAGCCCTGAAGCTCGCCATGAAACCACAAGAACATGGAATAGCGGCAGCGGGAGGCAAGGGGTCAACCTCAAGAAAAACACCCATCGAAATACCACAAATAGGAGAACTTTTCAATCTCCCAGATTCCCAAATAGATAATATAAAATACGCTAGCCGAATGTCCGCAAAAGTCGACAACACGGCTATACAGGCTGGCTATCAACTTTACCATCACTGCATTTTTATCACGGATGACAGCAACTGGTGCGTAGTACAGCAAGGCATGAACCCTCAAATCGGAAAAGCACGAAGATATCACTGGCTCTCAGGAACATTCAAAACATTTGTAGAGGAACCGCACACCGCAATAGTAGGAGAGACTATCCACAAACAGGTATTGGACATGACCTCCAAGCAGAGCGAAGAGTGCAGAAAAATCTCCACGGACCTAGTAAAAGACAACCCCCAACACCTCAAAACCCTCTTATCAGACAAACCCCTGAACCAAGAAACCCTTCTTAAATGGCTACCAGAAAACAAAACACCCCCACCCAAACACCTCAACCTACTAAAATCCGTAAACTGGAACACACTAACGAAAGCCTACCAGTCCCAACCCAAAAACTACGAAGAACTACTATCCCTCAAAGGAATAGGACCATCAACCGTAAAAGCTCTAGCCATTATATCCGGACTAATATACGGAAAACCACCAAGCTGGAAAGACCCCGTAAAATACTCCTTCACCTTCGGAGGAAAAGACGGAATACCCTACCCAGTAAACAGAAAATCAATGGACGAGGCAACAAGCTTCCTAAGAAAAGTAGTAGACGAAACAAAAACCGAAACAAAGGAAAAAACCCAGGCACTCCAAAGACTACAAAAATACACTCCATTCACCGAATAATAAAACCAAAAAGAAAAACATCTCAAAAAAAAGAACACGATTATAATTCTATAAAACCCAAATTCAAGGGTTTAAACGGTTGAGCATCGGTTTATCAACCTTTAATTATTTCTACTCCTAAATCAATGAATGCTTAAAATTATTATTGCAGTCAATAAACTTCCAATAAAAAGAAGAATCAGCAAAATAGCCCCTATTTTTCTCCACAATATTAACACTCTCCAGCAGTAAAGGAATGTGAATTCTAATTAATAATATTTCTAATTTTATTCCTTTTTAAAGATAAAATCTTGGATTTTTGCGAATTATAACAAATTTACTAATTGGCTTTGCATTATTAATATTTTTTACCCTATTGTTTCTTTAATTTATCGTAGATATTTTACCTATCATTCCCAAAAAATCGCTTTGAAAACTTTTATATTAATTTTTAACCTACAATTTTCATATAACACTATTATTTAGTACGATAACAGTAAACTAAAGTGAGTTAGGGAAGGAAACCAAATGTCAGTAAAGAAGTTCATATTCAAAATCGTAGTGGTCGGAGATGGAGCGGTTGGAAAAACCAGTCTAGTCAAAAAATACTCAGAAAACACCTTCAGAGACGACTACCTTCCCACCATAGGCTCAGGCTTCGCAACTAAAAGATTAACCATAGATGGAAAAGAAATCACCTATCAGATCTGGGATTTAGGGGGTCAGCCTCAGTTTAGGGTTGTGCGTCAGAATTTTTATCGGGGCAGCCGGGGTGTTGTTTACGTTTTTGATATATCTAGGCGGGAGACCTTAGAAAACCTCGGGAAGTGGAAGGAAGAAGTAAGCGAATTCTGCGGAAGTGTTCCCAGTATATTAATAGGTAATAAAATTGACCTTCCCCGAAAAGTGGAAACACGAGAGGGAGAGTGTTACGGTCGGTCTTTTAATGCTCCATATTTCGAAACGAGTGTGTTACAGAATACGAATGTTAGTGAAGTTTTTGAGTCAATTGGGAGGTTAATGCTTGAAAGAATCGAAAGTTTGGGAATTCCTCCTATTAAGGAGCCGGTATCCTCTTATCAGAATAATACGCCTTCCTCCAAGAAAGCGATTCAAAATCCTTATTGGTGATTTCTCTCCCTGAAGCCAGATTGTTTTTAAATTTTTTAATATAAGAGCGTTATATTTTAAATTTATGGTGTTTACTTTTATGTTTTTATCAATAGCAAAACTTAAATATTTTGTAGCCTTACTACAACTTAAGGAAAAGGAATGAAGTGAGGGAAAAAGGATTGTCTATTCCCGCCTACATCCACAAGATCATTGTATGTGGCGATGGAGCTGTTGGCAAAACTAGTATAATAAAAAAATATTCGGAAAATACCTTCAATGAAAATTACATGCCTACCGTGGGTTGCAACTTTGCGACCAAAAGGATTAATATCAACGGTGCAGAGGTCACCTGCCAGTTCTGGGATATGGGCGGCCAGCCTCAGTTTAGGGTTGTGCGTCAGAACTTTTACCGCGGTGCCAGAGGCGTCGTTCTCGTCTTTGATGTCTCCAGGCGGGAGACCTTTGAGAACCTTGAAAAATGGCGAGAAGAGGTAAACGAGATTCTTACCGATCTTCCTTGCATAGTTATCGGCAACAAGGCCGACCTTCCTCGAAAAGTGGGTGAAGAGGAAGCGAGAGAATACAGTTTGAGAATTAATGCCCAGTACTTCGAAACGAGCGTAATCGAAAATATAAACGTTCAGCAGAGTTTGGACAGAATTAGCCAAATAATATTTGAAAAACGACAAAGTGAAAGAAAAACAATATCCCCACTAAAAATATCTTCCTACTCAGATGATTTAATTAAACCTGAGACTCAATATCCCGCCACACCTGCCAGGTATCCTTTTCATCAAACATCGTTCACCCATACTTTATAAACACGTTCAAAAACAGATTCCGGCTCCGACAATAGAAACCTCCAACGAGTTTCAAGAATCTAAATGTTTCCCTCACTAACCTTTTCCTATGCCTTCTTCCTTTTTACTCAGCTCTGTATAATAACATTCCTGTTTCATTTTTTAAATTCAGCACGCTTTCCCTCGGAAACGACTTTTTGGTGTTTTGTGTTTATAAATGAGTTATTCTAAAAGTAACTTTTTGGTGCCGTCTTTTTATTGGTTAACTTTTTCTCCTATGTTATCGTTATCTGTATGAGGGGTTTGTTCCCTTGGCTTAAGTATTTTTCTTTGATCTCGCTGAAAAGCTGCTCGTTACAGTATCT